>ENA-ORXC01000012-ORXC01000012.1-marine-metagenome-genome-assembly--contig:-NODE-12-length-518022-cov-13.009013_pt1 | contig 518022 bp, 478 predicted proteins | sample MGYA00237865_ERZ511478 | MGnify/ENA metagenome assembly ERZ511478
ATCTACCATGAATTACTGCTTATGAAAACTAAATCAAATCTACCAGAAACAACTTTAAATAAAAGCCAAGAATTTTCTTTCATAGAAGACACATTGGAGTTAGTCTCAAATGTTTTAAAGTTAGCCAAAAAAGTGTTCATGCTATAATCCTTTTGGAATAGCATGAATTAGCTTTTTGGTATAGTCTTTTTTAGGCGATTCGTAGATGCTATCAGCATCACCAATTTCTTCAATTTTTCCTTTATTCATCACCAACAATTGGTCTGCCATATATTTTACAACGGCTAAGTCGTGTGATATAAATATATAAGTAAACCCAAACTGCTCTTTTAGATTATTTAATAGGTTTAAGACTTGCGCCTGTACAGAAATATCTAAAGCAGAAACAGACTCGTCACACACAATAAGTTGAGGTTCTAAAGCTATTGTTCTGGCTATACCAACACGTTGTCTTTGGCCACCAGAAAACTCATGTGGATATCTGTTAAAGGCAGAAGCATCTAAACCTACATTTTTTAAAATATCTAGTACTTTTTCTTTTCTTTCAATATCAGAATTTCCTATATTATGAACTTTCATAGGTTCCATAATAGCATTGCCTACAGTGAGCCTAGGATTTAAAGAAGCAAAAGGATCTTGAAATATTATCTGAATGTCCTTACGTAGCTGGCGCATTTCAGAATTATTTAAATGCGTAATATCCTTTCCTTTATAAATAATACGTCCAGAGGTGGCTTTATCTAATTGTAATATTGTATTTCCTAGTGTAGATTTTCCACAACCAGATTCACCAACTAAACCAAGGGTTTCACTAGGATAAACCTTAAAACTGACTCCGTCGACTGCTTTAAAAGGTTGGTCTTTTGAAAACCAACCTGTTTTAGTGAGATACATTTTTTCTACATCAATAACTTCTAATAACGGATCTTGAGCATATAATGTTTCGTGATTTTTAGATCTGTTATCATTAGAAATAATGGTTTTATCTACAGTATCAGACATAAAATCTGATATAGTTGGTAAATGCTTGAGTCTATATTCCGTAGATGGACGTGCACCAATTAATGCTCTTGTATAATTGTTTTGAGGTGAATTAAATATCGCCTCGGTACCACCTTGCTCAACAATGCTTCCTTTATACATTACTAAAACCTTGTCTGCTAATTCTGAAACTAAAGACAAATCATGCGAAATAAATAATATACTCATTTTAGTTTCTTTTTTATTTTTTAATTTTTTTTGAAAATTTGAGTAAATCTTAAAACGACGTTTTTAAAAACAAAAAAACCGCTTGATTTACTCAAACGGTTTTAAAAATATTTTGGATTTATTCAATACATTTCTATCTGGCTTGAGTGCTAGTATGGAAATGATGATGATGTAATTGAATAAAATTCATGTTTCTTTTTTTGTCTTAACAAAGATTGTAAAAATAATATTACAAATCCAAATTTAAGTACATTAAATTAATGTTAAGCCTTATTGGTTACCTAAAATAATTGGCATACCAGAGTCTCCAGAACCAATAACTATAACTTTACTATTGTTTGATTCTGAAAGCTTTACAGTAGCTTCAATACCTTTATCTTGTAATATTTTATCTGTTAAAGATGCACTTAAAATTTTATTTGCATCTGCTTTACCTTGTGCTTCAATTATTACTTTTTCTGCCTCTTTAGCTGCTGTAACTAACCTAAACTCATATTCTAAAGATTCTTGTTCTTGTTTTAATTTACGCTCAATAGCATCTTTAATTGTTGGTGGTAATGTTACATCTCTAATTAAAATATTGTTTAATTGAATGTACTGAGATTCGACTATTTTTTTAGTTTCTTCAAAAATTTCATCTTGAATAGCATCACGCTTACTAGAATATAATTGTTCTGGTGTATAACGACCTACAACACTTCTAGCTGCACTACGTATAGCTGGCTGTAACACACGACTTACGTACTCTCTACCTTTTTCTTTATGTAATTTACTTAAGTTTTTATAATCTGGCTGATATAATACAGACGCATCTAGTTTGATATCTAATCCGTTAGAAGACAATACAGACATTTTTTCTGGTAACTCTTGCTGTCTAACCTCATAATCAATAACACTGTTCCAAGGTGCAACAAAATTAATTCCTTCTCCTAAAGGTTCGCTATTAGGGTCAACACCTCCTCCTAATTGATATAAAACTCCTGCATGACCAGAGTCAATAGTTTTAACAGATTTGGTGATAATAATAATTCCGACTATAACCGCAAATAAAACAGGGAAAGCCACTTTTGGTAATTTATCCATTGTAATTTTTTAATTTAAATTAATCCTTTGTATTTTCTGATAAACCACTCTAATGCTAAGCTAAGCACGATAATAAAGAGTAAATAATACCAATCTATCAAAGGTACGACACTTTTATTACTTTTTTGAATGGGTTGGTAACGCTTGTCGTTTAATAAGTCATTAGCTAATGCTTTGTAATTATTTATAAAAAAAGCGTTTCCGTTACTATTAGTAGCAACTTGTTGTAGTTTTGTTACATCTGCATTTAAAAATTGTTGCTCGACGTTATATTCAATAATCTTGAAATTACCAGAGACTGAAATGTTTTCTGAAGAAGATTTAACTGTAAAACTATAGCTTCCAGAAGCTAAACCATTTAAATTAACTTGGTAATTATTACCTTTTAAAATTAAAGGTCTTGTTGTTGTTTCTAAAGATTGGTTATTTTTTACAACGATAGATAGTGATGCACTGTCATCAAACTCGTAATTTTTATTAAAAAATTGAGCGCTAATTACAATATTATCACTTCCGTTATAAAACGAATTATAATCAATATTCAATCTGTTTTTTCGCTTGTTAGATGCTAAATACTGTACTAGTTTACCAATAAAATTATCAAATTTCAGAAAACTATCTTCGTTTAAATAACTTTGCGCTCTCCACTTCCAAAGATCTTCTCCAAATAATATAGCTTCTCTCCTGCCATTAATTTCTAGAGTTGTTAATAATGGCTGTTTAGTTTGAATACCTGAAACGGTTTTATACAAAATTGTTTCAAACGGTAAATTAAAATCTGCTTCACCAAAAGTAGATTTTAGAGGCGGAAAATTATTAAAATCTAAATCTTCAATTATAAAAGCTGAATAATTAGTGTTTAAATTAGGTTGGTAATCTTCGGTTTGAGACGTTACTTCTAAATTATAATCTGCTTGAATTTTATTTAAAAATAACCAATCTGTTTTGGGTCCTGATATTACCCATTTATTTTTGTTTTGTTTTTCTAATTCGGTAAACAAAAACTTAAATGAATTGTTTGGCTGATACAATATAACTAATTGAAAATCATTTAATTGATTTAAAATTTTATTAGGGTTTAAAAATACAACCTCACGCTGTTCATTGCTTTCAATACTCTTCTTTAAAGCACCTAAATCAGGATGTAAAACAGTACTTACAATTGCAACTTTAGACTTTTGATCTATGACTTCTACTGCAAAATTTTTATAGTTATTGGTTATATTTTTTTCAGTTGATAACGGAATTACTTGTGCTTTGTAATCCTGTACTCCAACACTATTAGCTGATAAATTAAAGTTTAAAACCTCACTGTTTTTTGATTTATCTAAGGTAATTACTTTAGAAAATACAGTAGTATTTCCTTTAGTAACCACAAATTTACTTGAAATAGCTTGATCACCATTGTAAATTACTATAGCTTCTACAGGAAATTTATTTTTTAAATATGCATATTTATTAACGTTAAGCTTACTAATTTGCAGGTCTGAATACACAACGGTATCTCCTAAAATAATAGGATAAATAGGTTGATTGTATTTTTTAGCCGAAAATTGATAATCACTACCAATGGTTTGGTTTCCGTCGGACACAACAATTGTTGGTGCTATACTATTTTTATATACTTGAGCTAACTGCTTAAAAACCTTATCTAAGTTAGTTTGATTTTGATTAAATGATAAGCTATCATTAGAATTTAATGTGTTTCCGAATGAAAACAATTCAATATTAAACTTATTATTTAATTCTGCGTTATTTGATATAGAATTTACAAACTCTTGAGCTTTTACATCTTGTTTTAAGTGCTTTATAGACGATGAATTATCTACAGCAACTACCAAATTTGGTTTTACAACATCATATTTAACTTGCTCAAACTTTGGGTTAATCAGTAATAACAATACTGAAAACAAAGTAATAAAACGCAAAAAAGCAAAAAGCGCATTAGATGTTGATGCGCCTTTTGCTTTATATTTATATTGAAACAGAGCTAGTACAAGTGCTACTACTCCTGCTAAAATGATATATAATACTGTTTCTGTTGACATTAAATAAATTACGTTAACATTCCTCCATCAACATTTAATGTCTGACCAGTAACATAAGCAGACATGTCTGATGCTAAAAACACACATACATTTGCGATGTCTTCTGGTGTACCACCACGTTTTAAAGGAATTGCATTACGCCATTCTTTAACTGTGTTTTCATCTAATTTTGCTGTCATTTCAGTTTCAATAAAACCAGGAGCAATCACGTTACTTCTAATATTTCTTGAACCTAACTCTAAAGCAACAGACTTAGAAAAACCAATAATACCAGCTTTTGATGCAGCATAATTAGTTTGTCCAGCATTACCCTTAACACCAACTACAGAACTCATGTTAATAATAGACCCTTTACGTTGTTTTAGCATTGTACGTTGTACAGCTTTTGTCATGTTAAAGACAGACTTAAGATTTACTTCGATTACTTTATCAAAATCCTCTTCACTAATACGCATTAACAGATTATCTTTAGTAATTCCTGCATTGTTTATTAATACATCAATACTACCAAATTCTGTAAGTACATCCTGAGCTAAAGTTTGAGCTTCGTCAAAACTAGCTGCATTACTTTTATATCCTTTTGCTTTAACACCTAAAGCTATTAATTCTTTTTCTAACTCATTTGCTGCGTCTACAGATGAGCTGTATGTAAATGCAACATTAGCACCTTGCTGAGCAAATACTTGAGCAATACCTTTACCAATACCTCTTGAAGCACCTGTAATTATTGCTGTTTTTCCTTCTAAAAGTTTCATTAAAATAATATTTGATTTGTTTTTGTTTACACAAAAACACATTGTTAGTTTACTATTTCAAATATAGTAATTACAATTTGTTATGTATAAAAAAACCTCATAATTTATAGTAATTATGAGGTTTTTTTATTCTATTTTTTTTTAGTCAATAGACTATTAAAGTTACATTTTTACGTCTTCAGATTTTTCGTAATTGAATAAATGGTCAATATCCATTTCTTGAACTTTTCCTAATTTATTTAAAGCTTTTAAATCAACGTCTTTTTTATTACCAATTACCATGACGTTGTAATCTTCACCTTTTATATTTTTATTAAAAAACTCGCGTAAGTCTGCTAAAGTCATATCTTTAATAGCATTATACATTGCCTCTCTGTTATCTTCAGAGATTCCTAATTTTTGAAGTCTTTCATAATTCCAGAAAATACTTGATTTATTAATACGCTGTGCAGCTATTTTTTTAAGCGTAGACTCTTTAGCAGCATTAAATTGTGCTTCAGATTCTGGCATATCATTCATTAATCCCATCATAGCATCAACAGCTTCTGGCATTTTATTAGCCTGAGTACCAATGTAAGCCATCACGTAATTAGCGTCATCTTTTTCTCTAGCAGTACTATAACTTGACCAAGCAGAATATGCTAATGATTTTGATTCTCTGATTTCTTGAAATACAATGGAAGATAATCCACCACCAAAATAAGTGTTGAATAATGTTGAAGCAGCCATATTTTCAGCTTTAAAAGGCTCTCCTTTAGCTAAAAACATCATTTCTGATTGTACCATATCAAAATCTACAAAATACACATTTCCACCTGTTTCTTTTTCTTCAAAAGTCATAGCTTCAGGATAATCCTTTAATTGTGCATTAACTTTATGTGATGCATTTAAGGCAGATACAGCATTGTCTATATCTTTACCATAGTAAAACATACGTTGCTTGTAATTTTTTAAATCTTTTGCTAAAGCAACCAATTCTTCAGGATTAATTTTATTTAACTCTGATACCGAAATTATATTACGGAAACTAGAATTTTCGCCATATTTGGCATAGTTAAGTAAACCACGTCTTAAAATACTCCCTTTATTAGTCTTAGTATTTTGTCTTCCTTTAGCTATAGATTGTACATATTTATCATAAGCTTCTTGATCTGCAACAGCATTATCTAATAAATGTTCTAGTAATTCTAATCCTTTTGGAAGATTTTCTTTTAAACCACTTAAACCAATGTATGTTTTTTCGTTACCAGTATTAACGTAATAATCTACTCCTAACTTATAAAACTCTTTTTTAAGTTGCTCATTAGAATATTTTTCTGTTCCTAAATACTCTAAATAGCCAACAGCTAAGTCTAATTTTTTATCATTATCACTTCCCATGTCAAAAATGATATTCATATCAAACAAATCATTAGTTTCGTTTTCAATGTAAGATACTTTAATTCCGCTATCAGTTTTAGTTTCTTTTATAGCTGAAGCATAATCCACATAGACAGGCTTAAGAGCTTCAGATTGAATGCTATTAAACGCTTCAATAAATTCAGAGTTAGATCCTCTATTTAAGTTTACTGGTGTAATCCCTGGGTTTTGAACCTTTACAATATTTTCATCAACACCTTTACGTTTGTAAGTTACAACGTAATTGTCTTTATAAAATGAATTAGCAAAATCAACTAATTCTTGCTTAGTTATCTTTTTAAGATCATCTAAAAACTTAACTTTATCTTCCCAGTTTTCGTCATGGATAAAAGCATTTACATAGGCATCTGCAACAGCTGTACTGCTTTCGTATTGTTTAAGTTGAGATTTTTTTAAGTCATTAATTACAGCATCAATCATCCAATCTTCAAACTCTCCTTTTTTAAGCTTTTCAATTTGCTCTAAAAGTAATTGTTTAAGTTCATCCAAAGACTGACCTTCTTTTGGCGCTCCACTTAAAACATGGTAACCATAATCGTTTAAAAATGTAGGTGACGATCCAGCATATTGCACTAATTGCTTTTGATTTAAGTTTAAATCCATTAAACCAGCATTTCCGTTAGCCAAAATCATATCTGCTAAAGTTACCAGTTTTTCATCCTCTGTTTTTACACCTCCAGTACGATATGCAATAGAAATACTTTCTGATGTTGGTCCAAAAACTTCGTTTTCTACTACACTTGTTATCATTTCTTCTTTAGGTAATTCTGGATGTTTAACTTCCTTTTTCTCTAATTTACCAAAGCTTTCATTTACTTTACTTATTGTAGCATCAAAATCTAAATCTCCAACCAATACTACAGCCATGTTATTTGGGACGTAATATTTATCAAAATAATTATGAATATCAACCATCGATGGGTTTTTCAAATGCTCTGCAGTACCAATAGTTGTTTGTTGACCATATGGATGGTTAGGAAATAAACCTTTAAGCATTGCTGCATAACGTTTACGTCCATCACTATCTTGGCCTCTATTAAACTCTTCAAAAACAGCTTCTAACTCAGTATGAAATAAACGTAACACGACTTGTCCAAAACGTTCACTTTCAAGTTTTAAAAATTTATCAAGCTCGTTGGCAGGAATTTTATTTGTATAAACTGTTTGCTCAAACCATGTGTAAGCGTTTGTACCAGTGGCACCAAGAGAACTTGACATTTTATCATACTCGTTAGCTACAGAAAAATTTGAAGCTGCTAATGATACACGGTCAATTTCTTTATAAATAGCTAATTTATTATCTGGATTTTTTTCTGCTCTATGTTTTTCATATAAATTAGAAATAGTATCTAGATATTTTTTTTCAGTTTCCCAGTTAACAGTACCAATTTTATCTGTTCCTTTAAAAACCATGTGCTCTAAATAGTGAGCTAATCCTGTAGATTGTTTAGGATCGTAGTTAGAACCTGCTCTTACTGCAATGTATGTTTGTATTTTAGGTTCGTCTGTGTTTTTACTTAAATAGACTTTTAATCCATTATCTAAAGTGTATAAACGTAATCCTGTTGGGTCATTTGCAACGGTTTGATAACTAAATCCATTAGCGTCTTTTTGGGTTTCTGACTTAGCTACCGAAGACGCTGTATTACCTTTTTTGCAACTAGCAACTAAAGTAATCATAGCAATAGCTAAGACTAATTTTAAGTGTTTCATTTTTTGATTGATTATATTAATAAAAAAAGTTCGTTAGCTAAATTAAGCTAACGAACTTTAAAGGGTATTATATTTTGAGTATTTTAACAGAAAATCAACAGATTTCTTATCCTAATACTTCTGCTACTTTTTTACCAATTTCAGCTGGAGAATCTACAACGTGGATACCACATTCTTTCATAATCGCTTTTTTAGCTTGAGCTGTATCATCAGATCCACCTACAATTGCACCTGCGTGACCCATTGTACGACCTGCTGGAGCTGTTTCACCTGCTATAAATCCTACGATTGGTTTTTTACTACCAGACTCTTTGTACCATTTAGCAGCATCAGCTTCTAATTGACCACCAATTTCACCAATCATAACAACACATTCAGTTTCTGGATCGTTAATTAATAACTCAACAGCTTCTTTAGTAGTTGTACCAATAATTGGATCTCCTCCAATACCAATTGCAGTTGTGATACCTAAACCTTGTTTTACAACTTGGTCTGCAGTTTCATAAGTTAAAGTACCTGATTTAGATACAACACCTACTTTACCTTTTTTGAAAACAAAACCTGGCATGATACCAACTTTAGCTTCACCTGGAGTAATAACTCCTGGACAGTTAGGACCAACTAAACGACAATCTTTATCTTTAATATAATCTGCAGCTTTAATCATATCTGCAACAGGAATACCTTCTGTAATAGTAATAATTACTTTAATTCCAGCGTTGGCAGCTTCCATAATTGCATCTGCAGCAAAAGCTGGTGGCACAAAAATGATTGTTGTATCTGCACCTACTTTATCAACAGCTTCTTGAACTGTATTAAAAACTGGCCTGTCTAAGTGCGTTTGTCCACCTTTACCTGGTGTAACACCACCTACTACATTTGTTCCGTATTCAATCATTTGACCAGCGTGAAAAGTACCTTCACTACCTGTAAATCCTTGAACTATTATTTTTGAATCTTTGTTTACTAAAACGCTCATGTTTTGTATTGATTAAGAAGTTTTATGTTGAATTTTTATTTACTTTACAAAAGTAAGTTTTTGTCTGCTAATTGAAAACGAATTTAATATTTAATTTATTAAAATGATGATAAGCTTTGAGGATTCTCGTCAAACAACTGACTAATTTCGTATCCTTTGTACAATAGTCCGTTTTTGACTTCCCAAATAGAAATAAAATGTGCTATTGGTTCGATTTCATCTGGTCTTTCTATTGTTGCTGCATAAGCAGTATATCTTGCTGTGATTGTATCGTTTTCTTTTAATAAATGGCTTAATTTATATGTAAACGTTACAAATGACTGCCTTATATCTTCTAATTTAGCTTTAATACCATCATGATCTAAAGCTAGATAGCCTTTACTACTATTCCAATGTAATTGACAATCTTTGTCAAACATATTTATAGCATCTTCTGATTTTGCTAAATCTAAATTATAAAAGGCTTTAACAACCGCTCTTGCTGACATCTATTTATTTTTTAAATGTTTGATGATTTCTGGAATTCGCTTAATGTAAGCCAATTCTTTTAATTTCACTCGTGATTCTTCAATTGGAGTACCAAAATAAGATTTACCACCTTCGATAGATTTTGTAACACCTGTTTGACCTAAAACATTAGCTTTTTTACCAATTGTAATTCCACTGGTAGTACCAACTTGTCCCCAAAGTGTCACTTCATCCTCTATGATACAACATCCTGCAATCCCTGTTTGCGATGCAATTAAGCACTTTTTACCAATTACAGTGTCGTGACCAACTTGAATTTGGTTATCTAGTTTAGAGCCTTCTCCTATAATAGTATCTCCTGTAACACCTTTATCAATAGTACATAGGGCTCCAACATCAACATTATCTTTTATTACAACTCTACCTCCAGATTTAAGTTGATCAAATCCTTCTGGTCTATTTTTGTAATAAAAGGCGCTTGCACCTAAAATTGTACCAGCGTGTATAGTAACATTATTACCAATTACTGTATCATCATATATACTTACATTGGAATGTATGACACAGTTGTCGCCAATAACAACATTATGACCAATAAAACAATTGGGTTGAATTATAGTATTTTTACCAATCTTAGCTGAAGCTGAAATAGCTGAATTAGCACTTTGAAAAGGCTTAAAATGAGAGGTTAATTTATTAAAATCTCTAAACGGATCATCACTAATTAATAATGCTTTACCTTCTGGACAATCAACCTTTTTATTAATTAAAACAATTGTAGCTTTACTATTTAAAGCTTTATCGTAATATTTAGGATGATCAACAAATACGATATCTCCTGGTTCGACAACATGAATTTCATTCATGCCTAAAACCTGAAAATTTTCGTCTCCAACAAAGGTGCTATCAATAAGTGACGCAATTGCTTTTAATGTATATGGTTTAGGAAACTTCATGTGTTAACTAACTATTCTTTAACACGTTCTTTGTAAGTTCCTTTTACAGTTTCTACTTTAATTTTATCTCCTTCATTTATAAATAAAGGCACATTAACAATAGCTCCTGTTTCAACTGTTGCTGGTTTTGTAGCATTAGTTGCTGTATTTCCTTTAACACCTGGCTCAGTAGCTGTAATTTCTAAAACAACACTAGCTGGTAATTCTACTGATAAAGGACTATTATCTTCTGTATTAATAATTACTGTTACAACTTCTCCTTCTTTCATTAATTCTGGACGATCTAAAGCTGCTTCTAATAATCTAATTTGAGTATAATCTGCTTCATTCATAAAATGATAAAATTCACCGTCATTATATAAATATTGAAATTTATGAGTTTCTACTCTAACATCTTCTAATTTGTGACCTGCTGAAAATGTGTTATCAATAACTTTTCCGTTAGTTACACTTTTTAATTTTGTTCTAACAAAAGCTGGACCTTTACCTGGTTTTACATGTAAAAATTCAATTATTTTATAGATATCATTATTATATCTTAAGCATAATCCGTTTCTAATATCTGATGTTGTAACCATTTTATAATTTTGTTTTAATTTTTAATTTGATTTAAAATAACCTTTCATAATACCTCTATGAGAGTTTTTGATAAACTGAAGTATCTCGTCACGCTCAGTTGTCGCTTCCATTTCTGCTTCAATAATAGCTGCTGCTTGTGTATTATTATAGTTTTTTTGATATAATATTCTAAATATATCTTGAATTTCTCTAATTTTTTCTGTGGAATACCCTCTACGTCTTAATCCAACAGAATTAATACCTACATAAGATAATGGTTCTCTACCTGCTTTTACAAAAGGTGGTACATCTTTACGTACTAAAGATCCTCCTGTTACAAAAGCATGACTACCTACTGAACAAAATTGATGTACAGCAGTCATACCTGCAAGTACAACATAATCTCCGATATTAATGTGTCCTGCTAATGTACTGTTATTAGAAAATATACAGTTGTTACCAACAATACAGTCATGAGCAATGTGGCAGTAAGCCATGATTAAACAATTGTCACCAACAACCGTTTTCATTCGGTCAGTTGTCCCTCTGTTTATAGTTACACATTCTCTAATGGTTACATTATCACCTATTATAGTTAATGTGTCTTCATCGTTATATTTAAGGTCTTGTGGTACTGCAGAAATCACTGAACCTGGAAAAATATTACAATTTTTTCCTATTCTTGCGCCTTCCATTATAGTGACATTACTACCTATCCATGTGCCTTCTCCAATAATTACATTATTGCTAATAGTCGTAAATGGTTCTATAACCACATTTTTGGCAATTTTCGCACCTGGATGTACGTATGCTAAAGGTTGGTTCATTTTTTATTGTATTATTTTACTTTAGTTATTTGTGCCATTAATTCGGCTTCTGCACATAATTTACCATTAGTATAAGCGTAACCTTGCATATGGCAAATACCACGTCTTATAGGTGTTATTAACGAGCATTTGAAGATTAATGTATCTCCTGGTACTACTTTTTGCTTAAATTTAACTTTATCCATTTTCATGAAAAATGTCAAATAATTTTCTGGATCAGGAACAGTACTAAGTACTAAAATACCTCCTGTTTGTGCCATAGCTTCCACAATTAAAACTCCTGGCATTACTGGAGCTCCTGGAAAGTGACCTTTGAAGAACTCTTCATTCATGGTCACATTTTTCATTCCTATAACTTTGTTTTCAGATAATTCAAAAACTTTATCAAGTAATAAAAAAGGTTGTCTATGTGGTAACATATCCATAATTTGATTTACATCCATAACTGGAGTTTGGTTTAAATCAATATTTGGTACGTTATTACGTCTTTCGTTTTTAATGAGTTTAGACATTTTTTTGGCAAACTGTGTATTTACAAAATGTCCTGGTTTATTAGCTATTACTTTACCTCTAATACGTGTTCCGATTAAAGCTAAATCACCTATAACATCTAATAATTTATGTCTAGCAGCTTCATTAGGATAATGCAAAGTAAGGTTGTCTAAAATCCCATTAGGTTTAACTGCTATAGCTTCTTTATTAAAAGCTTCTTTAAGTTTTTCCATAGTAGAATCAGATAATTCTTTATCTACATATACTATAGCATTATTTAAATCGCCTCCTTTAATTAAACCATGCTCTAGTAATGCTTCTAATTCATGTAAGAAACTAAAAGTCCTTGAGTCTGATATATCTTTTTTGAAGTTAGATATTTTATTTAAAGTTGCATTTTGAGTTCCTAAAACTTTAGTACCAAAGTCAACCATTGTTGTTACTTGATATTCTTTAGAAGGCATGACTAAAATCTCGCTTCCAGACTCTTCGTCAGTGTAAGATATAACATCAGTCACTTCGTAAACTTCTCTGAATGCTTCTTGTTCTTGGATACCTGCTTTTTCAATAGCTTCTACAAAAAACTTTGATGAGCCATCCATAATTGGTGGCTCAGAGTTGTCTAATTCTAAGATAGCATTGTCAATATCTAAACCAATCAATGCTGCTAATACGTGCTCACAGGTCTGAATAGTAACACCGTTTTTTTCTAAACAAGTACCACGTTGCGTGCTAGTTACATAGTTTGCATCTGCTTCAATTACAGGAGTGCCCTCTAAATCAATGCGCTTAAAAGCAAACCCTGTGTTTTCTGAAGCTGGTTTGAAAGTTAATGTTACCTCTTTTCCTGTGTGTAAGCCAACTCCTGTCAAGGATATTTCCTTTTGAATTGTTTTTTGCTTTATGTCAGTACTAACTATTCCCATTTCCTTTTTTTTCTAATTCGTTTATGGTTTTTACCAATTTTGGTAAGTTTTTAAAATATACATAGGATTTATTGTAATCTCCATAAGATAAAGCTGGTGACCCTTGAAGCACCTCGTTATCCTTAACATTACGTCCTATACCTGATTGTGCTTGTATTTTTACATTATTACCAATAACAATGTGTCCTACAATACCAACCTGTCCACCAATTTGGCAATTTTCACCAATTTTGGTAGAACCTGCTATACCTGTTTGGGCAGCAATAACAGTATTTTTACCAATCTCTACATTGTGTGCTATCTGAATTTGATTATCCAATTTTACACCTTTTCTTATAATTGTAGATCCTAATGTTGCTCTGTCAATTGTAGTAGCTGCACCAATATCTACAAAGTCTTCCAATATAACATTACCTATTTGTGGCACCTTGCTATATTCTCCGTTTTCATTTGGCGCAAAACCAAATCCATCAGCTCCTATTATTGCTCCAGAGTTTATAACACAATTTTTACCAATAATACAGTCTGAATAGATTTTTGCTCCAGAAAACACGACTGTGTTATCTTGTATTGTTACATTGTCACCAATATAACTATTAGGAAAAATCTTAACATTATCACCTATTGTTACATTATCTCCAACTACGGTAAATGCACCAATGTAAATATCCTTTCCGATTTTAGCCGAATCTGATATTGATGTTGGTTGCTCTATACCAAACTTATTTAGCTTAACTTGATTATAGTATTCTAATAATTTTGAAAATGACTTATAAGCATCTTCTACTTTAATTAGCGTACAAGTTATATCTTGTTCTGGCATAAAGTCTTTACCAACAATAGCTATTGTTGCTTTTGTGGTATATATATAGGGCGTGTATTTAGGGTTCGCTAAAAAGGTTAAAGCACCTTCTACTCCTTCTTCTATTTTTGATAATTTAGATACCTCTGCCTGAGGATTGCCTTCTACGACACCATCTAAAATACCAGCGATTTGTTCTGCTGTAAATTTCATTGTTAGCAAAAATAGAAAAAATGTACTAAAGTTTGTCTTTTGGATAACATATATAATATTTAGTCACTGTTTTTGATAGTGCTTTTAAATTTAGTTGGTCTGAAGCCTTAACTATATCCTCTACTTTACCGTTTTTGTACAAAATATTTATATTTTGTTTTTTTCTAGTATAAGCTTGATTACTTATTTGTCCAGTAAACACAAAATAATTAGCTTCATGATCGGAAATACTATGTTTTTGTTGCAAAGTTTTTTTATGATTATCTAACACATCTTGCTTAATTGGTTTCTTTTTTATTTTAACCTTTAATAAATGTCTATTAATAATCATATCACAAAGATTTTTTAGTACAAAATCATCGTGATATTGCCAGTTTTTCATTGCTGAAACAATATCATAATCATCTAGTTTTGCAAAGGTTTCAAGACAATCTGAGTTAAATTCATTTAAAGTAATTTCATTTTCTAAAAAGAATAACAATGGTTTACTTGCTTGTAATTTTACTCCGTTTTTAACTAACTCTTTAGCTCTTTTTAATACTCGTATTAACAATTGCTCTGCTACTAAACTTGTTTTATGTAAATACACTTGCCAATACATTAAACGTCTAGCTACCAAAAATTTTTCAATACTATAAATACCTTTATCTTCAATAACTAAATGGTCATCTTTTACATGTAACATAGTAATTAGACGCTCACTATTTATATTGCCTTCAGATACTCCTGTGTAAAAACTATCACGTTTTAAATAATCTGCACGATCCATATCAATTTGACTTGATATAAGTTGTAACATAAATTTACGATGGTACTTTCCTTTAAAGATTTGGATGGCTAGTGTTAAATCGTCGTTAAATTCAGCATTTAATTCTTGCATAAATAACAATGAAATCTCTTCATGAGAAACACCACTAACAATACTATGCTCCATTGCATGGCTAAAAGGACCATGACCAATATCATGTAATAAAATGGCTATACATAGTGCTTTTTCTTCTTCTTCAGAAATCTTAACACCTTTAAATCTAAGTACTTGAATTGCCTTTTGCATTAAATGCATACAACCAATTGCATGATGAAATCTAGTATGATGCGCTCCTGGATATACTAGATATGACAATCCCATTTGTGAGATTCGTCTAAGTCTTTGAAAAAATGGATGTTCAATTAAATCAAAAATTATAGAATTTGGAATAGTAATAAATCCGTAAATTGGGTCGTTTAATATTTTAAGTTTGTTACTTGGTTTCAAGCTTAAGCCTTTATTTAATTAATATACACAAATATACATGAACAATATAAATATTCTTTGGGTTGACGACGAAATAGATTTACTAAAACCTCATATCCTGTTTTTAGAGAAAAAAAACTATAATGTCACAACTTGTAATAGTGGTACAGAAGCTATAGAAATTCTGGATGACAAAAAATTTGATATTGTTTTTTTAGACGAAAACATGCCAGGATTAACAGGCTTGGAAACGCTACATGAAATTAAAGAAAAGCAAGACACACTTCCTGTAGTAATGATTACTAAAAGTGAAGAAGAGTACATTATGGAAGAAGCTATAGGTAATAAAATAGCCGATTATCTTATAAAACCCGTAAACCCAAACCAAATACTTTTAAGTCTTAAAAAGAATTTAGACCATTCTAGATTAGTATCTGAAAAAACGACCTCTAATTACCAACAAGAATTCCGAAAAATAGCAATGGACATGGCTATGGTAAATAGTTATGAAGAATGGGCAGATTTATATAAAAAGTTAATTTATTGGGAAATTCAGTTAGAAGACATTGAAGACCCTAGTATGTTTGAAATTTTAGAATCTCAAAAAAACGAAGCCAATACACAATTCGGAAAATTTATAGATAAAAATTATCCGTCTTGGTTTGAGCCAAACACAGATGCTCCTACTCTATCACATACATTGTTTAGAGAAAAAATTGCTCCAGAATTAAGCAAAGAGCAACCTACATTATTAGTTGTTGTAGACAATTTACGTTATGACCAATGGAAAGCTTTTGAACCTTATGTAAATAATCATTACAAAAAAACTAAAGAAGAAGCTTTTTACAGCATTCTACCAACAGCAACACAATATGCTAGAAATGCCATATTCTCAGGATTAATGCCACGAGACATGGAAAGCTTACATCCTGAGTATTGGAAAAATGATACTGATGAAGGTGGAAAAAACCTTCATGAAGCTGATTTTTTAAACGCACAAATGAAACGTTTAGGTTTAACAAAACTTAAACATGAATATTACAAAATCACAAATTTAACTGCTGGAAAAAAATTAGCAGATAACTTCAGAGGTCTTAAAGACAACGATCTAACTGTAGTGGTATATAATTTTGTAGATATGTTATCACATAGCAAAACAGAAATGGACGTGGTTAAAGAATTAGCGTCAAACGACAAAGCGTATAGAAGTTTAACGCAAAGCTGGTTTAAAAACTCTCCTTTACTAGAAATGATACAACAGGCTCAACAATTAGGTTTCAAATTAATTATCACCACAGACCATGGTACTATTAATGTCAAAAACCCATCTAAAGTTATTGGAGATAGAGATACAAGTTTAAATTTACGCTACAAAACAGGACGTAGTTTAAGCTACGAAAACAAAGACGTTTTAGCTGCTAAAGACCCAAAATCAATACATCTTCCCTCTATCAACATGAATAGCTCGTTTATATTTGCTAAAAACGATTTATTTTTTGCTTACCCAAATAATTATAACCACTATGTTAGCTATTATCGTAACACCTACCAACATGGAGGAGTGTCTTTAGAAGAAATGATAATACCATTTGTTGTATTAAATCCTAAATAAACTATTTTTGCTTAAAAAAAGTGGAACTAAATTACAACTTAGAGGACGTAGAGGCTATTGCTAAACAAATTTTAGAAACTACTACTTCCAAAACAATATTATTTGAAGGAGAAATGGGTGTTGGTAAAACTACACTTATTAAAACTTTAGTTAAACTTTTAGGAAGTATTGACAATGTAAGCAGTCCTACCTTTTCTTTAGTAAATGAATATAAAGGTCAAAATGATACTATTTATCATTTTGACCTTTATAGAATAGAAGACGAAACAGAGTTATACGATTTTGGTATTGACACTTACCTATACAGTAATAATTATGTATTAGTAGAATGGCCAGAACTATTAAAACCATTAATTCAAGACAACTACAGTATTATCCGCATAAAACTGTCAGAAAACTCTACACGCAATCTTACCATAGAGAATTTTAGCTAAAATCAGCATTTTTTTCTTTCAATTAGGAGTGTTTTTTTTATCAATTGCGGTTTTAACCACAGTAAAAAATTCTAAAAAGTCATTTTTTAACATACTTTTAACATTTATCAGGTTTTTGAATTAACTTTTTATCTAAATTCGAGATGTAAACTAATTTAATCCCTAGCAAAATGAGAACTAAAAAGTATGTAATAGCGATTGCTATTTTTGGTGGAGTTATATTCTCTGCACAAGCGTCAAATCTTATTGATTTAAATGAACAACAAACAACAGAAATTGACAGAAATAGAATCAAAATCCCAACTCACGGATAATAAATCTTTTATAATAGGTAGTATTATAGCAACATTTATAGCTATAACTCCATATATTTTCTATTACTATGAAAGTGTTCCAGACGTAAAAATTTGGAATACTTTTTTGTTTAATTACGATAGCAAATACTACTTAAGTGCACAAGTAGGAATATGGACTATAATTGGAAAATTTGTTCCGTTATATTTATTAATAATCTGGTTTTTTACCTGTCGTCATTGGTGGTACCATGCATTATTGATACCTATAATCATGTATTTTTTTCAATTTGCAACTGTAATAAACGAGGATTTAAAATACGTAGATACAAACCAATTTCTGTACCTAGTGATTATGATGGCTATAGTTATACCATCTATCTACTTAGTTAGAGCAAGGATATTTAATAAAATAAACACAGTAAACAAATCACTTCAAGATTTAGAAGATGAACTAACCATAAAACCAAAAACACTTTGGGGAAAAATTAGACAATATTTTTAACTAGCTTATTGTTTATAAATGATTACCAAATGTTTTTTTTAGATCACAACCCTAAACATGCTAAACAACCTACTAAATACAGCTATAAAATTTAAAGTAAAAACATCCAAAAACAAATCAAACCAAACACTACAACAACAAGAAGAAGATTTATTAAGAAAGCCAACCAACCTGTGGGAAAAAATAAGACTTTATTTTTAGTACAATAAGTTACAATAATTTTGTAATTTGTTGTTTTAAACTTAACTAAATTATGCCCAAACCACTGTCTCCATTTTCTAAAGCAGAATTAATCCCTCAAGAAGAAACTTTAGAGATTTTTAAGCACAAAAGCAGTCTATTTATAGGAATTCCCAAAGAAACAGCTTTCCAAGAAAAACGTGTTTGCCTTACACCTGATGCTGTATCTGCTATCGTTAGCAATGGTCATCGTGTACTAATAGAATCTGAAGCTGGTAAAGGTGCAAATTTTAGCGATAAGGATTATAGTGAAGCTGGAGCTGAAGTCACAAAAGACACAGCAAAAGTTTATTCTTGCCCTATGATTTTAAAAGTAGAACCTCCTACCCTTGAAGAATTGGACTTAATTAATCCACAAACTACTTTAATATCTGCATTACAACTTAAAACACAATCAAAAAAATATTTTGAAAAATTAGCATCAAAACGTATTACCGCTTTAGCTTTTGAATTTATTCGTGATGAAGATGGTGCTTATCCTGCTGTTAGAGCATTAAGCGAAATTGCAGGAACTGCATCTGTATTAATTGCATCTGAATTATTAAGCAATTCTAGCAATGGTAACGGATTAATGTTTGGAAATATTAGTGGTGTTCCTCCAATAGAAGTAGTAATACTTGGAGCAGGTACTGTTGGAGAGTTTGCTGCAAGAAGTGCTATTGGACTTGGTGCCAACATTAAGGTTTTTGATAATTCTATTACAAAACTACGTTGTTTACAAGCTAATTTAGGTCGTACAATTTACACATCAACATTACAACCTAAATATTTAGGCAAAGCTTTAAAACGCTGTGATGTGGTTATTGGTGCTGTTAGAGGTAAAGACAGAGCTCCTATTATTGTATCCGAAACAATGGTTGAAACCATGAAAAAAGGATCCGTAATTATTGATGTTAGTATTGATATGGGTGGATGTTTTGAAACTAGTGAAGTCACATCGCACAACAACCCTACTTTTAGAAAAAACGGAGTTATACATTATTGTGTACCAAATATTCCTGCAAGATACTCTAGAACTGCTTCTGCTTCTATAAGTAATATTTTTACACCATATTTATTAGAAATAGCAGATAACGGTGGACTTGAGCACGCTATTAGATTTGACAAAGGTTTAAAAAACGGACTATATTTTTATCACGGAATTTTAACAAATCGTGCAGTCGGAGAATGGTTTGACTTAAAACATAGTGATATTAACCTTTTAATATTTTAAATTTGCAATTCGAAAAAAATTAAAATGAAAATATTACAACGTATTGGTTATTATTTAGGAGGTTTTGCAATAGGATTAGTATTATTAGCTTTTTTTTTAAACGGAAGAGGTGTTTCTTGCGAGTATAATTACGGTCCAGAAGGTCGAGTATTAAAAAGTATTAGAACTAAAACACTTCAATTTTCTGAAGCCAGCAAAACCACCATTGCAACAAGAACTATTGATACAGCAGCTATTAGCTATTTATTAAAAGAAGGAGATGTTGACTTTTCTAAAAGCCAACCAAGACAAGAACCTTGTGGGATTTACTATATTTCTGGTACTACAAAAGACAAAAAACAATTTGAATTATTAGTTCAAAATTGTGACAGTATTGCAACAATGCAATCCATTAAACAATTAGATTAATAAAATCCGAAAACAAATCAAAAATTAAGAGTAAATATTCCTATTTACTCTTTCTTCGTTTACGCTCTGCTTTTAACAAAGTTAACTCACGACCAGTTTGTCCTGCAACAGATGTGTTTTCTTCTGCACGTCTAATTAAATATGGCATTACGTCTTTTACAGGTCCAAATGGTAAGTATTTTGCAACATTATAGCCTTGATCTGCCAAATTAAAACTAATATGATCACTCATTCCGTATAACTGCCCAAACCACACACGATTATCTTTTTTATCTATTCCTAAATCATCCATTATCTTCATGGCTAAATAAGTGCTTTCTTCGTTATGCGTTCCAACAAAAATTGAAATATCACTTAAGTTCTCCATGATATACAGCAAGCAATCGTTAAAATTTTTATCGGTTGTAATTTTATCTTTACATATTGGTGAATCATACGCTTTTTCAAGCGCACGCTCACGTTCTTTTTCCATGTAAGCACCTCGTACTATTTTATAACCCAAAGTATATCCACCTTGCTTGGCTCTTTTATGCGAAGCTTTTAAATATTCAAGTCTATCATGCCTGTAAGTTTGAAGTGTATTATAAACAATTGGTTTACCTGTATTGTAAACTTTCATCATGTCCTCAGCTAACTCATCTGCAGCTTCTTGCATCCAGCTTTCTTCACCATCAATTAAAACCTCTACATCTTTAGCCTTGGCTAACTTACATATAGCATGATAACGCTCTACAATCCTACTCCATTCTGCAGCTTCTTCGTTAGTAAAAGGTTTTCCTTCCCCTTTTTTCTGAAACAAATAAAAACGTCCTAAACCAGTTGGCTTAAACACAACTATTGGCATTGCTTCTTTTTCATCACAAAAATGAACTAGTTTTATGATTTTTTCTTTAGCGGAATCAAATTGATTTTCAACTGCTTTTCCTTCAACTGAATAATCTAGAACAGAACAAACACCTGCTGTATACATTTTGTCTATAACACTTATACAATCATCCTCATTAACACCTCCACAAAAATGATCAAATACAGTAGCACGTATCAAACCTTCTACTGGTAAATGTGCTTTTAAAGCAAAATTAGTAGCAGCTGTACCAATTCTAACAAGCGGTTGATTAGAAATCATTTTAAATAAAAAGTAAGCGCGTTCTAACTCTGAATCACTTTTTAACTTAAAAGCCACTTCTGTATTTTCAAAAAAAGAGTCCTTTATCATATTTATATTTTTTAAGACGAAACAAATATACTATGTATTACCAATAGTTTTTAAAAAAACTATTAATTTTACAGCTTAACGTTTTTAAGTTTTTCATGACGCCAATTACAACTCAAGACTATAGTATTCAGTTTAACTCCGATTGCTATTCAGCCTTAAGCAATTACATTCAAAACAACACATTTTCAAACATATTTATACTAGTGGATAGTAATACGTCTGATCTTTGCTTACCTAAACTTTTAGCACAATTAAATACAGAATTAACTATAGAAGTTATCGAGATTGAAGCAGGAGAACAACACAAAACCATCGAAACTTGCTTAGGTGTTTGGCAAACCTTATCTGAGTTAGGTGCAGACCGAAAATCTTTAATGCTAAATTTAGGAGGTGGAGTGGTCACTGATTTAGGTGGTTTTGTCGCGTGCACTTACCAAAGAGGTATTAAATTTATAAATATACCTACTACTCTTCTATCCATGGTTGACGCATCAATTGGAGGTAAAAACGGTGTTGATTTAGGAGCTATTAAAAACCAGATTGGGATTATTAAAACACCAAACATGGTATTGGTTGACACAGATTATTTATCTACATTATCAAGCCGAGAAATGAGATCTGGATTGGCAGAAATGCTAAAACATGGATTAATTCACAACGAATTATATTACAGCAAGTTGTCGAGATTATCTAATCTAACACTTGAAGATTTAGATCAGTTAATTTACGATTCGATTTTAATAAAAAAAGACATCGTTGAACAAGATCCAACCGAACAAAATTTAAGAAAATCTCTTAATTTTGGACACACACTAGGACATGCTATTGAGTCGTTTTATTTAAACCATAAATCTAAGGCTTTATTGCATGGTGAGGCTATAGCTATTGGTATGATTTTAGAAACTTATTTATCTAATAAATTATTAGATTTTCCGGAAGATAAAATGCAGCTTATAAAAGAAAACACCATAAAGGTTTATGGTAAAATTGATATTCCTGAAGCAGACTACCTACCTATTATAGAATTAATGAAGTTTGATAAGAAAAATATAAAAGGCAATATTAACTTTGTATTACTAAACAGTATAGGTGACCCAAAAATTAATCAAACTACAACTAACGATATGATAATCAAATCATTTAAGTTTTACAGCAATTAACACTTTTGTATTATAAAAAATCGTAATTTTAAGTAATTGCAAAAATTGCAAGACTCTCCAATCAGTTAAATAAAACTATATTGGTATGCGAAAAATTATTGTAGATTACAAAAAACTGACTCCAGAAGTACTTAATCTTTTAGCCTCAAAATTTCCTGATGGTTATGGAGATAATGATATCATAACCTTTGATAATCACAGAAATGAGACTATAGAAGCTGTAGAAGTTAAAACAGAAGACACTATTTACCTTGTCAAAGTTAGCAGTAAACTTCACTATACAATGATAAATTTTGACAACACAGAAATCTTTAAAACCAATGATAATGGATATATTATCACAGATTTAGACAATAAAACAATAGGTAATGAAGAAGAATAATTACAAATAAAGTCTTCTTATAACGTTATTATGGTGTATTTCATGACCAATAATTAAAAAACCTAAAGCTCTTACAGACACCTCTCCTGCTCCAGCAATTCCTTTACTTTTTAAAGTTTGATTATCAAAACTTTTAAACAACGTTAACGTTGCTTGCCTCACACTCTCATACTCCTTTAACAAACTATCTAAAGAACGGTTAGATGCATTTGATACATCTACATAATCATTTTCATTAAAACCCAATAATGTTGTTTTGTCTTGTCTAGCAAAACGTAATGCACGATAACAAAAAATACGTTCTGTATCTATAAGATGACTTATAATCTCCTTAATAGACCACTTACCTTTAGTGTATCGATAATCAAGCTTAGAGTCTTCAATAGACTTATAAAAGTCTAAATTAGTATTTAAACCCGAAATCAAACCTGGAATTAATTCTACATCAACAGCTAAATCTATATAACCCTTAAAATAAGGAATATACTCATCACTTTTCAAATCTAAAATTGTCATAAATTGAATTTTTAAGTAATTTAACCTAAAAACGCTTCAAAAATGAAGCGTTTTTAGGTTAAAATAAATTAAAACGACTTATAAATCGTTAAAAATACTATGCATTAAACGTTTTTTGTCGTTTATGCTTTCGTCTAAAGAAATCATAGTTTCTGTTCTGTACACACCTTCAATGTCATCCAACATAAAGATTACGTCCTTTGCATGCTCTGTATTTCTTGCTCTAATCTTACAAAAGATATTAAATTTACCGGTTGTTACATGCGCAACAGTTACATAAGGTATCTCACTAATACGCTCTAAAACAAATGATGTTTTAGATGTGTTTTGAAGAAAAACACCAACATAAGCAATAAAAGAATACCCAAGTTTTTTATAATCTAAAGTCAATGATGACCCTTTGATTATTCCTGCATCTTCCATTTTCTTTACTCTAACATGAACTGTACCAGCAGAAATCAATAATTTTTTTGCGATATCAGTAAAAGGTACTCTTGTGTTTTCGATTAACATATCAAGAATTTGATGATCAATTTCATCCAATTTAAACTTTGCCATTTTGTGTTTTTGTTAAATAATAAGCAAAATTAAAACATTTTTAATGAATTATCTATATTAAAAAACAAGAATTTTAAAGATTTAATGATAATTTCACATTGTTTATGATTACGAAATCGTTTTCGTAGTTAATTGACACAACTTCATTATTTGAAGTAAAAACCTTACTATTATTAACAATCAGCACTTTATGAGCATGAAAATCTGATAAATCCTCAATAGCAATAATTTTTGGAATAAATTTCAGTTGTTTATCAACTAAACGTTCTTGATAGTTAATTCCAATGTCAAAAACACCATTGTCAAACTGTGCTTTTTTAATTATAATATCGTAAAAAAGCTTTCCGTTTTCTGGAATTTTAAAATAATCTTGATAATTATCGCCTGTAACGTCATGATTTGCAATATAATTTAATGTAACTACCAAAGATTTATATACAAAACGTCTTACCTCTTCCCTTTCATAATCATCTTTATAATGCCCAGCTTCAAATAAGACAGTAGGTGTGTTTAAGTTTTGAAACGTATCACCAACACAATTTATATTAAAACCATCGTCATAACGTCCTATTTGGTCAGGTAAGTCTAATTGAAGTGTTTGGTTTATAGCATTAATAATCTCCATTGCTTGTTTCCTTGCTAATGTTAAGCTACGATCTACATCAGCAGCTGGCGATAAAAAAGATAATGTAGCTATATTATTGGTTTGTCCAGCACTAAATAAAGTACGCTGACCATGTAAATTAAGGCAAAAGTCAGGTTTAAAAGCAGCATAACAGTCTTGTAATACTTGACTTTCTGGCTGAGTTAAAGCTTGTGCATCACGATTTAAATCAACTTGATTAGCATTTAGTCTAGTATAAGCTTCAGATCCATCTGGATTAAGCATTGGGATGATTTTAATAGTGCATTTATCTAAAACAGAAATTAATTGACCATCATAAAGGGTGTTTAAAAGATCAAAACAAGCTTTAGTAGTTGTAGACTCGTTACCATGCATTTGAGACCACATCAAGATTTTTTTTGGTCCTTTACCTAAAGTTATAGAATAAATGTTTTTACTCAACACAGATTGACCAATACAATCAATTGTAAAAACATCAGACAGTTTATCCATTAATGGAGTAAGGTCTTTTAAGGTAATATAGCGACCAAAAATTTTGGGTTCTTTATACGTATCATATAAAGTATTTAAAAGTGTATTATCCATAGGTGTTTATTTCGTTTACAAATGTAACACTTTAGTTATTTACATTTGTAAACAAGGTGTTTTACATTTGTAATTTACTTTTGTAAACTATTTACTCTTAAAAGTATTTTAAAATAAGTGCTTTAAACATAAATAGTTACAATCTAATTAATATTTAACTTAAAAAACTTTAAATCAATTAGTTAAATACCTATATTTAAAGTTTAACTTTATATAAAACACTCCTTAAAAACGATTCCAATTGTAACATATACACCTCATTTTACAATTGTAACATTGTATATTCAATTGAATTGTTTACATTTGTATCGCCATGATAAACAATGCAGAATTTTCTAAAAGACTTCAAAAAGTCATCGATTATTACAGTGAAAGCGCCTCTTCTTTTGCTGAAAAAGTAGGTGTACAACGTTCTAGTATTTCACATATATTATCAGGTAGAAACAAACCAAGTTTGGAATTTGTTTTGAAGGTATTAGACACTTTTCCTGAAGTAGAATTATATTGGTTGATGAATGGAAAAGGACATTTTCCAAAAAGTATATCGATTCCAAAAATTGAAAAACCTCCTACTCCAAAAAAAGTGGATCAGGACTTATTTACAAATTCTGAAAACTTAGATTCAGAAATTCCTAAAAATCCAGAATTAAAAAATGTTGAGGCTTTTCAAAATTTAAATCATAATATTTCAAAAGGAAAAAAAATTGATCGCATTGTCATTTTTTATTCTGATGGTAGTTTTTCAAATTATGAAAATTAAAATTTGTGAATCTTACTTAATTTTAAATATCGTCTAAAAAAATTCATTTTTTTTAAAATCAGAGATATTTTCTCTTTTTTATTAAAAAAACACTTTTTACTAAATAAATTGGTTTTTTCAAATTTCTCGAATTTGATGTTAGGTACATAAATTTTTCAAATACGCGATTTATAGAAAGGTTACTTTTTTGATTAAATAAACAAACATTTGATTAATTTTGTAGTAAACCGTTTTTTAATGAAAGTAAAAATTTTATACCTATTATTAATAACTACATTTTTTAGTTGCTACACTATTGAAAGAGATTGCAAAACTTTTAAAACAGGACAATTTTACAGTGAAGTAAAAATTGGAAATATTACCTACAAATCTAATTTTACAAGAAACGATAGTTTACAAATTGAAACTTATGATGGTAAAATTGACAGCACTCAAGTAAGATGGGTCAATGATTGTGAAGTGATTTACAAAACTATTAATCCTAAAAATATGGCTGAACGTAAAGATGTCCATCTTAAAATTTTAACCACAACGGATTCTTCTTATACTTTTGAATACTCATATGTAGGTGAAATAAATAAACAAAAAGGAACTGCTTATCTAAAACCATAAATTATGTTAGATTTTTTTACTTCAAGTGATGCTATTTTTGCCTTACTTACCCTAACTTTTCTTGAAATAATTTTAGGTATAGATAATATTGTTTTTATATCTATTGCTGCAAATAAATTACCCGAAGAACAACGTAGTAAAGTGACTAACATTGGGTTGTTATTAGCAATGGTCCAACGTATAATACTATTATTTTTTGTGTCATTTTTAGTTGGTTTATCAGAACCGTTTTACAAGTTGGATTTAGACTGGATGCATCTTGAGTTAAGTTGGCAAGCTTTAATATTATTTTTTGGAGGACTCTTTTTAATATACAAGTCAACTTCTGAAATTAGAGAAAAAGTTGATACACCAAAACATGATGAAGACCAGGTTAAAGGAAAAGTGATTAAGTCCTTACAACAGGCAGTGGTTCAGATTTTAATTATAGATTTTATATTTTCAATAGACTCTATTTTAACAGCTGTAGGTATGACTAATGGACTGTCTGAAAACCATAACTACAACTTAATTTTAATGATCGTTGCAGTTATAATTTCTATAGTCATAATGATTTCTTTTGCTAATAAAATTAGACGATTTATAGAGAGTAATCCTAGTATACAAATATTAGGTTTATCGTTTTTAATATTGATTGGTTTTATGTTAATTACAGAAGCTGGTCACCTATCACATACTACATTTTTTGGTAATACAGTTGGATCAATACCTAAAGGTTATTTATATTTTGCTATTGCTTTCTCTTTATTTGTTGAGTTTTTAAACCAGAAAATTAGCAAGAAAAAATAAAAAAAGCCATCCTTTCGGATGGCTTTTTTTTTATAAATATTATGCTAAGATTATTTTGATAAATATACAGAAGAAGCTGCTGCTAAACTATTATTAATAAAAGGCGCAATATTACCTCCTGATTCAAAATTATTAAAAGCTAAAATTTGTCCTCCACTATTACCAGCTTCTGCAATATAAACGGTTTGTGTTGCTGCGTCATAAGCTACATCTACTGGATTACCCATTAATGTTGCTGATCCCGAAACTCTAACTTGCTGATCTAAAGCTAAAGTTGCTCCTTCAGAAAGCGTGTTAAATTTATTTGTAAAACCTTCTATATAATGGAATCCTCCATCATCTTGACCATTTGAGGCTTCTCCAATATCAGTCAAAATCATAACGTCTGATTGTACATCATAAGTCAAACCATGAGTTCTAACTATACCTTCAACAGCTATCGTTTTTGTAGCGCTTAAAGACATATCTGTTATATTATTTAAAAAGTCTGTAAATACTGCTAATTGATTTGTAGTATCAACTATAGCAAATAAATCATCACCTTTAAAGGTAATGCCCCAAAGTTTAAAATCTGTTATTATAGTGTTTCTTAAAGTTATATTATTACCTGATTTACTATAAATAAAAAGTCGTCCATCTGGTGTAGTAGTATCACCATCTACATCTGCATTATCTGCAACAACAATTAAATTACCATTAACTGCTACTTCCCTAGGACTCTCCATATCATTAGTTCCGTCTGCATCCACATTTATTGTGGTACCAGAAGTTAAAATACTAGTAGTATTATAACCTTCTAAACCTAAATCTGACCTTGACGCTTGTAGTAAAAAATCTTCATCTTGATTATAATACACACCATCTGCTGCTAAACTTGCAGTTATTAAAGTTGAAGTTGTTACAGCACTTTGATCTGTTACATCATAAATGGTAATATTTCCGTCAGAATTATTTGAAGCATATAATTGTACGGAAGCTACTGGTTGGTCATCCATAGCTACAGAATTATCATCATCATCACTGCATGATAATAATGAAACAGTTGTAAATAGGGAAAAAATTGTGATTTTTGTTAATCTTGTTGTTTTCATAAAAGTTAAATATTTATTGGTTTTGCTGTACTTACGTAAACAACAAAAACAAGGTTTTAAATATTTAACATTTTATGATTTACTTAACAATTAAAACAAACTAGCTTGACCTTTGTCGTCAGCATCATTATCTTCATTATCATTAGATTTAGTTTCTTTTTCTGCGGATTTAGTAGTTTCAGAATTATTTTCTTTTTTGTCTGAAATTACTTCTTCATCATTTACTTCAACTGTCTCTGCTTCAAATTCTTCTGGTGATTTAAAAGGTATTGGATCTAATAAATTAATAGCATTTACTTTATCTTTAGTTAATTGGTTTCCTAAAGCAGAAATCCCTTTAATAGCAATAAATTCTTCTAAATTAACCTCTTCATTATCCTTTCTATCTTTACCTCTTTCTTTTGAAAATACTATTTCAGCAACTGGTATCCAGTCGGTAGAGACAATTTCCAATTGCGAGTTAGGATGATCTGTTATAAATAATTCTTCTTTATTTTCATTTTCAATTAAAAAACGTTTAACGTAATATCGTTCTTTATCTCCATCAAAATATACTGCAGAAATCGGTTTTTTTGGTATCCATTTTTCCATGATAATCATGTCACTATCAAAATGTAAAGTCACTTCTGGAGTTACTGTCTTTACTATACCTTTTTGATTGATTAACAACAGTTTATCCTCTCCTTTAAATTCACCAATCAGCTCTCCTCTACCATCAACATTAATACGTTGTACAGTCTCATCAAACCAAATTTTACGAGGTTTTAAAGTAGAAATTCCTTTCTCTTTTAAGTCTACAGATTTGATAGCATATTTAGTCACCAAATTACCTTTAGAAGCACGTCCTTTAATTAAAATATCAGCAAAATCTAAATCCCATTTCAACTTTTTAACACTTCCAACTTGGCGTAAACTTATTGCCACTACTTCTGCTTCACCATTAGGATTAGCTGAAAAATACCAAGCTTTAGAACCTTTATTACCATTAGTTAAATCGTAAAGTTTATCACGTGTCATTGCTGTTACCGCAAAACGCTTAACATAAGATGGACCTTTGCTTCCATCACGATAAATCATGTTATAAATGGTACGCTTATCCTTCTTTTTAAAAACCGCTACATGTATGATATTTTTACCAATAAAGGTTTTACTATCCACTTTAGTAACCATCATTTTACCATCTGCAGTAAAAGCAATAATATCATCAATATCACTACAATCACAAACATATTCGTCACGACGCAAAGACGTACCTAAAAAGCCTTCTGCTCTATTAACGTATAATTTTGTGTTACGTATGACTACTTTGGTGGCATCTACATCCTCAAAAGCTCGTAATTCTGTTTTACGCTCTCTACCTTCTCCATATTCCTTTTTTAATCTAGTAAAATACGCAATTGCATACTCTATTAAATTTGCTAAATGGTGCTTTACTTCGGCTATTTGTTCTTCTAAAGCATCAATTTTTTGTTGAGCCTTATCAATATCAAACTTTGAAATACGCTTAATACGAATTTCTGTCAATCTTGTTATATCTTCAACAGTAACAGCACGTTTTAGATGCTTAATATGAGGTTTTAAACCTTTATCTATAGCTTCAATTACACCTTCCCAAGTTTCTTCTTCTTCAATGTCACGATAGATACGGTTTTCTATAAAAATACGTTCTAAACTCGCAAAATGCCATTGTTCTTCAAACTCTCCAAGCTTAATTTCTAGTTCCTGTTTTAATAACTGAACTGTGTTATCTGTACTACGACGCAACATGTCTGTAACACCAATAAATAGTGGTTTATTATCTTCAATAACACAGCCTAAAGGCGAAATTGAAGACTCACATGCAGTAAACGCATATAATGCATCTATAGTTTTGTCTGGAGATAATCCTGAAGGTAAATGAATTAGTATTTCTACTTCAGCAGATGTATTATCTTCAATTTTTTTAATTTTTATTTTTCCTTTGTCGTTAGCCTTTAAAATAGAATCTATTAATGATGATGTTGTAGTCCCAAAAGGCAACTCATTTATCACTAAAGTATTTTTATCTAATTGATTAATCTTGGCACGACAACGTATTTTTCCACCACGTAATCCATCATTATATTGACTACAATCGGCAATTCCTCCTGTTGGAAAATCTGGTACTAATGTAAAGCGTTTACCTTGTAAATGTTTTACTGAAGCATCTATAAGCTCAATAAAGTTATGAGGTAAAATTTTGGTTGACAAACCTACAGCAATACCTTCTCCACCTTGAGCTAACAATAACGGAAACATTACTGGTAAATTTACAGGCTCTTTACGACGACCATCATAAGAGGCTTGCCATTCAGTAATTTTAGGGTTATAAACAACGTCTAAACCAAATTTTGATATTCTGGCTTCAATATATCTTGAGGCTGCAGCACGATCTCCTGTTAAGATGTTTCCCCAGTTACCTTGGGTATCTATAAGCAAATCTTTTTGACCAATTTGAACCATAGCATCAGCAATACTAGCATCACCATGTGGATGATACTGCATCGTATGACCTACAATATTTGCTACTTTATTGTAACGTCCATCGTCTAAATCTTTCATTGAATGCATGATACGACGTTGTACAGGTTTAAAACCATCTTCAATAGCTGGTACTGCACGTTCTAGAATTACGTAAGATGCGTAATCCAAAAACCACTCTTTATACATACCAGTAATTCTGGTAATGGTTTCTTGAGGTTCTTGGTTTTCTAAATTATCTAAATTGTCGTTGGTTAGGTCGTCGTTGTCTTCTGCCATTTATTTACTTTCCTCAATTAAATCAAGTTCTACTTTAAGATTATCTATTATAAATTCTTGTCTTTTAGGTGTGTTTTTTCCCATGTAAAAGGATAACAGCTCTTCAATAGACATGTTTTCGTCTAACATTACAGGATCTAATCTAATATCCTCACCAATAAAATGTACAAATTCGTCTGGACTAATTTCACCTAATCCTTTAAATCGAGTAATTTCTGGTTTAGGTTTTAATTTTTCAATTGCATCTACACGTTCTTGTTCTGAGTAACAATAGATGGTTTCTTTTTTATTTCGAACCCTAAATAATGGTGTTTGTAAAATATACAAATGTCCTTCTTTAATGACTTCTGGAAAAAATTGCAAAAAGAAGGTTATTAATAACAATCTAATGTGCATTCCATCTACATCGGCATCTGTTGCTATTACTACATTGTTATATCTTAAATCTTCTAAGGATTCTTCAATATTTAAAGCTGCTTGAAGTAGGTTGAACTCTTCATTTTCATATACAATCTTTTTTGTTAATCCATAACAGTTTAAAGGTTTTCCTTTAAGACTAAAAACCGCTTGAGTATTTACATCTCTAGATTTTGTGATACTTCCTGATGCCGAGTCTCCCTCAGTTATAAACAGTGTGCTTTCTAGGTTACGTTCGTTTTTTGTATCTCCAAAATGTACACGACAATCACGCAATTTTTTGTTATGCAAGCTGGCTTTTTTAGCTCTATCTTTAGCTAATTTACGTATTCCTGATAGTTCCTTACGCTCTCTTTCTGCTTGTAATATTTTACGCTGTAATTTATCTGCTGTTTCTGGATTTTTATGCAGATAGTTATCTAAATATGTTTTTAAAAAGTCTGTTACATAAGTACGTACAGTTGGAAGCTCTCCTCCCATATCTGTAGATCCTAATTTTGTTTTGGTTTGACTTTCAAAAACAGGCTCCATTACCTTTATTGCGACTGCACTAACCACAGATTTACGTATATCTGAGGCATCATATTGTTTACCAAAAAAATCTCTAATAGTTTTGACTAAACCTTCTCTGAAGGCATTTAAGTGCGTACCACCTTGAGTGGTATTTTGACCGTTTACAAAACTATTATACTCTTCGCTATATTGTGTTTTACTATGTGTAATTGCTACTTCAATATCATCACCACGTAAATGAATGATGGGATAAAGTAGGTCGGTTTCGGCTATTTTTTCGGCTAATAAATCTTTTAAACCGTTTTCACTATAAAATTTTTCTCCATTAAAAACTATAGTTAAACCTGGATTTAAATAGACATAATTTTTAAGCATTTTAACTACATATTCTGGTCTGAATTTGTAGTTTTTAAATATTAAATCATCAGGAACAAAAGATACTTTGGTACCTTTGCGTCTACTGGTTTCTTCTAAAAATTCTTGATTTACAAGATTACCTTGCTCAAAGTCTGCAGAAGCACTTTTACCATCTCTAGAAGATTCCACTCTAAAATAAGAAGACAATGCATTAACCGCTTTAGTACCTACACCATTTAATCCAACAGATTTTTTAAAAGCTTTGCTATCATACTTTCCTCCTGTATTCATTTTAGATACTACATCTACCACTTTACCTAGAGGAATACCACGACCATAATCGCGTACAATAACCTTACTACCTTGAATAGAAATTTCGATGGTTTTACCTGCTCCCATAACAAACTCGTCAATAGAGTTGTCTAATACTTCTTTTACTAGAATATATATACCATCATCTGGAGAAGAACCATCACCAAGCTTACCAATATACATACCAGGACGCATACGTATATGCTCTTTCCAGTCTAGTGATCGTATATTGTCTTCGGTATATTTAGTTTGTTCTGACATATGGTTTTGGTGCAATTTAGAGATACTGTGCTAATATAATATAACACATTAAAAAATGAAACACTGACTTAATAAAGTAATTAACAATAGATAATTTATCTGATTAAAAACCTCATTTTTCAAGTATTTCTGCCTTGATTTTTAAACTTTTATTTCTTGTATTAAGTAAATTGGACATGTATTTTTTTAAAAATAAAACATTTGCAATTTTGCCTAAAACTCCAAAAGGGGATTTAAAATAAAATTTGTCTACCATTATTGTTTTATTGTTTTGAACAGAGAAAATATGCTCATGTTTAAAACTTTTAAACACTCCTGAAACCATTTCGTCAACAAAATAATTAGGTGAATTAAATTGTGTTATTCTTGATGTTAGCTGTTGTTTAACACCAAAATGAAACGCTTCCCAAGTTACAGTTTCTCCTAGTTCAATTAAGCCAGATGTTTTACCAGCAATAGCTTTTTCTTTTGAATGTTTTAGTGACTCTGTATGAAAATCTATATTTCTTGACAAATCAAAACACGTTTTGATATCTGCATCAATTATAGTTTCAAGTGTTATTAATGGCATGATGTAAATATATACAAAAACGCCATAATGACTAACATCATTATGGCGTTTAAATGTTATTGTAATAATTTATTTACACGTTAAATAAGAAATGCATAACGTCTCCATCTTTAACTATATAGTTTTTACCTTCTACACGCATCTTACCAGCTTCTTTAACCTTTGCCTCACTTCCAAACTCTACATAATCATTGTAACCAATAACTTCTGCACGAATAAAACCTTTTTCAAAGTCCGTATGAATAACTCCTGCTGCTTGAGGACCAGTTGCACCAACATTTACGGTCCATGCTCTAACCTCTTTAACTCCAGCAGTAAAATACGTTTGTTGGTTTAATAATTTATAAGCTGATCTAATTAATTTAGCTGCACCTGGCTCTTCTAAACCTATATCTGCAAGAAACATTTGACGCTCTTCATAATCATCTAACTCATTAATATCTGCTTCTGTACCAACAGCTAAAACTAACACTTCAGCGTTTTCGTCTTTAACTGCTTCTTTAACTAAATCCACATATTGATTACCCGAAACAGCACTACCTTCATCTACATTACAAACATACATTACTGGTTTGTCGGTAATTAATTGAGACGGTTTGACGTAATCTTTATAATCCTCTTCTGAAAATTCAATAGCTCTAACAGATACTCCTGCTTCTAAAGCTTCTTTAATTTTAAGCAAAACAGCTTCTTCTGCTTGAGCTTCTTTATTTCCAGTTTTAGCAGCACGTTTTACTTTATCTAATTTTTTATCTACAGTTTCTAAATCTTTTAGCTGTAATTCCATGTCAATAGTTTCCTTATCTCTAATTGGATTTACATTACCATCAACATGTACAATATTGTCATTATCAAAACAACGCAAAACATGTAAGATAGCGTCAGTTTCTCTAATATTAGCTAAAAACTGATTTCCTAAACCTTCTCCTTTACTAGCACCTTTAACTAATCCTGCTATATCTACAATCTCTACAGTTGCTGGTATTACACGTTCTGGATTAACTAAACTTTCTAATTTTTCTAATCTTGGATCTGGTACGTTAACGACTCCAATGTTTGGTTCTATAGTACAAAATGGAAAGTTTGCACTTTGCGCTTTTGCATTAGACAAACAATTAAATAAGGTTGATTTACCAACGTTAGGCAATCCTACAATTCCTGCTTTCATTTACTAAAAATTTATCACAAATTAAGGATGCAAATATAGCACTATATGATTAACTATTTCTCACTTAACAAGAATTAAATACAACTAAAGTTAAATTTTGTTTTAACTAAAAAATTAACCTAAATCTTACATTATCAACAAGTTTAAAACTAAAATTGTAAGAATATTAATGTGAATTGTTACATTTTTAATATAAATTAGCAGTAATTAACCAAAATTTTATTTAAATGATAAAAAAACTGAAAATTATGTTTTTGCTACTATTTACTGTAGCATTTGCACAAGCACAAACTGGTGTTACTGGGACAGTGACAGACATTAATGGCTACGGAATACCAACCGTTAATGTTGTTGAAAAAGGAACATCAAACGGAACCACAACGGATTTTGATGGAAATTACACACTTAATGTTTCTGATGGAGCTGTATTGGTGTTTAGCTATGTTGGCTATGAAACTAAAGAACTAAGTGTTGACAACACAACCAACTTTAATGTCACACTAACTAGTGGAGAAGCTTTAGACGAAGTTGTATTGGTTGGATCCAGAACAGCTCCTAGAAGTAACGTCAATAGTGCACTACCTATTGATGTTGTTGGAGTAAAAGAATTAACTTCTACTGGACAACCTACATTTGATAAAGCCTTACAGTACAGAATCCCCTCTTTCAACACTGTACAAACACCTGTTAATGACGCTACATCCTTATTAGATCCTTATGAAATTAGAAACATGGGACCAAGTAGAACATTAATTTTAATTAACGGGAAACGAAAAAACTTAAGTGCTTTATTATACACACAAACTTCTCCTGGACGTGGAGAAACTGGTGCAGACATCTCTGCAATACCTACTGATGCTATCAAAAGAGTAGAAATACTTCGTGATGGTGCCTCAGCACAATATGGGTCTGATGCTATTGCTGGTGTAATGAATATAATACTTAAAGACAACGCAAATTTTGGTTCTGCAACCTTAAGAAGCGGAATTACAAGCGAAGGTGACGGAGAAATGATTGGTATTGCAGTAAACAATGGATCAACAATTGGTGATAATAAAGGTTTTATTAACTATACTATTGATTTTTCTAAAACTAATTTAGCTAATAGACCAGGAACGGTTGATGCTGAAGGAGAATTTAATGATTTTGTATATGTTAACCCAAACGATTCTGATGGCAACCCACTACCAAATGCAACAAACATCATTACAGGAAACTCTATTGGACTAGCCTCAGTTAATGAATACTTATCACGTAATCCAGATGCAGATAACATTAATGGATCTCCAGAGAATGCAGCTTCTAAATTTTTAATAAATAGTGGATTTGACTTAAGTGATAATACAGAATTATACATGAATGCTGCTTACGTCTACAAAAAGGTAAATAGTTTTGCAAATAACAGAACTCCATATTGGAGACGTGCCCAAGCTTTTGATCCTGATGATGTTGATGGTGTTGACTACTTCTCTTATTTAGATGATTTTTTTCCTGGCAACAATCCTAACACTCCTGGAGGATATGATGGATACACACCTACTTTTGAAGGATTACTAAACGATTATAATGGTACTATTGGAATTAAAACTAAAATTAACGATTGGAATGTTGATTTGAGTTATACAACTGGAGGAAATACACAAACCTATACCGTTAGTCAGTCCCATAATAGAAATGCTGTGTTTTCACCTACTTATAACCCAGTTACAGGTGAATTTGAACCCACTGAACTTTACAGAGAAAATAGTCAACAATCTTTTGATCCAGGAGGTACTAAATTCACCCATAATGTAGGTAACATAGACATTTCTAGAGTACTCTCTGATAAAGTTAGTGTTGGTTTTGGTGCTGAATTTAGAAATGAAACCTTTGAAATTATTGAAGGAGAATTAGCATCTTATGATGGTGGTGGTGCAGATTCGTTTGCTGGAAATAGTCCTGAAAATTCAGGTAAATTTAACCGTTATAATATTGGTGGATATTTCTCTTTAGACTATGATGTTAGTGATGCTTTTTTATTAAGCGGAACCATAAGGACTGAAAATTACTCAGATTTTGGTAATACTTTTGTTTATAAATTCAGTACACGTTACAAATTAACTGACAACTTAACTGCAAGAGCTTCTGTTTCTTCAGGATTTAGAGCACCAACATTACATCAAATATATACTCAAAAAGCACAATACAGCTTTATAGCTGGTCAGGGAATACAAGTAGGAGGTTTAATAAATAACGTCTCCACTCAAGCAAAGCTATTAGGTATACCAGAATTGGATGCTGAAACGTCTAATAACTTTACAATTGGTTTTGGTGGTAAATTAGCTAATAATTTAACTTTTACTGTAGACTATTATAACATATCTGTAGAAGACAGAATTGTATTAGGTTCAGAAATAAGTGCTACAGGAGATCCAACTAATCCATTAGATATTTTATTAACTAACAACAACCTAAGCGATGTTAGTTTTTTCTCTAATGCAATAGACACACGTACCTCAGGAATAGATCTAGTATTAAGTAAAAAAAATATAAGTATTGGTGAAGGTGACTTAGATTTAAACTTATCTGGTAACTATACAATTCAAAACGAAAGAGATGGTGATGTTAAAGACATTGCTTTAGTCGCAAATGCAGGACAGTCTGTTGTAAACGCAACTCAAGAAGCTTTGTTTTTCACTTCTAGACCTAAATCTAAATGGATTTTAGGTGTTAATTATGATATTAACAAATTTGGTTTCTCTCTAAACAACACCTATTTTGGTAAAACCACTTTTAAACAACAAGGTATGAGTGATGATTTACGAACAGAGTTTATACCTAAAATAGTAACAGATTTAGGTATAAATTATAATGCTTCAGAAAAATTAACATTGTCGTTAAACGTTAACAACCTATTAAATGTGTTACCTGAATGGGAATTTAAAGCCGAAAATGCAGCTGGTGAAGCTATTTTAGCAGATCCTGCAGCTACAAAAAACCAATCTAATTTAATTACATTTAATCAACGTTACTCACAAATGACTTATGATGGTTACCATTTTAGTCAACTTGGAACAATGTTTAATTTATCTTTAAACTATAAGTTTTAAAAAACTAACCCTCTAATTAAAACCAAAAAAAAGCAACTCAATTTTGAGTTGCTTTTTTAATTTTAATATAAAGGATTAAGCTAAAGCTTAGGTTTTATAATTTATCCGTTTGGATGCATAAACTTTTGTTTTCCTAACAATACATCTTCTGCTTCAACATTGTCATCATCAGGTACACAACAATCTACAGGACAAACTGCAGCACATTGTGGTTCTTCATGAAAACCTACACACTCTGTACATTTGTCAGGTACAATATAATATATCTCGTCACTTATTGGTTCTTGTGCTTCGTCTGCATCAACTTCCTTTCCGTTAGGCAATACTAAACTTCCGTCAAGACTTGTTCCATCTTTATATCTCCAATCGTCAGCACCTTCGTAAATTGCAGTATTAGGGCATTCAGGCTCACAAGCTCCACAATTAATACATTCATCTGTTATAATAATAGCCATATTGTAATTTTTCTTTTTGGTTTACTTAACTTTGTGGTGCAAAAATAAAGCCAAAAAAGGTGTTATACAAATAATAATGAGCAACAAAGATTACATATTAGAAGCTTTTGTAAAATTAGGTCAATTTATTAGTCAATTTTCTTCAGAAGGAATTACTAAAAATGAAACCATTCCGCATAACGATTTGTTTTTTGATGGTTTTAAACATCAAATCAAATTAGCCAACGAATATAACGGTTGGTTTACACAAAAAAACATACAATTTACATTAGATGGTTGGAGTAAACAATTATCTGAAGATAATCTTAAACAATGGACTAAAGATTATAATTTTAGCGATGTACAACCAAAAACGGTTGCTATTATCATGGCTGGAAATATTCCTTTAGTTGGTTTTCATGACTTTTTAAGTGTTTTAATAACAGGTCATAATGTATTAGTTAAGCAGTCCTCTAATGACAAACATCTACTCCCCTTTTTAGCTAAGTATTTAGAAACTGTAGCTCCAGAATTAAAAGGTAATATTAGGTTTACTGAAGATAAATTAGAAAATTACGATGCAGTTATTGCAACAGGAAGCAATAACACAGCACGCTATTTTGACTACTATTTTAAAGACAAACCATCAATAATAAGAAAAAACAGAAATTCAGCAGCCATATTAACAGGTCACGAAACCTCAGAACAGTTAGATTTGTTGTCTGAAGACATTTTTAGATATTATGGTTTAGGATGCCGAAACGTATCAAAACTATTTGTCCCTAAAAACTATAATTTTGATGCGTTTTTTGAAGCCATGTATAAATGGAATCCTATTATTAACGAAGCCAAATACGCTAATAATTACGACTATAATAAAGCTGTATATTTAATGAGCGAATTTGACATGTTGGAAAATGGTTTTTTAATGATAAAAGAAGACCAGAGTTATGCCTCACCAATTGCTACTGTTTTTTACGAATTTTATGATTCAACTGAAGCTTTACAGCAAAAAATTAAAACTGACAAAGACCTAATACAATGTATAGTCGCTAGTGGCTTTGATGATAATGAAATTCCGTTTGGTAAAACTCAAAAACCCGAGCTTTCAGATTATGCAGATGATGTGGATACCATTACATTTTTATTAAAAATCTAGTTAATAAATTATTATATTCTTAACTTAAATTAGTACAATAATTATCACCTTTGTTAATTGTAAAAAAATAAAACATAATTTCTGTTAAACAGAAACAAAATTTGTAACCATGCAAAGACATAATTTTAGCGCAGGACCATGCGTTTTACCACAAGAAGTATTACAAAAAGCATCACAAGCTTTATTAGATTTTGACAACGGTTTATCTTTAATTGAAATATCCCACAGAAGCAAGGCTTTTGTTGATGTTATGGAACAAGCTAGAGCCTTAGCTTTAGAGTTATTAGGCTTAGAAGGCAAAGGTTATAAAGCATTGTTTTTACAAGGTGGAGCTAGTACACAATTTTTAATGGTAGCTCAAAATTTACTAGAAAAAAAAGCTGCTTATTTAAATACAGGAACTTGGTCTGACAAAGCTATAAAAGAAGCAAAAATATTTGATGATATAACAGAAGTTGCCTCATCTAAATCAGCAAATTTCAACTATATACCAAAAGGATTTGATATACCTGAAGATCATGATTATTTTCATTTAACTTCAAATAACACCATATTTGGTACACAAATTAAAAACTTTCCTAAATCACCTATTCCATTAGTTTGTGATATGAGTAGTGATATTTTTTCACGTACATTAGACTTCTCTCAATTTGATTTAATTTATGCAGGAGCTCAAAAAAACATGGGACCAGCAGGTACAACTTTAGTAGTTGTTAAAGAGGATATACTAGGAAAAGTTTCTCGTAAAATTCCATCAATGTTAGATTATAAAGTACATATTGACAAAAGTAGTATGTTTAATACTCCTCCTGTTTTTGCTGTATACACATCAATGTTAACCTTACAATGGTTAAAAGATTTAGGTGGAATTGCTGCTATCGAGAAAGAAAATGAGAAAAAATCTCGTTTAATGTATTCTGAAATTGATTTAAACCCATTATTCAAAGGATTTGCTGCTAAAGAAGACCGTTCTGACATGAATGCAACATTTACATTAACCAATGACGATTTAAAAGATACTTTTGACACCATGTGGAAAGAAGCAGGAATTAATGGCTTAAATGGTCACAGAAGTGTTGGAGGATACAGAGCAAGCATGTATAACGCATTATCTCTTGACAGTGTAAAAGTACTGGTTGAGGTAATGAGTGAACTTGAAAGTAAAGCCTAATTAACAGTTTTAATAACTGTAATATTTAAAATAAATTAACTAAAGCTGAATATTAAACATTTTAGCTTTAAACCTTAAAAAAATGAAAGTATTAGCAAACGATGGTGTATCACAAAGCGGAATTGATGCATTAGAAGCAGCAGGATTTGAAGTCAGTACAACAACCGTTGCTCAAGAACAATTAATTAATTACATCAACGAGAAAAACATTACTGTACTTCTTGTTAGAAGTGCAACAACAGTAAGAAAAGACTTAATTGATGCTTGTCCAGAATTAAAAATCATTGGTCGTGGTGGTGTTGGTATGGATAATATAGATGTTGAATATGCTAGAGAAAAAGGATTACACGTAATCAATACTCCTGCAGCTTCATCACAATCTGTAGCAGAGTTAGTATTTGCTCACCTTTATGGTGGTGTAAGATTTTTACATGATGCTAACAGAAACATGCCTTTAGATGGAGATTCTCAGTTTAAAAAACTAAAGAAAAACTATGCAAAGGGAGTTGAATTAAGAGGAAAAACTCTTGGTGTTGTAGGATTTGGACGTATTGGACAGGAAGTTGCCAAAATTGGATTAGGTGTTGGAATGAAAGTTATAGCTGCCGATAAATTTATTGAAGCAGCAGATGTTAAAGTAGACTTTTTTGATGGACAATCTGTAAGTTTCAATATTAAAACACAATCTATGGATGAAGTTTTAAAGCAATCGGACTTTGTAACTTTACATGTTCCTGCACAAGAAGACTATATAATTGATAAAGCACAGTTTGACAACATGAAACATGGATCTGCTATTATAAATGCAGCAAGAGGTGGTGTTGTTAATGAAGTAGAGTTAGTTAACGCATTAGAAAGCGGTAAATTAGCTTTTGCTGGTTTAGATACTTTTCAAAACGAACCTACTCCTGCAGTACAATTATTAATGAATGGTAGAATATCTTTAACGCCTCACATTGGTGCAGCAACCAATGAAGCTCAAGATAGAATCGGAACAGAATTAGCTACACAAATTAAAAACATACTTTTAAACGGATAAATCATTGTTTTTATCGATGTTTTATAAAGTGTTTGATATATTGAAAGCCACATTGTTAAAATGTGGCTTTTTTTTGTAATTTTAAAATATCAAAATTAAATAACCTATTAAACTTTTATAAAATGGCAGGAATTTTAGACTTACTAAACTCAGATTTAGGAAAAACAATTATCAGTGGTGTTTCAGGATCAACAGGAACTGATCAAGACAGAACAGGAAGCGTATTAACTATGGCATTACCTGTATTAATGAAAGCAATGGAACGTAATGCTTCAACACCAGAAGGTGCAGAAGGATTATTAGGTGCTATTAAAGGAAAACATGATGGTGGAATATTAGATAATTTAGGAGACCTTTTTGGAGGTGGAGTAAATGAAGAAGTAGTAAATGATGGTGACAAAATTTTAGGCCATGTATTAGGAGCTAAAAGAAATGGTGTTGAGCAAGTTATTGGTCAAAAATCTGGATTAGACTCTGGTGCTGTTGGAAATATATTAAAAGTTGCAGCTCCTATTTTAATGGGTGTTTTAGGTAAACAAGCCTCACAGAGTAATGTAAGTTCTACAAACGGTTTAAGTGGATTACTTGGTGGATTACTTGGTGGTAGCGAAACTAAAAACGAACAAAGCTTTTTAGAAAAAATATTAGATGCAGATGGTGATGGTAGTGTAATAGACGATGTAGCAGGAATGGTATTAGGTGGAGGATCTAAAAAAGGTGGACTTGGAGGTTTACTAGGAGGTCTTTTCGGAAAATAAAATCCAAATTATAAAGTATGTATTTAAAAGCCAAACTTATGTTTGGCTTTTTTATTTGATACAAGTATAAATATTTTGTATTTTTAGTAAAACATCTTGTTATGAAAAACACACTATTTGTAATAACTATCATATTAATAGCCTTTAGTTGTGGTACGCCAAAACATATAACTAATACAGATAAAGGTGCAGTTCAAGTTGGAGACACAATTACACTGTCTAGCCAAGAAACAGAGTATGATATTATAATTATAGAACCTGGTTTTAATGCATGGCTAAATAGTATAGCACAACCAGAAGGATATTACTCTCAACAATATCTTGAAAATAAAAACTTATTTTATGTTAACGAGTGGAACAGTCGCGTAAGACAGCCACAACGTTTTAGCCCAAGTCTTTACGAATTAAATATAGACTATCAATCCAATATTGATTATGGCTATGAGGTTAATTATAAACTATATAACTACTTTGTTTACTTTCAAAATAGATATAAACAAAATCTTTTAGGTGGTCGGATTCCTCTTAATTAAAGGCTTTTCAATATATTTGCAACGACAAAAATTGAAATGAATACATTTAAAACACGTTGGGAAATCCAACAAAATTGGCAGCTCCTATTCCCTATTTTAGGTTTTTTAGCCCTACTCTATTCTAGCTATAAATTAGCTAACCTATTAATTAACAGTAATTTGTTGTTAGTTATTATCTGTACAATTGTCATCACTTTTGGTTTACTAAAATTCATTTTATTTCTTTTTAAAAAGCTAGAAAATAAATGGAAAGTAGATTATAAATGGGAAATGATTCGCATTTTTATGGTATTTGCTGCCACAGGAAGCTCTTCTGTATTTATTGGAAGACCAATAATTGAATGGTTAGGAATTACTAAAGAAAACTTAAATGTTTTTGTCTATTGGATATTATATATTATCATTGGCCTTATTTTTTATCAAATCTTATTGGTTTGTTTTGGCTGGTTAGCTGGTCAACATAAATTCTTTTGGGAATTTGAAAAGAAAATGATTAGACGATTTGGATTAGGAAAATTTGTAGATTAATTGAAGCATAACCAACAGGAACAGTATTTTTTATTAAAATATGTAGCAGTAGTTTTACTATTAGCTATATTGCTTCCGTCTGCGGTTAAGTTTACGCATGTTTTTGAAGATCATAAGCACGAGGTGTGTACAGATTATTCAACTAACCACATGCATGAAATTGATTTAGAATGCGAATTTTTCAAATTTAAACTCAATACACAATATTATACACTTTTAGAGAATTTCGATTTAATAATCGAAGACAACTTCTTTAAAATTAAAGATACATATTATAACTTTCAGTTTAATTATCAGCAATTATCCTACTCTCTTCGAGGACCTCCATTTGTAGTTTAAAATAAGTATTTTTTAAACTAATTTTTTTACGATGAAATATTTTATATCGATTTTGTGCTTCTCTGTTTTCAGTTTTGTACAAAGTCAAAATTGCAGTTCTACATTTTCTGGAGAAGTGCATGATTTTCATGATGGTACGCCAATAATAAATGCTACTATTTTTATTGAAAATCTTAACAAGTATACTACTACTGATGTTAACGGACAGTTTTCTATTAATGACCTATGTAACGACGTCATTAAAATAGAGGTCTCTCATTTAGCTTGCGAAACCAAAAAAATAGACGTAACTATTGATGGTGACACCTATTTAGAAATAAATCTAGAACATCATATTGAAGCGTTAAGTGAAGTTGAAGTTAAAGGTGTTAACACCTCTAAATTAACCAAAACTACTCAAGAAACAATTCTAAAATCCGAAACCATTGACCGTTTTAGCTCTCTTAATTTAGGTGATGCTTTAAAACAAGTTAGTGGTGTATCCTCTATAAATACTGGTAGCACAATTGTAAAACCGGTTATTAATGGATTACATAGTAGCAGAATTATTGTTATGACTAATGGTGTTAGGCTACAAGACCAAGAATGGGGAATTGAGCATGCACCAAACATTGATTTAAATACAGCAGGAAGTATTAACGTTATTAAAGGTGCAAATGCTTTAGCCTATGGTGGAGACGCTATTGGTGGTGTTATTGTTGTTAAGCCTTCAAAAATTAGTTTAAAAGATTCACTTTACGGTAAAACAATTATTACAGGTCATAGTAATGGTAGAGGTTATAATCTAAACTCTTCTTTAACTAAAACGTATAAAAAAGGTTGGTATATAGGTGCTCAAGCTTCATTAAAACGTTTTGGTGATTTTGAGGCACCTGATTATAGCTTAACCAATACAGGTTTAAACACTAAAGGGTTTTCTGTAAATGGTGGTTTTAAAACTTTTGAAAAAGGGTTTAATATATCTTATAGTTATTTAGATAACGAAATAGGTATTTTAAGATCATCACACATAGGAAACGTTAATGATTTAGTAAACGCTATAAATAGCCCTGAACCTTCAGTTATTGAAGATTTTAGTTATGATATTAACGCTCCAAAACAAGAAGTTACACACCAAGTCTTTAAAACCGAATTTTATAAACGTTTTAAAAAATTTGGACGTGTAGACATTCAGTATGACTATCAAAACAACCATCGCTATGAGTATGATATTCGTGTTGGAGATGATAAAGACAAGCCAGCTGTAGATTTAACATTAAAAACGCATACTTTAAAAACTAATGTGAAATTAGATTCTAAAAGTAATGTGACCTACCAATTTGGTGTAAATGCAAGTTTTCAGAATAATTTTGCAGACCCAACAACTGGTGTCAGACGTTTAATACCTGATTATGATAAATATGATTTAGGTACTTATGTTATTTCGTCTTTAAGACTAAATAATGACATTAATTTAGACTTTGGCTTACGTTATGACTTTAATCAGATAGATGCTAAAAAATTCTACAGAACAAGTAGTTGGGAAGAACGTGGTTATGACACAGATTTTCCAGATCTTGTTATAGATGATTTAGGCACACAATTACTAGTAAATCCAGTTTTAAATTACCATAATGTATCTGCTTCTGCAGGAATATCTTATCAATTAAATGACAATAGTAATTTCATTTTTAATTATGGTTTATCAAATAGAGCGCCTAATGCTTCTGAGTTGTTTAGTGATGGTTTACACCACTCTGCAGCAAGAATTGAATTAGGAGACTTACGTATTAAGCAAGAAACATCCAATCGTGTCTCTGGTACGTATAACTATAAAAACGAAGCATTGACATTAAACATTGAAGCATTTTATAATCACATAAGCGATTATATTTTTATAGAGCCAACAGGAACAACACAAACCATACGTGGTGCGTTTCCGGTTTGGAGTTATAATCAAACCAATGCTAGTTTATATGGATTGGATCTAACAGCTAATTATAGCTTTAATAACCAATGGTATATAAATAATAAGTCGTCTTTTATAAAAGGAAGAGATTTAACTAGAAATGATGCTTTAATTGATATGCCTTCAACAAAAACTGTAAATAGTATTGGCTACACAAATAAAAAATGGCTGAATTTAAATACCGAATTACAAAGCGAACTGGTTTTTAGACAGAATGATTATCCAAACAATAATTTTGAAGTCTACAACCCTACAACTGATCAAATGGTATTGGTAGATGTAAGTACTACACCTCCAACCTATCATTTATTACACTTACAAAGTAATATAACATTAAATATATCTGAAAAAACCAATTTAAATATTGGACTAAACATTACTAATATATTTAATACAGATTACCGAGAAAACCTAAATAGATCAAGATATTTTGCTGATGATCTAGGAAGAAATATTATGTTACAATTAAAATTAAATTATTAACACAAAACACTAAAAATGAAAAATTTAAAACAATTATCTCTTATTTTATTAGCAGCTATTGCATTTGTATCATGTTCTAACGATGATGATGCTACAGACAACCCAGTACCTGTAAATGAAGAGGAAGTTATCACAACTTTAACAGCAACATTAACACCAGTTGGTGGAGGAACAGAAATTACTTTACAAAAACAAGATTCAGATGGTGATGGACCAGATGATGCGGTAATTACAGTATCTTCTCCTTTAGCTATAGGTACAACTTATAATGTAAACTTAGAGTTATTAAATGAAACAGAAAGTCCTGCTGAATCAATTAATGAAGAAATTGAAGAAGAGGATGATGAGCACCAATTTTTTTACACAGCAACAAATGATGTAGCAACATTTGCTTACGTAGATTTTGATGGTGATGGAAACCCATTAGGTTTAGAATTTACTTTAACAACTGCTGATGTTGCATCAACAGGAAACATTACTATTAAATTAATTCATGAGCCAAACAAGTCTGCTGAAGGCGTAAGTGATGGTGATATTACTAATGCTGGTGGAGAAACAGATATTGAAGCTATTTTCCCTGTAGTAGTAGAGTAATTTCTATTATTTAATAAAAAAAATATCCCGTAAAATTTACGGGATATTTTTTTTATAATCTGTTTTGAAAATGGTTGAACTAACACCAACATTTTTTTTAAAAAACCTTGAAAAACTACTAACCGAATCAAAGTCCAGTAAAAAAGCTAGTTCTTTAGTCGTTATTTCGCTTTTAACAAGTCTTCGTTTTGCTTCAGTTACTTGTCGTTGTTGTATGATTTGCTTAGCTGTAAGGTTTAATTTTTCTTTTAAAATTTGATTTAATCTTTTAGTGCTTATTCCCATTTTATTAGCATAAAATAAGGTTTTGGTTTGATTTAAAAACTCTGTTTCCATAAGTTCTAAAAACTGAAACACCCTTTTTTGGTTTAAATCTTGATCTAAAAACTGATTGTTTTGATATCTTATTAAATGTAAAATTAAAACCTTCAAAACTGTTTTAAACATTATATAAGAGGCCTCTTTATTATTATATTCAGTTTTAAGTAAACCTATAATATTTTGTACTTGCTTAATTTCTACTAATTTGTTTAAAATAAACTTTGGATATTTATTAAATAATGACATGACATCTAAAGCATATTCAATATCATCTTCATCTATTAAATCACGTTCAAAATTAATTAAAAGACCTTCAGATGTAGTAAAAACCTCTTGTTTAAACACTTCATTTAAAGGTTTAAAATGAATAATCATCTGGTTATTATCTGCTAAATGAAAGTAAATTCCCATAGAAGCATCTGATAGTAATTGGTCATTACTTTCAAATTGTTCAACAATTATAATTTTACTATTCCACTGCTCTGTCTTCATTTACTTTTAACTCTACTTCAAAAGTAAGAAGATTTTTCTCATATTTAATACTTAGTTTTTTTTGAAAAAAGAAAGAATAAAACACTTCCAATTATTGCTGCCAATCCTGCTGAAATTGCATAGATTGCAGTATAATTATTAGAAACATACTCTATAAATGTAGATGAAAATTGCCCTCCAAACACACCCATTGAAAATAATCCTAAGTTTTTACCTTGAGTTTTTAAGGTACTTACCTCTAACATCATATGATTTAATAATGGAATTGTAAATCCAAAACCAATACCAATAAAAATAGTAGTTAGCACCAAAAACGGTAGACTTAGTGTTGTAGATAATACTAAATAGCCTAGCATAAAAAAAACAAATCCTATGGTTACAGTTTTACTCTCTCCAAAAGCACTTACCATTTTAGGCATTTGGCTTGCTGTAATAATAGCTATTACAGATATAAAAGCCATTAAATATCCTGTTTCTGACTCTGTAAAACCAAAAGAATTTGGTAAGTATATGGGTAAAGTTACAAAACCAACAAAAAACAACATCATAGCTAAAAGTGACGCTATAAATATTAGGTTTACCTGTCTTGTGTTCCTTTTGTTTACGTTTGTATCCGTTGTTATATTCTGTGATCTAAATTTAGTTTTTGGCAATGTTTTAACGACCAAAAACAAACAAATAATAGCTACTAAATAAATATAAAAAGGAAATTGCCAATGTATTTGACCTAATACTCCACCAATTGCCAAAAATACCACTCCTCCTAGCTCTATAGACATGCCTTGCCAAGCAATCATTTTTATTCTAGCTTCTCCCGTAAAGAAATCTGCAATATAAGCTGTGACTGATACTTGTATAGCAACAGTTGCTGCACCAAGTAAAATACGATCTAATATTAATATATAATTATTGGTAATAAACGCACCAATAAAACCTAATACTGCATATGGTATAAGTCCTAAGCTTAAAAGTTTAATTGCACCTAGTTTAGGTAATAATCGTCCTATTATTGGTGCAAAAAGAACAACGCCTAGTGATGGCAAAGTAATTAACCAGCTAGGTGAAAATGCTAAATTTTTATGTTGTGCTATACCTGATAATGAAGGCGCAATAACTGTACCTACCATTATGGTTAAACTACTAACAAATAGTAGTGTAAAAATCCCGAAGTTTGATATTTGTTTCATATTACAAATTTCAGGTTATTGCCAAACTTAACGTTTACAATACATCTAATTACGTGTGCAAATATGGAAACTATTTTAATAAATTATTATTTAGGCATTACTTGATCTGATTTAGCCTGATCACCAAATACATAAGTATAAAACCACATTAAGGTAAATGATGGTATAATATCTAAACCAGGTAAAGCTTCTTCTATAAAAGAAAATACAGCTGCAATTTTACCTGTTCTTCCTTTATACAATTTTGTCATCAACCAAGCCGAAGCTGGAGCCCAAATAATATCAGAAAACTCACCAATACCAGGTATAATAAAGCTGACATAACCTAAAGCATCAAAGATAATTCCTAAAAAAAGTTTGGTGTATTTGTTTGTGTTATTAATATTCATTTATAATATTTTGTATTTCTAATTAATAGAAAGCAAATAGTATTCCAAAAAAAATTAGCAACATATTAATCATAACTTTAAGTTAAAAACTCACATTGCTTTTGCTGCACGTTCTGGTGTTTTTAATAACTCTTTGTGTCAACTATCTTCACCTAACTATTCAATAATAACTTTATAAGGCTGTTTGACATCTTCAGTAACTTACATGTTATATTCTTCATTTTTTTTGTAAAGCATCTTAAATATAGTTTTCTTTTAACTTAGCAGTATAATATTGTTTCAATTTATTAATTTTTGGATCAATAACAAACTGACAATAAGAGGCTTCTTTATTTCTATCATAATAAGTTTGATGCACGTCTTCTGCTATATAAAAAGGACCTAATTGGGTAACTTCTGTAACAATTGGATCGTTAAATACGTTTTGGTCTTCTAGCAATTGTATAAAAGCTTCTGCTTTATCTTTTTGATCTTCTGTACTATAAAATATTGCAGACCTATATTGCGTTCCAATATCATGTCCTTGCCTATTTAAAGTTGTAGGATCATGTGTGGCAAAAAACAACTCTAAAAGCTCTGTAAAAGCAACAATTGTAGCATCATAAAAAATTTGAATGCCTTCAGCATGACCTGTTCTACCTGTACCAATCTCTCTGTAAACTGGATTTTTAATGGTACCTCCTGTGTAACCAGAAACTACTTTTTCAACACCTTTAATGCGTAAAAATACGGCTTCGGTACACCAAAAACAGCCTCCTGCAAAAGTTGCTGTTTGTAAATTTTCTTCTTTCATAATATAAAAATAATCAATTTAACATAGCTTATATTTATTCGACTATAGGTAAAAGAAATATTTAACGTTTAATTAAGAGATTTTTTTTAGTTCAAATATAGTTTTGCAAAATCATACTGTAACAATGCTAAAAATAGTTAGTCTTTAGTACAGTAATCATCAACCAAAACATTAAATGAAATCTTTTTTTACTTTACTATCAGTCATTTTTGTATCACTACAAACGTTAGCACAAGTTAAACCAACGTATCAAATTAAACGCACAGACCATCCTCCTAAAATAGATGGAGTTTTAGATGACAAGGCTTGGAATGATGCACAAATTGCAACAAATTTTACCGAGTTTAAACCTGATGTTGGTGATGTTGCTCCAGACAATAAAAGAACATCTGTTAAAATGACATATGACGATTCTGGGATCTACGTTGCTGCATATTGTTATGATGTAAAAGAAGACATCATGCGCCAATTTACACAGCGTGATAATTTTGGTCAAGCTGATTTTTTTGGATTGATATTTAATCCAAATAATGATGCACAAAATAATACCGAATTTTTCGTTTTTAGCTCTGGTACACAAGCTGATGCTGTTGAAAGCCCAAATTATGGTGAGGATTTTGGATGGAATGCAGTTTGGGAAAGTAGTGTCAAAATGGTTGATGACGGTTGGATTGTCGAAATTAAAATACCATATCGTGCTTTGCGTTTTACGCAACAAGAGGATCCAACTTGGGGAATTCAGTTTCATAGACATTATCGTAAAACTAGAGAACAAATGACTTGGAGTCCAATTGATGTTACCAAAGGTAATGCAGGACTTTATAACGCTGAATTAAAAGGGATTAAAAACATTAGTCCTCCTACAAGATTAAGCTTTTTTCCATATGCTTCTGGATTAGTTAGTACTTTTGACGGTGAAACCGAAAGCGATTTTGCTGCAGGAATGGATATTAAGTACGGTTTAACCGAAAACTTAACTTTAGATGCTACATTAATACCTGACTTTAGTCAAGCAGGTTTTGATGATGTACAATTAAACCTTGGTCCTTTTGAACAACAATTTTCTGAACAACGTCAATTTTTTACTGAAGGTGTAGACCTTTTTAGCAAAGGAAACTTATTTTATTCTAGACGTATTGGAGATCGTGCTTCAGGAAGATTAAATCTTCAAGACAATGAAACTTTTGAAGAGTTTCCTGAAAAAGTTCAACTATTAAATGCTGTAAAAGTTTCTGGTCGTACAAAGCAAGGTTTAGGTATTGGTTTTTTTAATGCTATTACAGAAAAAACAACAGTAGACATTACTAATACAGAAACTGGTCAAAAACGTAGCCAAGTGATTGAGCCATTAGCCAATTACAATATCATGGTTTTAGACCAACAATTTAATAAAAACTCTGCTGTAACCTTAATTAATACTAATGTAACTAGAGATGGTGATTTTAGAGACGCTAATGTAACAGGATTATTATTAGATTTAGTTAACAAGCAAAACACTTACGGAGCAATTGCAGAAGTTAAAATGAGCACCTTTAATGATGTAGCATCAAAAGATAATGGCTATACAGCAAGAGTTGGATTAGGAAAAAATAGTGGTAATTTACGTTATAGCGCGACTTATGATTATGCTGATGAAAACTATGATATTAATGACCTTGGTATATTATTTAGAAATAATTACAGCAATTTTAATGCAGAAGTTAGCTATCGTACCTTTGAGCCAGGAAAAACCTTTAACAATACTTATTTTGGTACTTGGATAAATTATAACCAACTGGCTAATCCAAATACATTTACAGGTGCTAATACTGGTTTTAACTTTAATGGTCAAACTAAAACATTACACAATTTAGGTATAAATGGTAATTTTAATTTTGGTAAACAATATGACTATTTTGAACCTAGAAATGGCTTTGACAGCTATTTTATTACCGAAAACTATGCACAATCAAACGCATGGATATCCAGTAATTACAACTTGTTTTTTGCTCTAGATGCTAATCTTGGTTATGGACGTTTATTTAATGACACACGCAAAAATTTTAACAATATTTGGTTTGGTTTAAATCCAAGATTTAAATTTAACGATAAGTTTTTAATGGTATTAGGTTTTGACTATGACAACTATACAGCAGACAGAGGTTATGTAAATGGTCAAGATATTGACGATAGGATTATTTTTGGTCAACGTGATCGCATAGACATGACAGCAAGTATTTCTGGTAGTTACAACTTCAACTCGTTTAATGCTTTAACCTTAAGTTTTAGAAACTATTTAAGTACTGTAACTTATGATAACGACATGTATGTTTTACAGGATAATGGACGTCTAGAACGGTCTTCTATTTACACCAAAAACACTATAAATAGTGATCCAGATTACGATCCAGACATTAATTTTAATACTTGGAATTTAGATTTAAGCTACACTTGGCAATTTGCACCTGGAAGTCAACTAACAGCTTTATATCGCAATCAGATTTTTAACTTATCTAACGACTCTGAAGCTAACTTGTTTGAAAGTACATCAGACTTATTTAAACAAGAACAACGCAACACTGTTTCATTAAGGTTAGTCTATTTTGTTGACTATAACGATATTAAAAACGTCTTAAAAAAACAAAGCTAAGCCATTATTTGTTGTCTAATAATTTATAAAGTAGTAATTTCCGTTCTTTATAAATAACTATGATTAAAGCAAAAAATATACATAAATATTATGGAGATTTACACGTACTAAAAGGTGTTGATGTTCATATCAAAAAAGGCGAAATTGTAAGTGTTGTAGGAGCTTCTGGAGCAGGAAAAACAACTTTATTACAAATTTTAGGAACTTTAGATTTTATTGAAAATAAAAAAGAAAGTCAGCTAGAAATTAACGGTAAAGATATTACTGGTTTAACCGAAAAACAATTAGCACAATTTAGAAATCATCATATAGGATTTATATTTCAGTTTCATCAATTATTGCCAGAGTTTACCGCTGTTGAAAACGTCTGTATTCCAGCTTATATTAAAGGGACTAATAAAAACGAAGCTGAAAACAGAGCTAAAGAATTGCTTGATTTTCTAGGCTTATCACACCGTTATAACCATAAACCAAGCGAGTTGTCTGGTGGAGAGCAACAACGTGTTGCTGTAGCTAGAGCCTTAGTGAATAATCCAGAACTGATTTTTGCAGATGAACCTTCTGGAAATTTAGATAGCGAAAGTGCTGAAAATTTACATAACCTATTTTTTAAATTACGTGACCAATTTGGACAAACCTTTGTTATTGTTACACACAATAAAACTTTAGCAAATTTAGCAGATCGTAAATTAACTATGGTAGACGGAAACATTATATAACTATGAAGCTATTATTTAACTCCATACTAAACTATGTTAAAAATCCGCGTTTAAAACAATTAAAACACGTTACAACGTCCCAAAAATTAAGCATTGTTTTTACAGCAATTCCAATATGTATTTTATTAGGCTTAGGATTTGGATTGTTTATTGGTGCACTTGAAAGTTTGGGTTTATACAGTCAAGATAGTCATGCGATTAATAAATTAATGGAGGAAGAAACTCCTTTTACTATAATTTTTACTGCTGTAATTATGGCTCCTGTGATTGAAGAATTAATATTTAGAGGTCCTCTAACCTTATTTAGTACAAAGTATTTTAAAATAGCATTTTACGTAATATCTATTTTATTTGGATATGTACACATTTTTAATTTTGAAATAACATCACAAATATTGTTACTTTCTCCTTTATTAGTAGCTCCACAAATAGTTATAGGTCTAGTATTTGGTTATGTACGCGTAAGATTAGGGTTAATATATTCGATGCTTTTACACGCGTGTTACAATGGTATTTTAATTATTCCAGCTGTATTATTATTAGAATAATTAAGAGTTTTAAACGCAACTAAATACATCTTTTAGCATCTTGTAAAAAACAATTTTATGCTAAAAAAATCAATGTATATTTATGGATGCTTTCTAGCTATTCAATGCCTTCTATTTTCTTGTTGTAATGAAAAAACCTATCTAGTTAATTTACAATCTATTGAAATTGTTAATTTAACAGACAACTCACAAGTTACAACTACTGAAGACTTTGTATTATATTTAAATTTAATCTATGATTTAGAGGATATATCTATGTTTTCCAATACTAATATTAATTCAGCATTAGCCACAACTTGTCCTGATAATATTTATGTTTATGAATCTCAAATAACAAATCTAAACATTACAGCAAATACTGAAATTAATGGTATAGCAGCTGGAGAAAGCTTAAATCAAATAATGAGTTTTTCATATTATGATATTGAAAACACTATGGATATAGTAGAACTTTACAATCCATCTGAAACAAATATGAATCATCAAAAATCTCCAGATGATGTCTTATTCATTTTTAACGAAACAATTCCGTCACAAACAGAATTTAAGCTAACATTAACTATAGAAACTTCAAATAGCAATATCTTTACAACAACTTCAAATACATTTATCATTCAGTAACCAATTAATAAATGACACAGCAAGACCTTAAAGAGTTTCTTGATAATAAAGTAGAACAATATAATACGCCACAATTTATTGATAGTGATCCAATACAAATTCCGCATTTATTCACTAAAAAAGAAGATATAGAAATTGCAGGTTTTTTAAGCGCAACTATATCTTGGGGAAACCGTAAAAGCATTATAAATAATTGTCATAAAATGATGGATTTATTAGAGCAATCTCCATTTGATTTTGTGATGAATCATCAAGAATCTGATTTAGAAAAACTTGAAACCTTTGTACATCGTACTTTTAATGGCACAGATTTTATAACGTTTATAAAAGGATTGCAACATATTTACACTAACCATAATGGTTTAGAAGCTATTTTTGCTAAACATGCAACATCAAACAGTTTGCAACAATCTATCCATCAATTTAAACACACTTTTTTTGAAATAGAACACTTACCACGTACCCAAAAACACATTAGTGATCCTCTTAAAAATAGTGCAGCAAAACGCATTAATATGTTTTTACGTTGGATGGTAAGACCCAATACCACTAAAGTAGATTTAGGGCTTTGGGACAGCCTCTCTCCTGCTCAATTATCCTGTCCTTTAGATGTACATTCTGGAAATGTGGCACGTAAACTAGGATTGTTAGACAGAAAACAAAATGATGGAAAAGCTTTAACCCAATTAGACAATAGTTTAAGGCAACTAGATGTAAATGATCCAGTTAAATATGATTTTGCCTTATTTGGTTTAGGTGTCTTTGAAAAATTTTAGTATCTTAAATCCAACTTATTAAGTGTATACGTAACTATTATAAAATAATACGATCAAATGATAATACCTGATCACCCAATTAATGAAATTGAAAGACAATCTGAAGTCAACAATTACAAATTAGTGGACACCTTACCAGAAAGTGATTTTGACAATATTACTAGTTTATTATCTACAATTTTTGATGTTCCAATTTCTTTAATTACCATTTTAGATGCAGATCGTAATTTTTTTAAATCTCATTATGGACTAGATTTTAATGAAACACCACGAAATACTTCATTCTGTAGTCATGCCATATTACAAGATGACATTTTTATAGTCGAAGATGCTAGAATTGATCCAAGATTTAAAGACAACCCAATTATTGAACTTTATCAAACAATATTTTATGCTGGTGTACCCTTGATTACCAAAAATGGTTATCCTTTAGGCACATTATGTATCTACGATCATAAACCTAGACAGTTATCAGACTCACAAAAACAAGTATTAAAAACCATTGCAAAACAGGTTATTAATTTATTCGAATTAAGACTAAGCAACAGGTTGTTAGATCAAACTAAACAAGAGTTAACTGAAAGAAACAACGAACTTAATAAGTTTGCTAGTCATGTGTCTCATGATCTTAAATCTCCTTTAGCTAATATTGTATCTTTAACTGATTTATTAAAAGAAGAAAAAGAAAATACGCTTACTAAAGAGTCTACTGAATTTTTAGGCTATATTGAAGACTCAGCCCAATCTTTAAAAAATTATATTGACGGAATATTGATTCATTATAAATCTAACGAGTTATTAAATGAAGACAAAGATTATATAAATGTAAATGATTTGTTTAAAGAGGTACAACGTATACTTTTATTGAATGATAACCAATTAAAAACAACAGTTTATAGCAACCAAATATTTACTAATATTACTGCTGTTACACAAGTTTTAATTAATCTAGTTGATAATGGCTTAAAATATAATAATAAAGCTAATCCTGAAGTTTATTTGAGTTTTACTGAAAATCAAAAACACTATACTTTTACAGTAAAAGACAATGGTAATGGTATAGCTAAACAACAACAAGAAAACGTTTTTGAATTATTTAATAACAACAATCAAACAGACGTTAAAGGTAAAAAAGGTACAGGTATTGGCTTATTTACAGTTAAAAATTTGGTCAAAAAATTAGGTGGTACCATAAATCTAAACTCACAATTAAATCAAGGAAGTACGTTTACCTTTACCATAGAAAAATAAAAAAGCCTAATCTAAAGATTAGGCTTTTTAATATCTGTAATTTTATATACTATGATTGCTTCATGTATTTAATAAGCTTTTTATTTAGAGTTTCTTGATCTTTATATAATGTTCCACTCATTCCTAAACATTGTCCATCTTCAAGTTTTAAAGTTTTTTTATCTGTAATATAAGTTCCATCAGTTTTTACTAAAGTCCCGTTATTTAATTTTAACTCTTTACGCAACTGTACAACACCTGTTGCAGTGTAATGATATACTTTACTATCTAAAAGTATAACGTAGTTTGCATCTTCAATTTGTTTAGCGTCTTGTGCTTGTACTGTGCTTAATCCTAAAAATAAAGCAAAAGCAATCATAATAAAGTTTTTCATTGTAATATTTTTTTAAGTTTGTATCTTAATTAAAATGTAAGTATCTACAAATCATTGTTTAAAATTAAACATTTCAATTTTTGTGCCAAACTATTTAATAAATATTTAGCCTTTTAACCAAGCTTGTCTTGTTGCTTTTTGAGCAGAAGTTGCTTCAGGATTTTCGTTTAATTTAGTTCCTGTTGTATAAGACTGTGTTAATTTAGTTTTGATAACAACCTCTTTCCCTGCTCTATCTAAAACCACATTAATATCTTTACCTGGTTGCCACATGTACATATTAGTTAATATCTTTTGTGCAGAACCCATAGTTAAGGCTTCTCCATCAACAGTCTTTATAACATCACCTGGCAACACTCCATTTTCTGCCCAAAAGCTATTGTCTTTTACAGCTTCGCTAAAAGGAATAGTCATAGTTTCGCGATTTGGAGTAAAAATTAAAGCTCCATCGTTTTGGATATAATTAGTTTTTACACGACCAGAATCTAGTTTTAATCCTACTTTTTCAAAATAAACAGAATAGTCTATTGGTGTACCACCAACAACATGAGTATTTAAAAATTCGCCAACACTTGGGTAAGTCATTGCGATAATTTCATCAATTAATTTATCGTCTTCAAACGGTTTGTTTTTTCCGTATTTATTAGATAATTCTTTCATTAAAGATAAAATACCTCTGTTACCGTTGCTTTCTTCACGCATAATAATGTCAATACACATACCTATTAAGGCTCCTTTCATGTATACGTTATAATATTGTGGCGCATAAGGTTCATCCAAAACATTTTCACTCATTTCGGTAAAACTCATACTATCATCTAAGTTAGCAGATGTTTGTATTTTGGATAAAATATCTCCATAAAACTCTTGATTATCTACTAAACCTTGATCTACTTGAAATAAAGTAGCAAAATATTCAGTAACACCTTCATACATCCATAAATGTTTAGAAAATGTTGGTTGGTTGTAATCAAAATAGTGTACATCTTCAGAGTGTACACTTAAAGGTGTTACAATATGAAAAAACTCATGAGATACAACATCTATCATGCTTTCGGCTAAAGTTTCAAAAGGAGAATCTTCACTTAAAACTACAACTGTAGACGTATGATGCTCTAATGCACCAAATCCTTTAGGTGATTCTGGCTTTCCTTCAGATAAATATAAATAGATATCATAACGTGGTGTACTATTAACGTCTCCTAAATATGCTTTTTGAGCTTGCATCATTTTTTCCATTACTTCTTTAATGCTTGCTGCTGTATGTACTTTGTTAGGCGAGTAAACACTTAATACAATTTTAATATCTCCAACTTGAAATTCTTCAACATCCAATTCTCCATAAAACATTGGATTATCAGTAATATCAAAATATCTTGGTGCAAAATAACTTGAAGTTGCTAATTTACCATCTTCACTGGTTGTTTTACCTGTTTCTTGTAATGCAGATGTACGTTTAAAATCTACTGGTGCAGTAACGTCTAAACTATATTGACTATCCTTAAGGCTATCAAAATAACCAATAAATCCGTGTAAATTTAAAACGTAGTTTGTAGGCTCGATATTTGTTCCAGCAGGAGAAAATGGTACTTCTCCTCCTATTCCACCACCAGAATTAGCTTCTTGATCAAATGTATCGTTTGCATTATAAGTAATATAATCTAATTGTGTAGCATTGGCTATAGTCCACGTATTAGTATCTACTTTAGTAGTTGGCAACTCGTTACCTTTATAATCAAAAGCTTTAAAATCGTCAATATATTTTCCAAAATCACTTACAGAGTAAGTCCCTTGTACAACCCTTGGTAATCTGTAAGTTACAGTTTGTGTTGTAAAACGTCCTGGATTAATGGTTACAGGAGCTTTATCGTTAACGACTTTAGATAAGTCAATTGATGTTGCAATTGGAGTTTGTGACGCCAATTTGTCGGTTGTTTTTGTACTGTTACAACCCACTAATAAAAGTCCTGTTGCTAAAGTAGTTACTAATAGTTTTTTCATTGTTAATTATTATGTTTGTTAATGGTCTTATAAATAAAGACGCTTAAAAGTATAATTTGTTACATGATATAAACATTAAGATTTTGTTAAAATGTTATTTTGTGAATAGCTATTATATAAATGCAATTATTATCTTTGACAAACTTTAAAATTAATGCAGTTTAAAAACCCAGAACTTCTTTACGCGCTTTTCTTACTGCTTATCCCTATTATTGTCCATTTATTTCAGCTTAGAAAGTTTCAAAAAGAGTACTTTACCAATGTTGATGTTCTTAAAAAAGTACAATTACAAACTCGTAAAAGTGCTACCATAAAAAAATGGTTAATACTATTAACACGTTTACTTTTATTAGCAGCTATTATTATAGCTTTTGCACAACCTTATACTTCAAAAATAAAAGCATTCAATACAGCTAAACAAACTGTAATCTATCTGGACAACTCGTTTAGTATGCAAGCAAAAGGTGATAAAGGTCCATTATTAAAACGTGCTATTCAGGATTTAATACAAACCCTTCCTGAAAACCAAAACCTATCTATTGTCACAAATACAGAAACGTACTTAAATACTACAATTAAAGCTATTAAAAACGACTTATTACAACTTAATTATTCTTCTAATCAGTTAAGTTATAATGCAGCTTTACTTAAAGCAAAAAAAACATTTAACAATCAAGATAATACCGTAAAAAACTTGATTTTTATTTCAGATTTTCAGCAAAAAAATACTGATTTCACTATTAAAAAAGATACAAATCTAACTGTAAATTTAGTGCAATTAAAACCTGAAAGTACAAGTAATATAAGTATTGATAGTTTGTATATTTCCAAACAAACAGCAAATAATATAGAGTTATCAGTTATATTAAAGACTAATAGTACATCAAAAATTACTTTACCAGTTTCAATTTATAATAATGATAATTTATTATCCAAAGCAACTGTAGATTTAAACCAAAAAGCGTCCACTGTATTTACTATTCCTAATGATCAAGTTACAAAAGGAAAAATAACCATTGAAGATACTCAATTACAATTTGATAACAGCTTATATTTCAATATAAACTCGCCTTCAAAAATTAACGTTTTAGCTATTAGTAATACTAATGACAGTTATTTAAGTCGAATTTTCACAGAAGATGAATTCATTTTTACTACAAAAACTACAAACACTTTAGATTACAGTCTTTTTGACACACAAAACTTAGTGGTTATTAATGAAATTGAAGCTTTACCAGAAAGTCTAACCACTGCTTTAAAAGCTTTTACAGACCAAGGAGGTTCGGTTGTTTTTATACCAAACACAAACGGAAACCTTAATAATTACAACACCTTTTTACAGCGTTTTAATTTTGCACCTTTTAGCGCAATAAATGCTAACCAAAAGCGTATAACAACAATAAATTATGCGCATCCACTGTATGCTAATGGTGTATTTGAAAAACAAGTAGATAATTTTCAATATCCTAAAGTAGAACGTTATTTTCCTCAGATAAATCTAAAAGCAACACCAATTTTACAATTTGAAGATAACAAACCTTTTTTATCACAAAACCAGTCTTTGTATGTCTTTTCGGCTCCTATAAATACGGATAATTCAAATTTTAAAAATATAAATTTAATTGTTCCAACGTTTTACAACATAGCAAAGCAAAGTTTAAACACAACAACATTATATTATACCATTGGGCAAAATACTAGTTATGATGTGGCTACAAATTTACAGCAAGATGCGGTATTAACTTTAGTTAATGGTAATGACAAAATCATCCCAGAACAATATTATTTTAATAATAAAGTCCTTATCAAAACTAATGACATACCAGAATTAGCTGGTATTTACGATATTAAAGATAAAACCAAAATATTGCAAAATGTAAGTTATAATTACAATCGTACCGAGAGTAACTTAAACTATCTTAATCTAGACAACATTAATAACACAACAGTTAGTAACTCGATTACTACTGTTTTAGATAACATAAATAACGATACTAAAGTTAACGAATTATGGAAATGGTTTGTAATTTTGGGACTCGTGTTACTAATTTTAGAAATGCTCATCTTAAAATATTTTAAATGAACACCTTAATAAAAACAGCAACAATAATTGATCCTTCAAGTAAATTTAATAATCAAATTTGTGATATTTTAATCGAAAAAGGTAAGATTACTAAAATTGCTAAAAGCATTGATAATACTAACAATTACAAAACAATAACCTTAGATAATCTACACGTTTCACAAGGTTGGTTTGACAGTAGTGTTAGTTTTGGAGAACCTGGTTTTGAAGATAGAGAAACCATTGCTAATGGATTAAAAACTGCAGCAAAATCTGGATTTACTAGTGTCGCTGTACAAGCCAACACAAATCCAATTATAGATACCAATGCCAATGTGGCTTTTGTACTTTCTAAAGCACAAAACAATGCAGTTAACTTATTACCAATAGGCGCTTTAACTAGACACAGTGAAAGTATTGATTTAGCTGAATTATTTGATATGAAAAACGCTGGAGCTGTTGCTTTTTATGATTATAAAAAACCTGTAAGTAATCCTAATTTATTAAAAATAGCGCTGCAATATGCAAGTAATTTTGATGGTTTAGTTTGTTCTTTTCCTATCGAAACAAAAATATCTGGCAAAGGAATTGTTAATGAAGAATTGACAAGCACCTCTTTAGGCTTAAAAGGAAGCCCCAATCTAGCTGAAGCTATGCAAGTGGCTAGGGATTTATTTTTACTTGAGTATACGGAAGGAAAACTACATATTCCAACCATTTCAACTGCTGAAAGTGTTGCTCTAATAAGAGAAGCCAAAAACAAAAAACTTGATGTAACCTGTAGTGTTGCCATACATAACTTATGCTTGACTGACGATGTTTTGGTTCAATTTGACACCAACTATAAAGTTAATCCACCACTTAGGATAAAAAAGGATGTTGATGCCTTAATTGAAGGTTTAAAAGATGGAACCATTGATATGGTAACAAGTGATCATGATCCAAAAACAATTGAAGACAAAAAAGTAGAATTTGATCATGCTGCTTTTGGTACCATTGGACTTGAAAGTGCATTTGGAGCTTTAAATACAGTAGTTTCTACAAAAAAAGCTATTGAGTTATTAACACAAGGAAAAACTAGATTTGGTCAAAAAATTAATAGTATTAATGAAGGTGAAGCAGCAAACCTAACTTTATTTAATCCTGATTTAAAATACGCTTTCGCGGAAAGTGATATTGTTTCAAAATCAAAAAACAGTGCCTTTTTAGATCAAGAATTAAAAGGAAAAGCCTACGGAATAATCGCAAATAATAAAACAGTATTATAATATAATGGAGAATAAAGAAATAGAAGAAGGAAGAATATATAGCGTGGTTGCTTATTTAACCATAATAGGCTCAATTATTTCAATAATTATGAATCAAGATAAAAAAAACAATTTTGTTGCTTTTCATTGCAGACAAGGACTAGGTCTTTGTTTAAGTTATATGCTCATTGGTTATTTCTTTTTTATAGCAGGTGGTGGTAATGTTGACCAGGAAGTTGCCGTAACTGAAGTTTCATTTTTTCAAAGTGATATGGTTTACTTTCCGTTTTGGATATTTTTTGGAATTTTATTTTTATATGGAATAATAGGAGCTGCAACTGGAAAAAAAAATATAGCTCCTTTTATTGGACCAATTTTTCAAAAAATTTTTAAAGGACTAGGTAAATAATGGAAAACTTTAACTTACATCACATCACAAGACCATCGTCTTTAAAAGAAAATGCACCTTTACTTATTTTGTTTCATGGTTATGGTAGTGACGAAAACGACTTATTTAGCTTTACAACAGAGCTACCAGAAGAATTATTTATAATATCTGTTAGAGCACCTTACCCAATGCAACCCTATGGTAATGCCTGGTATGCTATTAATTTTGATGCAGAACAAGGTAAATGGAGCGATAATGATCAAGCCATAGAATCTAGAGATTTAATAGCTACATTTATAGATCAGGCTATTGCTAACTATCCTGTGAATAAAGATAGTGTATCCTTATTAGGGTTTAGCCAAGGTTGTATTTTAAGCTATGCAGTAGCTTTAACATACCCAGAAAAAGTAAATAATATTATCGCTTTAAGTGGTTATGTCAATGAAGATTTATTTACTGCTAAAGATGCTTCGGCTTATAAACATCTTAACTTTTACGGATCACATGGTACTGTAGACCAAGTTATTCCTGTGGATTGGGCAAGACAAGCTCCAAAATTCTTAGAAGCATTAAACATTAAACATCAGTTTAGCGAGTTTCCGGTTGGACATGGTGTTGCACCTCAAAATTTTTACGAATTTAAAGATTGGTTAGTCAATTTGATTTAAACACTACAATTAAATAATCAAAAAATCCCTAATTATAAATGCTTATTTATTAATTAGGGATTTTTTATTTTGAATCTTTGAGATTGAAAAAATATTTCTTAACCTTATCTAGTATATAAAAGGTAATCTAGCACTTCAAAATCAACATTTTGTTCTGGAGTTATAAAGTATTGTATTAGTAATTCTCCCCAAAATTGACCGTCAGAAAAATCAGCAACAATCCATCTGTGATTTAACATTTTAATGGTGTTAAATTGTAATTTTCTGCCTTCTGAAGCAGCAAAAGGAATTAAAGGATGTTCTCCTTCGGTTTCATTTAATTTATACAATTCGTTTTTTAAAAACGGAATTAATGCTTCAGTATCTAATTGTTTGTTAAAAAAATAATCTTTTGCATCTTGGTTGTAACGTAAATCAAACAATGACAAATCTGATAACTCATCATTTAAAGTTGTTAAAGAATCCTTCATGGATTCGTTATTAATTCTTAAAACTTCAATACGTTTACTACTGTCTTCTAATATTTTTTTAGAATTTACATATTGAAACACTACTATTAGTAATGTAAAAATAAACAGGTACATAAAGATTTTGTTCTTCATTTTTTTAAGTTTTTTTAAATCGTAATTTGTAATTGATCGTAAGCTAAATATACGTTATCTGGCAATTGTTTTTGGACTTCTTCATGGAACCCTAACAAATGACTAATATGTGTTAAATAGGTGCGTTTAGGTTGTAATATTTTTATAATTGCTAAAGCTTCTTCTAGATTAAAATGCGAAATATGGGCTTCTATACGCAAAGCATTTATAACTAATACATCTAAGTTTTTAAGTTTATCTAATTCGGTTTCAGTAATTGTTTTAAAATCTGTTAAATAAGCAAAATTTTCAAATCTAAAACCAAATACTTGAAGCTTATAATGAAAACCTTCAATAGGAATAATTGTTTTATTATTAATCTCAAAAGGCTTATTTTCAATAGTATTAATAGCTACTGTTGGCGCTCCAGGATATCTATTTTCTGTTTCAAAAACATATTCAAAACGCTTTTTAAGCTCGTTAATCACACGTTTATGTGCATAAATCGGCAATTCGCCTTGTCTAAAACAAAATGGTCTTATGTCATCCAATCCAGCAGTGTGGTCTGCATGCTCATGTGTAAATAATAAAGCATCAATTTTAGTAGGATTATTAAGTAACATTTGCTGTCTAAAATCTGGTCCACAGTCTATAATAAATGTATTTTTATCCCACTCTATCATTATAGAAACACGCAACCTTTTATCTTTAGGATTTTGGCTTAAACACACAGGATGAGTGCTTCCTATAATAGGAATTCCTTGTGATGTACCTGTGCCTAAAAATGTTATTTTCAATGGTTGAAGATTTCTCACAAAAATAGAATATTTTTTTTGTTTGCTATAGTTATTTGATACCTTTGTAAAACTTAACATCATTGTAAATTTTATATGGAAATAAGGCTAAAAGGAGATAAAGAGTTTGAAAATATTCCGTCTCTGAAGGACAAAGCATTACGTATTAATTTAAACGAAAATATTTACGGAACGTTTTCTGAAATTGGAGCTGGACAAGAAACTGTGCGTCACTTTTTTAGAGCTGGAGGAGCATCTGGTACTATTGCAAAAGCAATGTCTGCCTATGATAAAGAATTTAGTGATGCTATTTATGGTATTGAAAACGATAGACGTTACGTAACCGAAGCACGTTTACGTAAAATGGTAGCTCATGAAATTAGATTAATTGAAGAACGTATTGGAAGAGAAAAAAATCCACACAAAATGTTTTTTAGTTTTGCTAATACTGTGGCAACTATAGATTTTGCTAAAAAATATAAAGGACATGGTTGGGTAGGAATTAAATATCAAATTGATCCTGAAGAAGAAGAATACAACGAGATTGTTTTACACATACGTTTTAAAGAAAACGATGCAAGATTACAACAAGAAACTTTAGGTATTTTAGGTACGAACCTAATTTATGGTGCTTTTTATAAGTACAACGAACCTAGAAAACTGTTACGTTATTTATACGACCACTTAGATAAAGATCAAATAGAAATTGATACTATTAACTTTTCTGGACCTGTCTTTAAAGATGTAGACAATCGTCTAATGAGTTTACAATTAGTTAAAAACGGAATGACTGATGCTGTCATGTTTGCTCCTGACGGAAATAATGTATTACCAGCAAGAGTTTTATACAAGAAAAATATATTAGCGTTACGTGGTAGTTTTAGACCTGTAACTAAAGTTAATATTGACATGTATGAAAAGTCTTTGGAGATGTTTATTAAAGAAAATAAAGTAGACGAAAACAATACTCAGGTTATTTTTGAAATTACTTTATCTAACCTAAGAGCTGAAGGTGAAATTGATGAGCAAGATTTTATGGATCGTGCACGTTTGTTATGCTCTTTAGGACATACTGTATTGATTTCAAACTTCCAGGAATACTATAAATTGGTAGAATACTTCTCTCAATATTCTAAAAACAGAATGGGATTAGCAATGGGAGTAAATAATCTTGTAGATATTTTTGACGAGAAATATTACAGACACTTAAGTGGTGGTATCTTAGAAGCATTTGGTAAATTATTCTTTAAAGATTTACGTGTTTACCTGTACCCAATGAAAGATGAAGATGGTACTTTAACTACCAGTGATACTTTAAAAGTACATCCACGAATGAAAGAATTATATAAATTCTTTAAATACAATGGAAAGGTTGTAGATATCACAGACTTTGACCCAAGTACACTAGAGGTGTTTTCTAGAAGGGTTTTAAAAATGATAAATTCTGGAGAAGATGGATGGCAACAAATGCTACCAGAAGGTGTCTCTAAACTAATTATGGAACAAAGTTTATTTAATTGTGAAACTGAGGAAATTCCTAATAAAAAATAAAACAATTTAAATTCTATAAAAAAATAAAGCGCTTTTAAGATAAACTTAAAAGCGCTTTTTATTTGTGCAAGCGTAGTAGTTTTAATGTTTCTTTTTAGTGACTGAAGTTTACTGTATGTTTCATCAAGTACTACAATTATAGTATTACAAATCCCGTACCAAAATTTAATTTTTAGTAAAAAAACTTATTTTATTACGAATTTTTTGAAATTTTACCTCTAACTCCTTTAAAGAAAGATTTCATATATTTAAAATCAGCTTCTACGTCATCCGTTGGGTAAAAAGGTTCTGATATTTTGTTTTGCTTATTACCAAAGTCCATTGTAAACATAATGATAGGTACATTGGCTTGTTTTGCTATGTAGTAAAAACCTGTTCTCCACTCCTCTACTTTACTTCTAGTACCTTCAGGTGCTAAGGTTAATCTAAACTCTTCTTTATTTTCAAACAGCTTAGCAATAGATAAGACTTTATTCTCTTTGTTTTTTCTGTCTACTGGTACACCTCCAACAGCTCTAAAATAATAACCAAATGGCCACGTAAATAATGATTTTTTACCGATAAAATTAGTTTTGACCTGAGTAACCTTACGTAATAGTATGCCTATAATAAAATCAAAATTACTAGTATGTGGTGCAGATATAAAAACAGCTTTTTTAATCGTGTCTTGAGAAAAATTGGTGTTTCCAACTACTTTCCAGCCAATAACTTTAAAATATATAAATTTTGCTAACCAGTACATATTACATTTTTTGGTATAATGCCTTAAGCGTTGCGTGAGTTATTGTGTCTTTCCAGTTTTCACCAATTGCATTTTCCCATAAAGGCTCTAAACTTAAAGCAACATTTATCATAATATCAAAATCTTTGTCAGATAAATCTTTACAAATACCTTGAGGTAAAGTTATATTATGTTTAATCTTCATTTGTTTAAACATTGCTACTCCTTCAGGATAATAATCTTCTAAATGATCGAAAACAATACAGTTACCAATACCATGTTTAATACCTAACAAATAACCTAAACCATAACTCATAGCATGTGCTACACCGACTTGAGAGTAGGCAATACTCATTCCGCCATGCCAACTAGCCATCATTAATTGATCTTGCGCTTCTTCTTCGGTTAAATGATCTCCTAGAAAAATATCTTTACAAAGCTCCAATGCTTTCTCACCATAAGATTGGCTAAAAGCATTTAAATAGGTTCCTTTTAAAGATTCTATACAATGTACATAACAATCCATTCCTGTATAAAACCATTGATCAGTCGGTACATCTTTAGTTAATTCTGGATCCAATATAACTTGATCAAAAGGAGTGTAGTCACTATTGATACCTAATTTACGTTCTGGACCAGTTAAAATAGTTGTTCTAGAAACTTCTGCTCCAGTTCCTGATATTGTAGGTATACCAACATGATAAACAGCTTCATTTTTTACCAAATCCCAACCTTGATAATCTTTACTTTCTCCATCATTATTAAGCATTATAGCAACAGCTTTTGCTACATCTAGCAAACAACCACCTCCAATACCTATAATACCAGAAGGACGTTCTTTAAAGTTTAGTATAATATCCTCTACATACTGATCTATTTGTTCTGTTTTTGGTTCTTCTTTGGTAGATACAAAAACTATTTTATCTTGATAGGATAATGGTATTCTTGAGGTTAACCAAGCATTTCCTTTAAAGACATCATCTACAAAAAATATAAATGGTGCTTTAGTGTTTAATCTTTTAGGCTGAATAATATCTGCTAATTGATTAAAACTACCACGTCCAAATACTACATTTGACACCATTGGAAAATTTTTATAACTCATTGACTTTTAGTCTTTATTTGTAAATTTATTACTTATTTAATTGTTCTTGAAATAATTCTGAAAATAAACCAATATGATAACCATCCACTAAAGCGTGATTAACACTAATTGCTACATTCATCATTAATTGGTCATTGTCTTTAATTGCTTTAGCAAATGCTAATTTAGGAACAGATTCTACTGCGCCTGAAGTGGGCTCTTTATGACCGGAAAAATTCACCCAAGGTAATGCTGAGCAATGTATGCAATTATTAGCATTAACTGGTGGAAACAGGTCGTGTGAGTTTTCAATTCTTCGTTTTTCGGCAGATAAATTAGATAAAAACACATTTAGGTCTGGATCATAATTTATAAAAGAAAAACCAAAGGTTTTGTCACTTCTCATAATTGTAGCCGAAGCATGGATAGTATCACAAATTTGAATAGCATCATCTACTATTCTATATTTCAAATTTTCTATTGCATTTATAGCGGTCATGCATGCATGAAGATAAACACCAAAAAAGCTAACATTATTAACTTTAGCATAAGCGTAGGCTTTGCTTACATCAAAAGGAATTGTTACCCCAAAATAAGGATCCTTCAATTTTGAAAAATGCTCAAAATGCTGTTTTCTGTTCCAGGTATTTATATCTAATGTTTTCAATTATAATTTTAATAATTTGGGTAAGTCTTTTAGACTTTTAAGTGTTTGATATTGTTTTGAATCGTTGGTATTAACATCTACTTGCTCATGCAACCAAGTTGTATGAAACGGAACATGTATGGCACTGGCTTTTAAATTAACAAGTGGTAAAATATCTGATTTTAGAGAGTTACCTATCATTAAAAACTCTGAAGGCTTAATCTCTAAATGGTTTAATAATTTAGAATAATTAGCTTCTTTTTTATCACTTAAAACTTCGATATGATGAAAATAATCTAACAACCCTGACTTTTCTAGTTTACGTTCTTGATCCAGTAAATCACCTTTAGTGGCAACAATTAACTTATACTTTTTAGATAATTGTTTAAGTACTTCCTCTACACCATCTAACAGCTCTACTTTTTCATTAATCATATTTTTACCTATATCTAAAATTTTAGATATAGTTGCATTTGAAACCGTATGGTTTGAAAGCTCTAAAGCCATTTCTACCATGGATAACACAAAACCTTTTACACCATAACCATATACAGGAAGATTTTTAATTTCCATTTTAAATAGTTCTTGGTCTATTTTATTTTCGGTTTCAAACTGACTTAAAAGTTTAGCAAATTCTTGCTCAGCATTTCTAAAATACGTTTCGTTTACCCAAAGTGTATCATCAGCATCAAAACCGATAACTTTAATATGACTATAATCTACTTCCATAGTTTTTTTGCACGTTCTAAATCTTCAGGTGTGTCAATTTCTACTCCTTCAATATCGGTTTCAACCATTTTAATTCGTTTACCGTATTCTAAATACCTAATACATTCAATCTTTTCTGAAGCTTCAAGCGTTAGCATTGGTAAATTATAAAAATCAAGTATGGCTTGTTTTCTAAAAGCATAGACACCTTTATGTTTAAAGTATTTTACAGCTACAGCTTCATCTCTTGGATAAGGTATTGGGCTTCTTGAAAAATATAATGCAAAATCTTGCTGATCTACAATAACCTTAACTGTATTTGGGTTTTTAATTTCTTCCCAATTAGAAATATTTACCATTAATGATGCTAGATCAACTATTTGATCTTTATCTTCTTTAAAAACCTGAATCAGTTTTTTTAAAGACTCTGCATCAGTAAAAGGCTCATCGCCTTGCACATTAATGACTATATCTATATCTAAATCTTGAACAGCTTCTGCAATACGATCACTACCACATTCGTGTTCTTTTTTACTCATTAAAACATGACCACCAATTTTATTGATTTCGTCATAAATTATATCGCTATCAGTCACCACCACCACATCATCAAATAATTTGGTATCAACTGTTGCTTCATAAGTACGTGTAATGACAGGTTTTCCTCCTAAATCTTTCATTAATTTGCCAGGAAAACGAGATGCACTATATCGTGCAGGAATCATTGCTATTATTTTCATCTAAGTTTTAAATTAGAGTATAAAAATAAGGTATTTTAATGGTCTTCTTCAAAAAATTCGTCTTTAAAACCAATTAAATATAGTTTTTCTTTTGCACGAGTAATTGCAGTATATAGCCATCTAAGGTAGTCTTTGTCTATTCCGTTAGGTAGATAAGGTTGCTCTATAAAAACCGTATTCCATTGACCACCTTGTGATTTATGACACGTTATGGCATAACTAAATTTAACTTGAAGTGCGTTAAAGTAGTTATTACCTTTTATTTTTAAGAATTTTTTATAGTTACTGGTTTCGTCTTCATAATCTTTTTGGACTTCTTGATACAATCGGTTAGACTCTTCATATGGTAATGATGGTGTTTCGGCTTCAATGGTATCTAACATTAAAACGGTTTCAAATGGTTGCATTTTAGGGTAATCAACCATACGCACTTTAACTTCTGCAAACCTAAAACCATATAATTCTTTAATGCTAAAGATTTCTAAAACTTCAATAATATCACCATTTGCTATAAAACCAGCTTCGGTTGTTGGCTTAATCCAAAAGTAATTATTTTTAACAACCATTAGGTAATCACCTGCAGATAGCTCGTTTTCATTAAATAAAATACGACTACGTATTTGTTGATTATACAGGTTTGCACGTTTATTACTTCTAACAATTATACTGGTTTCTTCATGCCCCAAACTACTATAAGAGTCATTTATAGCATCCATAATTTCATAACCATCTACTAATCTGACTATATCTTTGAAAGCTTTTAAATTAAATTTAAAGCTGTCATAAAATCCGTCAGAAATAGCTTCTCTTAAAATGGTAGCGTTTTCTAGAATACCAGAATCTTCACCTTGACGTACAACTTCATCAAGTTCCATTTTAGTTACTGACTTATTATAGTTTAAACTAAGCGTATTTACATCTAAAGCTGGACTAATATCTAATTTAACTGGAGGTAACTGAGCAGTGTCACCAATTAAAAGCAGTTTACATTTATGTCCTTGATAAACATATTGCATTAAGTCATCTAATAATGATCCGTTTTCAAATAATTTAGAATCGCTTGGCGAATCCGGTATCATAGAAGCTTCATCTACAATAAAAATGGTGTTTTTGTGTTTATTGGGTTGCAAAACAAACTTTACGCCTCCTCCTCTTTCTTTTTTAGGAAAATATATTTTTTTATGGATAGTAAATGCTTCTTTTTTAGAATAATTAGAGATTACTTTGGCTGCTCGACCTGTTGGAGCCATCAAAACTGCACTTTTTTTGATCTTCCATAAATTTGCTACAATTGTACCAATAATGGTGGTTTTACCAGTACCAGCATAACCTTTTAACAAAAACACTCCATTTTCTTTATCATTTAAAATAAATTCAGAAAGTTGTAAAAGTAAAATATCTTGTTTTGTGGTTGGATTAAACGGAAAATGCTGTTTTATAAGGGAATAAAATTGAGAACTAGTCATTAAATTGTGTAAATTGTAAACTTTTTATCAAATATATAAATCATTTTTACCAACAATGGTTTTAACGAATAAAAAAAAATTGTAGATTTGTCACTGACCTTAATTAAATTTAATAAAATACTATGATAAAATTAGCACTTATTGTACTTGGAGCAATTTTACTAACAATTTTGATTGTTTGGCTTATTGACAAATTTATCCCAACTAAAGCAAAACCTTTTTTAACAATAGCGCTTTGGGCACTTATAATCTTTTTAGGTTATATCACATTTAATTCTGTTTATGGCGAAATTGAATTTAATAAACTTAAAGAAAAACGTTACGCTGCAGCTATTGAACGTTTAATAGATATTAGAGATGCACAATTAGCGCACAGAACTGTTACTGGAAAATTCACTAAAAGTTATGACGAATTAATTAGATTTATCGAAAACGGTAAATTTACATTAGTAGAAAGAAGAGACACTAGTGTTGTTGATGAAGAAAGAACTTTAGCTTATGGTGGTGTAACTATGTTTAAAGACGAAGTTATTGTTGACACTATTGGTTATGAACCAGTAAAAGACAGATTATTTAAAGATACTGACAGATACAAAACCATGATGAATGTACCACTAGCAAAAGAAGGTACTAAATTTACAATGGATGCTGGAATGTTAGAAGATGAAAACGGAAATGAAATTCCTGTTTTTGAAGCATATGTTAAAAAAGATGACATCTTATACGATCAAGACAAAAACTTAAGACTTAAAGAAAATCAAGTAATATCTGTTGAAGGTGTTAATGGTGATGCTTTACGTGTAGGATCAATGAGCGATTTTAAAACACTTGGAAACTGGCCTAAAACTTATGGCAGTAACGAGTAATACAATACATAATTCAAGCAACTTAGAATTGTCCATTCAAATTAGTTTGAGTGGACTTTCTTTTTGTGTTTTAAAAAAAGACAATAATACTGTCTTACACTTAAAGTCTCAAGACTTTAAAATAAAAAAAACACCTACAGAGTTACTAGATGCAGTTAAAGATCTTTTTAAAACAGAAGCGTTATTAAAAATTAAATTTGATAACATCAATATTATTCATGTTAATGATTGGGCAACATTAGTACCCAAACCATTATTTAAAGAAGATGCTTTAGCTGATTATTTAAAATTTAACACCAAAATTTTAAAGACAGACTTCATTACATTTGATACAATAATTAGTAACGACAGTGTTAATGTTTATGTGCCTTTTACCAATGTAAACAATTTTATATTTGATCAGTTTGGTACGTTTACTTACAACCACTTCTCTACCGTATTAATAGAAAAATTATTAATTTTAGAAAAGCATAGTGACCAAGCTAAGGTATATGTTAATATTTCTAGTTCTAATTTTCAGATAATAGCAATACAAAAAGGAAAACTTTTGTTATACAACACCTTTGAGTATCATACAAAGGAAGATTTTATATATTACCTAATATTTACTCTGGAACAATTAAAACTAAATCCAGAAACTATAAACGTGGTGTTTTTAGGAAGTGTTACAGAGGAAGATCCTATCTATCAAATTTCATATAAATACATTAGACATGTGTCTTTTGGAAATAGAAATGACAATTTAGATTTTACCGAAAAACCAAAACAGAACCACTTACATTTTACATTACTAAAAAGCTTATAATGCGCATAGTATCAGGACAATTTAAAGGAAGAAGGATAACAGCTCCAAAAAAGCTACCAGTACGTCCAACAACAGATATGGCAAAGGAAGCCTTATTTAATATTTTAAATAACCAGTTTTATTTTGATGATATTTCGGTATTAGACCTATTTGCTGGTACAGGAAACATAAGCTATGAGTTTGCTTCTAGAGGTACAGAACAAATTTTATGTATAGATCAAGACTATGGTTGTATAAAATTTATAAACGAAACTGCTACTAGTTTTGAAATGGATATACAAACCATTAAAAGTGATGTGTTTAAATTTTTAGAAAAAAGCAAACAACAACATACAATCATATTTGCAGATCCACCTTATGATTTTCCTGTTGAAGAATTTGCGAAAATTCCAACCTTAATTTTTGAAAACAAATTACTAGAAACTGAAGGCTTATTAATTGTAGAACATTCTAAACACACAGATTTATCACAATTACAAAACTATACACACTCTAAAAGTTATGGAGGAAACGTATTTAGTTTTTTTGAAAATAAAACTATCGACGAAGAAGAATAAAACAAAAAACCATCTATTACTAGATGGTTTTTTTATAGTTAAGCAAATCTATAAGCCGGATTTTGTACTCTTAACAAAGAGCCCTTATCATTTATCTGAGCTTGCTGTTACCAACACGCTTTAGCTACCTACCCTCTAACAATCGCGCGTGTACGCTCAAACGTTAGTATACATGGTATTGCACCTCATAGAGTTTACCTGGTTTCACTACAGCATGACCTGTACATACTTTCTGTTGCACTTTTCCTCACCTTTCGGTGGATGGCTGTTAACCACTATGATTACACTATGGTGTCCGGACTTTCCTCTTTAAACTAAATTTAAAGCGATAAGGCGATTTACTAAATGCAAAATTACAACAAACAATACATTAGATATACAATAAACTTTAAATAGTTTCAACAAATACAATAACTATAGTTTTGTTAATAACTATCCATAAAATCAAGGATAAGGTTTCTTAGTTTAATGGGTATTTTTTAAATTTGTTATTCATTATTATAGCATCAACTGATGTTTAAAAATTCGATATAATTTGGAACACTTTGTAGTATCTGCCAGAAAATATAGACCACAAACCTTTAAGGACGTTGTTGGGCAATCTGCTATTACAAACACCTTATTAAATGCTATTGAAAACAATCATTTAGCACAAGCCTTACTATTTACAGGACCACGTGGTGTTGGTAAAACTAGTTGTGCACGTATTTTAGCTAAAATGATAAATAGTGATGGTACTGAGTCTGAAGACGAGGATTTTGCATTTAATATTTTTGAACTAGATGCTGCCTCAAACAACTCGGTTGATGATATCAGAAATCTAACAGACCAAGTTCGTATTCCGCCTCAAGTTGGTAAATACAAAGTCTATATTATTGACGAGGTACACATGTTATCTCAATCCGCTTTTAATGCTTTTTTAAAGACTTTAGAAGAACCACCAAAACATTGTATTTTTATTTTAGCAACCACAGAAAAACACAAGATAATACCAACTATATTATCACGTTGCCAAATTTTTGATTTTAAACGAATAACTGTTAAAGACGCTAAAAATTATTTAAAATATATTGCTACAGAGCAAGGCATAAATGCAGAAGATGATGCTTTACATATTATTGCTCAGAAAGCAGATGGAGCAATGCGTGATGCATTATCCATATTTGATCGTGTCGTTAGTTTTTCTGGTAAAGAACTAACAAGACAGTCTGTTACTGAAAATTTAAATGTTTTAGATTACGAAACTTACTTTGAAAGTACTGATAATATCCTAGAAAATAAAATACCTGAATTATTAATTCAGTTTAATAAAACCTTATCTAAAGGTTTTGATGGTCACCATTATATTGCAGGTTTGGCGTCTCATTTTAGAGATTTATTAGTTTGTAAAAACCCAGTAACTATAGAGTTACTTGAAGTTGGTGAAGACACTAAAACTAAATATTTAGAACAATCTCAAAAAGCAAGTCAAGACTTTTTAATTAAAGGAATTAACTTGGCTAATGAGTGTGATTTGAAATATAAAAGCAGTAAAAATCAGCGACTCCTAGTTGAACTTACCCTAATGCAATTAGCCTCTATCACTTTTGATGGAGAAAAAAAAAATAGCAGTCGGTTCATAATTCCACCTTCCTATTTCAAAAAAATTGGAATAACTCCTGTTAAAGTTACCAAACCAAAAGCTGAAGCTACAGTAAGTAACACAAATACAACTGCAAAAGTTTCTGCGGAAGCAGTAAAACCTACTACTCCATCTAAACCAAAAATTGTTTTAGAAAATGGTATTGCAACTAATAAAAAAAGAACATCTGGCTTATCGCTAAAAAGTATAAGAGCAAAAAAAGAACATCAAATTAAACAATTAGAAGTTGTTGTTGATGAAGAAAACTTACCAAGAGAACCTTTTCATCAAGATGACTTAACTGAAGTTTGGAATACTTTTGTGTCAAAAATTGAAAAAGAAGGAAAATTTAATTTAGCATCTATATTATCTATTGACAAACCAACACTGGCAGCAGATGGTGTATCAATTCAGTTGACTTTTCCTAATTCTACTAACAAAGTAGAGGTTGAACGACAGTCTTTTGACCTAATGACTTATTTACGTAAACATCTTAAAAACTATGATATAGTTTTAGATATTACTGTTGATGAACAGTTAGAGACAAAATATGCTTACACTCCTGTTGAAAAATATGAAAAACTTAAAGAAAAAAATCCTAATTTAGAATTACTAAGAAAAACTTTTGATTTAGACGTTTAGATTATGATTAAGTACTCCATTTTAATTATAACAATAATAATTACACTATTTAGTTGTGATGGTCGGTATCATGCAAAAAAACAACCTTTAGATAGAGTTGCTGCTAAAGAATTACTACTGTCTTTTACAGAAAATGTAAAGTACTTTCCTGAAGAATATACTGAGTTTACTAATGACACCATTTTAAGCAATGGTTATACTGTCAAAATAAAAAACTATTCTGATATGGAAAACAATGTGTTACAAACATTTAAAACGTCAACTACTACTAATAAACATTATTTTAGGGAAGTAATAACAGAAGTTGAAGTTTATAAAAATAATAAGCAAATTTTTAAACATGTATTAGATGATGCTTTTTTATCGCTATCTAATACTGATTATGTACTTAACCAAGTCTATATTGACGAAATAAAATCCTTAAACACTAATACGTTACATCTTGTAGCATCAGCATGTATACCAAGAACAGTCAATTGTCCTGTTTATAATATTGCTATTGATCCTGAAGGTGAGTATTTAATTACAAAAATATAAATATCTAAAAACAATAACTATGCTTGGACTTAAACTACCAACAGATCCACGTTGGGTGAATATAGTAGAAAAAAATATTGAAGATATTTTGACAGACCATGCTTACTGTGAGCAAAAAGCAACAAGTACAGCAATATCATTAATTGTAAGTTTTCCTGAATATACAGATCTAGTTCAAGAAATGGTTGCTTTGGTTAAAGAAGAAATTAGCCACTTTAAAATGGTACATGATTTAATCTTAAAAAACGGTTGGGTTTTAGGTCGTGATCGTAAGGATGATTATGTGATACAACTTTTAAAGTTTTTTCCTAAAGGAGGAAGCAGAACGACTCAATTAGTACACAGACTACTTTATGCTGCTTTAATTGAAGCAAGGAGCTGTGAACGCTTTAGGTTGTTATCTGAGCAGTTAGAAGATAAATCTTTAGCTGAATTTTACCGAAAACTAATGGTTAGTGAAGCTAACCATTATACTATGTTTTTAGGGTTTGCAAGACAATATGGTGACCGAAAAGAAGTGGATCAAAAATGGAATGATTTACTTGACTACGAAGCCGACATAATGAAAAACCTAAGTAAAAACGAAACGATACATGGTTAATTAAACCTGACAAACAAAAAAAGCCAACTATAGTTATAGTTGGCTTTTTTTGTTTGTTTATTAAGATTAAAACTTTAATCCAATACCAATTTGCATGTTAGTATTTTTAGCTTCTAAATCAACATCATTGTCATCAAAAACGTTGGTTAAACCGTATGAATATCTAAAGTCAATAAAAATTTCGTCAGTAATTAAATATTCTAAACCACCTAAAGCAGAAAATCCAAAGTTTTTAAATCCATCTTCGTAAGAATGTCCTTTTAAACTAGCTTGTGGTCCTACACCTATAGATAAACTCTGATCTATTTTAAATTTAAAAAATAAAGGCATTTGAATGTAGTTAATTCTCAAATTTTCCTCTTTAGCACCTTCTGCAGAAAACTGAATTTCTGGAGCAAAAGAAAAGGTTTTAGATATACTATATTCACCAAAAAAACCAATAAAAAAACCATTTCTGTGTGCATTTTCAATACCAGCTGGTACTTCTGGATCAAAGTCTAAATTAGAGATTGTATATCCAGCTCTAACACCATATAAAGCATCTTGTGAAAAGCCATAAAAAGAGGCTAGCATGAACGTAAAAAGTAGAATAGTTTTTTTCATATGAAATAAGTTAAATTGGTTAGTTTTTTGAAATAGTTATAAGTGTAAATATAATTTTTTTTGACAAAAACTAGCTATTAAATAGATAAAGTGTATTATTTTAACTTTGTATGACTTGAAACTGTGTCATTATACATACTTTTAATTATTCCGTCTGATAAACCAATTTTGGGAACAAAAATATCTTTTGCTCCACACCATTTCATTGCAGATAAGTATATACGTGTTGCAGGAATAATAACATCTGCTCTATCTTGATTTAAATCCAATGTAGAGATACGCTCTTCGTATGAGTACGTTTGAAGCATGTTATAGTATGAAGTCAAGTAAAAATATGATAACGGTTTACCCATTGCTTTACCTGAAACTTTAAATATTTTATTAATGTTTCCTCCAGAACCAATAACTTGAATTTTGTCGTGTTTAGAGGTTTTTGCTTTTATCCATTGCTCTAATTCTAACCAAGCATCCTTTTTAACCATGTCGTTTAATAGACGAACGGTACCTATTTTAAAAGATTTGGACGCTGTTTTTATCCCTTTATCTATTACAGAAAATTCTGTACTTCCTCCACCAACATCAACATATAAATATATTTTATTAGGATCTATATAAGATTGTAAATCTGTAGCTGCTATAATTGCTGCTTCTTCCTCTCCTTCAATAATATCTATTTGTAGTCCTGTTTTTTTCTTAATTAACTTAGCTAAATCTTTACCATTATTAGCCTCACGCATTGCAGATGTCGCACAAGCTTTATATTTTACAACACCATGTGTTTGCATTAATAATTTAAAAGCTTGCATAGTATCCAACATACGCATGATGTTGTTTTCTGATATTTCTTCTTTTACAAAAACATCTGCACCAAGTCTAACAGGAACCCTAACTAACGAGCTTTTTTTAAATCGTGTAGGTTTATCTTTTTCTTCTACAATATTTGATATTAACAAGCGTACTGCATTTGAACCTATATCTATTGCTGCAAATTTTTGAATTTTAAGCATCTAATTTATTTTTTAAGTAATTATAAGCTTCAAATTGAGACCTAAGTTTAGGTGCCTCATTTTTTTTGTAAATGTTATTTTGTGCTTTATTTAAAATTCTAGCTTTAACATTATCATTCCAACAAATATGAAACGTATGAATTAATTCTTCTTTAATTTCTTGATCATATATTGGACAGCTTACTTCTACCCTATTTTCTATATTTCTTGTCATCCAATCTGCAGATGAGATATACACTTTTGGATCGTCGTTATTACAAAACACATATAGTCTTGTGTGCTCTAAAAACTTATCGACTATACTGATAACTTCAATATTTTCGCTGATACCTTTAACACCTGGAACTAAACAACAAATACCTCTAACAATCATTTGTATTTTAACTCCTGCTTGACTTGCTTCATATAGTTTATCTACCATTTGATAGCTAGATATACTATTCATTTTAAGTTTTATGTATGCAGGTTTGCCATCCTTTACATTGCTAATTTCTTTATCTATTAATTGAAAAAGCTTGTTTTTAGTATAATGAGGTGATGTTATAATGTGTTTAAAACGGTGTACTTTATAATTTACTTCAAAAAAGTTAAAAACTTTATTAACGTCTTTTAATATTTTTTGATTTGCTGTAAATAAAGTATAATCTGTGTAAATTTTTGCGGTAGATTCGTTGAAGTTTCCTGTACTAATAAAACCATAACGTTTCATTTTTTTACCTTCTTCTCTTTCAATCATACACATTTTACTGTGTACTTTTAATCCTTGCACTCCAAAAATTAGCTGTATGCCTTCACGCTGCATTTGTTCCGCGTAAGCGATATTTGCTTCTTCATCAAAACGCGCTTGTATCTCCATAGAAACAATAACTTTTTTTCCGTTTTTGGCTGCATTTATTAATGAACTAGCAACATGAGATATTTGTGCTAATCTATAAATTGTAATTTTTATGGTTTTGACTTTAGGATCTAAAGCTGCCTCACGTAAAAATTTTACAATGTAAGTAAACGTGTGATAAGGTGCGTATTGTAAATAGTCTTTTTGTGCTATAGCTTCAAAAATACTACCTTCTAGACTTAATCCTTTTATAGGAAGCGGAACAATCTTATCGTACAACAAATCTGTACGTCCTAAACTAGGGAAACCCATATAATCTCGACGGTTATGATACCTTCCTCCAGGAATTATACTATCTGTATTATCAATTCCCATTTTGTCCATTAAAAAGGCAAGCGTTGATTTATCAATAGTCTTATCATAGACAAATCGTACTGGTTCTCCTTCTTGTCTATCTTTTACACTATCACTAATTTTTTCCATGAAACTTTTAGTCAAATCACTGTCTAAATCTAACTCGGCATCACGAGTGATTTTTATCATATGAGCAGTAATTTTAGTGTAATCAAAAATATTAAAGATATCGTCTAAAAATAGCCTTAACAAATCGTCTAACATGATAATATTATCTGTATCACCATCTTTTGGTAAGACAATAAAACGATCCATATTTTTTGATATTTCTATCAAAGCATATTGGTTATCTTGACCTTCCATGTGCATATTTACCGCAAGATAAGCTGCACTATCTTTAAGATTAGGAAGTTTGATTTCAGAATTTAATACTATGGTTACAAGTGCAGGACTAACTTTATCAAGAAAATATTTTCTAAGGTATTCTTTTTGTTTTTTTGTTACTTTATTTTCTCTTAGAATGAAAATATTTTCGGCTTCTAATTTTTTTTGAATGTCATTTAAAATCTTTAGACTTTCGGTTTGATGCTTGATAACAATGTTGGTAATAATCTCTAATAATTCTGAAGCTTTTATACCTCCTAATTGACTTTTACCTGCTTTACCTGCATAATCTATACGTTTAACAGTAGCATATCTAACTTTAAAAAATTCGTCTAAATTATTAGAAAATATCCCTAAAAAACGAAGTCTCTCTATTAACGGAACAGTCTCATCTGCAGCTTCTTGCAAAACACGATGATTAAACTGTAACCAACTTAACTCTCTATTTATGTACTTTTTGTCTAAAATATGATCAGTCATTTATTTGCAGATTTTACTACAAATATATCTAAATAGATTGGCTATTTTAAATGTTTTGGGAATACAATTTTAGTTGTTTTTCCGTTTTTTATGTCTTTCCATGAAGATTGTTTAAATTCTATCTCTACAAATCCTGATGTTGTTACATTATCAATGCTTATATCTCCTAAAGAATTACATAAATTGGTTAGTGCATAATTATGACCAAATAACATTAATGTATTAATTGAATTGTCACAAGATTTTAAAACACTTAAAACAGACTCTCCTGAAAAGTCATAAAGTTCGTTTTTGTACTCAATTTTTATAGAATTGAACTTTAAGTTATCGACGAACAACATTGCGGTTGATTTTGTCCGATTAGCTGGACTAGAAAAAATAGCCTCTGGCTTTAAAATTTTAGTTTTTAAATGTTTACACATTAATACAACATCATTTACACCTCTTTTTTTTAAAGGTCGTTCCTTATCTGAAACATCATATTTCCATGAGGATTTAGCATGCCTAATAAATTGTATCTTTTTATTCATAATAGTCGTTTAAAATCATATTTCATCGATAATGTTTTTTAAAAATACATTTTAACGTATATTTGGGTGCTATAACATATTTATTTGATTCAGAGCAATTTTCATACTTCTTTTGCCGTGCTATTAATTGATTTCATCCCTAAAATCTAAAAAATAACAATAAACTACAATTAGCACCTGTGGTGGTTCTCCCTTATGTTGTAAAATTTTTTAGCAATTAAATTTAAAATATATTTTAACGCAGTAATATTTATATTATGAGGGTAATTAACAAGTCTCTTACTGGTATATACAAAATAAATGAATTTTGTTTTTTAATGCTTAAAATTTATAATAAAATAAAAGTTTTGGAAAAAATTAAAATAAATTTTATTAAGCAATTACTATTTATAGTAATCCTTTTGGTTGGCTTATCTGTTAAAGCTCAAGTCAAAAAACAATTTACACCACGTTATAACTCTACTTTAACAGGTGACGTAACAATTATTGCTAATAATATGCTGTCTAGGACAGCTACTGGAAATTACAATGGTAATGGAGATAACCATACTTTTACCAATAACGTTTATGTTGATATAGACAACGATAATACAACCTTTAATTCTAGTAGTGCAAACCTATCTAATCCAAGACCAAATGATCCATGTCTTCAAATTGAAAAAGTACTATTGTATTGGGCTGCTGCAGACAGAGGTACTGATACACCTAATGGAACCCAAACTGACAACCAACCAAACTGGAATTACAATGATGTAAAATTAATGTTACCTGGCCAAACTAGTTATACAACTATAACAGCTGATGATGTTATTTATAGAGGTCGAGATGAAAATCCACTTATTAATAATGACCCATACGTTTGTGTTAAAGATATTACAAACAGTGTAAACAATTTAAGCAATCCATTTGGTAAATTTCAAGTAGCTAATGTTGAGGCTAAAACCGGCTTTTTAATTTCTCATGAAAACACAAACACTGGTACTTCTGGAGGTTGGCAAATTATAATGGTTTATAAAAGTGAAAATCTAAAAACTAGAAACATTACACTTTTTGATGGTTATGCAAACGTAACAAGTTCTCAAAACAACTTTAATATTGATGTCTCTGGTTTTCAAACAGTACCAAACGGAAGCGTTAAAGCAGATATTGTAATTGGTGCTTTAGAAGGAGACAGATCTTTATCTGGTGATAGATTACAAATACGAAATACATTTAATAACTTTGTAGACATTGATGCTCCACAAAGAAACACTTTCAATTTCTTTAATAGTAGAATAACTGTAGGTAATAATAACTTTACAGATAGAAATCCAGCAAGTTTAAATACATTAGGGTTTGATGCTTCTGTATTTTCTTTGAGTAATAATGGAAATAATATACTTGACAATAATCAAACTTCCGCAACTTTTAGATTAACCTCTAATCAAGAAACTTATGGTCTTTTTGCTTTAGGTTTTTCAGTTGAAGTTTATGAGCCTATCATACAAACCATTTTTACTGCATCGCCAATTAATATTACTCCTGGTAACACTCCTCAAACAGTTAATTATTCAGCAAATATATCTAATATAGGAAATGATAACGCTAATAATGTTTCTTTATCAACAGTTATTCCACTAGGTTCAGAATTAACATTACCCATTACTGGTTTAACTTCTGGCATAACTTATAATTATGACAATAACTCAAGAGTCTTAACCTTTATTATAGATAATGGTTTACTAGACACAAGTGAAAGTTTAGATTTACAGTATCAAACAACAATTAACGATCAATGTTATTATTTAACAAATAACTGTTCTGATATTCTTGAATCCAATCTAGTCGCTTATTACAGTGGAGAATTAAATATTAAAGATTTTGTCAGTAATAGTTCCAATGATGTAGATGAATGCAATATTGGAAACAACTTAAATACAATTGTTACTGTAAATGCGCCTGCAGAAGCCACATGGATTACAAATACAAATGATCTTGACAGAACAATTGAATGTAATGATACAAATGCATTAAATTTAGCTCAGGCCTTATTTCCTCAAGCATCATGTTCAGGCCTTACTGTAATTAAAACTTCTGGTCCATTCGTATCAAGTTCAAATTGTCCAACCATTGGTACTTATACAAATACATGGAATTTTACAGATTCTTGTGGTCGTACAATTTCAAATTATGTACAAACAATTACCATTGAAGACACTACTCCTCCTAATTTTGATAGTACGCTACCAAATGACATAACTGTAACTAGTGAAAATATACCAAACGTTCCTACTGTAACAGCTACAGATAACTGTGGAGAAGCAGTTGTATCGTTTTCTGAAATTGAAACTGGTAATATTTGTGATGGTAGTTATATTATAACTAGAACATGGATAGCAACAGATGAGTGTAACTTAACTGTAAGTCATACACAAACAATAACAGTGACCCAACCTGTATTATCAGTTACTATAGTATCTATCACTGATGTATTATGTAATAGCGAAGCTACTGGTAGTATTGATATTTCTGTAACTGGTGGTACTGCGCCTTATTCTTATATCTGGAATGATACTAATAATACAACAACTCAAGACTTAAATAATGTTATTGCTGGTGCTTATAATGTAACCATTACTGATGCTAATGGATGTACAACAACTATAAGTGACACCATTGATGAACCGGCTACTCCACTTAGTTTAAATATTACTAAAATTGATGCTACATCTGCTCAAGGTTGTAATGATGGACAAGCTACTGCTATTGTATCTGGTGGAACTGCTGGATATACTTACCTATGGAGTGCTTCGGCTAATAACCAAACAACTGCTACTGCTAATAACTTATCGGAAGGAACTCACTCTGTTACCATTACTGATGCTAATGGCTGTCAAATCACGCAAAGTATTGTTATACTATGTGTTAATACTTGTGATGCTGAAATTAATATTGATACGATAACCAATGTACTTTGTACTAATGAAAGTACTGGTGCTGCTACTGTATCGGCTAGCTCTGATGCTAATCCTAATGCGACCTTTACTTTTACTTGGTCAAATGGTCAAGTGAATGCTGGTGTAACCTCTAGTACTTTAGATAACCAAACTGCTGGTGTATATTCTGTTAGTGTGACTATTGATGGAACGGTTTGTCAAGCGGTTGAAGAAACTATATCTATTACAGAACCTAGCAATGCGCTTGATGTAACTGCTGTTACAACTGATGAATCTGGTCCTGCTACTGGTGACGGTACTGCAACTGCTACTGCTACAGGTGGTGTACAACCTTACCAATACACTTGGTCACCTGATGGTCAAAATACTAATCAAATTACTGGACTTAGTGCTGGAAACTATACTGTAACGGTTACTGACGCTAATGGATGTACTGATACCGTTACTGTAACCGTTAATCCTGGGTCTTGTAATAACCTATCTGTGACTGGTACTTCTACTCCTGCGGTATGTTTTGGTCAAAGTAATGGAACTATTAATGCTACTGTAACTGGTGGCTCTGGTGACTTTACTTATGCTTGGGATACTATTGCTAATACAACAACTTCGGTTAGCAACTTACCTGCTGGTGATTACACAATTACTGTTACCGATCAAATAACACTGTGTACTGCCAATACAACTATTACTATTAATGAACCTAATCAACTAAGTTCGGCTATTGCGGTTTCAAACATACTTTGTAAAGGTGAGCAAACTGGTGCTTTAGATTTAGCGGTTAATGGTGGAAATGGAAACTATTCTTTCCTGTGGGATGATGCTAATGCTTCTACTACAGAAGACTTAATTAATGTACCTGCTGGTACCTATACCGTTATTATTACTGATGATAAAGGCTGTACCACTACTGATTCTGCTACTATACTAGAACCTGATACTAACGTTAACGCAACTATTGAGTCGCAAACTAATGTAGATTGTTTTAATGGTGATAATGGACAAGTAACTATTGTTGCTAATGGTGGAATTAGTCCTTACTCTTACTCTATTGATGCTGGAAATACATACCAAAACAACGGAACGTTTAATAATCTAACGCAAGGCAATTATATTATTACCGTCTTAGATGCTAATGGATGTACTTTTGATCAAAACGTTATTATCACTCAACCGGATGCGGTATTATCAGCTAGTATAGTATCTATAACCGATGTATTATGTAATAGTGAAGCTACTGGTAGTATTGATATTTCTGTAACTGGTGGTACTGCGCCTTATTCTTATATCTGGAACGATACTAATAATACAACTACTCAAGACTTAAATAATGTTATTGCTGGTGCTTATAATGTAACCATTACTGATGCTAATGGCTGTACAACAACTATAAGTGACACCATTGATGAACCGGCTACTCCACTTAGTTTAAATATTACTAAAATTGATGCTACATCTGCTCAAGGTTGTAATGATGGACAAGCTACTGCTATTGTATCTGGTGGAACTGCTGGATATACTTACCTATGGAGTGCTTCGGCTAATAACCAAACAACTGCTACTGCTAATAACTTATCGGAAGGAACTCACTCTGTTACCATTACTGATGCTAATGGCTGTCAAATCACGCAAAGTATTGTTATACTATGTGTTAATACTTGTGATGCTGAAATTAATATTGATACGATAACCAATGTACTTTGTACTAATGAAAGTACTGGTGCTGCTACTGTATCGGCTAGCTCTGATGCTAATCCTAATGCGACCTTTACTTTTACTTGGTCAAATGGTCAAGTGAATGCTGGTGTAACCTCTAGTACTTTAGATAACCAAACTGCTGGTGTATATTCTGTTAGTGTGACTATTGATGGAACGGTTTGTCAAGCGGTTGAAGAAACTATATCTATTACAGAACCTAGCAATGCGCTTGATGTAACTGCTGTTACAACTGATGAATCTGGTCCTGCTACTGGTGACGGTACTGCAACTGCTACTGCTACAGGTGGTGTACAACCTTACCAATACACTTGGTCACCTGATGGTCAAAATACTAATCAAATTACTGGACTTAGTGCTGGAAACTATACTGTAACGGTTACTGACGCTAATGGATGTACTGATACCGTTACTGTAACCGTTAATCCTGGGTCTTGTAATAACCTATCTGTGACTGGTACTTCTACTCCTGCGGTATGTTTTGGTCAAAGTAATGGAACTATTAATGCTACTGTAACTGGTGGCTCTGGTGACTTTACTTATGCTTGGGATACTATTGCTAATACAACAACTTCGGTTAGCAACTTACCTGCTGGTGATTACACAATTACTGTTACCGATCAAATAACACTGTGTACTGCCAATACAACTATTACTATTAATGAACCTAATCAACTAAGTTCGGCTATTGCGGTTTCAAACATACTTTGTAAAGGTGAGCAAACTGGTGCTTTAGATTTAGCGGTTAATGGTGGAAATGGAAACTATTCTTTCCTGTGGGATGATGCTAATGCTTCTACTACAGAAGACTTAATTAATGTACCTGCTGGTACCTATACCGTTATTATTACTGATGATAAAGGCTGTACCACTACTGATTCTGCTACTATACTAGAACCTGATACTAACGTTAACGCAACTATTGAGTCGCAAACTAATGTAGATTGTTTTAATGGTGATAATGGACAAGTAACTATTGTTGCTAATGGTGGAATTAGTCCTTACTCTTACTCTATTGATGCTGGAAATACATACCAAAACAATGGAACGTTTAGTAATCTAACACAAGGTAATTATACTATTACCGTCTTAGATGCTAATGGATGTACTTTTGATCAAAACGTTATTATTACTCAACCGGATGCGGTATTATCAGCTAGTATAAATTCACAAACAAACACAATATGTGGCTCTTCTAACGGATCTGCAACTATATTCGTAGAAGGAGGTACTGAACCATATGAGTATTTATGGAATGATAATTTAGCCCAAAATACAGCTACAGCAACTAACCTAGAAGCAAATACTTATAACGTAACAATAACAGATGCTAACAATTGTAGCATCATTTTACCTGTTACGATAACTAATTCATGTATTAACATCGTTAAAACAGGTGTCTATAATGATGAAAATCAAGATAATTGTTCTAATACAAATGAAACTATAACCTATACATTTACCGTAACTAACAACGGTAATACTCCTTTAGAGAACATTATTATTTCTGATCCTTTATTCGAAAATTCTAATCCGAATACAACTATTACTTTAGTTTCAGGTGATGAAAATTCAAATAATATTTTAGAACAGAATGAAACTTGGATATATACAGCAAATTACGCAATAAATCAAACTCAAATCGATTCAGGTCAAGTAGAAAACCAAGCAACAGTTTCAGCAACAAATACTGATAACATTACTGTATCTGACATATCAGGAACTACAGTAGATACTGATAATACAACAGTAATTACACTTTGTACTTCTTCAGGAATCAATGTTGTTAAAACTGCTGCTATTGCTAATGGTGATACATGTTTAGCAGTTGATAGTCAAGTTACTTATATTTTTACCGTTACCAATACTGGTTCTGTATCTATTGATACTATTACTATCAACGATACATTACTTGGTGGTGATATTACTGCAGATGTTACTCTTGCTGGTGATACTAATAATGATAACATCTTACAGCCTACTGAAACTTGGACTTATACTGCTCCTGATTATACAGTTACTCAAGCAGATGTTGATGCTGGGACTATTACTAATACAGTAACTGTTAATGGTAATGACGTTTTAGATAATACTAATATAACGGATAACGATACTTACATCATAGATCACGATAATACAGAAGTAAGCTTCTGTGACCCTACAACTGGTATTAATATAGTCAAGACAGGTGTATTTAATAATGATAATGCAAACGAATGTAGTGAGATAGATGAAACCATATCTTACACTTTTACAATAACTAACACTGGTTCAATTTCATTAGAAAATGTAATCATTTCTGATCCACTATTAGAAAATGCGACTCCAAATGTCACTATAACTTATACCTCTGGAGATCTTGATAATAATGGTCATCTTGCTCCTACCGAGACATGGGTATACACAGCAACTTATTTAATTACACAATTAGATATTGATGCAACTGAAGTTATCAATACTGCAACCGTTTCAGCTGAAGATTTATTAAATGGAAATAATGTTAGTGATACAGACCAAATTACAACTGAACTAATTGAAGATATCACAGCTCCTAATGCAATTGATTGTGAAGTTTTAGATGAAACTATTGAATGTGATGGAAGTAATAACGAAACATTAGCGGAATCTTGGAACAATTCAAATCTTTCTGCTCTTGAAAATTGTGTTACAGATTCATGTGATGCTAACGTATTAATTACTTCTGATTTTAATTTTGATAATTTAGTAACAAATTGTGGATCAAATGGAACAATTGAAGTTATGTATACTTTAACTGATACTTCAGGAAACTTTAGTACGCTGACAGCTACATTAACAATAATTGATACTACAGGTCCTTCATTAGTATCTACTATCGATTTACCAAATAGTGTCACTTGTTCAACTATTCCTGAAATACCAGAATTAGTATTTGAAGATGGTTGTTCTACTACAGATGTGACAGTTGTATTTAATGAAACAACAGAGTTTACAGGAGATGAAGAAATCTATGATTTAGTTTGGACATGGACAGCAACAGATAATTGTGGTAATGATACTACTATTACTCATGTTACTAATGTGTTAACAGAAAACTTTACGACTCCATTAAATGAAGAAAGATGTACTTTAGATGGGTTGATAGATTTATATGAATATTTACCTCTAGATGTTGATACATCAATAGAATGGGACGTAGTAACTGATGATACAGAAATAACTGATGGAATATTTGATCCACTTGAAGTAGAATTAGGCGATTACGTATTTACTTACACAACTTCAAATGGCACTTGTTTAACATCATACGAGTTAACATTGACAATTAATGATGATTGTATAGTATTACCTTGTGGTGAAGATGATTTAAAAATATCTAAGGCTGTAACACCAAATGGAGATAATTACAACGAGACTTTTGTAGTTGGTGGACTTGAACAGTGTGGTTATATTATAGACATTAAAATTTTCAACAGATTTGGAGATATTGTTTTTAAATCTGCAGATTACCAAAACGATTGGAGTGGACAAAGTCCAAGTGGATCTATTGGATCTGCTGGACGTTTACCAAACGGAACATATTATTACGTAGTTAACATATTAGATAGTGGAATTGATACCCTAGCAGGACCTCTTTATTTAGGAACTAAATAAAACGATAAATGAAAAAAGTAAATATATATACTGTTGGTATATTGATTATGTTTAGTTGTACACAACTATTAGCACAGCAATTACCGCAATTTTCGCAATATATGTTTAATACAATCTCTATAAATCCTGCATATGCAGGAAGTAGAGAAACTATTAGTATTGTTGGATTACATAGAAGTCAATGGGTTGGCCTTGCTGGCGCACCAACAACTTCTACTATCTCTGCTCACGCACCTCTTAAAAATGAAAAAGTCGGACTTGGTTTATCTGTAATTAATGATGAGTTAGGTTATGAAAATTTTGTTTATGCTTATGGAGATTTTTCATATACAATACAAGTATCAGAAAAAACAAAATTAGCCTTAGGTTTAAAAGCAGGATTTACACATTATAATCTTGATCAAGAAGGTTTTCTTGATGATCCAACAGTATCAACAGATCCATTTTTTAGTAATTTTACAAATAGATGGAATCCTAATATTGGAGTTGGTGCTTACTTACACCAAAATAAATGGTATGTGGGACTTTCTGCACCTAGAATTTTAAATACTGATTATAACGAAAGTGATTTAGATCCAGAGATAGACTATATAGCTATTGAACGTGTTGGATATTATTTTACAGCTGGATATGTGTTAGATTTAAATGATAATCTTAAATTAAAGCCTTCTACACTAGTAAAAGTTACAAATGGAGCTCCTATTTCGTTTGATTTAAGTGCACATTTATTATTTGACGAAACATTTTGGTTAGGGGGAAGTTATAGATATAGTTCAGATACTTCTACTTTAGGTGCTCTTGCAGATTTCCAGGTATCACAACAATTAAGAATTGGATATGCCTACGAACATTATATATCAGATTTAAGACCTTACACTGGTGGAACACATGAAATACTACTAATGTTTGAGGTATTTAAACCAACAAAACGTGTAAAATCACCTAGATATTTTTAAAAAATGAAACTAAAAATAACTTTATATTTTTTTCTATTCTTTTTTGTTCAATTTACTATTGCACAAACAAAAGTTGCTGACAATTTTTTTAGAGATTATGCCTACAAAAAAGCTGCAGAACTTTACAAAGAAGCTTTAAAAAAAGAAGATAGTACTGAGCATATATTAACTAGAATTGGTGATAGCTACTTTAACACAAGTAGAGTTGAAAAGGCTGAATTTTGGTATAAAAAAGCAATTGATAAGTATCCAAAAATAAACTCAGAGTACATATATAAATATGTACAAACCTTAAGAAGTCAAAAAAAATATGATTTAGCAAATGATTATTTAAGAACATTTAATGAATCTAATAAGAGAGATAAACGTATTAAAGATATTGACAATTTTAATATCGAAAATTATAATCAGTTGACGAATACTGAAAAAGTTTATGTCGACATTCAAAACCTTCCGTTAAATACTGCCTATTCCGATTTTGGAGGTTATGAACACAATAATACATTGTACTTATACTCTACTTGGGTAAAAGATTCTATCACAAATAAAAAAGAACTTTATGAATGGAATAATGAACCTTTTTTAAATATTTTTCAATCTGAAATTAAAGTTGAAAATAAAGAAAAAAGTTTTGGAGAACCTGTAAAATTGAATTCTTCAGTAAATACAAAAGATGATCATGAAGGATTAGTAACAATTACTAATGATGGTCAAACTATATATTTTACAAGAAATAACGTTAATAAAAAAGAAAGACGTCGATACTCAAAAGAAGGTACATCCAATTTAAAAATTTACAAAGCAAGTAAATCCGATGATAGTTGGGATAATATAGTCGAACTTCCATTTAACAATGATGCTTACTCATGTGGTGCACCTGCTTTAAGTCCTGATAATAAAACATTATATTTTGTATCAGACATGGAAGGTGGTTTTGGACAAACCGATTTATATAAAGTTAATATTAAGTCAGATGGTACATACGGAACACCTGTAAATTTAGGAGCTGATATCAACACAGAAGGAAATGAAAAATTTCCGTTCGTAGCTAAAGATTCAACATTATATTTTTCTAGTGATGGAAACTTAAATTTAGGGTTATTAGATATTTTTGAATCTAATATTTTAAAAATTAAAGAAAACGATTCAACACAAGTGTATATTAAAAATCTTGGTGCACCTTATAACAGTTCGTTTGATGATTTTTGTTATTATATTGATTCAGAGACCCAAACAGGTTATTTCTCTTCAAATCGAGAAGGCGGAAAAGGAGGAGATGATATATATAGTTTTGGTAAATACGATTGTAAGCAATTAGTATCTGGTGTTATGTATGATGAACTTACTAAAGAGCCATTAAATAAAGTAATGGTATCATTATTAGATATTAATGGTAAAGTAATTGAAACCTTTTTTACTAAAGAAGATGGTAAGTATGAATTTAAAGAAATTGGTTGTGATAAAACCTACACCATCTTAGGAGAAAGAGTAATTTATAAATCTGACATGAAAGATTTTGTAACCTCACCTAAAAATGAAGATAAACCTACAATTGATTTATACTTAAAGCCATTAATTATTGATAACGAAATAGTTATTAATCCAATTTATTTTGATTACGACAAGTCTAATATTAGACCTGATGCTGCTTATGAATTAGAAAATATTGTTGCGGTTATGAGAGAACATCCAAAGATGATTATTAAAGTTGAATCTCATACAGATAGTCGCGGTAGAGATAAATATAATTTAAAATTATCTGATAGACGTGCAAAATCAACCAGAGATTATCTATTTTCTAGAGGTATTGCAACAGACAGAATACAAAGTGCAATAGGTTATGGCGAATCCCAAATACTTAATGAGTGTAAAAACGGAGTGAAATGTACCGATAAAAAACATGAAGAAAATAGACGCTCTAAATTTATTATTACCAATCAGTATCAATAATCTCTGTTTAAATAATTACAAATCAATAACTTAACAAAAAAGCCTTTCCAAATTTGGAAAGGCTTTTAAATATATACTGAATAAATCTTATCTTTTCATAAATATATTAGTAAAATACCACTTATTATTTTTACCTAATTCCGCAGAAATTTCAAAATCTGTGTAGTCTCCTTCAATATTACCTTTGTGTCCTTCACTATTTAACCATGCATTAACTACTGACTCAGCACTTGTAAAACCATAAGCAACATTTTCTGATACTTTAATAGCGTTAGCATTGTCTACTAAAAATGACTTTCTGCTAAAAAAATTATCATGATTTACTTCACTAACATCAACCATATAGTCTGTATGAGAATACGCCTGACCTTTAATTAATTGGTGACTCTCTAAACTATTTAAACCAATACTAATTCTGTGTTGATTAATTAACTCCAAAATTTCAATTTCAATTGGTTTAGACTGAGGAATAACTAATGCATTAACATCCTGGTTAGGTTGATCTTCACTATCAGATGAGCAAGAAGACAATGTAATTGTAAAACAAATAACAGCAAGTAGGTAAGTAAAACGTCTCATTTTGTTGTGTTCTATTAGTTTGGGATCACTAAAGTAGAACACTACTATCTATAAAACTGTTAATAAAATGTTAAAATCGATTAAAAACATGTATTTTAACGTTAATCAATGCATTTCATCGATGTTTTAATGGTTTTCACTTACATCTTATCCGAAAAATTATGGCGATAATCGATTTTTAACCCAATTGAATTGAGCGTCTAAATCATATAAGATTCTGTCATGTAACCTGTTAGGTCTTCCTTGCCAAAACTCGATAGAAATAGGCTTAACAATAAAACCTCCCCAAAAATCAGGTCTTTCTATAGTCTTACCCTCATAATCTACTTCTAATTGCTTTAGTTTTTGCTCTAAAACTATTCTGTTTTCAACAATACTGCTTTGGTTAGATGCAATTGCACCTAGTTGGCTACCTCGTGGTCTGGACTCAAAATATCCATCACTTAAATTATCTGCTATTTTAGTAGCTTTACCTTTAATAATAATTTGTCTTTCTGCTCCATGCCAAAAAAATGATAAACATACGTTAGGATTATGTTGTATAGCTTTTCCTTTTTCACTTTCGTAATTTGTATAAAAAATAAAACCTTCATAAGTAAACTTTTTAAGCAGCACTACTCTACTTTTAGGATATCCATCTACTCCTATTGTAGATAATGTCATTGCGTTAGTTTCATCTTCTGGAAAATGTTTATCTACATCATTAAACCATGCTCTAAACAATTCAAAAGGATTTTCTGGAGTGTCCTTAAGGAGTAGTTCTCCTTTTTCGTAAGATTTTCTATAGTTACTTAAGTCTTTTTCCATGACTGTAATTTATATATTTAAAAGAATTTTTACTATTTTAGTATATGGTTTATTCACAAATACTACTTAGTTTAATTTTAATTATTACTGGTTATTTAGTTAAAAAATATCCTGAATTAATTGCTGGTTATAACACATTACCAAAAGACAAAAAAGCTAAGATTGATATTGTTAGTTTATCTAACTTTTTAAAACGTTTGCTTATAGGTCTAGGTGTCTTTTGTATTATTAATTATGCAATATTAACAATGTGTTTAATTAGCGATAGTACAATTATGTATTGTAATACAATAATTATTGTTTTGGTTGTTATTGTTGGTTTGATAATGGTGAATAAGCGTTTTAAACTTTAAAACTCAAATATTTTACCATCATCACCTAACTTAACGTTATCAAATATTGTTTGAGCTTCTTCTTTAAAAATATTTAAATCCGAATATCTTGTAGAATAATGTCCTAATATTAATTGCCCAACATTAGCTTGTTTAGCTATACTTGCAGCTTGTTTAGCTGTACTATGTTTTGTTGGTGCTGCTAACTTAGCGTGTTGTTCTAAAAATGTGGATTCATGATATAATACATCTACTTCGTCAATAATTGGTACTATAGCTTCGTTGTAAGCTGTATCACTACAAAAAGCATAGCTTTTAGGCTTATTTGGAGGAAAAGTAACTGTATCGTTTTTAATTAACGTACCAGCTTCATTTGTTACGTCAAAGCCTTGTTTTAATTTACGATAATAAGATACATCAATGCTACTATTTAATACAGCGTTCATGTTTAACTTACGCTCTCCTTCTTTTTCTTTAAATAAAAATCCATTAGTATATACGCGATGATCCAATGGTATGGTTTGGACAGTAACTTTTTGATCTTCAAAAATAATTTCAGAAGATTTACTTGTTAATTCATGAAAATACAGATTATAATTGGTCCATGAATTAGACAATTTCATCTGAAGTGTTATTACTTCTTTTAATCCTTTAGGAGCATAAATATGTAAATCTGTATCACGTCCCAATAATCTAAAAGTTGAAATTAGACCAACTAAACCAAAAAAATGATCACCATGTAAATGCGAAATAAAAATGTGTTTAATACGGTTAAACTTAACTTTATTTTTTCGTAATTGTACCTGAGTACCTTCTCCACAATCAATTAAAAAAATATGATTGTTTATTTCTAAAACTTGAGCAGTTGGATTAGTAAATGTACGTGGTGTTGCACTGTAACAGCCTAGAATATTTAATTTCATTATTTAAAATCCTAAATCACGTTCCATATCTTCCATTTCAATAATATCATAGGCTTCTTGTAAAGTTGGTACTATGATAATTTCATCAGGAGTTTTATCTACATCAATACCTTCGTTTACAATTACAAATGAATGTTTTGCTGAACGATGTTGATTTGACAATCTTAAAAATTCTATTATTTTTTCTAAGGAAATTGGTGTACCTGTGTTTAAATTAACAATAATATTATTGTTTTTATATTTTGGGTACAACGTTTCAATTTTTTTTACCAATTCTATAACCGAAGCATTTTCTTGGGTAATTATGGTCGTATTTTCGTTTTGATCTATAATCATAATTATTGTTTTATTTTAGAGGCTAACAAGTAGATTACTGCCATCCTTACTGCTACTCCATTTTGTACTTGATCTAATATAATAGCTTGTTTTGAGTCTGCAACATCACTAGTAATTTCCACACCTCTGTTAATTGGTCCTGGATGCATAATAGTAATCTCTTTGTCAAGACTGTCTAAAAGCGCTTTATTAACTCCAAATTGTTGAGTATATTCTCTGGTTGATGGAAAGTAACTAATATCCATACGTTCGTTTTGAACACGTAACATATTTGCAACATCACACCAATTTAATGCTTTTCTTAAATTGGTTTCAACCGTCACTCCCAATTTTTCAATATGTTTAGGTAATAATGTCTTTGGTCCACAAACCATAACATTAGCACCTTGTAATTTTAATGCGTATATATTAGATAATGCTACACGACTGTGCAAAATATCTCCAACTATAACTACATTTTTTCCTTTAACTTCCCCTAATCGTTCTCTTATTGAATAACTATCTAATAAGGCTTGGGTTGGATGCTCATGTGCACCATCTCCTGCATTAATTATACTTGCGTTAACATGCTTAGATAAAAACACACCTGCTCCTGGATTTGGATGACGCATGACTACCATATCCACTTTCATGGATAATATATTATTTACTGTATCTATTAAAGTTTCTCCTTTTTTGACTGAAGACTGAGATGCTGAAAAATTAATCACGTCAGCAGATAAACGTTTTTCTGCTAATTCAAAAGACAATTTGGTACGAGTCGAGTTTTCAAAAAATAAATTGGCAATTGTAATATCACGTAATGAAGGTACTTTTTTAATCGGACGATTAATCACCTCTTTAAAATGATCGGCTGTTTTAAAAATAAGCTCAATATCTTGTTTGTTTAGATATTTAATTCCTAATAAGTGATTGACACTTAACTCGCTCATAGTATTTAGTATTCTAGTGGTAAAATTAATTACCTGTTAGTCAATTAATTTAATGTAACCCTAATTTTGTATTAAGTAAACTGCATCTTCACCCTCATTTTCTAACCAATTTACTTTTACTTTCTCGTTATTTATGGCATCTACCTGACGTCCTCTATAATTTGGTTGTATAGGCAAGTGTCTACTAAAACGTCTGTCTATTAGTGTTAGTAGTTCAATATCGGTTGGTCTTCCAAAAGACTGTATTGCTGTTAATGCTGCACGTATGCTGCGTCCTGTATATAAAACATCATCTATAAAAACAACTTTTTTATCCTCGACGTGTACATTTATTTCTGTACTATTAGCCTCTAAAGGTTTTTCGCCTCTTCTAAAATCATCACGATAAAATGTAATGTCTAAATGACCTAATTGTAAATTCTTGATTTTATACTCATCTTTAAGCATTCCAGCCAAACGATTTGCCAAATATTTTCCTCTTGGTTGCAAACCAATTAATACGGTATTTGAAAAATCATTATGATTTTCGATGAGCTGACAAGCCAATCTGTGTAGTATAATATTGACTTCTGTAGCATTAAGTAGCACTTTTTGACTCATAGTGTTCCAAACGGGTTTGGTTAACAAAGTTAAGCTAAAAAATCAGTGTTTGCAATTACTGAAGTAATAGTTAAAAGTTTTTATATAAAAAAAACAGAAAGCTATTTACTTTCTGTTTTTTTTATTGATTATAATAATTAAAATATAGTGTTTATTGTTTTATAAATTTTAAAGTTTTAAATGTATTGTTATTTGACATTTTAAGAATATATACTCCTTTTGCTAAATCAGAAATATTAATAGTATCTATATATTTATGATCCTTTTTTTGGAGCACTTTTTTTCCTAAAATATTATATACTTCATATTGTTTAAAACTTGTATTATTAGTAATCTTAATAAGATCTTGTTTTACAAAGTAATTGAGTTTAGGGTCTTGGATACTTAAATTATTATCCAATGAGGTATTAACAATACTAGAATTGACAAAAGCAGTAGTATTACTTTCTGTCATAAAATAGCTGGTTCTACCTATCGTTGAAAAGGATATTATTAAGAGCAATAAAAAAATTAAAGTAGTTTTTTGCATATAATCACTGTGTTATCATTCTAAAGGTAAGGTAATTACAAATAAAAAACTATTAAATATATAAAACTTTAACATTTAATCTTGTTATAGTGGACTTAATCGTTATTATTCATTATTTCAATTTAAAAATTGAAATAGGATAATTTACAAATGTTATATAAAATAAAAAAACCTCTCATTGCTGAGAGGCTTTTTAAATATAAGATATAAACTTAAAGCTTATGCTTTACCGTCCATTTTATCTTTTAACGCTTGTAAAGCTTCGTTAGCATCACCTAAAGTAGGTTTAGACTCTTCAGCTTGAGCAGCAGCTTTCTTAGCAGCAGCTTTTACATTTGCCATTTCTTCTGCTTTGAATATAGCAGTGTGAGAAGCAACAACACGTTTGAATTCTTTGTTAAATTCGATAATCTTGAATTCTGCAGAATCACCTTTCTTTAACATCTTACCGTCTTCTTTTTCAAGGTGACGAGAAGGTACAAAAGCAACGATATCTTCGTTAAATTCAATAGTAGCTCCTTTATCTACAACATCAGCGATTTCAGCTGTGTGAGTTGTATCTAAAGCAAACTCAGTTTCGTATTTATCCCAAGGGTTTTCAGTTGTTTGTTTGTGACCTAAAGATAATTTACGTCCTTCAACATCTAACTCTAATACAACAACATCTAATTTGTCTCCTACGTTACAGAACTCAGATGGGTGTTTAATTTTCTTAGTCCAAGATAAGTCAGAGATGTAAATTAATCCATCAATACCTTCTTCTAATTCAACAAATACTCCAAAGTTTGTAAAGTTACGTACAATACCTGTATGCTTAGAACCTACTGGGTATTTAGTTGTAATATCTGTCCAAGGATCTGCAGATAATTGCTTGATACCTAATGACATTTTACGATCTTCTCTGTCTAATGTTAAGATAACTGCATCAATTTCGTCTCCAACTTTTACAAAGTCGTTAGCCGAACGTAAGTGAGTAGACCATGACATTTCTGACACGTGTACTAAACCTTCAACACCTTCTGCAACTTCGATAAATGCACCATAATCAGCGATTACAACAACTTTACCTTTTACTTTATCTCCAACAGCAACAGTTTCACCTAATGCATCCCATGGATGTTTAGATAATTGTTTAAGACCTAATTGGATTCTAGACTTATCTTCATCAAAGTCTAAGATTACAACATTTAATTTTTGATCTAACTCAACAATCTCATTTGGATGGTTGATACGAGACCAAGATAAATCTGTAATATGAACTAATCCATCAACTCCTCCAAGATCAATAAATACACCATAAGAAGTAATGTTTTTAACAACACCTTCTAGTACTTGACCTTTTTCTAATTGACCGATAATTTCTTTCTTTTGCTCTTCAATATCAGCTTCAATTAAAGCTTTATGAGATACTACTACGTTTTTGAATTCGTGGTTGATTTTCACAACTTTAAATTCCATAGTTTTGTTTACGTACTGATCGTAATCTCTAATAGGCTTAACATCGATTTGAGATCCTGGTAAGAAAGCTTCAATACCAAATACATCTACAATCATACCACCTTTAGTACGACACTTTACAAAACCGTTTACGATTTCTCCAGTTTCGTTAGCTTTGATTACTCTGTCCCAAGCCTTAATTACACGAGCTTTTCTGTGAGATAATACTAATTGTCCTGTTGCGTCTTCACGTACATCAATTAATACCTCAACTTTGTCTCCTACTTTTAAGTCTGGATTGTATCTAAATTCGTTTAATGAAATTACACCTTCAGATTTTGCATTGATGTCAATGATTGCATCACGATCTGTAATATGAATTACTTCTCCTTCTACAACTTCATCATCTAAAGTGTCTACGAAATTTTCTGATACTAATTTTTCAAATTCTTTTAATTGAGAATCTTCAACCTCATCAATACCTTCTTGGTAGTTGTGCCAGTTAAACTCAGCTAAGAATTTTTCAGGGTTTGCTTGTGCTTCAGATATTACTGGAGCGTCTTGTTTTGCTGTTGCTGCTGCTTGAGCTTCAACTTCTGCTTGTTTTGCTTTTTCAGCCATTGCAGATAATAATTTGTATTCTGTTGTGTTTAAGAAGATTAGATGCGCTAACACACAGAAGTGTTATAAATAAAATTGTTTTAGTCCCTTCCTATCTTTCTTATATGCGCTAAAAAGGTGTGCAAAAATACTACTTTTTAATCATACTGCCTAATGGTTATTAAAAAATATTAAAATACTGATTTTTAATACTTTAAAATATTCTAAGAAAACACATTTAAAACACTTTAACCGACAAAACAAACACTTTGTCTAACTTTTAACAAAAGTAATATTTTGTTAATATTTCTGCTATATTAATTACTATCTTTAAACTGATTAACAAATTAAAACAAATATTTTATGGCTGTAAGAGCAAAATATCAAGGTGTACTTGATTTAGGAGAAAAATTAAATATCGCTAACGGAAACGTTACTGAAGAGAATGGTGTATTAAAAGTTAAAGGAACTGCTGCTACACAATATGAGAAAAACCTTATTTGGGATGCTATCAAAGAAGCTGGTGGAGATAGTCCTTCTGACATATTAGCTAATATTGAAGTTGCAGATGACTCTGTTTATGCTAGACATACTGTTGCTGGTGGAGATACTTTAGGTAAAATTGCTAAACATTACTATGGTAATGCTGCTAAATACACTGCTATTTTTGAAGCTAATAAAGATATCTTAGATAATCCTGACATGATCAAAGTAGATCAAGAATTAAAAATACCTAACTTATAGGCTTATTATAAGTAACTAAAAAAGCGAATTGATAATTAACTATCAATTCGCTTTTTTTTATGTTTTAGTATATAGTCTTTAACTAGTAATTGTTTTTGTTACTAAATCTAAAACTTTATCAAACTGATCTTTTAAAGTCAGATCAGAATTATCAATCTCTATAGCATCTTCTGCCTTTACTAAAGGAGAATCCTCTCTGTGACTATCAATATAATCACGCTCTTGGACATTACGTAAAACATCTTCATACTTAACCTCATCACCACGACTTACCAACTCATCAAAACGTCGTTTAGCACGTTTATCTGCTGAAGCTGTCATAAATATTTTTAGTTCTGCATAAGGAAAAACGACTGTACCAATATCACGACCATCCATAACAACACCTTTATCTTTGCCCATTTGTTGTTGTTGTTTTACTAACTGATAACGGACTTCAGGAATTGCTGCAACTTTACTAACAAAACTAGAGACTTCAAGTGTTCTTATTTGATGCTCTACATTGTTTCCGTTTAAATACACTTCTGCAAAACCTAATTCTGGATTAAATTGAAAATTAATTGTAATAACATCTAAATGCGACACTAAAGCAACCACATCAAACTGATTATTATCAATCCATCCATTTTGCATAGTAAATAATGTAACAGCTCTATACATAGCTCCTGTATCTACATATACATATCCTAAATGTTTTGCTAATTGTTTGGCTACAGTACTTTTTCCTGTAGATGAAAAACCGTCTATTGCTATGGTTATTTTTTGCACTTATATTATTTTAGATTGCAAAAGTAGGAATTATAATTCGGAAAAATAAGCTTGACTTTTGGGTCTTTACTAATTGATTGAAAAAGGAGAAAGTCCACTTGAATAATGAAATTCAAATTCAATAACTTCTCCTGTATCTATAGTATCACGACCTATAAGATAATAGGTTGTGCCTGTATGAAGGTGAGAAAACTTTTTTGCTTTATGAAAAGTAACAGTTTCGCCTGGTTTATAAACTTTGACAGATTTTATGTCTTCCCTGTCGTAATCTGAAGCTTCGTTTAGATTTAAACTATAATGCGAAAACCTTATTTTAGTATCAGACCATTGTATGGTTGCATAATCATCTAATTTGAAAGGAATATTCAAATATTCTGAATAAGGTTTAATATCTGAAACATCTTCTTTCTTCTCATATATTAATGTGAAAAAAATAACACCTACACCTAAAATGAAACAAGCTAAGGCTACCTGTAAAAACTTTATTATAAATTTTGAATCGATAGCCATAGTCAATATCTATTTTGTCAAGTTAGAGACAATGTCTTTTATTGGTAAAATTTCTTTTGTATGCTCGATACTAGGACCTGCAACCCAAACCGTTTTATAAGTCGCCTTTTTAGCTGCTTTTTCTGTAGCTTTCATTCCTATTGAAAAACGAATCATTTTAACCCATTTTTTCAATTTTTTATTTTTATTTAATACACGTTCTAACCACGTTTGTTTAGTCCCTATTTTCTGTACGTAAGGTGTATTAATAACTGTACATGGTGTCCCAGAGATACGTTCTGTCATTATAATATCTTCTGCTCCATAATCAACACATGCTTGCTTATACTCATCTGTAACACCTGCTTCTACTGATGCTATAAAAGGACTACCAACAGATACACCTTCTGCTCCATAACTAAGCATGGTATCAATATCTGCTTTACATCCTACTCCTCCTGCTGAAATCACTGGTATATTTAATGCTTTACTTAATTGACTAGTTAATTCTTGTGGAGAGATGTTTCCTCTGTGTCCACCTGCTTGATTGTTAACTGCTATCGCAGCATCTGCACCTAATTGTTCTACCTTTTTAGCAAAACGTAAATCCGTAACATCACAAAACACTTTTATTCCTGCTTTATGCGCTTGATTAATGGTTTCTTCTGGACTACCTAAAGACGTTATAATAAAATCACATCCTTCCTCACACAACACTCTAAGTTGCTCTTTATATTTAATATTAGATTTATTAACTATTAAATTAAATCCAAAAGATCCTCCTTCAACTTTGTTAGCTTTTAATTGCTTAATTGCAGCTTTTAGCTCTTCTAAAGTACGATAATTTAACGCAGGAATACAACCTGCAACACCTGCTTTCATTCCCTCTGTTACCATAGCAACATTAGACACTAAAAACATTGGTGCTTGAATTATTGGATATTTTATATTTAAAAGTTGAGTTAATTTAGTTTCCATTGTTCAGTTTATTATATATACAAATATAGGAATAAATTTATTATGCATGCATAGTTTTTTTTTCATGATTGAAAACAAAAAAAACGCAACCAAATTAATGATTGCGTTTTAAATATTATGTGATTCTGATATTTAATCAGATCTATAATTATTTTACTTCTTCAAAGTCTACATCTTCAACATCGTTTCCTTCTGCTGAGTTGTCTGCTCCTGCTCCTGCATCTGGTCCAGGTTGACCACCTTGTGCTTCTGCTTGAGCTTTATACATTTCCTCACTTGCTACTTTCCAAGCTTCGTTAATTTTTTCTAACGCTGGCTCGATAACAGCAAGGTCTTTACTTTCGTAAGCTGTTTTTAATTCTGCTAAAGCTGCTTCAATTGGTGCTTTTTTATCATCAGATAATTTATCACCAAATTCTTTTAATTGATTTTCTGTTTGGAAAATCATAGAGTCAGCCTCATTTAATTTTTTAGCTGTTTCTGCTGCTTTTTCATCTGCTTCAGCATTTGCTTCAGCATCAGCTTTCATTTTTTGAATTTCTTCTTCAGTTAAACCAGAAGACGCTTCAATACGAATATCTTGAGATTTTCCTGTAGCTTTATCTGTAGCAGATACTTTAATAATACCGTTAGCATCAATATCAAAAGTTACTTCAATTTGAGGTGTTCCTCTTTGTGCTGGTGGAAGACCATCTAAATGGAAACGTCCAATTGTTTTATTATCTGCTGCCATAGCACGTTCACCTTGTAATACGTGAATCTCTACTGATGGTTGGTTATCTGCTGCTGTTGAGAAAACCTGAGACTTTTTAGTTGGTATTGTTGTATTTGCTTCAATTAACTTAGTAAATACATTACCCATAGTCTCGATACCTAATGATAAAGGTGTTACGTCTAATAATAATACATCTTTTACATCTCCAGTTAAAACCCCTCCTTGTATTCCTGCTCCTAAAGATACTACCTCATCTGGGTTTACTCCTTTACTTGGTGCTTTTCCAAAAAATGCTTCTACTGCTTTTTGTACTGCTGGTATACGTGTAGATCCACCTACTAAAATAACTTCGTCAATATCAGATTTTGATAAACCTGCAGATTTTAATGCAGTTTGACATGGCTCTATAGTACGTTTTACTAAATCGTCAATTAATTGTTCAAATTTACTACGTGTTAAAGTACGTACTAAGTGTTTTGGTCCACTAGCTGTAGCTGTAATGTATGGTAAATTGATTTCTGTTTGCTCAGAAGATGACAATTCAATCTTAGCTTTTTCTGCAGCTTCCTTAACACGTTGTAAAGACATTGGATCTTCTCTTAAATCCATTCCTTCTTCGTTTTTAAACTCGTCTGCTAACCAGTCTATAATTTTTTGATCAACGTCATCTCCTCCTAAGTGCGTATCTCCATCTGTAGATAATACTTCAAATACACCATCTCCTAATTCTAGGATAGATACATCATGTGTACCACCACCAAAGTCAAATACAACTATTTTTTGGTCAGTCCCTTTTTTGTCCATACCGTAAGCTAATGCTGCTGCAGTAGGCTCGTTAATAATACGACGTACTTTAAGTCCTGCAATTTCACCAGCTTCTTTAGTAGCTTGTCTTTGCGAGTCATTAAAATATGCTGGTACTGTAATTACTGCTTCAGATACATCTTGACCTAAGTAGTCTTCAGCAGTTTTTTTCATTTTTTGTAATACCATTGCAGATAATTCTTGTGGTGTGTATAAACGACCATCAATATCAACACGTGGTGTGTCATTATCTCCTTTTACTACTTTGTAAGGTACACGTTCTGCTTCTTTTTTAGATTCAGAATATTTGTTACCCATAAAACGTTTAATAGAATAAACTGTTTTTGTTGGATTTGTTACTGCTTGTCTTTTAGCTGGATCTCCAACTTTAATTTCGCCTCCTTCTACAAAAGCGATAACTGAAGGTGTCGTACGTTTACCTTCTGCGTTTGGGATAACAACAGCTTCATTACCTTCCATTACAGAAACGCATGAATTTGTTGTTCCTAAATCGATTCCAATAATCTTACTCATAATTTTATATATTTTTTATTTTGTGTTGTAACTATTACGGTTTCAATAAGTCAATGATTATGCCAAGACAATAGGACTGACACGATGTCATAATCACTTTTAAAATCTATTTCTTTTTAATATTAATATGTGATACAAAAAACTATATTTGTCGCTCAATACTAAAACGATTTCGAAGTTATGGAGTGTATTTCTGTTTTTGACATGCTTAAAATTGGCGTAGGTCCTTCTAGTTCTCATACTTTAGGTCCTTGGCGTGCTGCTGAGCGTTGGATATACGAGCTAAAAGAAGCCAATCTTTTTGATAGTATCCAAAACGTAACTATAGATCTTTATGGATCGTTGTCATTGACAGGTAAAGGACATGCTACTGACTTAGCAGTCATGCTTGGTTTAAGTGGTGCAGATCCGGAGCGCATCCCAACAGATACCATAGACATTATTATAGCATCCATTAATAATACTGAAAAATTAGTTTTAAATAACGAGCGTGTTATCCCTTTTGACATCAAAAAGGATATTGTTTTTAATCGTGCCTTTTTGCCATTTCATGCTAATGGAATAAAATTTACCGCTTTCGCGGAAAACCAAATACACACCTCTACCTTCTACTCTATTGGTGGTGGATTTGTAGTTAAAGAAGAACGAACGGTTGATGCCGAAAATAAAGAACTAAAAAAAGAATTTCCTTTTCCTATTGATAAAGCTTCAGAACTATTAGCTTTTTGTAATAATGAAAACAAATCTATTTCTGAAATTGTTTTAGAAAACGAACGCTCACTTAGATCTGATGAGGATATTGATTTTGAGCTAAAACGTATTTGGGACACCATGTTAGAATGTATGTTTGTTGGTTGTCACACTGAAGGTAATTTACCAGGAGGTTTAAATGTTAGACGTCGTGCTTTTGATACGCACCAAAGATTGAATATAGAAGTCCCATACAACACACCTCAAGAATGGTTAGAAAGTATTAGACATAGTGAAGTTAAGTTTAGACAAATACTAAAGTGGGTTAGTTGTTTTGCATTAGCTGTTAACGAGGTAAATGCCTCACTTGGACGTGTAGTAACTGCACCAACTAACGGAAGCGCTGGAGTAATACCTGCTGTATTAATGTATTATATGGTTATTGAAAATCATGATGCTAACTTTAACGATATAAAAACCTTTTTATTAGTCGCTAGTGAAATTGGTAGTATATTTAAAAAAGGAGCTACAATTAGTGCTGCAATGGGTGGATGTCAAGCCGAAATTGGAGTGTCGTCTGCAATGGCTGCTGCTGGATTATGTCAACTTTCGGGTGGAACACCAGAACAAGTTATGATTGCTGCAGAAATAGCTATGGAACATCACCTTGGCCTAACTTGTGACCCAATTGGTGGCTTAGTACAAATACCTTGTATAGAGCGCAACAGCATGGGAGCAATTAAAGCTATTAACGCAGCAGAACTTGCTCTTGACACAGATCCAAAAAATGTAAAAGTACCATTAGATAAAGTTGTAGATACTATGTGGGAAACTGCAAAAGACATGAATACCAAATATAAAGAAACCAGTGAAGGTGGTTTAGCAGTTCGTGTAAGTTTGGCAGATTGCTAATTAACAAATACTAAAAATCACTGTTATCTAATAAAGCATAAATTTCATTTAAAGTGTATTTAAAAGGTTTTCTAATGTTACCCTTTGTACCTACAATACCATAAAATTTATCTGTAAGGTTCTTTTTAGCTACATAAGCAGGATTATCATCTGTTCCAGATATAGCGTATAACTCTTCATAAACTACTGGGATCGTTAATTTACCTTCGTTTTTTATATCAACTACTCCATACAATTCTCCTTTTTTTACAATTTGCATTTCAGCAAAAGACTCGTGTTTGTGTCTTACATAGTAAGTGTCTTTTATGTCAAAAGACAATGACTGAACATAAACACCTTTGTCATTTATAAACCCAAATTTTTCTCTTTTTTTAACCTTTGCTACACCATTATAAAATGGACCAATATAATTTATATCTTTAGCATCTGTCGGGTTTCCATTTTGATCTAATAAGTCAAAAGTATTAGTCTTGTCGGAAACTAAAACTAATTTGCCAACCGTTTTAATGTTATAATAGGACTTATCTGTTATTTTTTTGTTGTTTTCATTTACAATAAAACCAGAACTATCATGGTCATAATAAACGCATATTAAGTTTTCGTTTAAAACCTTAACCAAAGACACATTATTTAATAAGACGATTTGCTTATTCTTATAATCTAAATAATAATACCCAGTATGATTATTACTAGACTCAATAAAATTAAAATTTGAAGTAGAATCCTGATTAGTGCTAAGAAAACTCAAATTTCCTATTGGTGCAGAAAAAACAAATTCACCATTACTATTTAAAATGTCTGTTGTTGTTTCATGTGTATTCAAATACCATTTTTGATTAAGATAAAAATTTGAAAATGTAGCATCAACTTCTAATACATCTCTTTCTGTTTCAAGATAAATCACATATTCATTTATATTACCTTGGTAAAAACAATAATTAATTTCATGAAATTGACATTCTAATTGATAATTTAACATGTAATTTTCTATAATTTTCAAACCCTCTTCTTTAGTTTTAGCTTCTTTTAAATCTCTGTATTCATTTTGTTTATTATGATTTTCAAAAGTTATTGCTTCCTCTATATTTTTACCACAAATCACATTTTTAAAAGATTGTCTAGAATCTATTTGATTTTTATTTTTATCTAAAGCTTTAGATGTTTTTAACCCTGTAACCAATACTTTATTTCCAATTTTATCAGGTGCTTCATAAAAGATGTAATTATCATTAAAATCAATAATTTTAATACCTTTTATGGTTTTACCAACATCTTCCTTTTTAACAGAAATACTATCTATTTTTGAAACATAATCAATTGAACAACTTATTTTAATACTATCAATAATTTTTTTATTTTTAATTAAAAAACAATCTAATGTAGGTTGTGGACAACCATACTCTGAAGATAAATTCTGCTCAACAGTACCATCTTTATAAAATATCTTAGAAGTTTTAATTTTTGATAAAGATAAAACATCTGGAGATGGAGTTATATCTCTCTTATTACTATCATATTTTTTATTTAGATGATAATTTACACCAGACATATTTATAAAAGTTGAATCGTTTTTTATAACTTGAAAAAAACCTAAACCACTTTTAATATAGTCAACATATAAACTGTCATTAAAATTATGATAGTTATTGTAATGGACCGACTTAGAATCTATAGTGTCTTTCTTAAATTTTTCTTTATTTTTTTTTATAAAATCTTGTATATATTTCTCTTCATCATTAAAATTATTAAAGTCCTCTAAATTTACTCTAGAATCTTCAATAAGCTCTTCTAAAGTCAAGCTTTTTAATTTTTCTATTATACGATCTATATCATTTAAGGTTGTTAAGGGTAATACGTTTCTTTTTTCTTTAATTTCAGCTTCTAAACTACTTAACGTTTCTATTTGAGATTTAGATTGATTGCAAGACAAAAGAGTGATGAATACAATAATTAATATTTTTTTCATTTTCTATTTACGAATTTTGTATTTTTTAGTTTGCTAAACTATTAATTTTATTGAAATTAATAATTACTTTTACATTTAGTATTTAAACAATAATATTAAAATATGTCTGTAGCTAAAAAAGAATATAAAAGAGTAACTGTTAAGTCATTAGTAGAAATGAAAAAAAATGGAGAAAAAATCTCTATGCTAACTGCTTATGACTACACTATGGCTAAAATAGTGGATAGTGCAGGTACTGACGTTATTCTAGTAGGTGATTCTGCTAGTAATGTTATGGCTGGACATGAAACTACTTTACCAATTACACTAGACCAAATGATTTATCATGCGTCTTCTGTAGTTAGAGCAATAGACAGATCATTAGTTGTGGTTGACTTACCTTTTGGTAGTTACCAAAGTGACCCAAAAGAAGCTTTACGTAGTGCTATTAGAATCATGAAAGAATCTGGTGGACATGCGGTTAAAATGGAAGGCGGTAAAGAAGTAAAAGACTCTATTAAACGTATTTTACATGCAGGAATACCTGTTATGGGACATTTAGGGTTAACTCCTCAATCTATATATAAATTTGGTACTTATACTGTTCGTGCTAAAGAAGAGCAAGAAGCTAAACAATTAAAAGACGATGCCTTAATGCTAGAAAAGGCAGGATGTTTTGCAATTGTTTTAGAAAAAATACCTGCTAAATTAGCTCAAGAAGTAGCAGAAAGTGTGTCTATTCCTGTAATTGGTATTGGAGCCGGAAATGGTGTTGATGGTCAAGTACTGGTTACTCATGACATGATTGGAATGACACATGAGTTTAATCCAAGATTTTTACGTCGTTACATGAATCTTTATGAAGACATGACAAATGCTTTTATACAATATGGTAAGGATGTTAAAAGCGGAAATTTCCCAAGCGATAAAGAACAGTATTAACTTACAATAGTTAACAAATAAAATGTCAAAGACAGTATCCAATAAAGACAATTTAAAGGTTGTTTATGAAGATAATCACATTATTGTAGTAAATAAACGTGCTGGAGATATTGTACAAGGAGACAAAACAGGAGACACACCCTTAAGCGATGTTGTTAAAAACTATATAGCAGTTAAATACAATAAACCAGGAAATGTTTATTTAGGGACTGTCCATAGGTTAGATAGACCAACCACAGGATTAGTCATTTTTTCTAAAACAAGTAAAGCATTACCACGTTTAAACAAGTTATTTGTATCTAAAGACATCTCTAAAACTTATTGGGCATTAGTAAAAAAACCTCCAGAAAAACCATCTGGAACCTTAATACATTGGCTTAAAAAAAATCCTAAAAACAATAAATCTAGAGCCTACAAAAAAGAAGTTCCTGATAGTAAAAAAGCTATATTACATTACAAAACTTTAAAAAAACTAGACAATTATTATCTATTAGAAGTTAATCTAGAAACAGGACGTCATCACCAAATACGTGTACAATTATCCACAATAGGAAGCCCAATAAAAGGAGATTTAAAGTACGGATTTAACCGTAGTAATAAAGATGCAAGTATTAGCCTACATGCCAGAAATATCACCTTTATTCATCCAGTATCTAAAACCGATTTAAATATTACAGCTCCTTTACCTAAAGACCTTATTTGGGATGCTTGTCTTTAGTTTTTTTGGCGTTACCACAAGGGTCGTGTCATCCATTATATCTTTTTTTGCCATATATGGCAGCAAAAAAAGGATGCCATTTCTACCACTAACGCAATAATAACAACCTTATAAAATAGTTATCTTTAAAATAAAAAAACACTTATGATACCAGATCTATTAAATGCTCAAAAAAAGTTTTTTAAATCAGGACAAACCCTAGAGGTAGCCTACCGTAAAAAAGTCTTAAAATCACTTTTAAACCATTTAATAACTAGAGAACAAGATATCACTGAGGCGTTATATAAAGATTTTAAAAAACCAGAATTTGAAAGTGTTTTAACCGAAACCGCTATTGTAATACAAGATTTAAAACATACCATAAAAAAATTAAGTAAATGGGCTAAACCAAAACGTGTTTTTCCTGCTTTATTAAATTTCCCGTCATCAGATTATTTGTATTCTGAACCTTATGGAAATGTTTTAGTCATCGCACCTTGGAACTACCCTTACCAACTAGCAATAGCTCCTTTAGTTGGTGCTGTTGCAGCAGGAAATACAGTTGTACTTAAACCAAGCGAACTTACTCCAAACACATCTGCTTTATTAAGTGACATTATTCAAAAAGTATTTAAACCAGAACACGTTACTGTAGTTCAAGGTGGTGTTGGTACATCTACACAATTATTACATCAACGTTGGGATTATATTTTCTTTACAGGAAGTGTTAATGTTGGCAAAATAGTAGCTAAAGCAGCAGCACCAAATTTAACACCAATAACGTTAGAGTTAGGCGGAAAAAACCCTTGTATTATAGACGAAACTGCTAATATTAAACTTACTGCAAAACGAGTAGTTTGGGGTAAATTTGTTAACGCTGGTCAAACCTGTATTGCTCCTGATTATGTTCTGATACATCATACAAAAAAGGAAGCCTTTTACAAAGCTATACAACATGAAATAGAATTAGCTTATGGACAAAACCCTGAAGACTCAAAAGATTTAGCTAGAATCATAAATATCAAAAATTTTGAACGTCTGTCTGAGTTATTGGTTAATCAAAAGTGTAAAATTGGTGGTCAAACCAATGCTAAAGACCTTTATATAGCTCCAACTATTATTGACGAACCAAAATTGGATAGCGAAGTCATGAAAGATGAAATATTTGGACCAATTCTACCTGTAGTTTCTTATCAAGATGTTTCGGATTTAGATCGTATAATACTGTCTTATAACAAGCCTTTAAGCTTGTATGTATTTAGTACAAATTCCGCAAAAGCGAAACAATTAATAAAAAAATATTCGTTTGGAGGTGGTTGCATAAACGACACTATAGTGCATTTTGCAAATCACAGATTACCGTTTGGAGGTGTTGGTAACAGCGGAATTGGAGCTTATCATGGTCAATATACTTTTGACACGTTTAGCCATAAAAAGGGCATTGTAAAAAAGGCCAATTGGCTAGATATCCCTGTACGTTATGCTCCTTACAAAGGTAAATTAAACACTGTTAGAAAAGTACTTAAATGGTTGTAACTTCCTGCAATGTTTATACGGGTTGATTTAAAGGATATTCTAGTTGTAACTTAACACCTTCTCCTGGATTTGATTGTAGACTAAAATTAGTATTTATAAGCTCTGCACGACTTTTCATATTTAATAATCCAGAGCCTTTTTCTACGGTTTCTGAGTTAAAACCTTTACCATCATCTGTAGCTTTTATAACTAATTTATCTTGCTCATAATTAAGAATAACTGAAAGATTTTTAGCATCAGAATACTTAACTGTATTGGAAAAAAATTCTTGTAATATTCTAAATATTATAATTTCATGTTTTTTGTTTGTAAAAGGAATAATATCACCTTTAACTAATAATTCTGCTGATGCAAATTTCATCTTTTTAAGCCTATTTAACTCATTGGTTATGGATTGCTCAAAACCAATGTTTAAAATCACTTCATTGTTTAAAGATCTGGATAGCATCCTTACTTCTTTCAAACTTTGTTTAACAAAATCTGAAGCTTCAGAAAAATTGTCTTGTGCTTCCGTATTCAGTTTGGTTTTTAAGATGTTAAGCTGCATACTAGCAGCTGCTAATAATTGTCCAACATTATCGTGTAATTCCCAACCAATATTTTTTAGGGTTTGCTCTTGTATCTCTGTTTTTGCATTAGACAATTCGGACTCAAAAGCTTGTTTTTGCAAAATTTGATCTAGTAATAGCTTATTTTTTCTTTTTTGAAAGACAATAAAGAATAAAATAACAAGTGTAGTTACAACTATTAAAACACCAATCATATAAATTAGTAGGTAACGTTCTGCTGCAGTAGACACTTGTGGTGATTGTAAAAACAATAAAAGGTTAGTCATGTTTTGATTGTGTTTTAAAGACTATAAGTCTTGTTGTAAAACAAGTATACATAAATATAATAGCAAATAGAAATAGCTAACGTTTAATTTTAATAAATGTAATTGATATTATTTAATCATAACAAATAACACATTTGATTAATTATTATTATCACTTATAGTTTTTGGGTTTAGACAGTATTAAACCTATAGTAAATGTTAAATACATAAATATATTTGAGATCAAAAATATTTCCCATTTTAAGATTACAAAATCCCAATCTTTATTAGAATTATATACACCATAAAAAACAACAGGTGTAGTAATTAACCACCAAATAAAAATAGCAATACTAATGTAAAAATCTAATAGTTTATAAAACATCAAAATAGAATCACTTTGTAACAATTCTATAAAATAACAAGTTGTGAAAACAATAATAGAAAATGCTGCTAAGACACTTACCAACGGTAAAAAACTAACAAAAAATAAATCTAATCTAGATATGATGTAGAGGATTGAGATTATTAAGTTTAATACGCCTGTACTGATTACAATTTTTTTATGGGTCTTATTTTTTAATATTTTAATATAATAAAACATAAAAAACAAGATGCTTCCTAAAATATAAAAAATAGTATATAACCAATAGTTGTATCTTAATACAGAGTTTTGTATTGGATATAGCCATTCAAACTTATTATAATATGATGGATATCTACCTATTAAATCAATACAAAAAATATAAATTAAAAAATAAATAAAATATTTACCGTACGACAATTTATATTTTTTTAGACATAATAATCCAACTAACACAGCTAGAAACTCTATACTGTAAGTTATTAAATTATAATTATGTTTTAAAAACATTTCCACGAAAGTGGATTATTGAGGGTAGTTTGAATTTGGAGGATTACCTCCAGACCCCATATTTAAAGGATCAATATCTTTTATATCGTGTTTTAAATCAGTTCTAAAACCAATACTATCGTTATCTTTAGATAATGAACCTGTTGGCACAATAAACATTGTTGTGTAACCAACAGTGTCTTTAACTGTAGGATATGCTCCTAAATAGACTCTTAAACCATCCAGTGAATACCCTAAGCTATCTGCTTCACTTTTAGCATAAACTATGTAATTTGAAATATCTTCTATTGACCACCAAGTAGATCGATTATCTGGTCTTTTTACAATACTATCACTTATTAAATTATACCTAGAATTATAGGTTGAATCTAATACCATTGCAGCTTCAGAACTAATAACACCTCTTGGTTTAATTATTGGATTTAATCCTTTTTCTTTATTATTTTTCAAATAAAAGTACATACATAATGCACCTAAAAATATTCCTAAAATTAAGCTTCCTAAGTTTTTCATGAGTTAAAAATTAATTAATAGCATTTAAATGTAATAAAAAAAATAACACTTAACTGCTTAATTTTCAACAAACAACACAAGGCATAAGTTTTTAATTGTACTATTATTTTATTTGTTCACTTCTTGAAACCAAGAGTCCAAATGCAAATATGGAATACATAAATAAATTTGAAAACACATAAATACTACGTTTTAAGTTAATAAAGCTTTTATCTTCTAAAATGTAATATTTATCATAAAACACTAGTGGTGTAACAATTAACCACCATAAAAATAAAGATATGCTTATATAAAAATAAGGAGAAGTTGAAAATTTTAATAAATCCTCGTTTTGTAATAATTGTATAAAATATATTGAAGTACACCCAATAATTAATATTGCTCCAAAGATGTATATTACAGGGTCTGAAGTGTAAAATAAACTATCAAAATCATAAATAATCTTTGCAAAACAATAAATCCAGAATGATAGTAAAATTATTTTAATAATTTTTTTTAACAATATATTTTTAAAAAGTTTGATATAGAAAAAAGTTAAAAAAGAAACTGCTAACACATCAAAAAACAAAGTAAACCACCAGGTATTATGGGCAAACTTAGTTCCTTTTATAGGTTTAAAAAACTCGAAATTATCTAAATATAGAGTATAGGAGCCTAAAAAATCTACAAAAAATAAAAACACTAAAATTTTAATAAAAAAAACAACAGCTGTGTCTTTAAATTTTTTCAAACAGAAAAGACCTATTACAGCTGTTGTTGCTTCTAAAATATGTGTAATTAGAAAATAATTTTTAAATAAAAAATCTAGCATTAGATTGTTTTATTGTGGACAACCTGATTGTGGTGGATTACCATTACCTGCTCTATCCATTCCGTTAGCTCCAATTATGTCATGGTTACCACCATTTATTTCTTCAGTTGGCACCATAAAAATCGTTGTATATCCTTTTGGATCTAATTTTGAAACTTTATCTACTCCTAGATAAAACCTAACACCATTTACAGATTTGTGTTCTTCTTTAATCATTTTGATAAATGTTTCCATCTCCTCTAACGAGTACCATGAAGATCTGTTATCTGGTTTGTCGGCTGCTCTATCATTAGCATCTTTTCTTAATTTAGTCCATTGATCACTAAGCTCTATCGCTTCTTTTGCTGTGATCACTCCTTGTGGTTTTGACATCTTTTTTAATTATTGTTAATAGTTATTAATAGCTCGAGCACGAAAGTACTTAAATTATATTGATAGTTAAAATTTATTATAATCTAGACATTTGTAACTTAAAAGGAATAATGAGATCTAAAATAGATTATAATATGTGTTTAATAAAAAGCTATATTATATCTAACTTCTAAGACTATTTATATCCAGTTAAAAATTTAATTATTCAGCTATTAAAGTTTAAATAGTAAAACTTGAATTGTTCTGGATAATAGTTTGAGGTTTTGAGACAAAAAAACCAATTGCAAATAACATATACATCATGAAGTTTAATGTTAGGTAAATTTGCCATTTTAAAAATATATACTCCCAATCGCTATTAACCATATATACATCGTAAAAAGTTAAAGGTGTAATAACTAGCCACCAAATAAATATGGCAATTGCTATATAGAAATAAATAAATTTATAAAATTTAAGAATTTTATTAGTTAGCAGTAATTCCATAAAATACAATATACTACAGCTTAAAATCACAAAGGCTCCAGCAATTTGAATCATTGGAAAAAACTGAATGAAAAACAAGTCTCTGTTATATAGGATATGAATTGATGAAAATAATATAAAACAATATGTAGTATACTTTAATATTTTTTTGAAGATTTTGTTAGCTATTACTTTCTGAAATAGTACAGAGAATAATACAATCACTACAACATCAAATGCTAGAGTATACCACCAAAAATTTTTTTTGAATACCGAATTAAATATAGGGTTAAAAAAACTATGTAAACCTTTAAGTTTATAATAAGAACCTATTATTTCTATAAAAAAAAGAAATAATACAATCTTTATAAAAAAAATAGCAGGTGTTCCTTTGTATTTCCTGTAAGAAACAATTCCAGAAACAACTGCTATCAGAATAAAAAATTTAGTTAAAAAACTATAGTTTTGATGTAAAAAACGTTCCATATAAATTAGTTTGGATATCCTTGATCTGGTGGCATTCCACCATCACCTCTATCCATTCCATTGGCACCAATTATATCTTGATTTGTGTTTCCATTTCTTTCAGTAGGCACCATAAATATGGTAGTGTATCCTTGTGGATCTTGATCCGTTTTTTGCACACCTAAATAGCATCGGACTCCATTTACACCAGAGTTTTCATTTTTTATCATTTCTATAAAAGCTTCCATATCTTCTATAGAATACCATGTTGATCTGTTATCTGGCTTACCTGCTGCTGTATCATTAGCATTTTTACGCAAATTAGTCCATGCATCATTTAATTCTTCAGCTTCAGTCGCTGTGATTTTTCCAGTTGGTCTTGACATTTTTTTGGCAATTGTTAAAGTTATTAATAGCTAGAACACTAATGTAGTAAAAAAAATGTTAATTTTTTAAGAAAATCAACCTAACCATCCTTCTCTATCTAAACTTCTGTATTGTATTGCTTCACTTATATGATTTCCTAATACAGCATCACTGCCTTCTAAATCTGCTATGGTTCTGGAAACTTTTAAGATTCTGTCATATGCTCTAGCAGAAAGATTTAAACGTTCCATTGCTGTTTTAAGTAATTGTTTTGAAGCCTCTTCAAGTTTACAATATACCCTTATTTGCTTTGTGGACATTTGTGCATTATAGTGTACATTCTCAAAATCTTTAAACCGTAGGGTTTGTATTTGACGTGCTTTAGTAACACGTTTTCTTATATCAACTGAAGATTCGCCTTTACGTTCTTCTGATAATTTTTCAAAAGGAACTGGAGTAACTTCTATATGAATATCTATTCTATCTAAAAGTGGTCCAGAAATTTTACTTAAATACCGTTGCATTTCTGCTGGACTGCTAGTTACAGGTGCATCAGGATCGTTAAAATAACCACTTGGACTAGGATTCATACTAGCAACTAACATAAACGATGATGGATAGGTTACTGTAAACCTAGCTCTAGAAATGGTTACTTCTCTATCTTCTAAGGGTTGACGCATGACTTCTAAAACACCTCGTTTAAACTCTGGTAATTCGTCTAAAAATAAAACTCCATTGTGTGATAATGATATTTCTCCTGGCTGTGGATATGCTCCTCCTCCAACTAAAGCAACATCACTAATAGTGTGATGCGGACTTCTAAAAGGTCTTTGAGCCATTAATCCTGAATCTTTAACACGTCCAACTACACTATGTATTTTTGTTGTTTCTAAAGCTTCATGTAACGTCATTGGTGGTAAAATACTAGGTAAGCGTTTTGCTAACATCGTTTTTCCAGCACCAGGAGGACCAATTAAAATAATATTATGTCCACCAGCTGCTGCAATTTCCATACAACGTTTTATACTTTCTTGGCCTTTAACATCACTAAAATCAAACTCCGGAAAATCAAGACTTTTTTCAAATTCTTTTCTTGTATCAATTATCGTTTGCTCTAAAGCTTCGCCTTTATCAAAATAATTAATGACTTGTTTAATATTTTCGACGCCATACACTTCAAGGCCATCAACAATAGCAGCTTCTTTCACATTTTGAATAGGAAGTATAAAGCCTTTATAACCTTCTTCCCTAGCCTTAATAGCAATTGGCAAAGCACCTTTAATAGGTTGTAGTGTTCCGTCTAAGGATAATTCTCCCATGATTAAAAACTCTTCCAAATTTTCAGCAACTATTTGCTTTGAAGCTGCTAAAATACCCATTGCCAATGTCAGGTCATAAGCAGAACCTTCTTTACGAAGGTCTGCAGGTGACATATTGATAATTATTTTTTTTCCAGGAATTTTATAACCATTATTTTGAAGTGCAGCTGCAATTCTAAAATTACTTTCTTTAATTGCATTATCCGGAAGTCCAACAAGATGATAGCCAATACCACTATCTACGTTAACTTCAACGGTTACTGTTGTAGCTTCAACACCAAAAACAGCGCTTCCAAAAACTTTTTTAAGCATAAAATGGTTAGTTTAGTTACTAAATGTAGGAAAAAGTTTTCTAAAATTTACTTCAAAACTGTAAACTCTATTTCTGAATCATTATAAACTTTATGTGTTTGCGCTTTAAAATCTGAAGCTTTAGCTTCAAAAATATTATCTACATAAGTTTGTGGATTAATATCTATATAAGGAAAAAATGTACTTTGCACTTGTACTTGTATCTTGTGTCCTTTTTTAAAGGTATGTAACACGTCTTGTAACTTAATATTAACAGCTGTTTTTTGATTTGGCACAAAAGGTTCTGGAGTACTCATACTATTTCTAAAACGTCCTCGCATGGTTTCACTTCTAACCATCATATGGTAATTACTAAGTTTTAAATGATCTTGAACATCGTCTGTATTTTTGGTTTCTGCAGGAAACACATCAATAACTTTTACAATCCAATCTGCAGAAGTCCCAGTTGTTGACACTTGTAGTTTTGCTAGAATATCTCCTGCTAAAGTCACATCGTTTTCTAAAACTTCAGTTTCAAATGTTAACACGTCTGGACGTCTTGAAGCAAAACGTTGGTCGTCCGTCATAAATTTACGTGGCGTAAACACGACTTTAACATCTTCTGTGTAAGGCACAGGTTTTTTAGGATCACTAATAAAATCACTTGTTGCTACCATACGATTAGCTTGTTGTGTTAAACGTTGTTCTGGTTGCATAAAATAACTTTCTTTAACACTATTTTCTGGTGGCCAAGCTGTAAAATCTGTCCATTGTTTTGTACCTGTATTAAAAAAGTGAGCTTCAGGTAAATCTAACGTTCCGTCTGCTTTTCCTTTTAAGAAATGATTAAAGAATTTTGTTTCGATATTTTTTTGAAAATCATCAGAAATTTGATCACCAAAATGAATATTACCAACAACTTGACGGTCTTTATTTCTTGCCCAATCACCATGACTCCAAGGTCCAAAAACAACAGCATTGTAATTATCGCTATTTTTTTCAATACTTTTATAGGTGTTAAAAGGACCATATAAATCCTCTGCATCAAATAAACCTCCAACAATTAAAGTCGCAGGTTTAACATCTTTTAAATGCTGAATAATACCTCTACTCTGCCAAAACTCGTCATAATTTGGATGACTTTTAATTTGGTTCCAAAACTCGTTATCCTCTCCATAGTATGTATTTAAATTACTAAGTGGTCCAGCGTCTAAAAAAAACTGGTATTGGTCCTCTGTACCTATTTCTGGAAATTTATACCAAGCCTCTTTTGTAGGTTGATCCTTCATGTAACCAAACACAGAGGTTGCTCTCCAATAACTTAATAAAAAAGCACCATTGTGGAAAAAATCATCAAAAAAGAAGTCTCCAATACAAGCTTGTGGTGACGCTGCTTTTAAAGCTGGATGACCAGATAATGTAGAATATGTGGTGTAAAAACCAGGATAGGAAATTCCCCAAGTACCAACATTTCCATTATTATTTTCAACATTTTTAACCAACCAATCTATTGTGTCATACGTGTCACTAGCTTCATCAAATTGCTTACCTGTTTTGTTTGGTATAAATGCACGCATATTATCATAAACCCCTTCACTATTCCATCGTCCACGTACATCTTGATAGACTATAATATTACCTTCTTTCATTAAATATTGATTAGGTCCTATTTTAGATTTAAACTCGTTATCACCATAAGGTTTACAACTGTAAGGTGTACGTTGCATCAATATAGGATACTGTTTTGACGTATCTTTTGGCGAGTAAATTGTAGTATGCAGCTTTATACCATCACGCATAGTAATGGATACTTCTTTTTTAGTGTAATGCTCTGCAACAACATAGTCGTCTGTTACTTTTGCAGTGGTTTGGGTGTCAAGTTTTACTTGGTCTTTACAAGACGAAAATACTAGCGTTAAAACTAGTAGAATTAGGATACGTTTCATTAGTTTTTATTTTGAAAAACTAAAGATAAGTATTTTATATATAAATTGAATAAGAGTACTAATCTACAATTCTGTTAAAAACTGAAGCATTCTTTGTTCTGAATAATAGGTCGCTTTGGTTTGATAAAAACCAACATGACCACCATATTTTGGCATTTCTAGATATAAATTTGGATTTTGCTGTGCAGCTTCAATGGGATAACATTCTTTGGATAAAAATGAATCGTTTTGAGCGTTTATTAATAAGGTCGGAATTGAAATATGTTTTAAATATTGAAGACTACTTGATTTTTGATAATAATCATAAGCATCCTTAAAACCATGTGCTTTTGAGGTATACACATCGTCAAAATCTTTTAAAGTTTTAACCGAATTGAAATCTGAACTATTGATTTTTTCAGGAAATTGTTGTTGCTTCTGTTTTAGTTTTTCTTTTAAATCTTTTAAAAATTTAGTAGAATACATAACATTTCCTGATGCCATTAAACGCTGTAAGGATCCTTTTAAATACACAGGAACAGAAACGGTTACAGCTGCTTTAACTTCTTTAGGAAGCTTAGCGGTTTCACCTAAATACTTTAAAATAAGATTTCCTCCTAAACTAAAACCATTTAAGTAAATAGTATCATAATTATACTTAGATGTTATATAGTTTAAAACTGAAGCTAAATCGTCTGTTTTACCAGAATGATACGATTGAAAACTTGTATTAACCTCTCCACTACAACCTCTTAAATTTATACAAACTGCATCAATACCATTTTGATTAGCTATTTTTGCCGATCCTAACATATAATGGCGTTGTGCATTACCTTCTAGACCATGAATGATAATTAATAATTGATTAGTTGGTGCATTTGCATGGCTCCAATCTAAATCTATAAAGTCTGAATCAGGTAAAGTAAAGCGTTCTCGTTTTTGAGTTACGCCTTCTACTTTACGCAACAACCCAGAATATATGGTGGATATATGTCCATTTCTGAAGATGAATTTAGGCTTGTAATGTGATTCAATTATTGGCATAGATTATTTTATTGATAGTCCGAAATTTTAATTAACCTCTAAACTTGTAAACTCAAATTTTCCGCCATCAAACAAGCCTTTATCACTTAATTTTAAAGCTGGTATTACCAATAATGCCATAAAAGACAAGGTCATGTAAGGTGCATTTAATGTTGTACCCAATTGTTTAGCAAACGCATCCAATTCCGCGTAAGCATGACCAATAGTTTCTGCATTTTTATCACTCATAATTCCAGCTACAGGAAGCGATACTATTTTTTGATCTGTATCTGACACAGCACAAATACCACCTTTGTTTTCTATTATTAAATTTACTGCTTTACAAATAGCTTCATCGCTTACACCAACTGCAATAATATTATGAGAATCATGTCCAACAGAACTTGCAATAGCACCTTCCTTTAATCCAAAGTTTTTAATAAATGCTAGTGCTGGCTCATCATTTTTATAACGGTTAACCACTGTCATTTTTAAAACATCTGTTTTTGTATTAGATACTAAGTTTCCGTTATGTAATGTTGCTTCTTCTATAAGTTGATTAGTAACCAATTGACCTTCTAAAGCTTCAATAACTCTTATTTGTTTAGCTGTACTTTCGACTTTAAAATCTTCTATTGTTTTAATTTCTGTATCAAAATTATTAAGATTTTCAAACGCTACGTCTTTTACTAAGGACGTTCCGTTATCAAACACTAATGCTCCATCAATATAGGTTTGAAGCGTTTTAAATGCTTTTAAATCTTCAACTATAATAAAATCTGCAACATCATTTTTTTGTAATAAGCCTACATCCAAATTATAATGCTTTACAGGATTAATACAAGCCACTTGTAATACTTTAAAAACATCAATTCCTTTAGCAACAGCTCTAGCACAAAGCGCGTTGATGTGGTTTAATAATAAATCATCTGGATGCTTGTCGTCACTACAAAACATCATGTTTTGATAATGCTCAGGCAGCAAATCAATCAACGCTTCAAAGTTTTTGGCAGCACTACCCTCTCGGATTAAAATCTTCATTCCTTTTTGAAGCTTTTCTAATGCTTCATCATAAGTAAAACACTCGTGATCTGTGCTAATGCCTGCATTAATGTATTTAGTAACATCATCACCTCTTAAACCTGGTGCATGACCATCTACGGGTTTGTTGTAGTGTTTTGCCCAAGCTATTTTTTTAAGCACTTCTGCATCATCAAACAACACACCTGGATAATTCATCATTTCGGCTAGATACTTTATATCAGGATTAGCCATTAAGGTTTTAATATCGTCAGAATCTATAATTGCTCCTGCAGACTCAAAAGTGGTCGCTGGCACGCAACTTGGCGCTCCAAAATTGAATTTAAAAGGAGTTTTTTTTCCGTTTTCAATCATAAACTCAACGCCTTTTACTCCTAATACATTTGCTATTTCATGAGGATCACTAACCGTAGCAATAGTACCATGTTTAACTGCTATTTTAGCAAACTCTGATGGGACTAACATCGAGCTTTCAATATGTATGTGTGCATCAACAAAACCTGGTAAAATGTAATGTTTTACATCGTGTTCTTTTTCTGTAATAGATTGTATTTTACCTGAATCAATGGTGATTTCTCCACTAAAAATGCGTTGGTTTTGTATATCTACTATTTGTCCTTGTATTGTTTTCATGTTGTACTATATAACAGTAAAAAAAATCCTGCGATTGCAGGACTTTTAATTTAATTTTTAAAATTTTCTAATCCAATTTCTAGCCATTTTAAATACTCGTCTGCATTTGGTGTGTAGGCTGTAGTATGATTTAGCAACTCCATTTTTTCATTTACTAAGACGTAAAATGGTTGCGAATTATTCTGGAAATTAAGGGTTTGTAATGTTGCCCATTTGTCTCCTATGGTTTTAATGTTTTTAAGCTTTCCGTTAGCTTTTACAAATTTAAATTGCTGGTCTTCAGGTAACTCTTTACGATCATCAACATATAAAGACACGATAATGTATTTGTCTTTTAATAGCTCGTATATTTTATCTTGACTCCACACCTGCTCTTCCATTTTTCTACAGTTTACACAAGCCCAACCTGTAAAATCTAACATGATTGGTTTGTTTTCTGCCTTAGCAGCAGTAATACCTTCGTCAATATCTTTATAACAATTTAATCCTAAAGGACAGTCACTATCTTTCTCATAAATACTGTATGGTAAAGGTGGCGGAAAACCACTTAACAACTTTAAATTAGCATATTTAGTATTAGTCAAACCAGGAATTAAATACACTACAAATGCACCTACTAATACTGCAAAAGATATACGACTAAAACTTAACTTTTTTAAAGGGCTATCATGCGGAAACTTAATTTTACCCAATAAATACAATAATAATCCAATCCCTATAATAATCCAGATTCCTATAAATACTTCACGTTTTAAAAGTCCCCAATGTTTTACTAAATCTGCATTGGACAAAAATTTAAATGCCATACCTAATTCTAAAAACCCTAAAACAACTTTAACCGAATTTAACCAACCTCCAGATTTTGGTAACGAGTTTAACCATTTTGGAAACATTGCAAATAAGGTAAATGGTAATGCTAATGCCAAACCAAATCCAGACATTCCTGCTGTTAATTGCATTGCTCCTCCATCACTGGTTAAAGAGCCTGCTAACAATGAGCCTAAAATTGGTCCTGTACAAGAAAAAGATACAATAGCTAAAGTTAATGCCATAAAAAAGATACCTATAATACCTCCTACTCTAGATGATGTTTCGTCCATTTTATTCCCCCAAGATGCTGGCAGAGTGATTTCATAAAAACCAAAAAATGAAAAAGCAAAAAACGCTAAAATCAAAAAGAAAATTATATTTAATATAACGTTAGTTGATATTGTATTTAAAATTTCTGGATTTAATGAATCTAGAAAGTGAAATGGTAACGAAAGTAACACATAAATAACCAATATAAACAAACCATATATTATAGCATTGGCTAACCCTTTTTGTGTGTTTTCTGCGCCTTTTGTAAAAAAGGACACTGTTAAAGGAATCATTGGAAAGACGCAAGGTGTTAATAAAGCAATTAATCCACCAATGAAGCCAAGTATAAATATCCCAAAGTTAGTTTTTTCTTTAACTTCTTCTTTTTCATATTTATCCCAACCTGAAACGCCTAAATTTAAAGCTCTAGATTTATCTAAATCTGTTGCATCAATATTTAATGTTTTAATAGCTGCTTGTGTACCATCTAAATTGTTTACAAACTCAAAAGTCGTTGGCGCCAAACATTTCTCGTCATCACAAGCTTGATAAAAGGCTTCGGCTTCAATTTTTTTAAGCGCAGGATTTAAAACTTTAATTTTTTGTGTAAACACTGCTTTATCATCAAAATATGTAACATCCATAGCAAATGCATTTTCATATTTTGTAACTGTTTTAGACTCCTCTAATTCACCTATTAATTGATAGTCTTTATTGTCATTATCCTTAAAAGTAATTTCTGTTGGAATGGGACCCATTGGCTCAGTATTATTCTGAGAATAAATGTGCCATTTATCTTCTAAAGTAGCTGTATAAACTAATTGATAATCTGTATCGTTTAGTTTTTTAACAGATGATGTCCATTGTACTGGATCAAAAATTTTATTTTTTTTTTCTTGTTTAAGTTGAAACGTAACTATCTCGCTTTCAAAAATACATTTAGTATCATCACAGGCTTGAAAACTAATTTCGGCTTCAATTTGAGATACATTTGGATTTTTAAGCTTTATTTTTTGAGTAAAAGTAGCCGAATTATCAAAATAGGACAACTCCATTTGAAACACTTTATCAAACTTAGTAATACTTTCGCTTTCCGAAGCTTTACCAATTAACTCAAAATCATTGCTCAATGCTTCATCTTGATAGAAAAACTCAGTTGGTATTGCACCTCCTTCTGGTAAAGTTTGAGAGTATAAATGCCAATGATCGTCTATTGTTGCTTTATAGACTAAATTGTACTCTGTATCAGATATTTTATCAACTGTACCACTCCACTTTACTGGCTTTATTATTTGGGCATTAACGCTTAAATAAGCGAAGAAAAATAATAGAATAGCTGCTAAATGCTTCATTTATGATAGTTTAATTTTTAGTATTGTTTTGGTTTGGTTTGTAACTTTAAACCTATCGTCCGCTCGATGGTTGATAACCCAAACAATTTTATCTTGGCTACACAATAATAAAACTTTTTGTTTAGCTAAAACAGATAATTTTTGGTCTTTAAAAAACTTGCTAAGTTTTTTCTTACCACGCATCCCTAGAGGGTAAAAATAGTCTCCTTCTTGCCAATGTCTTACAGTTAAAGGTAATTTTAACTTTTCTTTATCAATATAGATTGTAGAAGGGTCAGATTTTTCAATGGTTGCTACTGTTTCAAAAGATAAAACACCTGACAGAACATTTACTTCATTTTCAAAATTGTTGATTATAACTGAAGCTTCATTTTGATGCAGACCATCGTTCGTTTTTAATTCACTTAAAATTAAAGTCTCTCTATCTTTTAACAATTGGTGTGTTGCACTTTGCACTTGCTTTCCGCTTTGTGCTGTCAATAAATGGACTATGTCTGTCCATTGTGTAAATCCGTAGTCTTTAAAAATTTCATATAAATAAGCTTTAGGATTGTGGACTTTAATAAATTCTGAAATTTTATAACTAATCTGAGTATCATCAATATCAATAATTGCTCGTTTTAGTACAGCTTGCACACTTTCTTCAACAATATCTGAAGTGTCATTGATGTTACTTATCGTATTTTTAAAATTAGTCAATACATTACTATTGATACCTTTTAAAATAGGGATTACATCGTGCCTTAATTTATTACGAAGGTATTTAGTTGATGCATTACTGCTATCTTCCCTCCATTGTAGTTGGTTTAGATTAGCATAAGCTTCAATGGTTTCTCTAGAAAATTGTAGTAAAGGACGTACAATGTTTTGGTTTATTTCTGGTATTCCTTTTAAGCCCTCTAAGCCTGTCCCTCTTGTTAGGTTAATTAAAAAGGTTTCTAAATTGTCGTCTGCATGATGCGCAGTTAAAATATAGTCAAAATCTAACTGAGATGCTATCTCCTGAAACCAATCATAACGCAAGGATCTTGCTGCCATTTGTATGGATTGCTTAGCGTTTTCAGCGTAAGTTTCGGTATTAAAACTTTCGGTAAAAATCTCTAAATCTAGACTGTCGGCTAAATCTAGAACAAATTTTTCGTCAGCATCACTTTCTATTCCTCTTAAATTAAAATTACAATGTGCTAAAGTTATATTTAAACTTGATTGTTTACATAAATGCGTTAAAATAACACTATCTAATCCTCCTGAAATAGCAATTAAAAGTTTGCTTTTTTTAAGAAAAGGAAGTGCATTGTTTATGTGATTTTGGAAGTGTACTAGCATCTCTAAATTTAACAATTTCTAATTAACACCTTCTAAAACAGTTCTCATGGCTTTAGCTTTAATCAAACATTCTTCATATTCGTTTAAAGGATCTGACTTTGCAGTAATGGCACCTCCAACAGAATAAGACACATATTTATTGGTTGCGTTGTATAAAATACTACGTATTACAACATTAAAGTCAAAGTCGCCTGATGGCGAAATATAGCCAACTGCTCCAGAATATAGACCACGTTTGGTTTCTTCTAAAGATTCTATAATTTTCATTGCCGAAATTTTAGGAGCTCCTGTCATACTTCCCATCGGAAACGTACTTTTAATAACATCTATTGGATGCGTGTTTTGATCTACCTCTGACGTTACTGTAGATATCATTTGATGCACTTGATTAAACGTGTAAATCTTACATAATTCTTCTACTTTTACGCTACCCTTTGTGGCTGTTTGTGACAAGTCGTTACGCACTAAATCTACAATCATAACGTTTTCACTACGTTCTTTTTCATCAGACACTAAATTATTTTTTAAAATAGAATCCAACATAAAATCGTCCTCGCGTTTTGCGGTACCTTTAATAGGTTGAGATATAATCTTAGTAGCTTCTTTTTTTATATAACGTTCTGGTGATGCAGATAACAAATACTTATCATTTAACTTTAAAAACGCTGCAAATGGTGGTTTTGAAATCGTGTTTAACTTATTATAAGTCTCTAAAGGATTTATTGTTGTGTCTTTAGCATAAAACTCTTGACAAAAATTAGCTTCATAAATATCACCTCTGTTAATGTGACTTAACATGGTTTCAATTTTATTAAAATACTCGTCTTTATGTATTCTAAGCTGGATTTTTATTGGGTTGTTTTCATTGTGTAGATTACTATGTGCTTCGTTCTTGTAATGACGTATTTCATTTAAATCTGTTTCCACTTCATCATCAACCATTTTCAAATACTGTATTTCAAGATTTTCACCTTTAATTAAAAAGATTTTTTTAGGTTGAAAAAAATATAATTCAGGAAACGCTAAATCGTCATTATTTGAAGACTGAAGCTGCTCCACATCATTTTTTAAATCGTATGATAAATAACCAAAAACCCAATCGTTAGTAAGCGACTGATACTCTTTAAATTGCTCAAAAGCGTTATGATAATCGGTCTGAATTCCTGTAAAAGCATCCACAGCCAACACTGCGTCATAACTTGAATATTGTTGTTGGTAGTTATTAGAGTCTAGCCAAACAACATCATCAAACTGCTGGCTCCAAGTCAATAAATTTTGCTTGAATACCTCAGGATTAGTTAGTTTATGTTTTGTAATTGTTCTCACTGAAAAAAATGTTGGGTAAAGTTAAACAGAAATGTTAAAAAAAACGAGTATTTTAGTCATGAGATTAAATATAAGATAGATGTTTCAATTAAGTAATGAGGTATTAAAAATTTCGGTTAAACCGAAAGGCGCAGAACTATGTGAAATAGCGTCAGTCAAAAACGACAAGCAATTTATGTGGCATGCAGATCCTGATATTTGGGGAAGCTTTGCACCAAACTTATTTCCTGTAATAGGTAGTTTAAAGGATGGCCAATACACATTTGAAGGTCAAACTTACAACATGCCAAAACATGGTTTTGTTAGACATAACAAAACTATTACACTAAGCAATCAAACCAAAAATAGTTTAACCTTTAGTTTAAAACATAATGAGGGTTTATTAAGACTGTTTCCTTTTAAATTTGAATTTTTAATAACGTATACCTTAAACCATAATACCTTAGACATTACGCATACTGTAAAAAATCTTGACGATAAAGCCATTTATTTTAGTATTGGTGGTCATCCTGCTTTTAAATGCCCTGTTTATAATGACGAAAACTACACTGATTACAGTTTAGTATTTAATAAACAAGAAATCACTAAAACCTATTTACTTAACAAGACCAATGGACTGGTTACTAACCAAACCAAACCGGTTTTTGATACTGAAAATAGTATTAATTTAAGACCAGATTTATTTAATGAAGATGCGCTTATTTTTAAAGACCTAAAATCAAGACAAGTCGCTTTGGTTAGTAAAACTCATGGCGAAATATTAAACGTGAGTTTTAAAGATTTTAACTATTTAGGGATTTGGGCAAAACCAAATGCACCTTATGTTTGTATAGAACCTTGGTTAGGTATTGCTGATGCTGAAAACACTACTCAAGATATAAAAACCAAAGAGGGTATTATTAAATTACCTATAAATGAAACATTTAATGCAACCTACAGTATACAAATACATGAGCAGCATTTAGGGTAAACAAAATATAAGTAGTAGTTTTGTAGGCTAAAATAATACGTTTTGAACTTTAGAGATTTAAATTTAAATACACCTTTATATAACGCTATTGACGATTTAGGGTTTACACAACCTACGCCAATTCAAGCAGAAGCATTTAATGTTGTTGCTAGCGGAAAAGACATGGTTGGTATAGCGCAAACTGGTACAGGTAAAACCTTTGCTTACATGTTACCAATACTTAAAAACCTTAAATTTTCTAAACAAGACAACCCTCGTGTTTTAATATTAGTACCAACTAGAGAACTGGTTGTGCAAGTGGTTGATGAAATAGAAAAATTAGCCAAATACATTAATACACGTGTCCTTGGTGTGTATGGTGGCACAAATATAAACACACAAAAACAAGCTGTTGCACAAGGTCAAGACATTATTGTAGCAACTCCTGGTAGATTGTATGATTTAGCGGTTAGTCGTGTATTGCAACTAAAATCTTTAGAGCGTTTGGTTATTGACGAAGTAGATGTCATGCTAGACTTAGGATTTAGACACCAATTAATTAATATTTTTGATATTCTTCCAGAACGCAGACAAAACATTATGTTTTCTGCAACAATGACTGAGGATGTTGACGATTTGATTACTGACTTTTTTACTGCGCCACAAAAAGTATCTATTGCTATTTCTGGAACTCCACTTGAAAATATAGCACAAACCAAATACAGCGTTCCTAATTATTACACTAAACTTAATTTATTAGTCCATATATTACAAGATGCTGAAACCTATAACAAAGTTTTAGTTTTTGTGTCTAATAAACGAATGGCTGACAGATTATTTGAAGCGTTAGACGAGTTTTTTAAAGAAGAATTATGTGTTATACACTCTAATAAAACGCAAAACTACAGACTACGTAGTATTGAGCAATTTAGAGAAGGGGTAAATCGTATTTTAGTCGCTACAGACGTTATGGCTCGTGGTTTAGATATAGATAACGTAACGCACGTATTTAATTTTGACACACCTAATTTCCCTGAAAACTATATGCACAGAATTGGACGAACTGGTCGTGCTGAACGTGAAGGTCAAGCAGTTGTTTTTAGTACAGAAAAAGAACAAGACAGTCTTAAAAAGATTGAAGCCTTAATGCAAATGGAAATTCCTGAATTGGAGATTCCTGAAAGTGTTACCATTTCTACTGAATTAATAGAAGAAGAACGTACTGTAATTAAAGAACGTAACAATCCAACAAAACGAAGAAAAGATGAAGATGCGCCTGGAGCTGCTTTTCATGAAAAATCTGCTAAAAACTCTAAAGAAAATTTAGGAGGAAGCTATAAGTTTAAAATCGCTGCCAAATATAAAAAACCTAAAACCAGAGGAGATAAAAATTACAATAAGCGTAACAAGAAGTAATAAAAAAAGCGAACCAAATGGTTCGCTTTTTTTATGGTTTTAAGTTAGTATTACTTATAATTTAGCGACATCAACTTCTGAGATATATTCTAATAAAATACTTTTCATTTTTTTTGCATCTTCAAGCGTTAAACTAAAATCCTGACGTTTAAGTCCATGAGTAGAACGTAACCAGTTTTTAAAAGAGATATAAGAACTTTTACGCTTGTTTTGATAATAATCATAACTCTTATGTTTATCATTAATTATCTTAATTATTTTACCATTATTAGATAGCACAAAAGTCTTTTTGCACTTATAGGGTAATTTACCCAGTAATCTATCTAAATCAGAGTAATACGTCGAGTTTACGACTACTTTGTTTCCTTTTACGCTTACAATTTCAATCTCTTCATTTTCTTGCATCTCCTTAGCCCAAGAGTAATATTTAGAATAATCTTTTTTGTCTTCATTAACCACAAGCTTCTGCCAATACTCGGCAAAATTTTTGTGTAAAACTTCAAATACAGCAGTAGAATCTTTTTTATTAAAGTTTTCGATAAAATTTTCTACAATAGCTTTTTTTTGGTCTTGAGAAAAACCAGAAACTAAAAAAAAGCAAAACAAAAGTGATAAGTAGGTCGTTTTCATAATAAGATATATTTATAATTTGAGATTATAAATATATAAATAAAAACGATTAAATGCAATTTTTATCGTTTAAAAACATTTTGTATGATTATACATAAGCTGTAATACCATAATCATCGATAAAAAAACACTTAAAGTATTATTGTAAAATAATGTTAGTAGATAATTACGCGTCATTGTTTTACTGTGCTTTTTTTTAATCTAACGGTATCAAACACTTTATTCAAAAAGGTATATTTAACTTTTTCACCATGTTGTGTCCAAACAGAAGGTATTGTTTCAGACCTAAAATGTTCCTTTATAAATATTAAAGAAACTAAAGAATTAGGTTCTTTTTGTAATTCAAAATAACCGGTTGAATCTGTTAAAGTTGAATCTTTTCTATCCTTAGCATATTCTTTTATTACGCTTACATTAACTAGTGGCTTGTTTTCATGATAAACATATCCTTTATAAATCGTAGGACTAGATTTACAGCCATTTAGTATTAAAAACATTAAGAAAAATATAATCCTCATTTTAGTTCTATTGTAGTTGCGCTTAATATAACTCAAAGTCACTAAAGAATGATTGACTTTGTGCTCTTTAATTACACATCTGTAATTTTCACATAGAATAGACCATCCATACCAATTGAAGAATCAACCATAATTAATACTCACTTAATCACATGATAACAATTTGTAACAAATCTATTAATGACAACAAAATCATTCTTCTGGCACACCTTTAGTATAGTTTATGGTTTCTGTTAACTCGCCTTGTTCATTATATTTAAACCACTCACCTTCTTTTTTACCATATTGATAATTATCCTCTTCTTTCAATATTCCAGTTTTGTAATAATAATCTTTGTATTTGCCATTACCTACACTGCCAAAAGTTGTTTTATAAATTAAGTCTCCACTTACATTATACACCCTGTATCGACCTATTACTAAACCATTTTTATAATTCATAGTTTGCACCAACTTCTTATCTAATAGCGTTTTCCAAAATCCATTTTTATAACCATTGTTAAAAGCGCCTTGAGTTGTAATACCTGTTGATTCTCCTACAAAAAATAAACCTAATTTTTTTCTCCAACTTCCTGGTTCTAATTTAGCAGCTTCACTATCAATATTTTCTATTATTAAATATACTCTATTATATAGTTTCCTATGAGTTTCAATAAAACTATAGTGTTTTATACCATCTATAACCTGAACTTTTAATTGTAACGAACTAATTGGGGTAATTGGAGTCCTAGGTTCTTCTTTGGCTTTTTGTCCAAAGGAATAAATACAGAATATTAACAGTATTAAAGTAAATAGTATTTTCATGCTTATATAACATTATAAAATTTAACAATATCATCTTGCATTGCTACCCAAAAGAGCAACCTTTAAAACCTTGTTTCCAATTTATTAATAACTTGAGACATTTTAAGCATATATAATTTTGCTTCTTGGTTTAAATTAGAGAAATCTGAAGATATATAAACTTCTTTATCTTCATTAGCTTTAGCTTTAAATTTAAGTATATAATAGGAATGATCATTAAGTTGAAGCAATGATTCTTTTGTTTCTGCATTTCTAATCTGAGAAGGAATTTGAAACAATGTTTTTATTTTTTCTGAAGTTGGTATTTCAAATGTTGATATATTTTCGCAAGAAAAATTAGGATTACCTTTCTCGTTACAAGAAAATAATATCGTTTTATTTAAATCCGACTTAAATAATATAGTTGAATAAAAATCAGGATAGTTCAGAGATATTCCAAAATAAAGGTTTTCAATTTCTGCATAAGATTTAAATTTAGACTCAGAGAAATTAACTGTTGTATTTTGTTTATTCTCTATACAAGAGAATCCTACTATTATGATTATATAAATTATTATTTTCTTAAACATTTAGTATGTGTGTATTAAACTTCTGTCTTGTCTTAAAATATCCCATTGCCATTTAAAAAATGAAAACATTTTATCATTAACGTTAAATGGATTATTATTTATTGTGGGTCCCCAAGTATAATCCATTATATTATCTGTATACCCTTGTTTAAACCTATGAGGCGGTGGACCTACTGGTTCAAAAGTATGTGGTAAAGAAAAAGAATGAGCAGCTTCGTGACAAATTGTTCTTCTGTTTAATAGACCTGCCTTATAAACAATATAGGCATTTCCCCAATCATAGCCATCACTTGTCGCCATACCTCTAACTCCTCCCGCATTCAATTGAGTAAAAAACAAGTATGTTTTTTTATTTGTATTTCCTTCAATCAATCCCGTAGACCCAGTCGTAGGAGCATGCTTACCAAATTTTTCGTATAAATAAATTAAATCTGAAGTAAAGGCTTTTAGGTAAGGCTCTAAAGCTGTGTTTGAAAGGCCAAATGATAAATCATTGCGAGGCTTTCCTAAATACTTCTTTTTAAAATCTTTCACATCAGAATCATCAGCAGGTAACGCATTAATATTAAAATTTGTATCGACTTTAACTTGAGCCCTTATTAATGCTTGATTAAAAGATTGCCTTGCAATATTAAATTGAAAGTCTTCTCTTAAAGCTGCTGTTGTAGTTCCGGCGATAACATTTATGGCAACAAATTCTGCTTTAGGAATTTCATTATTTTGATACACCATTAATTTACCTACTTCTTTTTTTTGACTCCCTAATTGAGCAAATACTTTAATTTCTGTATGCTTAGTTAATGGTTCTTCTTGAGATTTAACATTTATTACATCTTCAGAATGATAAAAATTACGAATTAATCCACTTCCAAGATTCTTAGTTTCCTTTTTTATTATTAAACTACTTAAGTTAATTTCTTGTGGAGTTATAATAAGATTTTTATCGCCTGATTCAAATAAAAGTTTAGTTGCATCATTAGACAACGTTTCTAACTCCTCTATTTCTAAATCAAGAGACACACCTGATCTGTGCATAGTCGAACCATGAGCAAATTTTTCTGTTTTTGTATAGGGGAAAATAGACAACCAAGCGGGATAATAATCTTTTCCGTAAGGTGTTATTGAATATTTTGTTGTTTTGTATCTTTTTTTTAGAGAGTCTATATTTGTGCATAGTGGATTAGGTCCTCCTGATGAATAAATATATTCATCACGTAACCAATCAAATCCATATTGACCTTGATAATCACTTATATTACCATGCTCATCGGTGAATGTTTTTCCTCGCCTAAAATTCACTACAAATTTTTTAAGTGACGCTACTTGTGGAATTAGAATACTAGTTGTTGTATCTGAATATCCTTTTATTTTTACTGTTGCTGCCATATTAATCTTATTGTAAAATTGCTTTTAATGGAACATATTCAACATCGTTAGCAATTTGAAATTCTAGAGTGTCATCTTCTAATCTCACTCCATTATGTTCATAATCTAATTTCTGATCCTCTAAATCAAATTCAAATACTTCTCCAACAGCATTTCTTGTCTCTATTACTAGCATAATTTCGTCATCAATATCAATTTCATCTTGATTGATTTCATTTCCTTCCAAGTCTTCAATATGGTAATTCAATATTTCTGGTTCATTATCAACAACCGTCTCCTCTACTTCCGCATCCAAATCCGTTACCTTCCAATACCATTCAAACATTTTCTCTCCATTTTGCAACAGTATTGCTGGAGATAATTTTATTAACGTTTGCATGGGTTGGTTATTAACACCATTAAAGGTATCTTGATGCAACAAACAATAGACGTCTATAAGCTCTATTTGTCTTGTTTTACCAAAAGTAAAAGATTGAGAAATTTCTATTTTGACCTTATTCATTAAACTGTTGGAGGTCATCCACTCATAAAAAATAGGATCTTTGGTGGCTTCTAGTACGATATCAAACTGTCCACCTGTTGGTTTTGCAGAAGGAAGTCCAGACATACTAGATTGCTGATTGAAGGAGAAGTTAAAATTTAAAATATTAAAAACCTTATCTTCAACATATAGTTTTGCTGTAATACTCATAATATTGATTAATAGTACTAAATTAATTTATTAAATCGATTTAACAAGAATATTCACATAAAAAAAAGCAAACCATTCGGTTTGCTTTTTTTTATTGCATTTCAACGATATATTGAAATGTTATATTATACTGTAATTACACGTGTAATGCTCTATCATCTGTAGCTGCTAATGCGGCTTCTTTAACTGCTTCTGCAAACGTTGGGTGTGCATGTGACATACGCGAAATATCTTCGGCAGAGGCTCTAAACTCCATCGCTGTAACAGCTTCTGCAATAAGATCTGCACAACGTGCACCAATCATATGTACTCCTAATACTTCATCTGTAGTTTTATCGGCAAGTATTTTAACAAATCCATCAATATCGCCTCCTGCTCTAGCACGTCCTAACGCTCTAAAAGGAAACTGACCTACTTTATAATCTGCTCCAGCCTCTTTTAATTCTTCTTCTGTTTTACCTACTGCTGCTACTTCTGGCCAAGTGTAAACAACACCTGGTATTAAGTTATAGTCAATATGTGGCTTTTGTCCTGCTAAAGTTTCGGCAACAAATACACCTTCTTCTTCAGCTTTATGTGCTAACATCGCTCCTTTTACAACATCTCCAATAGCATAAATATTACTAACATTGGTTTGTAAATGGTCATTAACTTCAATTTGACCTCGGTCTGTTAATTTTACGCCTGCTGCATCAGCATTTAAACCATCTGTATAAGGTTTACGTCCTACAGACACTAAACAATAGTCTCCTTTAAACTCAACAACCTCTCCTTTTTTATTTTCTGCTTTAACAATAACTTCATCTCCATGACGCTCAACAGATTGAACTTTATGCGATAGCATCATGTTAAATTTAGCTTTCTTAAATACTTTATTTAACTCTTTAGACAACGCTTTATCCATTGTAGGTAAAATTCTGTCCATGTACTCAATAACAGTAACTTCAGCTCCTAAACGTCTGTATACCTGACCAAGCTCTAAACCAATAACACCTCCTCCAATCACAATCATGTGCTTAGGGATTTCTTTTAGTTTTAAAGCTTCTGTAGAGGTTATAATACGCTCTTTATCTAAAGTAATAAAAGGTAAGGTAGAAGGCTTACTACCTGTTGCAATTATTGTGTTTTTAGCTTCAATGGTTGTCGTTTCTTTGCCTTCAATTGTAATATGTGTAGCATCTTTAAAACTCCCAACACCTGTAAAGACATCAATCTTGTTTTTATTCATTAAAAACTCAATACCTCCTGTTGTTTGGTCTACAACTGCTTGTTTACGACCAATCATTTTTTCTAGGTTTACTTTAATTTCACCCGGAATTTCAATTCCGTGATCTTCAAAGTGCTTAGTCGCTTCTTCATAATGATGTGAAGAGGCTAACAAAGCCTTACTTGGGATACATCCAACATTAAGACAGGTACCACCTAATGTCGAATATTTTTCGATAATTGCTGTCTTCATTCCTAATTGCGCGCAACGTATTGCTGCTACGTATCCACCTGGACCAGAACCTATAATTGCTACGTCGTATTGACTCATATATTTTGTTTTTTCGCTTTCGCGGAAATTATTAAATGTTACTTTCTATAAACAAAAGTACAATTTTGTGTGATTATTCACTAAAGTCTTAAAGCTAATTTTTGAATAAATATGCTATTGAAAACTGAAAAACCCTATTATAATTGTTATACGTTTGATCTTGGATTAAATTAGATAGCCCAAGATAATACCTTAGCCCAAGCAACACTCTAGAGTCTGTTTTTACCCCTATCCCTATATTAGCACCAAAATCGGTTTGATTAACATTGGTTATGTCATTTCCAAATTGTGTAGATCCAACCTCTTTTACTGCGCCTACAGAAAAACCGACTTGTGGTCCTGCTTCTAAATAAAAGTTTTTGTCTGGATACACTCTTAAACCAATGGGTAAGGTTATATAATTTAAGACAACATTTTCTGCACCTACAGAACTAAACAATACTTCTGGCACTAATTGTAATATTTTACTAATCTCCAACTCTCCTGTCATACCTATATGAAAGCTAAAACGTGACGAGTACTCCTCTGAAAAATCACCAGAAATAGTAGCAATATTACCTCCTACTTTTATTCCAAAATAAGAAGGCTTATTGTTTTTTTGTGCAAAACTTAGGGCTGATATTACTAAGAAGAAATAAATTAAATGGTGTTTCATATTTTGATTTAAATAGATTAATACTGTTCAAAAATAAAGTTTATAGCTTAAACGACACAGCAAAAATTAAATAGGTATTGCGGTAGTACTTTTAACTTCACTAATAACAAACATACTATGCGTACTACCAATATGATTAATATTAGTTAGTTTTTCTACCATAAATTCTCTAAAAGCTTCCATATCTTTAACCACAACCTTAAGTATATAATCATAATCACCACTAATATGATGGCACTCTAAAACCTCTGTTAAATTGGTCACCTCTTTTTCAAATTGTACTACGTATTCTTGAATGTGTTGTGAGAGTTTAATGTGGCAAAAAGCAACAAAACTTTTGTCTACTTTTTCCTTTTTAACCAACGCAACGTACTTATTAATTACACCATTGTTTTCTAATTTCTTAATACGCTCAAAAACTGCTGTTACAGATAAGTTTAATGCATTAGATAGCTCTTTATTAGTCTGTTTACTATCATTTTGTAGTAATTGTAGTAGTTTTTGGTCAATAGCATCAAAGGTCATAAAGGAAAAATTTTCAGTTTTAGTTATTCAATTTCAAATATAACAAATTAAATTTCTAATAAAACAACATATATTAGTTTTATATTCCTAATAATATTAATTACATTGATTATTATTCTAATAATACTGATATTTGATGTAATCATCACTAAAACTATTATTATGACATTTAAACCAGCAAACAACATACAAGATTTACAGTATTTTGGCGAATTTGGAGGTGTTAACCCTTCTATTTCAGACTCTTCTACCTACACCTTTTTATCAGCAAAAACAATGTTTGATACTTTTGAAGGCAATGCAGATGGATGCTACCTATACTCTAGACATTCTACACCTTCAAATTTATATCTTGGCGAAGCCTTAGCTGCTATGGAAGGGACTGAAACCGCTAACGTCACTGCATCTGGTATGGGTGCAATCACACCTGTTATCATGCAATTATGTGGTCAAGGAGACCATATTGTATCTAGCCGAACCATTTATGGTGGCACCTATGCGTTTTTAAAAAACTTCACCCCTAGATTTGGTATAAACACTAGTTTTGTTGACATCACAAAATTAGATACTGTTGAAGCTGCTATCACAAATAACACAAAAGTGTTGTATTGCGAGTCCGTTAGTAACCCATTACTAGAAGTTGCAGATATTACAGCTTTAGCTAAACTTGCCAAAAAGTATAATTTAAAACTGGTGGTAGACAACACGTTTTCGCCTTTATCAATTTCACCTGCACAATTAGGTGCAGATATCGTAATACACAGTTTAACAAAGTTTATTAATGGCTCATCAGACACTGTTGGTGGAGTCGTTTGTGGTACCCAAGAGTATATTGACAGCCTAAGAAATGTTAACGATGGCGCTTGCATGCTTTTAGGCAGTACTATGGATAGTTTAAGAGCAGCTTCTGTTTTAAAAAACTTACGCACGCTACACATCAGGATGCAACAACATAGTGTCAATGCCTTATATTTAGCACAAAAATTTGAAGCTTTAGGTCTTAAAACCGTCTATCCTGGCTTACCCTCTCATCCTTCTCATGCGTTATTTAAATCCATGATGAATGACAAATACGGTTTTGGTGGCATGCTAACTATTGACGCTGGATCTTTAGATAAAGCTAATGCGTTAATGGAGCTAATGCAAGAAAAAAACCTTGGCTATTTAGCAGTAAGTTTAGGCTTTTACAAAACCTTGTTTTCTGCTCCTGGTAGCTCAACATCGTCCGAGATTCCTGAGGACGAACAAAAAGCAATGGGGTTAAGCAATGGACTTATCAGGTTTTCAATAGGTTTGGATGCAGACATACAGCGTACTTACCAAATAATGCACACTTGCATGAAGGACTTAAGCATAATTTAAGACCACATCAGTGTTTAAATAAGGTTTTAGTTAACGCTAAACCTTATTCTATTTTAAAAACTATCCAAACAGGGTTTTAGGTTACCTTATTTGCAACTAATAATTAAGCAAAAGTTAAGCACAAACAGACAAAGCATGGTCTAAATCTCTTAACACACTAGTTTTCAACGCATAATTCAATTTGCAAAACATCTTGTAAAATCGTAACATTACACTTCCTAAAAACTAACTAAATGCAAGACGACAATATTTCCAAAATCGACATTAATGACCAAAAGATTATTGACAATAAAGAGTTAAGCTTATTAGAAGCCTTAATTCCGGTAGTAATCCTAATGTCTCTATTAGCCTACAATATCTTTTTTGTAGAGGGTCAGGAATGGTTTGGGACATATACCAATCACATCATTTTATTAATTGGTGGACTTGTCGCTGCTGGTGTTGGGTTATTTAATAAAGTCTCTTTGTCTTTAATGTTAAAAGAAATCTGGGAAAACCTTAAAAGCGTTTTTGTACCTATCATGATTCTGTTTTTAGTGGGTGCACTTGCTGGTACTTGGTTAGTTAGTGGTATTATTCCTGCTATGGTATATTACGGATTGCAAGTCTTAAATCCTGCTATATTTTTACCCGCTTCGGTTATAATTGCTGCAATAATATCTATTGCAACAGGTAGTAGCTGGACCACATCTGCAACCGTTGGTATTGCTTTAATTGGTATTGGTAGCGCATTAGGTATTGCACCAGGTATGATTGCTGGAGCAGTAATCTCTGGCGCTTATTTTGGAGATAAAATGTCACCCTTAAGTGACACCACAAACCTTGCTCCTGCTATGGCTGGTACAGATTTGTTTACGCATATTAGATATATGACTTTTACTACAGTACCAACGTTAATAGTCACTTTAATAGTATTTTCAATATTAAGTACTACAATTGATACAAGTGGTACAACAGATATCAGTGGACTTTTAGCTAGTATTAAAAATACCTTTAACATTACACCATTATTATTCATTGTACCTGGTGTCGTAATTGGATTAATATTATTAAAAACAAAACCTCTTATTGCCTTATTTACAGGTATCATTCTTGCTGCTGTTTTTGCCTTTATTTTTCAGCCTAATATTTTAGACAGTTTAGCAGATTCAAAAATTAGTGCTATTATAACATCAATATTAACAGATACTAACATTGCAACCGACAACCAAAAACTTAACAAACTTTTTTCTTCTGGAGGAATGAACGGTATGCTATGGACCATCTTTTTAATTTGCTGCGCAATGGTATTTGGTGGTATCATGGACGCAATTGGTGCCTTATCCAGAATCACTAAAGAGTTACTTAAAATTGCCACTAGCGTCTTTGGGTTATTTACAAGCACAGTAATAAGCTGTTTAGGCTTAAATGCAATAGCATCAGACCAATATTTAGCAATTGTAATACCTGGTAAAATGTTTAAAAAAGCCTATAAAGACAGAGGGCTTGCGCCAGAAAACTTAAGTCGTACCTTAGAAGACTCTGGTACAGTAACCTCAGTACTAATACCCTGGAACACCTGTGGTGCTTACCAATCTGGTGTATTAGGCGTTAGCGTTGCAGATTATTTTGTGTACGCTATCTTTAACTGGTTAAGCCCTATTACAACATTGCTATTTGCAGCGTTTTCAATTAAAATAAGACAGATTATTTCTAAATAGTTCCAAACTATATTTATTCAAACAAACTATAACAAAAATTTATAGCCCAATAAGATTTAAAAATTTTATTGGGCTTGTTTTTTTAACATTCAACCATATCTTTGCCACTCAAAAATTAATCTAATAACTAAAAATTTTTAACACTATGGCTATAGTAGGAAAACAATTTCCAGACTTAACAGTAGACGCAATGAACGAAATGGGTGACACCTTTAAACTTAACGTTCTTGAAGAAGCAAAAAACAACAAGAAAAAAGTAGTATTATTCTGGTACCCTAAAGATTTTACTTTTGTTTGCCCAACAGAATTACACGCTTTTGAAGCTGCAAAAGAAGAGTTTGCAAAAAGAAATACTATAGTAATTGGTGCCTCTTGTGATACTCCAGAAGTACACTTTGCTTGGTTAAATACACCTAAAGATAATGGTGGAATTGAAGGTGTAACTTACCCAATTTTAGCAGACTCTAACCGTAACCTAGCCTCTACCTTAGGTATTTTAGATATCACTAACGAAACTTACAACGAAGAAACTGGTGTAGTAACCGTTGAAGGTGACAACGTAACTTACAGAGCCACTTACGTAATCGATGAAGATGGTGTAGTACAACACGAAGGGGTAAACAACATGCCTATCGGAAGAAACGTAAACGAGTTTTTACGTATCATTGATGCCTTAACACACGTACAAGAAAAAGGAGAAGTTTGTCCTGCAAACTGGGAAGAAGGTAAAGACGCTATGAGCGCTAACAGAACTGGTACTGCTGAGTATTTAGCAAATCACGTAAACTAAGCAATCATGGTTCAAGAATTAAGTCAAGATAATTTATCAGAAATTATAGCAAACAACAACACCGTTGTGGTACAATACTCTGCCACTTGGTGTGGTAACTGTCGTATCATGAAACCTAAAGTTAAAAAATTAGCTGGTGAGTTACAAAACATTACGTTTGTTATCGCTGACGCGGAAAAATTTCCGGAATCAAGACAATTAGCTACCGTAGACAATTTACCAACGTTTGCCACTTTTAAAGACGGAAAATTTGTAAATCAAACACAGACTAACAAATTTGATGTATTAAAAGACTTAGTAAACGAAGTAGCCTAATACAAAAAACGTCAGTTCCAGTAATTTTGAAGTAACAAAAATTATATCGAGAACAGCTTTTGAAACAGAAATTAAAAAATACTTATCAATGAAATTACCAGTAATAAAACACCTAGCGCAATTTATAGAAGATAACGACGAAGATTACGTTATCGAAACCATTGAAACGCTAGAAGCATTAACCGAAGTACCATCCTTAAAAGATGAAGAGCTAGACGTTATCGGAGAGCTAATCTCTAACATGTATGGTGCTATTGAAGTTAATAAAATGATTAAAGACGGTACACCTAAAAAAGAAGCGGTAAACAACTTTATGAAACGTGTTTTAGGATCTATTGATAAATAAGACTAAAGAAAAAGAAAAATTTAAAAGCCACTTTGCAATTTTGCAAGGTGGTTTTTTTTATGCTATTACCTAAACCCCTAAGGCATATCCCCTAACCCTGTAATACCTTTACTACAAATAAAAATACGTAGTTATACGTATTGTAATTATTATTTAGTAATTGTAGTTTAGCTTACTAATAATTTACTACAATAACTTGAGACTTATTTGATATTTGTATTGAAAAGTTGCCATAAAAGTAGTTAGCCACAAGTTGAATAAACCTAAGAACAAATGCAAAAAATAAGAAAATACCCGAATTCCTATTTTCAAGTTGACATTCTAAAAAAAGGAATTGAACAAATTATAACTGACAAAGAACCAAGAGGTATATTTAAAATTGCTAAAGGTTTTGAAACTTTAAAGTTCGACGACGAACGTGAATTCTATGCTGACTATAGAAAATCACCTGATACTGCAACAATAGGAATTTCTGACAGAAAAAGAAAAACTTCAATAAATATTGAATACATTAAAGATTCTCACACCAATATATCAATTGAAGGTGAATCGAAAGGAGAAATAGAAGAAGTTTTTGAAATTTTCGAAGAGAAATATGAAGATTCAATAGAAAAACCGCTCACACCAAAAAAGAGACCTGTTATATTCATTGGACACGGAGGAAGTTCTCAATGGAGAGATTTAAAAGACCACCTTACAGACAAACACGATTATAAAATAGAGGCCTACGAAACTGGTTCAAGAGCTGGACATACTATTAGAGATGTTTTGGAGGATATGTCCAATAAAAGTTCTCTTGCATTTTTAGTTATGACTGGAGAGGACCTTAAAAAGGATGACACTTTAATGGCACGACCAAATGTTATTCACGAAGTAGGGCTATTTCAAGGAAAATTAGGTTTTTCGAAAGCAATAGTTCTTTTAGAAAAAGAGACAGAGGAATTTAGTAATCTGTATGGAATTCAACAAATAAGATTTTCAAAAAACAACATAAAAGAAACATTCGGAGAAGTTTTAGCAACAATTAAAAGAGAATTAGAATAATGAAAGCAAGTGTACAATATGACGATTATTTAGGCTCTTCCGCAGCTGATATAAGTGACCATACAACTTTAAATACGTTTATAGAAAGCAGAGGTGTAAGCATAGAAAGATATAATGCAATTGGAGCTCAATTTTATGCAGGCTACAGCGATTTCTTTACCGCATCTATTATTTGCGAAGACAAAGACTTATCAACTGAAGACAAAAAACATATAGTGAGTATCAGTTTTGAAAATGAACTTACAAAAGATGAGTTTTTTGAGTTATTTAAACGATTTAATGTAATTATATCACAGAGATTTGGCGGATACGAAAATTTAGAAATAGATAAAGAAATAACTTTTGACGATAGAGAAACTGAATAATAAAACCTGTGGCTAACAGCGTATAAAAACAATTACGGTTTAGTGCTTAATCAAAGGGCGTTACGTGTTTATAACGTCTAATTTTCCTGCGGAAAATCCTCGCACACAAAACCGTACTATTCTTGTACATAAGCGTTGGCAACAATTGTGAAAAAAATCTAAAAATATAGAATATGATTGAAAAAAGCATTAAAGAAGATTTTTTAGATTTATTCTACCATGACATTAAATCACAAAAATTACACAATAATAACACAATAGAACTTTTCACATTAAAGGTAAAAAATAACGCTTTTTCATATGATGAATTAGTAGGTGAGTTAGGAAATAAACTGCATTATTTTGCTCTTTCAAGAAAACAAATCCAGCAACTAAAAAAAGAAGACAGGTTAAATGATTTAATCAAAAGCTCAAAAAGTAAATTTAGAGCCCATAATGTAAACGAAGGAGAACTAGGTGAAATATTACTCTATTGTCTATTAGAATCACATCTCAACGCACCAAAAATATTAACTAAACTAGAATTGAAAACAGCCGCAAATGATTATGTCAAAGGAGCTGATGGAGTACATTTATTAAAGATAAATGAAAAGGATTATCAATTAATTTTTGGAGAATCAAAGTTGGAAGCTAAATTTCAAGATGGTATTTATTCTGCTTTTAATTCTATAAAAAAATTACTTCAAACTGATGGTAAATTAAATTTTGAAATGGATTTAATCAATAGTGAGCTAATTAAAGAAGCCTATGATGAATCGAGCTATCAAATATTAAAAAGCATCATAATTCCGAGTGCTAAGGAAGATGAAAAATATTTAGATTATTCTTTTGGAATTTTTTTAGGTTTTGATATTAGTATTAAAGATGAGGACAAGAATTTAAGTAATAGCGCATTTCGAACAAAAATTAGAGAAGAGATTAAACAAGAAGTTTTGTCAACTATTAATTCTTTAGATTTTCAGCTTAAAAAAACTGATTTCAGCGGTTATAAGTTTTATGTTTATGCTATACCTTTTAGCGACCTTGCAATTAAAAGAAAAGAAATTATAAAAAAACTAACCGACTAGAATGCTCATAATAGATAAACTAGTTACTGATATTTTGAATGATGATTATTTCGTAGATATTTTCGAAAAATGTAAAATTAAATCTTCGGCTAATAATTTTCAAAATCAAATATCATTAATACTAACGCGGAAAGAATTTCTTGATTCCTTAAAATTTGCAGATATTTTATCAAATTCAAATAATTCAATTGCAAGGAATAAAGCTTATCAAATCATAACTTCATTAAATTCTTATTATAAGAATGAGCCTTATTACAAAACCGTTTCAAAATCTGTATTTGGTAAGTTAGGGAATTTCCCTGCAATTTCTTTTTTAGAAACTAAGAATTTAAACAACTCCATTTTACCTATTTTTCATCAAGTTGAACTTTCTTCAAAGCAAATAATTCAGAGAGTCCCAAATAGTAAAAATCTTCACTTTACAGATTCACAGTATGAATTATTCTCTAGGTTAAGTAATAGTACAGAATTTAGTTTTTCAGGCCCTACTTCGATGGGGAAATCCTTTTTAATAAAATCATTTATAAAAAAAGTAGTTAAAAATTCCCCTCCTGAAAATATTTGTATTGTTGTTCCAACTAGGGCATTAATAAATCAATTTTCAATAGACTTGAAAAAAGAATTGTCAGATTTATTAGAGAATTATAAGTATAAAGTTTTCACAAACTCAAACGTATCAGAATTAATTACAGAAGAAGTATTTAACTACATTTTTGTATTAACACCTGAACGCTTAATTAGTTATATTTCACAAGATACAAATCCAAAAATTGGATTCCTTTTTATAGACGAAGCTCATAAGCTTGCAAGTAATTCTGATTCCAGAAGTATAACGACATATACAGCAATTGAAAAAGTTCAAAAAAAATATGGCAACATAAAACTTTACTTTTCAAGCCCTAACGTTTCTAATCCAGAAATATTTTTAAATCTCTTCGATAGAACTAGCAAAAATAATTTTTATTCAACCGATGAATCTCCTGTAACGCAAAATCTATATTTTGTAGACTTAATTAATAAAAATTTTGAATTACATTCAAAAGAAAGAGTAATAAATCTAAACGAAAATAATTCATTTGAAAAATTTGATAATGAAATTGATTTTATATCTACGGTTGGGTTAAATAAGAATAATCTAGTTTATTGTAATTCAAAAAGAAAAACTATTGAGAAGGCTATACAGTTTTCTACAAACGTAAAAAACTCCAATGAATCCCAATTAGTATTAAAAGCCATACAAAATATTCAAAATTATATTCATCCAGATTATTATTTAGCTGAAGTATTAAAAAAAGGTGTTGCATTCCATTACGGTAAACTTCCGCAGTTAATTAGAAATCTTGTAGAGGATTTATATAAAAAAGAAGAAATCCAAAACGTATTTTGCACATCTACTTTGCTCGAAGGCGTTAATATGCCTACTCAAAATATTTTTATTTTAGATAATAAAAATGGAACAAGAAAACTTGACCCAATAGACTTTTGGAATTTATCAGGAAGAGCAGGAAGATTAGCACAGGAGTTAGAAGGTAATATCTTTTGTATTCAATACGAGGGCTTCGAATGGGATAACAAAGAAATATTTAGAAAAGAAAAAATAAATTTACAGCCAACTATATTAAATAGAATTGACCGAAATCTAATAAAAATTGAAAAAATTCTAAATAGTAAGGACGTTTCGGGTAGTGTAACTGAAACCGAAATCTTAAAATATATAGCTAATATTATAAAGTCAGATACGTTAGAAATTGAGGCTAATTATAAAAGTCCTGTAATAAACAAGCTTATTGAAAAGAACAAGGATAAGATCTTAGAGTTAGCGAAAGATAAATCAAAGAATTATATTATACCAAACGTAATTTTAAAGTTTAATCAGACCATTGATTTCGATATTCAAAACAACGTATACTTAGAACTTAAAAAATCTAAAAAAGAGATTAAATTACCTCCTAGCAATGATATAAATTATAATGTTTGTTTAACTGTTTTAGAGAGGTTCTATGACCTATACGCTTGGAATAAAGCAGAGAAAAAATTACAGAACAGAAATAGTTTGAAATATTATGCAGTTTTAATGAATCAATGGATTAATGGATTTTCGTTAAGTCAAATAATTTCACAGTCAATCGATTGGCAGCAAAATAATAATGGTAAAATCAGAATAACTTATAATGAATTAGCCCCCTTTGATAAGAGAAATAAAAAACATATCAATTTATTAATTGAAAATACAATTGATGATATAGAATATGTTTTAAGATTTTTGTTAGAAAAATATTTTAACCATTATTATCAAATTGTAGAAAAATTAAAAGGAATAGAAAATGCAGGAGAAAATTGGGCTACCCTATTAGAATATGGCACTCAAAATAGAATTGTAATTGCTTTACAAAATCTAGGAATTTCAAGAAACACTGCAATTAAACTTTTTAAAGATTATAGACAAGCGTTAACGATTGTTGATGGTAAATTAATATCCATTAACAAGAGAGAGATATTGAGAAATTATAATAGAGATTCATTGGAGTATGAAGAACTAAAAAATGTACTCTAGAAAACAAGAGTTGTCAACAACGCACGATAGTAAAAAACAACTAAAAACTAACTAATGCTTAACTAAAGTAGTACTGTAAAAATCGGCATAACTTAGTCCTAATTTAGCTATTCCAAAAGCCTGTTTTAATACCACATCTCAACGTATAGATATAATAATAAATATAATTAACGTCGTAATTCATGACTTTATACGTTTTAATAACCTGTTTAATTTACGGGATGTTAGTAATAAAAGTCAATATATAACCAGTTGTGCGCCATTTAAGAAACCCTAAAACAAAAGAAATTGAGTTGGTTAAATAAAATGTTTGGAACAAAAAAGACAGAGAAAATTCCAACTCTAAAAATTGATTATATCCAATTAACTAAGGATTGGAACGCTGACCCAGTTTCACCCGAAATTGAATTAAAAGTAGACGAAATTGACTTAACAATGGATATTTATCTTAATCATTTTCAATTCAACAAATACCAGAAAGGAGACAAAGTTAAAATCCGATTTAAAAACTGTGCTGAATATTCTCTGAATACTTGTAATGACGAAGGGTATTTTTATGGACAATATAGAACAAACCACAACGAATTACCTTGGGGAGAATTCTATGAAATTAAAAGCGGATTAAATAAAGAGTTACCGAATCCAATTGAGAAAATTCAAACTAACAATTCTGACAAAAAACATTTTATTTTCTTTTTTAAAGACGAAACTTTTGAATGTCTTGCTTCTAATTATTATTTGGATTTTTACAACGAAAAAGTACTAAACAATTGCAAAACAAACTATAATATAGTTTTAGGAGGCAAAGAAATCGGAACTTCTAAACTAGAAAAAGCAGATGCACCAATGGGTGTTGCATTTGGACAAATTAAATTCAACGGAATAGAAACGCCATACCAATTCATTAAAGAATACTGCTTAAAAAATAATATTGTAATAAATACTGACGACCCAGAATTCGAATTTATCGATACTCAAGTGATATCAGAATTAAAAGTATTTAGACAAGATGGATTTGAAATAAAAGGAGTTGCCGGAAATACAATTACTGGAATGAAAGATGAAGGATATGAAATCTCAATTCTGGGAATAGGCTACCCATTTTATGAAGAAGAATTCCCTCATCATGTTGAACATTATAGAAATATGTATAAATCGGAATAAAAACGAACACACAAGATGTATATAATTCATTGCTAGTTATAGCCTACTTACTAAAGTCCTAGCAGACTTTCTATCTGTCATTTATTTGCTAAATTACTCGGTTAACCACAAAAAAAACCATATACAAATACGTTATAAAATAGTAACAGCTATTTCCAAAAACAAATACTAAACAGTCTTTTAAAAAATATTAGGTTAAAGAGCCCTTAAAACTTGGGCTAATCACCTCTATTCTATTTGTTTAAAATAAACCAATTTTGTTTCATCGATTGAGAATTACATTTAATAATTCTAAACTAACAGTTAATAAAGTACCTCTTTATAACTATAGAAATTAAATAGAATTTTGAATCAGATTAAACACGGAAGTTAAAAAGTGAATAGAGTAAGCAAATTTAAAATCTAATATTATGAAAAATGAAAAACTAGAAAAATTTGATCCGAATGGGCAAAATGTTAAGTACAACGGAAAGATGCTTGTATTTCCTGATCCAATATCTTTTATGAGTACTTTACAGAGTATCGCTAAGGCAAATCAGGATTGCCCAGAGATTAATGAAGTAAAAATCTTTCAAAAATTTGAAAATCATTTCAATGGTTTTTACTCTTTAAGAAATAAAATTGCTGGAGAAGTTGCTACAATGGAGGAAAAAGAAGGCATCACTGAAAAAAATGATCCTGAATTAAAATATAATCCAGACCCTTATGTTCAAACAGTACTTAATGAGGATGAGGAAGTAATGGTTTCTGGAAAAATTGTAAGAATTACAAAAAAAGGAATGTTTGAGGTTGAAAGCAAGTCAAAGGAAATAACTGATCTTACTCCTGAATCTGCAAAAAAAAGCTGTTGTTGGTTCATTCATCAAAGAGTGAATTGGAAAGCTTACCAAAATAATCCGAACTGGAAAATTAAATCTACAATTTGGGTTAATGGTTTCAATTTTTGGGGCATGGTATTTCTAATGGTAGGCGGTAAAACTAGACATTATGAAAAAAACTGGCTTGGGCATTGGGTTTCTAGAATCCCTTGGAAATTGAGTATTTTTGGTAACTATACATTCAAATACTTAACTTGTGATAATATAAATCAAAATTCTCGTACCCTTGGAGGAAATTATAAATATCAAGCACGTGAAGTTTCTCAAGTAAATTTTGAAGTTTCTGGTGGTATACCTTCTTTTGTTACAGAATTCAAAACAGTACATAGAGGTAATCATAACTATGATGATGCATACGCTTATTTAGATATTTGTAAATAACGGTTAACAAGGTCTAACACTTTGTCGTTTATGTATTATCAAAAAAATATCCTCACCTGCTTCTACCATTTAAGCATTTGAGTAAATATTGAAGTGCCTACTTTTGATGGGATAAACGACAAAGTGATAGAATTATTTAGTATGGTAACAATAAACAAAAATAATATAGTTGTTAAAAAAAAATGCTGGAATAAAAACGATTTGCCAATAAAGTACTGTGGTAAAAAACAAGTAAAAACTAACTAATGTTTAACTAAAGCACTTATATAATTAGTATCATAACTTAGTACTAATTTTGCTATTGCAAAAGCTTGTTTTAATAGTGTATTACAAACAGCTATTAACGCTAAATTTTTATGCTTCCCTTTAGCTACTAATCATCCATTTATTGCTTTGTAATACCTCTTGTATTTACAAGCGTTTAAACTGCACACAAATAATAAAATCAATACCATTTAAATCCCAATTACATAAGATAATTCCTACTTATTTTACCACAAAAACCAATTTTCACACAAACACCTGTAAAACAAATAGTTAACACGTTTTTTGACATAGGTTATAGCGTGGTTATAGCATGGTTATAACGTACTTATAGCATGCTTATAGTATGTTTATAGAGAGTCAGTAATAACTAACCCAAATACAAAACCAAGCAGTTTAAGAATTTAGCGTTAAGGCTAGTATATTTCAGTAGCCTAAGTACCCAATTTTTACTAAAGAGAACAACATCAAAATAAATCTCACCAAACAATACAACCCGTGTTAAAACACGATTACTAAACCAATAAATAAAACGCTTAAATACAAGTATGGCTTAAAACAAACCATCAAGAGAAGAGATCACACACAAAAAAGGGCTAAGCAAGCAGTCTATAGTTACAACCATACACAAACACATTTTACCCTCTAATTAACAAAACTTACCCAAGTACATTAAAATCTAAATATCAAATACTGACCCTCAAAAAAATAATGTAAATTTACCTGAGCCTACGATGTAACAATTGGACAAGTTCAAATCATACACAAAACCCTTGTAGAACATTTAAGAAAACCATTCAACAAAACAAAAAAACTCAAAATAGAAATAAAATGACATATAAAATAGCCTTCATAATTGGGTTAGTTTTCTTTCTAATTGGCCAAATAATATTGTCTAAAGGAAATGATTTTGTGTACGCTCAAAAACCTATAGATTTTGCACATTGGTTTTTGTTAATCGGAGTTGTTTTACTAATTCCTCAAGTTGTGTCTTTTCCTAAAAGTATATTCAGCTTAATTGGAATTCCTTTAACATTAATCGGAATTACCTGTAATATTGGAATGTGTGTATTGGATTTTATTTGGTGGAGTTTCCCCAACAATCAAATGCGCCATGAATTCACTAATCATATCTCTAAAATCCCATCAATTTGGAAAACCTTTATAATAATTGGCCCAAGTTCTAAAATTTTCAATCTTGGCTTATTAATTTTGAGCTTGAATTATTTTAAAAATAATAAAGTTGAAATACTCATCATTTTAATAGCCAATCTAATTTTGTGGCATATTATTCCATTACCTTTTCGATTAATCTTCGGATATGCAATAACATTAATTGGTTTCAGCATAATTTTAATCAGAAGTGAAAAGAAAAACATGCTACAACACAACGTATAATTATTTGCTTTGTTCTACCCTACTTACTAAAATCCTCACGGACTTTCTATTTGGTGTTTATTTGCTAACTTTAGTGCTTAAACACGCAACAAACCTTATACAACAACCTTACTTGCAATTATTCAGAATAACTTATTTTTCTTTTATAAATTAGCAAATAATATATATAATAATTACAATACTTGTAGATCAAAAATTAGCTTATTCAATTTAAATATTATGAACCGAAAAACATTATTAATATCCATTATTGCTACTTTATTTTGTAATTTATCTTTCTCTCAACGTATTTACACCGTAAAAGCCATTAATGGGTTAATAATACGTCAAGAACCATCTACCAAAACTGAACGAGTTGGCAAACTACCTTACAACTACAAGTTTAAAGTAGAAGAATCAAATATTGCTGATGAATTTAGCCTAACTGAAAACGAAATAAAAATAAAAGGAAATTGGGTAAAAGTTGAAAGTGAATTTGGTAATGGCTATGTTTTTGATGGCTTTACTAGAAGGGATTACGACATAAAAGGCTATGGTTATCGCATCTATGGTAAAGTTAAATCATTTAAAAATCATACCTTTTACAACGGAGGTATGCAAAACGCAGATTGGCGAGAATTTAACGAAAATGGTAAAATAATTAAAGACTATTACTACAACAGCAAAGATACTACATGGGAAATATCTAATCATAAAATTTATAATGACAAAGGACTGTTAATTGAAAATAACGGAAGTTATGATTCTTTTAGCTATAAATATGATGATAATGGTAATGAGATTGAAGAGTACCAAGTAAAAGAAGATGGAACACCTTATTTAAAAACAATTAGGACATTTGATAAAAAAGGAAATATAATCTCTAAAGATTACGACTATTTTAAAGATAAATCAAATTTCAAATGGGTTATGTCCTACAATAACAAAAATAATATTCTTGAGTCTAAATACTATAATTATAATGGAGAACTAGACAGGCATTATATATATAAATACAAAAATGATACAATTTTAATGTCTGTACACAAAATAAATCCTAATGGAACTAAAAAAATAACCTCTAAAAGAACATTTGAAGAGACTTCTGAATATACTATTGAAAAGTTTATAGAATATTTTGAAGAAGACAAAAAAGAAGGGGAAATATATACATCAAGAATAAAAGTATATGACAAAGATAACAATTTAGTTAAAGAGGAATTTTTTGATTGTGCAGAAAGCCAATTACCTAACTTTTCTTTTTCTGGTGGTGGCGGAAACTATGATGAACGCGTTGTTAAGAACTATAAGGATAACAAATTAGTTAGAAAAAAAATATTTAGAACAATGTATTATCAAAATAAAGAACAAGAATTACTAATTGAAGATTATTCTTATAAAAAAAATTATTCTAAGGTAATATACTATACACACTATTCAGATGTTGTAACAAAATACACTAGAGTTTCATACTATAATTACAATTCGCAATTAATAAAGTATATTGAATATGATAATGATAGTAGCAATAATAAAGACGTGTATGAATATCAATATACATATGACCATTATGGAAATTGGACATTAAAAAAGACATTCAGAAACGGGAAATTCTATAGAGATTATATTCAAGAATTTGAATATTATGAATAGTAAGTCAATTTAATCAAAAAAGTATACATCATTAAAATTAAAAAGAAAAACTATCAGGTAACAGTTTATAAAAAAAATAAGAAAATTTTGAATCTTAATTGAAAGTTTAGACTGTTCCGCAATGTCGCCAAATATAAAATTTGAAGTTTTCAATATTTAAGTAAAAAGTAAAATTCTATATTTGACTTAGTATCAAATCCAAATGCAATACTCACCCTCTGCCCTACGATTTTTTTATACTAACCGTTGGCAAACATTAAAAAAATGACTCTTCCAAAAAAAGGATTTAGAAAAATTGTAGTGGATGACATTACATATCAATATAAAATTACTGGAGAAGATTATGGAATTGTTTTTTTAATAGGCCTTTATAATGTAAATGGTCAGTTATTATCTGGAAATGTTTCATACAAAAGTAATCGTGTAACAAATTTCAAGGGTAATGGTGAAATACAAAGTTGGAGTCTTCATCAAAGAACAATTATAACTCCTAAAACAATAAGACAAATTATTGAATTTGCTTTAAAAAATGATTGGAAACCTTATGAAAACAGAAAGCCTCTTTTTTTAAAAGATTTTGTAGATTATATAGAGTTGGAATTAAAAGATGAAACTAAATTCCCTATTCTGAATGAAAATCAAGTTGTGTTAACATTAGAAGAAGTAAGTACTGGAAAAAGACTAAACCTAAATCAAGAATTATATTCAGGTGAAGGAGAAATATATCGTTTATTTGATAATTTAGAAAAAGCCAAAAATTTTGCTAAAATTATTATTGAAACAAACGCAAATATAGCTTGTTGGATTTTAGCTGATTTTAATAAAGCTCTTTCATATATCGCCATAAATGAGGTTAGAGAATTTGAATAGAACGATTTGCTAACAAAGTACTGTGGTAAAAAACAAGTAATAAGTAACTAATGTTTAACTAAAGCATTTCTATAATTATTATTATAACTTAGTCCTGATTTTACTATTGCAAAAGCCTGTTTTAATAACCACATCACAACGTACAGCTATATTAATAAATATAACTAACTTCGTAATTCATGACTTTATACGTTTTAATAACCTGTTTAATTTACAGGGTATTAGTAATTAAAGTTATTATATGACTAGTTGGTAAACATTTGCCAAAAACGACCAAATTGAACTAAAAACAGCAATAAAATAAAAAATGAATATCAGTTTTGACCTTGACAGCACATTGATACCAAATGGAAAAGAATTTGAAACTGAAACCAGAAGTGTAATTGCCAAATTTTTTGGGATTGAAGAAATTCGAAAAGGAACACAAGAACTAGTTACAGACTTACAAAATCAAGGACACAAAATTCATATTTATACCACATCATTTCGTAGTAAAAGAAAAATAAGATGGGCTTTAAGATATTACGGAATAGAAGTAAACAAAATTGTAAACGAAAAAGAAAATCGAAGAGTTTTAAAATCTCGAAATATTAACTCCTCGAAGTATCCTCCTGCTTTTAATTTTGATTTACACATTGACGATTTAAAAGGTGTAGGGATTGAGGGCAAAAGATTTAATTTTAAAACAATTATTATCCAACCGACTGACAAAAAATGGATTGAAAAAATTAAAAGCGGAATAGAACAAACATTTGAATTAAAAACACTCAAAACGCTATTAAAGGAACTTTGGTTTCAATCAGATGATTGTGCAGAACCAATTGGAAGTATTTGGTATTCTATTCAGAAAGTTTCAAAATCTACAGGTTATAAAAGAGAAGAAATAATAAAATATTTTAATTTATTAATTGAGAATAAATATATTAAGAATACTTCAAAAAAACCTTTGTTATTTGAGTTTACAAAAAAAGGTAAAAAAATTAAAACAGATTTAGAAATAGAAAAAATAATAACAAACGTTAGGTAACACCATATTAAATTAAGGACTAACGTTCACTTACTTACAAAAATACTCGCCGATTTTTTATTCGGTTTATATTTACTAACTTTAGTACTTAAATCTCGCAACAAACCCTTTACATATAAATTGGCAATAATTTGAAAAAACAGATTTACATATTAAACTTATTGATTATATTATTTGCGTTTTCTTGTAAACAAAATTCGTCCGAAAAAGAACTAAATGGACATTGGCGTGAAATTGAAAATGAATATAGTACTTGGCACTTTTATCCTGATAGCATAGTTTTTAAATTTTCAGGAATTACTCAAAAGAAAACAGAATGGAAAGCCAATAAATCACAAATAAGACTGGAAATTCCAACTTTCGATAGAAATTCAATGGGAGAATTTGTTGATACTATCAATAAGGTCAGTATTGATTACAAACTTTCAAGTAAAAAAGATAGTCTAATTGGAACCATAAACAGTAATTATGGTAAACATAAATTAAATTTACTTAGAACGAAAAGCTACTCTGAATATTTACATAAAAAATTTGGAATTGAATTTACTTTACCAAAAACAGATTCAGCTGAATTAGTAAAATTAGACCCTATCCATGGAATGAAAATTTTCATGTATATCGAAAACAATAAAATTAAAGGAAAAACTGAACTGTCTAATTCTTTAAATAATCTAGAGTCTGATATTATAAGTTTCAGAGAAAAATTACAAACTTACTATGGACCTAAAGATTGGCGCAATCTAAAATTTTATTTAAGTGTTTATGCAGACAATAATATTCCAGATTCAACAATTACTAAAAGTCTAGCTATTACTACAAAAAGCAATTTTTTTATAAATAATGATTTTCCAAGACCACCAAAAAACCATTCACATCCAATGAAAATATATAGAATGTATGAAAATGAGACAATAGAATTTAGAGCTAAATTTAATGGGAAAACAATAAAAAGCATCGCTAATACGGTGTATTAATTGCTTGCTAAGCCTACTTACAAAAATCCCTAATGAGTTTTCATGGAGTCTGTAAAGGTTTACTAACTTAGTTGCTTAACCACGTAAAAAACGCATACAAATACACTGTAGGTAATTAAAACAAAAATCACCAATGAAATCAATATTTACTTCTTTAATAGTCTTAATTTGTCTTCCATTATTTTCTCAAACCGAGGGACAGAGTTTCTGTTCTGAATTTAAAAATGAAGACTATTTTCCTTTGACTATAGAAAAAAAGAAAATTCTATGGCAGGGCTCTTATTATTTTGAAGAAATAGTTGGAACTAAAAAAATTAATAACAAAGAGTATCTTGAATATTCTCAAAGTTGGAAAACTGGAAACACAGAAAGTCTTTTTTTAAGAGAAGAAAACGGAGTAATTTACCAATATGAAAAATGTTGTGATTCAGAAACCATAAGATTTGACTCTAAATTCAAAAAAGGAAAATCTTGGAAAACTGCCGACAAAAAAAGTAAATATAGTGTAGAAACTTTTAAAGGGGAATTAGAAACACCGTATTGTAATTATAAAAACCTTTTAGTCATTAAAGGAGAATTCACTAACGTAACTTATATGTTTTATTACAAAAAGGGTTATGGTTATATTGGAGCTACTGACGATAAAAATAATCTGATCTCTTGTGTTTCACCTGAATGGAATAAAGAATAACTACCTACAACAAAGTACTGATCTAAAAAACAAGTAAAAACTAACTAACGTTTAGCTAAAGCACTTCTATAATTATTATCATAACTTAGTCCAGATGTTGCTATTGCAAAAGCCTGTTTTAATAACAACATCACAACGTACAGATATATTAATAAATATAATTAACTTCGTATTTAAAGAAATAAAAATTCCTATTAAATATCAATGCCTAAAATAAATAATGACCGAAATAAATGACAACTATTCAAGGCAATTAAAATATTTACTTGTTATAGGTAATGAAATTTTAAAAGAAGATGGTGTATTTATAGATGGAGTATTCTTTTCTAAACTTCGAGAATTCATATCCTTTCATAAGGAAATACATCCACATCTTTCAAAAATTATTGAAGCACAAAAAAAAGAAGATTTACCAAACTATTCAATAGATTTAAAATCCCATCTAACATTTATCAACTATCAATATCCAGCATTACCATTTTTTGTATTGATGATTGTCTTTCCCGTAGTTCTTTTAGTTTATTATATTTTTAAGTATCAATATGTCAATAAAACAAAGTCTAAATTAAGGTTGTTATTGCAAAACCTTTCTTCAATTAATTCTATAATTGTAAACAAAAAAACTATACTTTAAAATATTAAAACTATAAGACAAGAGATAAACTCTTGATCTCACAAGTTTAATACTTGCAGTGCATTGTCTTTTATAATGATACAGCTAGTAAGCTTTTATCTGGAAAATTTGAAACTTTAAAACTTTAAAACTTTAAAACTTTAAAAAATCTATTAAATTATAAATCTAACATTATAAAGTATTGTAATAAAAATATTACAATACTTTATAGAACAGTAAATAATAATAAGGTCATAAAAAAAGGGTTTTCTGACAATTAATATATCGATAGTAAAGAAACTAACAGATACTTAATCTCTTCAAAACATTTTATTGATACAACTAAATGTAATAGACATTTTTTTTAAGACTTACATATAAAAAATGAAAAACTTAAATCAACACACATTAAATATTGGCACTATATCCAACCTTAAAGTAAAACATAAAAACGTATTAAATCCATACCGTTTAAATCCCAATAACAAGGGGTAATTTCAGTCTATTTTACCATAAAATCAAAAATCAAAATAAACACCTGTAAAACAAGTGATTACACCAAGCCTTAACATAGGTTATAGCGTGGTTATAGCATGGTTATAACGCACTTATAACATGCTTATAGTATGGTTATAGAGAGTCAGTTATAACTAACCCTAATATAAAACCAAGCAGTTTAAGTATATAGCGTTAAGGCTAGTATATTTCAGTAGCCTAAGCACCCAATTTTTACTAAAGAGAACAACATCAAAATAAGTATCACCAAACAATACACCCCGTGTTAAAACACGATTACTAAACCAATAAATAAAACGCTTAAATACAAGTATGGCTTAAAACAAACTATCAAGAGCAGAGATCAAACACAAAAAAAGGCTAAGCAAGCAGTCTATAGTTACAACCATACACAAACACATTTTACCCTCAAATTAACAAAACTTACCCAAGTACATTAAAATCTAAATATCAAATACAGACCCTCAAAAAAATAATGTAAATTTACCTGAGCCTACAATGTAACAATTGGACAAGTTCAAAATATTACCCAAAAAGAATCAACCTATTTTAGTATAGTACACTCTAGCTTTTAAGAAGTAAAACCACTCTGCTCTTTCGGACATCACTCACAACTAAAACAGATGTTAAGCACATCTAATCACTTTTTGACATTACTCTTGCTTAAACCATTTTACTCAAAATCAAATCGGACAAATAAAGCTTAAAATAAATCGACAAAATCATGTAACTGTTTGCAATAATTTGTGAAAAAAAACTTATTTTAGCGCTAACAAAATAGTAATTGATTATTTAACAACCTTTGATTTTCATGCGGAAAATCCAAGCATGCAAAAACGGACTTTTCATACACCAAACATTGTCAACAACAAAATCTTAAAACCATGAAATTATCATATATTCTAATATTTACATTATTTGTTACATCACTTGTCAATGCGCAAGATATAAATAGTGACACAGATGGCCCTGTATTAATGTTCAATAATTGGATATCCGGAATTAAGAATAACGATTTGGAGAAGTTCAAAGACGGGTATCTTCAAGCTGACTGGGATAAAATGACAGATGCTGAAAAAAATCAATTATTAAAAACCTATAAACAAGGTTTTGATTCTTTTGGATTCGAAAATTATGTAGTAGAAGACTTTAAGACGTCTTATGAAGGAAGTGAAACTAATGGGGTACTAAAAATAATTTTTATAGACAAAAAGCTACGTGACTTAAGTGTTAAAAATGTAAATGGTGATTGGGTATTGGCAGAAAAATAAGTTGATAACAAAACCTGAATTGCATTAAATAGCAGTTTAGACAAACCGTTAGCAAACATTTACGGAAAAATCTAAAGTAGAAGAAAATAATTTTTATTTTATTACTTCCAGTACTAAATTTATTATTGATTCTATTCTTATATTTTTTTCATTATCAATTACTTGACAATATTATTTTTTCCTACATTTCTCTTTATTAGTTATAAAATACGACAATGAATACAACACTCTAAATTTTGAAATAATTAAAAATTAGTTTAAGTAACGAGAACGATTCAAAGCTTAATAAATTAGAATTCTTAAAGTAAAAAAAATTAAACTATTTAGATAGTATAGTAATGTATGATGTAACGTTTAAACCTATTTCTGACTCTACTTATTATTATTCAAAATACAATCAGCTCTGAAGAGGCAGATTAAAACTGCTTACAATCTATTTAACAGTTTTTAAAAACGATAATAAATAATACGAAAGACATTTCAAAGCTATATAAATGGTTACATTTCATTTTATGAAAGATTCAATGATGTTAAAAAAGAAATAGGGTTTATTGATTTTGGTTTACTTCAATAGGCTATTTACGATTTGATTTAGAAGAAGAGGAAGGAGTATATGAATTTAGTTTTTTAAATGACAATACGGTCGGATTTACTGATTCAAGCTATTTAACTAGTTCATATTATGAATTGAATGCTAATGAATTAACACTTGAAACCACTTACACATTACCTTCAGGTAGTACACGTGTATTTATTGGAAATATGTTTATTGAAAAACCGAAGGGAATGTCGCTGGTACCAAAACTTTTACCACTTATGATAATGGTAAAATTTTATAGACTTGTGAGGGGTTAACAAGTATACACAAATATAACTCCATAAAAAAAAGCTACCAAATGGTAGCTTTTTTTTATTCAAAATTAATAGTAAAATTAATCTTATGCATTAACTACAGATACTTTATCTAAAGCTTCACCAATTAAGGTCTCACCTTTTAAAATTTCAAAAGTTGCTTGATTGGCAACATCATCATTTAATGTACTAACTAAAGTTTGTGCAACATCATTTCTACTAATTTCGCCTTGTGTATTTAATTTTTGATCTAGCTGTATATTATTGGTTAACTCACCATTAGTTAAAGATCCTGGTCTAACAATACTATAGTTTAATCCAGAGGATTTTAAATACTCATCTGCATTATGTTTAGCTTTTAAATAATCTTGTAATTGCTCAGCTTTTTCAGGTTGGTCTGCTCCCATTGAACTTAGCATCACAAACTTTTTAACGTTATTCTTTTTAGATGCATCAACCATACGTTTTGCGCCTTCTTGATCAACTTCAACTACTTTTTTTCCTCCAGATCCTGCTGCAAACAAAACCTTATCTATAGTTTTATTATTAAATACATGAGATATATCGTCTTCTAAATCACCTAAAACAGTATCTATTTGCTTGGCCTCAAAAAAAGCTTTTTGCTCTTCTTTTCTAACCATTGCAATTGGGTTAAAATATTGAGATTGATTTAAAAGATTTACTATTTTTTTTCCTGTGGTACCGTTGGCACCTGCTACTAATATATTTTCCATACTTCAAGTTAATCAACACATTAGGTAGCACCAAATTATAACACTTGGTTTAACTATAGTTTAGTATAAAGCAAGGTGAAAACACCATGTTTACTAATAGTTTTAACATTTCTATGCTATAAATTAAAGCTAAACTACTAGTAAGCTTTGTATATTGTGACTTCAATTATCAGTACATGAAAACTAAATTACACATATTTAAGATTGTAGCTAAAACTTTAAGTTTTACTAAAGCTGCTGAACAATTGTTTATATCGCAACCTGCAGTTTCAAAATCTATTAGAAATCTTGAAGAAGAATATAAAACAACCTTATTTGTAAGAAAACGAAACTCGATTGAGTTAACCACAGAGGGTCAATCTTTTTTATTATATGTTAATAAAATATTAGCCGTTTATAATCAAATGGACACTCAGTTTTTACATAAAAACGACTCTTTTCCAGAACACTTTAGCTTTGGTGTTAGCACTACAGTATCTAATTACATAATACCTAAAGTTATTTCAAAATTTAGACAACAATATCCAAAAACTAAATTTGAAATAATTAGTAATAACTCTGAGACTATTGAAGACTTAATTTTAAACGAAGACCTAGATTTTGGTATAACCGAAGGTACTAAAACCAACCCTAAACTACATTATGATAAGTTTATTAAAGACGAAATTGTATTAGTTACTAATAGTAATAATCCTGCTTTTAAAAACGGAAGCATTGACACACAAACTTTACAAAGTCTACCAATGATAGTTCGTGAAAACGGATCTGGAACTAAGGATATTATAGATCAGTTTTTATTAAAAAATAATATTAAATCCTTAAACACAGTTGTAACACTAAATAGTACAGAGTCTATTAAAAACTACTTGTACCATTCTGATCATTACGCCTTAATATCTGTACACGCAGTAAGTAAGGACTTAGTTAACAATCAATTAAAAATTATTGACATTAAAAATCTATCCATCCAAAGATGGTTTTACTTTGTTAAACGCACTGGTTTCCAATCTAATATGCTTGACTATTTTGAGACTTTTATCACAAACAACTATAACCTATAGTTATACTAAATAACAAATTAATACTCTAATTAGTTATTTGTTAAGTTTACTTTTGTATTGCATTAATTTTGTAATATGAAATCTAAACTATCTAAAATCTTATACCTTGTTATTGTAATAACTATTGCATTGGGTTACATAAATAGTACTTCAGCATTGTTGTTAGGTTTTGGATTTACATTACTTTTTGATAACCCTTTTAAAACTTACAGTCATAAAGTTATTAGCTATTTACTTAAGTTATCAATTATTGGATTAGGTTTTGGTATGCTTTTTAAAGACACATTACAAACTACAAAACAAGGATTTGGATTAACAGTGTTTTCTATTGTATTAACAGTAACCTTTGGTGTTTTATTAGCTAAAGCTTTAAAAATGGATTTAAAATTAGGACATTTAATTACCTCTGGAACGTCTATTTGTGGTGGTAGTGCAATTGCTGCAATTGCACCAATTATTAAGGCAAAAAGTAGTGTTATTAGTATTGCTTTAGGGATTGTGTTTTTACTAAATTCGGTTGCCTTATTTGTATTTCCTGCCTTAGGTCATGCTTTCAACCTTACTCAAGAGCAATTTGGATTATGGTGTGCAATTGCTATTCATGACACCAGCTCTGTTGTTGGAGCTGCATTAACCTATGGAGATCAAGCTTTAAAAATTGCAACTACAGTTAAATTGTCTAGAACATTGTGGATTATTCCGTTATCCATTTTCACGATGTTTTATTTTAAAACTAAAGGCGAAAAAATAAAAATACCATACTTTATTATTCTTTTTATAATTGCTATAATTATTAATAGCTACCAACTATTACCTCAAAACATAACTTTAAGCATTGTTACAATTGCCAAACGTCTTTTGGTATTAACATTATTTGTTGTTGGATCTACTTTATACATTAAGGACTTAAAAGCTTTAGGAAGTAAACCTGTACTTTTAGCAGTTAGTTTATGGATTTTTATATCTGTATTTTCATTAATGTATATTTTAAATTAAAGCAATAAGCTTCAGCTGAAAACTTAAAGCTATACATAAGCTGTTATACTTCAAATTGGCAATTTAATTTTCAATACTTTTGTTAGACCACAGGCTTATTTTCCGCTTGACGGTAAAAACATAAAACTTTTAAATAGTATATAATGAATTTTAAATTGGGTTTACTCCTATTCCTTTTTGGATTTAACTGCTTTGCAAATGACGGAGCATATTACGCTTCCGGAAACCAATTAATACCTATTAACGAGACTGATGTTACAGTTACTAAAGAGGTTTTAACACTTGTTAGAAAAGTTGTAGATGGAGAAACTTATGTATATGTTACTGTGGATTACACTTTTTTTAATTCAGGTAAAAACAAAACTATTTTAGTGGGTTTTGAAGCGCCTTCACCTTTTGGAGATGTTAATGGCTATCCTAAAAATGGCGCACATCCCTACATATCAAATTTTGATGTGATAATGAATAATCAGTTTTTGAAACATAAAACCGCTATGGTAAACACTGATAATTATTACATTAATGGTGCAATTGATGCAAAAACTGAAGCAGAAGTTATTGGAGAGGACTTTAATAGTAATAGCCCAGAGTTTTACTACGTATATTATTTTAATGCTAATTTTAAACCTGGTATAAATACCATCAAACATACCTACCGTTTTAATATGTCAGGATCAGTCTTAGAAAGATATAGTTTTGATTATATTTTAACTGCTGCCAATAGATGGGGAAATAATCAGATAGATGACTTTACTCTTAATATTGATATGGGAAACAATCAAGGTTTTAATATTTCTAATACTTTTTTTGAAGATAAAAACGAATGGAGTATTGAAGATGGTAGAGTATTTAATCATGTAAATGAATACAGTAAAGCAAAAGACACCAAGTTTATTACCAATAGTGGCAAAATTAGTTTTAAAAAGAAAAACTTTAAGCCTAAAGGCGAATTAAGCCTCTACTCTAGCGCTACGTACATGAAAGACTATTATGATGTATTTGATTACACTAAACATAATTTGCCACATAATATCATATTTTATAAAGAAGATAATAAAACGTGTACAAAATCCATTGATGAGGATTCATACAAAATATTAAGAAATTTACCCTTCGCTATTAAAGGTTATGTTTTTAAAACAAAAGTGATTCAAGATTACTACTTAACACAAAGTTGGTATAAACCTAACCCTAATTATGTTGCTAAACTAGAAACCTTAAGTAATCAAGTCATGGATTGGCTAACTGTAGTCAAGAGTAATACTTGGGAGTAAACGTTATAGCAAAAAAATATATTATTTGTCTTACTTTAAACTTAACAGTAAGTAATACTTTAAATAGAAGAACATCATTTTTTTTATACTTTTGATAATACTGTTAATTGATATTTAATTAACAGTAATAAATAAAAAACAGGTAAAAATGAATATTACATTTGTTTTTGTAAAACATCAATAATATACTTATTTTAAAGACCTCTTGTATACTTGATGTTAAACACTAACCATATTAAAATATTAAATGAAACACTCAAGTATTATCCTATTCACAACATTATTATTGTGCTTTAACTGTTCTAATGAAAAGTTTGATAACAACATCACTACAGGTGCAGTTGATGACAACATCACCACACCTGTGGTTATTGAAGAATCTTCAGAACCAACATATATTAAAACAATGGACTTTTCTAGCTCTATTGATTATGTTTCTGAAATTGAATCTTTTGATATTGATAATGGATATTTGTATTTTGATTATCAATATAACATATACCGCATTAATCTTGAAGATGATAATGCTACCGCTGAATTAATTATAGAAGATGATGAAGCACCTGTAACCTTAAAAGTAATTAATAATCAGTTATATTATCAGACTTATTGGCCTGCATTTTCTAGTATAAAACAACTTGACGTCAATAATATTGCAGGAGGTACGCAAGTAACACCTGTTATTGATACTCCTAGATCCTTACTAATAAAAAACGATACTAACTTATATTATGTATCTAGTCCAAATGGATTGTCACCAATAAATAATTTTTATCAGTTTAATACTTCTGGCACTGATAATTTAGTCGCTACTGACGAATTTGTGATTCCTAAAAACGGTAAAGTTATAGATAACTTCTTATATTTTTCTTCAGAAAACAACGTTCATAGAATAGATTTAAATTCACCTTCTCAAGGGTCGTCAATTGTTTACACTGCAGAAGATATTGAAGATGCTATAGGTAATGAAGGTTATATTTTAGGGTTTGATATCCATGAAGATAAGATTTACTACAGTCAAATAGGTAGTACTAATTTGTATAGTTTTGATTTAAATACACCAACAGAATCTCCTAAAATTATTCAATCCAACAACAACAATACAACTGGTTACAGTCAATTAATAATCTATAATGATGTATTATACGTCAAAAGACTTCTTGATAAGCAATTAGAAGTATTTGAGATTTAAATACTCAAATTATCTAATATAAAATTACCTAGTATAAATATTTATACTAGGTAATTTTGTTTATAGCATTAAATGACTAAGATTTGTAACACTTAACATTGTATAATATGTTACTTTCATTTTTTTGCTACAAAAGCATTCTAACAGAATCCTAAATTTTAACTTGATATTACCTGAAAACGTAAAAACCAAATCAATAATTTTCAATACTTTTGTTAGACAAGGTTTTAAAATTTCCGCTTGACGGTAAAACAAAAATATATTTCATGAAAAACACAGCTTTAACAGCAACACACGAAGCACTTGGTGCAAAAATGGTCCCTTTTGCAGGTTACAATATGCCTGTACAATATGATGGTGTAAATATAGAACATGAAGCAGTTAGAAAAGACTGTGGTGTGTTTGATGTATCACACATGGGAGAATTTTTAATTTCTGGCCGAAAGGCTTTAGATTTAATACAAAGTGTAAGTAGTAATGATGCGTCTAAGTTAACTATTGGTAAGGCACAATATGCTTGTTTACCAAATGATGATGGTGGAATTGTTGACGATTTAATTATTTATAAATTAAAAGAAGAACAGTATTTATTAGTGGTTAATGCTAGTAATATTGAAAAAGACTGGAACTGGATTAGCTCTAAAAACACAGTTGGTGCAGATATGCGTGATTTGTCTGAAGACTACTCGTTATTAGCAATTCAAGGTCCAAATGCAGTTGAAAAAATGCAGGCTTTATCTAGTCATGATTTATCAGAAATTAAATTTTACAACTTCAAAGTTGGTGATTTTGCTGGTATTGACAATGTAATTATTTCTGCAACTGGATATACTGGAAGTGGTGGTTTTGAGATTTATTGCAAAAATGACGAAGTCAAACAAATTTGGGACAAAGTTACTGAAGCTGGTGCTAAACCAATTGGATTAGCTGCTAGAGATACGCTACGTTTAGAAATGGGTTATTGCCTTTACGGAAATGACATTGATGATACAACATCACCTATTGAAGCTGGTTTAGGTTGGGTAACAAAATTTACTAAAACCTTTACTAATAGCGAAGCTTTAGAAGCTCAAAAACGTAAAGGTGTAGATCGTAAATTAGTCGCTTTTGAGCTTGACGAACGTGGTATACCTAGACAAGGTTATGATATTGTTGATGGTCAAGGTAAAACAATTGGTGTTGTAACCTCTGGTACTATGTCGCCAATGTTAGGTAAAGGGATTGGTCTTGGTTATGTGCCAACGGTATTTGCAGATGTAAACAGTAAAATTAATATTCAAATACGTAAAAAAGCAGTTGCTGCAACTGTTGTAAAACTTCCGTTTTACAAGGCGTAAATACTATATGCAAGATTTTAATACAATTATAAACAACATCCATAACAACTTAAAAGACAATGTTGTTAAGGGTGTTGTTGCTTCTTACATTCCAGAGTTATCCAAACAAGATGTTAATCAGTTTGGTATTTTTATACAACACATGAATGGTGAAAATTTCAGTGTTGGTGATGCCGAAGTGCCTTTTTCTATACAAAGTATTTCCAAAGTATTATCCTTGTCCAAAGCAATAGCTTTTGAAAACAATGACATTTGGAAACGTGTAGATGTAGAACCGTCTGGAAACCCCTTTAACCATTTATCTTTATTAGAACTAGAAAACGGTATTCCTAGAAATCCGTTAATAAATGCTGGTGCAATTGTAATTGCAGACATATTATGTAGTCAGTTTAAAAACCCAAAACAAGAGTTTTTACAGTATGTTAGAGCTATTGCAAACGACCAATCTATTGACTATAATTTAAAAGTTGCTGCTTCAGAAAAAGAAACAGGTTTTAATAATCTAGCTGCTGCTAATTTATTAAAGTCTTTTGGAAATCTTAATAACGATGTAGATGTTGTTATGGATTTTTATTTTCATCAGTGTGCTTTAGAGATGACTTGTTCTCAGGTTGCTAAAGCCTTTTATGTCTTTGCTAATAAAGGACGTTGTGTTAATAACAAACAACACATTTCAAGCAGTCAAGCCAAACGTATTAATGCAATCATGCTAACTTGTGGGTTTTATGACGAGTCTGGTGAGTTTGCTTTTGAGGTTGGTTTACCTGGTAAAAGTGGTGTTGGTGGTGGTATTGTTGCCTTATTACCTAATCAATATGTTATAACGACTTGGGCTCCTGGTTTAAATGCCAAAGGAAACTCATTAATTGGCATGCAAGCTTTAGAGCAATTTACTACCCAAACCAATTTATCCATTTTCTAAACGTTATATTTTATAATGAAAGGGATAAATAACAAACATCGTATACTAATTTTAGGTGCTAGTGGCTTTTTAGGACAAGCTTTGTATAAAGAGCTTTGTGGCTACTTTAACACCTACGGAACCTATTTTGTGGACAATTATGCGTTTAGTAAAAACCAGCATTATTTTCAATATAATATAGAAGAAGACGATATTTTTGAAATCCTTGATATAGTAAAACCTACCATAATTATTTCGGCCTTACGTGGTAACTTTTCGGCTCAAATTATAGCTCATCATCATATTACCGAATATCTAGTTGCCAACGATAGTAAACTTATATTCTTGTCTTCAGCAAATGTATTTGACGCTTACAGCAAGTTTCCAAGCTATGAAGACGACAAAACCTTAAGTCATAGTATGTATGGTCATTTTAAAATTAAAATAGAAAACATGTTGTTGCGTCTTCCAAAACAACATTATGCTATAATTAGACTACCAATGGTATTTGGCGCTTACTCACCTAGAGTAGAAGAAATAAAGTTTTTTTTAAAAGAAAAACAACCCATTGAGGTCTTTCCTAATTTAATAATGAATGTGACTACAGATAGTAAAGTCACCCAACAAATACACTATATCATTAATCAGAATAAATCTGGAATTTTCCACTTAGGAAGTGAAGATTTAGTGCATCATGACGATTTTTTTAAAGAAATTTTAAATTCGCTTGGAGTCAACAAACCTATCTTTAAGCAAGTATTTACAACCAATAACGACCGTTATCTTGCTGTATTATCAAGTAAAAATAAACTTCCAGACCATTTACAATTAGTAAGTCAAGATATTTTAACAGATTTAGAAGTATAAATTTCTTATTTTTAAATAAAAAATTTATGACAGCACTTACCAAATTAGAAATTGAACAACGTTTACTTAGGCTTCCTGAATGGGAATATTATGATAATGCGATTCATGCTGAATTTGAATTCGAAAACTTTAAAGATTGTTTTAGTGCCATGAGTCGTATTGCTTTTGAGTGCGAAGCATTAAACCATCATCCAGAATGGACCAACGAGTATAATGTCTTAAAAATAACATTAACAACACATGATGCTGGAAGTGTTACTGATAAAGATTTTAAATTAGCGTTAGCAATAGAGCATATTGTTGAAGAGGAAGAAGATTAAAACAATAAATGCCCTAAATGTATAAACCCTTACTCCTACTTATTACCTTATTTTTTAATGTCTCTTTAGCTCAAAACGACTCTATTTTTTGTCAACAATTAGTCGCTGTAAAACAATTAGTGGCAGACAACCATTACCAACCTAAAGCTATTAATGACAGCCTATCACAAGCTGTATTCGATTTATTTATCACTAATTTAGATAATGATAAAGATTTCTTTTTACAATCAGACATCGCACAATTTAAAACCCAACAATTACAATTTGACGAGTATTTAAATACTGACAATTGCTTATTTATTGATTCTTTTAAAACGGTATTAGCACAACGTATAAAAAACACAAAAACAATCCTAGAGTCATTAAACACCAAAAAACCGGATTATTCTGGAGGTTTAATAATGCAATACTTACCTGAAAAAGAGTATACCTATGCTAAAAACTTAGATGCTTTAGCTTTAAATATTGAAAAAGTTGTTGCTCTAAAAGTGCTAAAAGACGTATTAAATACTAATCAAGATATTCAATACATAAAAGACAATTTTGAGACCTTAGAAGTTAAATCTAGATTAGACATTGTAAAAAATCAACTCTGTGTCTTAGAAGAATTTACTACTAATAGTGGTGGTTTAGATAGATATGTAAAAGACGCATTTATAAATGCCTTTTTACAATATCATGATCCGCATTCTGTATTTTTTAATCCAACCGAAAAGTTAATATATGAAGGAGAGCTATCAAGCAACCAATTGTCTTTTGGTATTACTACCGAAAAAAATAAAGAAGGACAAATCACAATAGCACAAATTACTCCAGGAAGTGCTGCTTTTATTAACGGAAACTTTGAGGTGGACGACATCATTATATCCTTAACTGCAAACGAAACAACCTTCAATACTTTGTGCGTGTCTAATGACGCCATAAAAGCATTTAGTAGTAAAGAAGGTCATAAAACTATTGCTTTTACTATAAAAAAGAAAAACGGAACCATACAAACAATAAGCATTACTAAAACTAAAATTAAAGTCGAAGACAATGCTATTAGAGGTTATTTAATTGGTTCTGATCAAGATTTAGGATATATAAAAATACCAAGTTTTTACACTAATGACGAATCATTAAATGGTCGTGGTGTATCCTCTGATTTTGCAAAAGAATTATACAAACTACAAAAACAGCAAATTCAAGGTTTACTTATAGATTTGCGTTTTAATGGTGGTGGATCTATGCAAGAAGCAATCGAGTTAATAGGTATGCTTATAGATCGTGGACCTGTCACAATTATTGAAACCAATCAAAAAGAAACTTACACCATTAGAGATGTTAAACGTGGTACATTTTTTAATAAACCAATAGTTGTACTAGTTAATTCTTATAGCGCTTCTGCGTCAGAGTTTTTTGCATCTGCAATGCAGGATTATAATCGCGCTTTAATTGTTGGATCTACAACTCACGGTAAATCTAGTGCACAAGGTATACTTCCTCTTGATATTGAAAAAAACTTAGGGTTTTGCAAAATTACCGTAGAAACCTTTTATCGCGTAACAGGACAAAGTCACCAATCCATAGGTGTAATACCAGATATTAAATTACCATCTATCTATGACAATCTAAATAGTCAAGAGCAATACTATAGTTATGCGCTAAAAAATCATAGTGTTACGCCAACACTAAAACATAATCCATTAGCAAAACCTGATTATAATTATGTCATTAATACTAACAAACAACGCTTAAAGTCTGACTCTACATTTACTAAAATAGCCAATAGTAATATAAAACTAAAACAAAGTATTTATAATAAAGGTAAAAAATATACACTTACAATAGATGATGTTTTAAAAAATCAAAACAACAAAACTGCATTATACAATCAAGTTTTCCAAGAGCAAACTAACCAAGCTTTAATAACTGTTAACAACACAAAACCTACACAACAATTATTAGATAAAAATCCAGATGACAATCGTTTAAATCAAGACGTCATTTTACAATTATCTAAAGATGTTTATATTGCAGAAAGCTATAATATTTTAAAGGATTTAATTAAAATCAGTCAATAAGTAATCAATTTTAAAATTATTCAAACCGACTGCATCAAAAAATTAAAGTTTTTTTAAATTTGTAACTATTAAAAATTTAACTATTTAGTTTCCGCTGTAGCGGAAATTTAAAAACATATATAACATGGGAAGAGCTTTCGAATTTAGAAAAGCACGTAAAATGAAACGTTGGTCTGCTATGAGTAAGGCCTTTACACGTATTGGTAAAGATATTGTAATGGCTGTAAAAGAAGGTGGACCAGATCCAGCTAGTAACTCGCGTTTACGTGCAGTTATACAAAATGCCAAAGCAGTAAACATGCCTAAAGATAATGTGCAACGTGCCATTAAAAAAGCTAGCGAAAAAGGACAAGGTGATTATAAAGAAGTTATTTTTGAAGGTTATGCTCCTCATGGTATTGCTGTTTTAGTTGAGACTGCAACAGACAATAATACAAGAACAGTAGCAAACGTACGTAGTTATTTTAATAAATGTGATGGTAGCTTAGGGACGTCAGGATCTGTAGTTTTTATGTTTGACCACACTTGTAACTTTAGAGTTAATGCAGAAGGTTTAGATCCAGAAGAATTAGAATTAGAATTTATAGATTTTGGAGCAGAAGAAGTTTTTGCTGATGATGACGGAATTTTAATCTACGCACCTTTTGAAAGCTTTGGAGCTATTCAAGCAGAATTAGAAAGTCGTGAAATAGAAATATTATCTTCAGGTTTTGAGCGCATACCACAAGTCACAAAAGGATTAACTCCAGAACAAGCTGCTGACGTAGAAAAATTATTAGAAAAGTTAGAAGAAGATGATGATGTACAAAACGTCTATCATACAATGGAAGAAACCGAAGATTAGTTTATTCCATAATTATAAATAAAAAAAGCGACCAATGGTCGCTTTTTTTATTTTATGTCTATTTATAAAGTTACAGTTCAAGTATTTGCGCTGCATGATCTTTAGTTTTTACTTTATCAATAACATGTGCTACTACTCCATTTTCATCTACTAAAAATGTTTTTCTATGGATACCATCATATTCCTTACCCATAAACTTTTTTAAACCCCAAACACCAAAAGCATTAATAACTTCTTTGTCTTCATCGGCTAATAATGGAAACGGAAAACTGTATTTATTTCTAAAATTAGTTTGTCTTTTTTCAGAGTCTGCACTAACACCTAAAATTTCATAACCTTTGTCTTGTAAAGCAGTGTAATTATCTGTTAAATTACAAGCTTCAGCAGTACAACCAGGTGTACTCGCTTTTGGGTAAAAGAAAACCACTAGTTTTTTTCCTTTATAATCCGATAAAGATATAGGGTTTCCATCCTGATCATTTACTGTAAAATTAGGTACTTTATCACCTTGTTTTAATGTGTTCATAGTTGTAATTTTGGTTTCATTCAAAAATACAACTAATGACTAAGCAAGAAAAGGTAGAATTTGTTATAAATACGTTAAAAAAGTTATATCCAGAGATACCTATTCCATTGGACCATAAAGATCCTTATACTTTGCTAGTAGCTGTATTATTATCTGCTCAGTGTACAGATGTTAGGGTAAACCAAATCACACCATTACTGTTTGCAAAAGCAGATAATCCTTATGATATGATTAAAATGAGTGTTGATGAAATTAAAGACATTATCAGACCTTGTGGTTTATCTCCAATGAAAAGTAAAGGTATATATGGCTTATCTAAAATGTTAGTCGAAGATTATAACGGAGTTGTACCAGAATCTTTTGAAGCTTTAGAAACTTTTCCTGCTGTAGGTCATAAAACCGCTAGCGTAGTTATGAGTCAAGCTTTTGGTGTACCTGCTTTTCCTGTGGACACACATATACATAGATTGATGTATCGTTGGAATTTAACTAATGGAAAAAGCGTACAACAAACTGAAAAAGATGCTAAACGATTATTTCCTAGAGAACTATGGAATGATTTACATCTACAAATTATATGGTATGGTCGCGAATATTCGCCAGCAAGAGGTTGGGATTTGGATAAAGATATTATAACAAAAACTATAGGTCGTGCATCTGTTTTAAAAGAATATGCAAAAAAATAATGCTATATTAATACAACTATTAACAGCCTTAAATTGCAATGATTACTATAAAAAAACGTCCTGAAACTATTTTCAGGACGTTTTTAAAATTTAGTTTTGAAGTGCTTCAAACTTCAAATTTTTATAATTTATAACACTTAAAGCCTTGGAGTAATTTAAAATAAAACTAATCGTTTCATTTTTAGGATTTAATTTAAAATCCTGCTTTTTTGGGGTATTAGATTCTTCAGAGTAAATTTTTGCCATGTATCTTTAGTTTTGTTCTTAAAAGATAACGACAAAAAAATAACTTTATTGCTCCTTTAGTTTGTCAAAACAATATTATGCTTATCAATAACCTTACGCATATTTATTAAAGCATATCGCATACGTCCTAATGCAGTATTAATACTAACTCCTGTACGTTCTGATATTTCTTTAAAACTCATATCATTATACATTCGCATCATTAAAACTTCTTTTTGATCTTCTGGTAACTCATCAATTAAACGTCTTACATCAGCTTCAACTTGCTCTTTAATAATCACTTTTTCTGCATTTAATGCATTATCACTAATGACTGAAAAAATATTAAACTCGCCTGAGTTATCAAATTTAGGCATTCTACTATTTTTTCTAAAATGATCAATCACCAAGTTATGTGCAATACGCATAACCCATGGTAAAAACTTACCTTCTTCGTTATATTTTCCTCGTTTTAAAGTTCGGATAACCTTTATAAAGGTATCCTGAAATACATCTTCAGCAACATCTCTGTCGTAGACTTTTGAGTAAATAAAACTATAAATACGTTGTTTGTGTTTTGTGATTAGGACTTCTAAAGCAGATTCCTCTCCTTTAATATAGTTACTAACAAGAATAGCATCTGTAATTGTGTCTTTTCGCATAATCATTACTTTTAGGCACCAAAAAAGTGTTCTGGTTGGGGTTTATAAATTAAAAAGTAATGTTATAGTATAGGCAAAAAGTTTTATTCGGATTTTACACAGTTCAAATATAACAACAATCATTCCGAAAAAACAAAAATAAATTAAACTTTTAACATTCTATTGCACAATAATCTGTTTTAAAAGGTGCGTAACTTATGTTATCTTTGCATTCTTACAGGCTAAAATAACTATGAGCACTATACTTTCTGAAGTAAATCCAAAAGAAAATATTATTATTAAAGGTGCAAAATTGCACAACCTTAAAAATATAGATGTTGTTATACCACGTCGTAAATTAGTGGTCATAACTGGATTATCGGGTTCTGGAAAATCCAGCTTAGCGTTTGACACATTGTATGCTGAAGGTCAACGACGTTACGTAGAAAGCTTAAGCAGTTATGCTAGACAATTTTTAGGTAGATTAAACAAGCCAAAAGTAGATTATATTAAAGGTATTGCTCCTGCAATTGCAATCGAGCAAAAAGTAAACAGCACCAATCCAAGATCAACCGTTGGTACAACCACCGAAATTTACGACTATTTAAAACTATTATTTGCTAGAGTTGGACGTACCTACTCTCCTATTTCTGGTCAGGAAGTAAAAAAAGATACTGTAACAGATGTTATAAATCACATAAAAACTTTAGAGTTAAATCAAAAACTTTTATTGTTAGCACCTTTATTTTTAGAAGAAGGTCGAGAATTACAAGACAAACTAAAAGCTTTAAATGCTCAAGGGTATGCAAGACTAAAAGTCAAAGATAAAGTTGTACGTATTGACGATGCTAAAGATTTAACCTCTACAAAAGACGTCTTTTTAGTTGTTGATAGGATTGTAACTAAAGATGATGATGACTTTTACAACCGTTTAGCTGATGCTATACAAACTGCGTTTTTTGAAGGTAAAGGCAATTGCTATATCGAAACCTTAACAGATCAAACCTTACGTCATTTTAGTAATAAATTTGAATTAGATGGACTTCAGTTTTTAGAACCAAATGTTCATTTATTCAGCTTTAATAATCCTTATGGAGCTTGTCCAAAATGTGAAGGATATGGTGATGTTATTGGTATTGATGAAGAATTAGTCATACCAAACACTGCCTTATCTATTTACGAAAACGCTATTTATCCTTGGCGTGGAGACAGTATGAGTTGGTACAAAGACCAACTGGTTAACAATTCTCATAAATTTAATTTTCCTGTACATAAACCTTATTTTGAATTAACCGAAGCTCATAAAAATCTTATTTGGGATGGTAATAAACACTTTGAAGGTCTTAATAGCTTTTTTGCAGAGTTAGAAAGCAAAGCTTATAAAATTCAAAACCGAGTAATGTTATCGCGTTACAGAGGTAAAACACAGTGTAAAGTATGTCATGGTAAACGCTTAAGACCAGAATCTAATTATATAAAAATTGGAGATAAAACACTTACAGATTTAGTCGAACTTCCTTTAAACAAGTTATCCGTATTTTTTGAGAACTTAAAATTAAATGAATACGACACTAAAATTGCAGAACGATTATTAGTCGAAATTAAAAACAGACTAAATTTTTTACATAATGTAGGTTTAGATTATTTAACCTTAAACCGAAAGTCAAATACCTTATCTGGTGGTGAAAGTCAACGTATTAATCTAGCAACCTCTTTAGGTAGTAGTTTGGTTGGATCCATGTATATTCTAGACGAACCTAGCATTGGTTTACATCCAAAAGATACCGAACGTTTAATACTAGTTTTAAAACAATTACGAGATTTAGGTAATACTGTAATTGTGGTAGAACATGATGAAGATATCATGAAAGAAGCCGATCAAATTATAGATATTGGTCCAGAAGCAGGTACATTAGGTGGTGAGGTTGTCGCAGTCGGTACATTTAAAGATATTTTAAAATCTAAATCTTTAACTGCACAGTATTTAAACGAATCCCTTCAAATTGAAGTCCCTAAAACCAGACGTACTAGCAAATATAGTATTGATGTTATTGGAGCAAGAGAAAATAACTTGAAGAATATTGACGTATCCTTTCCTTTAGAGATGTTAACTGTTATTACTGGTGTATCCGGAAGTGGAAAAAGTACATTGGTTAAAAAAATATTATATCCTGCTATTCAAAAGCATTTAACAGGTGTTAGCGATAAAGCTGGACAGTTTTCTGAACTTCAAGGTAACTTTGTTAATATTAAAAATATTGAGTTTATTGACCAAAACCCAATTGGTAGATCCTCAAGATCTAATCCTGTTACTTATGTCAAAGCTTATGATGATATTAGAGCGCTTTATAGCAAGCAAAAATTAAGTCAAATACGTAATTATGCTGCTAAACATTTTAGTTTTAATGTGGATGGTGGACGTTGCGAAACCTGTAAAGGTGAAGGTGTTGTAACTATTGAAATGCAATTTATGGCTGATGTCCATTTAGAATGCGAAACATGTAAAGGCAAGCGCTTTAAAAAGGAAGTTTTAGAAGTCACCTTTGCCGATAAAAACATTGACGATATATTAAATATGACTATCGATGATGCTATTGCATTTTTTGATAAAAACGGAGTAACTAAAATAAAAAACAAGCTTCAACCATTACAAGATGTTGGTTTAGGTTATGTTGCTTTAGGGCAAAGTAGTTCAACCTTATCTGGTGGAGAAGCACAACGTATAAAATTAGCAACCTTTTTAGGTAAAGGAAACACTAAAGATAAAGCCTTATTTATTTTTGACGAACCAACGACTGGTTTACATTTTCATGATATTCAGAAGTTATTAAAATCGTTTTATGCTTTAATTGCTAAAGGACATTCAATTATTGTAGTTGAGCATAATTTAGATTTAATAAAATGTGCCGATCATATTATTGATTTAGGTCCTGAAGGAGGTGAAAATGGTGGTCATTTAGTTGCTTTTGGTACTCCAGAAGACGTTGTTCAAGAAAAAGCCAGTTTAACTGCCCAGTACTTAAAAGAGAAGTTATAGATCTTGAAACAATGTTTCGGTTTGAAACAGTCTTAAAATTTTTGTTAGTTAATTTCAAATTAGCTGGCAAACGTATTTATCATGTGCTTTAATTTCGGTTTAACCGAAAAAAACACTTTTAATATAAGCTGAAAAGCACAGTAAAATCAATACTTAACAAGTTTGGCACAGCTATTGAAACTAACTAGTCAATATAGCGAATGCCGAAACGCTTGATAAGTAGGCAAAATCTAAATCCTTTTTACTATGAAAAAATTAGTACTATTATTTACAGGTTTGTTAATGGGATTAACAACCGTTACAGCAGAAACTAAGTCTGCATCGCAAGGTGAAGATTTAGTACAAAACAGAAATTATTACACACAACCTATTACTTTTATTGAACGTGGTGTTGAGTTTTTATTATTTAATGACGGAACTTTTGATTTTAACACACAGTTATCACAAACTCAAGGTGACAATTATTATAGACAAAGCACTAATAAAAGACGTGCTTTAAATACTACTTATGGTGCACCTGGAACACAATATTTTAACCCAAGAGACAATGGTGTTATCATTACACATGATAGAGATGGTAAAGTTAGACGTGTTGGTAATGTGTTTTTAAATTATAACAGAAGCGGACAAATTAAAAGATTAGGATCAGTTTATGTAAGTTATAACCGTCAAGGTTTAGTTAGTCAAATTGGTGGTATGCGTTTACAATATAACAGATTTGGTCAATTGGTAAGAACTGTAGGTCAAATAAACAGATATAATAATAACCATAACTCCACTCCTATTGTTAACCAAAATAATAATGGTCATTATGAGTATAACCAAAATAACAATGACAACTATTATTATAGACAAGAACAAAAAAAGATCGTAACAGAAACTAGAAAAAGATAATACCCTTTTTACATTTTAAATATAAAAAACCCATAAACAAGCGTTATGGGTTTTTGTTGTTTTAAAAAGCAACATCCTTCATAAACCCTTGATATTGTTACAGTTTTGTTTTTTGGCACGATGCTTGTAATTAGTTAATTGTTCAATCTTAAAACAATTAGTTATGAAACATTTATTCCTTTTATTATCAGCTTTATTCCTTAGCGGATTTACTGTTAATGCAGACACTAACAACACAGTAGATAATGGTATTATTAACAACTCTTATGTAAGAGGATATGGTAATCAATTTATATTTCAAGAAGCAGGTATCGAGTTTTCGGTTTATGCAGATGGTCAGTTTGACTTTTATATGCCTAATTATGGTCCTAAAGTTAATGTAAACATCAACACTAGAAACACTAGTATTAGCTTTAACACTGGTTATGATTATGGTGCTTATGTACAGTATGATGAATATGGAGCTGTTATACAAGTTGAAAACACACCTGTTTATTATGATTATTACGGTCGTGTTACCCAAGTTGGAAATGTATACATAAACTATAACAATAGAGGTTATGTAACACGTGTTGGAGGACTATATGTTCATTATAACCGTTACAACAGATACTCACATTGTACTGGATTTATAAACATTTACAACAGAGCCTATGTTTATAGACCATGGCACAACTACTATATCTTACCTACTGTACATTACAGAGTATTATATACAACACCATATAGACAACATTACAGACCTGTTAGATACAGATATGATAGACCATATTTAAACAATAGCAGACGTAGAACAGCTGTTGCTAACAGAAGAGGAAACACTATCTCTAGAAGCAGAGCTTTAGCCTCTAGAACAAATGGAAGAACTCCAAGAGCAACAAGTACAACTAGATCAAGAAACAATGCTGTTTCAACACCTAGATCAAGAAGAAACCAAACAGTTACCACAAGAACTAGAGGTAACCAAACTGCAACTTCTACTCCTAGAACTAGAAACAATAGAGCTACAACTAGTACACCAAGAACAAGAACAAATAAAACGGTAACCTCTAAACCTAGAACTAATAATACTAGAACAAATGCACCTAGAACTAGAACAAAAACATCTGTTGCTAAGCCAAGAACAAGAAGTGCAGTTAAAACAAAAAGCACTAGAAATACTAGTAGAGCCAAATCTACTGCAAGAAGTACAAACTCTAGAAGCAAATCTTCAAGCAACTCAAGAAGAACAAGATCTAGAAGATAGAAATAGACACATTTGAATAGTCAAAAAATCCTATTATAGATTGTTAATCAAACAATTTAAATAGGATTTTTTTTTATGGGATAAAACGTTTTACTATAACCGAAATATCATCAGATAAATTAAATTTATACACGGAAACTCCATAAATGATTATTAAAATTATAGTTTTTAAAACAATGTTAAGTATTGGATTAAAACTAAACTCCCAAAAATAAAGTGCTACACCAAAAACAACTATTAAAACTAAAGTTTTTAAAGTTGAAATTGTAAAAGGTTGAATCTTAAACTTACTGTAAACGAACAGCAGTTTAACCATGTTATATAAAACAATAGTAATACCGCTTGCGTAAGCTGCTCCGTTTAATCCAAACGACGGAATAAACATATAATTTAATAATACCGTCAAAATTGCTAACATCACTCCAAAAACCAAAACCATTCTATAATAGTCACTATTAAAAAGTATAGCGTTGTTATTTCCTGTTAAACTATCTGACAGTTTAGCTAATCCTATTATTAAAACCACCATAAAGCCTTCACTATAATTATCAGGAATTAATAAATACAGTTGATTAATATTTATGATAATACATAAAAAAATAAACCCACTAATTATAAACAAGTTAATAGAGCTTTTTTGATACAAAATATTTAGACCAATCTTATCCTTATCGTTTAACAACTTAGCAGTAATTGGATGCGTTATTAAATGCATAGCTCTTGAAGGCACACCAATAACAGCCGCAATATAAATAGCTACACCATAATACGCTACATTAGTTATAGCTTCAAACTGACCAAGCATAAACTTATCAATTTCTAAAACTATGTTTGCTACAGAGCCTGCAATAATTATTAAAGCAGAATATTTTAAAACCGATTTTAAATTTGGAATCTTAACTAACTTTAAAACAGGAAGTCTCAAGCTAAACGCATACAATTTCATTATTAAAGTTCTTAAAATATAAACCAAAACAATACTGTATATTAATTGATCTACAGATAGGTATTTATAATGCAATAGCAACAATAAAACCATAATGCATACTCTATGAAACACCTCTTTCATAAAGTTTCCAAAAACACTTTGCATTTGCACTCTACTCCAAGCATAAAACACTTCAAAATAAGCAAACATAACTGCGCAAACATATATTAACCATGTGTAATCTTTGATTATACTATTTTTTTTAGATAACCAATTTGCGATATAATCATAACCAAAATGTGTTACAATTCCTGCAGGAATTACTACTGCTAAAGGCAACACTAACATTAAGGTTAAAAAGCTATTTTGAGATTGTCTAGTCTTAAATGAAGAATAAAATTTAACAATAGTATTATGTACACCAAAAGCCATTAAAGGCATTAAAATATTAGCTGTAGATAATATAAAAGTTATTAATCCAAAGTAAGCTTCACTTAAAAATTGAGTATATAAAAAAATGACATTAATAGCTCCAACACCAAATCCAATGTATGTAATTACAGTATTTTTGATAGATTGATTAACAACTATTCCCATAAGGTAGTGGTGGATTAAAAACTAAGTTAGCAAGGGGTAATTAAACTTGCTAATTTTTTGGTTAATTGTCGTCTTGAGTAACGTTGTAATCCAACAGGATTGGTCGACAAATTATTATTTTTATAAGCTTCAAAATGATTTTTTATGGTTTGTTTTAAAGCTTCATATTCTTGATAATTAAAAAATACTCCAGTGTTTGTGTCTTTAATAATCGAAGCCACATCTGCACCTTTTGGACCAATTGCAATAATTGGTCTATTAGCAACCATATATTCAAATATTTTTCCTGGTATGATTGCTTTTGTATCTTCACTATCTATTTCAATCAATAATAATAATTGGGATTTTTTCTGATACTCAATTGCTTCAATATGAGTTAAATAGCCGATATTATTTAAACTATTGGTTAAATTAAATTTAGCAATAGATTGAAGTATTTCTTCACCAACTGAACCTACTAAATTTAACTGAAACTGATTTGCAAAATCTTGATCTTCCTGTTTTAAATCTTGCAGTACTTTCCATAAAACTTCAGGGTTTCGTTTGGATAACAAAGACCCAATATGTGATAAAGTAAACTTTTTATCTAACTGATTTACAACAACTTCTTCTTTGTCATAACCATTAGTTATGACAGAAATTGGCTGATTAGTTATCTGTTCAAACTCCGTTTTAGTACTAGGACTAGTTACAATAATTTGGTTGGCACTATTAAGCACTTTATCCTCTAAATTTTTATGTTTTTTAACAGAGGTCTTAGTCAATTTTAATTGCTTATGGTAACCTATACTTGTCCAAGGATCTCTAAAATCTGCTATCCATTTAACACCTAATTTTTGCTGTAATTGTAAACCAATTAAATGCAAACTATGTGGAGGACCACTAGTAATAATTGTATCAATATTAAAATCTAAAATGTAAGTAGATAAATAATTTACTGAAGGCTTAACCCAATTTTTTCTAGCATCAGGTATAAAAAAATTACCTCTAACAAATAACATCAAACGCTCGATTAAGCTTTGTTTATTTTTTTCGGCAATAATCCCTTTACTAATTGTTTTACTTTTTTTAGAAAACAATTGTGCAAGTTTATAAGGCTCTTTAATGGGCTGTTGTAAAATAGTTATACTTGGATCAACTTCTGACTGTAAAGACTGGTCTAAAATAGGGTAATTAGCATTAGAAGGACAATACACAATTGGTTCAATATTAAACTCTGGTAAATACTTTACAAATTTTAACCAACGCTGTACTCCTGGTCCTCCTGCTGGTGGCCAATAATATGTAATTATAAGTACCTTTTTTTTATCCATGATATAACGCTTTCGCGGAAATTAAGCCAAGTATGATTAAGCAGTTTCCTTTTTACGAAAACTTTTAAATCCTAAAAATAAACCACCAAATACAAGCAGTCCAAATATTAATGAACTTGCTAATGCAATAGTACTTCCTGTTTCAACCACCTTTGGCTCAAACTTAAACTCAATAGTATGATTACCTTTTGGCACTTCCAAACCTCTTAAAGCGTAATTAACTTTAAAATGTGGTTTAGCTTGACCGTCGATATAAGCATTCCACCCATTACCATAGTACATTTCTGAAAATACAGCAAAACCATTGTTAGCATTATCAGATTGATATTTTATGTAGTTTGGTTTATACGTTGCAACTTTAATTGATGCTAACGAGTCCGTTTTAAATGCCTTAGGTAAGTTAACACTTTTAATTTGCTCTCTTGAATAAATGGCTGTTTGCTTACTATTTAATGTATCTAATGCTAATATTTCATCAGTAGGACTAGCAACTTCTTTCAAGTTTTGCACAAACCAAGCATTACCATTAGCATCATTATTAACATACGGAAATGGCTGGTTGTATTCGGCTTGACCGATAATATATTTTGCATTAAGCATACTTAACACGTTTATATTATTTTTAGAGATATAAAACTCGTATAAATCCTGATATCGTTTTGGTTTTGCAGCATGATAACCACCTAATGCATTATGGAAATAACTAGCTTTTGCTCCTCCTGAAGTAATATCAAACACACGGAAGTTGTCTGTATCCTTAAGGATTTCTAAATCTGCACCATTGGCTTGATATGGACGTTCCATTTTTAGTTTAGATACAAAATCTTCGTTGTTAACATAACGTCTATCAACACCAACAAGATCTATAACAATTAATAAAGCCATAATTACTACAACTTTAGTTTCGTTTATTTTTTTATTTAAAAAGAAATAAATAACTGCTGCTGCTAGTAAAACAAAAACTAAAGTCCTTAGAGTGTCATTAGTAAAAAAACTTGCTCTATCTTCTTTTAAAGCATCCAAAAAAGCTTGACCGTAACTGGCTCTTATTTGTCCATCAGATCCTCCAACAAAACTTATAAGTCCTGCAAATTTTACTACTAAAAACAAAACTGCTAAACCTGCTGTTGTATAAACTGTATATTTTAAAGCTTTTAATTTTTCTTCGGTTTTTACAACATCATTAAATAGTCTAACTAATGCAAAAACAGCCAAAACAGGAATACACAATTCTAAAATAACCTGAATCGAACTGACTGCTCTAAACTTATTATAAAGCGGTACAAAATCTATAAAAAAGTTAGTTAAAAACTCTAAATTCTTACCATATGATAGTAATAATGACAAAACCGTTCCGCCAGCAAGCCACCATTTTAAACGTCCTTTGACTAAAAATAAACCAAGTACAAATAAAAATATAACTACAGCTCCAATATAGGCTGGAGCTTCAACGATAGTTTGACTTCCCCAATATGTTGGTAATCCGTTAGCATAGTCTCTAGCTTGAACAGGTGACACACCTTGAGATACAAAATAATCATACATCGCAGAATCTTTTCCGACGTCTTCTCCACTTCCTCCTCCTAAAAATCTTGGCACAAACAAGTTAAAGGTTTCTAATTTACCATAACTGTATTCTGTAATGTAATCTTTACTTAACCCGTTCGTGATTTCTTTTTTAGAACCATCTGCATTAATTGTAATCTCACTTTGCCCACGAGTACTTTGTTTAACATACTCCTGAGTGGCTAATATATTAGTAGCATTTAAACCTATTGCTAAAATTACAGCAACTAACAATACACCTAAAGCTTTAAAAAAATGAGGTATCATTTTTTTACGATACGCGTCAACCAAATATGCGCCACCTAATACTAAAACTAATAACATCAAATAATAGGTCATTTGATAATGGTTAGCAACCAACTCGAGACCCATAGCTACAGTAGTTAATAAAAATCCTGCTATAAACTTACCTCTAAAAGTTAAAAGAATACCACTTAAAACTAAAGGCATGTAAGCTATAGCATGCGCTTTACTATTATGTCCAACACCTAATATTATTATAAGATAGGTAGAAAAACCAAATGCTAAAGCACCAAGACCTGCTAATTTCCAATCGACTTTTAAAACTAAGAGTAAAACATAAAAACCTAAAAAATACAAGAATAAATAGTCTGCTGGCCTAGGTAAAAACCTTAAAGACAAATCTAACTTTTTAATATAATTATGAGGATATTTTGCACCTAATTGGTAGGTTGGCATACCTCCAAAAGCACTGTTTGTCCAATAGGTTTCTTGACCTGTTTGGACTTTAAAATCTTTTTGTTGTTTGGCCATTCCTGTGTAGTGAACAATATCACTTTGGTAAATGACTTTTCCTTGTAAAACAGGACTAAAATAAGCTAATGAGCAGATAATAAACCCTACCAAAATTAAAAAATGAGGCAAGATTTTTTTAAAAGAGAATTGCATAAATGATTTTAAAAACTGTGAGGTCGAAAATTACTCAATTTCTTCGTAATCTACATACTCACCAACATTTTTATTTGAAGATTTATTTTCAGGCATTTTATCTATCGTAATTTCGCCTTCTTTTTTTAGTGGTTCTTGTCTTTGCTGGTTAAAAGCACCACCAAAACGTTGTGTTGCTTTTTTAGCTGCATATTTAAAAAGCGCAGGAGCAAACAAACGAGATAAGATTTTTAAACCGTAATAAATTAATATAATTATAAGGATGGTTCTTAATAAACCCATGTTGTAATATTTAATAAGTAATCATTTCTTTAACAAAAATACAATTCTTCAGTTTTAAATTAAGTTTTAAATACATAAAAAAAATATAAAATCTTATATTTGACTTTAAACAAATATTTATGCTTAACCCAAAAATAGTATTCACTTATGTATTGCTATTAGCAAGTTTTACTGCTACTGCGCAATACACTGAAGTTATTAACTCTAACAGACCTGGTGTGTCAAGAAGCGCGTTTTCTGTTGGTAAAAATGTGGCTCAATTTGAAGTTGGACCTTACCTTGTTAAAGAAGAACATACACCTTTAAAAAATGAAGCTTCTGGTTTTGGTATTGATTTTGCTGCCAGATATGGTTTGCTTTGGGAACAACTAGAATTAAATATAGAAGGAACGTATCAAAATGACACATTTACCGACAACAGGTCTGTAAACTCTCCAATTGAAACAGATCGCGCAAATTTTAGATATTTGACACTTGGTGCTAAATACTTAGTTTATGATCCTTACAAAAAACTAGGTGAAGAAAAACCAAATATTTTTAGTTATCATGCTAATCGCAAATTTAGATGGAGTAGCTTGATTCCGGCTGTTTCTATTTATGTTGGAGCCAACTATGATGCAAAAAACAACTCATACGTGCCATATACTAATCCTTTGACACGACCTAATTACGAAGGTGGATTTTCGCCAAAAGTGATGATTGCAACACAACACAATTTTAATAGTGGTTGGGTTTTAGTAATGAATTTTGCTAAAGATAGGATAGGTTCAGATTATTCGGATTTTCAATACATCTTAACACTAACAAAAGCCATCAACCAACAATGGGTACTTTTTGGTGAGACCGAAGGTATTAAAAGTGACTACTATGCTGATAACCTTTTTAGATTTGGTGGAGCGTATTTATGGAATAAAGATTTTCAGTTAGATACTGCAGTTACATTTAATACTAAAGACACACCTTCAGTATTTAGCTTTAACTTTGGAGCTTCTTATCGTTTAGACTTTCATAAAGATCCAGATACTGACATAGATAATGGTACAAATGTTTTAGAAGAATACGAGCGTAAAGCCAACCGTAATAAGAAAAACAAGAAAAAAGGTGATGATTCTGACACTCCTTCAGATTCTGGAAAACGTAAAAAAGAAACTAAGGAGATTGATTTTGATGACGAAAACTAACTAGGCCTTTTTTTACCATATGATTACAATTAAAAAAGTAGAAACAAAAGCAGACTATAAAACGTTTGTTAAATTCCCTTTTCAAATATATAAGGATTCTAAATATTGGGTACCTCCTATTATTAGTCAAGAATTAGCCACATTTGATAAAGAGAAAAACCCAATATTTAATGATGCCGAAGCTACATTATTTTTAGCTTATAAATCTAACAAAGTTGTAGGACGTATTGCTGCAATTATAAATTGGTTAGAAGTCAAAGATCAAGACTTAAAAAAAATGCGTTTTGGCTGGTTTGATTTTATTGACGATTTAGAAGTTAGTAAAGCGCTTTTAAATAAAGTTTATACCATTGGTAAAAAACATGATTTAGTATATAGTGAAGGTCCTGTTGGCTTTTCTAACTTAGATAAAGTTGGAGTAATGACCGAAGGTTATAACAACTTAAGTAACATGGTAACATGGTACAATCATAGTTATTATGTCAAACACTACGAAGCCCATGGCTTTACTGTTGAAAAAAAATATATAGAAAGCAGATTCCCTTTTGAAAATGTTAAACCTGAATTTTTCTATAAAGCACAAGAATTAATAAAACGACGTTACAAACTGAGAGCTTTAGATTTAAAAAAGACATCAGAAGTCATGCCTTATGCAGATAAGATGTTTGATTTATTTAACGAAACTTATGCCTCACTATCCTCTTTTGTAGCTATCACAGATATTCAAAAAGAATATTTTAAAAAGAAGTTTATTAGTTTTATAAATCCAGAATACATAAAATTTGTTGTAGATAGTGATGATAAATTAATTGCATTTGCAGTAGTTATGCCTGGTTTTGCAGAAGCTTTACAACAAATAAATGGAAAACTTTTTCCTTTTGGTTTTTTAAAATTATTAAAAGCTAAAAAAGAAAGTAAAGATGTCATGTTTTACCTAATAGGTGTACATCCTGATTACCAAAATAAAGGTGTACATGCAGTAATATTTAATGAATATTATAACACATTTACCGAAAGAGGTATAAAAATGTGTTATCGCACACCAGAGTTAGAAGACAATGAAGCTATAAAAAAAATATGGAAACACTTTAGTCCAGAAATATATATGAGACGTTGTACATTTAAAAAACAATTATAATTTTAGAAAACAAATAATTATCTAAACTAAAAAATCCGATTCAAAATTGAATCGGATTTTTTTATAAGTAAAAAACGTAATAATTATTCACCCATTGCTTTAATTAAAGCAGCAGACATACGCTTATAAGTACCATTAACTAAACGCTCTCTAATTGCTTCAAAAGCATCTAACGTTTCTGACACATCCTGTAATGTATGTGTTGCAGTAGGAATCATTCTTAATAATATTAATCCTTTAGGGATTACTGGATACACAACTATTGAACAGAAAATACCATAGTTTTCTCTTAAATCTCTAACTAAAGCCATAGCTTCTGGAATACTTCCATTTAAGTAAACAGGTGTTACACAACTTTGAGTTGTACCAATATCAAATCCACGATCTTTAAGACCTGATTGTAATGCATCTACAATTTTCCATAAGTTTTGTTTTAACTCAGGCATTGTACGTAACATATCTAAACGCTTTAATGCTCCAACAACCAATTGCATTTGCAATGATTTAGCAAACATTTGAGAACGTAAGTTATATTTTAAATAATCAATAATTTCTTGATCAGCAGCAATAAAAGCTCCTGTACTAGCTAAAGATTTAGCAAATGTTGCAAAATATACATCAATATCATCTTGCACACCTTGCTCTTGTCCTGCTCCTGCTCCTGTTTTACCTAAAGTACCAAAACCATGAGCATCATCAACAAATAATCTAAAGTTGTATTTTTGTTTTAAAGCAACAATTTCTTTTAAACGACCTTGTTCACCACGCATTCCAAAAACGCCTTCAGAAATCACTAAGATTCCACCTCCAGTAGTTTCAGCCATTTTAGTAGCACGCTCTAAGTTTTTTTCTAAACTTTCAATATCATTGTGCTTGTAAGTAAAACGTTTTCCGTGATGTAATCTAACACCATCAATAATGCATGCATGTGCATCAACATCGTAAACAATTATATCATCTTTACCAACTAATGCATCTACAGTAGACACCATCCCTTGGTAACCAAAGTTTAATAAATAAGCTGCTTCTTTATCAACAAATTCTGCTAACTCATTCTGTAATTGTTCGTGTAGTTCTGTATGACCAGACATCATACGTGCTCCCATTGGATATGCTGATCCATAAGCAGCAGCTGCTTCTGCATCTACCTTACGTACTTCTGGGTGATTTGCTAACCCTAAATAATCGTTGATACTCCATGTGATAACTTCCTTACCTTGAAATTTCATACGGTTAGAAATTTCTCCTTCTAATTTTGGGAATACAAAGTAACCTTCTGCTTGAGCAGCCCATTTACCCAATGGTCCTTTGTCCTTGTATATTTTTTCAAATAAATCTTTCATGTAAAATGCGATTTTTAAGCTATCATAGTTAGGTATAATTAGCTTAAGCTATTAAATTTTAGTTAGATGTTACAAAATTAGGCAATTTTATTATTCATGCATAACAAATAACCTATGGATTTCTAATAAAAAAAGTCAATCTTACTATAAATATAAGATTAACTTTTTTCTATGTTTTGTAACGTTTACTTTATATATTGAATACTTTGTGCTGCAGCTTCATTTTTACTGTCAAAGAAACCTTGTTCAGTCATCCACTTGTCACTGTATACTTTACTCATATATCTTGAACCATGATCAGGAAAAATAACAACTACGTTATCAGTATCCTTAAATTCATTTGATTCATTTAGTTGTTTAAGTGCTTGCATTGCTGCTCCAGAAGTATAACCTACAAACAATCCTTCTGTTTGAGCTATTTCTCTAGCGGTATGTGCACTTTCTTCGTCTGTAACTTTAACAAATTCATCGATACTATCAAAATCCGTTGCTGTTGGGATTAAGTTTTTACCTAATCCTTCAATACGATAAGGGTATATTTCTTTATCATCAAACTCTCTTGTTTCATGATATTTTTTTAATACCGATCCATAAGCATCGACACCAATAACTTTAATATTTGGATTTTGCTCCTTTAAATATTTTGCTGTACCAGAAATTGTTCCTCCTGTACCACTACAAGCAACAAGATGAGTTATTTTACCTTCAGTTTGATTCCATATCTCAGGACCTGTAGAATGGTAATGTGCATCTATATTTAACTGATTAAAATATTGGTTTATATAAACAGACCCTTTAATCTCGTCATGCAAACGTTTTGCAACTTGATAATAACTTCTAGGATCATCAGCACTTACATTTGCAGGACAAACATAAACTTTTGCTCCCATGTTTTTTAACATATCAATTTTATCTGCAGATGATTTTGAACTAACAGCCAAAATACAATCGTAACCTTTAATTACACTAACCATTGCAATACTAAATCCAGTGTTACCAGAAGTAGTTTCAATTATAGTGTCACCTGGTTTGATGATACCTTGTTTTTCTGCTTGCTCTATAATATAAAGTGCAATTCTATCTTTTGAAGAGTGACCTGGATTAAAAGCCTCTACCTTTGCTAGGTAATTACCTTTAAAACCTGATGTCATTTTTTTTAGTTTTATCATTGGCGTATTACCAATTAAATCTAATACGTTATCAAAAACTTGTTTTTTTTGTTCCATAAATGCTATTTAAAAGCTACTTATTTTTTTTGATTTTTAAAATCAAACCATGCAAAAGTAATGATTTTTTTTGACTATTTATTTATTCCTTCCAAATCAAATAGAAAAGCGTATTCTAAAGCGACCTCTTTTAAGGCCTCAAAACGACCAGAAGCACCACCATGACCTGCTTCCATGTCTGTTTTTAATAATAATAAATTTGAGTCAGTTTTTAACTCTCTTAATTTAGCAACCCATTTTGCTGGTTCCCAATATTGAACTTGAGAATCGTGTAATCCTGTAGTAACTAACAAATTTGGATACTCCTTTTGTGCAACATTGTCATAGGGTGAATAAGATTTCATGTAATCATAATAGGTTTTATCATTTGGATTTCCCCATTCATCATATTCTCCAGTTGTTAATGGTATTGAATCGTCTAACATTGTGGTTACAACATCTACAAAAGGTACTGCAGCTACTACTCCATTATAAAGTTCTGGATTCATATTAATAATTGCTCCCATTAATAATCCTCCTGCACTTCCTCCCATTGCGTATAAATGCTTTTGTGACGTGTAGTTATTGTCAATTAAAAACTTTGAACAATCAATAAAATCTGTGAATGTATTCTTTTTGGTTAACAGTTTTCCGTTTTCATACCAAGGTCTTCCTAAATACTCACTACCTCTAATGTGCGAAATGACATAGATAAAACCTCGATCCAGTAAACTTAGCCTAATAGATGAAAAATAAGGGTCTATTGTAGATCCATAAGATCCATAAGCATATTGTAAAACTGGGTTTTGACCATTAAGTGTCATTCCTTTTTTATAAACAATAGACATTGGTATTTTCTCACCATCTCTAGCTGTTGCCCAAATACGCTTAGATTGATAGTTATCTTTATTAAAATTAGGATCTAAAACGGTTTGTTCTTTTTTAACTGTTTTTTCTTTTGTTTTAAAATTGTAGTCTATAACAGAACTTGGATTGGTTAACGAATTGAATCCATACCTCAAAGTTTCGCTTTCAAAGTCAGGATTGTTTCCTAATTGAGCTGTATACGTTTCACTTTCAAAATCTAAATAATAGTCCTCTGCTCCATTCCAACTAATAATTCTTAATTGGTTTAAACCATTTTGTCTTTCGTTTACGACTAAATAATCTTTAAAGATTTCGATATCTTCTAATAAAACATCTTCTCTGTGTGGTAATACGTCTGTCCAATTATCACTTGATGTATTACTTTCGTTTGTTTTTTGAAGCTTAAAGTTAGTTGCTCCATCTTTGTTTGTGATAATATAAAAGCTATCATCAAAATGAGCTATTGAATATTCTAAATCTTTTTCACGAGAATTAAAAACTTTAAATTCATTGTCAGGTTGATCTGCTTCAAGTATTTGATATTCTGTAGCCAAAGTACTTGAACTTCCTATAATTATATACTTTATAGATTTAGTTTTGTAAACATAAGTATTGTAAGTTTCATCTTTTTCATGAAAAACTAATTGGTCTGTTGATGCATCAGTACCTAATTTATGCTTGAAAATTTTATCTGAACGTAAAGTAACTTCATCTTTTTTACTGTAAAATAATGTTTTATTGTCATTAGCCCAAGTCATTCCACCTGTTGTATTTACAATAACATCATCATAAATTTCTCCTGTTACTAAATTTTTAATTTTGATAGAATATTGCCTTCTACTAACAGTGTCTACTGCAAAGGCTGCTAAAGTATTGTCTGTACTAATAGTTAAACCACCTAGTTTAAAATAGCTATGTCCTTTAGCCATAAGATTACAATCAAATAAAATTTCTTCATCTGCTGTAAGACTGTCTTTTTTTCTGGTATAAATTGGGTAATCTTTACCTTCCTCATATCTAGTGATATACCAATAACCATTTTGTTTATAGGGCACGCTTTGGTCATCTTCTTTAATTCTTGCTTTCATCTCATCAAATAATGATTTTTGAAAACCCTCTGTATGTTTTAAAATTGACTCAGTGTAATTGTTTTCAGCATTTAAATAATCTAAAACCTCTTGATCTTCTCTTTGATTTAACCAATAATAATTATCAATTCTGGTGTCATTATGAATTTGCAATTGCTTTTCAACCTTTTTAGCTATAGGTGGATTTACATTAGTTTTAGTCATTATAATATCGTTTTTACAGGAAAATACAAATGTAAAACTTATAATAATTAGCATAAACTGTTTTTTCATATTTAATTTTTTTGAATTTTAAACTATCAATTTAATAAATTTGTAGCTTAAACCTTAAAATTAAATAAAATGTTTGGAGACTTAATGGGTATGATGGGAAAACTAAAAGAGACCCAACAAAAAGTAGAGGAAACAAAAAAGAGATTAAATACTGTTTTAGTAGATCAAAACAGTAGTGATAATTTATTACAAGTCACTTTAACTGCTAATAGAGAAATTAAATCTATTACTATTAGTGATGATTTATTAGAAGATAAAGAACAACTTGAAGATTACTTAATATTAACACTAAACAAGGCTATTGCCAAAGCAACAGAAATTAATGAAACTGAATTAGCTGCTGTTACTAAAGAAGGTATGCCAAATATACCAGGAATGGATATGTTTAAATAATTTAATGTTGAAGTATAAAAAAAGGAAGCCAATTGGCTTCCTTTTTTATTTTATGTAATATATACTAATTAGTTAGCATTGATAACTCTAAATTGAGTACGTCTGTTTGCTAAGTGCTCTCTTTCTGTACAAGAAACACCATCAGAACATCTGTTTGCTAATCTAGACTCTCCATATCCATTAGATACAATTCTTGAAGAATTGATTCCTTTAGAGATTAAGTAGTTAGTTACCGCTTGAGCTCTTCTTTCTGATAAAGATCTGTTAGATGATTTAGAACCTCTTGAATCTGTGTGAGAAGCAATCTCTACTGATACACCATCAGCTAATACAGGTAATAATTTAGCATCGATTTCAGCTTTAGCAGCTGCAGTTAATGATGCAGAACCTAAATTCCAGTTTATGTTTAAGTCGTTATATTCAACGATTTTACAGTCCACTTCTTTCCAAGTAGTTAAACCTCCTTTTTTCTGTAATACTTCTTTAGTAACTGTTTTATTAACAGCAGGTACCGTTTTCTCTTCTACTCTAGCATCGTTAGCTAAAACAGTACGCTTTAAAGTAGCTGTTTTTTGAGGTACTTCAATTACTCTTGTTGTTGGAGGTGTAGCCATTACAGTACGTTTCATTGTTGTAGACGTAGATGGTATAGTTACTACTCTTGTAGTTTCAGGAGTAATGATAGTTTTTCTTAATGTAGTAGACTTTGAAGGAATATCAACCGCTCTTGTTGTAGGAGGTGTTGCCATTACAGTACGCTTCATTGTTTTAGTTACAGCAGGAATTTCAGTCACTCTTGTTGTAGCTGCATCAACTACTATAGTACGTTTCATTGTTTTTGTTACAGCAGGAATATCAATTACTCTTGTTGTTGGAGGTGTTACCATTACAGTTCTAGTTACCTCTTTAGTTACAGCAGGAACTTCAATTGTTCTTGTTGTTGGAGGCGTTACCATTACTCTTCTAGTTACTTGTTCAGTTACAGCAGGAATGTCAATTACTCTTGTTGTAGCTGGAGATACTAATACCGTTTTTTTAACTGTTTTATTTACAGCAGGTATTGGAATTGTTCTTGTTGTTGGAGGTGTTACCATTACTGTTTTTTTAACTGTTTTAGTTACAGCAGGAATATCAATAACTCTTGTTGTAGCTGGAGTTAAAACCACACGTCTTGTATATGTACCCATTCCACAGTCAGAAGAACTGTTAGGTGCTTGATCACATCCTGGCTTTGTCATTACTTGAGCATCAGAAGCTAATTCTGTTGTATTAATTGTAATGTTTTGAGCAGGAATATTTTTGTAACACCAGTATCTACAATCATTAGGATCACTTGATGCACAGTCTGCTGCTGGAGTATCACTCATTCCCCATTTTGCTGTTGCAGGCTTAACTTCTATTACCTCATAACCTGAAGTAAATTTAGCAGGAACTACTGATAAAGTAGAACCAAACTCTTGCTTCTTATATGATAAAGTTTCATTACCCCATTTTGCAGGAATAACTTCTAAACGTTGAGATGCTTCTTTAACAACAACCTCAAAAGTTTCTGTACCATATTTAGCTGGAACAATTTCTAATCTTGAAGACTCAGGTTGTACTAATACTGTTACATTTTCTGTAGTCCATTTTGCAGGAACCACTTCTAAACGTTGAGAGGCTTCTTTTACAACAACTGTTTCTGTTCTTGTTTCATATTTAGCAGGTATAGACTGTAGCTTAGTGTAAGCAGCTTCAACCAATACTGTTTCTGTTCTGTTTTCATATTTTGCAGGAATAACCTCTAAACGTTGCCCAGCTTCTTTTACAACAACTTCAAAATTTTCTGTTCCTAATTTAGCAGGAACTACTGATAAAGTTTGACCTCCTTCAGAAGAAACAACCTCAAAGTTTTCTGTAGCATACTTAGCAGGAACTACCGAAAGCTCTTGATAAGATGGTTGAATAATCATTTCTTCAGTTGTAGTATCTGTAGATCCAGGTACTTTTTCTAACTTCTGAGAAGCTTCCTGAGTAACAACTTCAAAAGTTTGTGTTTCATATTTAGCAGGAACTACTGATAATTCTTGTCCAGCTGATTGAGTTACAACTTCTTCGTTTTCTGTTCTGTACTGCGCAGGCACAACGCTTAACTTTTTATAAGCTGGTGCTACCTGTACTGTAATGTCTTGGTTAACCCATACATCAGGAGTTACACAACGTACATAACATTTCCCTGGTTCAGGATTTGTTGGTAAATCTTGTGCAAAAACTGCTGAGCAGACTACAAAAGATAAAATTGTTAGTAATACTTTTTTCATTGTTGTTAATTTAAATGGTTATTTATTAAACATATTTAGTCGAAACTAATAACGACTGTTCTCTAATTTCATTCAAAAAAAATACTTATCAAACAAATACTCACTTTTATTCATAACACTAAGTTAAAATTTCGACCAAAAGCGTTAAAATTCAGCTTAACTACATGTAAAAAAGCAAACAGTGTTATTAAATTTAACAAACACTGTGTCTAAATTACAACTTTTCTAGCACATTAACGACTTTATCATGCTGATTATCAGAATAATTAAGGTGGGTTACTAATCTTAATTTACCATTTCCCATACTAATGATTTTAATATTCTTGTCAGAAAGCACCTCTAAAAAATCATTTTCTGAATATTTTTCATTAAGTTGAAAAATTACAATATTAGTTTCAACAGGTTCGACCTTTTTTACAAAGGAAGATTTAAGTAAAACATCACCTAATTGTTTGGCTTTTATATGGTCCTCTTCTAACCTTTCAATATTATGTTCTAGTGCATATAATCCTGCTGCTGCCAAAAATCCACCTTGACGCATTCCTCCTCCTAAGATCTTTCTAATTCTTATAGCATTTTTCATGATTGCTTCATCACCAACAAGTACAGATCCAATTGGACAACCCAATCCTTTACTAAGACAAACAGATATGGTATCAAAAGCAGCTCCATATTGTGCTGTAGTTTCATTTTTAGAAACTAAAGCATTCCATAATCTTGCTCCATCTAAATGAAACCCTAAATTATGAGTTTTACAAAGGTCTTTAATTTTTAAAATTTCATTAAAATCCCAACACGCTCCTCCTCCTTTATTAGTAGTATTTTCAATTTCAACTAAAGTCGTTAATGGACTATGATAAAATTCAGGAGGATTAATAGCTTCTTCAACTTGACTAGCAGTAAACATCCCTCTATGACCATCTAATAATTTACAAGAAATACCACTATTAAATGAGGCTCCTCCACCTTCATAATTATATATATGAGCATACTGGTCACAAATTACTTGATCACCAGGATTAGTATGTAGTTTTAAAGCAGTTTGATTAGCCATCGTACCACTAGGAAAAAACATAGCGTGTGACTTACCAAATTGTTGAGCTACTTTTTCTTCTAAAGTATTAATAGTTTCGTCCTCTTTATACACATCATCACCAACCTTAGCTGTCATCATGGCTTCCATCATTTCTAAACTAGGTTTTGTAACGGTATCACTTCTTAAATCAATAATCATATCTTTTGTTTTAATCTTGATAAAATTATTAAAATTGTAGTTAAATATTTTTAAATCTTAGTAATAATTCTATTTTTGTTATCCACTCAAAGTTAAAATTATGATAACTTCAGAATACATCAAAAACCTTAATACACGCCTTAAATCGTTAAGGCAATATCTTTGACATTGACAATAAGCTAGTTGCGATTCAAAATGAAGAAGAGCAAACGTTTGATCCTAACTTTTGGAATGACTCTGCTGCTGCAGAACTAGTCATGAAATCCTTAAGAGAGAAAAAAAAATGGATAAACGATTACGAAAATTCTAAATCATACATTGAAGATTTAGAAGTTATTTACGAGTTTTACAAAGAAAACGAAGCAACTTTAACTGATGTTGAAGAACGCTACAATAAAGCATTAACTTTAATTGAAGATTTAGAGTTTAAAAACATGTTATCTGAAGAAGGTGACAGTTTAAGTGCTGTTTTACAAATTACAGCAGGAGCTGGAGGAACAGAGAGTTGTGATTGGGCAAATATGTTAATGCGTATGTATTTAATGTATGCCGAAAAAAATGGCTTTAAAGTTAAAGAGTTAAACTTTCAAGAAGGTGATGTTGCTGGCATTAAAACTGTAACGTTAGAAATTGAAGGCGATTTTGCTTTTGGTTGGTTAAAAGGCGAAAATGGTGTACACAGATTAGTACGTATTTCTCCATTTGATAGTAATGCAAAACGACATACTAGTTTTGCTTCAGTTTACGTTTACCCATTAGTGGATGATACTATAGAAATTGATATAAATCCAGCTGATATTGAAATTACAACCGCTAGATCTAGTGGTGCAGGTGGACAAAATGTAAATAAAGTTGAAACTAAAGTACAACTTACACACAAACCCTCTGGAATACAAATTTCGTGTTCAGAAACTAGGTCTCAACATGACAATAGGTCTAGAGCAATGCAGATGTTAAAATCACAGTTGTATGAAATCGAACTTCAAAAGCAATTAGCACAACGTGAAGATATTGAAGCTAGTAAAATGAAGATTGAATGGGGAAGTCAAATAAGAAACTATGTCTTACATCCATACAAGCTAATAAAAGATGTTAGAAGTAGCCATGAAACAGGTAATGTAGACGCTGTTTTAGATGGAAATATAGAACCCTTTTTGAAAGCCTATCTTATGATGATGGGACAACAAGATATTGATACTGAAAACCTTTAAGCAATGATAAAAATTTACCACAATCCAAGATGCAGTAAATCTAGACAGGGTTTACAGTTATTAGAAGACACAAACCAAGAGTTTGAAATTATAAAATATCTTGACAATCCTTTAACTTTAAAAGAATTAGAGAAAATTATTATCACTCTAAATATCAAACCTATTGAGCTTGTCAGAAAAAACGAAGCCATTTGGAAAGAAAATTATAAAAACAAAAACCTGACAGACAAACAGATTATAGAAGCCTTACAAGCCCATCCTAAATTAATTGAAAGACCAATTGTTACCAATAAAAATTTAGCTGTTATTGGTAGACCAACTGAACAGATAAAAACAATATTATAGTTTATTAACGATTATTTCAGCACAATCAAACTCCCTCACTAAACTAATGATAATAATATATCACAACCCTGAGTCGTCAGACTCAAACGCTTGCCTTGAAATTTTAGAAACCTCAAAACATGATCACGAAGTCATAAAATACCAAGATAGACCTCTAGATAAACCAAAACTAATTAAAATTATAAATCTGTTAAATATTAAACCAGATGAGTTAATCAGAAAAGACAGTAAAGTATGGATTGAAAACTTTAAACCTCTTGTAGATGAAGGTCAACAATTTAACGACGACAGCTTGATTGACATAATGATTGAATACCAAGACATTATAGAACGTCCAATTGTAATAAATGGAGGAAAAGCAGTCGTTGGCAAACCTGCTAAACGCATTTTTAATATAGAACCTAAACAAAACTCTACTTTATGATTTATAGTTTTATATTTAACAAAGCTTTAACCAAACACGCTTAAACCTTAAAGTATTTTTGTAGTCATATTAACAAACCAAAATCTATGACTAAAAATATTATTTCCTTTTGTTTACTGCTACTATGCGCTAATTTTTCTTTTGCGCAAAATGCAAATCAAAAATCAGTAACCATTAAAGGAAAGATTCTTGAAAAAGACACAAACGCACCTCTAGAATATGCAACAGTAGTATTCAAAAGTATTTCATCACCTAATGATGTTTCTGGAGGAATTACAGATGCTAACGGTAATTATTCAGTTGAAGTAAAAACAGGTAATTATACTGTAAGTTTTGAATACATTGGCTTTAAAACCGAAGTATTAAATAATAAATCTATAAATTCTAATCAAACATTACCAAGTCAATATTTAGCAATTGATGCTGAAACATTAGACGAAATAGAAATTGTTGCTGAAAAAACTACTGTTGAGATAAGATTAGATAAAAAAATATACAACGTTGGTAAAGATTTAACTGTACGTGGTGGAACTGTAAGTGATGTCTTAGATAATGTCCCATCGGTATCAGTTGATGTTGAAGGTACTGTAGCATTACGTGGTAATGATAACGTACGCATATTAATTAACGGAAAACCATCTGGTTTGGTTGGTTTAAGTTCTACAGATGCCTTAAGACAATTACCTGCAGAATCTATTGAAAGAGTTGAAGTTATTACTTCTCCATCTGCTAGGTATGAATCAGAAGGTACAGCTGGTATATTAAACATTATACTAAAAAGAAGTAAATTACAAGGTTTAAATGGAGCCATAACCACAAACGTAGGTTACAATCCTGCTGCAGGAATATCAGGAAACATAAACTATAGAACAGGAAATATTAATATTTTTAATACTACTGGTTATAGTTACAGAGAATCACCAGGTAATTCATACGCTTACACGCAATATTTAAATACAGAATTTGATGACGACGGAAATTTAATCTCTGATGATCCAGATACTTATACTGAAGAAACTAGAGATTATGAGCGTATTAGAAAAGGTTTAAACACTAATTTTGGTGTAGAGTGGTATATTAATGATTCTGCTTCTTTAACGACATCTTTTTTATACAGAGATAGTGATAACGAAAGAAACACAACTAACACAACTTTACAAACAGACGCCTTAGGAAACACTTCTACAAATGTTCGTATAGATCCTGAACTAGAAGATGATAAAACCATACAATATTCATTAAACTTCAATAAAAATTTTAATGATAGTGGCCATACTTTGACTTTTGATTTTCAATATGAAGAAAATAATGAAAATGAAAATTCAATCATTCTTTCAGATAACGTAATATCTAATGATATTTCTAGTTTTGAAGAACAAGAACGTATCTTACTACAGACAGACTACGTACTTCCAATCGGAGAAAACTCTCAATTTGAAGCCGGATTTAGAGGTAATTTCAACACTCAATCTACAGATTTTATTGTGCAATCTGTAAATGATGAAGGCGCTTTAGAGCTTGACAATACACAATCTAACTTATTTAACTACGGTGAAGATTTAATTGCTGTATATTCTCAATTTGGAAGTAAAATTGGTAACTTTTCATACCTTTTAGGTTTAAGATTAGAAAACACGAGATTAACTATTGATCAACCAACAAGTGGAGATTTTAGTAAACGTAATTACACTGGATTATTCCCAACAGTAAATTTAAGTTATGAAATTAGTGACAGAGAAAATATAACGCTAGGTTATGCCAGACGTTTACGTAGACCTCGCTCTCGTTTTATCAATCCTTTTCCTTCTTTTTCAAGCTTAACAAGCGTATTTAGAGGTAATCCTGAATTAGATCCAAGTTACTCTGGACAATTCGATTTAGGATATTTAAGACGTTTTGGTAAGTTTACATTTAACGCCTCTACTTACTACTCACATGCAACAGATGGATTTAATTTTATAAGTTTTGACACAGGTGAAGTCGTTACAATTTCTGGACAAGAGGTTAACGTTATACAACGTTCTCCTATTAATTTAGCAACTGAAGACAGAGTTGGTGCCGAATTTACTTTAACATATAACCCATCAAGAAAATGGAGAATAAATACTAACTTTAATTTTTTCCAGTCTGAAGTAGAAGGTACTACTCCTAACGGATTGTCACTTGATAATAAAAACACAAGTTGGTTTGCTAGATTAAGTAATAAATTTACTTTACCTGCTAGTATAGATTGGCAAACAAATTTATTTTACAGAGGTCCAAGTCAAGATGCTCAAAATGATAATGAAGGTATTTTCACAACATCTATGGCATTTAGTAAAGACTTATTTAACGAAAGAGCTTCATTAGCATTTAATGTTAGTGACTTATTTAATAGCCGTAAAAGACAACAAACCACTACTACTCCAACTTATATTAGTGAAAGCGAATTTCAATGGAGAGAACGTAGTTTTAATCTTTCATTTACATACAGATTTAACCAGAAAAAGAAGCGTACTCAACGTGGAAACTATGGTGATGGTGGTGGTGATGAATTTGAGGGATAATATATTAATACCATAATAAAAAGCTGCTAGAAATTCTAGCAGCTTTTTTTATATCCAAAGTCCTGTTATTTTAAATATAGATCATAAAAAAAAGGAAATCAATATTGATTTCCTTTTTTTTATAATTGAATTTTATTGAGTCTAAACTAAATAAAACTATTTATATTTTAAAAATTAAGCATTACGCTTAGCCTTTTTTTCTTCTTTAATCTCGTTTAAACGTTCAATTAAACTTCCTCCAATCCAATAAGGAACTACAAATGTTATTAAAAATATCATTAACCAAAATCCTATGGTTAAGATAGTTAAAAATGCTAAAAAGCCTAAATATTGGTCAAATTCGAACATACTGTGTTTAGTTTCGTGTTTATTATTATTGCAAATATAAAGTAATCTTATTTTTAATACAATATAAAGTAAAAATTTATTAATGGTATTATTAATAAACTTTATAACTATTAACTATGAAAACTTTTTTCATGAGGTTTAAAATTAATTATAAAAGTGCTTTCAGGTAACTTTTTATATTCTAACTTACCTTGTAATTGTTCAGTTAAAATATTAATTAATTCCATCCCTAATGAGTCTGAGGTTTTATAATTAAAATCATCAGATAAACCTTCTCCATAATCTTTATAGATTAATTTAAAATTAGGTCTATTATCAATAATTGTAATACTTAATTTATTTTTCACATTATCTTTAAAGCTGTATTTAAACGAGTTTGTTACTAGTTCGTTTAAAATTAAACCAAGGTCTGACGCTGTTTCTGCATCAAAAAACAAACCATCATCAATATTTATTTCTTTAAGTAAATGCATTGATTTATTTTTTACGGTATCTTCAACATATTTTAATAATTGCTCAACGTATTCTTTGGTTTTTACATCTTTTAAAGTAGCATTTCCATAAAGCTTTTCATGTACTAAAGACATAGACCGTATCCTATTTTGACTATCTTTTAATGCTTGTTTAATGTTTTCATCTTCATACTCGTTTTCTTGCATTAATAATATACCAGCAACCATTTGCATGTTATTTTTTATACGATGGTGTATCTCTTTAATTAAGGTTTGAATTTTACTTAAGTTTATTTCTAATTCATCATTTTTTTGAACAACCAAATTATTTACCTCTTTTAAAGTTTGATTTAAACGTCTATTTTTTAAATATTGACTTAAGGATATTAATATTAAAACAGATAATAATGCATACCAACCATATGCCATGTAATTATTTTTAATATTTATTTGTGGCTTAATTTTAAAGGCACTTCCAACTTTTAGTTCTAGACCAAATAAATCGATTGAAGAATAAATATAATCTGAGTCATTAATATTATAATTTTTATAATATTCTACATCTTTGGCTTCAGAATAAATCTTGGTATCGTTGTAAAACCCTTCTCTTGTAAGATCAAAACTATCTTTAATTATAAATTTATGCAGAAATGTTTTCTCTAAATTATTTGTGTAAAAAAAATCTAATAAATATTTGACATTAATTATTGGCGAAAAATAACCTAATACTTCATTTTTGTTGTTTCTAGCAGAGAAATTAAAAGGAAAACCTGTCCATCCTTCACGTAAATTTACTGGTAAAAACAATTTTATTTTATCATCATACATGTGTTGCTCTAATTCAAGCATTCTGTCAGGAGATAGAAATGTTTTTCCTGAGACACCTTTAAGATTTTGAGGATCTATTTGATTGGGAGTGATAACATATTTAAATATGTGTTCTTTATCAATGTAATTAACCAATATTGAATCATCAAATTTTATATTTTTCAGTAAATCCTTTAAATATATTTGAAGATTTTTTTCAGAAGGAAACGTTTCTGAATTTTTAGTGTAACTTTTTATTGAAGAGACTAATGTAGCATACACCTGTATTCCGGATTTAGCATTATTAATAGCCTCTGTATGAGCTTTTTTTAATTCGGCTTCAATTTTTTGTTGTTCTAGTTGATTGTTTTCACTTAATAATCTATTCAACAATACAGCACCAATAATTAAAATCACTAATACTATAAGGTAATATTTTATATTTTTAACAGAATTTGATACAAACATTAGTATACTAAAAACAGCTTCATTATAGACCATAAAGATAACTGATTTTTATTATATCTTAATCTTTTTAAAAATGAATTAACGATAATTAATGGGCTTTTTTAAGCAGAAACTAATAACTAAAAATATTCTTTAATTTTTAATTTTTATTATAGAAATGTGTTAATTTAAAACCACAAAATTTTGTAATTTTACAATCATAATTTAATCAATTATCAAGATGGAATATAGAATAGAAAAAGACACCATGGGCGAAGTTAAAGTGCCTGCTGACAAGCTTTGGGGAGCACAAACGGAACGTTCTAGAAATAATTTTAAAATAGGAAACGTTGCATCAATGCCACTTGAAGTGGTTTACGGATTTGCTTACCTAAAAAAAGCTGCTGCTTATACCAACTGCGAACTTGGAGTTTTACCTATTGAAAAAAGAGATTTAATTGCAACAGTTTGTGATGAAATCTTAAATGGAGAACATGATGATCAGTTTCCGTTAGTAATCTGGCAAACAGGTTCAGGAACTCAGTCTAACATGAATGTAAATGAGGTTATTGCTAACAGAGCACACCAATTAGCTGGAAAAACTATTGGTGAAGGTGATAAAACAATACAACCTAATGATGATGTAAATAAATCACAATCATCAAACGATACTTTTCCAACAGGAATGCACATTGCTGCTTACACAAAAATTGTAAAAAACACTATTCCTGGTGTTAAGCAATTACGTGATACTTTAAAGAAAAAATCTGAAACTTTTAAAAATGTAGTAAAAATTGGTCGTACACATTTAATGGATGCTACACCATTAACTTTAGGACAAGAATTTTCTGGATATGTTTCTCAGTTAGACCATGGACTTAAAGCCTTAGAAAACACTTTACCACATTTAAGCGAAATAGCTTTGGGTGGAACCGCTGTTGGTACAGGTCTAAACACTCCAAAAGGATACTCTAAACGTGTCGCTGAATATATAGCAGAATTTACAGGGCAACCGTTTATTACAGCTCCTAATAAATTTGAAGCTTTAGCAGCACACGATGCTATTGTTGAAAGTCATGGTGCTTTAAAACAATTAGCTGTCTCTTTAAATAAAATTGCTAATGATATACGTATGATGGCTTCTGGACCAAGATCAGGTATTGGAGAAATCATCATTCCTGCTAATGAGCCAGGAAGTTCAATTATGCCAGGAAAAGTTAACCCTACACAATGTGAAGCATTAACAATGGTTTGTGCTCAGGTTATGGGTAACGATGTTGCTATTAGTGTTGGTGGTACACAAGGACATTACGAACTTAACGTCTTTAAACCAATGATGGCTGCAAACATCTTACAATCTGCGCAGTTAATTGGTGATGCTTGTGTAAGTTTTGATGTTAATTGTGCAGCAGGTATAGAACCAAATCACGAAGTAATTAAAGAGCTTTTAAACAACTCATTAATGCTAGTTACAGCATTAAATACTAAAATAGGATACTATAAAGCAGCAGAAATAGCTAATACTGCTCATAAAAACGGAACAACTCTAAAAGTTGAAGCTGTTAATTTAGGTTATGTTACTGCTGAAGAATATGACGAATGGGTAAAACCTGAAGAGATGGTAGGAAGCTTAAAGTAAGCACTTATAACCTTTTATAAATTTAAAAAACCGATAAGTAAGCTTTATCGGTTTTTTTAGTTTAGTTAGTTATTAAATAAAAAAAATAATAGGGATGGATAAATAACCACTCAAATTTATAACAATTCTAAATAACACACATTAACATATGTTAATAAAACTAAAGTTTACCTCTTACTCTACTTAATTGAACAGGAGTAATACTCAAAAATTTAGCGATTTGATACTGAGGAATTAAGTTATCGATATTAGGAATTATTTTTCTTAGATTTAAATAACGTTCAGTAGCATTCATTGTTAATACTTCAATATACTTTTTATCTTTCTCACAGACTAAAGCTTCTAAAAATTTAGCATAAAAACCCAATATTTCAGTATTAGACTTATATAATTCTTTAAATTTAGTAAAATCCAATACGTAGATTTCGCTATCAGTCAGACATTCATAAGTGCTTTCAGAAGGTATCTTATTCAATAATGCCTCAAAAGACGCAATTATTGTCATTGGTGTAAATAAAGACTTTGTTACCTCCTTACCACTTTCTAATCTAACATAAGAACGCATAACCCCTTTAACTATTAAATAAATTTTGTCAGGTATATCCCCAGAATCATCTAATATAGTGCCAGCAGGTAATGCTTTAAAGACTGAACAATTAAAGATCAAATCAAACGATTGGATAGACATTTTATAAAAAGAACACATATAAGCATATATATCTTCATAAGATGTTTGCTTTTCTGCTACCATAATTTTAATTTACACACAGATAAATGTATACCTTTTATTTATTTAAGATGTATCTTTTCGATGTATCGCAAATAAAGAGCAACAATAAGTAAACTAACTAAAATCGTTCAATACTATGTTATTTATCTATATTTAAAAATAAAACCGAAACACTTTACATGACAATTTTAATAAAAAACATCAAGGAATTACTACAAGTTAGAGACGAAAATACTTTAAAAATTTCTGGAAGTCAAATGAAAGAATTACCATCCATAACTAACGCCTACTTATTAATTGAAGATGATACAATTGTGGATTTTGGATCTATGATAGACGTAAGCAATGTAAAGGCCGATAAAACGATTGATGCTACAAATAAAGTGGTATTACCAACATGGTGTGACTCACATACTCATATAGTTTATGCTGGAGATAGATCTCAAGAATTTGTAGATCGTATTAACGGTTTAAGTTATGAAGATATTGCAAATCGTGGTGGTGGTATTGTCAATAGTGCCAAAACCCTTCAAAACACAACTGAAGATGATTTATATAACCAATCTATACAACGTGTTAAAGATGTAATGCATTTAGGCACAGGAGCTATTGAGATTAAATCTGGTTATGGCTTAACACCAGATGCAGAACTTAAAATGTTACGAGTAATTAAGAGAATAAAAAAAGATTTTCCTGTAAAAGTAAAAGCTACTTTTTTAGGTGCTCATGCATTACCTCTTGAATTTAAAACAAATAAACAAGGTTATTTAGATCAAATTATTAATGATATGCTACCACAAATAGCAAAAGAAAACTTAGCACAATATATTGATGTCTTTTGCGAAAAAGGGTATTTTGATTTAAACGATACTGCACAAATATTAGAAGCTGGTTTAAAATATAATTTAATTCCTAAAATACATGTTAATCAATTTAACGCTTTTGGTGGTGTTGCATTAGCTGTAAAATATGGAGCTATTAGTGTAGATCATTTAGAAGAATTAAACACTGAAGACGTAAAAGCTTTAAAAGATAGCAATACAATGCCAGTAGCTTTACCTTCTTGTTCCTATTTTTTAAGTATTCCATATACACCAGGAAGACAACTTATTGACGCTGGTTTACCTCTAGCTTTAGCTACAGATTATAATCCTGGCTCTACGCCTTCTGGAAATATGAATTTTGTTGTAAGTACTGCTTGTATTAAAATGAAATTAACACCTGAAGAAGCTATAAATGCAGCAACATTAAATGGTGCTTATGCAATGGGTATATCTAAGCAATACGGAAGTATTACTAAAGGCAAAAAAGCAAACATTATTATAACTAAACCTATTTCAGGATATAACTATTTACCTTATGCTTTTGGAGATAACCATATAGATCAAGTTATTATTAATGGCACTATTATTTAAACTATTTAGATGGAAGTAGAAATTATAATTGTCTTCTAAAATAATCTATAGAGTATAAAAAAACCTGAAAGCTTAACACTTTCAGGTTTTAATGGATTTTTTAATTAATGTTAAGCAAGTAACTATTTAAGGGAAAATTCTGTACTTGATATTAATTCATTTGCATTAAAAACATTGATTTGATAAAGTCCTGACTCAAATTTCTCATCTTCTTTAGCATCTATAAACTCACAAATATCTAGGTTTCCGTTTTCATAATTAAACTTACTAATAAGACTATAATTTAGTACTTGTTCTCCAAATTTAACTTGTTCATCAGCTCCTAAAATATTACTACTAGGATCAATAACTTGAACGTAAAACTCTTTATCACCAGACAGTACTAATCTGTTTTTAGTAACAGTAAAACATACTCTAATTTTATCACTACGTTTCGCTCTTTCAGTAGGTATTAACTTACCATTATTACGTTGTATAACTCCAAAACCTTTTAAGTTAACAGCATTAAGTACTGCAGCCTTTTCAACAACATCAGCTAAAGCAGTATTTTGAATAAGTAAAGAGTCATTAAACATTCTGCTTTCTTCATATCTAACATTAGTACTATCTAATGTTGTAGCTAACTGCATGTTTTCAACTTTTAATCTATCATTTTCAGTTAAAAGCGCATCCATTTCAGTTTTAAGTGCATTATATTTATTGTAATAACGACCTAAATTTCTTACATTAGTTTCAGAAACTTTTAAAGAATCTATTAAATCTTGAATACGATCTCTAGCTTCTACTAAATTTTGGTTTGTTACTTGAGTTTCACTTAAAGCAACGTCATATTTTGCTGCCATAGTGTTCAAGTCTGTTAACACATCGTTTTTTTCTTGTGTTAACTGCTCCTCATTTTGTTTTTTTTCTTTGTACAAAGTAGAAGTGTAAATTCCTGTACCAATAAATAATGCTAAAGCGATTCCTAAGGCTACTTTTAAACCTGTACTTGCTGTGTTATTTGCCATAATCTTTTAATTTATGAGTTAAACATTAATTTTAAAATCTTATTATTATTGTAATAATAAAAACGTAATTTTATTTTTTCAAATCTACATAAAAAGTAAATGAATAAGTTAATTTTATTTAATAATTCCTTTTCAGACCACTTAATTAATGCGCGTTCTGGCGAAACTAAATTTGGTCAACAAACCATTAAATTAACTAGTGTTTCCAATATATACGACACACTTAAAAGTTTAGACGTTAAGTATGTTTTATTTGGATTACCTGAGGATGTTGGCGTTTTTGCAAACCACGGAAAATCAGGAGCTTGCAACACCTGGAAGCATGTAATTAAAATTTTGTTAAACACACAAAACAATGTTTTTAATGAGGCTAGTAAAGTATTAGTTTTAGGTCATTTAGATTTTACGGAAGAACAAAAAGAAGTTACCAAATTAAAACAAGACAATCCAAAGCAAATCATTAGAGCTAGAAAATTAGTAGCTCAAATAGATAAACATGTGGTTGATTTGGTCTCGACCATTGTTAATGCTGGTAAAATACCAATAGCTATTGGTGGAGGGCACAATAACGCTTATGGAATGATTAAAGGGACTAGCTTGGCTTTAAAGCGACCAATAAATAGTATTAATCTTGATGCACATACAGATTTTAGAGCTTTAGAAGGCAGACACAGTGGTAATGGCTTTAGTTACGCTTACGCTGAAGGTTTTTTAAAACGATATTATGCTTTTGGGTTACACGAAAACTATACGTCAGCATCTATATTTAGTCAATTTAATAACAATAAACATTTAGATTATAATACTTACGAAGCTATTGCAGTACGACAAGAGTTAAAATTTAAAAAAGCGCTTAAACAAGCTACAAAACACGTTAGAAAAACTAATTTTGGGATAGAAATTGATTGTGATGCCATTTTAAATATTAGTAGTAGTGCACAAACACCAAGTGGTTTTTCGGTTGAAAAAACAAGACAATTTTTACATCATTTTGCTTCACATAGTAACGCCAATTATTTACATATTTGCGAAGCTGTTGCTAAAAAGAAAAATGGACCGCAAATAGGTAAATTAATTAGCTATTTAATTACGGACTTTATACGCTCAAACGACAAAAAAAATGACTAAATTACAATTAGAATATTTAAGATTAGTACTTACGGTTATTGTATTTGCACTAATTATAACGCCTTTATTTTTACATATAAATCAAGTTACTATTAACTGGTTTAACAGCTTGTCTCAAGTTATGGCAATACCATTGTTAATACTATGCATTGGTATTCCGTTGTGGATGATTGTGGATTTGGTAAGAAAAAATGTAGCTGATAAATCTATATTTAATTTGACCTTTTTTATTTCTGTTATTTCAATAGCATTATTGTTTTTTTCTATTAAAATTTTAAATTAAAAATGATTGATAGCACAATTAAAATCATTCCTTTTGACCCAAAATTATCTCAACAATTTTACGATTTAAACATAGAATGGTTAGAGCGTTATTTTATAATTGAGGATTATGATAGAGCTGTATTAAGTCAACCTCAAAAATATATTATTGATAAAGGTGGTTTTATATTTTTTGGTTTATTAAACCATAACATTATTGGAACTTATGCTTTTATGCCTTTAAAAAATGAGCCTGGTTTTGAACTTACAAAAATGAGTGTTGCTCCTGACTATAGAGGATTTAAAATAGGTCAACAACTACTAACCCATTGTATTGCTTTTGCAAAACAACAAAACTTTAAAAAATTACTATTATATTCTAGTACAAAACTGGAAAACGCTATTTATTTATATCGCAAATTTGGTTTTGAAGAGGTTGTGCTTGAAGCGGACTCGCCTTACCAACGTGCAGACATTAAAATGGAATACGATTTAAACGTTTAAATTAAAGACCTTCTAACGAGTCTATTTTACGCTTTAGACTTTCAATTTTACTAGCTTCTTTTTCTTTTAAAATAGAATCATATTTACGTTGTAATACCTCTAAAGATTCGGTTTTAGTAGCATTAGGCAATGTTGTTGTACTATCAATAGCCATATATTGATCGTTTAAATCTTTAACAATAGCTTCGGTTGCTTTGTCTTCGTCAAAATAAAACTCTTCTATACCTTCACTAGATCTCCAAGCTTCGTTTAATTGGTCATAAACAGATTTTTCCCATTGACTTGGGTGTTTTGCATCAATCCAAACTACATCTCTGTATTCGCTATCTATTAAAGCTAAATCTGGTGTTGCACTTCCATCAAATTGTGAACCTTCTTCTTTTATAGATGAAATTGTACCTAGAAAAAACATGCGTTTGCGACCTGCAATATTTTTTATATATGGTCTAAATTCTACTGGTTTATTTACTGACCAATCGTATTCTTTTCTAGATTCAATAACTTTTAAAGGCATTGCAGATACACCTGCATACCCTTGTTTTTTTGATGCATGATCATAATAATATAGTCTATTTGTTCCATCTGCAGGTACAAAAACACTAAACGTTAAACTGGTACGCTCCTCTCCTACTGGTTCTAAACCAAACCAATGGTATAGACCACTATAGGCATCTGACTTTGAATCTGAAAAGTCAAAATCTGTAACAAATGGTTGCTGGTTTTGATCATCAGGAAGGTTTGGAATTTTTACTGCAGTTTCCATATTCCAAGGTAATGGATCGCTAAAACCACCTAAAAACTTTAAAGATTCGGCTTGCAAACGAGATACTTTTTCTGATAAAGTATTTTGACGCGTCAAATAAGGATGATTTTTCATTTGGTCAGGCGCTATAAAAGTCCCTTTACCGATGGTTACACGCTCTATATAATCGTTAAAATCGTGTGCACCATTATCTATTACCATAACACCTCCAAAAGTTGGATAAGGAAAGAAAAAACCTTTCCATTTAATTAAACTTACAACTTCAACCCATTGACCAGAATCGTTTTTCATGTAAAAAGTATCACTTGGCTCGTAATTAAATAACATCCAAGGATTAAAACGTTGCACAACTGCATTGTATGTGTTTCGGCTAAATTTTAATGATTCACCAATAGAGAATGTTGCTGATATTCGGTTTTCGTTAGAAAATCTAGGAAAAGGTGTTGTACTTGATACCGAAAAAACTTCTTCTGTATTATCGCTTATCCCTTGCCAAACGTATTTTTCGGTTGGTTGAATAGCCATAGTCCATTTATTTTGATCATCAATACGTACTAAATGTGGTAACGATACATCTTTGGTTTCTCCTACACTTTCATTAGCCATAGAAAAAATGTTACGTAAAGGTTGGATACGTTCGTTTTGCGTTAATGGTAACTCATCAACTTCAATTTTATTTAAGTCATTAAATACATTGTATGTACGCATGTAATCATACAACTGAAAATGCCAACCAGCAGCATATAACAAACCAAAAAAGGCTAAAAGTAATCCTAAAACACCTAATCTAGTTCCTGTTGAAGCAGAGTTACGAAATTTACGCAATCCAAAAAACAGAACAATTGCACTTATTAGAATTACAAAAATATACTTACGGAAAAATAGTAATAATGGCTGATAATCATCCCTTAAAAAGAATAACAAACCAAATACAATTAGCCCTAAAATGATAACTATTGTTTTTTGTTTTCCGCCTTGATTCCAATAATTTTTAATCATATATTTTATATTTAGGTTGACAATTTATAATTACAACCGAATAATTTATTAGTTAAAGTATTTTCAGCTTTAAGCTGAAAACTTAGCATTTAGATCGTAATGGTTTTGATTAATAATCAAATTACATTAATCCTTTGTCTTTTAAACGCTCTCTTGCGCTTTTTTCTGGTGCTTTTGGTGTCTCTTTAATTTCTTTTTTAGCTTCCTGTACAACTTTTGCATCTTGAGTTTTAAGGTCTTCTAAAAATTCTTTTCCTTTATTTAAGCCATCTTTAACAACGTCTTCAAGACTATCTGTTTGTTCTTCTATAACTTCTCCAGATTTAATAACAAAATTAGCAACATACGTACCAATTAAGGTTCCAAAAATAGCTGATGCTAAAGAGGAAATACCATAATAACTACCAAAAATAGCTATTGGTGTTAAAAACTGAATGATTAAAGCTACAATTAAAAATAAAACAGCTACCGTTAAAACTCTTGGCAAAATATCTTGTTTATAAATAAAACCTTTCGTGTCAGTAGATTTCATTTGTAATGCTTTGCTATTAAAAATTTTATTAAAAGTACGATATAGCTTATTGCTTTTAGACTCTGTCCAATACAAGAAAATCCCAAAAAGGATTGCTCCAAAAAATATAATAATTTCTAAACCCATAGTTTTATTTTTGATTAGTAATCAAAGCTATTTATATAGCCTCTACTAAATTAGTCTATAATTTTTAAATATTGTTACTAATAGTTTCAATCACCCAGTCTTTAAATGAGTCATCCCATGTATTATATTGTCTATAAAACTCTTCTTTATCATACCAATATAAAAACAATACATCTCTAGGTGATACATTTATTAAAAGCTTCCAAATTAGATCTTGATGCCTTGCTGTTAAAGAACTATGCGGAATATGCAATGCGTTAAATAAATTAGCATCTACCACGTCTGCTATTTTATATTGGTTACTTACTTCTAGTTTGTCCAAATACAATTCGACACCCATAACACGTTTACGCGTTGTAATATCCAGTTTATTTAAATAACTTTTAAATAACACAGGATCACTTAAAATATCACGTAATGGATGCTGTGTATCTTTTAAAGCCATTGCAAATTCCATTTTTTTAATGCGCTGATAACGGTCTGTATTTAGGGCTTCTTCCAAATCATGCTCAATAATAACATGATCACGTAACTTATCCATTAATTCGGGTTGTTGAATATGAAATATAGTTACATCTTGTATGGTATCTTTTATGGCTTCTTTGTACCATTTTTCATCTTCAAAAACTGCAATTGGTGTTATAAAATCTCTTAACATATAAACACCTCCAAATGCTTTGGTGTAAAATGAGTCAGTTTGATATTGAAGACTATGTAAGCTTAAATCACGACCACGTAAATCACCATATTTTTTAGCCGAAGCTAAAATTTTAGCATGTAATTCTTCATCAATAAAATTATTACCATGTCTAAAAGTATCTATTAACTGTTGTTGTTCTTTTTGTATTTTATCTAGGTTATTAACTAAATGAAATTTAATATAAACCTTGTTATATTTTAAAACATCAAGAGGCTCGTAAAACGCATCAATATCTTGATCAAAATCAATACATATAGCTGAATCTCTGGTTATGTCATTTATTTTTTGACCATGTACTTGAAACACTTGTTTCATCATTTCTCTGTCAAAACTATGAAATGGTGAGTACACAGGTTTACCTTTTTGTAATGGTGAAATAATTATAGCGTGTGGATTAGCCTCTCCATTATTTAAATACATTGTTGACCCTTTTTCTTCAGCTATTTCTGGGCTATAACCAATACCATCAATTGAAAACTTTGTTAGTTTGGTTGGTGAGAATCCTAACTTTTGAAGACATTGATTATAACGGTCTACCAGTTTACCACTAATAGGGATAAGTTCGCTTCTATAAAGATTTGCTAGTTTAAGTTTTTGCATTACACCTAATTATTTTCTTTCTTCAATTTTTTAATCATTTTTATATTACCTTCAATAGGTGCTATAATTACTTCTTTATCATCTTTAAGAACATAAAATACATACAAACTATTTTTACCTAGCATTTTAATATCTTGAGTTAAACCATTATCAAAGGTTAATTTATGACTTATATTATAATCGTTAGTTTCTACTCGTTTGTTGGTTTTATAACCACTACCTATACCTAATCCTATAAAAACTGAAAAGACATAAAAAGCAATCATGGTTATAACAGCGTCTTTAGCATTTATTTTAGCTTGTGCTTTTTCTAACTTAATTTTATTTTTTCCTGATTGATATTTTGTCTTTTTGCTTAACCATTTATAATATTTAGGTGTAATTTTAACCATTACATAAGCCATAATTATACTAAACACAACTGCCAATCCTAAGATTAAATTTCCTGTCATTACAGCTATGGGACTAATTAACACATCTAAAACGGACGAATATTCTAAAATATTAATCCCTAAAAACTTATAATAAATAGTCTCATATACAACACCTAAAATTAACAAAAACAAATAACCAATTGACAAATAATCTTGTAATCCAAATTGTGATAATTTACTACCAGTTGTTTTATTACTCATAAGTTTTATACTAGCTATTAATAAATATGTTATTTATCTGTGCATACTGCAACAAACAAATGGTTTTTATATCTTTAATTTCGCCTGTATTTATCATATTTACTGCAGATTCAAAAGACATTTCTAAAACCTCGATATCTTCAGTTTCATTGACTGCTCCACCTCCTTCATTAATTTTCATATCATCTGTGTATTCTGCAATAAAATAATGTAAAATTTCTGTTACAGCTCCAGGTGCAGAATACGCTTCCATTACTTTTTCTACGTGTTCAATTTTATAACCTGTTTCTTCTTTTACTTCTTTTTTAATACAATCCTCAGGTAAATCATTATCCAAAAGTCCAGCACAAGCTTCAATTAAAAAACCATCTTCATTACCGTTAACAAAAGTGGGAATACGAAACTGTTTGGTTAACACTACTGTTTTTTTTGTTTTATTAAACAATAAAATAACAGCTCCATCACCTTTATCATAACATTCTCTAACAACCTCTGTCCATTGACCATTACTTTGCAAATAATCATAAGTTAACTTGTTTAAAGTATACCAATGGTCAGAAAGTAAATTGGTTTTAAGATTTTTAATTCGGTTGTTATTCATATATAAAACTTGACTTTAATGTATTAAAAATTAAAACTATGCACCAAACTGCTCTCTAGCTTTAGTCTCAATATTTAATTGGTTTATTCTAGCATCTACTTTACGTTTAAAATCAGTGTCTGCAATGGTGGCAACATTATCTAAATAACGCACTACTTCTTGTCTTCTAATTTCAGAAAAGTTTAATCCTTTCATGTTAGACTTCATTAACTCTTGTAACATGTTAAATTTAGTTTGGTAATCTTTTTTGAAATATGTTTCTGGATTATCAAACCAGCTTTGTTCTAAATCAAAATCTGTTAATCGTAATGATACTGCACTTTGTATGTTTCGAACATCACGAGAAGAGAAAAACGGAAATATTTTTTGAATCTCTTTATATAAGGTTGCGTAAAATAAATGATCTGTAGCTTTATGTTGTTTTTCGGCTTTATCATAAGCTTCTAACACACGTAACTCTGTAGGTTTTTCAGATACTTTTAAGATTTCTCCCATATTAGTAGCTAAACCTTGATCTTGTAAATATTTATAATCTGCAGGACCTTGCATATTAACAAAGTCTGGCATAGTCTTATCTAACTTACTCCACCATAAATGATCTTGGTCTAAAAAATCATGCTCTGTTCTTGCTCCATCAATTTTAAAACGACCTTGAACACGAGAAATAACTGCTTTATCTAACATTTCTGGAAGGTTAGTAAATAAACCAATCGAGCTATTACCGTAATTTACCGCATAAGCACCTTCTGTATATCTTAAAAATACACCAATAACTTCCTTTACACCTGCAGACACACCTTGAGCTGTACGCTCTTGTAGATTGTTTTCAGCATCATCAATAGGTGCAAAAATTAATTTTGTAGGATCTTGCATTGGTTTCATCCAATCTACCATTTTCTCAGCAGATCCACCTTGAAAAGTACTAATTAAAGTGTCAGGCATTGGGTGAAATAAAAACGGTATATCTAAATTATCACAATGCTCTTTTAAACGTGTTGCTATTGCAGCAATTAACATACTTTTTCCTGTACCAGGAATACCGTAACCCATAAAAACTGGCATAAATCCACCAAGCTCTTGAAAAGGATTTTTCTTTGCTTCAAAATCATAGCTTAACATACGCTCTGTTAAACGTCTAGAAAAGTGTTTTGCATCTCTGTTTCCAACAATTTGTTCAAATTTAATTTTATTAAATTCAATACTTTTTGCTGTGCCTTGAAATGTGTTTTCCCAACCAGAAATAGCAAAATCGCTATTTTCTAATTTATAGGTTCTATCAACAATTGTTTCTGTAAAATCTAGGCTACTTTTACGTAAGTTAATCTCGTCTATTAAAGCTTCAAAAAACACTACTGTAAAATCAGCAACATCTTTATCTGACTTAACAATTTCAGGATGTGCTAAATATTTATCATAATAAAATAACGCACAAGATGTAGCTTTTAATGGTGATAGTAATGACAATTCTGGTATACCTGCAAATTTTTGCTTCATTACACTTAAATCGTCTGAAGCATGAGGTTTTAATAAATGTAAAATTTTATACGCTGAAGCAAATAACATAAAAGCACTTGCGGTTTGCATTTTACTTTCATATTCACGTTTACCATCAGTATCTAATGCCGATTTACGCTCGCTTAAACTAGATAAACCTGAGGCATCATAATAACTATCTTTAATCCAAATCCCTAAGGTTAAACCTTCTTGAACTGCATATAATGTTTGATTTAAAAGAATTGGTATGGCTACCGAATCTGGTAATAATCGTTTTTTTAATGCTAAAATGGTTTTAGAAACCGAAGTTATTGACGTTGAAGACCCATTATTGGCTTTAGATAAGTATAATAAAATAGACTCGTCTTTTGCTTCTTTATCTTTGTTTTTAGCACGTCCACCTTGCTCCCAACTTATACTTTTTAAATATGATGAAGCTTCGTCACGTAAAACGTCTAATTCTGATTTTTTTATAGGGAAAGTTGAATTGTGTTCCATGTTTTTAGTAAAAAGTTATAAGTGAAAAGTGAAAAGTTATTACTTTGCCAACTCACTCTTTCACTTGTTATTAATTAACAGTCAGCATCTAATTTTTAAATTAATATTACTTAGACTGTATTATTATTAAATTATATTTTTAAAGTCTAAAATTGTATAATTTTGCAGATTCTTCAATTTCTTCTCCAATATTACCATCATATTTAAAACTATGAATAATCCATTGATCATTAGGTTTATAAAACTGAAATGTAAAACGAATTGGTTGTCTATCATATTTAACAATGTAACTCAATAAGATATAACTATCAGCTAATTTTTTTTCAAACATTAATTCATGACCATAAAGTTTACCAACAAAATCCTCGTTCAATCCAGCAATTTGGCTTTTTAATTGAATAATTGCGTCTGTATTTTTACTAATCCATTTATTAGGTTTGTATAAATTATCTATTGCTGTTGATGCTCCACTTTCTTTAAATTCTTTAAAGAAAAGCTCCGAAATTTCTTTAGGTTTAGATTGCGAAAAACTAAAACATGAAACAAATAGCATAGCAAATAATAATTGTTTTTTCATAATTAGATTTTATTTGATTTTTAAATCTGAAACTTGAAAAGGTGGTTTTGCCAACTTATTCATAATTTCTGGGTTTTTGTTGTATAATAATTGAATAATACGATGTGGTGCAAACACGTAACCTTCTTTGATTGGTGTACTCCAATTTTGAAGAATTTGTTTTTTAAAATATCCACCTTCTTTAAATTCACCTCCTGTATATACTTCGTGTATTTTTAAGGATAAAGCGTAAGCTTCTAACGGAATTTCTTTTTTACTAATAGCGTCTAGTATGGTATGTGTTAAATCATTATCATCTTTGGCAAATACATTATGAAAAGCACCTACATCTATACGCTTAAAATATTTTGGATATACATTTTTTAGGCGTTTATCAATACCATAAGCCATGGTATCCATATTCATTTTACGATCTGCTACTGCTTTTAGTGTCTCATAGATGTCATCTTTTTCTTTAAGTGGATCATTTCCATCATAATCAAAATACATAAAGCAGATAAATGGTCTGTTTAATGAGACGTCATAAAAACTCCAGCTAGTCATAAATTTGGCTTCGCTATTTTCTGGTGCTTTTATTATTTTTCCTTGTACAAAACGGTTAAAAATATATTGCTGCTCTACTGAAGTATAATAAACTATTGATGCTGCTTGGTATAATTTATCGCGTTTTACGGGTTGTTTTTTACGAAGTAATTGATCTAAAAACTCGTCTTGAAGTTCTGATACGTCTTTAAGTTTGTTTAAATAATTATCTCGTAATGACAAGTCGTTAAAAAGGTATCTAAATTCTAGATAATTAGGAAAACCTGAGTCAGTAACATCCACCTTCATGTTGTCTTCTTCATCATACATGTACTTGACACGCATGGCTTCGATAGAATATAATAACAGATCACAGTATTGTTTAAAAAAAACAACTTCTTGTGGTGTGCATAACCCGTTTTGTTGTACGCCAACTATTAATTCTTTTAGTGCAAAATCTACTTTTTTATGATAAAAAACATATTGCTCTTTACTGTCTAGTATTGCAGAATCTAATGGTGTGACAATGTGGTTTATACTCATTTTATTTTTTGATAATAATTGTAATTATTGACTAAAACTAGGGTTTAAATAGTCTGAGTAAGTCTTTGAGTAAGCGCGTTAAGGATTGTAGTGGCATCCTTTTGCTTTTTTTGCAAAAGATATAACGTAAAGCCTGACCTACTTTAGCTAGTTAAAAGCTAAAGTAGGAAACGCTACAATAATTTTAAGATAACAAATCGTCGTTTGATGCTTCTGGTTTTGGTGCTCCTGCTGGTGCATCGTCTCCTGAAGGTGCATTGTCAGAGCTGTAATATTCTTCAAAAATCTCTTTCATGTCAATACCATAACGGTCTGCAAAATTCTTTTGGATATCTACATCTTTAGCTCTGATTTCCTGTAACGCTTCTGCATAACTACGGTATACACCTTGCATAACTTTTTCGTGTACTGGAATGTTGTCCATCATCTCTTGACGTGCTTTTGCACTTGCGGTATGCATTGATGCTAAGGTCTCTCCAATATGCTCATCTGTTTTAACTCCTAAATGCTCTAAAATAGCAGCAAACTCTTGATCTGTACGTGCTTTTAATGCCACTACATAACCGTCGTAATATTTAAGACGCTCTTCTGTATCTGACTTTAATTTTGCACGATGTGTTTGTAAATTACTACGTAATGATGTTAATACTTTTATTGTTAAATTATGCTTGTGCACAAAACTATCTTTTGATGCTGCTAGTGTTGTGTAAGCATTTTTAAGTCCTTCTAACTCTTCTACTTCTTGCTCTAATTTTGTAACTTTTGATAATGCTTCAGAGTATTCTGTAGATTGTTTGTCTGCAACTTCTTCTAAGGCTTGACGTGCTTGCTTTAGTAAAGCGTATTGTGTTTCTAGTTTAGTTTCTGTCTCTGCTTTTTTCTCTAAGGCTTTGGTATGGTTTTTAGAGGCTTCTACTATTGCTACTTGTAGCTTATCTTCTACTTCTTTGATTTCTACCTCACGGTTTTTAAGACGTGTTACTGCTGCTTGAGATTTGTATGACAGCTCACTTAATAAGGTTTGGATATCAGCACTTTCTATACGCTCTTGGAACATAGCTTTTGCTTTGTTGTCTGCACCTGCTCTTACTTTTTCGGCAGCTTCTACAGCTTTTTCGGCAGCTTTAATTTTGCTTTTGCGTCCCCAAAGGTTATTCCACCAAGTGTCTGGTTTGTTTTGTGCATCTTCTAATTCTATTTTAGAACGTTCTAATGCTTTTTGAGCATCGTCAATGACTTTTTGTTCAGTCTCGTTTAAAGATGAAAAACGTTCAAAAAGAATACCAACCTCGTCTTGGTAATCTGTTAAATCTTTAATAGCATCTAAAAGTGTAGTACGATCTTTTTCTGCCATTCCGACAACGTCATCTAATGTCGCATTCAAGATTTTTTGACGACTTTCTGGATCGTCCTCTTGTGCTAGTTTAGATTTCATGGTATCAATTGCTTTTCCCCAATTGACATCTACTTTTTCGGTTTTTTCATTAGAGTTTGTTTCTAATAAATCAAAATCATCAGACATATATATTTTAGTTTTTAAGGTTGGATAAATTTATTGAAAGCAATTTCGTTAAAAAATATTAGTTGTGAAAATATTTGTTGCTCATATTATCAGTATTATTTGTTATAAAATTGTTACAAATTATTTAAAAGAAAAAAAAGTAAGTACCTTTAAAACAAAACTTTTAAAATGAAAAAAATCACGCTAACCTTAATAGCAACAACCTTAATATTAATTAGTTGTAAAAAAGAAACAAAAACTAATGTTGCTGAATTAACACAAACTAAAATTGAAAAACCAGTTGAAAATACTTTAAAAATCACACCAATAAGCCATGCTACTATGGTTTTAAACTATGGTAAAGAAACAATTTATGTGGATCCAACAGGTGGAAAAGCTGCTTTTGAAGGACAAAAATCACCAACTTTGGTATTAATTACAGATATACATGGTGACCATTTAAATCTAGAAACTTTAAAAGCTTTAGATTTAAGCAATGCGATGATTGTTGCGCCTCAAGCTGTTGTTGATAAATTTACAGATGATTTTAAACCAAATTACAGCGTTTTAGCTAATGATGATGTAACCATGATTAATAGCGTTACCATACAAGCTATACCTATGTATAATTTACGTGAAGAAGCTTTAAAATTTCACTCTAAAGGTCGTGGTAATGGTTATATATTAACGATTAATAAAGAACGTATTTACATCTCTGGTGATACTGAAGACATACCAGAAATGAGACAACTTACAAGTATAGACAAAGCTTTTGTATGTATGAATTTACCTTACACCATGACTGTTGACAGTGCTGCAAGTGCTGTATTAGATTTTAAACCTAAACAAGTCTATCCTTATCATTACAGAGGTACTGAAGGACTAAGTGATGTAGACAAATTTAAAACTATAGTAAATGAAGCGAATCCTGATATTGAAGTGGTGCAGTTAGATTGGTATCCTGAGAAATAGTGAATATAAAATGATTTCAATAAAATTATAAATCAGATTGATTACCATATATAAATAAAAAAGCCTGCAATTTGCAGGCTTTTTTATTTATATAAACTAGTAAACTTATCTTACTAGCTTTTTATATTTAATACGCTTTGGCATTAAGTCTCCACCCAAACGTTTCTTCTTATTTTCTTCGTACTCACTAAATCCACCTTCAAAGAAATAGACTTGAGAGTCTCCTTCAAATGCTAAGATGTGTGTACAAATTCTATCTAAAAACCATCTGTCGTGACTAATTACTACTGCACAACCAGCAAAGTTTTCTAAACCTTCTTCTAGAGCACGTAATGTATTAACATCTAAATCATTGGTAGGCTCATCTAATAATAAAACGTTTCCTTCTTCTTTTAGCGTCATTGCTAAATGTAATCGGTTACGCTCTCCACCAGATAATAACTTTACTTTTTTGTTTTGTTCGCTTCCTGAAAAGTTAAAACGACTTAGGTAAGCTCTTGAATTAACTTCTTTTCCTCCCATTAAAACCAACTCTTGCTCATCACTAAAATTTTGCCAAATAGATTTTTCTGGATCAATATTAGAATGAGCTTGATCAACGTAAGACACTTTTGCGGTCTCACCAGTTTTAAACTCACCTTTATCAGGAGTTTCTTCACCCATGATCATTCTGAAGATTGTTGTCTTACCTGCACCATTAGGTCCAATAACACCTACAATACCTGCTTGAGGTAAATTAAAGTTTAAGTCTTCATACAGTAACTTGTCATCAAACGCTTTACTTACTCCAACTGCTTCTATAACATTAGTCCCTAAACGTGGACCATTAGGTATATAAATTTCTAATTTTTCGTCTAATTGCTTTTGGTCTTGACTCATTAATTTGTCATAATTTTTCAAACGTGCTTTTTGCTTTGTTTGACGACCTTTTGCACCTTGCTTAACCCATTCTAGCTCTCGTTCTAATGTTTTTTGACGCTTAGACGCTGTTTTACTTTCTTGAGCCATACGCTTAGATTTTTGGTCTAACCAAGAAGAATAATTACCCTTCCAAGGTATACCTTCACCTCTATCTAACTCTAAAATCCATCCAGCTACATTATCCAAAAAGTATCTATCGTGAGTCACTGCTATTACAGTTCCTTTATATTGTGCTAAGTGATGCTCTAACCAATGTACAGATTCTGCATCCAAGTGGTTGGTTGGCTCATCTAACAATAATACATCTGGTTCTTGTAAAAGTAATCTACATAAAGCTACACGACGTCTTTCTCCTCCAGAAAGTACACCAATTTTTTTATCACCATCTGGAGTACGTAATGCATCCATAGCAATTTCTAATTTGGTATCTAACTCCCAAGCACCAGAAGCATCAATTTGATCCTGTAATTCTGCTTGACGGTTCATTAGTTTTTCCATCTTGTCAGCATCGCTGTAGACTTCTTCTAAACCAAATTGATCGTTAATCTTATTATATTCATCTAAAATAGCAACGGTTTCTGCAGCACCTTCACGGACTACTTCCATTACTGTTTTATCATCGTCTAATTGTGGTTCTTGCTCTAAGTATCCAACAGAATAACCAGGAGAAAACACTACATCACCTTGATAATTTTTATCTACTCCTGCAATTATTTTTAATAAGGTAGATTTACCAGAACCGTTAAGACCTAAGATTCCGATTTTAGCTCCATAAAAAAAGCTTAAATAAATGTTTTTAAGTACAGGTGTTTGTGCACTTTGAAATGTCTTGGTCAAACCAGACATTGAGAAAATTACTTTTTTATCGTCTGACATTTTTTAAATGTTTTAATTTAAATATTAATTAAACGCGTCCTTTTAATGCATAAAAAACCCATGCTATAGCAAAAAAACCTACGCCTACTGCTGCAAAACCCCAACCTGCTACATCATCATATCTAAAAGCACCAAGTGCTATTAATGCTAATCCTACTATTATCATTATTGTGGTAGCCCAAGCTAACACAGTATTTTTATTCATTGCCATAATCTGTTTTTAGTAAAATGTGAATTACAAATATCGATTATTTAACACAAAAAGCATCCTAAATAGGATGCTTTTTTAATTTATGGGTTGCACAATACTAAGACATAGGTACTTCTATAAATAGTAACTGACTGTTTAAATTTGTTATTACATTAAAACTTTTTGTATTTGAAACACCAATAGCATCTCTTGTTTTTAAAGTTTTCTCATTAATTTCAACCTCTCCAGAAATAACCATAACATATGTACCATGTTTAAGCGTTTTAGTGTTATAAGTAAATTTTTGTTCTTGATTTAAATCTATCCTAGATAGCTTAGCGTCTTGATGAATTTTTAAACCTTGGTCATTAGTGTCTATTGAGGTTACTAAGGTTTGTAATTGACCTTGCCTATCTTCAGCTTTAAAAAACTGTTGATCATATCTAGGTTCTACATTTCTTTTATTTGGAATGATCCATATTTGAAACAAACTCAGATATTCATCTGTATTAGCATTCATTTCAGAATGTAATAAACCACTTCCAGCACTCATCACTTGTACTTCTCCTGCTTTAATTGTTTCCCACTGGTTTCCCATGGAGTCTTTATGCTTTAAAGTACCTTTTAACGGAATAGTTATAATTTCCATATTATCATGAGGATGTGTACTAAAACCCATACTTGGTGCTATAACATCATCATTCAACACACGCAATGCTCCAAATTGTATTTTTTCGGCATCAAAAAAATTAGCAAAACTAAAACTGTGATTGGCTTGTAACCATCCATGGTTAGCGAATCCTCTGTCTGAGGCTTTATGTAAAACGGTTTTCATATTATCTCATTTTATCTAATAAATCACTTAACTGTCCTGCTTCATCTTCGGTTAAGTTATCTAACAAATTATGTAATGGATTATTTGGTTGAATTTTATTTAATAAATCTAAACCATGTTCAGTAATTTCAATTAAAACCACACGTCTATCTTCAGGATAAGCAATACGTTTGATTAAATTTTTATCACACATTTTATCGGTTAAACGTGTTAAATTTGGAGCACGTTCTACCATACGCTCTTTAATAGTCTGAACTTTAATAGGTTTTTTAGCTCCTCTTAAAATCCTTAGTATATTATATTGTTGTGGTGAAAGACCAAAAGGTTTAAAAAAATCGTTTTGCAAACTAGTAATGTGATTAGCTGTATATAATACATTAAGCAACGCCTTTACTTTGTTGTTTTCAAATTTAGACTTTATGTCTTCTGCAAAGTTTCCCATTATATAATTACAGGTGTTTAACTAAAGTCTCAACTTCTTCCTTTAAACGATTATTAAGTTCTAGATCAATCACTTTTTCATCTTTAAAATTATCGTTAAAAGATGGTAAACTAAACTTAGCTACAATATTGGCATTATGCCTAGGAAATCTATCTTCAGCAATTTCAAACACAGACTGACCAGCTCTTGCTCCTGGAGAAGTACTCATTAATAACATAGGTTTTGCCTGAAACATATTAGCATCGACACGCGACAACCAATCCATTAAATTTTTGAAAGCTGTAGTATATGCTCCATTATGCTCGGCCAATGAGATAATTAATCCATCAGCATTACTTAAAAGCTTGTAAAACTTTAAAGCATCTTCAGGAAAACCATTTTCGGTCTCTAAATCTACTCCGTAAATAGGAAGTTTATAGTCGTTTAAATCTAAAACATTTACATCTGCGTCTTTAATTAAACTTGAAGCATAAGTTGCAAGTTGTTTATTTATTGAAGTTTTACTGTTACTTCCTGCAAAAGCAATAATTTTTTTAGTCATAATTGTTATTTTATTCCAAAAATAAGACAAATAATAATATATTCCAAGGAAACTATTTACAATGACTTCTACTTTAAGAAATTATTAACCTAAATAAAAAAACCTGTTTTAAAAGGCATTTAGTTTTTGTAAATTCGTAACAAATTAAAACCTATGGATATCAACTTCAATAAAAACGAAGATCATAATAAATTACTAGTCTCTGACCTTAAAAATAAATTAGCGAAAGTTAAATTAGGAGGTGGAGAAAAACGTATAGAAAAGCATCATGCAAAAGGTAAAATGACTGCAAGAGAGCGTGTTAACTACCTTTTAGATTCTAAAAAGAAAAGCATTGAAATTGGTGCTTTTGCAGGAGAAGACATGTATACTGAACATGGTGGATGTCCATCAGGTGGTGTGGTAGTAAAAATGGGTTATATACAAGGTAAGCAATGTATTGTTGTTGCCAATGATGCTACTGTAAAGGCAGGGGCTTGGTTTCCTATAACAGGAAAGAAAAACCTACGTGCACAAGAAATTGCAATTGAAAATAAATTACCAATTATCTACTTAGTAGATTCTGCTGGAGTCTACTTACCTATGCAAGACGAAATTTTTCCGGACAAAGAACACTTTGGTCGTATTTTTAGAAACAATGCGGTTATGAGTAGTATGGGAATAACACAAATCTCTGCAATAATGGGAAGCTGTGTTGCTGGTGGAGCCTATTTACCTATTATGAGTGATGAAGCTATTATTGTTGATAAAACAGCAAGTATTTTTCTTGCAGGAAGCTATCTTGTAAAAGCTGCAATTGGAGAAAGTATAGATAACGAAACTTTAGGAGGAGCAACAACACACTGTGAAATTAGTGGTGTAACAGATTACAAAGCTACTGACGATAAAGATGCCTTAGACAAAATTAAACGTATCGTTGATAAAATTGGCGATTATGATAAAGCTGGTTTTAACCGAAACGAACCAAAAAAACCTAAAGAAAACCCTGAGGATATCTACGGAATTTTACCTAGATCTAGAGCTGATCAATATGATATGAAAGAAATTATCAAACGATTAGTTGATAACTCTGAGTTTGATGAATATAAAGAAGACTACGGAAAATCTATAATTACAGCATATGCCAGAATAGATGGTTGGGCTGTGGGAATTATAGCTAACCAACGTACTTTAGTTAAAACTAAAAAAGGCGAAATGCAATTTGGAGGTGTTATTTATAATGACAGTGCAGATAAATCGACTAGATTTATAGCTAATTGTAACCAGAAAAAAATCCCCTTAGTATTTTTACAAGATGTTACTGGGTTTATGGTTGGTAGCAAAAGTGAGCATTCAGGAATTATAAAAGATGGTGCCAAAATGGTTAACGCAGTTAGTAATAGTGTGGTACCTAAATTTACGATTGTATTAGGTAACAGTTATGGCGCAGGAAATTATGCAATGTGTGGTAAAGCATACGATCCAAGACTTATTGCTGCATGGCCAAGTGCTGAATTAGCAGTTATGAGTGGTAATAGTGCTGCAAAAGTGTTATTACAAATTGAAACCGCTTCGCTTAAAAAGAAAGGTGAAACCATTACAAAAGAAAAAGAAGACGAATTATTTAACAAAATTAAAGCACGATATGACAATCAAGTGTCACCATATTATGCAGCAGCTAGAATTTGGACAGATGCAGTTATTGATCCTTTAGATACTAGAACTTGGATAAGTATGGGTATTGAGGCAGCAAACCATGCTCCTATTGAAAAGCAGTTTAACATGGGAGTTTTACAGGTATAGTTAGCATGAAAAAACGTACAATAATTTCGATTTTACTTACCCTAATTGTAGGTTATGGTTTGTATCAAGTATATGTGTTTTATTTTGATAATAATGACAACATACAGTCAATATATTTAGTTCCTAAAGATGCTGTTTATATAATAGAAAGTCAAGAACCTGTTGACAATTGGGACGCTGTAAGTAAAAGTGATATCTGGAAACATTTAAACACTAACAGTTACTTTAATACTCTAGCAAAAAACTTAAACAAGCTAGACACAATTTTTAAACAAAAACAAGGTGTTTTTAACCGTATTGGTAATCGTGAAGTTTTAATCTCTGCTCATGTTTATGCGCCAAAAAAATACAGTTTTTTATATGTCGTAGACTTACAAAAAATAGCTAAACTAAACCTAGTAAAAAACAACCTTAACAGCTTAATAAATAGCAGTTACAAAGTCAGTAAACGTAAATATCATGAACATGAAATCACTGAAGTTTATGATACTAAAAGCAGGGAAACACTATACATTAGTTTTATAAAAAATCAAATGATTGTGTCTTACGTTCATACGCTTGTAGAAGCCTCTATAGATCAATATGCTGAACCTGAAATAGGACGAAATTTAAATTTTATTGAAGTTAAAAAACAAGTTGGACATGACGATATGTTTAGGTTGTATTTTCAGTACGACTATTTGGATGAATACATAAAAGTATTCTCAAATAAACCTGGTTACACCACCGAAACTTTAAGCAAAAGTTTAGAGTTTAGTGGTTTTAGTTTTGATTTAGATGATAATACCATAATAGCCAATGGTATAACCAACACTAACGATCAAGCATCATCATACTTGAAAGCGCTTCAAAAATCTGGAAAAGGTAAACGCACCATAGTTAAAGTGGCTCCAAAAGAAACTGCACTTTACTTAAGCTTTGGTTTTAGCAGTTTTGAAGAGTTTTATGAAAACTTTGAGAGCATACAAAAACAAAGTCCTGAGCAATTTAAACGTTATTTAGATGGTACAGAACAGATTGAAAACTTTCTAAAAATAAATCTTAAAGAGCATTTTATGAGTTGGATTGATGATGAGATTGCTTTACTTCAATTACATTCTAATGTCTCAGAATCTTCTAAAGATGTTGCTTTGGTTTTAAAAACAAACGATGTTGATGATGCTAAAGAAAACCTAGATTTTATTTTAGAACAAATAAGAAAACGTTCTCCTGTAAAATTTAAAACTATTAATTATAAAGGATACGATATCAATTTTTTATCCATTAAAGGCTTTTTTAAAATACTATTAGGTAATTTATTTTCTGAAATTGAAAAACCTTATTTTACAATTATTGAAGATTATGTAGTATTTAGTAACGAGCCAAATACACTTAAAAGCATAATTAACTCTTACTCCAACAAACAAACTCTTGATACTTTTGATGCATTTGATGATTTTAGTGATAATTTTGATAGACGCTCTAGTATATTTGCTTACATAAACACACCAAGTGTTTATAATAATGCATATAATTTTGTTGATTATGCTACAAAAAAACAATTAAAATCTAACAAGGATTATTTTATATGCTTTCCTTTAATTGGTGTACAATTAACACCCGAAAAAAACTTTTTTGAAAGCAAAATAGTAATTGATTATGAAGCACCAGAAGATGTAAAAGCAAAATACACTTTTAATGATAATATAATACCTACAGCTAAAAACAATACAAACCCAGAAGTAAATAGCAATACCATTGATAAAAATACTGTATTTAATATTAATGAAATTTATCCAACAGATTTAACAGCTAATCAATTTGTAAAGAAACACAATAATGGTAAAACTAAATTTATTGTAGAACTTAAAGATGGCTTAAAACATGGAAAATATCAAGAGTTTTATCCTAATGGAGCTCTAAAAATATCTGGAAAATACAAAAAAGATAAACAATCGGGTACTTGGCGTGTTTACGACTTAAAAGAAAATATAGTCTTTAAAAAACGTTTTTAATATCTATTTTAAACAAAAAAAAGGAATGCTTTTAGCATTCCTTTTTAAGTTTAAATAATAAACAACCACTAAATCTACTACTTAAACGCTTTAACCAATCTAATAAACTCAGCTCTGTAACCAGATTGATCGTTCCCTCTACCCTTTTCAGCTAAAGCTATGACGTCTTTAATTGTTGAGTCATTATAGAACTGAGAGTGTCGCAATTGCATACCAAATAATGCTACAGCACTTGCAAAGTTCATGTCTGGGCTAGCAATACTTGTTTCGTTTTTTTGCATATGCACCATTTCTATACTTGTATCTTGATCTGGTTTTTTATATCTAAATTTTACAGTAAATAATTCATCTTTATAATTAGTATTTACTTCAGTTGTATTTGTATATTTTAAATCAATTTGATCTTTAATAAAATGACTTTCTACTCCAACAGGTATCACTTCATATAAAGCTGTAACAGTATGACCAGCACCTAATTCTCCAGCATCAATTGCATCATTAACAAAGTCTTCGTAAGCCAATAATCTGTTTTCATAACCAATTAATCGATAAGCCTGAACAAGATTAGGGTTAAATTCAACTTGAATTTTAACATCTTTAGCTATTGTAAACAAAGTACCACCAAATTCTGTTTCAAAAATACGTCGTGCTTCCTGCATTGTATCTATGTAGGCATGGTTACCGTTTCCTTTATCTGCTAATATTTCTAGCTTATCATCTTTATAGTTTCCGTAGCCAAAACCTAATACAGATAAAAACACACCAGATTCTCTTTTTTGTACAATCAATTTTTCCATTGCATCATTGGTAGATGCGCCAACATTAAAATCACCATCAGTTGCTAGAATCACTCTATTATTTCCTTTTTTAGAAAAATTCTCTTGTGCTAATTTATAAGCCAACTCTATACCTTCTCCACCAGCTGTTGATCCTCCAGCACTTAAATTATTTAGTGCCTCAATAATTTTTTCTTTGTTTTTCCCTGAGGTTGGCTTTAAAACTACTCCTGCTGCTCCTGCATAAACAACTATAGCAACTTTATCTTTATCTCTTAATTGATTGACTAATAACTTAAAAGCATTTTTTAATAATGGTAATTTGTTTTGGTTATTCATTGAGCCTGACACATCTATCAAAAACGTAAGGTTAGCTGCTGGTAACTCTTTGTTTTCATAAGTTTTACCTTGTAAACCAATTCTAACCAATTGCGTTTGTTTATTCCATGGTGTATTAACCACTTCAGTATTAATTGAAAAAGGATGCTTGTCATTAGGTTGTGGATAATCATAATTAAAATAATTAACCATCTCTTCAATTTTTACAGCGTTAGAAGGTATTGCTTGTCCATTATTAAGCATACGTCTAATGTTACTGTAGCCTGCTTTATCTACGTCTATTGAGAATGTTGACAATGGGTTTGCATTGGCTAACTTAAATTTATTTTCATGTATTTTAGTGTAAGATTCATTTTCAATTTTATTAATATTAGGAAACTGATAATTACTACGTTTAGTCTTTATTAAAATTACGCCATTAGCACCTTGACTACCATATAATGCTTGTCCAGCATACTTTTTTACAACTTGTATTTCTTCAACTTTTTTAGATTTAATTTGATCTACTTTTGACTTTGAAACTATTTTACCATCTACCACATATAAAGGTGTATTATTACCTGACACAGAAGTATAACCTCTAATAACTATATTAGAATTGTTATTTGATTTGGTTTTTGAATCTGCTACTTTAACACCAGACACTCGTCCTGCTAATTGATTAGAATAACTCTGAGGCACTGACAAATATTCTGCACTAATCTTACTAACACTATTACTTAAAGTCTTTTTTTGCTTTCTAATTGCATAAGCTGTAACCACTACTTCATCCAAACTATTGTCTGGTTGCAATGTCACATTGATTGTATTTGATGATCCTACAGTAATATCTTGACTTGAATAACCAACATAACTAAAGACTAGCACGTCTCCAACATTTACTTGTATGTTATAATACCCATCAAAATTAGAATTTACTCCAATAGTGCTACCTTTTATAAGCACGTTGGCTGATGGAAGTGGTGAACCGTTTTCATCACTTATTGTTCCTGAAATTGTTTTTTGTTGTGCTTGTACTTGCATCATCATAAATAATGCAACTAGTAAGTTTAATCCTGTTTTCATAATGGTTGTTTTTTGTTTAAAACAAACCTATAACCATCCTTAAAATTTTAAAACCAATAATGAGTGAAGTATCATTTTGGGTTAGGGAACTTTACTTTTTAAGCAACTGCATTGTTTTTAGCCTATTAACTTTACCTGAGGAAGTTTCCGCGAAAGCGTTAATAGCTAATATAACTTTAGGCGTTTGTATGTTTGTTAAATCTGTAAAAGTGTCTAGATTAACTTGGTTATCTTTTGCTTCTAGTACTAAAACTGGGACTTCTCCAAAAGTATCATCTTTTTGAGCTGTTATAAAAAAGCGACCTTTAATTTTAGACTGAAGTTTTGCTTCTATTTGCTCTGGAAACAGCTTTACTCCTCCTGAGTTTATAACATTATCTATGCGACCTAACCATTCAAATGTAGTGTTACTGTGCAATTTTACAACGTCATTAGTAATGATTTGATTAGCTGTTAATTGTGGAGCATCAATAACTAAACACTCTTTTTTGTTTTGGCTAATTGTAATACCTGGAAGCGTAGTAAAAATATTAGTTGTGGTATTATTTATTTGCTTAACAGCAATATGCGTAATAGTTTCGGTCATTCCGTAGGTCTCAAAAACCTGAGTTTTTAATCCTGAAAATTGTTGTTTTAAAGCTGTAGATACTTGAGCTCCTCCAACAATTAGCGTTTTAATAGCATCTAATTGATCTAAAGATTTTTCTGCTTGCGCAGGAATCATTGCACAAAAATCATAATGCTTATTCTGATTAATTTTAGGTGTTGTTGTTGGCTGTACGTTGTCTATTTCTAAGCCTAAAATTAAAGCGCGAACTAACATCATTTTTCCTGCAATATAACTTGCTGGCAAGCATAATAATGCTGTGTTTCCTGGTTTTAAATTAAAATAATCTCCTGTAGCAATAGCCGAATTAACCATAGCTTGCTTACTTAATGTAATGCTTTTAGGTTGACCTGTTGATCCTGAAGTATTGACTGATAAAAACTCTTTATCATCTAACCAATCTAATAAAAATACACCAATTTCTTGTTCAAAAGTTTCACCTTCCTTAATATAACTATAAGCAACTTCTTTTAAACTATCAAAAGAAAAGTAGTTTCCGTTTAGCTTAAACCTATTATGAATTTTATTAAAGGTAGGTGTCATAACTTAATCTAAAATTGTGTAGTCGTTTTCTACTGGTTCTTCAATTTTTCCAAATAATTTATCTTTCCAATTAGTCCATTTATAAACCTTAGCAAAAATGAATAACAAAATAGGAAATACCACAAAAACAGGTATAATAATGTCTCCAAACCCTTCACCAGGTTCTGAGATATCTTTAAATACTGAGTGCGTCCTAAGTACAGTCCAATCTGCAGTTACTAGCAATGCACCAAATAAATTGTTTGCAGCATGAAACCCTAAAGCTAACTCCATACCTTCGTCCATTAAAGTCAAAATACCTAAAAACAATCCTGTACCAATATAATAGACCATTACACCATAACCTAGCTTTCCAACCTCTGGATTAAAAACATGCATTCCTCCAAAAATAACCGATGTAATTAATAATGGCACCCATTTTTTTCTTAAACTATTATGTAGTTTTAAATTTAAACTAGAATTTAAACCACCTTTAACTTTAATAGCTTTAAATACTAATTTAGCTATAAACATTATAAGAGCTAATAAACCTATAGACTCCCATACATCTAAACCATAAGCTATGATTGCATAACTAAGTATTGGAATAATTAAAATAGTAAATATAAATCCAAAAGGAAATGCTTTATTTGTTGTAACTACTCCAAAGCCTTGCATTAGATAACCTCTAAAAATATACTCTTCTAAACTAGTTTGAATAGGAATTAATAAAATAGCTATTAAAGCTAGAATTAAAAAACGTTCTAATTCAAAATTTAAAACATAATTATCAGGTGACGCATAATAATCTATAAATAACATAACTACTGTTATTAAACCCCAAAAAACAAAAGAAAAACATACACGTTTCCAATCTATTTTAGATCTAGTTGTGGTAACGGATTTTAAAGATTGACCATGCATTTTTTTTACAGCAATAATTAACCCAATAAAACCAAAAACAAACGTTAACAGTAACAAAAACAAACTTAAATTCTCGTCCAAAATAGTCATTAATACAGTTTCATTCATATTTGTTAAAACACCACCTTCTGCTATATATTTAAACAAAGCAGCAATTGTAAATGGTATTTGTCCAATTGTAGACAAAACAGCAATAATTAAAGAGCCTACCAAATAGCGCCAAAAATCATGTTTGTAATTAAATGCCTGTTTTATAAAATCCATAGTTTAAAATTTAAAATCCCAATTTGTATTAATATTGTACTGCAATGTACCGTTTTTAACCTGTAAAGGCGAATTAATATTATTTGTAAACAAGCTACCAGTACCCAAACCTTGAGGTAATTTACTGTGTTTAGTAAATGTATATTGTGCAATAGCATTTAAGCCAACATTACTTTCTAAAGCACTAGTAATCCACCAACCAATATTTTGTTGTTCTGCTAAATCAATCCAAGTATCACTACCTTTAAAACCACCAATAAAACTAGGTTTTAATATTATATATTGTGGATTAATAGCTTGCAATAAGGTTTCTTTTTTACTATCATCAAACACACCAATTAACTCTTCATCTAAAGCTATTGGTAAAGGCGTTTGTTGACATAAATTAGACATAGCTTCAAATTGACCAGCTTTGATAGGCTGCTCTATAGAGTGTAAGTTATACTCTGAAAGTTGCTTTAGCTTTTCTAAAGCTTCATTTGGATTAAAAGCACCATTAGCATCGACACGTAATTCAATATCGCTTTCGCTGAAGTTTTGCCTAATACCTTTTAAAATATCAAGTTCCGTTTTAAAATCTATAGCACCAATTTTAAGTTTTATACAACTAAATCCAGACGCAATTTTGTCTTTTATTTGAGCTGTCATAAAAGCTTGGTCACCCATCCAAATCAAACCGTTTATATCTATTGAAGCTTTACCATTAGTAAACTGTGAAGGATATAAAATAAATGGATCTTGACTTTTTAGGCTATTAAAAGCCATCTCTAGACCAATTTGAATACTAGGATACTCATGGTTTTTGGCATATAAAACCTCTAAACCTAAATTAATATTTTGACAGGTATAATGTAATTGCGCTTCGTAATCTGGTGTATCATCTGCACTTAAACCTCTTAAAATTCCGCATTCTCCAATACCTTGTTTACCATCTTTTTCAATTATAACAAACCAAGTTTCTTTAGTTTTTAAAACGCCTCTTGACGTTCCGCTTGGTGTTTTGAAGTTTAAAATATGTTTGTGGTAAGTTGCTTTCATTAAAATAATTAAATTTTATAAATCTATACTTTCACCAATTTCTAAAAGCATTAAGTCTTTATTTTTATCAAAGAACTTACGTTTAGCCACTTCATGATCAATTTCAATGTAACCAAATGTATCAAAATGATATCCTAAAACTTTATCACAATTTACAAAATCACTAGCAAGAATAGCATCATCAATTCCCATTGTAAAATTGTCTCCTATTGGTAAAATAGCCAAATCTAATTTGGTTTGCATAGGTATTAATTTCATATCAAAAGTCAAAGCAGTATCACCAGCTATATAAATATTTTTATGTTCTCCTTCTAAAACAAATCCACCAGGTTGTCCACCATAACTTCCATCAGGAAACGAAGATGTGTGTACAGCATTAACATATTTTAAGCTACCAAAATCAAAATCCCAAGTTCCACCAAAATTCATAGGATGACCTTCAAATCCTAAATTTTGAAAATGTGCAACAATTTCAAAATTAGATACAATCACAGCATTTGTTTGTTTTGCAATAGCCTCAACATCCAAAATATGGTCTTGATGTGCATGTGTTAGTAAAATGTAATCTGCTTTTATTGTGTTAATATCTATATGACTGGCTTTTGGATTAGCTGTTATGTATGGATCTACCAAAAGATGTGTATCCTCTATTTGAATTCCTAAACTTGCATGACCGTAAAAAGTGATTTTCATTTTAAAAATGGGTTTTATAATAATTGTCCTATACCTATTAAAATACTTAACAAAACTGTGGTTAATGCTAATTTTTTTAATTCTGGATCAAAATCTTTAGGATTTGTAACAGCGTTTACCTTTTTTAAATGTAATAATAAAGGTAAATAAGCAATAAAATAGATTAAATTAAATGGTGTTTTATAATAAATAAGTCCAAATACAACAGTTAAAATAATAGCTGTAATTATCAAAACATAATGATATTGTTTTGCCTTAACAGCGCCTAACTTAACCGCTAATGTAATTTTATTAGAGGTTTTATCAGACACAATATCACGCATATTATTTAAATTAAGCACTGCTGTACTTAATAAGCCAATACTAATGGCTGGTAGCAATGTTATTACATCTACGTGTTTAGCATACAACATATATGAACCAATCACACTAATTAAACCAAAAAACACGAATACAAAAAAATCTCCTTTCCCTTTATATCCATAAGCGTTGTCTCCAACAGTATATTTTATAGCTGCATAGATAGAAAAACCAGCAATTATTAAAAATAGTATTCCTAATAAAACACTGTCTGCGCCAAAAGACACATATATTAGTATAATGGTCAAAATAATACTAACTATTACATTAAACCTTATGGCATTATACATTTGTTTTTGTGTAATTGCTCCAGATTGTAAAGCACGTGTTGGTCCTATCCTATCGTCATTATCTGTTCCTTTAACTCCATCACCATAATCGTTTGCAAGATTTGATAAAATCTGAAAACTTAAAGTTGTTAGTATTGCAAATACAAATATTGTGATATCAAAAAAACCATTAAGTTTAGCTAAACAAGATCCTAAAATAATACCAGAAATTGATAATGGTAATGTACGCAAACGCATTGCTGACAACCATTTTTTAGTATTATTCATAGACTATGGTATCCATTGTTTTGGAAAGTTAGGTTTACGTTTTTCTAGAAACGCATCTCTACCTTCTTTAGCTTCATCTGTCATATAGGCTAAACGTGTTGCTTCTCCTGCAAAAACTTGCTGACCAACCATACCATCATCTGTTAAATTCATTGCGAATTTTAACATTTTAATTGACGTTGGCGATTTTTCTAAAATCTCTTGAGCCCATTGATAAGCAGTACTTTCAAGCTCATCATGAGGTATAACAGCATTAACCATTCCCATTTCATAAGCTTCTTGAGCAGAATAATTTCTTCCTAAAAAGAAAATTTCTCTAGCTTTTTTCTGACCAACCATTTTAGCTAAATAAGCAGATCCATATCCACCATCAAAACTAGTTACATCTGCATCTGTTTGCTTAAAAATAGCGTGTTCTTTACTAGCTAATGTTAAATCACAAACGACATGTAAGCTATGTCCTCCACCAACAGCCCAACCAGGTACAACTGCAATAACTGCTTTAGGCATAAAACGTATTAAACGCTGAACTTCAAGTATATTAAGTCTGTGGTAACCATCCTCTCCTACATAACCTTGATGACCTCTTGCTTTTTGATCTCCTCCTGAACAAAAACTATAAACACCATCTTTAGTAGATGGACCTTCGGCTGATAATAAAACAACACCAATTGACGTATCCTCACCTGCATCATAAAATGCGTCATATAGCTCTTTAGTAGTTTTTGGTCTAAATGCATTTCTAACATTTGGTCTGTTAAATGCTATACGTGCTACACCATTACATTTAGAATAGGTTATATCTTCATAATCCTTGGCTTTTTGCCATTTTATTTCACTCATATTATTATCTAATTTTTAAAGTATAAAAATACGTAATTATTAGTTTTTAACTAAAAAAAATTAACTTTCAATATATAGAATGATTTAAAATTTAAATTATATAATAAATTGACAAAAAATCAACAAATCCATCGATACTTATTGAATAACAGTAAATTGAGACTATAATAACAAAACACAACAAAACACTTTATCTATAAAATATGCTTTTTGTCTATTTGATAAATTTTATTATATTTACGTTTTAATTCGCTATTAAATTTTTATAATATTATGAGTAATGAATATTATTGACTCAACATTTTACCATTTGGTATTAAAAGAAATTAATTACAGCTTAGGAGATTTATATATGCTTCAAGATGTAGCTGTTTTACAAGTTAATAAAGGTCAACACATAACTAAAGATTCAATTGAAGATATTTTGATGGAACTTTATATGTTTTACGAACTAAAACAGCAAAATTTCGCTTTAATTTCTAATAATATTAATGTGTATACTATTGATTATTCAGATTGTTACAAGTACACTAATCTGTTTTCAAATTTACACTTTTATGGTATTGTTGACTATTCTAATTTAAATGAAACTAAACAGTTTCAACAAAACAATTTTGGTAATACAAAGTCCAAAACATTTAAAAGTCTAAATGAAGCCTTTAATTATATTAGACCTAAAGTGTTAATTTAATTAAAAATAATTATAGCGTGATTACTTTGATATACTAACCAAGTTCAAAATTAGAAACCTTATAAGCTATCTTAATAAGCCCTAACCTTATTTTGATAGCTTATTTTGTATTTAATCGACACTAATTGGAGTTTAATCGAAAACACATATCACACAGACTATCAATTATTTAAATAGACAATAGAAACATAAATTTGTGTAAACGCTATTAAATTTATGAAAACCATCAACAGTAAACTAGCAGATCAAGTTAAAGATGTCTTTATTTCTAAACTCGGAACATTTTACATTTTAGAAGATGTTATTATATCTGAAATTAACGAAGGAGAACATTTAACAATCGAAAATGCTCAAGGACTTTTGAGCTATATTTATAATTATTATGGTAAAAATAAAAAGTTTGCTTACATCTCTAATCGAGTAAATAAATACTCAATTGAAGTTTTAGACTATCCCAAAATAAAACAAATAGTTCCTAACCTAGAATTATTTGCCATTATAAGCTACTCACATTTTGACAAAATGAATATTTATATTGAAAAACAATTTTGCAAAGTACCTTATAAAAGTTTTCCAACCATAAACAAAGCCTACAACTTTGCAAATCAATTTCTTAACAAAAAACATATTAGTGCTTAAAAGCACAACTACATTTAATAATGTCTAGTTTAAAAAACAATAAAATACTGAATAGATAGATTTTACATCAAAAAACACAACCTTTTGACTGTTTTATTAAAACGGTTATCGAATATCATTTTCTGTTCATTAATAGCGTTTTTCTATCTATTAAATTTGTAATAAAATCCTCCCAAATGAAAATAGTTGACTCTACACTAGCAGATTCCATTTTAGATATTCACATAACTAAACAAGGTAATTTTTACTTTTTAGAAGGTATGGTTATTTCTGAAATTAACGAAGGGATTACCTACACCTTTAATGAAGCTTCAAAAGTAATACAAGCTGCTCATGATTTTTACGGACCAAACATAAGTGTTTGTTACCTATCAAATCGTGTTAATAACTACTCTTTAAAACCATCAGATTGGTTAAAATTTTTCAGAAATACCAGTAATCAATTAAATGGATACGCTGTAATTACAAAAAGCGAAAACAGTTGGTTTAACGCTTTAATGGAACGCTTATTTTGTAAAACAGATATTATAAGATTTGATAACCTTTACAAAGCAATTGAATGGGCTAAGGAACAAAACGCAGCTATTGACAACAAAACTAGTCTTGCGTCTTAAGGTAAATGCCATCTGGTTTTAAATCTATAAGCTTTTGCTTATACAATGTACCAATTGCTTTTTTAAACGTTTTTTTACTCATCTGCAATTGATCTTTGATTGCTTCAGGATTTGACTTATCTGTTAAAGCTAAAAAACCATTACCATCTGTTAACTCTTGCATGATTTTATCTGCATTAGGCTCTATATTTCTGTAACCAATATCACCTAAGCTAATATCTAACTTATTTCCTGGACGCACTTTTTTAACAATACCTTTTAAATGGTCTCCTACACTAATATCTTGAAAAATATTGTCTTTGTATATTAGACCAATATGCTTATTATTAACAATAACATTCATGCCTAAATCACTTGGATGAGAAACAATTAAATCTACTTGATCAAACTGATCTACAGTCAATTCTTTATTATCTAAAAAACGATTTGTTTTACTAGAAGCTACTAAACGCTCTGTTACTTCATCTAAATAACAATGTACAAGATACCAACCTCCTTTTTTCATTGGAAAAGCTTGTTCTTTAAAAGGACAAAATAATTCTTTTACTAAACCAAAATCTAAAAAGGCACCTATTTTAGAAACAGCATTACAACGCAACATCGCAAATTCACCTTTAATAATATAAGGTTCGTCAGTTGTTGCAATCATTCGCTCTTCATTGTCTAAATAAATAAAGACCTCTATATCATCACCAATTTCAAAATGTTCAGGTACGTATCTGTTTGGTAATAAAACTTCATTATTATCTGCATCACCTAAAAACAATCCAGGTTCTGTGTCTCTTAAAATCTCAAGTGTATTAAACTCTCCTATCTGTATCATACTGCAAAGGTAAGCATATAAAAAAAGCGTTACAGAACTGTAACGCTTTTTTTATATAAAATTTTATTCTATTTGTAAATAGCTTCTTTTTTAAAGTGCTTAGCTAGTAAATAATAAACTACAGCTCTGTATTTATTTCTATTTGATCTACCATAAGTTTCCATTACAGAATCTATAGCTTTATCTAAGTCTGCACTATCTTCTAAACCTAACTTTTTAATTAAAAAATTGTTTTTTACTGTCGCTAATTCAGAATCATCAGATCCAGAAACAGTTGCAGCGTCTTTATTGTATATTGATGGTCCACAACCAATAGTTACTTTAGTTAAAAAATCCATATCTGGAGTTACACCACATTTGTCTTTTAAGTCAGTTGCATATTTTGCGATTAATTCATCACGTTTACTCATAATAATAAAAAATTTTAGATTAATGTTTTTAAGCTATTTAAAGGTACAATAATTTTATTTCTTTTTTTAAACGTCAAGGTTTTAAAAACAAATTACGACAAACTACATTTTTTATCGGTAAAAGTTATTTTACGTATTTAAAATAATCTAATAATATAGCATCATTATCTCTGGATGGAGTAAACACCTCTAACAGTTTAGGTTGATTAGAAGGCGTATAAAACGTTTTTAAAGCAGTCTGCAAATCTGTTTTGTTTTCTGCTTTTTTGTACACTAATCCATACATATCACACAACTGTTTTGCTGTTAAGTGATGTTTAGTTTCAAAAAAATAGTCAAAATTATCTGTATTTTTATGTCCTGGTAAAATCCTAAATATTCCTCCTCCTTCGTTATTAATGACTATTATTCTAAAATTATTAGGTATGTAGTTATTCCATAAAGCATTACTATCGTAAAAAAAGCTTAAATCACCAGTTATAAAAACTGTAGGTTTAGGATTAGCTAAAGCTGCACCAATTGCAGTACTTGTACTACCATCTATACCACTTGTACCTCTATTACAAAAAACTTCTAGTGTAGGATTTAAATCAAAAAGCTGAGCATATCTTATAGTCGAACTATTACTAACTTGTAATTGTATATTTTCTGGTAGCCCATTTAATATATAATCAAAAGCTTTAAAATCTGAAAACGAAATTAGATCCATATAACGCTCATGTTTTTCGCGTCTTATAGTCATTTGATTAGACCAATAAGGATTATAATTACTTTTTACAGCTTTTGTTAACGGAATAAAATGCTTAAAAAACGAATTTATACTTTGCTTAAACACTTTATTTAAAACAAAAAAGGTATCATTAGCTCCATTTTCGGCAACATGCCAATGGTGTATTGGTTTATGAGTCCTTAAAAACTTCTTTATTTTTTTGGATACAATCAAACCTCCAAAAGTAAGTAAAATATCAGGTTGTAAGGCTTGCAACTCGTTATCAGACAAGGCTCCTATTAACTTATCTATACTTGGGCAAAATTTGTCATGATGTAAATTAGACGTGGTTTCGGTAAGTACTAAAACACTTTCATCTTCTGCTAAAACATCTAAAAAATGTTGCTCTACACTGTTTGGAGGTAAAACACCTACTAAGACTAACTTTTGTTTTGAGCCATTCCAAATTTCCGCGAAAGCGTTATAATCTTGATTAGCATCAAGATTAACAACTGGCATCACGTTTGTTGGATTTACCGATAATTGATCTACTCTATCATACAAGGGTTCGTTAAACGGAATATTTACATGAACTGGTCCTTGTGTGGTAATTGCTGTATTTAAAGCTTGGTTTATTTCGGTTTCATTGTAGTGTTGAACACTTTGTTGCAATCCTAAATATTTTTCAATTTTATTTTCAATGCTCTTTATTATCGGCAATTCTTCCGCTAAAGCGTTTTCATTATCTGGATTTAAATCTTGCTTTAAATTGGCTTGATATTGGATGTGGTTATTGTAAATACCTTCTTGCTGTATGGTTTGACCATCACCAATTCCGACCAGATATTTTGGTCTATCTGCACTTAAAACAACTAATGGAATATTACTATAAAAAGCTTCTGAAACTGCTGGATAATAATTAAGTAAAGCACTTCCTGAGGTACAAACAACTGCTACTGGATGTTTGATTTGTTGAGCAATACCTAAGGCAAAAAATGCAGCACAACGCTCATCAACAATACTATAGCATTTAAAAAAAGGATCGTGAGTAAAACCAATGGTTAAAGGTGCATTTCTGCTTCCTGGTGACAAGACTATGTGTTGTATATTCTTGGCTTTACAAAGCTGAACAACGGTTTGTGCTAAAGGTATTTTTGGGTGTTTCATGTGTGTTACAAAAATACGAAACCCTAAACCTAAATAAAATGTTTATAAGAGGTTTTTAACAGTCTTGGATTTGGCAACGGTTTCGTCCCACTCGTTTTCAGGAATTGAATCTTTAGTAATACCACCTCCAACATAAATTAAAGCTTGATTGTCTTTTATTTGAAGACATCTTAAGTTAACAAACACATGTGACACACTTTTTACGGTTGCATAAGCGTTGTTTTCAACATTTCTGCGGTTTGTATTTCTTGTTTTAGATTGTTTTAGATTGATTTCGCCTAAAAAACCTGTGTAAAACTCACGATTATAACCTTCGTTATTTATAATAAATTGCTGCGCGTTTTGTTTGGGCAAACCACAAACTGCAGGTGTTGGATGCAATTGTTTAATTACAGATGCTAGTCCTTTTTCTGGGTCCAGTAATCCTGAAATTTTAGTACGTAAATGCAATAATCTACCAGCTTTAATAGTTTCGGTTTGACCAATATTTAAAGTGTTTACATTGCCTTGTAAACTATCCACAATAAAGTTAGTGACCAATTGTTGTTCTTCTTTTTCTTTAGCTTGCCAAATGACTTCTTCTGTATCAACATAAGGTTGTGTACCAGCTAAGGACATGGTTAAAAAACGATTACCTTCTACCTTTAACAAGGTTTCTGGAGTTGCACCTAACCACAATCCTACTTTAGGATGGTACCAACAATACACCATAGCTGTGGTGTAAGTATTTAATAGTTTTTGAAGTAAACTTAATGTTTCGGTTTTAGAAAAATCTTGAGCTTGCACTCTAGAAACCACCACTTTTTTAAAAGTATTTTTATTAATTTCGGCTATAGCCTTTTCGACTAAATCTAAATGTTTATGTTTTGATGTTTCAGAAACTGAAGACTCTGAATTAGATGTAATTGTCTTATCCGCTATTTCAAAACTAGTTTTTAATGTTTTGCAATTTTCTAAAGGAAATAAAATGTTTTCGTTTTTATTTTGAAAAGGCGAAAACACAAAACCACTTGCTTTAAAATTGGTGGTATAATGAAGCTTAGCGTCGTCCTGAAGCATTGCCTTTACAACGCTATCATTTGGCTTACGATAAGCTACAAATGGCAAATCATTATTGAAATGAATATTTAAATGTTCAAAAAAATCTAGTGTTGTCATAAATTATTTCTTTTTAGGTAAAGAAATGGTTGACAATTTACACACTGAAATAAGGTTATCAGCTTCATCAGTCACACGAATATCCAACAACTGCGTTGTACGTCCTTTATGGATAAACGTCGCTCTAGCATATATAAATCCTGATTTTACGCTTTTTAAATGGTTTGCTGTAATTTCTAAACCTCTAACCATTACTTTTTCTTGGTCAGAAAACAATATAGCAGCAAAACTACCTACACTTTCTGCTAACGCAGCAGTTGCACCTCCATGCAAAACACCATCAGGCTGATGCACTTTAGGCGTAACAGGCATTCTAGATACTAAAAAGTCATCACCAAAGTCAATAAACTCAATCTCTAATGTTTCCATTAATGTGTTTTTACTAGCTTGATTTGCTTTAGTAATTACTTGTTGTTTAGTATACTTCATGTATCTTTAATTTTAATGTAAAAATACAAAACAAAGCACACAAAATGAAAGCTATAACACTGGAAAATGATCGTGTTAAATTAATACCTTTAGATTTAACCAATTACAAACACTTAACTACTATTGCTAGTGAAAAGGACTTAATTTACTACTCACCTAACCAAATAGACACACCAGAAACTTTAAAACAGTATGTGCAAGTTGCTTTAGATGGATTTAAACAGAATATAACATTACCATTTATTGTATTTGATAAAGACAAACAAGCTTTTGCTGGAAGTACGCGTTTTGGATTAATACATCACAAAAATAAAGTTTTACATATTGGTTGGACTTGGATTGGAAAAACTTTTCAAGGCACAGGATTAAATAGTCAGATGAAATTTTTAATGCTACAATATGCTTTTGAAACTTTAGATTTTGAAAAAGTAGAATTTAGAATTGATGAACGCAATATTAAGTCCAGAAAAGCTGTAGAAAAGTTAGGTGCTACCTTAGAAGGTTTGTTGCGTCAAAACACTGTAATGAATGATGGTTTTAGACGAAATACTTGTTGTTATGGTATTTTAAAAAGCGAATGGAATACTATTAAATTAGAGCTATTTAAGTAATTAATAGTACTACTTTAAATCTATATTTAAACCAAAAAAGTTGGCATTACTTGCTGCTGTGTATTTTGCATGTGTGTAACTAAACCTAAGTTTATTTATTTTTAAAGCAAAACCTGCTGATAAACCAGAAAAATTACGCTGATCAACAATACGCAATTCTTCAGCACGTCTAAAGTTGTAACCTAGTCTAATATTAAAACCTTTATCAGGAAACAGCTCTGCTCCTAAAATTGTGTGCCTAATTACATTACTTAAAAAGCCTACTTTTTCTTGAGTTTGATTACCTTCTAAATCTGTAGTTGTTCTAGCTGGATTAGCTTCTGCAATTGGCCACTGCTGAAGGTTTTCAAAAGTTAAATGCCAACGTAATGGAACATGCTCTAGCGTTTGAGATAAGCCTAATGTAATGTCCAATGGTAAACTTTCGTTTTGACCAGCATATGTTGTGATTTGAGTCCCTAAATTACGAACAACCAAAGCTGCCTGAAACTCTAAATCTTGATTAACATACATTAACCCTAAATCTGTAGCTATACCAAACGAATTATATTGCTCTAAAGTTGATGTTATAAACTTAAGATTAGCACCAAAATAAAAATCTGAATATCCAATTTGTAACGCATAACCTAACGACAAAGCTGCTTCTGTACCTGTAAAGGTTCCGGTTGATATACCGTTTTCGTCATAACCATCAAAATCGCCATAATTAATATAGGTCATTCCTGCATGAAACGTTTGCGTGCGTCTGTCCCAAGTGTAAGCATAAGCTGCTGTACCATAAGTAATACCACCTAAATAATTGCTAAAATTTAATGCAAACTGGTTATCCATTTCTGGATTAATTGCAGAGGGATTATACAAACCTTGTGTAACGTCATAATCTATGTTAGTTAGCACTTTACCACCTAAAGCTGCTTGTCTTGGTGAAGAGACTAAGTTTAAAAATTGATATGTTGATTGCCCTCCTAATTGTGCATAACCAAATGCGCCAAATAGTAGGATCAAAAGTGGGACAATTTTATTTTTAAACATAGGATGCAAAGTAAATAAATCTACTTTAAAACGCAGATAAAGAACATTTATTTTTTACTTCAATTTTAGCTTTTGTCCGATTTGTAAATTATTGAATTTTACGTTGTTTAGTTCTGTTAACTTTTTAACCGTAGTATTGTATTTTTTTGAAAGTCTAAACAGATTATCACCTTTTACAACAGTATGATAATCAACACCTTCTTGAAGCTTATTTGTCGCTATATTTTTTTTAGCCTCAGAAGATTCTTTTTGTTTTTCAATTTTAACTAACTCCTTAATTTTTTCTTCTTCTTTTTCAATTGTTGCTAATTCATTTTTAAACGATTCAGAGACTACAGCTTCATTTTTTTCCTGAATAACAACTTGTTGAACCTCTTTTCTAGCCTTTTTTTCAGCTTTTAATCTTTCTTTTTCCTTTGCTTTTTCCTCTTTTCTTTTAGCTGCTTCTAATTTCTTTTTTGCTTTAGCTAATTTTTTTTCAGCCTTAGCGACCTCTTTTGAGTCATGGTTTTCTATTTTATTGTCTTCACTATTATCAACAACAGGTACTATTAATGGTTTAGAGTATGTACTTTTATTTTTTATAACTTTTTTAGCATCAGGACTAGTTGTTTTATCTGTAGTTGACCCTTGAACCACAACTTGCGTTGACTGTGTTGGTGGTGGAGCAATTGTTGAAGGTGATTGACCAGGTCTAAGTTTTGCTATAACGCGTTCTTCTCCAGCATAACTAATAACTGGACTACTTGAAGGCACTAAAACACGATTAATAATTTTTATTTTTTGACCTGACTTTAATGTATTTGATTTTAGCAAATTATCTTTTTTGATTTGTGCTTCATCAATATCATATTTTTTTGATAATGTCGTTAGTGTTTCTCCTTGTTTTACATTGTGTACAATAATGTCATTATAGTATACACCATTAGGTGTCGTTTTTAATTGCTCTGCATTAGTTTTATCATGAGCCCTAAAAACATATTCACCTGTTTTAGTAGACATAAAAGCCTCTTTATCTTCTACAATAATTGGTAAAAATTCTTCTGGGTTATCTTGTGCTTTTGTTAAGTATGCACTTAAAAACATGACTATAACTAATATGTTTTTCATTGTAATTATTGGATTTATTTTAACAAATATAAACTATTGACAATTATTGTATTACTATAATTGGTTTAGAATGAAAAAAGCCCTTTTAAAATAAAAGAGCTTTTTTTATGTCAACCTAAGTTGTTTAATTATTTAGAATGTAGTACATATTAAATTGATAAAGCAACACGATTATGGATGTGTCTAATCTCTTCAATTTGTATTATTTACAATTTTTTAGCCTGCTTCACTTTTTGATCAGTAATTGCAATTTTAACTACATCCATCATATCAGAAACATAATGAAAGGTTAAACCTTTTAAATATTCTGGTTTAATATCTTCAATATCACGTCTATTGTCTTCACAAAGTAATATTTCTTTAATTCTTGCTCGTTTTGCTGCTAATATTTTTTCTTTTATTCCTCCAACTGGTAAAACTTTACCACGAAGCGTAATTTCGCCTGTCATAGCAAGACTTTTCTTAACTTTTCGCTGAGTAAACAATGACACTAAAGAAGTTAACATAGTCACACCTGCACTTGGTCCATCTTTTGGTGTTGCTCCTTCTGGCACGTGGATATGAACATTGTATTTTTCAAACACCTCTGGTTTAATATTTAATTCCTCAGCATGCGCTTTAATATATTCCATAGCAATGGTTGACGACTCCTTCATTACCTTACCTAAGTTACCTGTAATATTTAAAGTACCTTTACCTTTAGATAAAATAGATTCTATAAACAAAATATCACCTCCTACTCTAGTCCAAGCTAAACCTGTAACAACTCCTGCGACATTGTTATTTTCATATTTATCGCGTTCTAATTTTGGACCACCTAAAACTTCAATAATATCTTCGTTTGATATTTTAATATTATAATCCTGTTCCATTGCTATATTTTTGGCAGCATAACGCACCATTTTAGCAATTTGTTTTTCTAAACCACGTACACCAGACTCACGTGTGTATCCTTCAACTATTTTTTCAAGTTGAGGCTTACCTATTTTTAAATGCTTATCTGTTAAACCGTGTTCTTTTAATTGTTTTGGTAATAAGTGACGTTTGGCTATTTCTACTTTTTCTTCAATAGTATAACCTGTAACGTTAATTATTTCCATTCTATCTCTTAAAGCAGGCTGAATTGTATTTAAGCTATTTGACGTTGCTATAAACATGACTTTAGATAAATCGTATCCCATTTCTAGGAAGTTATCATGAAACTCGCCATTTTGTTCTGGATCCAAAACTTCTAACAAAGCAGACGATGGATCACCTTGATGAGAGTTTGAAAGTTTATCGATTTCATCTAAAACAAAAACTGGGTTTGATGTACCTGCTTTTTTAAGGCTTTGTAAAATACGTCCTGGCATTGCACCAATGTATGTTTTACGGTGTCCTCTAATCTCAGCCTCATCACGTAAACCACCTAAACTCATGCGTACATATTCACGACCTAAAGCTTCTGCTATAGACTTACCTAACGATGTTTTACCAACTCCTGGAGGTCCGTAAAGACAAAGAATTGGAGATTTCATATCGTTACGTAGTTTTAAAACAGCAAGATGCTCGATAATACGTTTCTTAACATCGTCTAATCCATAATGGTCACGATCTAATATTTTTTCGGCACGTTGTAAATCAAATTTATCTTTACTAAAAGTACTCCAAGGTAAATCTAAAAATAAATCTAAGTAGTTACGTTGTATAGAATACTCGGCTACCTGAGGATTCATACGTTGCATTTTAGCTAATTCTTTATCAAAATGTTTCCCAACTTTATCGTCCCATTTTTTAGTTTTAGCACGTTTTTTCATGTCTTCAATCTCCTCAGCATTACCACCTCCAAGTTCTTCTTGAATGGTTTTTAATTGCTGATTTAAAAAATACTCACGTTGTTGTTGGTTTAAATCGCTTTGTACTTTAGACTGAATATCGTTTTTAAGTTCTAGTTTTTGAAACTCGACGTTCATATAACGTAGTGTTTCTAAAGCACGCTCTTTTAGATGATTCATTTCTAAAAGCGCTTGTTTTTCGTCTACTTTTAAATTCATATTAGACGAGACAAAGTTTATTAAAAACGAATCGCTTTCTATATTTTTAATAGCAAAGGTTGCTTCTGTTGGGATATTTGGACTATCCTTAATAATTTGTACTGCAAGTTCTTTGATACTGTCAATAATAGCAGCAAACTCTTTATTTTTAGCTGCTGGCTTTGCTTGAGGCACCTCTTTTACTGTAGCTTTGATGTAAGGCTCTTCAGTAATAACTTGGTCTATTTCAAAACGTTTTTTACCTTGAATTATAACGGTTGTGTTACCATCAGGCATTTTTAACACCTTTAAAATTCTGGCAACTGTACCAATTTTATGTAAATCTTCGGCTTTTGGATCTTCTACAGATTCATCAATCTGAGACACCACACCAATAACTTTTCCGCCTTTATTAGCATCATTAATTAATTTTATTGACTTATCTCTACCTGCTGTAATTGGTATTACTACACCAGGAAATAATACTGTATTACGCAATGATAATATTGGTAAAGATTCTGGTAGCTCTTCTTTTGCTATTTTTTCTTCATCTTCTGGAGTCATTAATGGTATTAACTCTGAGTTTTCGTCAAAGTCTTGTAATGACAAACTGTCAAGTGAAATAAAGTTTGATTTTTTCATAGATATATATAAGTCAAAATGTCACTAAAATAGTTTCAAATGGACTATTTCTTTTTTTAATATTAAACTTAAAGTTTGCTATTATGTTGATATGCTTAAGTTTATCAATATAATGTAGCAAACATTCAATATTAAAAATTCAATTAATGTGCCACTTTAGACTTTTCAAACATTAAATAAAGGTTGATTTAGACTTATAAATAAAAAAATAAAATATTTTTTCAAAAAAGTGTAACAAACTATTTTAACTTTCCTCTTTATATAAAACAAACCATTTTTGACACTAACCAAACATACTATAGAGCAACTTGTAACGCTTTGCATATCTGGAAACCAATTAGCGCAATTGGAAATATATAACAGATATTACAAAGCCATGTACAATACCTCTTATAGAATTGTAAACAATAGTTTTGAAGCTGAAGACATAATGCAAGAGTCCTTTTTGACCGCATTTACTAAGCTTGAAAAACTAAAAGAAATTAGCACATTTACTGCTTGGTTAAAGCGTATAGTTGTTAATAATAGCATACAAGCTTTTAATAAAAATAAAAAAAACGGAGAAGTTGGATTGGATGATATGCTATACAAAATTGAAGACCATCAAGGTGTAGACACAACAACCGAAATAACATCTGTTAAAGCAAAACAAATTTTAGACCATTTAAACCAATTAAAATCTAATTATAAAATTGCGCTAACCCTACATTTAATTGAAGGTTATGATTACGAAGAAATTAGCCAAATAATGGAAATTAGCTATGCTAATTGTAGAACAACAGTCTCTAGAGCAAAAGAGAGTTTAAGAAAAAAATTAGAACAATTAAACTAATTGTTATGAACAACGATATAGATAAATTATTTAAAAGTTTAGACCATCAATTTGATGTCGAAACTCCAAATTTAGGACACCAACAGCGGTTTTTAGACAAACTAAACAGTTCCAAAACCGAAACTGTAGTAGTAAGCACAAAAAAGACTTACTGGAAGCCTCTATTAGCTGTAGCAGCATCTATAGTACTAATAGTTACCTTAACGTTTAATTTAAAACCAGAGCTGAAAACAAAGGATTTAGCAAGTATCTCTCCTCAATTAGCAGAGACACAAAACTTTTTTTCTAACACTATTTCTTTTGAATTAAATAAACTAAATACTGAAAAAAGTCCTGAAACACAAAAACTAGTAAACGATGCTTTAACGCGCTTAGAGCAACTTGAAACCGAATACCAAAACTTAAAATTAAACCTAATTGAAAGTGGAGAAGATCAACGTGTTATTTACGCTATGATTACCAACTTTCAAAACCGAATAGACCTACTACAAAGTACATTGTTACAAATTGAAGAGGTTAAAAACTTAAAACAAAACTCCTATGAAACTACTATATAAATTAACACTTTGTCTTTTATTACCTGTATTTGCAATAGCAAATAATGGTGCTTGGGAAGGTAAACACACTAAAACTAAAAAAATTAATAAAGAATATACTGTAAGTGACAATGCGACCTTAAAAGTAGCTAACAAATACGGAAATTTAGATATTGTTACTTGGACAGGAAATACCATTGCTATTGAAGTTACAATCACTACCAATGGTAATGATTTAGAAGATGTACAAAAACGTTTAAATGAAATAGATGTAGCGTTTTCTGCTACGTCAAGTTATGTGTCTGCTGAAACTATTATTGGTAAAAAGAAAAAAAGCTCTTGGTGGAATTGGTCTAGTAATGACGATGTAAACATGAAAATTAATTATATAATAAAACTACCAATTACTAATAATGTAAATCTAAATAATGATTACGGAAATATAACATTAGACACGCTTAAAGGTCGTGCAGAAATTAGTTGCGATTATGGTAAAATAACAACTAAAGAGTTACTTGCAGACAATAACATAATCAAGTTTGACTACACTAATAATAGTTATTTTGAATATATACAAAGTGGAAAAATTAATGCCGATTACAGTGGTTTTACAGTCGCAAAAACTAAAGATCTTAATATTATTGCCGATTACACAAAAACACTTGTTGAAATAGCCGAAAACATTAGATACAACTGTGACTATGGAAGTTTACGTGTAAATAGATTAAATAGTATCTCTGGTAACGGAAACTACCTAACTGTAGTACTAGATGATGTTTACAAAAATGTAAATCTAAATGCTGATTATGGTTCTATCAAAATAGGAAAAATGAACAAAAATGCAGGTGACGTATCTATTGAATCTGATTATGTAGGTATCAAAATTGGTATTGATCCTGATTATGCTTTTGATTTTGATATCAATCTTGAATATGGTAACCTTAAAGGAGAAGACGACTTTAATATACAAACCAAAAGCATCAAAAACTCGGACAAATATTACACAGGTTACCATAACAACAATACTTCTGGTAACTTAATTAAAATAAACTCAGAATACGGAAGCGTAACCTTTGATAAAAAATAATCAATTAACAATAAACAATCAATCATCATGAAACTATTAAAAACAACACTAGTCTTAGCCTTAACTGTAATGAGCTTAACCTCTTGTAACGCACAATGGGGAAACGGAAAAAAAATAAAAGGTAACGGAAATTACACCACAATAAAAAGATCTACATCAGATTATGATGCCATTAAATTAGCAGGTTGGATGGATTTTGAATTAGTCTCTGGTACAGAAGGTACTATTATTTTAGAAGGAGAAGAAAACTTATTAAACTATATTACAACTGAAGTTAAATCTAACAGCTTAATAATTAAAATTGAAAACAATATAAACTTAAAACCAAGCGGAAATAAAACCATTAAAATAACTGTTCCGTTTGAAGATATTGATAAAGTAACATTATCAGGTTCTGGAGATGTTACTTCTAATACAACCATTAACTCCAAAAACTTTGAAGCAAGAGTATCAGGTTCTGGAGACGTCACTTTAGATGTACAATCCTCATCAGTTGAAGGTTCTGTAACAGGTTCTGGAGATCTAACATTAACAGGAAACACTAAAAACTTAAACGCTAGTGTTACAGGTTCTGGAGATTTTCATGGAGAAAAATTACAATCCGATAATACTGAAGCAAAAGTTACAGGGTCTGGAGGTATAAAAGTATATAGCAATAATAGTTTAAAAGCTAAAGTAACAGGTTCTGGAGATATACATTATAAAGGTAATCCTACAAATGTTAACAAGAAAGTCACTGGATCTGGAGATATTAGTAACTAGAGTCCCTTAACATAAGTTTTAAAAGCCATTATTTGTCAAACAAGTAATGGCTTTTTACTTTTATTGGTAAATCTTTTTTTATGATTTAAAAATATTCCTACAGGAATATTATATTTGAGCTATGCAAAAAAGCTTAGGATATCAAACCACTGTAGATTTTTATAATTGTAACCATGACATCATTAATTCTGTTTCTGCAATTACTGACATATTAGAAAAAGCTGCTAAATTAATGCAGTTAAACATTGTTAATACAACAATTCATCAGTTTTCTCCAATTGGTATAAGTGGTGTCATTGTTATTAAAGAAAGTCATATTGCTATACACACTTGGCCTGAACATAACTATGTGGCTCTAGATTTTTTTACTTGTAGTACTTTTAACGACTTAGAAGAAGGTATTTTATGGATTCAAAAACAATTTGAATCTAATAAAATAGAACAACAATTTTCACAAAGAGGTTTTCTTACCAAAATGATATAACTATGAGTTTAAAAAAAACAATAGCTAATTATTTTGATGACGAGAAGGGAAATGCAAAAGGTGAAGCTTTTTTAGAGTATTTTATTTCTGTTTTAATTTTAATTAATGTTCTAGCAATCATACTAGAATCGTATCAATCAATTTATACTAAATATAAATTTGTATTCACTTTTATTGAGCTCTTTTCAATTATAATATTTTCAACTGAATATATAATTCGTATTTGGGTTTCAGATTTAATCTACCCCAAATTATCACCTACAAAAGCTAGATTAAAATACATATTTTCATTTATGGGTATTGTAGACTTAGCCTCTATCTTACCTTTTTACCTTCCATTTATTGTCTCTTTAGACTTAAGAATTATTAGATTGTTACGTTTATTTAGGCTACTTAGAGTTTTAAAATTAAATCGTAATTTTAAGAGTTTAGCTGTTATACGTTCTGTTATTGTTAAGACAAAAAACGAAATTTTGGTTTCAGCAATTTTAGTTTTTATACTTTTAATAATAGCATCTACATTAATGTTTTACATTGAAAATAAAGCGCAACCTGAAGCATTTGAAAACATTGGCCAAGCGCTTTGGTGGGCAGTTGCAACACTTACCACTGTAGGTTATGGTGATATCTACCCAATAACAGGTTTAGGTAAAATAATGAGTGCTTTTATAGCCTTATTAGGTATTGGTTTTGTTGCTTTACCTACTGGTATAATTAGCTCTGCTTATATTGAAGAAATAAGAAGTCTAAAGAAATCACAACAATGTTTTTGTCCACATTGTAACAAAGAAATTATCGAGTAATGTTTGAAAACAAATCACAATATCCATTAAATAAGCTTAAAGTTGGCTTTACATTTAAACTGTTTAAACAAAAATGGACTATTACTGAAATAGCAGAATATAGCTGGAACACAGGAAACATGAGTGTTGAATATACTATTGAAAATACTGATAAAAAAGCATTTTTAGAAGTAGAATTTTACAGAGGAAAATTTGAAGTCATATACAGTGAAGCTTTAACTTTAAATAATATAAATTTAGATTTAATCATTGAAGATGGCTATTTGATATTTGAGAATAAGAAATATAATTTAGAAGAAACATTTTCAGGATCTTATAGAAATATGACTACTTTTACAAGTACAGAAAACCTTACAAGTTATCAGTTTTACTTAAAAGACAATTGCATTTCAGTCGAAAAATGGGATGATGGAAGCATCGAAAGCTTTATTGGAGAAGAAATAAAACCAAAAAAAATAACCAACATAAATACTTTATAAAATGACCAAACACATTCTATATACAACTATAATTAGCATCCTATTTTTATCTTGTGGTTCTTCTGATAAAGAAGTTAAAACGATTACTATTGAACCTTCTCAAGCCATATTAAAAAGTATAGCTAGTAACGATTTTTCTATTGTTTTAGACGACATGAAGATTGATGAAACAGAAAATTTAATAGTACATAAACATAAATACAAAGTATTAGAGTTAAAAAACGATTCTCTACATAGCACAGACAAAGATTGGTCGGTTGTTAATCAAAGCTTTTTTTTAAACCATAAAAATGATTTAGGTATGGAAATTTTATCAAGACATAATGGTAAAGTTTCCACATTAGCACAACCTGTTGGTTATGGTTGGGCAATTGGTAATAGTGCACATGGTGAATGGGAAGAAACTTCTACAGACAGTACAAGTACTAAATCTCATGGTACATCCTCTCATGGACGCTGGAGAACTCATTCTACTAGTCCTTTCTTCTGGTTATGGTTAGGCTCAAGAAGAAGTTTTTTTAGAAATGATTATAATAATTACAGAACGTATAATACCACTGGAAGAAGTTATTATGGGCAAAATAACAATAATACTTATACTCATGGTACTAGAAGTAGTTATCAAAAAAAATCAAGACCTTCATTTTTTACAAGAAAAAGTCAAAACTCTACCAGTTGGAATAATCTTGAAAAAAGAACAAGCAGAAGCTCTTCAAGGTACAAATCAGGATCAAGTACACGATCTAGATCAGGAGGAATAGGAAAATAGATATTTTGGGATACACAAAAAAGCAAAAATCATTTGCATTAAAAATTGCATTATTTGCAACAGGATTAAGTGGTATTGTCGCAGAATATATACTATCTACTTTAGCGTCATACTTTATTGGTAACGCAATATTGCAATTTACTTTAATTGTTTCAATTATGTTATTTGCAATGGGCTTAGGTAGTCGACTATCTAGACTATTTACTGGTAATGTCGTCTTATCGTTTGTAATTACTGAACTGATATTATCTGTATTTATATCTTTTTCAGCTATAATTTGTTATTTAATTTATGGTTATACAGATTTTTCATGGTTGATAATATATATGTTTTCCATACTTATTGGATTGTTAATTGGTTTAGAAATACCTCTTGCTACTCGTATCAATGATGATTACGAAGAGCTTCGTCTTAACATCTCTAATATTTTAGAAAAAGACTATTTTGGAAGTTTAATTGGAGGGTTGTTTTTTGCTTTTGTAGGTCTACCCTACTTAGGTTTAACTTACACTCCTTTTATTTTAGGTTTTCTAAACCTAAGTGTATCATTTTGGCTATTTGTAGTTTTAAAAGATACTTTTTCAACTAAAATAAAAAAAACCTTAATCTTAGCATACATAGTTGTTACAAGCTGTATTGCTTTAGGTATCTATTTTGCTAATCCTATTATACAATATGGAGAACAAGCAAAATACAAGGATAAAATTGTTTTTAGCCAACAAACTAAATATCAAAAAATTGTAATTACTAAATGGAAAGAATGGCACTCTTTATACATAAATGGTAATCAGCAATTATCTTCATTTGACGAATTTATGTATCACGAGCCTATGGCTCACGTGACTATGAATTTAGCTGAAAAAAAAAATAATATTTTAATTTTGGGTGGTGGAGATGGCTGTTTAGCTAGAGAGATTTTAAAATATGATAATATTGAAACAATAACTTTAGTAGATTTAGATCCAGTTATGCTGGATTTAGGAAAAAACAACAAAACTTTTAAATCACTAAACAACAACGCTTTAAACAACTCTAAAATAAAAACAATTGCTGCAGATGCTTTTACTTTTTTAGAAAACAAAACAATTGATTATGATGTAATTTTTGTTGATCTTCCTGACCCTAATAATGTTGATCTAAATAAACTATACACCAAAGAGTTTTATCTTTTATGTAGTCAAAGATTAACCAAAAATGGATTAATGATTACTCAAAGTGGCAGTCCATACTATGCAACTAAAGCTTTTTATTGTATTGAAAAAACTATGCAAGCAGCTAATTTTAATACTATACCTTTACACAATCAAATTTTAACTCTTGGAGAATGGGGTTGGATTATAGGTAGCAAACAAAAGATTTCTAGCCAACAAATACAAAATATAGATGTATCTAAAATTAACTCTTTAAAATGGTTAAATAATAAATCTATAAACTTACTAACTTCATTTGGTAAACCTTTGTCAGATACAACAAACATTAAAATCAACACTATTTTTAATCCTAAATTATATACTTACTATAAAGAAGGGAATTGGAATTTATACTAAATACCAATATTATTACAAAAAGAAAGCCACTATTAAATAGTGGCTTTCTTTTTTCTAATTATACTATTTTAGTTTAAAATAACTTCGTTTAATTCTGCTAAAATAGAAGTTGTAATACTATCATCACCATCGTAAATACTTCCTTCGTATTTAATAAGACCTACATCTTCTGCAAAATAATAAAAGTATTCAGCTGAACTATCTGGTAATCCAGCTACTTGGTATGTAGAGTTTGCTTTAACTTTAATTACTGGACTATAAGTAGTACCATTAACCTCAACGCTTACCCCTTTTTCCATAATTTCGTTATTGTAAGTTACATTGATGGTACTATCTGGGACATCAGGTAAACCATCTATTAATAGTTCTGTAGAAGTCGTTATACTGTAATTAGTGGTCCATGTCTCTCCAACTTCTAAATAGTCCTTTAATATTACAAAACTGTAAGACGATTGAGAAATTTGATAAACACCACTAACTTCAAAAGAAGTAGTCGCTGCACTAATGTGATAATCTCCTCCATTTTTACTAGAATACCAATTGACCTCTATATCTCCTGTTATAGAGCCATCTGTACTAGTTGAACTTGGCAAAAAAGAACTATATAAATAAGAAGGAAAACCTAAATAATCTTCTTGTAAAGAAATTTCCATAATACTATCTTCTTCTTGTTGTCCATCAATATAGTTATCAAAAGTCCATTTATTTCCTGTAGCCATTGGCCAATAGTCACCTGTAGACTCACCTCCAGGTTCATCTATAACATCGTTATTTTCAACTGGCGAATCACTGTTTGACTCAAGGTCAAAACCTTCTAACGCTTCGTTTTCACAACTAAATAAAATTAATAATAAGGATAATAGCGATAAAGTTTTTTTCATGTTTTATAATTTTTAGACACTAAACTTAAGATAATTAATTTAATTTTCCTTGTTTTGGTACTCTAAAAAGCAATATAATTCCAATTAAAAAAAAGATAAATAAAAACAAAATTGCATTTCGCATCGTACTAATTTGGTCTACAACAGCAAAAACAGTCATACCTATAACAATACCTATTTTTTCTGCTACATCAAAAAAGCTAAAATATGATGTTGTATCTTCAGTATTATCTGGTAAAAATTTTGAATAAGTAGACCTTGCTAAACTTTGGACACCTCCCATAACTAAACCTACAAATCCTGCTGCTATATAAAACTGAACTGGTGTAATCATAAAATAGGCGTAAAAACATAATAGCATCCATATGATATTAACAACAATTAATGTTTTAATATTACCATATTTAGCCGATGCTTTAGAGGTTAAAACAGCTCCTAATATTGCCACAAGTTGAATAACTAATATACTTACAATCAAACCTTGTGTTTTTTGGGCATCATCTAACCATGCAATTTCTTTTTCACCAAAATAAACTGCCATTAACATTATAGTTTGCACAGCCATGCTAAACACGAAAAAGGCATATAAATAGCGTTTTAATCTTAAATTTTGTTTCAGTTGAAACCAAACCATTTTCAACTCTTTAAATCCATTAAATAACACGTCTTTTGTTACTTTATTTCCTTGAGAAACTCCTTTTGGTAATACATAAAAAGTGTATTGACTAAATACTAACCACCAAATACCAACGGTTATAAAAGAATACCTCATCATTTCAACTTTTTCAGCTCCAGTTTCTTGAGTCATAACCATCCCTAAATTAGCCACAAGTAATATAACACTACCAATATAACCTAAAGAAAATCCTTTGGCACTAATTTGATCTTGTTGCTCATCAAAAGCTATATCTGGTAAATAGGAATTATAGAATACTAAACTTCCCCAATACCCTAATAATCCCATGAAATAGAATAATAAACTAACATGAATACTTTCTTTTGAAAACCAAAACAGTCCAATACAACCAAAACTACCTAAGTAACAAAAAAACTTCATAAAGTTTTTTTTATTCCCTACATAATCTGCAATACCAGATAAAATTGGTGATGTAAAAGTTACGACTAAAAAAGTAAAAGCTGTAATAATTGAAATTAACACTGTTGGCTTCATTACAAAGCCAAAAGCAGCTATTGTTTCATCTTCAGAGGTAAATAAAGTTCCATAAAACAAAGGAAATATTGACGATGCTATAGTTAAGGTATATACTGAATTTGCCCAATCATAAAATGCCCAAGCATTCAATAACTTTTTACTTCCTTTTTTAAGATGTTCCATTTAATTTTGATTAGTTAGTGCCTAAAAATACAAAAGCTGCTCTTGATATCAAGAACAGCTTGTAAAGTAATTTAATATTATTAATACTAACTTAATATTGACCTAAAGGTCTAAAGCTAGAGACACCAAACTTTTTAGCTTCTGCTTTAGCTGTAGGTGACAATGCTGTTAAGTTATCAATACGTGTTTGGTTAGCTGGATGCGTACTTAAAAACTCTGGTGGTGCAGATCCACCACTAGCTTGAGCCATACGTCTCCATAAGTTTGCAGCTTCATCTGGATTGTATCCTGCTATTGCTGTTAATATTAAACCAATACGATCTGCTTCCGTTTCATGACTTCTACTAAATGGTAACATTCCTAAAACATTAGATCCTACTCCATAATATTGATTAAAAGCATTACGTTGGTTATCATCTGTAATGGCAATGTTTCCTGCAACAGCTAAACCTTGCTGAATGTAAGAAGCACTCATACGTTGTTGACCATGGTTAGCTAAAGCGTGTGCCACTTCATGACCCATAATTGCTGCAACAGCAGTCTCGTTAGCTGCTACTGGTAAAATACCTGTGTAAAACACTATTTTTCCTCCAGGCATACACCATGCGTTTACAACATCTTCTTCAATTAAGTTATATTCCCATTTATAATCATTAAGGTAACCTTGTTGTCCATTGGCATTTAACCAACGTTCTGCAGCAACTGCAATACGTTGTCCAACACGTTTAATCATATCTGCACGAGTTGTTCCTGTTTCTACTTTACTTTCTGTTAGTACCTGATTATACTGTGCAAAAGCTGTAGGAAACAATTGTGCATTAGATACAAATGCTAAAGTTTTTTTTCCTGTAAATGGGTTAGTTGCACAAGACATTACTAAAAGTAAAACTAATGTTGCAACTATGGATTTTTTAAATTTCATGATTATTTTTAATTATTTCTTTCTATAAAGCTACAAAAACTTAGGCAAATTTAACATATTTCACACTATAAAGGCTACCTAAATTATCGATTAAATACATAAAAACACTTTGAAATGCTTTTTAAAACATAATTATGCTCCTATTAAATGAATTTCAGTGAATTTTTTATCCACTACCATTGCTATTGTGCCATCAACTTTTAAATGTTCTATAGAAATGGTTTCGTTATCCAACTGAATTTCTTTTATTTCAAAAGGTAACCCATGAATATTTAATTTGAAGGTTTTAAAGGTCGCTTCATACTTTCCTTCTTTGTGTTGTTGTAAAATCAACTCGTTTGACTTTCCTGTTAATTTAAAAGTTCTGAAACTATAACGTCCTTTAGTATAATCATAACCATCGTGAGCATCATCAAATAATTGTGAAGACTCTTTACCTTTTTTATAATACACATCTAAGGTTATTTCGTCAATTACTTTTTCATCTACATATTGTTGCTTTGGATATTTAGGGATAATAGCACCTTCTTTAATAAAAATTGGCATACTATCTATCTCTGCATCTACCCATTTTTCTTTTCCACCTTGTACAACCTCATCAGTCCAGAAGTTATACCAAGTACCTCTTGGTATATACATTCTGCGTCCTTTAGCATTTGGCTCTTGTATAGGACAAACTAGTATTTGGTTACCATACATAAACTCGTCTGTTCTATAATGCGTTTGACTATCTTCTTGGTCATACATAACCAAAGATTTTAATATTGGTGTTCCATGTTCTACCAAATTCCAAAAAGCAGTGTATAAATATGGTAAAAGTTGGTATCTAATTTCAATAAACTTTCTAACTACGTCTGTTACATCCTCATCAAAAGCCCAAGGTTCTTGATCTCCATGATCTCCTGATGAGTGCACACGACAAAATGGATGAAAAATACCTAATTGAATCCATCTAGTAAATAACTCTCCTTGAGGTTGCTCTGCAAATCCACCAATATCACTTCCAGCAAAACTAAACCCAGACATTGCCATACGTTGTGCTTGAACATTAGCGATCCATAAATGCTCCCAAGTAGCAACATTATCACCTGTCCAAGTAGAAGTATAACGTTGAGTACCAGAATAAGCTGCTCTAGTTATTACAAAAGGTCGTTTTGGGTAGTTAAACTTTTTCATGCCATGGTAAGTAGCTCTTGCCATTTGCATACCATAAACGTTATGTGCTTTTCTGTGACTACAAGGATTACCATCGTAATCATGACGTACATCATCTGGAAAAGTCTTATTTGGCACTTCCATAACTGCAGGCTCGTTCATGTCATTCCAAACACCTTGGATACCTATGTCTTCTACTAACTCTTTAAATAATCCAGACCACCAATCTCTAACCTCTGGTTTAGTAAAATCTGGAAAAAAACATTCTCCAGGCCATACCTTACCTTTCATATAAGGACCATCTGCACGTTTACAAAAATAGTCCTTGTCCAAAGCTTCTTTAAATACTGAATATTCTGGATCTATTTTAATTCCTGGATCAATAATAGCTACGGTTTTAAACCCATCGTCTGCCAACTCTTTAACCATGCGTTTAGGATCTGGAAAATAGTCTTTATTCCATGTAAAACATCTAAAACCATCCATATAATCTATATCTAAATAAATAGCGTCACATGGTATTTGAAGCTCTCTAAACTTAGATGTAATTGCTTTGACTTCTGCTTCTGGATAATAACTCCATTTACATTGATGAAAACCTAAAGCCCATAAAGGTGGTAGTTGGTGTGGCTTACCTGTTAGGTCTGTATAGTTTTCTACAACTGTTTCCATTTTAGGTCCATAGATAAAATAATAGTTCATCTCTCCTCCTTGAGCCCAAAAACTTGTGACATTACGACGTTCTTGACCAAAATCAAAATAAGATCTAAAGGTATTATCAAAGAAAATACCATACGCCTTACCATGGTGTAAACCTGTAAAAAACGGAATAGCTTTATATATTGGATCTGTGTGCTTACCAAATGCATAAGAGTCTGTAACCCAATTTTGAAATCGCTTTCCTTTTAAGTTTAAATGCTCTGGCTTATCACCTAGTCCAAAATAACTTTCACGTTCATTAACGGTTTTACTCATCTTAACGATGTTTCCTCCAAACTCATAACTTTCTTCCCAATGAAACCCTATTTCATCTTGATTAATTATTTGGTCTGTAAGCACATCATAAATAGTTACTCGTGCATCTTTTTTAGAAACCTCACATTTTAACTTTGAAGTAATGATGGTATAAAAATCATCATTCTCAGTAATTTCCAACTTATTATAACCTGTACTTGCGTACTTAGTAATTGCATATGAAAAATCATTTTCAAAAGTACCTGTTGTGGTGTATCTAAATCTTAATACACTATCTCTTAAAACTGTTAATTGAAGAACGACATTATTTTCGGTATAAAAATATAATGTATCAACATCCTTTTGAAACTTTATTATTCTTGATGGAAATAAATTTCCTTTTTGCTCTAATTCGGTATTTACAATCATAGTTATCTATTATTATATATAGTAAAAAAACGGAAAATTATATTGTTACTAAAACATTGCTAATGTAAATTCTTACAAATTATTAACTACAACGTTTTAGATTTAAAAAATTATTAAATGCTTTATTTTCAGACCTTAAAACTAATAAAATGATATTGACTCAATATCATTTTATTTAGCTTAAGATTTATATTTTAATATTGAAATGCCTAAAGGCGGAATTGTAATTTCAACCGATTTTTTTCTAGAATGCCATAATTTTGACTGACTTATTAAAGTTTGATTTTTAAAGTCACCTGTTCCAAAATAGGAACTATCATCACTATTAAAAATTTCGGTTAACTGTCCTTTTTTAGGCAAACCAATTCGGTAATTTTCTAAAGGTACTGGTGTCATATTACAAGCAATAATTAAATTATCTTTTGGCTTATTACCTTTTCTAATATATACTAAAACAGAATGTTCTGCATCTCCATAATCTATCCACTCAAATCCTTCAAAAGAAAATTGTTTTTCAAATAAAGCTGGTTGCGATTTATAAACTTTATTTAAAGCTTTGACATACTCTTGCATACCTTTATGTGGCTTATACTGCAATAAATGCCAATCTAAACTGGATTGAAAATTCCACTCTTCACTTTGTCCAAATTCTGCACCTTGGAACAATAACTTAGTTCCTGGATGTGTAAACATATAACCGTAAAGAACTCTTAAATTAGCAAAACGTTGCCATTCATCTCCAGGCATACGACCCAAGATGGATTTTTTACCATAAACTACTTCGTCATGACTTAAGGGTAGCATAAAATTCTCGGTAAAAGCATAAGTCATGGAAAACGTAATATCGTTTTGATGATGTTTTCTATAAATAGGCTCTTTTTTAAAATATTGCAATGTATCATGCATCCAACCCATCATCCATTTCATACCAAATCCTAAGCCACCTAAAAAAACAGGTTTTGACACACCTGGAAACGCTGTAGATTCTTCTGCAATTGTCTGAACATCCGGAAAATTACTGTATACTGCTGTATTTAATTCTTTTAAAAAAGCTATCGCTTCTAAGTTTTCTCTTCCTCCATACATGTTAGGTTCCCATGCTCCTTCTTCCCTACTGTAATCTAAAAATAGCATAGAGGCAACAGCATCTACACGTAATCCATCTGCATGATATTGGTCTAACCAAAACATTGCATTACTGATTAAAAAAGATTTTACCTCGTTGCGACCATAGTTAAAAATTAAACTTTTCCAATCTTGATGGTAACCTTTACGTTTGTCTGGATGCTCATATAAACATGACCCATCAAAAAAGCCTAAACCATGAGCATCTTCAGGGAAATGTGATGGTACCCAATCTAAAATGATTCCTATATTATTTTGATGAAGTTTGTCCACAAGTAATTTAAATTCTTCTGGATAGCCAAATCTAGAGGTTGGCGCAAAATATCCTGTAATTTGATAACCCCAACTTGGATCGTAAGGAAATTCCATAATTGGCATTAACTCGACGTGTGTAAAATTCATCTCTTTGACATAATTTACTAAGTCTTCTGCCAACTCTACATAAGATAAAAACCGATTGTCTTCAATTTGTTTTTTCCAAGATCCTAAATGTACTTCGTAAACCGAATATGGTGCATCTAACGCATTGTTTTGTTTTCTATTAGACATCCATTTATCATCTTGCCAAGTATAATTATCATCCCAAATTATAGAAGCTGTATTTGGGTTATGTTCAAAACGTCTTGCATAAGGGTCTGCCTTTTCTGTAACTATATTATTATTGTGGCTCTGTATTTTATATTTATAAGATGTGCCTTTACCTACATTTGGTATAAAGCCTTCCCAAATTCCGCTTTCATCCCAACGTACATTTAAAAGATGCTCTCCTTCTGTCCAATAATTAAAATCTCCAACTACAGATACTTGTTTTGCACTTGGTGCCCAAACAGCAAAATAAGTCCCTTGTACTGCGTTTAAAGTCATAATATGTGACCCTAACTTTTCGTATAACTTATAATGCTTTCCTGCTTTAAAAAGATTTATATCAAAATCTGTAAATAAGCTAAATACTGTTACTTCTGCCATATATTAAATTACAAATCCATTAGGTATTATTGCACCTTTTTTTATGACTACAATACCTTCTTTTATAACATAAGTATCTGTTTCTTTATCTTCTAAATGACTTCCTCCATTAATTCTTACATCATCACCAATCCTGATATTTTTATCTAAAATTGCATTTTTAATAAAACAACGCTCACCAATACCTAATAAGATTTTAATATTATTTTCTTCTATTTCTTTTAAAGACTCATAAGCATCACAACCCATCATGTAAGTATTAATAATTGTAGTTTCTTTACCTATTCTAGATCTAATACCAATTACAGATTTTTCAATTTTAGAAGCATGTACAATACAACCTTCTGCAATAACGGTTTTATCTAAATTTGTTCCAGAAATTTTAGATGTTGGCAAAATTCTGGCACGTGTATACACTCTTTGGTCTATATCATAAAGATTAAATTTTGGGATATCATCTGTGATACCAATATTGGCTTCAAAAAACGAATCTATGTTACCAATGTCTGTCCAATAACCTTCATATTGAAAACTAATCGTTTTGTGCTTATTAATGGATTGCGGAATGATTTCTTTACCAAAATCTATAGTTTTAGGATCATTCATCAAATCTACTAAAAGGTCTCTATTAAAAATATAAATACCCATTGAAGCCAAATGATTTTTACCTTGTTTTTCCATATCAGGACTCACAGGTGAGGTCCATTCTGGTAATAAATCTGAATTTGGTTTTTCAATAAATGAAGTAATTAAGTTATCCTCATTAGTTTTTAAAATACCAAAAGAAGTCGCGTCTTTTGCATTAACAGGAATTGTTGCTATTGATATATCTGCTCCTGTATTAATATGCGCATCTATCATTTTGTTAAAATCCATTTGGTACAATTGATCTCCAGAAAGGATTAAAGCATACTCAAAATCATGTTCTAAAAAATGATGCATACTTTGTCTAACAGCATCTGCTGTACCTTGAAACCAAGTTTTGTTTCCTGGTGTTTGCTCGGCTGCTAATACATCAACAAAAGCTGAACTAAAAAAACTAAAATGATACGTATTTTTAATATGTCTATTTAACGACGCAGAATTAAACTGTGTTAGTACAAACATGCGTTTGATGTTTGAATTTATACAGTTAGAAATTGGTATATCCACCAATCTATATTTTCCTGCTATTGGTACAGCTGGTTTAGAGCGTGAAGCAGTTAATGGATACAACCTTGTGCCTTGACCTCCTCCTAAAATAATGGAGAGTACTTTGTCGTTAATCATAGTGTTTTAGTTTATGGATTGGTATAAATTAATATAAGCTTTGGCAGACACATCCCAAGAATGGTCAATTGTCATTATTTGTTTTTGTAATTTTTTAAACCTCTTACTATCATTATATAATGCTACAGCTCTTTTAATAGCATACTCTACTTCATAAACACTTACATCATCATGACATATTCCAAATCCATCTTGATTAATGTCAATTACTGTATCCTTTAATCCGCCAATACGTCTAACTATAGGTATGGCACCATAACGTAAAGCATACATTTGATTTAAGCCACAAGGCTCAACTTTTGAGGGCATTAATAAAAAGTCTGTTCCTGCATAAATAATATGAGATAATCTTTCGTCATAACCAATATACGCATTATATTTTCCATTATATACTGGTTTTAAGCTTTTTAAAGCATTTTCAGTTTCTTTTTCTCCCGATCCTAATAATAAAATAGATACTGCTTCAGTTTCTAAAACATTTTTAAAAACATCAGGGAAAATTTCGACACCTTTTTCTGAAACCAAACGACCTATAAATCCAAACAAGGGTTTATTTGGATCTAAATTATACTCTTTACATAACCAATTCTTATTAGCTTTTCTACCTGTACTGATCGTGTCTTTGGTAAAGTTTTCAATAATAAAATCATCCGTCTCTGGATTCCATACTTGGGTATCAATCCCATTTAATATACCTTGACATTTTGTGCTTTCATGACTTAATAAACTTTCCAAACCATTTGCGTTTTGTTTTAATTCTTCCATGTAGCTTGGTGATACTGTTGTGACTCTCCAAGCACATTTAATAGCTGCTGCTAATGGATTTATACAACCATTCCAATCTAACAACCCTATTTTTTCTTCATTAAAATCAGGAATTAAATGTAGTTTATCATAACCAAACCAACCTTGGTATTGTGCATTATGGATAGTAGTAATTACTGGTATTGTATTTAAAACCTGATAATCAAAACACTCTTGCAACATAAAAGGAATTAATCCTGTGTGATGATCATGACAATGTATAATATCTGGTTGCTGCTTATGGACTTTAATCCAATCTAAAGCAGCAATTTGAAATGCTATAAAACGCTTAGTATCGTCTACTGAATACACATAGTTTTTATACAATAACTCAGGAATATCAATAAAATAAGCTTCAATGTCTAAATCTGAATCTTTAGTTTTCAAAACACTAAAAACATAATAATTAGGACCTAAATTAAACTCGGCTTCATAAACCTTTTCAAATGTATGTTCTTGAGTATATTTATTATCATAAAAAGGCATAATTACAGAGGAAGGATGACCCAAAGCATTTTGGTATTTAGGTAAAGCTCCTACAACGTCTGCTAATCCTCCAACTTTTGCAATTGGATAGCACTCTGCACTTATGTGTATAATTTTCATTTATTTATTTTAATTTATTGATGAAAGTTACACTTTAAATAATAAAGAATGAAATGTTATTTTTAATTTAAAATTAAGTCTGTATTAATTTTATTTTAAGATTTTACGATATCTTTATAAAAAAGAAAAATTATGAAAAAAATTGCATTCTTACTTTTAATATGTCTATTTAATTGTAAATCTAACGCACAAGAAGAAGCTGAAAAATCTGATTCGAAAACTTTTGAAATCAGTAAAACTGATGCTGAATGGAAAACTGAATTATCTGATAAAGAATATTATGTTTTGCGTAAAGCAGGTACAGAACGTCCTTTTAGTAGTAGCTTAAACAACGAAAAAAGAGCTGGTGTATATCACTGTGCTGCTTGTGACACACCACTGTTTAAAAGTGAAGACAAATTTGACTCAGGAACAGGTTGGCCAAGTTTTGACCAAGAAATTAAAGGAAATGTTGCCTTTGGGACAGATACTAAAATTGGATACACCAGAGATGAAGAACATTGCGCAACGTGTGGTGGTCATTTAGGTCATGTGTTTAATGATGGTCCTAAAGCAACTACAGGAAAAAGACATTGTATAAACGGAGTCGCATTAAATTTTAAACCAAGTAATGAGTAATTTTAAAGTTAATAAAACTGAAGAACAATGGCGTAACGAGCTAACAGATGAGCAATATCGTATTTTACGTAAAAAAGGTACCGAAATGCCACATACGGGAAAATACAATTTACATTTCGAGTCTGGAGCATATCATTGTGCAGCATGCAACCAGCAATTATTTGAAAGCGATAGTAAATTTGAATCTAGTTGTGGTTGGCCAAGTTTTGACGATGCCATTCCAGGAAGTATCACCAACATATTAGACAAAACCCATGGAATGATTAGAACCGAAATTGTATGTTCTAATTGTGGTGGTCACATAGGTCATGTATTTAATGATGGTCCAACAGAAACAGGAACTAGATTTTGTGTAAACAGTGCAAGCGTAAATTTTAAAAATGAATAATAGCCACCTTACAAGCATCATAAAACAGTTTAACTATTACAAAACTGCTGGAGATAAAACACTCCAGCAGTTATCTTTTAGTGAAATGAATTGGCAATCTCATAACAATTCCAACAGTGTGTCTATTATTGTAAAACATATGGTTGGTAACATGTTAAGTCGTTGGACTAACTTTTTAACCGAAGATGGCGAAAAAACATGGAGACAACGTGAGCAAGAGTTTGAAGCTACTTACACCACGAAAGAGCAGTTATTAGCCGATTGGGATAAAGGATGGACTTGCTTATTTAATGCTATTACACCTTTAAATAACCAAGATTTAGATCGTACTGTATATATTAGAAATGAAAGTCATTTGGTAGCCGAAGCTATTTTTAGACAATTAGGTCATTACAGTTACCACATTGGGCAAATAGCACATATTGGTAAGCTAATTAAAAATGAAGCTTGGCAAAGTCTATCAATACCCAAAGGACAATCCAGTCAATTTAACGCTGAAAAATTTAGTCAGGCTAAACAATAATTTTTTAAGATTTTAATTCCTTTTTATAAGGTCTAATAATTAAACGTGCCTCTCTGTCAAACCTAATGTAGTTGTATACCCAATTTATAAAAACAACCATTCTGTTTCTAAATCCTATTAAGAAAAACAAGTGTACAAACATCCAAACAAACCAAGCAAAAACACCTTGAAATTTAAACTTTGGTAAATCTACAACAGCTTTATTTCTACCAATAGTAGCCATAGATCCTTTATCATTATATACAAAGGGTTTCATGGGTTTATTTTCTAATAACTTTAGTAAGTTTTCTCCTAATAATTTACCTTGTTGTATAGCAGGTTGAGCCATCATTGGATGTCCTGATGGTACTGCTTCAGTTTCCATTTGCGCTACATCTCCAATTGCAAAAATGTTGTCTAATCCTTTTACTTGATTAAATTCATTTACAATAATTCTGTTTCCTCTAGTTACAAACTGTTCTGCATCTATACCTTTAATAGCTGCTCCTTTTACTCCTGCAGCCCAAACTACTGTTGCAGCATCAAAAGTTAAATCGCTATTTGTGGTGACCGTTTTTCCGTCATAACCAGTAACTCTAATATTTTTCCAAACATGTACGCCTAAGTCTTCCAAAAAGTCTTCAGCTTTTTTAGAAGCTTTAGTACTCATTGCTTTTAAAATATTATCTCCAGATTGTATTAAGTTAATTTGTGCTAGTCGTGTATCTAAATCTGGATAATCTTTAGGTAGTATTCCTTTTTTTATTTCGGCTAAAGCTCCAGCAAGCTCTACACCTGTTGGTCCTGCTCCAACAATTACAAAATTCATTAAAGCATTTCTTTCGTTTAAATCTGAAGTTAATAAGGCTTCTTCAAAATTTTCAAGTATTAAACTCCTTAAGTTTAAAGACTGTGGTATGGTTTTCATTTCCATACTATTCTCTTTAATAGATTTATTACCAAAATAATTGGTTTTAGATCCAGAAGCTACTACCAAATAATCATACTTTAATTCACCTATATTAGTAATAACACGATTATTGTCTGTATTTATTTCTGAAACATTAGCCAGTCTAAAGAAAAAATTAGGAAAACCTTGCAATACCTTACGAATAGGATAAGCAATAGAATCTGGCTCTAAACCACCTGTAGACACTTGATATAATAATGGCTGAAATGTATGATAATTATGTTTATCTAAAAGTACAACTTGTACTTCTTGCTTTGATAATTTTTTTGCTAAAGCGATGCCTGCAAAACCTCCACCAATAATTATTACTCGTGGAAAACTAGACTTAGGTATGTTCATATTTTAAAACTTGCTGCACAAAGGTACTAAAAGATATATTTTTTTAAGATTCTAAATTCTTTATTCAATTTTGGTTTTGTAACTTCGTAACTTGTTAAAACTACAAAAAAATACACAATGAGTAAATACGATATTATTGTACTTGGTAGTGGTCCTGGAGGCTACGTAGCTGCTATTAGAGCATCTCAATTAGGTTTTAAAACTGCTATTATTGAAAAAGAAAATCTTGGTGGAATATGCTTAAATTGGGGATGTATACCTACAAAAGCATTACTAAAATCGGCTCAAGTTTTTGAATATTTAAAACATGCAGAAGACTATGGTCTTTCTGTTAAAGAATACGATAAAGATTTTAATGCTGTTGTTAAACGTAGTCGTGGTGTTGCTGAAGGCATGAGTAATGGTGTTAAGTTTTTGATGAAAAAAAACAAAATTGATGTCATTGATGGTTTTGGAACATTAAAAACAGGAAAGAAAATTGATGTTGATGGTAAAGAGTACAGTGCAGATCATATAATTATTGCAACTGGAGCACGCTCTAGAGAATTACCAAGTTTACCTCAAGATGGTGAAAAAGTAATTGGTTACAGACAAGCAATGTCATTACCAAAGCAACCTAAAAAACTAATTGTTGTTGGATCAGGAGCTATTGGTGTTGAGTTTGCTTACTTCTATAACTCTATGGGAACTGAAGTAACAATCGTAGAATATTTAGATAGAATTGTACCTGTTGAAGACGAAGATATTTCTAAGCAATTAGAGCGTTCGTTTAAGAAAAACGGTATAAAAGTAATGACTTCTGCTGAAGTTACTAGTGTTGATACATCTGGTGAAGGAGTTAAAGCAACCGTTAAAACAAAAAAAGGAGAAGAAGTATTGGAGGCTGACATCGTATTATCTGCTGTTGGTATTAAATCTAATATTGAAAATATTGGTCTTGAAGATGTAGGTATCGCTGTCGATAGAGACAAAGTATTAGTTAATGATTATTACCAAACTAATATTCCTGGATATTACGCAATTGGTGATATTACTCCTGGTCAAGCCTTAGCTCACGTTGCGTCTGCTGAAGCTATTTTATGTGTTGAAAAAATTGCAGGAATGCATGTTGAAGCCTTAGACTATGGTAATGTACCTGGTTGTACCTATGCTACTCCAGAAATTGCTAGTGTTGGTTTAACTGAGAAACAAGCAAAAGAACAAGGTTATGATCTTAAAGTTGGAAAATTCCCATTCTCTGCATCTGGTAAAGCTAGTGCTGGAGGAAACAAAGAAGGTTTTGTAAAAGTAATTTTTGATGCTAAATATGGCGAATGGTTAGGATGCCACATGATTGGTGCTGGTGTTACAGATATGATAGCTGAAGCTGTTTTAGGACGTAAACTAGAAACTACAGGACACGAAGTATTAAAAGCAATACATCCACACCCAACTATGAGTGAAGCTGTAATGGAAGCTGTTGCAGATGCTTATGATGAAGTAATTCATTTATAAAACTTATATAGTTTAAATAAAAAAAGTTCCAGAAAATTCTGGAACTTTTTTATTATATAAGTTAGGTTTTAAAACATAAAACCTAGACCAAATTGCCAAACATTATTTTTGGCATCAAAACCTTCAAATGGTGTACCATCTTCAAAAATATCTGTAACTCCAATATTATAACGACCGCTTAAGAAAAAACCACTATCAAACTTATAAGATGCACCTACTGCAACACTAGTGTCAAAATCTTTAACGTAAGAGTCTTCAGAATCAATTTCTATATCTCCTCCATCACTTGTTGGTTGAGAGTCAAATTCTTCATGTATTTTATACCCAAATTGTGGACCAGCTTCAACACTTAATCCTTTTACTAAATAGGCTTTTAATAACAATGGTACTTGAATATAATCTAATTGGTATTCGATATTATCATCTGTATCAAAAACATTGTCTTGATCAATTTCTTGTACATCAAAACCTTGACCAGAATAAAAGACCTCTGGTTGAAAAGATAAACGCTCAGTAATAGGTATTTCGGCTACTAAACCAGCATTAAAACTAGTTCTTGATTCTAAATCGCCTAAATCATCTCCACTTATAGTAGAGGAATTAACACCTCCTTTTACACCTATTTGAACATCTTTTCTATCTGCTTGTGCATTTAACATTGTTACTCCTGAAATAAATAGCATTATAGTACTTAAAATTATTTTTTTCATCATAATTGTTTTTAGGTTAATATACCCTAACTACGATGTCAAAATAAGTTGTAGATGTTACATTAACATGGTTTAACAACAATACTATAGCTTTTAACAGTCTTTAATACAATTTAAAAACTTTAATCTAAATAAAGATTTTATATTGTAATTTTTAGAGTAATAAATTACAAGAAACTTTGAATAGCTAACTCGTAGCTTTGTAACCCAAAACCAAGTATGATCCCTTTTGCATTGGCCGAAATATAAGACTGATGCCTAAACTCTTCTCTTCCAAAAGTATTTGAAATATGCACTTCTACAACAGGTGTTTCAATAGCTTTTACACAATCACCTATTCCAACAGAGGTATGTGTATAAGCAGCAGCATTAAGTATAATACCATCGTAACTAAAACCAACTTCTTGAAGTTTATTTATAAGTTCTCCTTCTATATTAGATTGAAAATGCTCTATAGAAACATTCGGATATTTTTCTATAATTGTATCCAAAAACTCAGTGAACGATAAACTTCCATAAATGTTGGGCTCACGTTTTCCTAACAAATTTAAATTAGGACCATTAATTATAATTAGTTTTTTCATAGAGTAAAGATAAAAAATTTGAGCATAAAAAAACCGAAGCTATTAAGCTTCGGTTTAATACGTATTATAAGTTGTAAACTTAGAATTTGTAAACTACACCAAAGTTTATGTCTGCAAAATCTAAACCAACATTAAAAGTGTTAGTTGAGTCATCTGCACCATCAAACTTGTTTGTCTCATAACTTAAAACACCTAAAGTTGCTTCAATTGAGAAATTGTCAGATACGAAATAGCTAATACCAGGAGCAAAAGCAATATCAAAACCATCATATTCTAAATCTGCTAATTTATCTTCACCTGTTGTGTAATCAACACCTAATTCTGTAAATAATGAAAACTGGTTAGATGGAGCAAAGTAATATCTTCCAAATGCACCAACAGCATATTCATTTTGATCTACTGTATCAACACCATCATTATCTCCAGAAAATGAAGTAAATCCAGCTTTAACACCTACTGCAATGTTATCTGATACAAAAAGTCCTGCTTTAGGAGCAAAATTAAAAACGTTTGAGCTTTGTTCTCCAAATGATTCATTACCAAATCCAACTGAACCTGATACAAAAACATCACCTTCTTCAAAACCACCAACTGTAGTCATTTCATCTTGTGCATTAACACTTGTAAAACCTAATACTGCAATTGCAGCTGTAAATAATAATTTTTTCATAATTAAATTTAAATTTTAAATTATTTGAGCCTACAAAATTAGAAGCTAAAGCAAAGGTGTACAAGTAAATTTTGATAAAAAAAACTTAACAAAAAGTACCATATTAGCTTTCAACTTATTAAGTTAAAACTTTAACTTTTTTTTTTGACAAAAAAAGACCGTAAGCCTATTAAACAAAAGGCTTCAATAGATTTTAACGTATTATTTAATGTTAAGTATATGTTATCAAAAACAAAGAATAAAACACTTATTTAACATTAAATAAACATTAGAATCACCATTATAATGACAACACTAATTATTCTGTATTTGGCAAATAAATTAGAAAAGAATTACACATAAAATTATAATCAAAAAAAAACCGAAGCTATAAAGCTTCGGTTTAAATAAAATAATAGTGTAATTATTTTCTAGAAGAAAAATCCAACTGATACTTGGAACACTGCATTTTGATTTTTTACATCATCTGAACCTTCAAAATCATTGATATTAGATAAACCTAAGTTATATCTAGCTCCAAAATTTAATCCGTTTTCTAATTTATAACCTAAACCAAAATTAAAACCAAAGTCAATACTACTTGTATAATCTTTTAAATCTTCAGTTTCTGATTCACTTTCAGTTGTTCCTTCGTACGTTGCTGAATACTCATATTCAGCTTCTGAATTAATTAAAAAACCAATTTGTGGACCTGCTTCTATACTTAAACCTTCACTCACGTAATACTTAGCCATTAATGGTAAGTTTAAATAATCTAATTTTCTTGTTGCTTCTTCTTCATACTGATATGTAATACCTCCAAAATCTTCTGTTCCTGATTCAGAAATTTTAGTTCCTTGAGATGAATAAACTAATTCTGGTTGAAATGAAAATTTGTCAGATAACATAATTTCAGCAACTACTCCAACATGAAAACCTGTTTTTGATTCAAAATCATCTGTTTCGTCTCCAGTTACTGTAGCAAAGTTAACACCTGCTTTTGCTCCAAAATTAACATCTTGTGCATTTACGCTTGTCATTCCTAATACAGCGATTGCTGCAATTGTAAAAATTTTTTTCATAATTTAATTAAGTTTGTTTTGATTAATACCTTGGCAAATTTAGTTATTCTTTAACAGAGTAATTATCTATTTTAACAAAGCATTAACACGTAAAACCTTCAAAAAAAACCTTTAAACCTAGCTATCAAAGACTTATAAGTATTATTATTTTTAAGTTAACAAATGTTTTATATTTATAACCTATGACCTGGACTCAAGCTCTTAAAGATTATATATCGTATCTAAAAATAGAAAGAGGATTATCCGACAATTCTATTAATAGTTATGTCTTAGATGTAAAAAAACTAATAAAATATTTGGACTCAAATAGCATAAAAATCTCTTCCGTTGACATAGACACAATCACAATTAAACAATTTATTTATGAGGCTGCAAAAAACTTAAATGCTAGATCTCAATCCAGATTAATATCTGGTTTAAAAGGATTTTTTAATTATCTAGTATTTGAAGATTACAGACAAGATAACCCTGTTGATACTATAGACTCTCCAAAAATTGGTCGAAAATTACCTGATACACTAAGCGAAAACGAAATTAACAACCTAATACAAGCCATAGATTTAAGTCATCCGCAAGGTGAACGAAACAGAGCTATTATAGAAGTGCTGTACAGTTGCGGTTTACGTGTAAGTGAGTTAACTAACCTTAAAATATCAGATTTGTTTTTTGAAGAAGGTTTTATTAAAGTAACAGGAAAAGGAGATAAACAAAGGTTTGTACCTATACTTGAAGACACACAAAAATATATTACTATTTATAAAACACACATTAGAAATCATTTAACCATTCATCCAGATCATAATGATATTTTGTTTTTAAATAGACGTGGTAAACAACTAACTAGAGCAATGATATTTACAATTATTAAAGGATTAGCTAAACAAATTGAACTTAATAAAAACATTTCACCTCATACATTTAGACACTCTTTTGCTACACATTTATTAGAAAACGGAGCTGATTTAAGAGCCATACAGCTTATGCTAGGACATGAAAGTATAACAACTACCGAAATATATACACATGTTGACAAAACCCAATTAACAAATGTTATAAATAATTTTCATCCAAGACGGTAACTATATTTATTAAATTTATTTATATTTGTTTCATCCTGAATGTTTTAGGCAACCCTCCCTAATTGCTAGCATATAAAAACAAAACTTTATGTCTGAGTTAATTAAAGGTATTGGACTAAATCAAAATACCTCAAATTTTGATCTACAAAAATGGAAACTTGCATTAGAAATATCTAAAGTAGGTATATGGGATTATAATTCTGATACAGATCAAATATCATTTACTACACCATCCAAAACCATCATTGGAACACAAGATAATATTAACTTTGGTAAAAATGCTACAGATTGGAATGATCGTGTACATCCAGAAGACAGGCAGCAATATTATCAAGATTTTAAAGACCATTTAAATGGTTTAAAACCATTATACGAAAACAAACATCGTGTACTACATAAAGATGGATCTTATAGATGGATATTAGATAGAGGAAAAATAATTGAAAAAGATAAACATGGTGAAGCTTCTAGAATTATTGGAACACACGTTGATATTACAGAGTTTGCAGAATCTGAAAAAAAAGTTGAAGAAACTCTAGACCTTGTAGTAAAGCAAAATAATAAACTTCAAAATTTTGCACATATTGTAACACACAATTTAAAGCAACATGCTGGTAACTTTGAAAGTCTTTTAGGTTTTTACGAAGAAGCAAATACCGAAGACGAAAAGATAGAGATGCTTGACTATCTTAAAACACTGTCTAAATCTTTAACAAAAACCATTAATAATTTAAACGAAATTGTAACAGTTCAATCTAGAAAAAAGAATACCGAAAATAAATTGTGTATTTGTAAAGAAATTGACTTAATCTTACTAGAGTTAGATTATTACATACACGAACAAAAAGCAAGCATAATTACAGATATAAAAACGGATTGCTTTATTAATTTTAACACCTCTTATTTTCAAAGTATTACACAAAATTTAATTACTAACTCAATAAAGTATAGACATAAAGACAGAAATCCTATAATAAAAATAAGCTCAAAACAAGTAGGTAATATGGTTCAAATTGAATTTACAGACAATGGATGTGGTATAGACTTAGATAAGTTTGGGAAAGACATTTTTGGATTATATAAAACCTTTCATAATAATACAGACTCTGAAGGTGTTGGTTTGTATTTAGTAAAAAATCAAATTGAAGCCTTTAATGGTACTATTGATATTAAAAGTAAAGTTAATATAGGCACTACTTTTACGATTAAAATTCCAAATTAGACGTGCAATAATCATCCAAAACTAACGTTTTAACTACAAATTAAGTAGTTTGTCGATGTAACGCTTTCGGGACTCTAAAAAACATTAAAACATTATAAAGTTTTTAATATTTGTTAGACACCTCATAATCTAAAAAATGGAAAATCAAACAATTAAAAACCAAAAATGGCACTTTGCTCTTGAAAATTCTGGAATTGGAGTTTGGGATTGGAATTCAAAAACTAACGAAGTATTTTATTCTAAAGAATCAAAAAAGATACTTGGTTTTGAAGATCATGAAATAGGATCTAAACCTTCAGAATGGGATGATCGAGTACATCGTGAAGATAAATTAGAGTATTTTGAAGATTTTAATAACCATATAAATGGTAAAATTTCTGAATATGTAAATGTACACCGAGTATTACACAAGGACAATTCATATAGATGGATTTTAGATAAAGGTAAAGTTGTAGAGCGAGATTTTGAGGGAAAACCTACACGTATTATAGGTACACACACTGACATTACAAAACAAAAAGAAACAGAATTAGCTTTAAAAAAGTCAATAGATTTAACAACATCTCAGAATAATAAACTAAAAAGTTTTGCTCACATTGTGACTCACAATCTAAAATCTCATGCAGGAAATTTTGAAAGTATATTGAATTTAAATGAAGAAATCGAATCTGATACAGAAAAACAAGAATTATATTACCATTTAAGAACGATATCAAAGTCGTTAACCAAAACACTTAAAAACCTAAATCAAGTCGTTAGTATACAGACACAAAAAAACTCTATCCAAAATAGGGTTAATGTAAGCCATGAGATTAATACTGTTATTGAAGAGCTTAATTTTATAATTTCAGAAAGCAGTGCTGTAATATATAATGATATAGACGAAGAATGTGTAATCAATTTTGATTCTACTTACCTTCATAGCATTGTTCAAAATTTAATTACTAATTCTATTAATTATAAACATCCTGATAGACCTCCTGTTATTAAAATTAAAACTGAAAGTTGTAGTGAAAATTTAGTTTTAACAATATCAGATAATGGTTTAGGTATTGATTTAGGTAAGTTTAAGGATAAAATTTTCGGGTTATACAAAACATTTCATAATAATCCAGAAGCTGAAGGTGTCGGCTTGTATTTAATAAAAAATCAAATCGAAGCTTATGGTGGTACTATTGATGTAGATAGTCAAGTAGATATTGGAACCACATTTAAAATAGTAATTCCTATTCATAAAAAAATCCAGCTATAAGCTGGATTTTTTTATGGATTATATCTTGTAGATTACTTCGCAATATTTACTGCTCTAGTCTCTCTAATTACTGTTACTTTAACCTGACCTGGATAAGTCATATCTGTTTGTATTTTTTGAGAAATATTAAATGACAAGTCAGATGCATTTTGATCACTAACCTTTTCGCTTTCAACAATAACACGTAATTCTCTACCTGCTTGAATAGCATAGGCTTTTTTAACTCCGTTAAATCCAAAAGCAATTTCTTCTAAATCTTTTAAACGCTGTATGTAGCTATCTAATACTTGACGTCTTGCTCCTGGACGTGCTCCAGATATAGCATCACAAACTTGTATTATTGGAGATAATAACGATTTCATTTCTATTTCATCGTGGTGAGCACCAATAGCATTACAAACTTCGTCCTTTTCACCATATTTTTCAGCCCATTGCATACCTAAAATAGCGTGTGGAGTTTCCATGTCTGCTTCGGCATCTGGTACTTTACCAATATCGTGTAATAATCCTGCGCGTTTAGCTAATTTTGGATTTAAACCTAATTCTGCTGCCATAACACCACAAAGTTTTGCAACTTCACGTGAGTGTTGTAACAAGTTTTGCCCATATGAAGAACGGTATTTCATACGTCCAACCATTTTTATTAATTCTGGATGCAAACCATGGATACCTAAATCTATAACTGTACGTTTTCCAACTTCAATTATTTCTTGTTCAATTTGTTTTTGTGTTTTTCTAACAACTTCTTCAATTCGTGCTGGGTGGATACGACCATCTGTTACTAACTTGTGTAAAGATAATCTTGCAACTTCACGTCTAACCGAATCAAAACATGATAAGATAATTGCTTCTGGAGTATCATCAACTATAATCTCTACTCCTGTTGCTGCTTCAATTGCACGAATATTACGACCTTCACGACCAATAATACGTCCTTTAACATCATCACTTTCTATATTAAATACAGACACACAATTATCTACTGCTTCTTCTGTACCAATACGTTGGATTGTATTTATAATAATTTTTTTAGCGTCCTGTTGTGCTGTAAGCTTAGCTTCTTCCATTTTACCTTGGACGTAAGCCATAGCATCATTTTTAGCTTCTCCTTTTAAAGATTCTACTAATTGTGATTTTGCTTCATCAGCAGATAAGCTTGATATAACCTCTAATTGTTCTACTTGGCTTTTGTGTAGTCGATCTAATTCGTCTTGCTTTTTATCTAATACATCAAGTCTGTGATTGTAGTCTTTAACTTTACTTTCAAACTCTGTGTTAAGCTTCTTGTTTTTTGATAGTTCACTTGAAATTTGAGATTCTTTGTCACGCACACGCTTTTCGGCATCAGCCATCTTTTTATCTCTAGATAAAATTACTTTTTCATGCTCTGCTTTAAGTTCTAAAAACTTCTCTTTAGCTTGTAATATTTTATCTTTTTTTATTCCTTCTCCTTCTACTTTAGCTTCTTTTAGAATTGCTCCTGCAGATTTTTTTGCACTTTTTATTAGCTTTGATGCATTGTTACGCTCTAGTATTTTTGCAATAACAAAGCCTATTATTGCTCCAATTGCAACACCTGCTATAATTAAAATTGTTTTATCCATTATTGATTGTTTATATATAAAAAAAGCCTACACTAACTTTGGTTTTGTATAAACTCCTTAAAATCAAGTTTAGGGCTAACAAGCTGATCAAGGGTCTGCCTAAATAACATAAATGTTATTAGCAGCATGCTTTTACAACTTAGAACTCACCCTTTTTAAAAGAATCAACGTTGAGTTTATCAAAAAAATAATTAATGTAGGCAGTAACCTAATTTTATTATGTTATATGAACGTATTATAAACTAAGATGTGACTGTAACAATTCATTTAAAGTTTCTAACTTTTGCTGAACGTGTTCTTCCACATAGTCTTTATCTAAGGCCTTCTGTTCTAATTGACTAGCAAATTGCAATGCGCACATGGCTAATACATCTTGTTTATCTCTAACAGAATAGCTTTGCTCAAACTTATTTATCATAGTCTCTATCTTCTTTGCTGCTAAACGCAACCCTTCTTCTTGACTAGGTGTTATAGTTAAAGGGTAGACTCTGTTTGCTATAGATAATTTTATTTTTAGCACGTCTTCCATAAAAACTATTTAAACTTTAACTTGATAATTGACTAATACAATGGTCAATCTCTCTTATTAATGTATTTATTTTGAGCTTTGTTTCTCGTTTATCTTTGTCACTGCCAAGTATTGTATTAGCCATCTTTAATGTGTTGTAATTATCTTGCCAAGTTTTTAATTCTAAATCCTTTGCAGTTAATTTTGATTGAGATTGTTCTAAAGCTTTTTTTAGCTTAGTATTTTCTAGTTTTAAATCTTTTTGCCTATTTAAGACTTTATTAATTTTACTTTCTAGAGCATCAACAATATTTTCAATCTTACTCATTAACTAATACTATACTTATCTTACAAAGTTAATCAAACCGTAACACTTTACAATTAATTTTCAATATTTTTTTAAGTATTAATAATTCAACTCATTATCAATTATATGGCTTAGTATTTAATTTTACTTTGGTAATTAAAACCTTATTTCTATTTTAGCAGTAACCATTTATTTATGCGACACATACTTTTTTTACTAGTTTTTACTGCAAGTTTCACTCAAGCTCAAAGCATTTATCCACAAGATTATTTTAGGTCTCCACTTGACATAGAACTAATCCTTTCTGGTACTTTTGGAGAGTTAAGAAGCAACCATTTTCATTCGGGTTTAGATCTAAAAACTAAACAACGTGAAGGTTTAAATATTTATGCTACAGCAAGTGGTTATGTTAGTCGTATAAAGGTCTCGCATTATGGATATGGTAAAGCTGTTTATATTACACATCCTAATGGTTATGTAACTGTGCATGGCCATATACAACGGTTTTCTGATAAAATTGAAGCTTATGTTAAAGCTAAACAATACGAAAAAGAGAGTTTTGAAATAGAACTATTTCCTGACCTTAACGATTTGGTTGTAACCAAAGGAGATGTTATTGCGTATTCTGGAAATACTGGTGGATCTGGTGGTCCACATCTTCATTTTGAAATTAGAGATAATCAAGAACGACCAATTAATCCTTTGTTATTTGGTTTAAAAGTAAAAGATTCTAAAAAACCAATTGTACGCAGTGTTTATGCATATCCAATTGATGACTTATCTCATATTAATGGGTCAAATTTAAAACAGAAACTAAGATTAGTCCCTTTAAAAAATGGTGATTATAAAGTTGAAGATTTAACTGCTTATGGCAAAATTGGATTTGCTATAAACTCTATTGACAGACAAGATTTAGCAGCTAACAAAAATGGGGTTTATAAAATTGAAACGTTTTACAACGGAATGCAAAATCTGACAATAGATTTTAAAAAGTTTTCGTTTGCCGAAACAAAACATCTTAACAGACTAATTGATTATAAACATTATAAAGATGAAAAAGAGCGCTTACAGAAATTATTTATAGATAGTAATAATCCCTTAAGTATGTATGACAACATCATAGATGATGGTTATTTAATTATTTACGATACCATTTCTAATGTTTATAAAGTTAAGATTACTGACTTTGAAGGTAACACCACAAACATTGATATAAATATTAAAGGTGAAGACAAACAACCTAGTGATATTGAAGTTCCTTTTACATCACCTTACTATATACAATCAAGTGATGTTTCAGTTTTAGAAGATAACAATATTAAAGTAGAATTTCCTAAAGAAACCTTTTACGACGACTTTTTTATAGATTATAGTGTAAATGTGGATACTTTAAATCTAGGCGAAAATAATCGTGCTGCTAAAAAATATTTTACAATTTCTTATGATGTTAGCAATTACACACCAGAAGATTTAAAACAGATTTACATAGCTAGATTGGTTGGCTGGAACAACTACTTAAGCTACTCCTCTACCAAAAGAAAAGACAACACACTTTACACACGTACCAAAAACCTAGGTACTTATTGTTTAGCAAGAGATACCGTTAACCCAACCATTAAACCTATTAATTTTAAAGACAAACAATGGTTAAGTAAGTATCGCTATTTAAAATTAAAAATTGACGATAAACATACAGGAATTAGTAATTACAGAGCGACCATTAATGGCAAATGGATTTTAATGGAATACGACTACAAAAAGAAAGCCTTGATATACGATTTTAGCGATAATGTCGTTACTGATACTAAAAACAATTTAAAAGTTATTGTTACAGATAATGTTGGAAATAGCACTACATTTGAAGCAAGCTTTTTCAGAAAATAAAACGACAACTTTTGACTAAAACTAACCTAACCTTAACAGCATTTATATTTTTATTTCCTTTGTTTTGTTTAGCGCAAACAGGAACAATAACTGGAGTTATTTTAAACGAGTTTAACCAACCCATTGATGCTGTTAACATCAAAAGTGGTGATTATGGAACACAAACTAATAGCAACGGTTTTTACGAACTAAAAATTAAAGCTAATACTGATGTAAAGGTTGTATTTTCTCATGTATCTCATAAAAATATTACTGCAACATTTAATCTTAAAAACGGAGAAAACTTTAAGTTTAATCCTGTCATGAAAGAAAATGTAGAACAAATATCTACAGTAGTCATTAATGGTCGTAAACGAAAAGATGTACAAGGTATTGTAAATATAGATCCAGCTGTTTTAATCAAAATACCAGGAGCACAAGCTGGTGTAGAAAATTTACTTAAAACACTTCCAGGAGTTAGTAGTAATAATGAGTTAAGCACACAATACTCGGTTAGAGGTGGTAATTATGACGAAAATCTTATTTACGTTAATGGTATTGAAGTATATCGTCCATTTTTAATACGCTCTGGTCAACAAGAAGGTTTAAGTTTTGTTAATTCAGATTTAGTCCAAAACGTAGATTTTTCGGCAGGTGGATTTCAGGCTAAGTATGGTGATAAACTATCATCGGTTTTAGACATCACTTACCGTAAACCGACTGAAAAAGCAATAGCTGTTGATGCTAGTCTGCTAGGCGCTAGTGTTGCGCTTGAAACAGTTAGCAAGGATTCTAAATTTAATGGTATAGTTGGATTGCGTTACAGAGACAATAGCTTACTGGTTGATGCTAAAGAAACCGAAACAAACTTTAATCCTACTTTTGCAGATGTACAAAGTTATTTAACCTATCAGTTTACAGATAAACTAGAATTAAGTTTTTTAGGAAATGCTTCACTTAACAAATACAACTACATTCCGTTAACGCGTCAAACCAATTTTGGGACATTAGACAACCCACAAGCTTTAATTGTTCAATACCAAGGTCAAGAAAAAGACCAATACCAAACGCTTTTTGGTGCTTTAAGTGCTAATTATCAAGTTAATGATGATTTATCGTTATCATTAGTAACATCCACTTACCACACTACTGAAGAAGAATATTTTGACATCCTTGCACAATATGCATTAGGTGAAGTCAATAGTAATATTGGAGATGAAAATTTAGGAGAGGTTGAATTTGCTGAAGGCATTGGTAGCCAACTTAATCATGGTCGTAATGATTTGGACGCGTTAATAACCAATATTGAAGCTAAAGGGACTTATACTAAAAATGAAAACGAATTTAAGTTTTCTATTAAATACACAAATGAAGATATTAGAGATAGACTAATAGAATGGGAAGTTGTGGATTCTGCAGGTTTTTCAATTAATCCTCCTAGTTCAGATGCGTTTAATGACCAACCATACACACCTTATGAAGGTCCTTTGGAAGCCTATCAAAATGTTAGAGCTAGAAATAATACAACCATAACTAGACTACAAACTTACTTACAATGGAGCAAACGTAGTACCATTGGAGAGCATGATGTATGGTACAATGCAGGAATTAGAAACCATAGCTGGACTGTGGATGACCAAGCTACAAATAAAAATGTATCACAAAACGTGTTTAGTCCACGTGCTCAATTTGCTATCAAACCAAATTGGGATAACGACATGTTGTTTAGACTTAGTGGTGGATTATATTACCAACCTCCTTTTTACAGGGAATTACGTGATCAAAACGGAATTGTACAAGCTGATGTCAAAGCCCAAAAATCTGTGCATGTTGTACTTGGTAACGATTATAGTTTTAAAATGTGGGACAGACCTTTTAAATTAACTAGTGAAGCTTACTATAAAAAAATGACAGATGTCAATCCATATACTTTGGAAAATGTTCGTATTAGATATAATGCTACCAATAATGCTGAAGCCTATGCTTATGGTTTGGATTTACGCTTAAACGGAGAATTTGTTCCTGGTACAGAAAGCTGGTTTAGTTTTGGCTATCTTAAAACCGAAGAAAACATTAATGACAGAGGTTACATTGCACGACCAACAGACCAACGTTTAAAATTTGCTGCTTTGTTTCAAGATTACGTACCAAACATACCAAGTATGAAAATGTATTTAAATCTTGTTTATAATACAGGCTTACCTGGCGGATCACCAAGTTATGCAGACCCTTATATTTTTCAGAGTCGTTTACCAGATTATAAACGTGCTGACATAGGTTTTCAGTTTGTGTTAGTAGATGCAGATAAACAATTTGATAGTGGTTGGAAAAAACCATCTAAAGCCCTATCCTTTGGTTTTGAAATTTTTAATGTATTTAATGTACAAAACTCAATTACCAATACTTGGGTAAGAGATGTATACAGCAAACGTCAGTATGCTATACCAAACTACTTAACACCTCGTGTATTTAATATTAGAACAACAATGCGATTTTAAAATAATTACAAGTCGTCTTAATTAAACAACACTTCGGTAAAGCTAAATTTTATTAAAAACCATATTCATTTAAGTTTGACATAAATAAAAAAACTATGTCTTATACAACTTTAATGTACCTTCATTTAGCAACCATCCTTCCTGCCTTTATACTTGGAACACTTAGTTTCATTTTAAAAAAAGGAACAATAACCCACAAATATATAGGTCGCGTTTATATGGTTTTAATGCTGACCACAGCCATCATTACTTTGTTTATGCCCTCTTTTGTTGGTCCTCGATTATTTAATCATTTTGGTTGGATACATTGTTTTAGTTTCTTGACCATTTACACAGTTCCAACAGCCTATATTGCAGTTAAAAATGGACATATTAAACGCCATAAGTACAAAATGATAGGTTTATATGTTGGTGCCATGTTAATTGCTGGCGCTTTCACTTTTATGCCTGGACGCTATATGCATAGCTTAGTTTTTGGATAATAATTAACATCGTATTTAAAATTAAATACCTAATATTTCATTATTTTTGATAAAAAAGCGATGTTCAAATTTTTTAAAAAGAAAAGTAAGTTAGAAAAACTACAAGACGAGTATAAAAAACTATTAGAAGAATCTTATAAATTATCTACCAGCAACCGAAGCTTAAGTGATGCTAAACAAGCTGAAGCACAACTAGTTTTAGAGCAAATAGAAATTTTAAAAGAAAACTAATCTAACAACCTGTTTTTAATAAACTGAATAGTATTAGTGTTAAACACTTCAGGCTGTTCTATATTAACAACATGTCCACATTTTTCAATCACCAAAAGTGTTGATTTTAAATGCTTTTCGGTAATTTTTTTTATTGATGGTAAAAATAAATGGTCCTCTGCTCCCATTACGTATAAAGTAGGAATGTTAATATCTTTAGTTCTAAAAAATCGTAATAAAGGATTTATTTCTGATGTTAATTTAAACCATCTTACAAACTCTTTTTGGTAAAGTTTTTTTGCTTCATTAACAAAAATTAATCTTGATTTTTTATGGTTTTTTCTAGGCATAATTATAAAAGCAAACAACTTATATAAATACATATAAGGTACTATACTTTTAAAGGTAACTCCTACTTTTATAAGTATTTGAGACCTAAAATTAAGTTTCATTATAGCTCCTCCCATAATCATACTTAATACTTTACTTGGATGTTTTTCTGCTAAATTTCTAATTAAAATTGTACCTAAAGAAATACCAATAAAATGACTATTGGTAATTTTTAAATGGTTAATAACTTCAATAATATCATTAGTTATTGCGTCAAAAGTATATTTGGATTTAAAAGCGTCTTTTAATTTAGGTTTACTACTTCCGTGACCACGTAAATCTAAAATAAGGACATTAAACTCTGCTTTAAACGCTCTAATTTGTTTAAACCAAATAGCACTGCTACCTCCTGCTCCATGAACAAAAGTTACCCATTGATTAGAATTGGGATTTAAATAAGTAGTATAGTTTAGCAATTATTTTTTTTGAAATACAAAAATACGATATAAACAATGTTAAATAAATTCTTTTAACACCTCAATAACATAATCTATCTCATCTTTAGTGTTGTATTTACTAAATGAAAATCTTAACGATGGTTTTTCTAAATCTTCATTATTTAAAATTTGAGATAATACGTGACTTCCTTTAGGACTACCACTTTGACAAGCACTACCTTTAGAGCAAGCAATTCCTTTTAAATCTAATTGAAATAACAAAATAGACTCTTTCTCTGGTGAAAATGGCAAACAAACATTTAAAACGGTATAAGTACTTTTTTCAAAATCTGAAGAAGTACCATTAAATTTAACACCTTCAATCTCGGTACTTAATCTCTCAATGAAGTACTCTTTTAGATTTTGGATGTAAAATTTCTCTTCATCTAAATTTAGATAAGATAATTTTAATGCTTCAGCCATACCAACAATATTATGCACAGACTCTGTACCTGCTCTAAGACCACGTTCTTGTTCACCTCCAAAAATTAAAGGCTTTAGACCAGATTTTTTTCTCACAAAGGCAAAACCAATACCTTTTGGTCCATGAAATTTATGTGCACTAACAGCCATAAAATCCAACGGAATATCTTGTAAATCTATAATATAATGTCCAACAGACTGAACGGTATCACTATGGAATAATGCTTGATGATCTTCACACAATTGACCAACACGTTTAAGGTCTAGAATATTCCCAACCTCGTTATTAACGTGCATTAAACTTACTAGAGTCTTACCGTTAGATGATTGTAATAATTGTTTTAAATGTAAATAATCAATCTGTCCTGTACCATCAAGATTAACATAATCTACACTTATTCCGTATTGTTTTTTAAGTTGTAAAACAGTATTAAAAACAGCATGATGCTCTATTTTAGAAGTAATTATACGTTTTACACTTAAATCTCTAACTGCACTAGTTAAAGCTAAATTATCTGCTTCAGTACCTCCTGCTGTAAATATAATTTCAGAAGCAGTAACATTAAAATATTTAGCTACTGTTTTTCTTGCTTGCTCAACCAAAGCTTTAGTTGCACGACCAAAACTATGCGTTGAGGAAGCATTACCATAATTTTGATGCATGACTTGCGTCATTTTTTCAATAATTTCTGGACGTAACTGCGTAGTTGCAGCGTTATCAAAATAAACAGATTTCATGTGATTTTTGCTCTAATTGAGCACAAAAATACTTTAAATAAAATTAATTGTGTTAAGCGTCGTTATAAGTTTAACAATTCTATTATTTTTGTTTTTTTTAAACTTGTAAACTATGCGTAAATTTTTAGTTGTTTTTAGTGTTTTATTAAGTGTATTATCTTGCGATGATGGAGATATAATAACAACTGAGCTTGAGTTTGACGATACATTTGAAGCTTGTGGTGATTTAGTATTTCATAAAACAAAAACAGATCCAAATGAAAGTTTATCTATACAATTAAGCAGTCCTGATTTTACAATTGCAGATTTAATTATAACTGAAGCTGATGAAACTAATGATTTACTTGTCAATTTAGTGGCTGCAGAATCAAGCTCTTTTTCTATTGCTAATAGGTTACAATTTAGAAGTTACACTAGTGATCCTTCAAATTTTTTCTGTCAAGATGTACCTCCAAGTGGTATTGAAGTTACAGAAGAATATACCTCTACAAGTGGAGAAGCTTATTTTACAATGGCTTTATTAGAAGACGATAATGATGGTATTCCTGCTGAATTAGAAGACAGAAACAATAATGGTGATTACTATGATGATGATACTGATAGTGATGGTTTACCTGACTTTTTAGATGTAGATGATGATGGTGATAACGTATTAACGTCAAGTGAAAATGTTAATTATACTGAAACTGATGGTTTAACTAATGCTTTAGACACAGATGGAGATGGCATACCAAATTACTTAGATAATGACGATGATGGTGATGGTGTACCAACTAGAAATGAAGAATTTAACACCTTTGACAATAATCCAACTAATGATGTTACAGATAGTACTGTAGGTGCAGATTATTTAAATAGTATTGTGGATACTAACAACAATGCACCAACATCTTTTAGGTCACACACCATACAACAAACTTTTACCGTTACTTTATTATTACAAGACGTTAGTTTTCCTGAAATTATTTATGAAACCACTAATTTTGGTACATTAGAAGATAGCTCAATGTCCGCTTCAAGAAGTGTTATACCTCCTTTTAACTAACGGTTATTTGGGTTTTGTAAAATGTAGACTTCTGTAGCACCAAGTCCGTATTTTTTATAGTCAGCTTCATAATATTTTATATTATCATAACGACTAAAAAGGGTTTCTAATTCCATTTTTAAAACACCTTCTCCAACTCCGTGAATAAATACAATTTTCTGGATACGCTTCTTTATAGCAAATTCTAGTTTATGTCTTGCGGTATCCAATTGTACACTTAATTTATCAAAATTAGTCATACCTCGTTCGTTATTAACTAATTTATGTAAATGTAAATCTACCTCCATGGTTGGTAGATAGCGCTCTTTAGCTTTTACCTTAACACTACTGTGTCGCTTTTTTTCTGTTTTTTCAGATAAAACTTGTTTTAAAGAAGCGGAATTAAATACGTTATTTCTTAACGTTGATGATTTAGTTTTTACTAATTCTGAAGCATTAAAAGTAAGCTCAAAACCTTCATCAGTTTCAATAGTCACAACATTGCCTTTTATTGCTGTAACTTGACCTGATAAAACATCATCTAAAACATCAACCGTATCTCCTATTTTTAATTTCATTCTTCTTCGTCTTCAAAAGGTTCGGACTCTACAAAAGTCTCTTTTTCTTTTTTACTTGGAATTGTACTTTGAATTTTAAAAATACCAAACATCAAAAAGACAATTCCCAATATTAAAATTAAAGTATTTTGTTGCTCTGAAGCATTAGCATAAATAGCTATTGCACCACCTATTACAACTGATAGGTAATATATATATTTATTTTTCAACACTAAATCTAAATTATTTAAGCAAAAATAAAATTTTAAACTTCAATTTATATAAAGATTGGATATAAAAAAAGCTATCAAATTTGATAGCTTTTTTTATTATAATAGAAATTTTGCTTTTCTATTTTTCAAATTGTTTTAATGTTTTGGTAATAATACCAACACAATCCATAAGTTGCTCCTCTGTCATTACTAATGGTGGTGCAAATCTTATAATGTTACCATGTGTAGGTTTTGCTAATAATCCATTATCACGTAATGCAATACAAATGTTCCAAGCTGTATCGCTATCTTCTGTATCATTTATTAATATAGCATTTAATAACCCTTTACCTCTAACAGCATTTACAATGTTTGAAGTTTCGATGTATTTAGTCATTTCTGCTCTAAATACTTGTCCTAAATTAAAAGCATTATCTGCTAAAGCTTCATCTTTAATAACCTCTAAAGCTGCTGTACCAATAGCTGCTGCAACTGGATTACCACCAAATGTACTTCCGTGATTTCCTGGTTTAATAACATTCATTATAGCATCGTTTGCTAATACAGCACTTACTGGATAAGCTCCTCCTGATAATGCTTTACCCAAAATTAGGATATCTGCTTTTACTTCTGGTGTACCAGAACAATGTTTGTCTACACAAGTACAATCTCCACAAGTTGCTAGTAAACGTCCCGTTCTTGCAATACCTGTTTGTACTTCGTCTGCAATAAATAAAACATTATGTTTTTCACATAAGGCTTTGGCTTTAGCTAAATACCCTTCAGTTGGGACATAAACACCTGCTTCACCTTGAATTGGTTCTACTAAAAATCCAGCTACATTTTTGTTATTAGTTAATGCGTCTTCTAGTGCTTGAAGATTATCATATTCTATTTTAATAAAACCTTTGGTATAAGGTCCAAAGTTTTTACGTGCTACAGGATCGTTTGAAAACGAAATAATTGTTGTGGTACGACCATGAAAGTTGTTTTCGCAAACAATAATTTCGGCTTCATTTTCATCAATACCTTTTACTTCATAAGCCCATTTTCTACATAGTTTTAAAGCAGTTTCAACCGCTTCAGCTCCAGTATTCATTGGTAATAACTTATCGTAATTAAACGTTTCGGTAGCAAATTTTTCAAACTTACCTAACATGTCATTATAAAATGCACGTGACGTTAGCGTTAATGTTTTTGCTTGCTCTACCATTGCTCCAACAATTTTTGGATGACAATGTCCTTGATTTACTGCAGAATATGCAGATAAAAAATCATAGTATTTTTTTCCTTCTACGTCCCAAACATATACACCTTCACCTTTGCTTAATACAACTGGTAATGGATGGTAATTGTGTGCTCCGTATTTGTTTTCTAAGTCCATCGCTTCTTGCGATGTTAATTGGTCTAAAACAGCCATTTTTAATAATTTTAAATTTATAAAATAACCATTCCTTATCTACCTTTATCCTTTCGAAAAGTTCCGAAAATTCAGCGTGGGAAAGAAATCATCCCTAAGAAATTGCAAATTAGTAAATAAAAGCGTTATTAAAATAATTGTGAGTAGTTTTTTACTAACAAAAAAACAAAGTACTTTTGCAATTATGGCAAGAAAAAATAGAAGAAAACAAATATTTACAAATGTTGAAGTATTAGATGCTGCTGCTAAAGGGAAAACTATAGCTAAAGCACCTGATGGACGTGTAATATTTTTACCCAACGCTGTTCCTGGAGATGTCGTTGATGTGCAAACTTTTAAAAAGCGTAAAGCTTATTTTGAAGGTAAAGCAACCGTTTTTCATAAATTAAGTGATAAACGTGTTACTCCAGAGTGTCAGCATTTTGGTGTTTGTGGAGGTTGTAAATGGCAAGACATGGGTTATGAACACCAGTTGTATTACAAACAAAATGAAGTCACTAATAACCTGACTAGAATTGGACATTTAGACTTGCCAGAAGTAACGCCTATTTTAGGATCTGCCGAACAGTATTTTTATAGAAATAAAATGGAGTTTTCTTTTAGTGATTCTAGATGGTTAACTTTAGAAGAGGTTCAGTCTGATGAAGATTTAGGAGATCGTAATGCGCTTGGTTTTCATATTCCAGGAATGTGGGACAAAATTTTAGATATTAAAAAATGTCATTTACAAGCAGATCCATCTAATGCAATCCGTAATGCTGTAAGAGATTTTTCGATTGAAAATGGATTAGAATTTTTTAATACTAGAAATCAAACAGGATTATTACGTACTATGATGATACGTACCTCTTCAACCAAAGATATTATGGTTGTGATTCAGTTTTTTAAAGAAGATAAAGAAAAACGGGAGTTACTATTAAATTTTGTAGCCGAAACGTTTCCAGAAATAACATCTTTACAATACATTATTAACCAAAAGGCTAATGATACTATTTATGACCAAGACGTGATTTGTTATAAAGGAGAAGATCATATTTTTGAAGAAATGGAAGGTTTAAAGTTTAAGATTAATGCTAAATCTTTTTACCAAACTAATTCTGATCAAGCTTTTGAATTATATAAATTAACACGTCAATTTGCCGATTTAAAAGGTGACGAGCTTGTTTACGACTTGTACACAGGTACTGGTACCATTGCGCAATTTGTATCTAAAAAAGCTAAAAAAGTAGTTGGTGTAGAAGCTGTGCCTGATGCTATTAGTGCTGCAAAAGAAAACGCTGAACGCAATAATATTACAAATTGCGAGTTTTTTGTAGGAGACATGAAAAATGTTTTTAACCAAGAATTTATAAATACTCATGGTCAACCAGACGTTATTATAACAGATCCACCAAGAGACGGAATGCATAAAGACGTTGTGCAACAAATATTAAATATTGCACCACAAAAAGTTGTTTATGTAAGTTGTAATAGTGCGACACAAGCTAGAGATTTAGCGTTAATGAAAGAACACTATAATATTACTAAAGTACAGGCTGTAGATATGTTTCCGCAGACACATCATGTAGAAAATATTGTACTTTTAGAAAAGAAATAATAATTGTATTACATGAAACACCTAAAACTGTATTTACTATTAATCACAACTTTAAGTTTTTTAACTTGTGAACGTGATGATTTATGTCCAGAAACCACACCTACTACTCCTAGTTTTGTTATTGATTTTTACAACAACAATGCTCAAGATAGCCGAAAAAACGTAGTGGATATTTATGTTATTGGTCAAGACAATGAAGAGGTTTTAACAGGTTATAATCTAGAAAACGTAAACCAGTTAATCTTACCTTTACGTACAGATCAAGATATTACTACATTTAATATAACCAGCAATACTGTTTTGGATGATGATGGAAACATTACCTCAGGAAATACTGATATTTTAACAATTACTTACGCCAGAAAAGATGTTTACGTATCAAGAGCTTGTGGTTATAAAACAACTTTTGAAAATGTAGTTGCAACCATTGATGGTGGTACAGATGGTAATTGGGTGATTTTTAATGAAGCTGCAAATGATAATTTAACAATTGAAGATGACACAACGACACACTACTTTTTTTATCATTAACTTTTTGTTGTGCCTATGTGGTACACTTCAAGCGCAAGACACTGTAGATGCTACTCAAATTAAGCAAGACACTTTAAAATTGCAATATGGATTACGTATAGGTACTGATGCTAGTAAACTAATCCGAACAGCTTTAGATGATGACTATACTGGTTTTGAAATTAATGGTGATTACAGACTTACAGAAAATTGGTTTATTGCTGGAGAAATTGGTAATGAAGAAAAAACTACAACCAATGACTTCTTAAGCGTCACAGCAAAAGGAAGCTATTTTAAAGCTGGTTTTGATTACAATATGTATGACAATTGGGCTGGATTAGATAATATGATTTTTGCTGGATTTAGAATTGGTGCTAGTGCTTTTAGTCAAACCAGAACCAATTATACTGTATATTCTACAGACCAATATTGGGCACCACAAAATAGCTCTTCAGATAGTTTAGAGTCCTCAGGATTGTCTGCTATTTGGGTAGAATTAATTATTGGTATTAAAGCAGAAGTATTAAACAATTTATATCTTGGTATTAATACACAACTTAAAGGTATGATTACTCAAGATCAACCTGTTGAATTTGAAAATTTATATGTTCCTGGTTTTAATAAAACTTTTGACTCAGGACGTATTGGTGTAGGTTACAGTTATACCGTATCTTATATGATACCAATTTTTAAAAAGAAGAAAAACAAAACTAAAAAAGAAGAGGAAGAAAAAAAGGAAGTTGATAATTAATCAACTTCCTTTTTTAATAAGTAAAAAATTGTTTACTTATTCATATATTTTCCTTTTTTACTTCCTGCATAAATTTCATATTTAACTAAACGCGACTCTAATTTTGCATTCATTAAATGTATTTTTCTTGATGGTCTTAAACCAACATGTTTTAAAGCGTCTAAGTTAGAAGTGATAAACCATGCATTAGTATTAGGGTAATTTTGCTTTAAAGTATCTCCAATATCTTTATAAAAGCTTTCCATTTCAATATCAAGACGTTCTCCATATGGTGGATTAAATACCATATGTAATTTTGCTTCTCCTCCACGCTGTGTCTTAAAAAAGTCCTCATGTTGGATACTAACAAACTCGTCTAAATGTGCATTAGCAATATTTTCTTTTGCTTTAGTTACAGCACTTGGAGATTTATCATAACCTATAATTTTATGATGAAAATCTCTGGTTTTGTTAAGCAAAGATTCTTCTATTTTTTCAAATAAATCAACATCCCAATCAGACCAACGTTCAAAAGCAAATTCTTTACGCATCAAGTTTGGTGGTATATTACAAGCTATCATTGCTGCTTCGGCTAATATAGTACCACTACCACACATTGGATCTATAAAATCTGATTGTCCATCCCAACCTGACATCATGATAATTCCTGCTGCTAAAACTTCGTTTATTGGTGCAATATTAGTTGCTAATTTATAACCACGCTTGTGTAAAGAGTCTCCTGAAGAGTCCAAAGAGATGTTACAAGACTGACGGTCTATATGTACATTTATCTTAACATCCGGAAATTTTAAATCTACATTGGGACGCTCACCAGTCTCATCTCTAAACTTGTCAACAATGGCGTCTTTAGTTTTTTGAGAAATATATAACGAATGTGTAAACACTGTTGAGTTTACTGTTGCATCAATTGCTAAACTACCTGTAGATTTTAAATATGGCGTCCAGTCCATTTTATAAACTTGGTCATATAAGTCTTGTTCAGTTTTTATTTTAAAACTATGTATTGGCTTTAAAATTTTAGTTGCTGTACGCAAAGCCATATTAGCTTTATACATAAAGCCTTTATCACCAACAAAAGTCACGTTTCGCACACCTTTTTTAACCTGTTGTGCTCCAAGCTGTTTAAGCTCTTTTTCTAGTAATTCTTCAAAGCCAAATAAAGTTTTGGCAACCATCTTGAAATTTTCTTCCATTCTTTACGTCTGTTACCTTGCAAAAATACTTTATTTTTGCCGAAAATAGGACCTTTACAAATAAATGGGTTAAGGATGGAGCAATTTGTCTGAGCTCCTCGCAGAGAGCGAGTTGCGAGAGCCTGGTAAACTGGAGCTTAAGCGGAAGTTTAAACCCCAAAAAAAATATATGAAAAAAAACGATAAAAAATGGTACGCATCATGGTTTGATAGTCCATTTTACCACATACTTTATAAAGATAGAGATCATAACGAAGCGGAACAGTTTATGTCCAATTTAACCGAGTATCTTAATGTACCTGAAAACGGAAAAATATTAGATTTAGCTTGCGGTAAAGGTAGACATGCTGTGTATTTAAATGCTATTGGTTATGATGTGATTGGTGCAGACTTGTCAGAAAATAGTATTAGTCATGCTAAGCAGTTTGAAAATAATACCTTGCATTTTAAAGTTCATAATATGTGTGAGCCTTTCGGCGAAACTTTTGATGCTGTGTTTAATTTGTTTACAAGCTTTGGTTATTTTGAAAACGAAGCTGATAATCTTGCAACTATTAAAGCTATAAAAGCTAATTTAAACGATTCTGGTTTTGGTGTAATAGATTTTATGAATACGGATTACGTAATTGAAAATCTTGTTAATAAGGATGTTAAAACCGTAGACGGAATTGACTTTTTACAACAAAGACGTGTTGAAAATGGATATATAATTAAGGATATTAGTTTTTCTTTTGAAGGTGAAGATTATCAATTTCAAGAGCGTGTTAAGGCTTTTAGCTTATCTGATTTTAAAGCCTTATTTGAACAAGCTGGTGTATATTTACTTGATGTTTTTGGAGATTATAAATTAAGTAAATTTGACAAATCTACATCACAACGTTTGGTTATGATTTTTAAATAAATTAATTGATGCAAAATTTTTTATTTCCAATTTTATCTGTTGGTTTAGGGTTTTTAATTGTCTTATTATTTAAGCCAAAACAAAATCGTAATTTAAAATTACTTCTAGCTTTTAGTGGATCGTTTTTATTATCTACAACCGTTTTTCATTTTTTACCAGAAGTTTACAATAGTCATGGTAAACCTGTAGGTTTATTTATAATGATTGGTATTTTACTACAAATCATTTTAGAGTTTTTCTCTAAAGGTGCAGAGCATGGACATGTACATATTGACAAATCTCGTGTAGATTTTCCGTGGTTATTATTTATAAGTTTAAGCATCCATAGTGTTTTAGAAGGTATCCCTATTGAAGCGCATGAGCACTTAATATATGGTATAATTATTCATAAACTTCCTGTTGCTATAATCTTATCGACCTTTTTTTTAGCTTCAGATATAAGCAAAGTTAAATGCTTTATTTTTTTAATCCTTTTTGCTTTAATGACTCCATTAGGTGTCTTTTTATCTATGCAATTTGAGTTTTTTGAAAACTATTATTATGAGGTTTCTGCTTTAGTTATTGGTATATTTTTACATATTAGTACTACTATTTTATTTGAAAGTAGTGAAGGTCATAAATTTAATTTAGCTAAATTAAGTACCATTATTTTAGGTATTGTTTTAGCATATCTTCTTTAATTTTATCCAATTGTCATTTATAATTAAAAGTTAATAAAACATGTTTAGTAAAGAAGAATCAAGACAACTAAAAGAGCTTTTCTGGACCAGCTTTGGTAAATCTTTTCCAAGAAAATGGTTGCTATACAATACTAAGCTTAAAGGGTTTAGTTTTAAGTTTCATTTTGATAATAAAACTGCATTAGTAGCTTTAGATGTTGAGGATGATTTAGAACATCGTATTAAATACTGGGAAAAATTAGTTGCTTTAAAAGCTATTTTATTAGACGACTATCTTCCTGAAGCCATTTATAACGAAGAATATATTTTGGACAATGGTAAAGAAATATCACGTATTTATGTGCCTTTAGAGCAAAAAGTATCTATCCATAATAAAAACTCTTGGCAAGATGTTATGGTGTTTTTTAATACACACATGTCTTTATTTGAAGCCTTTTTTGATGAATACAAAGAGGTTATTGAAGGTTAATTAATATAAATTATATTAAAATAACGATCCCTTCTCTGTCAGGAATTTTTAATTGTTACGACTTACATCCAATAAAGCTTTTAAAAGCGTTTTTGATTATAAAATATTAAACTATATTTTAATAGTTAAGCAACCCCTTTGGGGTTAATTTCATGTTTTATTTTCTTCATTTTTAGCTTTAAACAAAGCCTAAATATTAAGGTGAAATAAAGTTAAAATAAGATTAAATTTAGGCTTTTCAGTACATCTGTAGCCTTTTCCTTATTATATTTGAGAAGCTATGGATGACATTTTAAACCAATATTTAACAACTAGACAATACACTAATACACTTTGCAAACCTTTACAAACCGAGGATTTCACACCTCAATCTGCAGCTTTTGCAAGTCCACCCAAATGGCATATTGCGCATACTACTTGGTTTTTTGAAGAAATGATTTTAAAAACCTACTCTCCAAATTATCAAATCTTTGATAATGAGTATTCATATCTTTTTAACAGCTATTATAATACAATTGGCAAACGCATTGAAAGACACAACAGAGGTCTAATTACAAGACCAAATATTGATATTGTTTTTAAATATCGTGATTATGTAGACCAACACATGACCCAACTTTTAAAAACTACAGATAATGAAACTGTAAAATCATTAACCGTTTTAGGAGTTAATCATGAGCAACAACATCAAGAATTACTACTTACAGATTTAAAATACACGTTTTCGTTAAACCCTATTTGTCCAAAATATACAGATCTTAATTTTGTAGAAGATACCAACACAGATACTGGTTGGTTAGATGTAGCCGAAGGCGTTTACAATATTGGACATGATACTGATGGATTTTGTTTTGATAACGAACTTGGTATGCATAAAACATATATACAACCCTTTAGCATCAATAAAGCATTAGTAACCAATCAAGAATTTATTGAATTTATTGAAGCAGATGGTTATAAAACTGCTAACTATTGGTTAGATGAAGGTTGGCATTGGATAAACAGTAATAAAATAACCCAACCATTATATTGGATAAAAATAAAAAACACTTGGCATCATTACACTTTATCAGGCTTAAAACCTGTTAATCCTGATGCAATATTATCTCATATTTCTTATTTTGAAGCTGCAGCTTTTGCTTTTTATAAAGGCATGAGATTACCTACTGAATTTGAATGGGAAGTCGCTTCCAAACATTTAAATTGGGGAAAACGTTGGGAATGGACCAACTCTGCTTACCTACCCTATCCAAATTTTGAAATTGCTAAAGGTGCTGTTGGAGAATATAACGGTAAATTTATGAGTAATCAAATGGTACTTCGTGGTGCCTCAGTAGCAACTTCTAAAAACCATAGTAGACACACGTACCGTAATTTTTTTCAATCTCACACACAGTGGCAATTCGCTGGAATTAGACTAGCCAAATAATATGAATAACACATTTTTAAACGACGTCGATAAAGGCCTAAGTAGTACTCCTAAATATTTATTATCTAAATATTTTTATGATAAAATTGGTGACGCGCTTTTTGTTGATATCATGAATATGCCTGAGTATTATTTAACCAGAGCAGAATTTGATATTTTTAAAAATCAAACACAAAATCTAATTGAAGCTTTAAAACTTAAAAAAGACACTTTTTTTGAATTGATAGAACTTGGTGCTGGTGATGGTACCAAAACCAAACAACTTTTAAAAGCTTTATATACCGCTAATTATAATTTTAATTATGTACCAATAGATATTTCTCAAAATGCATTAGACCAATTAAAATCAAGTGTAAACAGTGAATTACCAAATATAAATACAACACCTAAACAAGGAGATTATTTTAATGTACTATCATCTTTAAAACAGTCTAATCATCCAAAAGTTATATTATTTTTAGGATCAAACATAGGTAATTTAAACGATATTTTAGCCCAAGATTTTCTGACAAAATTAGCAGATAGTTTACAAGCCAATGACAAAGTATGTATAGGTTTAGATCTTATAAAGTCTGAAAAAATAGTTTTACCAGCTTATAATGATAGTCAAGGAATTACCAGACGTTTTAATTTAAATTTATTAGAAAGAATTAATAAAGAGTTTGATGCCAATTTTGATATTGACACATTTAAGCATCAACCAGAATATACCGAAGATGAAGGTATTGCTAGAAGTTATTTAGTGAGTACAAAATCACAAACCGTAACAATTAAAGCTTTAAATAAGTCATTCCATTTTATGGAAGGCGAGCGTATCCACACTGAAACTTCAAGAAAATACAATGACGCTATCTTAAATGGTTTTTTAAAAAAAACATCATTAAAAGTCATTGATAAGTTAATGGATAGCAACCAATATTTTGCAGATTATATTTTAAATAAAGATGAGTAATTCACAACCAAATATTGCCATTTTAGGACTTGGTACCAGAAGCACCTTATTTTACCTTGAGCAACTAAACACTAAGTTTCATGCTATAAAAGGAGAATATCACACCTTCCCTTCTATTACTTATTCGGTTGATTTTAATACCATAAACCAATATTTACCAAATCAATTTGACGCATTAAAACCAGTTGTAGCCAAACATCTTAATCGTTTAACTCAATATAACATTTCTTCATGCATCATACCCAATATCACTTTGCATGAAACCGTTGATCAGTTGCACACACCTGTTTCAATTATACATCCAATTACTTTGTGTATTAGACACCTCAAATCACATAATATTAACAAGGTAACTTTATTTGGTTCTTTATACACCATGACGTCAAGTTATATTTCTGACATATTTAAAAAAGAAAACATCTCTATTTCTTTTCCTAATAAACAAGATCAAATTTCAATTGACAATTGTCGTAAACAGATTTATAATTATTCTGAAACTGACGCAGACCAATCAAACTATTCCTCTTTAATTTCTAAATATACCCAAGATAGCTGTGTTGTTGTTGCATGTACAGAACTATCTATTTGGAGTCCCAAATATAATTCTAAAACAGTTATAGACATGGCTTTACTTCAAATAGAAAAAGCCCTCAAAAATTATATTTAAAGGTGTTAAAGTCTTTATAAACTAAACCTAATCATCGTTTATGTTTTGTATTTTAAGAACACTAATCTTAAAGCAAAATATATAATGAATACTCCAGATTTTTCAAAACTAAAAGCTGTTTACATAAATTGTACACTAAAACAATCTCCAAGACAAAGTCATACTCAAGGATTGATTGATGTTTCTAAAAACATCATGAAAAACGAAGGCGTCACAGTTGATGATATTAGATTTATAGATCATGATGTCGCATTTGGTGTACAACCAGATATGACTAAAGAGGGTGTTGCTAAAGATGAATGGCCAACACTATTTGAGCGCATTTTTGAAGCAGATATTATTATTGTTGGTACACCCATTTGGTTAGGCGAAAAATCTTCAGTTTGTCAAAAGCTAATCGAAAGGTTATATAGTATGAGCGGTAAAACTAATGATAAAGGCCAATATTTATTTTATGGAAAAGTTGGTGGTTGTATTATTACAGGAAACGAAGATGGTGTAAAGCATTGTGCTATGGGTATTTTATATGCTTTACAACATGTAGGCTATTCTATTCCGCCTCAAGCTGATGCTGGTTGGATAGGAGAAGTTGGTCCTGGACCAAGTTATTTAGATGAAGTTAGCGATGCAAAAAACAACGATTTCACTAACCGAAATACGACCTTCATGACTTATAATTTATTACATTTAGCTAATATGCTTAAGCAAAACAAAGGATATTCTGCTTACGGAAACTCCAGAGAAGATTGGGACGATGGTACAAGATGGAGCTTTGATAATCCAGAGTACAGATAACAATTTAAAACAAATAACAATGAAAATTTTAATTATTGGTGGTAACGGAACTATTGGAAAAACAGTAGTGTCTCATTTTAAAACTTCGCATGACATTATTATTGCAGGTAGAACCAACGCAGATGTAACTGTAAATATTGAAGACAGTAAGTCCATACAATCTATGTTTGAAAAAACAGGTTCTTTGGATGCTATAATTTGTATTGCTGGCGAAGCTAAATGGGATAATTTTAATGCTTTGACTGAAGATGATTACTACATCGGAATTAAAAGTAAACTGATGGGTCAAGTCAATCTTGTAAGAATTGGACAACACTTTTTAAACAACAAAGGATCTATAACTTTATCTACAGGAATACTTGCAGATGATCCTGTTATAAAAACAACTAGCGCTGCAATGGTAAATGGAGCGATACATAGTTTTGTGCAAGCAGTTGCTTTAGAAATAGAAAATAATATTAGAGTTAATGTAGTATCTTCTGGAATGGTTGAAGCTGCTTATGACAAGTATAAAGATTATTTTCCTGGACATAATCCTATCCCAATGACCAAAGTAGTTAACGGTTATGTAAGAAGTGTTTTAGGTAAAGGAAACGGAGAAATTATACGAATTTACGATTAATTATACCACATACAATAGGACCATAAAAAAATGACAAATGGCTCCACCAAGTACAAATAAATGCCATATAACGTGATTGTATGGTATTTTTTCTATAGCATAAAATACAATCCCAACGGTATACAGTAAACCTCCTGCCATTAATAATACAATACCATTTGGATCCATTATATTAGATAAATTACTAAAATCAAATACAATTAGCCAACCCATTAATAAATATAGTAATGTAGAAAACGTATTAAAACGTCCCGTAAAAAACAGTTTTAAAACAACTCCAAAAGTAGCAATACCCCAAACAGTAAAAAACAATGTCCATCCCAAACTTTGCTCTAAAGTAATTAGTAAAACTGGCGTGTATGTTCCAGCTATCAATAGGTAGATACTAACATGATCTACAATCCTAAAGTAATGTTTCTTTTTCTCGTCGGTAATTATGTGATATAATGTGGACGCAGTAAACAGTATAATTATAGATAATCCGTAAACAATAACACTAAATAAACTAAACTCTGTTTTTTTTGTTTCAAAAACAATAAGTAACAACAAAGCTACTATACCAAAAACTGCTCCTATACCATGGGTTAAGGCATTTAATTTTTCTTCAAACGGAGTTTGTTTTCTCATGATTCTAGTATATAGTTCCCCATTTATTGGTTAAATTAAAATATTCAAAATTTAAAGGCGATTTTACTAATTTTAAATGTCCATCTTGCCAAGCTCTAATTAAAATATTTTCAATTAAATAATCCTCTTCTACTTCCATTGGGTTATACTCTCGTTTTAAAGAGATATTAAACATGTAAGCTGTACTGTTATACCAAAAAGCACGCCAACCACTGCGTAATGTTTTTATCAAGTTAAAGGCTGTTTCACCTGTTTGACGATGTATCAATTTGACTAAAATTTGACCTTCGGTTTTGGTTAATTTTTTTAGTTCTTCAGAAAATTGCTCTTCAATATATTTTTGTACTTTTTTTGCATATTTCTTTTTATGTCTTTTTTTGCTAATAGTCGCTAATTTGGTATTTAAAGCTCTAAGTCTATCAGCAGCCAATTTAGCATAAGGATATACTTTAAGGGTTTTTCGTCTTAAAATTAAATACCGTCTTCTACCCTCTTTATTTTTAAATCGCAATTTATCTAACAAAACAATTTCGTCTAAATAAATAGATTTTTGCACAATTGAGTCTCCCGCAATTATCACATATTCAACGTCCGTGGTGTCTTGTACAGTTTCGTTTGTTTCTTGAGAAAACAACATAAAAGGAACACTAAAAAAAAGAATATATATATATTTCATAATCCAAAAACTACTAAAATCATTCCAAAGCTAAAAACTTTATCTTGTAAAATTAAGAATTAACACATTGCTAACTACTATATAACTCCTATTATTGTTATTTTAGACAAAAAAATATATTAAATGGCAACAAAAAGCATATTAAACAAAAAGTCAATGGACTTTTTAGAAACATATTTAAATAATGCAGCTCCTACTGGTTATGAATGGGATGGTCAAAACATATGGATGGATTACTTAAAACCTTATGTTGACGAGTTTTTTACAGACACATACGGTACAGCTGTTGGTGTTATTAACCCAAATGCTAAATATAAGGTGGTAATTGAAGGTCATGCAGACGAAATCTCATGGTATGTTAACTATATTTCTGACAACGGATTAATTTATGTCATCCGTAATGGTGGAAGTGATCACCAAATTGCTCCTAGTAAAATTGTAAATATCCATACTAAAAACGGAATTGTAAAAGGTGTTTTTGGATGGCCAGCAATACACACACGTAATAAATCTAAAGAAGAAGCGCCAAAACCAAACAATATATTTATTGATTGTGGATGTAAGACTAAAGAAGAAGTTGAAGCTCTTGGTGTGCATGTTGGTTGCGTGATTACGTATCCAGACGAGTTTCATATTTTAAACGAAAACAACTTTGTTTGTCGTGCTTTAGATAATCGTATGGGTGGATTTATGATTGCTGAAGTAGCACGTTTATTAAAAGAAAACAAAAAAGAATTACCGTTTGGGTTATACATAGTAAACTCGGTTCAAGAAGAAATTGGATTACGTGGTGCACAAATGATAACAGAAACTATTAAACCTAATGTTGCTATTGTTACTGATGTAACACATGATACGACTACACCAATGATAGATCAAAAAGTACAAGGTCATGTAGAAAATGGTAAAGGTCCTGTTGTTGCTTATGCTCCTGCTGTGCAACAAAAATTAAGAGATTTAATTACAGATACTGCAGATGAAAAAAACATTCCGTTTCAACGTGCTGCATGCTCTCGTGCAACTGGTACAGATACAGATGCTTTTGCTTACAGTAATGGTGGAGTTGCTTCGGCTTTAATCTCATTACCTTTACGTTACATGCATACCACTGTAGAAACGGTACATAAAGATGATGTTGAAAATGTGATTAAATTAATTTATGAAACATTACTTAAAATAGAAGATGGCGAAACTTTTTCATACTTTAAAAAGTAAAGGCATCATTAAAAAGCATTAAAACAAACATAAAAGCCTCGATTTTGAGGCTTTTTTAATAGTAGTAAATATGGCTTTAAAACATCAAAAACATTTATTTGATTTACCAGAACACGTAACATATTTAAATATAGCTTCTCAATCTCCTGCTTTTAATAGTATACATCAAGCTGGATTAGAAGGGTTAATGCAAAAAAGAAAACCTTACCTGATAACAGGGTCTGATTATTTTGAACCTGTAAAAACACTAAAATCATTATTCGCTCATTTAATTAAAGCTTCAGATTATAATCGTATTGCGTTAATACCATCTGCCTCTTATGGTATTGCTACAGTAACTAACAATATTGTTTTAAAACCAACAGATGAAATTTTAATTATAGACCAACAATTTCCTAGTAATTATTATTCCTGGAAAAAATTAGCCGATAAATATCAAGCCAAAATTAGAGTTATTAAAGCACCAAACCAATCTAATGACATTGGTAAACAATGGAATTTAGACATAATTAATGCCATAAACAGTAATACTGCTGTGGTAACCATGGGACACATACATTGGTCTAATGGTACCATGTTTGACTTAAAAACCATACAACAAAAAATTAAACAACATAATGGTTTATTTATTATAGATGGAAGTCAAAGTATTGGAGCTCTACCGTTTTCGGTAAAAGAGTTACAACCTGATGCTTTAATATGTGCTGGTTATAAATGGCTATTTGGACCTTATGGTTGTGGATATGCCTATTTTGGAAAAGCGTTTGACAACGGAAACCCAATTGAAGAAAATTGGATAAACAGGTTAGATAGTCATGATTTTTCTGAATTAACTAACTATAAACAACAATATAGACCTTTGGCTAATAGGTATTGTGCTGGTGAAAGTGCTGCCTTTTTAAACGTCAAAATGCAAATTGCAGCTTTACAACAGATATTAGACTGGACTCCTGAAGCTATTCAAGAGTATTGTAAAAACATTTCCCTTGAAGCTGTACAACAATTAAAAGCATTAGGCTTTACTATTGAAAATAATGAGTATCGATCACACCATCTTTTTGGAATAAAACTTCCTAAAAATCTTGACATAAATACCGTTAAAAACGCTTTAGCGAAACAAAACATTTATGTTTCGTACAGAGGCAATTATATTAGATTATCTTGTCATGTATATAATACTGCTAAAGATTTTAAAACTTTAATCTCTACTTTTTCTACTTTAATTAATCACAACTAAATGGACGAGCTAATAGATATTGTTGACAACAATGGTAAACCAACTGGTCAAACAGCATTAAAATCCATTATTCACACTAAAGGATATTTACATAATACTGCACACATTTGGCTGTATACAACAAATGGTCAAATATTGTTAGCGCAACGTGCAGCCTCAAAAATAATTTATCCTTTACTTTGGGATGTTTCAGTTGCTGGACATATTGATGCTGGAGAAACTGTTATTAATGGAGCTATTAGAGAAATTAAAGAGGAAATTGGGTTGCAAATTGAAACATCTAAACTAGAAAAAATTGGAGTATTTAAATGTTTTCAATCTTATCCAAACGGAATTAATGATAACGAGTTTCATAATACTTTTATAACACCATTAGAAGTTGATATTACTAATTTAAAAGCACAACCAGAAGAAGTCGAAGCTTTAAAACTAGTTACAATATCAGAATTTAAATCCTTATTAAAAAACAGTAAAAACAATGGTCATTTTGTAGCCACAAATACAGAATATTACCTTAAAGTCATCCAAGCTATCACTAATAAATTACCTTAACTCAGTTTTATGCAATTAATAATAATGGCTTTAGCGCCAATTTTTGTCATCATATTTTATATATATTTAAAAGATAAATATGAAAAAGAACCCAAAAGACTGCTATTTGCTTCCTTCTTACTAGGAGCAATAGTCAGTATTATAATAACAACACTACTCTACTCTGTTTTTAATATTTTGGTTCCTTTGCAAGATAAATTAAGTATTTGGGAGCAGTTTAAACAAGCCTTTTTTGTAGTAGGTTTTTCAGAAGAATTAAGTAAATTTTTAATCGTTCTTCTATATGCACAACGTCATAAAGAATTTAACGAACCCTTTGACGGAATTGTCTATGCGGTAATGGTATCTATGGGTTTTGCAGCTACCGAAAACCTAATGTATGTATTACAAAGCGGTCCTGCTACTGCTCTAGCTAGAGCATTTACAGCTGTACCTGCTCATGCTACTTTTGGGATTTTAATGGGTTATTTTATGGGAAAAGCCAAGTTTGCGCCCAATAAATTATATTTAAATCTAGTCGGTTTATGCTTTGCAATACTATTTCATGGTGCTTATGACTTTTTTCTATTTATAGACTTTGTTCCTGGTATTTGGGTTGGTGCTTTTATATCCTTGGGTATTGGAATATTCTTATCTAAAAAAGCTATAAAATATCATCAAAACAACTCTGTCTTTAAAACAGAATAAATGATAAAACTATTTTACTAAAACGTTATAGTTGTTTATCTTTATACCTTTAAACATCATCTTTTAATGAATCAAAAATTTAACACAAAAGTTAATGATTCGCTTCAATTTACTATTGATTCAGAATCTGCTAAAAACCTTGATTTAATTGAAACTAAACCTCAATTATTTCATCTTTTAGAACAAAGTAAACCATCTAATATACAAATTATAGACAGTAATTTTAATACTAAAACCTATACTATTAAAGTCAATAACAACAGTTATACTGTCAAGATTGAAGACGATTTAGATGCCTTAATCAAATCTTTAGGGTTTGAAGTTGGTGCCTCAAAAATGGTTAATGACATTAAAGCACCAATGCCAGGATTAATCTTGGATATAATGGTTAAAGCTGGAGATCAAGTTACTGTAGACACACCTTTACTTATTTTAGAAGCTATGAAAATGGAAAACAGTATTGCATCTCCCAGAGATGGAGTTATAAAGTCTGTTTCTGGTACAAAAGGAAACACTGTTGATAAAGGTGAATTGTTAATTGAATTTGAATAACATGAAAAAGATACTAGTCGCTAATAGAGGCGAAATTGCAATAAGAGTCATGAGTACAGCCAAAAAAATGGGTATAAAAACTGTAGCTGTTTACTCGACTGCAGACAGACATGCTCCTCACGTTACTTTTGCTGATGAAGCTGTTTTAATTGGAGAGGCACCTTCTAATCAATCCTATTTATTAGGTGATAAAATTATTGAAGTTGCTAAAAGCCTAAATGTAGATGGTATACATCCTGGTTATGGTTTTTTAAGTGAAAATGCAGATTTCGCAGAACTTTGCGAAAAAAACAACATCCAATTTATAGGTCCTAAATCTCATGCTATAAAAGTTATGGGAAGCAAGTTAGCAGCAAAAGAAGCTGTAAAAGCCTATGATATACCTATGGTTCCTGGAACAGACCAAGCCATAACAGATATTCCTGAAGCAAAAAAAATAGCTAAAACCATAGGGTTTCCTATTCTTATAAAAGCGTCTGCTGGAGGTGGTGGAAAAGGAATGCGTGTTGTTGAAAAAGAATCAGAGTTTGAATCTCAAATGAATCGTGCAATTAGTGAAGCTGTTAATGCTTTTGGTGATGGTTCGGTTTTTATTGAAAAATACGTTGGATCTCCTCGTCATATCGAAATTCAGGTTATGGCAGATACACATGGTAATGTTATTCATCTTTTTGAACGCGAATGTAGTATTCAACGTCGTCATCAAAAAGTTGTTGAAGAAGCGCCAAGTGTTGTTTTAACTCCTGAATTAAGAGAAGAAATGGGACAAGCTGCTATAAAAGTTGCTAAAGCTTGTGACTATATTGGTGCAGGTACGGTCGAGTTTTTATTAGACGAAAATAAAAACTTCTATTTTTTAGAAATGAATACAAGACTACAAGTTGAGCATCCAGTGTCAGAAATTATTGCTGGTGTTGACTTAGTAGAATTGCAAATAAAAGTAGCTCGTGGTGAGGCATTAAATATCAAACAAGAGGATTTAAAAATTAATGGACACGCTTTAGAGCTACGTGTGTATGCAGAAGACCCTTTAAACGACTTTTTACCAAGTGTTGGTCATTTAGATGTTTATAAACTTCCTGTTGGTAAAGGCATAAGGGTAGACAATGGTTTTAAGCAAGGTATGGATGTCCCTATCTATTATGATCCAATGTTGGCTAAATTAATTACCTACGGAAAAACTCGTGAAGAAGCCATACAACTTATGATTAAAGCTATTGCAGATTATCAAGTTGAAGGGATTAAAACCACTTTACCTTTTGGTACATTTGTTTGTAATCATGAGGCTTTTAAATCTGGAAATTTTGATACTCATTTTGTTAAAAAACATTACTCACCTGAAGCTTTACATGAAGCCTCAGAAGCAGAAGCTAAAATTGCTGCAATGATAGCTGTTAAACAATATTTAGAAGATCAAAAACAACTTAGACTACCTAACTACTAATCTTAACTATTTAATGATAGTAAAAGATTAATAATGTTAATGTTTATTAATTGAAACCTTATGGAATCCAAAATAAAAACTTTAAACGAAAAACTAGAACTATCCAAATTAGGAGGAGGACAAGCTAGAATAGATAAACAACACCAAAAGAAAAAATTAACAGCAAGAGAGCGTGTCACCTATTTAATGGATGAAGGGTCTTTTGAAGAGATTGGTGCTTTAGTAACACACAGAACCGTAGACTTTGGTATGCAAGATCAAAAATTTTATGGTGATGGTGTAATTACTGGTTATGGTACTATTAATGGACGTTTAGTCTATGTTTTTGCACAAGACTTTACCGTTTTTGGTGGTGCATTATCAGAAACACATGCCGAAAAAATCTGTAAAATAATGGACTTGTCCCTAAAAGTTGGAGCGCCTTTAATTGGATTAAATGACTCTGGTGGAGCACGTATCCAAGAAGGTGTAAGATCTTTAGGTGGTTATGCAGATATTTTTCATCGTAATGTAAAAGCATCAGGAGTAATTCCTCAAATTTCAGCAATTATGGGTCCATGTGCTGGAGGTGCTGTTTACAGTCCTGCAATGACAGATTTCACTATGATGGTGGAAGATACCAGTTACATGTTTGTAACTGGTCCAAACGTAGTAAAAACAGTAACTAATGAAGCTGTGACAAGTGAAGAATTAGGAGGTGCAAGTACACACTCGACTAAATCTGGAGTCGCTCACGTCACTTCATCTAATGATATAGATTGTCTTGAAGATGTTAAGCGTCTTTTAAGTTACTTACCACAAAGCAACCTTGAAAAACCAAAAGATTTACCTTACACTTTAGGCGAAGAAGTTAGAGATGAACTAAAATCAATCATACCTGACAATGCTAATAAACCATACGACATGCATAATGTTATAAAAGGTTTAATAGATGAGGATAGCTTTTTTGAAATACATAAAGACTTTGCCGAAAATATTATTGTAGGATTTGCAAGAATTGGTGGTAAAAGTGTTGGTATAGTTGCTAATCAACCCCTGTTTTTAGCAGGAGTTTTAGATGTTAACAGCTCACGTAAAGCAGCACGTTTTACTCGTTTTTGTGACGCCTTCAATATTCCCCTTTTAGTATTAGTTGATGTCCCTGGTTTTTTACCTGGAACAGATCAAGAATGGAACGGAATTATTGTCCATGGTGCAAAATTATTATATGCATTAAGTGAAGCTACAGTACCAAAAGTTACCGTTATTACACGTAAAGCTTATGGTGGAGCTTATGATGTCATGAACTCTAAACACATTGGAGCAGATCTTAATTATGCTTGGCCAAGTGCTGAAATTGCGGTAATGGGAGCTAAAGGTGCTAGTGAAATTATTTTTAGAAAAGAAATACAAGCAGCAGATAATCCTGAGGATAAATTACTAGAAAAAGAAGCTGAATATGCAGACTTGTTTGCTAACCCTTATAAAGCTGCAGAACGTGGTTTTATAGATGAAGTTATCCTGCCTGAAAATACGAGACGTAAATTAATTAAAGCTTTTACAATGCTTGAACATAAAGAAGAAGTATTACCAAACCGAAAGCATGGTAATATTCCTTTATAAAAGCAAAAAACCATAAAAAAAGAGCCTTAAAAAAGGCTCTTTTTTTTTGTTTAAACATTTAACAAACACTTTAATTTAACATCTATTTTACAAGTATAAAACTAATCAAAACTTAAATTTACACTACTTTTGCAGAATGCAAGAAAACCAAACTGTAAGATTAGAATTTATTGCTTTAATGGCTTCATTAATGTCCATTGTAGCTTTAGCAATAGACGCTATTTTACCAGCTATGACACATATTGGCGTATCAATAAACAGTTTAGATACTAATAACAACCAATTGTTAATCACAATGATTTTTTTAGGTTTAGGTTTTGGGCAATTATTATTTGGTCCTTTATCAGATAGTTTTGGACGCAAACCTATTGTATACATTGGATTTTTAGTGTTTGCTATAGGTAGCATCATTTGCGTATTATCTGGTAGCTTAGCAATTATGGTTTTAGGACGTATACTTCAAGGTATTGGTTTAGCTGCTCCACGTACCATTGCTATTGCTGTAATTAGAGACATGTATAAAGGAGATTACATGGCTAAAATCATGTCTTTTGTAACCACATTTTTCATATTAGTTCCTGTTATTGCTCCTGTAATGGGTAAATTTATTTTAAACCATTACCATTGGTCAGGTATCTTTTATGTACAATTAATAATGGCTATACTTGTCAGTATTTGGTTTTGGAAAAGACAACCAGAAACCCTTAAACCTGAATATAAAATTAAATTTAGTAAACATGTTTTTATTGATGGTATAAAAGAACTTATTAAGCACAAAGAAACTATTGCTTTTACAATTATATCTGGATTTATTTCTGGAGCTTTTATAGTATATTTAAGTGCATCACAAGTTATTTTTGAAAACCAATATGGCTTGATTGAAGAGTTTCCATATATTTTTGCTGGTTTAGCTGCTGGTGTTGGTTTATCTACTTTTTTAAACGGAAGCTTTGTAATGCGACTAGGAATGTGGCGTTTATCTTACATTGCTATTATTACCTTTAGTCTAAATGCCTTTCTTTACGTTCTGTTATTTTGGAATGCAACTAGCAATCCTTCCTTAGTAGTTATTTTATTTTTTATGGCTATTCAGTTTTTTACTATTGGCTTTATTTTTGGAAATTTAAGAGCCATAGCAATGGAACCTATTGGTCATATAGCAGGTATTGGAGCTGCACTTACAGGTTTTATATCCACAATAATGGCTGTACCAATTGCTAATTACATTGGTAGTTTTGTACATAAAACAGCTTTACCTTTATTTATAGGTTTTACTGTTTTTGGGACACTCTCTTTTTTGATTTTTACTTATGTAAAAATGACTAAAAAGAAAAAAATATTAGCGTAATGTATTAAAAATCAATCTTTGTCAAAATATCAACTACTGAAGATATAATATACTCCACACCTATTGCTATAACTATAAAACCAATAATTCTTGATAAAGCATTAATACCAGAAGCACCTAAAAACTTAACTATAAAATGTGCACTTTTTAAAATAATATAAATTGCAACTGCTGCTAATAATATTGATCCAACAATAGTTAAAATTTGGCTAGTTAAAACAAATTCTTGATTATAGGTTATTAATAAAGAGATAGTACCTGGTCCTGCTAACATTGGTATTGCCAAAGGTGTCAAACTAATACCTTCTCTAGAATGAATATCGTCTTGTACTTTTTGACGCTTCATACCTTTATGTTCTCTAAACTTACCAGTTAACAAAGCAAAACCTGAAGACGTAATAATCATACCTCCTGCAATTTTCAAAGCATTTAAACTAATACCAAAAAAAGATAAAATGTATTTACCTGCAAAAAACGATAACATCAAAATAACAAGCACATCTATGGCTGTCCAAAATGCTGTTAAAGCGCGTTCTTTTTTAGTGTGCTCTTGTGTTAATGCAACAAAAACAGGAACGGTTCCTAAGGGATTCATAATCGAAAATAATGCGCCAAAAGCGACTAAAAATAACTCCATTGTTTTTTTTGCAAATTCCGTGAATTTTAAACATTACAAAGTTGCCTAATGGTTATTTATACTTTACCGAAAAGTTAAATAGAAACCATAACTATTTATTAAGAATTTTATAAAAATGAAGTCATTTCAATTTCATTTCAATAATTTAGTGCTATGAAACAAACCAATGCCCAATTAATATTACACTTTTTAAAAGACTTTCCTCCTTTTGATGCTTTAACAGATGAGCAATTACAGACTATTGCTCAAGAAGTTAAAGTATTATATTTAGAAAAAGATAATTTTATTTTTAAACAAAATGAACCCTTACACGATTATTTTTACGTGGTTAAGGATGGTGCAATTGGCGTGTTTAGACAATCAGATTTGGTTGATAAATGTGATACTGGAGATGTTTTTGGACTACGAGCATTAATCCGTAAAGATCAATACTTGTTAGACGCTAAAGCTATTGAAGATAGTATTGTGTATAGTATTCCTTCTAAATTATTAGAAGACATTATAATAAATAATCCTAAAGCTAATCAGTTTTTAATAGCCAGTTTTGCAACCAATACTCGTAATCCTTATAGTGATGAGGATAAAGGTACTTTATTTGCAAACATTGGAATATTAAAACCTGAAACTTCAAATTTTACCGAAATCCAATCGGCTAAGTACTCTACAAATCCTTCAGTTTGCGAACCTGGCACAAGTATTAAAGAAGCTGCCATTATCATGAGTCAAAATAAAGTAGGATCTATAGTTATTACAGATAATAAAAAGCCAATTGGAATTATTACTGATAAAGATTTAAGACATAAAGTAGCAACAGGTATTCATGCTATCACAGAACCTGTAGAGGCTATTATGTATGCTCCTGTTTTTGCTTTTCCAAAAAACATCTCTGTTGCAGAAGCACAAATAGGCTTATTAAAAAACGATTTAACTTACTTATGTATTACTAAAGATGGTACACCAAATTCAGAATTAATTGGTATACTATCTCAGCAAGATATTATTGTAGTTAATGGTAATAATCCTTCGGTTTTAATAAAGGATATAAAACGTGCTAATTCTGCCGAAAGTTTGAAATACATTCGAGCTAAAGCTCAAGATTTATTAAAAGGATATTTAAAACAAAGTATACCAATTGGTTTTATTTCTAAAATAATAACTGCAATAAATGAAGCTATTACTAAACGAATTATTGATTTGTCTATTGCCGAATTTAATCAAGAACCACCAGTTTCTTTTGCTTGGTTAGCTATTGGTAGCCAAGGTAGAAAAGAGCAATTGCTATATACAGATCAAGATAATGCTTTAGTCTATGAAGACTCTACTGAAGACATCAAAACCAAAGCTTATTTTTTAAAATTAGCCGAAGCTGTAAACCAAAAACTAGCTATTGTTGGTTTTAAGTTATGTCCTGCAAACATGATGGCTAGCAACCCAAAATGGTGTTTAACCGTTTCTGATTGGCAAGCACAATTTAGCAATTGGATAACGCATGCGGACCAGGACAAAATGGCGTTATTTAATATCTTTTTTGATTATAATTATGTTTATGGAAATCAAAATTTAGTAAGTAGCATGTCTGATTACGTGTTTGAAACCCTAGAAACAAATCCGATATTTTTAACTTATATGGGTCGTAATGCCATAAAAAAACCTGCACCTTTAAGCTTTTTTAAAACGTTTTTGGTTGAAATTTCTGGAGAACATAAAAACCAATTTGATATTAAATCTAGAGCCATAATGCCTCTTGTAGATGCAGCTAGAGTGTTACTTTTATCACATCACGTAAAGGATATTAATAGTACTATTGCAAGGTTTAAAAAACTATCTGAACTAGAACCTCAGCATAAAGCATTATACAATTCTTGTATTAATGCCTTTAGAGTTTTATTGCGTTTTAGGACCAAACAAGGGTTAAAACACAACGATTCTGGACAGTTTGTTGATGTCAAAAACCTAAGTAAAAACAATAAACTTAAACTTAAGGGGTGTTTTAAACCTATTAAAGATATTCAAGAATTGTTACATGGTAGGTATAAATTATCTCAGTTACCATAGGTTATAAATATCGCTTTCGCGGAAAACACTTTACGTACTTACAATAAGGTTTACTTTAAATTGAAAATCTAACTTAAAACAAAAAACACAACCCTAAAGTTGTGTTTTTTGTTTTGCATTAAGGATGGAAGTGGCATCCTTTTTTATTTTTCTTAAAAAAGATATAACGGACAGCCTGACGTTTTGCCTTAATAAAAAAGGCAAAAGGGAATGCCCTAATACTTATTAACTACCATTTAATCTAAACGATAATAACCACATTTTAAATAGGCACCTTCAGGAAAACCTATTGGATGATCTGTATCATGCTGTGTGGTTTTTATGGTTTTAAAAGCCCTTTGACTAGCGTTTAATGTTGTTGTATTAATGTCATAAAATACTTGTGCTGTTACACGACTAGAACAGCTTGCCAAAACTAATAGTCCGTTTTTGGCTGTTAACTGCTCTCCTAATTGTGCCAGTTGAGCGTATTTTTTTTTGGCTAAGTCAATTTCGGTTTGTTGTTTAGCAAAACTTGGTGGATCTATAACAACCACGTCATAAACAACGCCTTTTTTGACTAACTGTTTTAAGGCTTTAAAAGCATCGTCAGCAATGGTGTGATGTTTTCCTGTATAATTGTTTAACTTTCCGTTTTGTTTAGCTATTTCTAGGGCTTGTGCACTAATATCTAAACTTGTTACCTCTGTAGCTTGATTGGCTAATGCATGTACCGAAAATCCACCTGCATAACTAAATACATCTAAAACGGTTTTACCTTTACTGTACAAACCTACTTGCCTACGGTTATCTCTGTGATCTAGAAAATAACCGGTTTTATGCCCTTTTATTACGTTAGCCGAGAAGTTTACACCATGCTCAATAAACTGTACAACTTCATTTTTAAGTGTACCATAAACGACTGTTCCATCTTCTAATTGATGAGTTTTAGAGTTTTGTAATCCTCTACTTAAACGCATAACTACGGTTTTGCATTTAGAGACTTCTATTAAACTTTCTAAAATGGTGTGAATGTAGGGTAACCAAATTTCGGAATATAATTTTACCACTAACACGTCTGCGTAGACGTCTGCTATTAAAGATGGAAATCCGTCATTTTCTCCAAATAATAGTCTATAACTATTTGTATTAGTTTGTAGTAATGGTAGCCTCTTGGAATAGGCTGTTTGTATTTTTTTCTTAAAAAACACAGCATCAATTACCACTGATGCTGTGCTATTATAAATCATTTTTATTTGTATTGGCGAGTTTGCATCATACAAACCTATACCAATCATTGCGTTTTTTCGTTTACCAAAAATGATGGCTAAGTCACCTGTTTTAGCGTCTTTGTTAATCTTAACAATACTATCCGAAAATACCCAAGGATGACCTTGGTGTACATATTGCTCGCCATTTGCTGTTAGTTTTACTGCTAAGCGTTTTGGCTTTAAATTGGATGGTATTACGTTTGATAAATTCATGTCACAAAATTATGTATTTTTTTAAGATTGCTTTACATGTTTTACCAACATTAAACTATACTGCTGTTTTTTTAATTTTAATAATTTTAAGCTTGTCTAAAACCACCATTATTAAATACGTAAAATCTATTTCAAACCAACGTACTCCAAAATTAGCGCGTCCACTGTGCGAATGATGGTTATTATGATACCCTTCTCCCATCATTAAAATATCTATTGGTAAAAGGTTTTTTGAGGTATCACTAACTTTAAAATTACGGTATCCATAAATATGAGCAAACCAATTAATAATAACACCATGTATTGGAGCCATTAAAAAGGCTACTGGCAACAATAACCATTGCCACCAAGCGGTTGCAAATACAATAAAAAATATGGTGTAGGCTGTTCCCCAAGTTAAACGCGATACTCTAGAGCTTGCAAACTTGTCAAAACTTTTCCATTGTGGTACGTTTTTAGTAAACTTGTCCGCTACTGCAATACGCTTTTTGTTAATGTCTTGGTATATGTTTTTTGTTCTCCACATCATAGAAAACACATTAGAATCGTATTTAGGTGAGTGTGGATCTTTATCTGTATCTGCGTAAGCATGATGCATTCTGTGCATTACACCATAACCATAAGCACTTAAGTAATTACTACCTTGAAATACCCAAGTTAAAACAAAACACACACGTTCTGTTACTTTTGACATTGTAAACGTTTGGTGTGCTGCGTAACGATGTAAAAAAAAGGTTTGAAAAAATAATCCTGTATACCACAGAATAATTATAAATATTAAAATTGTCATAGTCTTTGCTTTAATTTTACAAAGGTCTATATACTTAAAGTCAATTAAAATGAACCTAGGTTAAGAAATACGTTTTCTAATCCTACTTAATGCTTGTGCAGTAACACCAATATAAGAAGCAACATATTTTAATGGAATCTCTTTTATTAAATTTGGTCGCTCTGTAAATAGTTTAAGGTAACGCTCTTCTGCAGTGTGATTTAGTAACGATTGTTCGCGTTTTGATTTTATTAAAAATAATCGTTCTGAAGACAAGCGTCCTATAACATTACCAGCAAAACTCTTAGCGTAAACCTCTTGTAAGTCTGAGTAAGAAATGCTCCACATAGAAATATCTGACAAAGCTTGTAGTCTATATAATGAAGGTTTTCTAGTCAAAAAAGAATCATATGCACTTACAAATTCGTTTTTAAAACAGAAGCCAAACGTAATGTCCTTATCCTTATCCTCTTTAGGAATTAAAAACCTAGCAATACCACTTTCAATAAAAGATATATAGTTTTCTGTTTCACCTACATCAAGAATTATGCTCTTTTTTTTAAACACTCTATTCTTTAATTTAGATGAAAAAAGTTGCCAATCCTCGTCAGATATCACAACCGTTTTTTCTATATAATCTCTAATATTTTTCATGTGTAAAGCTTATTGCAAAGAACGTTATTTAAATTAACAGTGATTACAATTATCTAATAATACTCTATTTTTTATTTTAATAAAAATCTAATTACTTATTATAATAAACTACTTTTAAATCTTTAATCAACAAACAAATAAAATGAAAATACTAGCTATTGGTAAGAACTATGTTAAAGACAAGTCAGAACTTGAGGCAATTGACAAAGGGTTTCAGATGATTTTTTCTAAACCTGAATCTAGTTTATTAACTAATAATAAAGATTTAGTTTATCCTGAATTTACTTCAAAATTGGTTTATGAAGCTGAATTAGTTATTAAAATAGGAAAAACTGGTAAACACATAAACATTACAGATGCTACTGATTATATATCAGATATTGCTATTGGTATTGATTATACTGCCAAAGATGTATTAAACCAAGTACGTGAAGGTAAAGGTCCTTGGGAGTTAGCTAAAGGGTTTGATGGAGCTGCACCAATATCTGGTTTTTTACCTGTGTCTAATTTTAAAGATTTAAATGACATAAACTTTAGTTTGACTATTAATAATGAGGAAAAACAGGTAGGAAATACCGATTTTATGATTTATAATTTTGCTGAAATTATTGCGTTTACATCCCAATTTATGACTTTAAATCCTGGAGATTTAATCTTTACAGGGACTCCTGCTTTTGGTACTGGTGAAAGTGTTAAAGGTGACCATTTACAGGCTTATATTGAAGGAGAATTATTGTTAGATTTTAAAGTAATCTAATTTACATAACATATTTAAAACAAAACAGGCAGCCCTAAAAGGTTGCCTGTTTTGTTTTTGCATTAGGGATTAAACGGTCTGTTTGAGCTCCTCGCAGAGAGCGAGTAGTGAAAGCCCGACACTTTGTAGCTTAAGCGGAAAAGTGTAATGCCCAAATACTTATTTACAATACATTATCCATTATATCTTCAACACATTCTGGATTTAATAAAGTACTTATATCTCCTAGATTACTGGTGTCGTTACTAGCTATTTTACGCAAAATACGACGCATGATTTTTCCGCTTCGGGTTTTAGGTAATCCGTTAGTAAACTGTATTTTATCTAACTTAGCAATTGGCCCTATTTGCTCTGTAATAAGCTGGTTAATTTCTTTACGCAAATTATCGTGCTTTCTACTTTCTCCTGTTTCTTTAAGGGTTACATAACCATACAATGCGTTTCCTTTGATGTCATGAGGAAACCCTACTATTGCACTTTCGGAGACAGCTGGATGCTCGTTAATAGCATCTTCAATTGGTGCAGTTCCAAGGTTATGTCCAGAGACAATGATAACATCGTCTACACGACCAGTTATTCTATAATATCCAACCTCATCACGTAATGCTCCATCTCCTGTAAAGTATTTATTATCATAGGCTGAAAAATAGGTATCTTTATAACGTTGGTGATTACCCCAAATGGTTCTTGCCATACTTGGCCAAGGGAATTTTATACATAAACGACCATCTACTTGATTACCTTTAATTTCTTTACCATGCTCATCCATTAGTGCTGGTTGAATACCAATAAAAGGTAGCGTAGCATAGGTTGGCTTGGTTGGTGTTGCAAAGGCTATTGGTGTGATCATAATTCCTCCAGTTTCGGTTTGCCACCATGTATCTACAATTGGAGCTTTACGTTTACCAACGTTATCATCGTACCAATGCCAAGCTTCTTCGTTAATTGGCTCTCCAACGGTACCTAATACTTTAAGTGAAGATAAATCGTGCTTTTCTAGATGTTCTACACCTTCTTTTGCTAATGCACGAATTGCTGTTGGTGCTGTGTAAAATTGACTGACTTTATGTTTTTCTACAATTTCCCAGAAACGTCCAAAATCTGGATAACTAGGAACACCTTCAAACATTACTGTGGTTGCACCATTACATAATGGTCCATATACAATATAACTGTGTCCTGTAATCCAACCAATGTCTGCTGTACACCAATAGACATCTTTTTCGCGATATTGAAATACATTTTTAAAAGTATATGCAGAATATACCATGTATCCTCCTGTGGTATGTACCATACCTTTTGGTGTACCTGTAGATCCTGAGGTATATAAAATAAATAATGGATCTTCTGCATCCATAATTTCTGGTACGCAGTCATGATAGGCTTCATCTAATAATGGTTGTAACCATTGGTCACGACCTTGTTGCATATTAATCTCTGAATTAATACGTTTTGCTACTAATACGTTGTTTACACCAGGACATTCCAAAAGCGCTTCGTCCACAATACCTTTTAAATCTATTGTTTTTGCACCACGATAAGATCCGTCTGATGTTATTACCATTTTACAATCACTATCTTTAATTCTGGTTGCTAAAGCTGTGGCAGAAAATCCTGCAAATACAACAGAATGTATTGCACCAATCCTTGCGCATGCTAAAACAGAAACTGCTAATTCTGGAATCATTGGTAAATAGATACAAACTCTATCTCCTTTACCTATTCCATTTTCCTTTAATACGTTTGCAAATCTGCAGACGCGATCATGTAATTCTCTGTAGGTAATATGAAGCGCCTCTTCATCCGGATTATTAGGTTCAAAAATAATAGCTGTTTTATCACCTCTTGTATATAAATGTCTATCTATACAGTTTTCGGTTATATTTAGTTTAGCACCTTCAAACCACTTAACTTCTGGTTTTGAAAAGTCCCAACTTAACACATTATCCCATTTTTTTCGCCACATAAAATGTTCTTCGGCAATTTCTTCCCAAAAACTTTCTGGATTACGGACGGATTTACGGTATACTTGGTAGTATTCTTCTAAATGTTTTATGTGATAATTACTCATGTTTTTTTGATTAAATTTTATTTATGAATCCCAACTTTGTTGGTTTTGTATATTAATTTTATTTCTTCTATAATACTATCATCATCAATAGTGGATGGTATATTATACTGTTGTTGATCTGCTATATTACGTAACAATTTACGAAGAATTTTTCCGCTTCTTGTCTTTGGTAATCGGTTTACTACAAAAACCTCTCTAAAGGAAGCTACAGCACCAATTTCGCGACGCACATCTTGTATAATTTCATTTTGAATGGTATGATGATTAAGTGAAGTTTCTGTTTTTAAAACAACCAATCCTAATGGCTTTTGACCTTTAAGCTGACAATGCACACCAAATACTGCACATTCTGCAACAGATTTATGTGAGGATACAATTTCTTCCATTTCTGCTGTTGATAAACGATGTCCAGCAACGTTAATAATATCGTCTACACGACCTGTTATAAATATATAACCATCTTCGTCTTTGTAACCACCATCTCCTGAAAAATAATAACCAGGAAAACGATCTAAATAACCAGATTTGAAGCGTTCTGGGTTTTTCCAGAGATTACTTAAGGTTCCTGGTGGTAAGGGTAGCTTTATTGCAACATACCCTTCTACACTAGATTTTACTTGCTCTCCTTCTTCATTTAAAATATGAATATCATAACCACAAACAGGTAATCCAGCTGAACCTGGTTTAATATCCTGTAAACCAACACCAACCATATTTGCAATCATTGGCCATCCACTTTCGGTTTGCCACCAATGGTCTATAACTGGAATATTAAGTTTATCTTCAGTCCAAGTTAAAGTTGCTACATCACATCGTTCTCCTGCTAAAAACAAATATTTTAGACAAGACAAATCGAAACGTTTTAACATCTGACCATTAGGGTCTTCTTTTCTAATTGCTCTAATTGCTGTTGGAGCAGTAAACATTGCTTTTACATTATGTTCATTAATTACTCGCCAAAACGTTGATGCGTCTGGTGTTTTAATTGGTTTTCCTTCAAAAAGTACTGTTGTATTTCTATTTAATAAGGGTCCGTAAGCTATAAAACTGTGTCCTACTACCCAACCAACATCACTTGCTGCCCAAAAGGTTTCTCCTTCGTTTACGCCATAGATATATTTCATAGAAAATTTTAAAGCGGTTGCATAACCACCTGTATCTCTAATAATTCCTTTTGGAGTTCCTGTGGTTCCTGAAGTGTATAATATGTAAGAAGGATGTGTGGATTGTACTGCAATGGCATTAATAGATGGAGCCTCGTCTACTAACGTTTGATAATCTACATCGTAGTTTTTCTTCGGAATATCTACACCTAATTGTCTATCAAAAACAATGACATGTTCTGGCTTTACTTCCGCTTTAGCGATTGCTTGATCTACAAATGGTTTGTATGGAATAATTTTCTGGATTTCGACTCCATTTGAAGCTGTGATAATTGCTTTTGGTTTACAGTCGTTAATTCTAATAGCTAATTCGTGTGGTGCAAAACCACCAAACACAACCGAATGTATAACACCTATTCTAGCACATGCCAACATAGCATATAATGCTTGCGGAATCATAGGCATATAAATGATACACGTATCTCCTTTTTGCAATCCTAAACGTTGTAAACCACCTGCAAGTTTTGACACTTCGTGATGTAATTGATTAAAGGTAATGTGCTGTTTTGTATTGGTAACTGGAGAGTCGTAAATAATTGCATTTTGATCTCCAAATCCTTCTTTGATATGTTTGTCAATACACAAATAACTTAAGTTAAGTTCTCCATCTTTAAACCATTGATCATAGTCATATTTATCTTTAGACAATATGCTTTTTGGTACTTTAAACCACTCCAAATTATTGGCTTGTTCAAGCCAAAATTGCTCAGGTTGATCTATGCTTTTTCTGTAAAATTGATGATAAAACATAGTTAAGCTTTTTTAGAATTAAATAAGCCGAACCAATTAGGATTGAGAACTTTTAATTTGACAAGTGCATAGATTATAAGCACAAAACAAAGTCCCAAAACTATGGATAGCATTGGACTTGTATAGGTTTGACTTTCAAATTTAAACCTAAGATAAAGCGTAACGATAATATAAATGCTAATTATAATATCTGACGCTAATGGATTGATGTGAAATTTCATGTCTTTAAACTTTAATTAAACTTAGTTTGTTTGCACACAAAACCAATTTTAAATAAACTTAAAAAACTGTTTTAAGTCACTAGTTCCAATATTTCTGAAACTATTTTTTTTACTGAAAAAGGTTTTGTTAAATATTTATCTGCTCCAAGTTTTAAACCTTTTTCAATATCTGAAGCTTTATTTTTAGCTGTTAAAAACACCACTTTGGTTGCCTTTAAACTGTCCATATTTTTAATATGTGTCAGTGTTTGATAACCATCTACATTTGGCATCATAACATCTAACAAAATCACATTAGGAATATGATGTTTTAATATTTCTAAAGCTTCACTTCCATCTCTTGCAATAAACACTTCAAAACCTTGTTTTTTGAAAGTGTATTCTAACGACATTACAATATTAGGTTCGTCGTCTACAATTAAAATTTTCTTCTTCATACTTTCCAGATAACAATTTACTTAAAAGGTATGGTAAAAACAAATGTTGCTCCTTTTTTAACGTCCTTTTTTACCCAAATTTTCCCGTTATGCTTTTCTACTATTTGTTTTGTTATTGCTAAACCTAATCCGCTACCTTCTGGCTTAATAGTATTTTGATGTTTAGACTGGTAAAATTTATCGAAAATATAATCCTGATCTTCCTCTGGAATCCCTTTACCATTATCGCTTACAGAAATTTCGACTAAAGCATTACCCAACTTTAAATCAACGATAATTTGTCCGATTTTAGGATTACAAAATTTTATAGCATTAGACAGTAAATTGGTTAATACTTGCAGGATACGATCCTCGTCATAATTAGTTTTAAAACTATGACGATTATTATTAATTATTTTCACTTCTTTTTTACTAGCAATTTGCGAGATACTACTAATGGCTTTAGCTATAGTTTTTTGAAGATCTTGATACTGCATATCTAAATGTAAACGACCAGTTTCTAGTTTTTCAAAATCAAGAATATTATGTATCAAACGTCCCAAACGATCTGAATCTTGTAGTATATTTTTTAAAAACTGAGCTTTAATATCTTTTGGCATCTCATCGTCTTCATCCATCAAAAGCTCGGTAGCTGCCCTAATACCTGTAATTGGTGTTTTAAGTTCGTGTGCTACTGTGTCTAAAAACTCGTCTTTTTGTTTGTCTTTGGTTAGTAACTCTTCATTAGCATCTTTTAATTTTGAAGACAGTTTAGATAATTCATTAGACTTTTCTAGTAACACCTTATTGCTAACAATGTTTTCTTTAGACTCTTCTAAAATTTTTAATACTTCTACCAGACTTATTTGTTCTTCTTTAACAACGCTTGCAATTAATATTTTGGCTGAAGCCGAACCAATACTTCCTGTTAGTAATTTTTCTGAAAAATTAATTAATCTTGCGTCTGCTAATTGGGTGTCTTGAGGCAACTTATATTTTGTAAAGAAAATTTTTAATGCTCGAGTGGCTCGTTTTTCACCTAAAAAACGAATCAAAACATTTTTAATATCTGCCACATGAGCTTCTCCTTTCCAGACCAATGCACTATCCTGAAGCGTTGTAAAATTGTTGCTATCTACAAACATCTCTGCATAATTACGTTCTCGGTAATTTCCTTTTGAGGTTAATGAAAACACTAAATAACTCATGATGTTAAACGTCATACTCCAGAAAAAAGCATGTGCAGGTGGACTTAAAAAATCTATACCAAATAAAGCATAAGGTTTTAAAGCTGAAATACCAAACAACCCAAATTGTGTAAAATTATCTGTTCCAGTATAGACTTGTAATGTAAATGGTAATATCAAAGTATATATTGCTATAAAAAAACCAACCAATATACCAATTGTTGCTGCTTTAGACGACCCACGATTCCAGTATAAACCAATAAAAAAAGAAGGTCCTAATTGTGATATAATTACAAATGATATTAAACCAATAGAATACAATGATAATTCTTTTGAAAAGATTACATAAAAGAAATATGCAGTTATTATAATGGTAAAAATAGAGATACGACGAATGTTTTTAATGTATTTAGAATTTCGTTCGGGTTGGTTTTTTATAAACTTCTCTAAAAAACCATACGGTATAATTAAGTTGTTACTTACCATAGTAGACAATGCTAAAGTAGATACAATAACCATAGAAATAACAGCCGAAAAACCACCTAAAAAAACGAGTGTGGCTAGAAATGAATTTCTATTTTCTAGAGGAAGTAATAATGAATAATACTCTGAGTTTTGCGTCTCTCCAAAGGTTAATTTACCAGCCCAAGCAATAAAAATAACAAACAAATTAAATAATAAAAGATACAACGGAAACAACCAAATAGCTTTTTTTAAATGCTTTTCTCTATTGTTTTCTAAAACTGAAACCTGAAATTGTCTTGGTAATAAAAATATGGCCATAAAGGATAAACCAATTAAGAAAAACCAGTTGAAACCATCTTCTATTCCGCTAAGTGTAGTGAGCTGTTTAAAGTTTTCGGTAACTGAAATTTGGTTATAAATATCAGTTGTACCATCAAACAAATAAAAGGTCACATAAATACCAATTGCTAAAAAAAACACTAGTTTTAAAACCGACTCAAACGCTACTGTAGCAATAATACCTTTATGTTTTTCAGAAGCATCTGCATTTTGTGTTCCAAAAAAAGTAGCAAATATGGCTAGTAATAATGCTACGTAAAATGTAGAATCGTCAATTACTGTTGTGGAGACATAGCTAGTGTCGTCTGACATGATTTCGAAAGTTTCGGATACGGCTTTTAATTGTAATGAAATGTATGGTAAAGTCCCAAATAAGCACACAATAGTTACTAAAGCACCAAGAAACCGACTATTACCATAACGTAATGAAATAAAATCTGCAATAGATGATATTTTATGCTGTTTAGAAATCCTAATAATCTTCCTAAGTACAACAATCCATAAAGGTGCAGCAATAACTGGTCCTAAATAAATAGGCAAAAAATTAATACCCGAATTTGCTGCAATACCAACACTACCATAATACGTCCAAGCAGAACAATAGACTGCTAAAGATAGAGTATACACATAGGGATTATTTACCCACTTACTTTGTCGTTTTTTTTCAGCAAGAAAAGCAATGTAAAATAACACTGCTAAATACATTACAATTATGATTACTAATAGGTAGTTATTCATAATGGCGTTTTAATACAATATATGAAATAACGATGGATAGCAACCAAATTGAAAATATTGAAAAATATAAAGTCGGAATACCAAAAAGAGCTCCTTCAAAATTAAAAATAAGGATGAATGGAACATTAAAAATTAAACATAATGCTATGGACAATACTACTAGCTTTTGTTCATGCCTTTTTTTCATTTGGTTTATTGAATTTATTTTCCGCGAAAGCAAAAAATTTATAACGTTACTAATATAAGAAAATCAGCACTACAAAATGTAATGCTGACTTCCTAACTAACTAAATTTAAATTAAGTTCAATATGCTTTTCGCTTTCGCGGAAAAACACTCAGACAGAACTCAAAGCCTTAATGATCGTGAGCTTCTCCTGCTCCTGAAGGAATTCTTATACTTTCAACCATATCTTGTACATCTTGAGGAGGAGCTGGTGTTAATCTAGAAACGATTAATGATATTACAACATTTACACACATTGCAATAGTACCAAATCCTTCTGGAGAGGTACCAAACCACCAATCTGCACTTGTACCTCCACCAAACATGTTTAGTTTAAATTTCATCATGTAAAATAGCATTAGTACAATACCTACGACCATACCAGAGATGGCACCTTGACTATTCATTCGTTTATCAAAAATACCCAAAATAATAGCCGGAAAAAAGGAGGCTGCTGCTAAACCAAATGCTAGCGCGACGACTGCAGCTACAAATCCAGGTGGATTAATACCAAAATAACCTGCAATTAAGATAGCTACAAATATGGCTATTCTAGCTACTTTTAATTCGTCTTTATCAGAGATATCTGGCTTTAATTGTTTTTTAACTAAATCGTGAGATACAGATGTCGAAATTACCAATAATAATCCTGCTGCTGTTGACAATGCTGCTGCCAATCCTCCTGCTGCTACTAAGCCAATTACCCAATTAGGTAGATTAGCAATCTCTGGGTTAGCCAATACCATTATATCTCTATCAACATACAACTCGTTTGAAGCATCACTTACATTAGCAACCACACGTTCTCCATTTGCTCCTCGTGCATCAGTATATTCTGGTTTTTTACCTGACAAAGCATTTCCTGCAACATATTGAATTTTTCCATCTCCATTTTTATCTGACCAAGCAATTAATCCTGTATTTTCCCAATTTTTAAACCATTCTGGAATTTCTTTATATTCTTTATTACTAACGGTTTCTATTAGATTAGTTCTAGAAAACACTGCAATTGCAGGAGCTGTGGTATATAAAATGGCTATTAAAAATAAAGCATAACCAGCAGATTTACGTGCATCTTTTACTTTTGGAACAGTGAAAAAACGTACAATTACGTGTGGTAATCCTGCTGTACCTGTCATTAATGCTAAGGTAATTGCAAAAACATCCCAAGTACTTTTAGTTCCGCTTGTATATTCGTTAAAACCTAATTGTGTGTGTAAAGTATCTAATTTATCTAGTAAAAATGCACCACCTTCAACTTTACTTCCCATTCCTATTTGCGGAATAATATTTCCTGTCATTTGCATTGATATAAAAAATGCAGGCACCATAAATGCAAATATTAATACACAATACTGAGCCACTTGTGTGTATGTAATACCTTTCATTCCTCCTAATAAAGCAAAGGTTAAAACCACTGCCATACCTATTATCACACCTATATTAATATCCACTTGTAAGAATTGAGAAAATACAATACCAACACCACGCATTTGTCCTGCAACGTAAGTAAACGATACAATTAATGCACAGATTACAGCTACTGTTCTTGCGGTATTGGAGTAATATCTATCTCCAATAAAATCTGGAACAGTAAACTTTCCAAATTTTCTTAAATATGGTGCTAATAATAGCGCTAAAAGCACATATCCACCAGTCCAACCCATAAGGTAAACTGATCCATCATAACCCGAAAAGGAAATGATACCAGCCATACTAATAAAAGAGGCTGCGCTCATCCAATCTGCTGCAGTAGCCATACCATTTGCTAAAGGAGAAACACCTCCACCAGCAACATAAAATTCTTTAGTTGAGCCTGCTCTAGCCCAAATTGCTATTCCAAAATATAAGGCAAAAGTAAGTCCTACTAATAACCATGTCCAAAATTGTACACTCATAATATTATTGTTTTTTAAAGTTATTAGTTAAGACTAATCGTCAAAACCGTATTTTTTATCTAGTTTATTCATTAATCTTACGTATACAAATATTAATATTACAAATACGTATATTGAGCCTTGTTGTGCAAACCAGAAACCTAGTTTAAAACCACCTAATCTAAATTGATCTAATTCTTCTCTAAATAAGATTCCGCATCCAAAGGACACTGCAAACCATATGACAAGTAATATTGCTAAATATTTAATATTTTCTTTCCAATACGCTGATGCGTGTTTTTGTTTATCACTCATAGTTGTTAATTTTTATAGATAAATCATAGCTTGAAGCGAAATTGTATTTGCATCTAAAGCTCCAAATTCTTGATTTTTATATTCTAAAGTTAATTTTGAATTATGCCCACTCATGTAAGCATTTACACCAATACCTAAAGTAGATCTGTCATCACTTACCGCATCATAACTATGCGTACCGTAACTAACGTAAGGCTGGTATCTTGTTTTAGTATTATCACCTTTAAAAACATAGCCAACATGACCATAAACCATGCTACCAGTACCATAAGCACTGTATAAATAGTTTTTACCGTAATCACTATTTTGATACACTGCATAAGCTGTAATTGCGCTTCCGTTATCACCAATTGGAGCATCATAAAAGGCATCCACAGCAAAGATTGAAACATCCTCACCTTCTAAATTTGGTGTTAATGCTGTACCAGTATCTATTACAGAGCCTTTAGGATGTAAAAAGAAACCCGCTCCAACATTAAAAATCTTTTTTCCTCCCAAATAACTACCTACTTTATAAGGCAGGAAGTTAGATTCTTGATCTAAGAAATTATAATCAAAATAACCAGCGTATGTTTTACCAGCATCTTTAGAACCTAGAGTTGCACGACCGTTATACACTGCTTCTCCTCCTGCAACAGTAGTACGAGCATCTAAAGTAGATACAGATGCATCATTAATAGCAACACGATATTGGAGCTTATCAAATTTTCCTTTTGCAAAAACACCTAAATGACGTGCAAATTGATCTGACAACCCAATTGTTGCCCAAGATTGACGATTGTTGTCTAAGGTCATCATGTTAAGTGTACTTTGGTTATTTAATCTAGATATACCATTAAAATAATGTAAACCACCACCAACAGTGTGGTCTTTACCTAAATTGTATTGTGCCCAAACATCATGAAAAAAGAGTTGAGAGCCCTCTCCTTTTCCCGTTGGACTTAATGTAGAACTAGTTAAACTGTTTAATCCGAAGTGTGAAACGATTAAAAAGTCTTTGTTTATTTGTGCAAACATTAATATACGAGCGCGACGTAAATTGAAATTTAATTTACTGTTCTCGTTTCCGTTAGCATCAAAAGTATTATCTGTATTGTAATTAGCTTGGACTTGAGCCCAAGAAATAAGCCGAAGATATTTAGATCCATCTTCGTTAAATTTAAACTTAAGACCTCCATCATAATCAGGAGAACCTTGAGCTTTCATATACTGAAAGGACATTAAAAAGAGTCCTGCCAATAATAGTGTATGTTTTCTCATTGTTTAAGGGATTAATTAGTAGTTAATTGATTTTGTGTGCACTACTAAGCTCTTAAAAACAATGTGTTAACAGAAAATTAATATATTTATCTGTTAATTTAATATACTAATCTTTAAAACGCTCCCATTTTATTAACATAAACTTATCCCCTAACTCTGTAACTACGACACCTGCGCCTTTAATATTTTTTGAATTACTGAAATAAACTGCTAATTCTGAAGCGTTTAAAATCTTATAAGTTGGGTGATAATTAGAGTTATATGGACGTTTGATATTGTATTTTTTGACCCAATTCATGATACTAACGTGAGAGATCCCTAAAATACGTTCAATTTCTCGATAGGTTAATCCTTCTAAGTATAATTGTAACGATTTATTAACGTAGTAGTCGTCTATCTTCTTACCTATCTTATTAACAGAGAAAAAATAGTTGCATTTTTTACACTTATAACGCTGTCTATTATTAACAATTCCACTTTTAATGTAATGGTCTGATCCACAATTGGGACATAAATCTACGGTCATATATATTAATTTAGCATAAATATATCATTTTAGCAATAAAAATCACACAAATTAGTTAAATCTTTAAATATTAACCACAAAAAAAGCTTCAAAATAGTGAATAACACTAATTTTTAAAGCTTAAATTATTAAAATAACAAAAACAATAGATTTACACAGTATTAACCATTAAAAAACGCTTCTTCATCTTTAGTTAATAATCTTGAATGAATTAAAAAACGCAATCCTAACGGAATTTCCAATGAAAAACTTGCACCTCGACCTTCAGTAACATCTACTGTTAAGTATGTGTGTTTCCAATATTCAAACTGGTCTTGATTCATATAAAAATTAACATCATTTAAAGTTCCTAACAAAACATCACTTTCATCTAAATACATATCACCTTTTTCAAATACCATAGGAGCAGAACCATCGCAACAGCCTCCACTTTGATGAAAAATTAAATCGCCATGCTTTGCTTTTAATTGGTCTAAAACTTTTGCTGCTTTTGGTGTAATTGCAACTCTTTTCATAATTTAAATTTATTATAAAGGCTGAATTACTTAATAACTCAGCCTTAAATACTAATACTTTATTTCTACTAAAAGAAACCTAATTTATTTTTATCGTAAGAGATTAACATGTTTTTAGTTTGACGATAGTAATTAAGCATCATCACATGGTTTTCTCTACCAAAACCAGATTTTTTATAACCACCAAATGGTGCATGTGCAGGATAAGAATGATAACAATTCACCCATACACGACCAGCTTTAATCGCTCGTGGTATTTGATATAATTGATGTGCATCTCTGGTCCATACTCCTGCTCCGAGTCCATAAAGTGTATCATTAGCAATTTCTAAAGCTTCGGCTTCATCTTTGAACTTTGTAACACAAACGACTGGCCCAAAAATTTCTTCTTGGAATACTCGCATTTTATTATGACCTTCTAATATAGTTGGTTTGATATAAAACCCTTCAGCTAAATTACCGGATAATTTATTTGCAGATCCTCCTGCTAATACTTTTGCTCCTTCTTCTTTTCCTATTTCTATATAAGATTGTATTTTTTCATATTGATCTTTAGACGCTTGTGCACCAACCATTGTATTTACATCTAATGGATTATCTTGTATTATGGCATTTGTTCTTTCAACCACTCGCTTCATAAAATCATCGTAAATATCTTCTTGAACCAAAATTCTAGAAGGTGCGGTACACACTTCTCCTTGATTAAAGGCAAATAAAACAGCGCCTTCAATTGCTTTATCTAAAAAAGCATCGTCATGATCCATAACCGAATTAAAGAAAACATTTGGTGATTTACCACCCAATTCCATTGTTACAGGATTTAAATTTTTAGAGGCGTACTGCATGATTAATTGTCCTGTTGTAGTTTCGCCTGTAAACGCAACTTTATCTACTTTAGAGCTTGATGCCAAAGGTTTACCTGCTTCTGGACCAAAACCATGTACAATATTTACAACTCCTGGAGGAAATACATCAGCTATTTTTTCCATTAACAATGTCGCTGTAGAAGGTGTTTGTTCGGCTGGTTTTAAAACCACGCAATTTCCTGTAACTAAAGCTGGAGGTAACTTCCAAGACAACATTAGTAATGGGAAATTCCAAGGAATAATTTGTCCAACCACACCTAATGGCTCCTTAATATTCATGGATAATGTGTGTTGGTCTAACTCGGTTGCACTACCTTCTTCAGATCTAATACAAGCTGCAAAATAACGCCAATGATCCACACATAATGGTAAGTCTGCGTTTAAGGTCTCACGAATAGGTTTTCCATTATCACAGGTTTCCATAATAGCAAATTCCTCTAAATTAGCTTCAATAATATCTGCTACTTTATTTAACAACGTTGCTCTTTCAGTTGCTGAGGTGTTTCCCCAAGCTTCTTTTGCTGCATTGGCTGCATCCAAAGCCATTTCGACATCTTCTTTTTGTGATCTTGGATATTTAGCTATTAAACTATTGTCTATTGGAGACGTATTTTCAAAATATTGACCATCTATAGGATCAACAAATTTTCCGTTTATAAAATTGCCATATTTTTCTTTAAATTTAGGTTTAGAATAACTCATATAATTTCTTGTTAAATTAGTGAATAGATAATTTTTTAGTTTAAAAAATATATTATCTTTATTTTTGATAAAGTTATTTTATCATATTCTAATTATATTGAACAGAATTATCATAATCTTGAACATATCTATTATTAACAAATGTATGTTTAAATTTTATTGTAGTATTGAATATGCAGTCCTTATTAAATCATCATAAAAGTAGCCGAAAACTGACCACTTTAGTGGAAAATAGAACAACGTATAATGCAGATTATGCAGAACTTAACATATATGAAACCCACGCTTTTGCAGAAAAAGTGTCATTAACTTTTAACTTTCCGATAATAGCAAGTATGCTAACTGGGCAGAAAGTTATGCATATAGATGGTTTTAAAGCTTTTGATTTTTTTCCAGGTGAATCTGTAGTCATGCCAACTAACAAGGAAATGGTTATTGATTTTCCTATTGCCACTAAGCAACAACCAACCCAATGTTTAGCCCTAGGTATTGATGCTTTTAAAATTGATGAAGTTGTCGAAAAATTTAACCAACATGTAGCCATAGAAAACGAGAATAACAGTTGGGATTTAGACCAAAGCACTTCGCATTTAATAAATAACACAGACGTTAACCATTTAATTGAAAGGTTAACCTATACTTTTACCAATAACAATAAATCTAAGGACGTTTTATTGGATTTGATGATACAGGAATTGATTGTCAGACTACTTCAAACTAAAGCAAAGTCTTTAATTATGAATGATCCTAATCATATTTTTAACGATACTAGAATTGGAACCGTTATAAAATTTATTAAAGACAACTTAACCAATAAAGATATTAGTGTAGACCTACTAGCTAAAAAAGCCTACATGAGCACGTCTCACTTCCATAAACAATTTAAAAACACCTTAGGTATCTCTCCTATTGATTATATAAACTCTGAAAAAATTAAGTTTTCTAAAAAATTAATTAAAGAATCTACAGATTTTAGAATGTCAGAAATTGCTTTTAAATCTGGTTTTAATAACACAAGTTACTTTAACAGGCAATTTAAAAAAATGGAACTAATGACGCCTCAACAGTTTAAAGCTTCGATAAATAAAGGCTAAATTATTTCTTTTGTTATAAAAAAGATTAACCGCTATTAGTTAATAGTTTAGAAGAAGCCTTACAATTTACTAATGAAAACCCTTTTTAAAAAATTTAATAATATTATAATTAAAAAAGGCTACGTTATAAATATATGTAGCCTTTGTTATTATTTATGATACTTATTGTAAACTTTGACAAGCTATCAAGCCTTCAGTAATAAATATTATCCTATCGTTTACATAAGCTAATTACTCAATAAGAATTTTAGTAGCATACGATTTGTTTTTACTATTCATTTTAACAAAATACATTCCAGGAGTAAATTCTGAACAATTTACAGAAACTGTCTTGTCTAAAGTATTTTCAAGTGTTAACTCTAGCACTTGTCTTCCCGTTACATCATACATAAATAACATACCAGAAAAATCAATTGAGAAATTAAAGTTTAAATTATCTGAGGCTGGATTTGGATACATTTTAATTCCTTTAGAAGTAGTTAAACTCTCTACTGTTAATGAAGGACACTCACCAATAGCTTCACCATCATCCTCATACGTATTACATTGCCAAACGACACCTGCATCTGTTCTTTGAGGACCAAATTCATAATCTCTACCAAATAAATTATTTAAAACAGAAACGTTTGTAGGAACACCAAAACCATTACCTTTATCTATTATCTGCACACTATAACCTCCTCCATTAATCCAATTTTCCTCAATTAAAACATTATCTATAGTTCCTACGTTAGTAGACATAATAATACACTGACTATTTGCATAAGTAGGATTGTTCCAAGGCATATCAAAATTATTCCATCTCATAATACCATTTCCACCGTTTACCATTTGTACTCCATCTGCATGAGCACCATCTGCATAACCTAACTCGTGAATATAGCAGGACTCAATTAAAAAATTACTAACAGGCTTTAATCCGTCATTTCCGCTATTCCATATATTACATCTTCTTGCAATAAAATTATCTCCATAGATAGCTGCACTTTGCATTCCTCTAATTTCACAATCTTCTATTAATAAATTAGTATAATCATTACCGTTAGAGTCTTCGTAGTTACAACGTATACCATAATAACCACCAGTTTCTATTAAACAATTTTTAATGGTGACATTATTTGCTTTAATATTTAAAGAACCTGAAATAATTGCATTCTCCAAAATAAAATTATCTGTAGTTATTGTGGTTGTTCCTGTGTATGTTGTTAATGTACCAGTTGTCCCTGTATTTGTTAAATCGGGTTTAACTTGAGAAAAACCATTAACAAATGATAATAAAAATAGAAAAGTAAATAATTGCTTCATACAAAATATAATTTAAAGGATTAATTAAACATTATGTACGTATGAAGTTTACTTTTTGGATCATTTAACAAAAAAAAACTTTTAATAGCTATTATTTTAACATAAAAAATCTAAATTATTAATAACCATATTTATGATTCTGTCATCCTTTTAAAATATGCTTTGGCTTCTTTTAAAACTTTAGGAGCTAGAATTAATGTAGCTGTCATGGTTGGAATTGCCATTAAGGCAAATACACCATCAATTAAATTAATCATTAATGCTAGAGAGGTTGTTGCTCCAAGAATTATACTTAAAATATAAAAATAGTTGTAATAGTGTTTGTATTTGTCTCCTATTAAAAACGACAGACATTTTCCGCCATAATATGCATAAGAAAATAATGATGATACACTAAAAATCACAATACATAGCAGTAATAAATACCTACCAAAAGTTGGCATTGCTACTCCAAAAGCATTGGCTGTTAAGCTTACTCCGTTAGCCTCTGTGGTTTGCCAAACACCTGTAACTAAAATTGCTAAAGCTGTTAGTGTACAAACAATTAAGGTATCTATTGCTGGTCCTAACATAGCCACTAAACCTTCACGAATTGGCTCGTTGGTTTTTGCTGCTCCGTGAGCTAAAGGTGCTGTACCTATACCAGCTTCGTTTGAAAACGCACCTCTTCGGATTCCTAAAACTATCAATCCGCCTAAAAGACCACCTAAAAATGCATCGCCTTTATAATTTTCTGCTGCAAAAGCATCTGTAAAAATAAGTTTAAAATACGTTGGCACGACTTCCGCATTAGCGAATAAAATTATAAGAATCAACACAAAATATAGCAATACCATACTTGGCACTAATTTGGATGCTACTTTACTAATTCTGTTTAAACCACCTAAAATAACAATAGATGTAATAGTTACTAATATTAGTCCAATGATTAAATTTGAGGTGAAATTGACAATAATTCCGTTTGGCTTTAAAACAATATCATTTATGGCTTGAGTTAATTGGTTAACGTTAAACACTGGCAAAGCACCAATTAATCCACAAAAACTAAATAAGACTGCTAAAAGTTTCCATTGTTTACCCAAACCTTCCATTATAAAATACATTGGACCACCTTGTATGTTTCCTGCACTGTCTTTACCTCTGTACATTATGGCTAGACTAGAAGTGAAAAATTTGGTTGACATACCTACAATTGCGCTAATCCACATCCAAAATACTGCTCCAGGACCACCTATTGAAATAGCAACTGCCACTCCTGCAATGTTACCCATACCAATGGTAGAGGATAATGCTGTTGTTAAGGCTTGAAAATGGGTGATTTCGCCTTCATCATCCTTATTATCATATTTACCTCTTAGCACTTGTATGGCATGTCCTAGATATCTAAATGGTAAAAATCTAGAAAGAATAAGCAGATATAATCCACCACCAATTAATAAAATTAATAATGGTAAACCCCAAACAAAAGTGGCAAAATCTGCTATAAAGTCGTTTATTTTATTGTACATACAAACACAAAGTTTTAGACTTTAAATATAACCATTATCTTTACATCACTAACAACTATTATCTATTGAAACCAACTCGTCTATTTTTTCTTGATGCTGTACGTGCATTTGCTATTTTAATGATGCTTCAAGGTCATTTTATTGATACCTTATTAAATCCAATTTACAGAGATACAAATAACACTATTTATAATATTTGGAATTACTTTAGAGGGATTACTGCTCCTACTTTTTTTACAATTACAGGTTTAGTTTTTGTGTATTTATTATTAAAAGCTAAAGCAAAAAAAACAGATGCTGAACGTATAAAAAAAGGAATAAATCGAGGATTTTTATTAATTGGACTTGGCTATGCTTTACGGTTTTCGTTTTGGAGTTTGATGTATGGTGAAGTTAATATGAGTTTTTTACAAGTTGACGTTTTACAATGTATTGGATTATCACTAATCTTATTAATTATGCTATATAAAATCTGTTTAAAAAACGAATGGGTTTTAGCTATCCTATTTTTAATATTATGCTTTGGTATTTTTGTTTCTGAGCCTTTATACAGAAGTTTAAAAATTGAAAATGCTCCAGCACTATTTGTTAATTACCTTACCACACAAAATGGTTCTGTTTTTAATATAATCCCTTGGTTTGGCTATGTCGCTTTTGGTGGATTTGTAGCGATATTATTTAATAAATATGGACATAAAAACAATTATAAAACATTTAAAATAATTAGCTTTTATACTGTTGGAGTTATACTAATGTTTTATTCCAGTGCCATTTTAAAAACATTAGACCATTGGTTTAATTTACCATTATTTACAAAAAGTGCCAATTATAATTATTTGTTTAGTAGACTAGGCAATGTCTTATTAATATTTGGATTGTTTTATACTTTTGAGACCTATTTAAAACAAGCTATAATTACTAAAATTGGTCAAAAAACACTGTCTATTTACGTTATTCATTTTATGATTATATATGGTAGTTTTACAGGAGTTAGCTTAAAACAGTTTTTTTACAAAAGCTTAAACCCTACGCAAGCTATCTTTGGAGCATTACTTTTTATTGTTGTTGTTTGTTTTATTTCTTTTTACTATGTCAAAACCAACACCTATCTATATAACAAAATCAGAAACCTATATTTAAAATTAAAAAACTAAAGTTATGTTAATAGCTTTTTTATTTCTAAACGATTGGTTAGATTTGCAGAGTAATTAGATATTACCGTTTACACGGAAATCAAAAATGGCAAGAACAAAACAATATAACGAAACTGAAGTAGTCGAAAAAGCAATGACCCTTTTTTGGAAAAATGGCTATGAAACTACTTCTATGCAAATGCTTGAAAAAGCAATGGGCATTAATAAGTTTTCGATATATTCTAGTTTTGGTAATAAACATGGTTTATTTTTAGAAAGTTTAAAACTTTACCAATCTAATGTCAATAAGGTTTTAGAAAAACTAAAAAAAGGGCATGACGGAATTGAAGATATTAAACAATTTTTCTACGATTCTGTAAGTTCAAGTTTTAAAAACGACAAAGTAAAAGGTTGCTTTGTAACTAATACTTATAATGAGTTTTCAGAAAAAAAAGATGAATGCATTACTAAACAAATGAATCAATTTATGGACAATTTAAAATCTATAATTATTGAAAAGTTAAAAATGGATCCTTCTAAATCTGAAGACACAGTATCTAAACAAGCTAATTATTTATTATTAGCAAAACATGGTTTAGCTGCAGCAGCTAGAGTAAACACAAAGCAAGAAATTGAAGATTATATTGAAATGACTTTTAAAAACCTATAAAAACATTTTTTTTACACAATAACTAAACGAACGTTTAGAAAAGATTAACAAAACATTAAATAAAAACAAAAATTATGACAACATTAAAAATTCACAACATCGAAACTGCTCCAGAAGGAAGTAAATCATTATTAGAAAACTCACAAAAAGCATACGGAATGATTCCTGGTTTACACGGAGTTTTAGCAGCTTCTCCACAATTATTACAAGCCTACCAAACCTTACACGAGTTATTTACACAATCTTCATTTAACGAAGAAGAATTAACTGTAGTTTGGCAAGCTATTAATGTTGAGCATGCATGTCATTACTGTGTACCAGCACATACAGGTATTGCACATATGATGAAAGTAGACGCAGATATTACTGAAGCATTACGTAACGAAAAACCTTTAGCAGATTCAAAACTTGAAGCATTACGTACTATGACATTATCAATAGTTAGAAATCGTGGTAATGTTTCGCAAGACGATTTAGATGCTTTTTATGCTGCTGGATATGAAGAAAAACACGTTTTAGATATCATCTTAGGATTATCTCAAAAAACAATAAGTAATTATACAAACCACATCGCAAACACACCTGTAGATGAGGCGTTCAAGAAATTTGCTTGGAAAAAATAATACTATCCCTAAATTAGATTAATTAGCTGTAAACCTTCTGTTATCTTTACAGAAGGTTTATTTTTTTTAAAACAAATACAATGATAAAAGTATCAGTAATGTATCCAAACAGTAAAAATGTACAGTTTGATGCAGATTATTATCAAAACAAACACTTACCAATGGTGTCAAAATTAGTTGGTGACGCATTAAAAGGGTTAGAACTAGACTTAGGTTTAGCAAGCAGAACTCCAGGAGAATTGGCTCCTTATGTAGCTATTGCGCATTTAAAATTTGACAGCGTTGAAGCTTTTCAAGAATCCTTTGGACCACATGGAGAAACCTTTGCTGCAGATGTAAAAAATTACAGTAATGTACAAGGTGTACTTCAAATTAGCGAATTAATAACATTGTAATTATGGCAGATAAATTAAAAATAGATATAGTTTCAGATGTAGTCTGTCCATGGTGTACCATTGGCTATAAACATTTAGAAAAAGCAATTAAAGACTTAGGCGTAGAAGATAAAATTGACATTGAATGGCAACCTTTTGAGCTAAATCCTAATATGCCAGCTGAAGGTCAAAATGTAACAGAACACATTACCGAAAAATATGGTTCTACCTTAGAGCAACAAAAAGAATCTCAGCAACGCATGACTGATATTGGTGATGCTTTAGGTTTTAAATTCGACTACTTTAAAGATATGCGTATGGTTAATACTTTTGACGCACATGTGTTATTAGAATACGCCAAAGACTTTGGAAAACAAACCGAATTAAAAATGACTTTAACTAAAGCCTTTTTTAGTGATAGAAAAGACGTCTCGAAAAAAGAGGTTTTAAAAGAAGCACTTTTAGAAGTTGGTTTAAATGCTGACGAAGCTTTAGCTAAATTAGATAATGAGGAAGCACGTTACCAAGTAAGAAGCATACAAAATCAATGGAAAAACATGGGAGTAAACTCTGTGCCAACCATTGTTTTTAATCGTAAAAGTGCTGTTACAGGAGCACAACCAATAGATACTTTTAAACAAGTATTATCAGAGCTTTTAAATGAATAATCTTTGGTTTAATAAAAAACCAACTGTAAAAGTATAACTCATGGAAAACAAAAATAATAAAGGCGAATTAGATGTATTATTAGATGAAGTACGTCAAGCAGGAGCAGCAAAATTTACAGACAAAAAGAAACAAATATATGCAGATGGCATTTCTAGTGTAGCAAACTCAGGAGTTTTAGATTCTGCTTTAAAAGTTGGAGACAAAGCGCATGATTTCACTTTAAAAAATGCCTTAAATAAATCCGTCACATTATACGACCAATTAAAAACAGGACCAGTAGTTTTAACTTGGTACAGAGGTGGTTGGTGCCCTTATTGCAACATCACTTTACACGCTTTACAAGATAAATTACCAGAATTTAAAAAAGAAGGAGCTACACTTTTAGCTTTAACTCCAGAATTGCCTGATAACTCACTAAGCACATCAGAAAAAAATGAACTTGAGTTTACTGTTTTAAGTGATGTAAAAAACATTGTTGGTAAACAATATGGTGTAGTTTTTACATTAACAGATGATGTTGCTACTATTTACAATGCTGGTTTTGGGCTAAACAAAGTTAATGGAGACACAAGTAACCAATTACCTTTAGCTGCAACCTATGTTATAGATACAAACGGAACAATTACATATGCCTTTTTAGACGCAGATTATACACAGCGTGCAGAACCTTTAGAGATATTATCCGCTTTAAAACAATTAAAATAAAATCTACACTAATGAAAACCAGACCCAAAGTATTATTTTTTGATGTAAACGAAACTCTTTTAGATTTAAAACCTTTAAAAAATGAAGTTAAAGACGTGCTAAATGGTCAAGACCATTTGCTATCATTATGGTTTACAACATTATTGCAATACTCATTAGTGGTTTCGGCAAGTGGACAATACAAATCTTTTGGGCAAATTGGTGCTGCTGCCTTACAAATGGTTGCTGCCAATAATGACATTACAATTACAGAAGAAAATGCAAGACATATTGTCGTAAATGCTTTACAAGATTTACCACCACATCCTGAGGTAAAAAACGCCTTAAACACATTAAAAAATGAAGGTTTTACACTTGTAGCGCTAACAAATTCAAATGACGAAAGTCTTAAAACTAAAATTGAAAATGCTGGATTAACTCAATATTTTGATGACTTGTTGAGTATCGAATCTGTTGGAAAATTCAAACCTTTTACAGAGGTTTATAATTGGGCTTCAAATAAAATGAAAGTAAAACCTGAAGACTGCATGCTAATTGCTGCACATGGTTGGGATGTTGCAGGAGCACTTTGGGCTGATTGGCGTGCTGCTTTTATAAGCAGACCTGGACAACAACAATTTCCTTTAGCTCCAGAAACGGAAATTAATGAAAATGATTTGCAAAAGGTAGTTGACATTTTAGTTACTTATAAGTAGTACTTTTTAAATAAATACATTTTTAGGTAAAACAACTTTAGTTTATTTTTAAAATATACTAAACAGTAAAATTTTGTTTAAAAGTTTTAAATCGAAATGGACTTAGATTTTAAAAAGGCATTATTATATTAAATTCAAAAAGAGATACTCACCTAGCTTTATTAATATTAGTAAGTGTGTATTTTGCTATTGAAACTATATTTTATAAAAAAGAGCTTACAAATGCAAGCTCTTTTTTATGTTCTTAATAATTCTCTAAATATTATTTTAAATACGCTAATACATTAGTTTCAATACGTTCTTGTATGTTGGTCACATCTGCTTTTACAAATGGTTCTCCCATAATGTTTTCGTATAATTCAATATAACGTTCTGAAACTGTTTCAATGTAATCATCAGTCATCACTGGTACTGTTTGACCTTCTAAACCTTGAAAATCATTAGCAATTAACCATTGTCTAACAAACTCTTTTGACAATTGTTTTTGCTCTTCATTGTTATCCTGACGTTCTTGATACCCTTCCGCATAAAAATAACGTGAAGAATCTGGTGTATGTATTTCGTCAATTAATACAATTTTTCCGTCTTTGGTTTTTCCAAATTCATACTTTGTATCTACTAATATTAAACCTCTAGAAGCTGCTATTTCTGTTCCTCTTTCAAATAATTTACGTGTATAGTCTTCTAAAACAATATAATCTTCTTCTGTAACGATTCCTTTTTTGAGGATGTCTTCACGAGAAATATCTTCATCATGATCACCCATTTCCGCTTTGGTTGCAGGTGTGATAATAGGTTCAGGAAACTTATCGTTTTCTTTCATACCTTCAGGCATCGCTACACCACAAAGCATACGTTTACCTGCTTTATACTCACGTGCTGCATGACCAGACATGTAACCACGTATCACCATTTCTACTTTAAAAGGCTCGCATAAATGCCCAACAGCTACATTAGGATCAGGTGTGGCTGTTAACCAATTTGGAACTAAATCTTCGGTTGCCTTCATCATGCTTGTTGCAATTTGATTAAGGATTTGTCCTTTATAAGGAATTCCTTTTGGCATCACGACATCAAAAGCGCTAAGCCTGTCCGTTGCAATCATGACAAGTTCCTGGTCATTAATATTATAAACTGCTCTTACTTTTCCTTTATACAAACTTTTTTGTCCTGGAAAATTAAAATTAGTATCAATTATTGTATTACTCATTTAGTTGTGTTGTTGATGGGTAAATTGTGTTATTTGTTATATGGTGCAAATCTATGAAAACTTATTATTATTCTCTGTTTTCAATATTCTTATAAGCAGCTATAATCTTTTTAACTAATTTGTGTCTGACAACATCTTTATCATCTAAAAATATTATTCCTACACCTTCTACTCCTTTTAAAATTAGTAAAGCTTCTTTTAAACCAGAAATTGTACGACGTGGTAAATCTATTTGACCTGGATCACCTGTTAGTAAAAACTTTGCGTTTTTCCCCATTCTAGTTAAAAACATCTTCATTTGGGCATGTGTCGTGTTTTGTCCTTCGTCCAAAATCACAAATGCGTGATCTAAAGTACGTCCACGCATGAAAGCTAAAGGTGCAATTTGTATGGTTCCATTTTCTATGTATTGTGCTAATTTTTCAGCAGGAATCATATCGCGTAATGCATCATAAATCGGTTGCATGTATGGATCTAATTTCTCTTTTAAATCTCCTGGTAAAAACCCTAGATTTTCTCCAGCTTCTACAGCAGGACGTGTTAAAATAATGCGTTTTACCTCTTTGTTTTTTAAAGCTCTAACTGCCAACGCAACTCCTGTGTAAGTCTTACCTGTTCCTGCTGGACCAATAGCAAAAACCATATCGTTTTTACGCATTAGCTCTACCATTTTACGTTGGTTTGCAGTAATGGCTTTAATAGGCTTACCGTTAGAGCCATGTACTAAAACTTCTCCGCTTTGTTCTGAAGTCGAATAATCATCGCTACTATTACTTGTTAATACACGCTCAATAACATTTTCGTCTAATTTATTATACTTAGCAAAATGTTTAAAAAGCATACTTAATCTTAGATCAAATTCTTCAAGTAAATCCTCGTCTCCATAAGCTTTAATCTTATTTCCTCGAGCAACTATTTTTAATTTAGGAAAGTATTTTTTTAATAATGTAATATTCTCATTACCTGTTCCAAAAAAATCTTTTGGAGAGATCTCTTCAAGTTCAATAATTATTTCATTCAAAAGCGTAGCATTTATTAAATTAATCTATACAAATTTATTAGTTTTGTGTACCTAACAAACTTACACATTTTTTGTGTGTTATAGGTTAAAAAAATATCAACAATACTACATGCCAATCATAACGCTTACTACAGATTTTGGAGAGAAAGATCACTTTGCTGGCGCAATAAAAGGAGCGATTTACTCAGAATTATCTGACGTAAGAATTGTTGATATCTCACACTCTGTATCACCTTTTAATATTGCTGAAGCTGCTTACATTATACAAAATGCTTACAGTAGTTTTCCTAAAGGTACCATTCATGTTATTGGAATTGATTCTGAAATCAATCCAGAAAACAAGCATATAGCAGTTGAATTAGACGAACATTATTTTGTTTGTGCTAACAACGGAATTATGAGTATGATTGCCAATGAAATAGCCTACACAAAGTTAGTAGAAATAAACATACATGATAAAATTGAAACTAGTTTTCCTGTTTTAGATGTATTTGTAAAAGTAGCTTGTCATATAGCCAGAGGTGGTACTTTAGATGTTATTGGAAAAACTATAAACAATATTAAACCTATCAAAAATTTAGTGCCTTATGTTAATGAGGAACAAACACAAATTATAGGTAGTATTATTTATATTGATAATTATGGAAATGTGGTAACCAATATTAAAAAGTCTTTTTTTGAAACTCTTCAAAAAGGACGACCTTATGAGGTATCTGCAAGAAATTATAAATTCAAAAAAATTAATACAAAGTATAGTGACATTGTTAAATTTGACACACCTGAGGACAAACGTAATGACGAAGGTCGTGGTTTAGTTGTTTTTAACAGCTCTAATTATTTAGAAATCGCTATCTATAAAAGCAACAACCAATCTGTTGGAAGTGCCAGTAGTTTAATGGGTTTAGGTTTACGTGACACTGTAACCATTAACTTTGAAAAAGAAACTGTACCTAATAATTTTTAATATAAACTATATGTTTGTAAGAATTGTAAAATTAAGTTTTGCTGAAGAAAACATAGAGACTTTTTTAGCTAACTTTGAAACTATAAAACATAAGATAAGAGGCTTTGAAGGTAACCAATTACTAGAGCTTTATCAAGACAAACACAATAGTAATGTCTTTTTTACGTATAGTTATTGGACTGCTGAAAGTGATTTAGAAAACTACCGCAACTCGGAACTATTTAAAGGGATTTGGGCTAAAACTAAACCTTTATTTAATGCAAAACCTGAAGCTTGGAGTGTAGATAAATTAGCTTCGCTGAAGTGAAAAGTGAAAAGTGAAAAGTGAAAAGTGAAAAGTGAAAAGTGAAAAGTGAAAAGTGAAATATATAACGACATCAAACAAAAACAAATAACCCAATAATGCTAGCCATACTTAAAAAAGAAATCAACTCATTTTTTGCCTCTCCTATTGGTTATCTTGTCATTGCCATATTTTTACTACTAAATGGACTATTTTTATGGTTGTTTAAAGGCGAGTTTAATATCCTTGATAATGGGTTTGCAGACTTATCGTCCTTTTTCTTGTTATCACCTTGGATATTAATATTTTTAATTCCTGCTGTCACTATGCGTAGTTTTAGTGACGAGAAAAAACAAGGTACTTTAGAGCTTTTATTAACCAAACCGATTAGTACCTTACAGCTAGTTTTAGGTAAATATTTTGGTGCTTTAGCACTTATTTTAATAGCCTTATTACCAACATTACTTTACGTATACACAGTATATAAATTAGGTAATCCTACAGGGAATTTAGACTTTGGTAGCACATTAGGCTCTTATTTTGGTTTGTTATTTTTGGTGGCTACATATACTGCAATTGGTGTATTTGCCTCAACAATATCAGACAATCAAATTGTAGCATTTATAATTGCTGTTTTTTTATGCTTGTTTTTTTACATAGGTTTTGAGGGTATTGCTGACGTAACATCAAGCAATATTATCGAAAACTTAGGCATCAATGCACACTATAAAAGTATCAGTCGTGGAGTTTTAGACACTCGTGATATTATTTATTTTTTAAGTATCACTGTACTTTTTATAGCCTTAACTAAACTAAACATTAAAAAGCAATAACATGGTAATTACACCTATATTAATTATATCATTTATTATTGTTTTTATATTAGCTTGGCTATTTATAAAAACAATTGGTGACAATAAATGGATTAGCCTTCTAATTACTTTAGTAGCTACTCCTCTACTTTATTTTTATTTGTTTTATCCTATTGTCAATATCTTTTCTGACTACTATCATCAAAAGCATTTTAATGCAGAAAATTGGAAAGAGTATCCTGAATTACGTTTTGAAATGATGGATCAAGTTTATAACAATAAACAATTAATTGGTAAAACTAAATCTGAAATTAAAAAAGACTTTGGAGCTGCTGAATGGTATGGTTGGGATGACAACATCAAAGCCAACAGCAAAGACCAATGGAACTATAATATGGGCTTTAAACCTGGTGCTTTTAATAAGCAACAAGAATGCATTGAGTTTCAGTTTAAAAAAGACACATTAGCAGCATTAAAAATCTATCAACTTGAAAAAACTTTTGAATAAATCTATCAAACATATCGTAATTCTTGTCGTTGGTTTAATTTTGCTTAACGTTGTATCTCAAAAGGTTTACAAACGTTTTGACTTAACTACAGATCAACGTTATACGCTTAATCCTTCCGCTTTAGCGATATTAGATCAAGCAGATTCACCTATAATAATTGATGTGTTTTTAGAAGGGGAAGACTTTCCATCAGAATTTAGAAAGCTTCAATTAGAAACCAGACAATTGTTAGAAGAATTTAAAGCTTATAATAGTAATATTAGTTTCAGCTTTATAAATCCAATTGCGGATGAAGCCACTCGCGATCAAAGCATACAACAACTAAACGCAAGAGGGTTAACACCAATGCAATTAAATGTCAAGGAAAACGGAAAAACTAGCCAAGCAGTTATTTTTCCTTGGGCTTTAGCAAGTTTTAATGATACAACAGTTAAAATTCCTTTAGTTAAAAATACTATTGGAGCCACACAACAACAACTAGTCACAAACTCTGTACAACAACTAGAATATGCTTTTGCAGATGGATTAAGTAAATTGGTTAACCCAAAAAGACGCAAAATTGCTGTTTTAAAAGGTAATGGTCAACTAGAAAACAAATACATTGCAGATTATATAAAATCTATTAGAGACTACTATTTTATTGCTCCTTTTACGTTAGATAGCGTCGCTAATCATGCAACAAGCACATTAAAAAAACTAAATGAATACGATTTAGTAATATCTGCTAAACCTACTGAAGCTTTTACCGAAAAAGAAAAATTTGTACTAGACCAATATACTATGAATGGTGGAAAAAGTCTTTGGTTACTAGAACAAGTCGCAATAGACAAAGATAGTTTGTACAACGATTTAGGGAAAAATGTGGCAATACCAATGGATCTTAATTTGACCGATTTTTTCTTTAAATATGGTGTTAGAATTAATCCGTTAATTGTAAGCTCCATGTACTCTGCTCCAATTACATTAGCATCTGGAGAAGGTAGTAATAGTCAATTTCAAAGTTATCCTTGGACCTATTCTCCTTTAGCAAAAGGAAACAGCAGACATCCAATTGTGCATAATTTAGACTTTTTAAAGTTTGATTTTGCAAACCCAATGGATACTATAAAAAGTAGCACTAAAAAAACCATTTTACTACAAAGTGCGCCTTTAAGCAAAATTGAAGGCACACCAAGAGAGATAAGCTTGGATATGGTAAATAACCAATTAGACCCTAAAATATTTAATAAAGGCCCACAAACCTTAGCAGTATTATTAGAAGGCACCTTTACATCGGCTTATAAAAACCGAGTGAAACCAATAACTTTAGACGCTGTAAAAGACACTAGTAATCCAACCAAAATGATTGTAATATCTGATGGTGATGTTATTAAAAATGATGTTGGTCGTAATGGTGTTGAAGAGCTTGGTTTTGATAAATATACTGGACAGACCTTTGGTAACAAAGAGTTTTTAGTAAATGCTGCAAATTATTTATTAGACGACACAGGACTTATAAACATTAGGTCCAAAGAAATAGCTGTAGCCTTTTTAAATCCTGAAAAAATTGCCCTACAAAAAACAAAATGGCAAGTTATAAACATCTTGTTACCATTGGTTTTATTAGCTGTTTTTGGTTTTATTTTTAACTACTTACGTAAGAAAAAATACGCAAAATAAGTGTTGATAAGTTTGTTTCATAATTTAAGACATTAACGATATATTTGTAAGACTAATTATTAATAGTATTAATTTCCATATATAAATGAAATTTATTGTATCAAGTACATACTTACTAAAACAACTACAGGTTTTAGGAGGTGTAATAAACAGCTCGAATACACTGCCAATTTTAGATAATTTTTTATTTGAATTAGACGGAACAAAATTAACCGTTTCGGCAAGTGATTTAGAAACGACTATGTCTGCAGTATTAGATGTAGAAAGTGATAACGAAGGTAGCGTAGCTATTCCTGCAAGATTACTTTTAGATACTTTAAAAACTTTTCCAGAGCAACCTCTAACTTTTGTTATTGAAGAAAACAACACTGTTGAAATTAGCTCTAATCATGGTAAATATGCCTTAGCTTATGCTGACGGAAACGAGTTTCCTAAGGCTGTAAGTTTAGAGGATCCAAGCAGCACAAAAATGCCTGGTCACGTATTAGCAACAGCAATAAATAAAACTATTTTTGCTGCTGGTAATGATGATTTAAGACCAGTAATGAGTGGTGTCTTTTTTCAGTTTTCAACTGAAGGTTTAACCTTTGTTGCTACTGATGCACACAAATTAGTAAAATACACAAGAGAAGATGTTCAAGCTTCTCAAGTAGCCGAGTTTATTATGCCTAAAAAACCTTTAAACTTATTAAAAGGAATTTTAGGAGCTAGTGAAGAAGAAATCACTATTGATTATAATGATTCTAATGCTAAGTTTACTTTTGAAAACACAGTGTTAATCTGTCGTTTAATTGATGGTAAATACCCTAATTACGAAGCTGTAATACCAAAAGAAAATCCAAATAAATTAACCATTGATCGTACACAGTTTTTAAACTCTGTACGTCGTGTTAGTATTTTCTCAAATAAAACAACACATCAAATTAGATTAAAAATTGCTGGAGCAGAATTAAACATTTCTGCAGAAGATATTGACTACTCTAACAAAGCAGAAGAGCGTTTAACTTGTGATTATCAAGGTGACGACATGCAAATAGGGTTTAACTCAAGATTTTTAACAGAGATGTTAAACAATCTAGGATCTAATGATGTACAACTAGAGTTGAGCATGCCAAACAGAGCTGGTATTTTAACACCAATTGACGATTTAGAAGAAGGTGAACATGTAACAATGTTAGTAATGCCAGTGATGCTTAATAGCTAAAAGTTATACACTTAAACCAATAAATCAAGCAATTCATCTTTGAATTGCTTTTTTTTTGACCCTTATCAGAATAAAAGATTACATTTAAAGACTATTTATTTTAAACAATTTACTGATTTTTAAATTGTTAAGACATATTAATTAATCAATACAATGAAGCATTTAATTAAATTAGTAGTTATAACTGTAATTTGCTTAAGTCAATGGTCTTGTAATAATGATGATGATACTACCTCTACTCCATCAGAAACTAATAGTGTATTAGTAGGAGAATGGCTAAGATCTGATAATCTTATTAATCCCAATATAGAATATAAAATAACCTTGTTAGATACAGATGGTAATGGTATTATAACAGATTTACAAATTACCGATCAAGGTACAATATCCAGTGCTAATCAAATTACTTGGTACGTTAGTGATAATATGTTACATATGACATTAAACGATGATACAGAAATGACAAGTACTGTTCAGTTTATAGATAATGAAAAGATTATTTTGGCTAACATATCAGATCATTATTTTATAAAGCAGTAAGAATAACTTAAGATTATAAACTAAAAAACGCAACCCTTACAAGTTGCGCTTTTTTTATAATAGTTTTTTATTCTTGATCATCTAAAGACAAAAGTATACCATTATAATTTCCTGAAATCTCTGTACCATCATTTCTAACAAAATTAAACGTTAAGGTTAAATTATCTGTAGAATAGTTAGTTACAGTAATACTACCTTGGGTGACTTCTAAATCTGGATTACTACCACTTTTATAAAATTGAATAAAACCATTTTCGTATTCTGCATCAATAATATCTCCATTTACGATAAACTCTAAACTTGATATTTCAGACAAATCATAAGTTTCATTAGATGTCAAATCTGAATGGTTTATTCTAGCATAAAAGTAATCTACATTATTAAGTGTAGTACCATTATAAGAAGCTTCAATTTGCGCTTGTGTACTATTTGTTAAACTTAAAAACACCGAATTATTTAATGTAGGTTCTACAATTGCTGTTTTCATTTCAAACTCAGAATCGCCTACTGTTATTTTATTTGTTACTGTATTGTTTTCAATTGAATTATCATCATCATCTGACGAACAAGCTGTAAAAAAGACAACTAATAGACTTAGATATAAAATTTTAATTGTTTTCATTTTTTTATTTCTTTTAGTTAATAATTTTTAGTTTTTAATAAACTTTTTAATATTTTCTCTGTTATCTGATTTAATATTTATAAAATATAAACCTGCATTTAAACCAGAAACATCTATTCCATTAGAAAATATCTCTGTTTGTTTAATTATTTGTCCACTAACATTATAAATTGTTATTGAATCTATTGCATTATATGATTTAATAAATAATTTATCGTTTACAGGATTAGGATATAGTTTTACTGAATTTGTACTTAAAGAAACATCGTCAACACTTAATGTAGAAATATACTCATAAGCACCTAAATCTATAGTGGTGTTAAATATTCTATCGTTACCTGATAAATCTACATCACCAAATAAAGCTACATCGTAGTATGCGTTATCTCCTTGATCAACAATATAATTTGAAGCTGATGTTGGCTTATATTCACTATCTAAATTTAAGTTATCTGTTGTTGGATCTAAAGTGGTTACGTTTGTAGCATTAAATGTCCCATAAGTTCCTGCGTTTGATGATACATTAGCAATGGTGTTTCTAATAAATACATCGTATGTAGAACTTAAACCGTCGGAAATATCTCTAGTGGTTGCTGTGCCATTAGTTGTATTCTGCCAAAAAATAACATTATTAATATTTAAGTTTACACTACCATTACCTGATGCCGTAATAGAATTGCCATAAGTACCGTTATAATCGTTATTAACAAACGTACTATTATTAATTACAACATCTAAAGTGCTTCCGTTATTCCAATCTTCTCTGTAAATATCTAAGGCTGTAAGATTGATATCGTTATCTGCTACCAATACATTTGCCCAACGTGTAAAAATATAACCGTTTGTACTATCAGATACTACGAGAACCAATCCCATATTAACAATGGTGTTGTTTATAAATTTGGTGTTTTCAATAAGTAATCCTTGATTAAATTTTCTAATTTTAAGTAAATAGCCATTAGAATAATTACTTCTAAATACCGAATTTTTAATTTTTAAATTATTTGCATTTAAATTATTTGGTATGAATATGATACCGTTTTCTTCTACTCCTCCAGATTGTGATGTGTCGTAAATGTTTTCAAAAATAATCCCATCAAAGGTCACATTACTTGTTCTTAACTCAAATAATCGTTCCGCATTATCGGTTTTGTTTGAGGTAAAATCTCCATCAATATCATCACCATTAATATCTCCTGTAAAAATGGTTGCATTTGTGGTATGAATAGCTGTTAAATCTCTATCTGCTAGAGTCGTTTCGGTTCCTGCAAAACCTCCAATAATATCTACTTCGTTTGTACTAACAGCTATTGGTGTATTTTTGTCTGCTAAAGTATACGTTCCTTTTGCTACCCAAACAGCATCATTTAAATTTGTAAGTGCTAAAGCGTCTGCTACGTTTGTAAAAGCATCTGTCCATGAGCTACCATCGTTGACTCCTGTTGCATTTGCATCTACATAATAAACTGTTGGTATACAGTTTTCACTATAACTTGTTTGATTATCTTTAGTCCAACCTGCCACGTACAAACCACTGTTTGCTGGTGGCGAAAAGCCTGCATCAACTTGAATACAAGTTAAACTTGGATTACCATAAGCTTTCATCCAATTTATATTGCTGTTATTACCATTAGCTATATTTAATTCGTATAAAACAGTGTTATTATGACATTGTATGTCTGTAATCTGTGTATTGGCACTAATATCTAATATTTCAATTTGATTATCAGCACAATGTAAACGCGTTAAGGCTAAGTTATTACTTACATCTATAGTTGTTAAATTATTTGTGTAACAATCTAGACGTGTTAAATTGGTAAAAGCTTCAATACCTGTTAAATCTGCAATAGATAGACCATTGATAAGAAGCTCTGTTGTAGCTTGTGCTTCAGCCACTGTAATTTCAGTATCATTATTTACATTGATACTACTATCGTTTACTAAAAAACTTTTGAAATTAGCATCAGGAATATTTACTATTTGGTTTAACGCTGCGCAATCGTCGCCATAAATTGCAGAGTTACCTTTAGTCCAACCTTGGCTGTATATTCCTGCATCTGCTGGTGGTGTAAAACCAGCATCTTTTTGAATGCATGATAAACTATTTCCATAGGCTTTCATCCAGTTAATATTACTGTTATTACCATTGGCAATGTTTAATTCATATAAAACACCATTATTATGACATTGTATATCTGTAATTAATGTGTTTGCACTAATGTCTAAAGTTTCTATTTGATTATCAGAACAGTGTAAACGTGTTAATGCTAAATTATTACTAACATCTAAAGCGGTTAAATTATTACTATAACAATCTAATCTTGTAATATTAACAAAAGCTTCAATACCAGTTAAGTCTGAAATAGATAAACCATTTATTAATAATTCGCCCGAAAACACTTGTGCTTCTGCAACAGAAATTTCAGAATCTGAATTTGTATTAATTGCTGAATCTGCCAACAAATAGTTTTTAAAGTTAGCATCGGGTATATTTACGTTTTGCGCAATAATACTACACCATGTAGTTATCATTAAGTAGGATAATAAGAGTAAAGTTTTTTTCATTGTAGTTAAGATTAATATTAATATCATCTACAAAATAACAGCAACACTAAAGGTTTTTAATTTGCTTTTTTCTGAATGACTTTAATTTCTTTCTAAATGATTTATTAAAATTATCCCTACGGTTATTTCATAAAAAAAGCCTGCTTAATCAAGCAGACTTTAAAAAACTATAACCAAAAACATTTTAATTATTCGCAATTCATTTTTTGCCCATAAGGCATTTGTCCATGAATAACACCTCCAAATTGAGAGCTACCATAACCACTACCATTATACTGCTGCTTGATTAAAAAACCTTGCAAATAGCAGTCGTTATTTTTATTTTTTTCAGTGAATGCACCTTTTATCCATCGGTATAAAATGTGACCTGTGTATTTATTTTTAACAATACTCCAATCGTTAGACTCTATATTAAGTTTTAATAGTTTTGCGCCATCTTTTGCAATGGTTTTAGAAACATTATTTTTAGCAAAATTCACTAATGATGCATTACTATTCATACCACCAGCTTTAGGCATTTTTATAGCATCCATAGTTGATTTTGCAGCAACATCGTAATTAGCTTTTAACGTCGCTTCAAATTCTTTTACAATTGGTTTTGCTTTTTCTAACCAGTCTAAATGAAATTGTTGTTCGCCTTTACCAATGACATTAAGTATCGTAATATCGTTTTCATGCATATATGATGGTACGTTAAATGCGTGTCCACCTTGATGAGATGCTGCATAAATAACAAACACATCGTCTGCAATTAACATACCTCTTACTAAAATTGGCATACCTGTACCAAGCTCTAAAGTTTGTGATCTGTCTGCGCCAACTTTGGTTGTAAACATTCCTGAAACCAGCTCGTAACCAATATAACCTTCTGGAGACATGGCTTCTAACTCTGGTGTTGTTAAAAAACGTAACCAAGCATATTCTGGATCTTGTGCAGGTAATATATCTACATTGTCACCCATATCTGTCATCTGACGTCTTAATTTTACACGATCTACACCAACTGCGCTCATGCCTTTAGTCATCGCAAAAGGATAAGACATATATAAAAAGTCGTCACTTATTGCATTGGCTTTTTGGGGTTTATTAGCTTCTGCTTCTTGTTGCTTTTTTTCAAGATATTTTTGATAGTATAAATCTTGCTTCGCTTGGTCGTTAGGATATTTTTTAGCTAATTCCGCTTTAAATTCTTCATCGGTATATTCTGTTTTAGATGAATTTTTGGAGGAAGATGAAGTGTTTCCAACCATTCCTGAAGCATTTTGCGAGTTTGAAGATGAACTAGTATCTTCCTTTTTATTAATCTTCTTTTCTACAGCTGCTTTAGCTTTCTTTTTAAGCATTTTACCAAATTGTGCGTGCGACGTATTGTAGCACAATGCTAAAACAAATAATAATACTATTTTTTTCATAAGAATTGTGTTTGATAGACCTCAAAATAAAGCACTTAACAACCATTCTTAATTTGTTTTTTTCTGAAAATGATGTTTTTTTTTCTAAATGAATTTCAAAAATTATAAATAAAGAATCACATAAACGTCTCCTTAATCACATCTAAAAATTGATCGCGATTAGATTTTGAAATTGGAATACGTTTTTGATTATTCATCAATAAATAATCACCATCATCTTTAACCAATTCGTCCACATATTTTAAATTTATTAAATATGAGCGATGACATTTAAAAAACATAGTATTTTGTTCCAACTGCTCCACAAAATGCTTTAAGGGTTTGCAAATGGTTTTTTGTTTACCATCAATAAGTTGAACGTTTGTGTACATACCATCTGCTTTAAAATAAACGATATCACTGTGAGATGCAAACATAATACCCTTAGGTATTTCCAATGCTATTTTATCTAAAGACAACTGCTTTAACGAGTCGCGCAACTTATTAAGTTGATCTGTAAGATTATTAGTTTTAATAGCTTCTTCTGCTTTTGCAACAGCTTCTTTTAACTCATTTGTGTCCACTGGTTTTAACAGATAATCTATTGCAGAAAGTTTAAAAGCATCAATTGCATATTGGTTATAAGCAGTTACAAAAATGATTTTAAAATCGATTTGATTTGGGAAGTATTCTAAGATATCTAAACCTGACTGATTTGGCATTTCTATATCTAAAAATACTATGTCTGGTTTTGACTCTTTTATTAAATCTACACCAGACGCTAAATCTTGTGCTTCGACAATACTAGTAACACTTTTACAATGTTCGGTTATGAGGTTAGATAGTAAATGTCTGGCGCGTTTTTCGTCGTCTATAATTATAGCTTTCATTGTTATATTAAATTGGCATTGTTATAATCACTCTGGTTCCTGAAGCTTTTTGATTTTCATTATATAAATCTTCAATTTCAATGGTTATATCGCGTTTTAATTTGTTTTTATATAGATGTACACGTTCTTCGTTGGCTTTGGTTGCAAAAGGTTTATGTTGTGGGTTTGGACGTTTTAATTTTTCGGATTTTTGTCTACCTATACCATTATCTTCTACAGTAATTTGTAATTTGTGTTGCTCAACTAATTTAGCTTCAACCTTTAGTTCCCTATTGGTTAATTTGTGCAATAACCCATGTTTTAAAGCATTTTCTATATACGGTTGAATGAACAACGATGGCACTTTTATTTGTTTTGTATTTAACTGTTCATCGATGGTAATGTCATAATCTAATTCGTCCTCAAAACGAACTTTTTCTAATTCTAAATACAATTTTAAAGCATTTAATTCTTCTTCTAAAGTTATTTCGTTTAACTGGCTGTAGTCTAAATACATTCTAATTAGACGACTAAATTTTACTAGGTATGAACTAGCTAATTCTTTTTCGTTAGACACAATATAATCTTGAATAGAGTTTAAAGCATTAAAAATAAAATGCGGATTCATTTGCGAACGCAGATTTTCTAAACGTAAATTAGTTATTTTTTTATCGATTAAAATTTTATCAATTTCTGCAATACGTTGTCTTTCTTTTTGTTTCATTCTCCATCTAAAATACAACCAAATCAACCCAAAAACAGTCAATACAACCAAACAATAAAACCAATAGGTTTGCCAAAATGGCTTTGCTATTTTAAAGGTTATTGGAACAGCATAAACAGACTGTTTTGCACTAATATTTTGTGCTTTTAGCTCAAAATTATATGTCCCATTTGGTAAACTATTAAAATTTACATAGTGAGTGTTTAAAGGTATATTTTGCCAGCTTGTATCAATCTCTCTTACACGATATTGGTAGTTAACATGTTGATTAGATTGAAATCCGTTAGAATTGAAAGTTAGTCCTATTTTATTATGATTGTAAGGTAATTTATAGTTGCTTTTAACCAATGTATCACGATCATTAATAGACACTGTCTCTATCCTAACCTTAGCTGTTTTAAATGTTTTAAATAAGCTTTGTGACTTTGGAAGCGTGTAAAATGCTTTTGGACGAATTATAATAATTTGATTTTTAAGTACTAAAAAATCATTAACCGCTGTGTCTAAACCATCTTGGGTACTTAATAATTTAAGTGCGTTGTTTTTTAATTGGTACTGAAATAAGCCAGAATCGGATGAAAACCATAATACATCATCATCATAATGTATATTGTTTATTTGAAAGTTATTTGGTAAGTTATGATCAAATTTTGTTAAACTATCATTTTTAAATTTAAGCAATCCGTTATGTTGTGTAGATAACCATATACCATCATTACTTTTTGTAATGCAATTAACCAATAAACTTTTAAAATTATATTGTATTTCTTCTGAAGAATAAGATGCTGTATTATACTTATAAAAACCATCTATATAAGATACAAAAAGCGTTTTGCCAATTACTGTTGAGGCTTTTACACGACTGTCTTTAATAATTATTTTTTCAGTTTTATTAAAAGGATTTTTATAAACAATACCTTGACGATAATTACCATAAAACAAAATACTATCATTAATTTTAGAAAATGTTTTGGCAACCGAAAACCTATTATTAAAATCTGTAATTTTATTGGTTTTTAAATCAACCACAAAAGATTCTGATGCGTTAATACTTACTATTAATTGTTTTTTTTGCTCATCAAAATATAATTTACCTATAATTTTTTTTCCTTGTAATTGCAGTGTTTTATAAAGCTTATTTTCTTTATAAAACAAAAGTTTTCCATTATTGGTTCCTAACACAAATTTATTATTTTGTAAAGCTACAGACGATGTTATTTTAGCCTCTACAAACTCTAAACTTGTACGTCTAACATTTAGATTTGGAGCTACAAACACACCGTTATCTAAAGTTGTAAACCAATAATTATTATTAAAATCTACTTCAACATCAGTGATAGATTCTGTGTTAAAAAGTTGTTCTCTAAAAATAAACGCTTCTTTTTTAAACTCGTAAATAAACACTCCTGAACTAGTTAAAAACCAATATGCATCATTAAATTTTAGAAGTCCGTAAATGATTTCATTTCGTATTTCTGATGGTGTTTTAAGTTGTTTTGTTGAATTATTTGTTTTGTTAATAGAATAAATAATATTACCACTTTCACTTTTGTGTGTAAAAAATATAACATTGTTAAACGCGAAAAGTTTTGGCGATTGTATATTTTTAACACTCGTAATTTCAAATAATTTTGACTTTTCCTTTTTATTGAATTTATAAATACTCTGTCCTTTTGTATCTCCTTCAGAATTTATAGCAAAAGTGTAATTAGTAGTATTACTATTAGAGTTACTAATACACATAGCATCAAAAAACTTAGTTGTTTTTTTTGTTATAATATCAATATCATAAATACCTGTTACAGTAAATAATCTGATATAGTCTTCGTGTATTGTAAAAGGTGCTAATTGACCAATTACTAATTTACTGGCATCGTGAAAAAGTTTCAGGCTATTTTCTTCTACATAAAATATTTGTCCATAAATATTATTACACCACAAAGTTCCATTACTATCAAGTTTTAACTGAAATAAGGAGTTCGCTTTTTGTTTAGGATGACTAAAATGCTTGTAATTTTTTCCGTTATACCTGTACAAACCTTTATCTGCTGCTAACCATATATAGTGTTGTTTGTCTTCTATTACATCATAAAACTCAACATCTGGAAGTTTAGAAACATTAGACATGGGCACAAAAACAGGGTTTTGTGCTTGCAAAAAACAAATGTTTACTAAAAATAATATGTAAAAAATAAAACGAGACATAATGACTGATTAACAAAATTAATATTTAATCACATATTCTGTTTTATTTTTTTCTGTAGGTCTCTTTTTTTTTTCTAAACTAAAAACGCAACCCTTACAGGTTGCGTTTTTTTCTTTATCAAATTAATATAACTAACTAATAAAATTAAAAGATAAAGGGTATTCTGGGTTTTGACCGTTGCTTACTTTTATTGCATTTAAGACTGGATAAATGATAGATACTAATCCTAAAACAAACCAGCCTAATAATCCTAATCCAAATAACAGTATTAAAGGTACACAAACAATATATAATACAACTAGGCTTAATTGAAAATTAACAATTGCTTTACCTTGTGTATCCATTTGATATACTCTGTCCTTTTGCGTTATCCATAATATAAATGGTAATATTAAACTACCACAACCTATTAATAAAGTTACTAATTGACTTAAATGGGTTAATACTAATAATTGTCTATCTGTTTTCATTGATGATTGATTTAAATTGATGATTGATTTAAATTGATGATTGATTTAAATTGATGATTGATTTTGCAAATCTTATTACTGACTTACACATATATGACGCGTTAAACTTCAAAATGTTACAATTTTTAATTATTTAATTTATTCTTAACAACTCTATAACCATCAAATAACATTATTAAATTAATTATGCATGCATAACATAAAACGTATCATGGCTAAACAATTTAACAGACGATCTTTTTTAAAAAATTCATTATTAGCAACTGGAGGAATTATTCTAATTCCAAATTTTATTAGTTGTTCCAACGATGACGATATAAGTGATCAAATTTTAATTCCAGAAAACTTAAACCAATCTAATTTTGACTTTGGTGTAGCTAGTTTTGATCCTACCCAATCTCAAGTTATTATATGGACCAGATATTCTACTGAAAATGCAAATGCTACTTTAGTGTGGCAAATTTCTACAGAGTCTTCTTTTAATACTTTAGTAAGAAGTGGAGAAGTAACAACAGATAGCTCTCGTGATTTTACTATTGCTGTAGAAGTACAAGATTTACAAGCAGACCAAAAATTATATTATCGTTTTATTAATCTAAATGATCAAACTGTTTCACCTATTGGAGAAACTATAACATTACCTACAGGTAGTGTTAATCAAGTTAAACTTGGTGTTACCTCTTGCGCTAATTATGCTGCAGGTTTATTTAATGTTTATAATGCTATGGCTAATTCAGACATAGATATTGTAGTGCATTTAGGCGATTATATATATGAATATGGTGAAAACGAATATGGTACTAATCAATATACCGAAACACTAGGAAGAACACACAATCCAACACACGAAATTATTACTTTAGACGACTACAGAACCCGTTATAAGCAATACAGAAGTGATGAAAACTTGATGTTATTACACCAGAAAAAGCCATTTATTTCGGTTTGGGATGATCATGAAATCACTAACGATACTTATGTAAACGGAGCAGAAAACCATCAAGAAGACGAAGGGTCTTTTGAAGCTAGAAAACAGAGTGCTTTACAAGCTTACAGCGAGTATCTTCCTGCTATGACAAATGATATTAGTATTATTTATAGAAGCTTTCAAATAGGTGATTTAGCTAACTTAATTATGCTTGACACACGTTTAGTAGGTCGTGATAAACAGCTAAGTATTACTGATTATTTTGATGCTTCAGGTAATTTTGATGCAGCAACTTACCAACAAGAATGGTTAGATCCTAATAGAACTATGTTGGGTACAACACAAAAAAATTGGTTATTAGGAGAAGTGTCTGGTAACACAGCAGAGTGGCAAGTATTAGGTCAACAAGTATTAATGGGTAAAATGATGGTTCCTGCAGAATTGTTAAATGCATTAGGTACAATTATAGCAGAAATAAGCGCAACAGGATCTGCATCTGACGCTTCTATGGCAGCATTCCAACAACAACTAGCAGAATTAGTTCAGTTAAAAGTAAGAGTCTTAAATAACGATCCTACATTAACTCCTCAAGAATTAGCTAGAATACAAACCGTTTTACCATATAATTTAGATGCTTGGGATGGCTATCCAACCGAAAGGGAAATTATCTTAGAAGCTTTTGCTGGCAAAAAATTAGTAGTTCTAGCTGGTGATACACACAATGCTTGGTCTAGTCAGATTGTATCCAATAGCGGAAACGTTACCGCAACCGAATTTGCAACATCATCTGTATCATCACCTGGTTTTGACACCTATTTAGGTTCTGAACCTGCTTTTGTAAGCGCTTTTCAAGATGCAATTACTATATTAATTGATGACTTAAATTATTTTGATTCAGCCCAACGTGGTTACATGCAAGTAACCTTTGCTCCAGGAAGTGCAACTTCTAATTGGATATTTGTAGACACTGTTTTTTCTGACTCTTTTTCAGCACAAACTGGACAAACTATAACAGCATAAAATAACTTAACTTAATAATAAAACCCTAAGTGTTTTTAAAACATTTAGGGTTTTACCTTTTAATGAGGTAATTTATCTTTAACCAAACCGTATAAAAAAGTACCTAAAGCTGCCGATAAAAACACAATTATTATAGGTAAATATCCAGCTCCTATTAATACAAAAATTGGTCCTGGACAAGCACCAACTAAAGCCCAACCTAAACCAAAAATAATTCCACCATACATGTATCTTGAAAACGATTTGTCTTTAGGAGCAATTTTTATTTCATTTCCATCAAAGGATTTTATTTTATAACGTTTTATAATTTGTACAAACAAAATTCCAAAAGCTAAAGCAGTACCAATAATTCCATACATATGAAACGCTTCAAAACGGAACATCTCATAAATTCTAAACCATGAAGCAGCTTCAGATTTAAACATAATAATTCCGAAGAAAAACCCAATTAATATAAAAAGTATTTGTTTCATCATTAGAAAATTAAAGGGAATAATAAATGTACCATTACTAATCCTCCTATAAAGAACCCAATAACAGCAATTAACGACGGTAATTGTAAATTACTTAATCCAGAAATAGCATGACCAGACGTACAACCTCCTGCGTAACGTGCTCCAAATCCAACTAAAAGTCCACCAATAACTAAAATTACGATAGTTTTTATATCGCTTAAAGCGGAAATTGAAAATAGCTCGACAGGTAAGTATTTATTATCAACCGAAACTTGTATACTTGATAGGGATGCTTTTGTAGCTTCACTAATAGCAGGCATTTCTGCAGCAGATAAATAATGTGATGCTATAAAACCACCAAGCATTGCTCCAAAAACAACCAGTAGGTTCCATTGGTCAGACTTCCAATCAAATCTAAAAAAAGCACTAGCTTTTCCTGCTCCACAAGCAGCACAAAAGGTTCTTAAATTGGAAGACATTCCAAACCTTTTTCCCATTAATAATAAAATTAGCATTGTTAGTGCTATCAAAAAACCAGAGACAAACCAATGCCATGGTTGAAATAAAAAATCCATAAATAAAATTTGCGCAAAAATACATGCTACAAATTAATTTATGGACTTTTAGTCTACTAATTTTATAGGAATTAACCTATTATAAAACTAATGCTATTTAACGCTACAACCTGCGCTTTCTTTCCTCACACCTAACTTTACTAATATAGTTTCTAACAAACACCATTTTGTAAAAGCTGATTGTATTAAGTTTACGCCAATAAATACAGTAAACCACATCCATTTTGGGCTTACATAAACCGAAAGCACCACACTTAATAATACCATCACACCAACAATTACTCTAAAATATGTATTCAACATTTTTCTTCTTTTTTAAAATTTAATACTTAATATTCAAGTCATTCTGAACCTATTTCAGAATCTAATTATTCACAACTCAACTTTCTTTTTATTACCCAATCTTATCTGCAAACCGCTCGTCATTCTGAATTCATTTCAGAATCTCATTATTAACGACACAGTTTCCCATTATTTATAATTCTTCTTCTCTATCATATAATAAACAAGAGGTACAACCAACAAAGTCAATACTGTAGACACAATAGTCCCTCCCATTAATGAAATTGCCAATCCTTGAAAAATTGGATCAAACAGTATCACAAATGCTCCAATAACAACCGTTCCTGCTGTTAATAAAATTGGTGTTGTACGTACTGCTCCAGCTTCAATACATGCTTCTTTAAGAGGTACACCTTCCGCTGTTCTTAAATTTATAAAGTCAATAAGTAAAACCGAATTCCTAACCATAATTCCTGCTAAAGCAATCATACCAATAAACGACGTTGCTGTAAAGAATGCTCCCATAATCCAATGTCCTAAAATAATTCCGATTAACGATAATGGTATTGCCACCATCATAACAATTGGTGCTTTAAAGTTTTGAAACCAGCCTACAATCAAAATGTATATTAAGATAATGGCTCCTAAAAAGGCAATACCTAAATCTCTAAAAACTTCCAACGTAATTTGCCATTCGCCATCCCATTTTACAGTATAATTATCTTCAAAATCTGGTTGACCTAAATACATTTCGTTTAACTCATAACCTTTTGGTAACGGAATCTGTTTTAACTTTTCTTCCATTCCAAGAATAGCATACGCAGGACTTTCTAATTCTCCAGCCATATCTGCCATAACATAAACGACACGTTTTTGATTTTTACGGTATATACTTTTTGCTGCAGTAGTTTCGGTAATCGTTACCAAATCAGAAATTGGTACCATATTACCCTGTTTAGATTTTACCTTTAATTGCGAAATATCAGTAATTGTAGATTTTTCTTTTTCATCTAAAGCCAATACTAACCCTACTTGATTTACAGCATCTTCATCATATAAATTAGTGATAGCTCTATTTGACAATGCCATATTCATGGTATACGCAATTTGTTGTGGTGCAACACCATACAACATGGCTTTTTCTTTATTAATATCAAATTGATATTCGGTTTGATCCGCTTCCACCATCCAATCAATATCCACCACATCAGTTGTATTTTTTAAAATCTCTTGAACGCTATTAGCAATCCTAATTTGCTCATTATAATCAGGTCCATATACTTCTGCAACAATCGTTGACAATACAGGAGGTCCTGGTGGTACTTCTACCAATTTAATATTGGCATTATACTTTGCTGCAATTTTCTGAATATCTGGACGCATTAATTTAGCAATACCATGACTTTGAATATCACGTTCGCCTTTATCAATTAAATTCACCTGAATATCTGCCATATTAGATCCACCACGTAAATCGTAATGACGTACCAAACCGTTAAACGTAATTGGTGCAGACGTACCCACGTAATTTTGATAATTAACCACTTCTGGTCGTGTTGACAAGTATTGCGACACTTCTTGTGCTACTACTCCTGTGCGTTCTAGTGTGGTACCTTCAGGCATATCAATAACCACCTGAAACTCATTCTTGTTATCAAAAGGTAACATTTTAACAGCAACCGATTTGGTAAAAAACAACACCATTGTTAACATTAAACCCATAAAAGTCAATCCTAAAAACAACCAACGTTTGCTCTTACTTTCTAATAAAGGACGTTCAAACTTGTTGTAAACCTTATAAATAAGTGTGTCCTCAACTGGTTTTTCTGGTTTCTCCTCTGCGCCTTTTTTATCTTTTTCTCTTAAGAAAATATAACCTAAATATGGTGTAATAGTTAAAGCTACAAATAAGGATAATATCATAGCAATGGATGCTCCTATTGGCATTGGTGCCATATATGGACCCATTAATCCTGATACAAAAGCCATAGGTAAAACTGATGCTATTACAGTAAATGTTGCTAAAATGGTTGGGTTTCCAACTTCATTTATCGCATACAAAGCAGCCTCTTTAAATGGCAAACGTTTCATCTTAAAATGTCGGTGCATATTTTCGGCAATAATAATGGAATCATCCACTACAATTCCTGTTACAAATACTAACGCGAATAAGGTAATTCGGTTTAGCGTGTAATCCATCATGTAATAACTTAGTAAGGTCAATGCAAACGTAATTGGAACCGATAAAAACACGACCAATCCACCACGCCAACCCATGGCTAACATCACAACAAGTGTAACCGCAAAGATAGATCCAATAAGGTGCCATAGTAATTCTGACACTTTATGAGACGCTGTTTCACCATAATTTCTAGTAATTTCTACATGTACATCATCCGGAATTAAAGTGCTACGTAAGTGATCTACTTTATCAATTATCACATCTGCAATTTTCATGGCATCTGCACCTTTACGTTTAGCAACCGAAATGGTGACTGCAGGATATTCCGACTTATAATCAGCCGATTTCACACTCCCTTTTCCGTAACCTAAACTCACATAATTTTGTGGTACTTCTGGTCCATCAATGATTTTAGCGACTTGCTTTAAATATATTGGTTGATTTTGTTGCACACCAACCACCAGATTTTCAACATCAGTAACCGAAGCTAAAAAAGCACCTGTATTTACTAAAAACTCAGTATCATTCTTATCAAAACTACCAGCACTTAATTGGCTGTTATTTGCTTTAATCATTTCCGAAACCGACAAGAAATCCAAACCACTTGCAGCCAATTTATCTTTATCTAAAACGACACGTAATTGACGATCTCTACCACCAATTTTATGCGTAATAGCCACATCGTTTATCTTCTTAATTTCAGCTTCCAACTCTTGAGCCATCTGGTTTAACTGGTAATCGTCATAATTTTCGCTCCACAACGTTAAACCTAACATTGGCACATCATCAATCGCACGCGTTTTTACTAACGGAAACGTAACACCTTCAGGCATTTGGTCCATATGCTTGTTAATTTCGTTGTATAATTTTACGAAACTACGCTCAATATCTTCGCCAACATAAAACTGTACGATGACCATTCCTTGCTCTTTCATAGACGTAGAATACACATATTCTACACCTTTAATATTCGAAATTAATTGCTCTAAAGGTTTTATTACACGCGACTCCACTTCGGTAGGACTTGCTCCAGGATAACCCACAAAAATGTCTGCCATAGGCACATCAATTTGCGGTTCTTCTTCACGCGGAATTAAAAACGAACTGTACACACCAACTACCATAAATACAATCATTAAAAGCACTGTAAGCTTCGATTGCATAAAGACTTTGGCAATTTTACCTGCGATTCCTTCTTTCATAATTATTACTTTATTTCATTCCCATGACAATGGAAATCTTTATATTTTGGGCGTTTTAACAGGCTATTCGTTGCAATCTTTTTACTTGTTCTCGATACAAATTTGCTTAGGCAAATTCACTCGAACTGACGTAAAAAGAATTTACACTTCTATCCTTAACGCGACTTATTAGTTATTGAATTGTAATTTTGGCGCCATTAAATAATTTTCCTTCAGCAGAAACAATGTATGCTTCGTCTGCATTTAAACCAGATAACACTTCCACTTGATCTCCAAAAGTTCTACCTAAACGCAACCATCGTAATAATGCTGTATTGCTTTGGCTTACTGTATAAACTCCAGATAATTGTCCGTTTGTAACAATAGCTTCAGTAGGTATTAAAACCATTGATGACGTTGCTTTTCTCTCTACAGGAAATTGCACTGTTGTAAACATCCCAGATAAAATATTAGCTTCTGTTTTATCTAAATCAATCTTCACTAAATACTGTCCTCCAGTATTTTTGGCTGATGTACTTACTTCTTTTACTTTTCCTTTTAAAGTTTTATTAATCGATTTAACCAAAACATCTACTGTAGTTCCTGATTTAATCTCTGAAATTTCAGTTTCAGGTACCATTGCCATCACTTCAAAATTTCCAGGTGTTTCTATACTTATTAATGGAACACCAGGATTTGCCATATTACCAGCTTCTACATTTTTACTAGTTACGGTTCCGCTAAAAGGTGCAGTAATATTACTGTAAGCAAACTGTGCGTTAATCTCGTTTTTCATTTGATTGGCACCTTCTACTCTAGCCTTAGCCATTTCGTAATTTGCAGTCATATCATCCATTTCTTTTTGAGAGGCACTATTGTCTGCAAATAAGTTTTTAAAACGGTTGTAATCTTTTTGCGCATTATTTAAAGCTGCATTAGCTTCTGTTATTCCTGCATTAACCTGAGCTCTTTTAGCTTGTAAATCGCTATTATTAATAGAGACTAATAATTGTCCTTTACGTACTTTATCGCCAACGTTGACATGCACTTTATTAACATAACCCATCATTCTAGTGCTTAAATCTGCACTATTTGTAGCTTGAATTTTTCCGCTAACCGATAAAAAAGGACTATTGGTATTTGCTGCAACTTGACTAGTTTTTACACTAATTGCTGGCGAATTATCTATCACTGGTTTTTTGTCTTCGCTACCACAACTGGCTACAAATAGCGCTATAGAAAGTGTAAGGATTGTATATATTTTTTTCATGGTTATTATTTTTTATTTAAGACACTATGACTGCGCTTAGTGTGACATTTTTATAATTAAGAACTCTTGGAAATCAATCTTGATTCTTGGTTCTATATTCTTGTATCTTTTTTATTCTTTAGTTAAAAATTGTAAATATGCTTGTGTGTAATTGTATTCAAAAATGGTTTGGTAATATTCCAATTGCTTTTGTGAATATTGCGTTTCGGCAATTAATAAATCAGATGTTTTTTCTAGACCTTCTTTAAATCTGTTGGTTCTAATACGTAAAGATTCTTCTGACTGTTGCAATGCTAAAGTTGTTAATTTCAACTTATTATCAGCATCTATAAAGGCGCGTTTAGCTTTGTTTAATTCTAAATTACTTTTAGATACATATTGCTTGTATTCTAATTTAGATTTTTCGAATTCTGATTTACTTTTTTGAGCTTTACCAATACGTTTAGACCCTTGAAATATATCCCAACTTAATTGTGCTCCGAAAAGGTACCCATTAGCACTTCCTTGGAAAATTTGATCGTCATACAACTCATAACTTCCAAACGCATTTAGACGTGGTAAAAAAGCCATTTTATCAGCTTTATTTATCGCTTCATAAGCATTGGTTGCTAATTGCATGGCTTTAATGTCAGAACGATTTTCTGAAACCTTTTTATCGTCCAAAGTAAACGTTGCAATGGACAATTCATCACTTGGCATATACACAACATAAGTATCATCATTCATTAAAAAAGACAAATAATTAGACGCATTTTGCACATTACTTTTAGCTGTTTGTAATTGATTTTGAACTTCAGTCACACGTACTTCAACATTCAGCACATCTGCACGTTGTAAATACCCTTGTTTAAAACTGTCCTCTGCTAATTTTTTATTAGCATTTGCTGCTTCTAATGCTTTTTCTAACACGTCTACCGCTTTATAGGCTAATTGTAATTGCATGTAAGCTTTATCCACTTCAAAAGCTAAGTAATCTTGCGTGCGTTTTGTCTTTAAAGACATGGCTTCCATTTTTGACTTAGCAGCTTTACGTTGGTAAATACCATCTAAATTAATTAATGGTTGCTGAATTTCGAATTTAGTAGCATAGTTTTCAATCTGCGAAGGATCGTTTAATAACGCAGGATTAAAATCGTTTGAGCTTAAAATCTCCTGATTTAATTTAGAACCAAAAGCCATTAACGGATTAGTCGTCGCCATTGCAGTGTGACTTGCTGTAATGTTTGGCAAAAACACTGTATTGGTCTGTCTATAATCTGCTTTGGCTGCATTAAAATCTTGTTCAGAAATTTTTATACTAGTATTATTCTCAGATACTTTTGACAAAACATCAGATTTTGCAATTGGAACCACTTGTTGCGCATGAACCGAAAATGTTAACCCTAACAGTAATAATGGTATATAAATGTGTTTTTTCATCAATAATTAATTTACAATACAAATGTACATTACATAAATAGCTTGGTCGGTAACATAAGTTACCAAGCAAAATGCAACATAAAACCGAAGTCTTGTTATAAATAAATTAGTATCTCTTACTTTTGCATGCTATATGGATTCATTAACACAAATAGTATTAGGAGCAGCTGTAGGCGAAGCTGTTTTAGGTAGAAAAGTTGGAAACAAGGCCATGCTTTATGGTGCTATCGCAGGTACAATTCCTGATTTAGATGTTTTAGCCTCTTTTTTTACGGACAATGTTACAGCACTTTATGTACATCGTGGGTTTACGCATTCTATTGCGTTTTCAGTACTTTTTGCACCTATTTTAGCTTGGATTGTCACGCGTTACGAAACCTATAAAAACTTTAAAAACTGGACTTGGCTATTCTTTTTAGCTTTTGTAACTCATCCTATATTAGATGCACACACCACTTGGGGAACACAACTGTTTTGGCCTTTTGATTTACGATTAGCTTTTAAAAACATATTTGTAGTTGACCCTTTGTACACAGTCCCTTTTCTGATATTTTTAATTTTAGCGATGCGTCAAAAACGGACCACTGCAAAACGACGTTTTTATAACAATATGGGATTAATAATAAGTACGACGTACTTAGCCATTACGCTACTTTTAAAATGGGCAGCTTACACAAAATTTGAATCTGCTTTAAAAGAACAAAACATTGCTTATTTAGATATTGACACTAGACCATCTGCATTAAACACGATACTTTGGAGTGCTAATGTGCAAACTGAAGATGCTTATTTATTGGGGAATTATTCGTTTTTTGACAGCCAACCTATCACTTTTGAAAGCTATCCAAAAAACCACGACTTACTAGGTAGTCTTGTTGAAGATAAAAGTGTAAAGCAAATGATTGCCATTACGGAAGGTTGGTACACAATTACTAAAACAGAAAACACCCTTTATTTTAACGATTTACGTTTTGGATTATTAAGTTTAAAACCAAAATCAGACAGTTTTGTTTTTAAATACAAATTAGACGTTGATCCTTCTGGTAAAGTTTCATTTATTGAAGCTCCAAAAGATTCTAATGACGGTAAAAAGCTGTTATCAGAACTTTGGCAACGTGTGAAAGGGAATTAACGCTTTTATTTATTTTATGGTTAACATTTTATAAAAACTGAGTTATTATATAATCGTCTTGTATCTGTTACTTGAATAAAACATAATATTTCATTTTAAACTATTAACAACACTATTTTACTTTTTTAAACCAAATTATAAAGCCTGTAATTGGTAAAGAACAGCCAATTAAACTTATTAGAAAGTAAATAATAATAGTTGGTAAACCCATGATTTCACCTGTGTGTAATGGCTTTGCAATTAACTTAAACTGATTGCTTAACGGTAAACTTGTAAATAATTCTTGTTTTCTAATTTTACCATTAATTGAAAATTCTATTTTATCTGGAACATAAAAATGTAACAAATTGCCTGTATTCATTTTAATGATATTGATACTTTTAGAATTCTCATCTGCTAGTTGAATTATTTTTGTCCCATCATACTTAAAAATACTATCCGTTTTTATGAGTAGCGATTGTAAATTACTTTTTTGTTTTTTATTTGTTTTGTCTTCTCTAGACAAATCATCAAACATAGTATCAAAAGAATTTGATAACGTTTTTTTTAAAGCAATATTAGAATCTGAAATAACTATAGAATCTCCGCCTAAACCTACAATAACAGCATTTTTAACCCAATGAAAAGAAACATACAAACCTGTAACAGACATAAAAAAAAGTAGCAGCATGGAATAAAATCCTAAAACCCTGTGTAAATCGTAATTTATGCGATGAAACTTTGCTTTAAACTTTATTTTTAAACTTGTTTTGAGTTGATTTAGTTTTTTTGGTAACCAAATGATGAAACCAGAAAAGAGTAAAAAAATAAAAATTAAAACCGCTATTCCGTTTATAAATTTACCCGTATCACCAGCTAATAAAAAACGATGAACTTCTAAAATAAAATCGAAAAAAGCGATAGATGTTTTATTTTTAGTACCTAATAACTCTCCGGAATTAGGATTGTAATAAGCCGAAACACCATTACTCTGTTTACTAAATGATGAAACTAAAACACTTTTATTTGCTTCCTTAAAAACGGTAATACTTGTTGCGCCACCAAATTGTTTATCAAAATTATTTACAATTGTATCAATAGCTATTTTAGGGCTGTTTTCTTTTGATTTGTAATAAACAACATCTTTATTTATTAGATTTTCTATTTGAGTTTTAAATGCATAAATACTTCCAGAAAGACAAACAACAAAAATAATTACAGACGATAAAAGTCCGAGCCACAAATGTAACACGGACATGATATATTTAAAAGACGATTCTTTTTTTCTTCTTTTACGAAGCAAATATGTTCTCATTTATAGTCTTTAATATTTCGATAAACGATTATTCTTCAATTTTACCAACCTTGTATTCTTCAATTAATTTTAAGTATTTATTAAACTGCTCTTCTGTCATCATTTTTTCAAAAGCTGCTCTTCTACTTACATCAATTTCTTTATGATATTGCATGTAAACATCTAATTTACCATGATAATTATCGTGATTATCTCTTAATACGGTAAAGAAAGTTTCATTTGCTGCATCATATTTTACAGATTGTAGACTGTCTAAATCTAATTCTTTTTTTATCAAAGACATGTTATATTTTTCTCTTCCACCACGTTCTATATTTACTTCTGTAAAATAAGTTTCGTATTGTTTATCTTCTAAAAAGGCTTTTATTTTAGCATCTTGTTCTGCAAAAACTATTTTCTGTGCAGCCAATGCAGCTTCTTTATTTCCGTTTGCATCTATCCAAGCTTGTTTTGCTTTTTCTGTATATTTGGTTGTAATTTTATCAAACTTTGTAGTTTGTTCTTTGGTTAAAGCAATTTTAGATTTTATCATTGGGTAATTAAATCTTCCTTTACTTTCTTCTTTATTACAACTAACAACAATTGTTAAGATTGCTATTATTACAATTTTGCTTATTATTTTCATGATTTTATTTTAATTTGATTTCAATTTTTAATTGACTAATTTCTCTTTGAGATAGGTGTTATCAGGATTTAGCTCTTGATTTATTTTATTCAAAATCACTGCATTTTCTTTTTCTCCAAACTTTACTGCCAAGTCTACAACTCTGTCTATATAAGGACCTTGTGGTTTTAAATTGAAACCAATAGTATTAGACAAAATAGTGTACTGCACTTTTAACAATGATGGATTTTTCACCAATTCTTTTACGTTAATTCTGTAACCTTTAAATATGGTTCTTAATCCATCAATAAGTGCTGGTAATACGACACTTCCATGATCTTCATCTTTATAATATTTAACATGATAATTTAAGTTTTCAGGTATTGTAAGCTCCATTAGTTTAAGTGCTTTCTTTTTTGCTTCAAAATGAGCAAAATGCTGTTTACTAGGATTTTTTTGATTGCCTTTAGAATTTGCATTGGCAAAAAACAAAGAGCTTCCGCTAAAATCTATCATAGCTAGCTTTGTTTCTAACTTTTTCACTAGCAGGTTATTATCCCACCATAAACTAGGATCTAGAATGATATATGCATTAAATGTTGATGGATTTTTCAACACTGTATTAAATGCAAATAATCCACCAAAAGAATGTCCAATAAGTATTTTATAATCAATTGTTCTATAGGTTTTGTTTATTACAGGAATTAACTCGTTTATAATAAAGGACTCAAATTTTTGAGAACCTCCATTTTGATAAGACAAAGTAGTTACTTTTGTAGGTGTTAAATCTCTAGATCTATTAGTGTTTTTTATTCCCACAACAATGCATTCTGGCATTAATGGATAATATCCGTCAGATAATTTTTGAGTAATCCCTGTGGTTACATTAAAATATTTTTCTCCGTCTAGAAGATAAATTACTGGATATTTTTGATTGGAAAAATTCTTATTCAAGTAATTTTCTGGTAATGAAACAAAATACTCCCTTTGTTCACCTAATAATTTAGATTGTATTGTTTTTAACTCTCCTATCTCTACTTTTTGAGCGTGAGATAGAGAAGAGAAAATACAAAAAAGAAAAACTAATATCGCTTTCATAAATATTTACGTTAATAAAAAAGAAGCATGTACTTTAAGGTACATGCTTCTTTTTAAGTTAAAAATTAAAACAAACTATATGCTAAACCAACTCTAAAATTAAATGGTTTTTGAGGTATACCATAACCATTATAATATTCATTATCAAAAACATTATCGGCTTTAAAACTTATTTTGTAATTGTCTTTTTTATAAAATACAGTAGCATCTACAGTAGTATAAGCTTCTGACCCAAAATTGTTGATTGTACTGTTATAAATTTCGCTCATGTGATTGGCTCCTAAACCAAAGCCTAATCCTTTAGATTTTCCTTTTAAAATTTGGTAACTTAACCAAAAATCCCAAACCGTTTCTGGTGTATAACTTAAACTGTTTCCTAAAACAGCCTCATTACCAAAACTTACTTTTTCTAGAGTAGCGTTATTTTTAGTATAACCTGCAACAATGTTTAAACCTGGTAATGGATTTGCAATTAAATCAATTTCGAAACCTTTACTTAAAGTTTCACCTGTTTGTGAGCTAATACCGTTTTCATCAACTATAATATCATTATCAATTTTAATATTATAATAGCTAATTGTACTTAATAGTTTACCATTAAAGAAGTCTAATTTTGTACCAACTTCAAATTGTTTTGCTCTTTGTGGATCCCAAGTAATAATTTCTCCGTTTCCATTATCTGATGGTGCATTATTGTTTAATCCGTCCATGTAATTTACAAATACTGATGCTTTGTCTTCAAAAGGATTATAAGCTACACCTAATTTTGTGCTTAATGCATTTTGGTTATATCCATTTGTGCCTTCTGCTCCATTAGACACAGTATTACTTGACATAAAACGATCAAAACGTAAACCTCCAGTAAGCGTTAATTGTTTGTTTATTGTAATGGCATCAAAAGCATAAAAACCTAAAGTTTGAAACTTTGTTATGGTTTTATTTTTTGTTCCGTCTGCTATATTTGCTTCAAATTGATCGTTTGTTAACCCTGTAATAACTGGGTTTGTAGTATCTACAGGATCTATAGGATTCCAGACTCCAGTTCGCTGTGTATCGTCTAAATTGTTTAAGTAACTAATTCCTGTAACAAATTTGTTATCAATTTTGTCACCTTCTAAAACATTTAAAAAATCTTGTTGAATATGTGTGTTCTGAGTTTCTCTTGGGTCTAATTGCAAGTAAAATCTATTAACCGTAGTTTCATCTCCCATTACAACTCTTAAATAATTGGCATCTGTAAATGAACTTGCTTTTGTGAAATTTGTTTTTGATGTCCAAGTATCAGATAATTTATAATTTAGGTTTATTTGAGAAACTAAAGAAGAAAAATATCCAGCCATTTCATTAGTCCCATAATTGGTATCATAATCCCAATTTAAATCATCCCAAGAATTTACAGAATCAGAAATTAATGCTCCAGAGACACCTCTTGCAAAATTTAAATTACGTTTGCTTTGGTTATATTCTAAATTTGCTTTTACTGTTAATTTATCTGAAACCTCAAAAGTTAAAGAAGGTGCAAACATAAACTCTTTAATAATACCTTGGTCTTGAAAACTAGCTTCGTTATTGTAAGCACCATTAAATCTAAAAAAAACATTTTTTTCTTCACTTAAAACCGTGTTATAATCTACAGTTGCTCTATTCAAATCGTTCCTACCTGTAATATACCCTAAATCTAATTTCTTACCATTATAAGCTTGTTTTGTTACTTTATTTACAATACCTCCAAAGTTGGCTATATTATTAACATTAGCTCCATAAAATAAAGAAGCAGGTCCTTTTACCAACTCTATTCTTTCAATATTTTGAGGATCAATTGGTGCTTTCACCCAAGCAACACCACCATTTCTTAAATGTACATCAGATCTAAAACCTCTTAAATAAACACTTACATTTCCGTCATTAGATTGTACATAACCACCACCAGTAATACTTTTAAATGCAGAAGCTAAATCTGTATTTACTTGTTCTTTTAATAGCGCGTTTGTTACTACAGAATAAGATTGTGGGTTATTAATATTTTTTAACGGGACTCTAGCAACATACTCTGATTCTTTATGAGCAAATTGATTTAAACGATCTGCTATAATTACGACCTCTTCTAACTCTTCTTGATTTTGATCTAACTGAACATCTTCAATTGTAATTTCTGCTGAATTTATTGAAACATTAATAGATTTTGTTTGCATACCCATTAATGAAAACTCTACAACATAATCTCCGAAAGGAACATTTTTTAATGAATATTTACCATCTATATCTGCTACAGTTCCAATATTTGTAGATTTAAGTATTACATTAATAAATGTTGCAGGACTACCATCTGAAGTTATAACTTTTCCGAAAACACTTCCTTTATTTTGTTGGGCATAGGTTGAACTGATTAAAAACAACATAATTACTGTTATTTTTTTTAGATTTTTTGATATTCTCATAATATTAATTTTACTAGATATATTTAGTTTGGTTATTGTTACTAAATATTTATAAACTTTACTTATTCTTATTTAGAATAAATATTAATAATGTTATATTTTTGTGCAAATTTATAAAAGGAAAAACGTATTAACACAACGTAAAAAGGTTTTAAATCAACGTAAAAGGAAGAAATGAAAACTATACTTAAAAGTGATATTTATAATAAAAACATATTAGTTAAATACTTTGAAAAGGATTTTAAATCTTCTAGTTACAACGAAAAAACAACACATGTTAATTACAATGCAGTAAAAGGAACAAGTACTGAAATAAGTATTAATGGTTTAAGGGTTTTAATAAAAGATTTTAAAACCGAAAATTATAAAATAAATGTACAACACGATTTTCCTTTGTTTAAATTACAATTCGAAATAGAAGGTTATAGCCATTATATACCTTTTGATAAATCTCAAACAGAAATTTTTATTCCAAACGCACATTATAACTTATTCTACTTACCAGAAGTTAATGGTACTTTAAATTACAAAACTAAGAATAGAAAAACTTTAGAAATATTATTTACAGAACACTATTTGAAAACTATAATTGGTAAAAATTTTAAACAAATATTACATAAACTAGGTACATCAATCTCTAATAAGACTTCTTTTGTAATGTGGAAAAAAAGCAAACCTATTTCTTCAGAATTAAAAACACATATTTATAAAATAATAGATTGTAACTATCCCGAAGATTTGAAAAAGAGTTATTTAGAAGCAAAAATCAATGAATTATTAATATTACTTTTAGCTAAAACAAATGAGGATAATTATGAAAAGATAAATATTTATTTAACCGAATTTGATCATAAAAAAATAATAAGTCTAACAGGATATATTAACAAAAATTTAGATAAAACTCTGACAATTAAAAAACTAGAAACCATTAGTGGTATTAACTCATCAAAACTTAAACATGATTTTAAAATTGTTCATGGAACAACCATTTTTAAGTACATAACTAAAGTTAGAATGGAAAAAGCAAAAGAATTAATCCTAGAAAAAAATTATAATATTTCAGAAACATCATATTGCGTAGGTTATAAACATGCACAACATTTTACGGTTGCCTTTAAAAAAACATATGGCTATTTACCTAGCCAATTAATTACTTCTTATAAGAATAAAAATAATTAAGTTCTTATTTATATTTTATCACTAGTAAACCTTACAAAAATAGCCTATGGGACATAATTTATTAGGTGGTCCTATTGATAATAAAAGTGTATAGCAAATGATTGTCAATAGTGAAGACAACAACACCTATTGCAAAAAAAAGCATTTATATTTAATTACAAATGCTTTTACTAACCAACTAAAAACTGAGAATCAAATCAGTTAACTTTTCTAGTACCACCATGTCCTCCTGCTACAACAACCATTATTTTTATACTTAAATAAATGAATTTAAAAAACTGAATGATTGGATTCATCATTTTAAATCTTTGATATTTTGATATTCTTTCTGTCATTTTAGTAATTATTTAATTCTTATAAATTTTCATTTAATCCTACATCTCTTCTTAAATTTTCACGATAAGTGATATATAGCAAAAAAAAGTGCACTTAGCTTATTCTGGAATCAACCACCAAAAAGGTTTCATTTTTGCTTTATAGATAAACGCATAATGCAATGCTAGTTTTAACCAATGTCCTGCTAACCCAATTTCTCCAAAGGTTTTTCCTAATTGTCTACCTTGTGTTTTTGGATATTTTTCGTAGTCAGGAACAATAGGAAACGTGGTAATACTAACACCACTTCCCTTTGTCATTCCGTAACCAGCAGAAGCAATACATGCTGCTCCCATATTACCTAAACTTCCCTTGTGATGTAATGACTCTGATCCACTTTTAATAGAGTCAATAATATTATCTGCGACCAATTTGGCAGTAATACCAGAGGGCATACCTGTACGTGGAGGTGCTGGCGAAATAACTGTTCCGTTTTTGCTAGTTCTTGGCTTAGAAATGGCGTGTGGAGGCGCAAATGCAATTCCTGGAGCAAAAATATTTTTATAACTTGGGTTTTGATACGTTTCTGGCCAATCTTTTACAGACCATTCTTCGTATGATTTTGTTGTATAATCCGCATCTACAATCATAAACCCTTTAAATAGTTTTTCTGTGATGTCGTTTTCATTTTTATCAAAAGCTTTAAAACCATGACCAGAAAATGAAGGAATTAACATTGCAAAATCATAAGTTTCAGTCTTATATTCTCCTTCCAAGTTTTCATAATGTGCAATGCCATCTTCAATTTTGTTTACACCTGCTCCCAATATCCACTTGATGCCTCTATCTTCAAAAATCATTTCGACCATTTCATGAGATTTCATGGTCATGCTTCCGTAGCTTAACAACATACCATCCATCCCAAAATCGCCTAATTGGTATTCGTTAGAAATCCAAGTGACTTCTGCCATATCGCGTACATTGTGCTTACGCAACTCCTGTTCTACATTTAAAATATACTCAAAAGCAGCACCTTGGCAAGTTGATTTTGCGTGTCCTGTACCAATCAATATTTTAGCTTTTTTACCAGCTTTCATTTGCTGAATAACTTCATTTAACCCTTCCCAAGCATGGTCTGCATGTGTATAAGTACAAACAGAATAGGTTTTATTTTGTCCAGGAATTAAGCCTTCTGTCGCTTCAAAATTTAATTTTGGTCCAGTAGCATTAATTAAATAATTGTAAGTTATTTTTTCTTGTTGACCTTTATTAGCTCCTGCGACATACTCTGATAAAACATATGGTTTATCCTCATTTTTATCGCCTTCAGGAAAAAACGAAATTGCTTTAGCTTGTTTATAACCTATTCCTTTCTTTTTGTATAAAGGTGCTAATGGGAATAAGATTTTTTTTGATTTCATTCTACCAATTCCAACCCAAATATTGGAAGGAATCCATTGGTAATTACTGTTAGGAGATACCACAACAACTTCGTGATCTTTAGATAGTTTTCTTCTTAAATGAGAAGCTGCTACATGACCAGAAATTCCGGCTCCTAAAATGACGATTTTAGACATAATCTGTGAATTTTAAATAAAGATATTATATACTTAAAACCTGCACAGCTACTTATGTTACATAACTAGTAACTAGTATCGTCCAATTTTACTTTACCATGAAATGTTTTATATAAAAACAAGAAATAACCAGCTAATAATGGTGCTCCAATAGCCACAATAGTTAACATAATACCCAGTGACTTTTGCGAAGACGCTGCATTGTATATAGTTACGCTGTATTTAGGGTCTATAGTCGAAGGTAATAATACTGGATATAATTGAAAAGCAACTAACATTAATAAAAAAGCCATAGTTAAAGATGAAAAAACTAAAGCATTAGCATATTTTTTCTTAGATACTAATCTAGGTACATTGGCTACTGCTAAAAAAGCTAGAATAGGTAATGCAAAAAACACAGGGTTTTCTTTAAATTTATCTGTAACTCCGTGTAAAAAAGTCAAAGTATATAATGATGTTACTGCAAAACTTATAATAAAGAAAATCATTCCTTTTTTTAGCAAAAACGTTAATCTAGCATGCAAACGACCTTCCGTTTTTAGTAATAAAAAAATTGCACCTTGTGTCATAAAAATAGATAATGTTGTAAAACCAACCATAATAGCATAAGGACTTAAAAATGAGAAGAAAATACCACCTTGATAGGTCAAGTTTTCTCCTAATTCAAAACCTTGCAAAACATTACCTAAGACAACACCTAATAAAAAAGCTATTAACGTGTTGGAAACAAAATAAATAATATCCCATGTTTTTCGCCACCAAGTCATGTCTTCAGCACTTCTAAATTTTATAGCAGAAGATCTTAAAACTAAAAGCATTAAAAACAACATAAAAGGAATATACATTGCCGATAACATAGTAGCATACATAACAGGAAATCCTGCAAATAAGGCGCCTCCACCTATAATTAACCACACTTGATTTGCGTCCCACAATGGACCAATAGCATTAATTGCAATACGACGACTTAAGTCTTTTTTTAAAAATAAGTGCCAAGCACCAGCACCATAATCAAACCCTTCTAAAATAGCATAACCCGAAAATAATAAGCCGACAACTAAATACCAAAGTGTTGGATAATCTATACCTAATATTGTTTCCATAAGTGTTTGTTTAAATAATGTCTAGTGTATTATTAGCTTCATCATATGGTCCGTGTTTTATCTTTTTATTTAAAGAATAGATAAATAATAAAAACAATATAGCATAGACTACTAAAAATAATATTAAAGAGAATAAAATTTGATTAGAAGATACTTCTTGCGAAAACCCTTCATTAGTTCTTAAATGCCCATAAACAATCCATGGTTGTCGTCCCATCTCTGCAGCAAACCATCCGACTTGATTTGCAATTTGTGGTAGTAACACTGAAAATGCAAAGATTTTTAATAACCATCGTTTTTCAAATAATGTTCCTTTCCACCATAAAAACGAAGCATATAATGTTAATCCAATTAAAAACATACCTATAGAAATCATAATATGATAAAATTGAAACACTGCATTTACTTGACCTGGTCTATCCTCTTCTGGAAAAGCATTTAATCCAGTAATTGGAGCTTCAAAATCTTGATGTACCAAAAAAGACAAACCTCCTGGTATACCAATACCTGTCACTTCTTGCGTTTTATCATTTACCCAACCAAACAAGTATAAATCAGCAGGTGCAGATTTGTCATAATGCCCTTCCATTGCTGCTAATTTTGCTGGCTGATTTACAGCCACACCATCTGCCGAACTATGCCCTGAAAGTAATTGAGTTAATGATATAATAGTTGCCAAACCTAAAGCAATTTTAAATGCTTTTTTTGAAATTTCAACATATCGACCTTTAAGTAAATAGTAAGCATGCACACTTAAAACTAAAAACGCACCTGCTAAAAATGCGCCTTGCCAAACATGAATAATCCTATCTACACTAGATGGATTAAAAACCATTGCCCAAAAGTCTGTCACTTCTGCTCTAGCATTAAATCCTTCGCCAACTATATGATAACCAGCTGGTGTTTGTTGCCAACTATTAGCTACTACAATCCAAACTGCCGAAAACATGGAACCAAGAAAAACACCAATTGTAGATATAAAATGTACTCTAGGAGATACACGATTCCATCCAAAAATTAAAACTCCTAAAAAGGCACTTTCTAATCCAAATGCAAATAAACCTTCGGCTGCTAAAGCGCTTCCAAAAATATCACCAACATATCTTGAATATACTGCCCAATTGGTACCAAACTCAAACTCCATAATAATACCTGTTGCGACACCAATACCAAAAGTTATAGCAAAGATTTTTAACCAAAAGCGAGTTAATACTTCATAATGCTTATTTCCTGTTTTAAGATATAGTCCTTCCATAATAACCATGATCAAACCTATACCAATACTTAATGGAGGATAGATATAATGAAAGGCAATGGTGAAGGCAAATTGAATTCTGGCTAAAATTTCGGTATCCATAGCTTATTTATTTTAATACAAAAATACGACACAACGCTTAATTATTATGTAACTTATATTACAAAAAAGAGCCTTAAAAAAAGGCTCTTTTTAAATGTAATTGACTTACTTTTTTAAGATTGAATCCAATACTAAATCTTTATCTAATTTTTTAGTACAGAAAAACCAGTCTTTACAATCTAGATCTTCTGTTGAAGTCATTCTTTCTTCAGCAACACCGCAAGAACCTGCTGGTGATACAATAACATCATCTCCAGGATTCCAATCTGCAGGAGTGGCTACATTAAATTTTTCTGAGGTTTGCATAGCTATTAATGCTCTGTAAAGTTCATCAAAGTTACGTCCTAAGCTTAATGGATAATAAATGATAGCTCTAACAGTTTCATTTGGATCAACAAAAAAGACAGCTCTTACGGCTTGTGTTTTACTTTCTCCTGGTTGAATCATTCCGTATTTTTTAGCAACTTCCATGGAGATATCTTCTATTAAAGGAAATTTAACTTCAATGTCTTTCATTCCATTAAATTCAATTTTATCTTTAATGGTTCTTAACCAAGCAATATGACTGTACAGACCGTCAATAGACAATCCTATTAAACTACAATTTGCTTTTTCAAATTTTTCTTCTAAATGCGCAAATGTCATAAACTCAGATGTACAAACAGGCGTAAAATCTGCTGGATGACTAAATAGTATAGACCATTTCCCTTTATAATCCGATGGGTAATTAATATCTCCTTGAGTTGTTACTGCTTTAAATTCTGGTGCCTTATCTCCTATTCTTGGCATTGCAAAAACCTCTTGTTGTATTGTTTCTAATGTGTTCATAGTATATATATTTTAATTTATTGATACTGTAAAATTACTTTAGAAGGCTGTGGCTATGTGTAACATTTGTCACTTAAACAATATCTTAAGCTTATATTAAAATAAGATTTAGCTATCAACTAAAATCTGCTGTAATGTAACAAATGTCACCTTTTATGACACACTGTTATTTTATTTTTACACTAATGAAAATGAGTACTTATATATTCACTTTAAGTGTAACCACTCTTATACTATTTAATAGTACAAGAGTCTCCTTAACTTATGCCTATTATAAACTAGATCCTATAGCTTTTATTGAAGCTTTGTGTGTTAATAAAGATAAACCTGAGTTACAATGTAATGGTAAATGTCATTTAAAAAAGGTTTCAAAATCACTAGATAAAGAGCAAAATACATCAGAAAATATAGTCGATTTTAAAGAGCTTCTTTTATTTACGCTAACCACAGAAAAATTAGCATTTAAACACAAAAATGATCTAAAAACACAAAATACTTCGATTTACCAAAACCTGTATTCGTTTAGCAGTATTAACGATTGTTTCCATCCTCCACAGGTATAATTTATCTTTTAGTATAGGTAGTTGATCTACCCCAAACACAGAAGTTAAATATAATACTACTATAAATGAAAAAAATATATAGCGTGCTTTTATGCATGCTAATTACAGCTATGTCTTTTAGTCAAGATCAAAACGAAACTAAAAAAGACACTACAAATCAAAAAGTACACAAATTAGACGAAGTTATTGTTACTGGAAAATTAAACACAGATCCTGTATTAACAATTGTTTCTAATAATTATGAAAAAGACATTGTACAACCTAAAAACGTTGCTGATTTGTTTAACAACATCAATGGGTTTTCGGTAATTAAAAGAGGTAACTATGCTATAGACCCATCGTTTAGAGCATCTCAATATGAGCAATTAAACATCCAATATGATGGTGGCACCAAAGCAATGCATGCTTGTCCAAATAGAATGGATCCCATTACAACACATATTATTCCTGAAGAAATTTCTAAAATTGAAATTATAAAAGGACCTTATACTGTGCGTTATGGTGCGACATTTGGAGGTGTTGTTAATCTAGTAACACAAAAACCAGATTATGAAGATTATGGCATACACGGAAAAGTATCTGGTGGTTATGAAAGCAACGGAAGCTCATTAGTCAATTTAGCGCAATTACAATACATTCAAGAAAAATATGATATTGTAGCTAATGCTGGTTACAGAGATTTTGGAAATTATGAAGACGGTAATGGAACAGAAATCCCCTCGTCCTTTAAAAGTACAGATTACGGCATCAAATTAGGGTATAATTTTACTGAAGACCAACGTCTACAAGCACATTGGAGACAATCTTTTGGTCGTGATGTCTTACACGCAGCTTTACCAATGGATACTGACTTTGATAACAGCAGTATTTTATCTTTAGACTATAAATTGGATAACATTGGTAACGTCCTTAAATCTTTTACTGCAAAAGGATATTATAGCTATGTTGATCACTTAATGACAAACAATAACAGACCGTCCTTTATGATGATGGAAGCATCGTCTGCGGTAGATGCAACAACTATTGGTGGTAAATTAGAATTAAATTGGAAACCGCTTGAAAAACTAAATATTTTTTCTGGACTAGATGCTATGCATGTTGCTAGAGATGGTGGCAGAACTAGAATTATTAAAATTATGAATGGGAATATGCTAGCTACTCCAATAACGTTTAACGATAAGGTTTGGCAAGATTCGTACATTACAGATTTGGGTGTTTTTACAGAAGCTAAGTATTCTATTAATCCTAAAACCATTATTACAGCAGGTTTACGTTATGACAATGTAACTTCAGACATACAAGACCCAGAAGCTGATTTTGAAGCTTTATACGACTTAAAAAAACGAACGGAACACAATGTAAGCGGAACCATTTCAATTAAAAAAAGAGTAACCAATAATTTTACACTAGAAGCTGCTTATGGACGTGGTGTGCGATCTGCTAATATGATTGAGCGTTTTATTAACCATTTTACTGTTGGTCAAGACCCTTATGAATATGTAGGAAATCCTAATTTAAAATCTGAAGTAAATAATCAATTTGAAATTGGCTTTAAAGGAAAACAACCATTAAAAAATGGATTTAATAGCTTTAAATACGAAACGTCTTTTTATTATTCGTTTTTTGAAAACTATATTGTTGGTGTTATAGATCCAACATTAACAAGAAAGTTTAATCCTACTTCGGACCCAACCAATGTAAAAGTATTTCAAAATATAAATGAAGCTTATAAAACAGGTTTTGAAGCTATAGCTGAAATCGATTTTTTAGACGATTATTACTTCAAAACTGAATTTGCTTATGTTAATGCTAAAAACAAAGATTTAGCAGAGTCATTACCCTTAATGCCTCCTTTTAACACCAAATTAGTTTTAGGATTTCAGAAAGAAAAATTTTGGGGAAATGCACAATATAACATCGTATCCAAACAAGATAATATTTCTAGAAGTTTTGGAGAAACCGAAACGGATGGTTATCAAACTTTAGACATCCGTTTTGGCGTTAAACCCGTTAAGAATATTACTTTAGGTGTTGCTGTAATTAATGCTTTAGATGAAGCTTATAATAATCATTTAAACTTCTCTTTTACTAATCAAGCAGATTTTGGACGTACACCTATTACAGAACCTGGACGTAACTTTTCAGCATTTTTACAGTATGTTTTTTAATAGAAAAAAAATGAAGAAAGTGTTGTTTTTAATTCGAAACTATAAAATAAATAAAAATGAATAAATTAATAATTATCACTATACTTTTTGTAACATTTGGCTATGCACAAAATACAAACGACAGAGAAAAACAAGATGATAATATTGAAATTAAATCTAAAAACTTTGACAATTTATATCGTATCAACGATTCTATTTATCGCTCGGAACAACCAAGTAAAAAAGGTTTTATAGAATTAGATACTTCAGGAATAAAAACCATTGTTAATTTACGAAGATTACGAAATGACATTAAAAAAGCTAAAGGCACTGATTTGCAATTAGAACATATCCCATTAACTACAAAGCAAATTACAGAACAGGATATTTTTGAAGTTATTCAACATATTGACAATGCTGAAAAACCACTTTTAATTCATTGTTGGCATGGCTCTGACCGAACAGGAGTAATGGTTGCTGCATACAGAATAGTTATAGAAAACTGGAGTAAAGAAAAAGCAATTAAGGAATTTAGAACTAAAAAATTTGGTTATCATGAAAACAAGTATCCAAATCTACTTTATTTACTAGAACATTTAAATGTTGAGGACATCAAAAAGCAGTTAAAAACTACCAATTAAAACTAAAAAGGCTCGATTTAATAATTATCGAGCCTTTTAGTTTAATTAATCTATTTATAAAAAATATTATTCAGCCTTTAATTTACCTTTCTTTTGGCTCTTCTTTATCTCTGTCACTATTTGTCATAGAGCTTACTAATAAACCAATAAGCCCTAAACAAACTAGAGCAAATATAGCAATCATAATTACTCCGTTGTTCCAATTATATAATGCAATGTTTTGAGGTATCATAGTGTAAAAATTGTATCGTTATTTAATACTGTAAAATTACTACTGTACTTTCATAATTAATATGACATATATCAGTTTTGTGATACCTTTTTTAGACCTTTATTTTTTCTGAAAAATAAAGAACAATTCTCGACCAGCTCTTGGTTTTATAGAGTTATGCGCTTCCTTAATAATCTTTATATTAAAATAAGGTTTAAAATAGCCTAAATACTCTGTTTTATCACCTCCAAATGGTGGATGAGTTGTATTTAAAACTGCATCAAATAATAAACCTGCAACTTTACCATTAATATTTAATAATTCTGAAACTTTTTTTGCGTAATCACCTCTTAAACTGGGATTAATAGCACAAAAAAAGGTTTGCTCTATAATTAGATCAAACGTCTGATCTAAATCAAAAAAATTATTTAAAATTAAATTTGAAGTAGGAAACGATGGCACTCTTTTTTTAAAATTCTCTAAAGCTGTTTTAGATAAATCTACAACATATACATTTTTGAAACCTTTTTCATAAAGGTATTCTGCTTCATAGCTATTGCCTCCTCCAGGAATTAAAATTTTTAAATCCAAATTGGTTAATTGATCAAAATAAGCTTTTAAAGGAGGCGAAACTTCTCCTAAATCCCAACCAATATCATCGGACTGATATCTATTATCCCAAAAATCTGCACTTAAATCCATTAATAGGTAGCAGTTATAACGTCAATTAATTGGTTTTTTTGAAGCACACCTGATTGTCTCCAAACCTGTTTTCCTTTTTTAAACAGCAATAATGTTGGCACTCCTCTAACTTGATATTTAGATGCTAACTCTTGGTTTTTATCAACATCAATTTTAATAATCGAAACTCGGTCTTTTAAATTGTCTTTTACATCCTTTAAAATAGGGCTCATAGTTTTACAAGGTCCACACCACTCTGCATAAAAATCTACTAAAACTGGTTGATCTTGATTGATTATTTCTGAAAATTTACTCATTATTTATATCATTTATTTATCAAAACTAATACTCCAAATCCCTCTAACTTGATTTAAATCATAACCTACAGCCTTATCATCAGGATATAAATTAGCAAGGCTCTTTAATATAGGTCTTTTTATATCTTGATTTGGTTTACCATGACATTGCAAGCACATTGCGTTTGTTTTTATTGGATAATAAACCTGTACTTTATCTTCTAAAACATCAACTATTGGTTTTGGTTCTGTATTATTTTTAATATCGTTTTTAAAAGAATTAATATACGTTAATTCTTTTTTATTTGCTAAATTATTTTGATTTCTTGGTTTATCAGACACCCTTTTAATTGACGCATTATGCACTACAGACATACTATCCGTTAATGGATAGGCTTTTTCATTACAAAAAGCTAATGCTTCTAAAGTTCCTTTTTTTTGAATAGTACCCATTAGATTTTTTCCTAATACCGCTTTTGTTGTTAAGGCGTATTTTAAACCTCTTTCTGCGTATGGTAACTCTTCTATACTATTTTCGACTTGTTGTTGGTCAATAGTACTTTTTTTTCCTTTTCCATTACTTTTAAAATCAACTTTTTCTTCATTATAATATTTTTCAAACCATTCTGGCTGATCAATTTCATAGTCAAACATATACTCGGCAATTTTAGCAATAGTTTCTTCTGGAAAGGACTGTTTAGGCATAACACCAAAACGTTTTACTGCACCATACATTTTAGCATCTTGTGCATTTGGATTTTTAATCCATGATTGCATATTTTCTACAAATTGTGCTTTGGTTGTATTTTCATTAATGTAATGCTTTTTAATAGCAATCATTGGTGGTCCAATCCTATCTGATTGACTAGCAGATGGACTGTGACAGGTATAACAATTAATTTCCATTATTTTTTTTCCTGGATGCTTATTAGCTTCCATTTGCTTGTCAAATACAGAATAAGCTTCATTTTTTGTGTTTTTACAACCCAAAAACACAACTATTAATACTCCAAATGCAATTACTTTTTTCATTTTAACTTTTATTATTTTGAAAGCTTGCCAGTTGCACAGCTAACAAAAGATTTAGCTTTAGATAGTATATTATTTGTATCTTCTATTGAAGGGTAGCCTAAAACTTTTAATTTGTCTTGCACTGCAAAAGCATCTTCCTCTTTAGTATAATTAAATTGAACTTTACTTGCCTCTATATCTACTTTAATATCTGATATATTTTCAATTTCAGATAATTTAGTTTGAATTGTATTTGCACAACCACCACATTTTAAATTTTGTACTATTATTGATGTTTTCATTTTTTATGTATTTTGATTTTTTTTTGAAACTAATTATAATTTAAAAAACCTCCTTTTAAGTCGTAAATTTCTTTAAAACCTAAGGTAACTATTTTTTTAGAAGCCTGCTTACTTCTACTACCACTTCTACAGTATACATATATTGCTTTATCTTTATCTAACTTATCGAATTGAGCATTAAATTTACTTGAAAAAAAGTCAATGTTTTTTGCATTTTTAATATGTCCTGAATTGTATTCTTTTGGAGTTCTAACATCTATTAACTGCACATTTTTGTTTGTGATTTGTGCTCTAAACTCTTGAGCGCTTAATACTTTAATATAATTGTTATTTGATGTTTTAGAACCAAAAAGGGCTGTAAATATTGACATGATAATTATGTGTTTCATTTATAATTTATTTACTATAAAATTAATAAATACAGGACGTATTATTAGTAACTTTTGTTACATAAAAAGCGCGTATTACAAGATTGCAATACGCGCTTTTTCTAACTAAAAAAACTAAGTTTTTTATTTTAATGTAGATGGACAAACAAAGTCTGTTCTAGGAATATTTGTTGTTTTAATAGCTCCATAACCACCAGCTACATCTATTAAATTGTGTATACCTCTACTTTTTAAAATTGACGCAGCAATTACAGATCGATAACCACCTGCACAATGTACATAAAAAGGTTTATCTTCAGGAAACTGGCTTAAATGACTATTAATATTGTCTAAAGCAGTATGTTTAGCTCCATCAACATGTTCGGCTGTAAACTCTCCATCTTTTCTAACATCAAAAATGACGTCTTTATTCTCTTGGTATCTGTTTGCAAACTCTTCTGCAGAAATAGATGTTAAAGTATCATACTCCATTCCAGAATCTTTCCATGCTTTAAAACTACCTTCTAAATAACCAATAACATTATCAAAACCTACACGAGATAAACGTGTAATAACTTCTTCTTCTCTTCCTTCTGGAGCCACTAGTAAAATAGGTTGACTAACGTCTGCAATTAATGCGCCAACCCAAGGTGCAAATCCACCATCAATACCTATAAAAATAGATCGTGGTATGTGACCTTTAATAAATTCTGATTGGTGGCGCACATCTAAAACAATGGCTTCTGTTTCGTTTGCTGCAGCTTCAAAAGCTTTTGGAGCTAATGGTGTTTGCGATTTTGTCATGACTTTATCAAAGCTTTCATAACCTTGAATATTCATCATAACGTTTTGAGGAAAGTATGCTGGAGGCTCTGATAAACCATCTAATAATTCAGCTATAAATTCATCTTTAGTCATGTTTGCGCGTAAAGCATAATTAACCTTTTTCTGATTGCCTAAAGTATCTGTAGTTTCTTTACTCATGTTTTTACCGCAGGCAGAACCTGCACCATGATTTGGATACACGATTAAATCATCGCTTAATGGCATGATTTTATTACGAAGCGAATCGTATAAATAACCTGCCAACTTTTCTTGGGTTAAATCTGAGGCTATTTTCTGTGCTAAATCAGGACGACCAACATCACCAATAAATAAGGTGTCACCTGTTATGATTCCGTGTTCTTTATTATTTTCATCTATCAAAAGGTACGTCGTACTTTCCATAGTATGACCTGGAGTATGTATTACTTTTATTTTATAATCTCCTATTTCAAATATTTGACCATCTTCTGCTATTATTGCATCATAAGATGGGTTTGCTGTTGGACCAAATACAATTTGAGCTCCAGATTTAGCTTTTAAATCTAAATGACCAGACACAAAATCTGCATGAAAATGTGTTTCAAAAATATATTTGATTTTAGCATTATCTGCTTTAGCTTTGTTAATATATGGTTGTACTTCTCTTAATGGGTCTATTATTGCTGCTTCACCGTTACTTTCTATATAATATGCAGCGTGTGCTAAGCAACCTGTATATATTTGTTCTACCTTCATTGTGATTATATTTTATAGTAATTAAAGTGTTTTGCATCTAAAAAAGCAAACCCTTTTTTACTTTATTTATTCAAATTTACTAATGTTTTTAAGTTTGTACAGCAACTTTTGTTACATTATTTTAAAACTAGCTCTTTTAGAATAATGTAAATAGACATTACTAAAACAAACCAACCAAAACTCTTTTTTAATTTTTTTCCAGACACAAATTTAGAAAAATAGCCTCCTATTAAAATACCAATAATTGTTAATAATGAAAAACTTAATAAAAAATACCAATCAATATCCAAAGTTTGAGCATCTCCTGTAAATCCTATTAACGAGTTTATTGCAACTATTACCAAAGATGTACCTACCGCTTTTTTCATATCTAAATTAGCCCAAAGCACTAATGCTGGCACGTATAAAAATCCTCCTCCTGCACCAATTAAGCCTGTAATTAAACCTATTATTATACCTTGAATAAAAGTTTTATAATATGGTTGAGATGCTTTATGATTTACAACTTCTTTTTTGGTTTTAATCATTGAAAAAGCTGCTATAAACATAATTAAAGCAAAAAATATCATGATCGCCATAGCTTTTGTTACTATAAAACCACCTATTGTAAAAAGGTTTTCTGGTATAGCAGGTACTAAAAAACGTCTAGATAAATATACTGCTAAAAAGGATGGAAAAGAAAATGCTAAGCCTGTTTTAAAATCTACTAATTTTTTTTGGTGTTTTTGTATAACACCTACCAAAGAAGAGGATCCTACTACAAATAATGAATATGCAGTGGCTATTATTGGGTTAAATCCTAAAAAATATACCAATAAAGGTACTGTTAAGATAGAACCACCACCACCAATCAATCCTAGTATACCTCCAATTATAAAGGCTCCTAGATAGGTAACTACTTGTTGTAAATCCATTAATTTTATAATTTATTTAGTCAAAAGTAATTATCCTAATTAGCATATATAGTAACATAAGTTACATAATTATAAATCTATAACTTTGATATTATTTCGGTGTAATTCAATTTTACCCTCAAGCTCTAATGTTTTTAAAAGTCTAGAAATAACAACTCTAGAGGTATGTAAATCTCTAGCAATTTCTTGATGTGTAACATGTATTAACTCGTTATGATTAACCATTGCTTTGTCTTTTAAGTATTTAAACAGACGTTTGTCCATTTTCAAAAATGCAATAGTATCAATAGCCTCAAGCAGTTCTGACATACGATTATGATAGCTTTGCAATACAAATTGTCTCCAACTTTTGTACTTACCTAACCACTCCTCCATTTTAGCTACCGGAACCATAATTAATTTAGTGTCTGTTTCTGCAATAGCTCTTATTTCACTTTTAGAATTTCCTAAACAGCAAGATAATGTCATAGCACAGGTATCACCTTGTTCTATAAAGTACAAAATTAACTCGTCACCATCTTTATCTTCTCTTAAAATTTTAATTGCTCCACTAACTAAAAGTGGCATAGACTTGATGTAGTCTCCAATTTCAATTAATTTAAAACCTTCAGATATATCTTTATATGTCCCAACATTATTAATTTCTTGAATTAATTCATCTTCAAACAAATACCCATAATGTTGTTGTAACTCCTCTAACATATTATTAATTTTAATTGTAAAGTTAACCAATAGTTACAGTAAAACTAATTGGCAAATCAATTTTTAACAGCTTTAGATTGCTGAAAACTCATGGAAAGCATATTAAATAACTCTGGATGTTTTTGTTTAAATAATTTAGGTCTTTCAAAAAAATACTCTGAAGCTACAGCAAAAAATTCTGCTTGGCTTGTTCCTCCATATTTTCTGATATCAGATTGATCATTATTAATTGCTTCCATTTCTTTATGCATTAAAGTTAACCAAGGTTGTATGTATGCTTTACCTAAAAAATACTCTGGAATTCCGTCTGTATCTCCATCCATCTTGTCTAAAAGATGCACAAATTCGTGAATTGGAGTATTATGTTTATCTGTTTTATTTAAAAAAGCATGTCTGATGGCTTTTTGAGATAAAATCATTTGTTTATCAAAACGACCAGTCCCAACCATACCTAATATTTTTTTATCCTTGTCTTGGTTAGAAAACTGTAAATCTGCATTAAACTTATCTGGGTAAACAATGATACCAGATAGATTGTTGTAACTCCACTCCTTAAATCCAAATACTGGTATGATAGCACTTGAGGCTAATAATACTTTATCTATATCTTCAATAGTTGTGTTGACTGCATCTATATTTACCTCGCTTAAAAACAACAACATGCGTTGTCTAAAAACTGCTTGATTTTTAGCAGATAGCTTTTTATAAAACAAGACATTGTCTAACAATAATTTATGCCAATGTTTAGGAAATTGTTTAATTGCTTTAGGCTTCATTAAATAAAACGCATAGGCAACTAGTCCAACAAATACTATAAAAACAAATAAGTAAATCATATTTTAAAATTGTACTGCAAAATATTGTAATTACGACTTAGAAAAAAATATAGTGTGTAAAAAAGCTGATAATAAGTATATTCGCATTAAATATAAAAACAAATGGTTAAAGCAGTATTATTTGATATGGATGGTGTTATTGTAGACACTGAACCTTTACATAAAAAAGCTTATTTTTTAATGTTTGATCAATTTAATATTGAGGTATCAAAAGCGTTATATGAATCTACCACAGGACAATCTACTATTAATGTTTGTAAAAAATTATGTGATGTTTTTGGTTTAAAAAACGATCCAAAAGAATTAATGCTTTGTAAACGTGACATTTTTTCGGGATTGTTCCATAGTGATCCCAGTTTAAAATTAATTGATGGTGTTTTAAATATTATTAAGGATTATCACCATAACGGAATTACCCTAGTTTTAGCCTCATCAGCTTCCATGGGAACTATAAACAAAGTCTTTACACGTTTTGAATTAGACCAATATTTTAAAGCTAAAATTAGTGGAGCTGATTTAAAAGCCTCTAAACCTCATCCTGAAATATTTGAAAAAGCTGCTAAATTAGCTGGTTATAGTCAAGACAAATGTATTGTTATTGAAGACTCTACAAACGGAATTAAAGCTGCTAAAGCTGCTGGTAGCTTTTGTATTGGATATGATAGTTTACACTCTAAAAATCAAGATTACAGTCAAGCTGATGTTGTAGTTAACGACCTTAATATTATAGATTCTGACTATTTAAAAAACTTAAAATTGTAAGACTTTAATTAGTCTTCATTTTTACGTGCCTGACGTCTTTCTTCTCTAGCTGCTTGTCGTGCTTCTCTTTTTTCTTCTTTGGTTAATTGATCTGCACCATCAATAGCATCATCAAAATTAATTGTATCGTCAGTTCCACCTCTAAAAGCTTTAATCCAAGCATTCTTAAAAATACCACCAATAGTTGTCCAAACACCAGTTTCTACATTATTTAAATCTCCTTCAATTGGTATTTGGGTTGCTAATGTATCAGTTTTTTGATTTTTAAGGGCAAACTTAAAAAAGCCTACTAAACCTTCCCAAAGGGTTTCCAAAAACCCATCTTCTTTTCCTATTAATTTACTATCTGTCAATAGTGGTTTTATGTAACCTTTTAAGTATCCATCTGCAATAGCGACTTCACTAAACAGCTCTACTGTGCCACTTTCAAAATCAATTCCTGCATAATAATTTGTAAAATCATTTAATGCTGTAGCATTAGCTTTTTCAAGTGAAAATGCTAAATCCATATCAGGAATTTCTTTTATAATGTTTACATTTCCGTTTAATTGGACTTGTCCTCCTCCAAAGGATACTCCTGTTGCAGTAACTGGTGACGGTAGTATGCGCTCCTTCTCTATAACATTACGTAAATTATCTGCTGATAACTCTAGTTTACTTATGGATAAATCTACATTAGGCTCTGCAGATAATTGTACAAAAGCAACTTTACCATTATGTACTTGAAAATGATTAATCTTTAATGGCACCAAGTCTGTTAAAGCTTTAGTCCAATCTTCTACTTCTGGTAATCCATCTTTTGGTGTGGATTGCTGGTCTTCAAAAACATAAATAACCTCTGGATTACTCATAATAATTTCAGCAACTACTTTACCATCAAAAATAGACTTCCACTCTACTGAAATATCTGATTTTGGGAAATTTAAAAACGGAACTTGTGTATTGGCATCTACTTTATTTAAGTACAATCCGTTAATAACATAAGCACCTCTTATAAGTGAAATATCTATACTTTTTACCTCTCCATAATAACCTGGTATATCTGCTAAAACTTTGTTTACATAATTTTTCACATACGTTGGTAAGTACAGTCTTACTGCCAATAATATTAATAAAACTAGTAAAGGTAAAAGGTATCTTTTTTTCTTGTATGCTGGTTTTTTAGTTTTCAAATGTTTGGGAGTCTTATTGTTATTTTTTTAAATAAAATAAATGTAAGAATTATCGTTATAACAGCAATCTAATTAGTTTTAAATTAACATTAATAGACTTTGAAAAGCTATTTCAAATTGAAAAGGCAAAATTTAAAGACATGATATTTGTCATATACTACTTGATTAAAACCAACTAATTTTGAAGTATAAATAAAAAATATATGTGCGTCTCGTTAGTCAATAAATATAATGTTTCTGGTCCTAGATATACTAGCTATCCGACAGTTCCGTATTGGGATCCAGAAGCTTTTTCATTAAAACAATGGAAACAAAATTTAAAAAAAGCATTTGACCAAAGCAATAGCACTGAAGGTATTAGTTTATACATACACCTTCCTTTTTGCGAAAGTCTTTGTACGTTTTGTGGTTGTAACAAACGAATAACTAAACGTCACGATGTAGAAATACCATACATAAAAGCAATTATAAAAGAGTGGCAATTATATTGTGATTTATTGGTTGAAAAACCTGTAATAAAAGAGCTTCATCTTGGAGGTGGAACTCCAACTTTTTTTGCTTCAGAAAATTTAAAACTATTAATTAATAGTATAAAACATCATGCTATTCTTGCTGAAAATTATGAGTTTAGTTTTGAGGGTCATCCTAATAATACAACTAAAGATCATTTACAAACTTTATATAATCTAGGTTTTAATCGTGTTAGTTTTGGTGTACAAGATTATAATCCAGAAGTACAAAAAGCAATACATCGTGTTCAACCATTTGAAAATGTAAAACAAGTCACACAATTAGCACGTGAGATTGGTTATACATCCATTAGTCATGATATTATTTTTGGGTTACCTTTTCAAACAGAAGCCCATGTAAAAGAAACTATTACTAAAACTAAAGCACTACTACCAGATCGCATTGCATTTTATAGTTATGCACATGTCCCTTGGATTAAAGGCAATGGTCAGCGTGGTTTTAATGACAACGATTTACCTTCAGCTGAAAGCAAACAAAACCAATACCAATTAGGAAAACAATTATTAACAGAAGCTGGCTATCATGATATTGGTATGGATCATTTTGCTTTACCAACAGATGCACTTTATAAAGCTAGCCAATCCAAAACCATGCATCGCAATTTTATGGGTTACACTGCCTCTAAAACTAAAGTAATGATTGGTCTTGGAGTGTCTTCTATAAGTGATAGTTGGTATGCTTTTGCACAAAATGTAAAAAGTATTGAGTCTTATTACGACCTATTGGAAAACAACTGCATACCTGTATATAGAGGTCATATTTTAAATCAAGAAGACTTAATAATTAGACAACACATTTTAAATTTAATGTGTAATTTTGAAACAAATTGGATTGCTGAAGACTTAAATTTTAAAGACTTACCAGAAATTATTTATAAGTTAAAAGAAATGCAAGACGACGGTTTATTAATTTTTGAATCACAACAAATAATAATTACAGAAAAAGGGAAACCTTTTGTACGTAATATCTGTATGGCTTTTGATGTACTGTTGCAACGTAACAAACCAGAAACACAACTATTTTCAATGACAGTTTAGCTGTTAAAGTAATTATAAAAACTAATCATTGGACTTTAGATTTATTAAATTTAAGATATAATACAAAACCCAAAAAACAACTAAATATGAAAAAAATAATTGTACCAGTAGACTTTTCTGACCACTCAAATTTTGCATTAGAATCTGCTGCAATACTAGCCAAAAAATATAATGCAGAAATTTTAGCTTTACATATGTTAGAAATTTCTGAAACTATATTAACACAAGGTGAGTCTGAAATAGAATCTGAAACATTATTCTTATTAAAATTAGCCGAAAAACGTTTTAATGAATTTTTAGAACAAGATTTTTTGAAAGACGTTACAGTTACACCTATAGTAAAACACTTTAAAGTATTTAGCGAAGTTAACGAGGTTGCTAAAGAGCATAGTGCTGACTTAATTGTTATGGGATCTCATGGTTCAAGTGGTTTAAAAGAAATCTTTGTTGGTTCTAACACTGAAAAAGTTGTTAGAAATGCAGAAGTACCTGTTCTTGTAATAAAAAACAAACCAACCGCTTTAAGTTTTGATAACGTTGTATTTGCATCAGACTTTACAGAAAGTAGCATCAATCCATATTTAAAGGCTAGTCAATTATTTGACACATTAGGTTCAAACATGCACCTAGTATATATTAACACTCCTGGAGAAAACTTTAACAGTACTTCTGAAATGGAACAAATTGTCGTTAACTTTTTACAAAAAGCAGATGGTAATTTAGATAAATTATCAGAAGTAGATTTTATTTCAGATTATAGCGTTGAAAAAGGTGTGCTTAGTTATGCTAACGTTACTGGAGCGGACGCAATAGCTATTGCAACACATGGACGTACAGGATTTAGTCACTTTTTAAGTGGAAGCATCTCTGAGGATATTGCAAATCATGCAGCATTACCTGTTATCACATTTAGAATAGATTAAAAACCTATTACATATAAAACCCTAAGCCTCTTGCAATTAAATTGTAAGAGGCTTTTTTATTAAACCTAATATATATCATGTTTTTTAAGATATTAATCAATTAACTTTAAGTAGACCTTAAAATTGATAGTTATGAAACATATATTAATACCTACAGATTTTTCTAAAAATTCATGGAATGCTATTGCATATATATTACAATACTACAAGACTCAAGTCTGTAAATTTTATTTATTACATACACACCCTTTAAAGCCCTCAACAATTGAAAACATGCCTACGCTAACTTTAAAAAGCATCATTGAACAATCAAGTATTCAATTACAAGATTTTAAAGAACAAATTTTAAAAAACTACTCAAACAAACTACACAGTTTTGAAACGTTAAACGAGTTTTTAAGCTTACCAAAAGCCATTAAATCTTGCTTAAAAAAGTATCCTATTCATAAAATTATTATGGGTACAAAACAAACTTGTAAGCATAAACCAAATTTATTTGGAACGACTACCAAATATATAATGGATGCAATAACCAACAGTCCAATATTTATAATACCTGATAATTATAATCATCAACCTATAAAAGAAGTGTTATTTCCTACTGATTTAAATAGGTTTTATAGTGAAAATGAAATTAACTTAATCAAACAAATAACCATCGAGCATAATGCTACTTTAAGAGTTTTAAATATTAAGGGAAACAAATCTTTAAATAAAATTCAGAAGTATAATTTATCTGTCTTAAAACAAGGATTTAATAGTATTGAAACCCATTACCACTCTATTAATAATTACAATAAAAAAGAAACCATAATTAACGAGTGTATTGAAAAACTAAGTATAGATCTACTTATAATGGTAAACTATAAACACAACATTGTTAAACGAATAATACATGAACCTGTTATAAAAAAAATAGGAATTAAACCTCATATTCCGTTTTTAATAATTCCTGAAATAATGAAAATTAACACTAATCCTAAAACACCTATACATCATGAAAACACAACACACAACAACACAATGGTATAGTGCAGATCGTATGCACGAAATGACAAAAACATGGTTATCTGAATTACATTTTATTAAAGATGAACAACTTTTTTTAGAAGATTTAATATCAGATTACTCTCAAAAAATAAGCAACGATGACATTTATATTAAAGCACAAAATGCAGCAACTGCTTTACAACGTACTAAAAGAGGTAATCACAAATTAATTACAGACTTAACAACCCATGAAAATCAACTAAGTATAATGGTTGATGGTATTGACGAGCTTGACAAAGAACAACAATACAAAACAAATCATGTTGAATTTACTAAAACCATAAGTCAGTTTTTTTACGATTATAAAGCTGTGAAATTTGAAATTTTTAAATTAGTAAAAGACTTAATGAAAACTGATAAACAAGATCCTAAATTGTAAAAAACATGAGAAAATTAATTATAGTTTTACTTAGCTTAACTTTTTTAAATTGTGCATCTACTAAGTTAAAAGAACATTGGATTAGTCCCGAAGCCAATGACTATAGCTTAAACAAAGTTTTAGTTATAGGGCTTACAAAAGATACTGAAGTCAGAGAAAAATTTGAAAAAAAAATACAAACTCAATTAACTTTAAGAGGCTTAGAGGCTAATACAAGCTTAACTAAATTTGATACTGCTTTTTTAGAAAAAGAACGTACAGAAACTGAGTTAAAAGTCATAGAAAATCAACTTTTAACCGAAGGTTATGATGCTGTCATATTTACTAAAGTAGCTGCTATAAAAAACAAAATACAATACAAGAAAAATTTTCAAATGTTAAATCATAACAAGTTTAAGGATGATTATTTAATGTATCAAGATCAATATTTTAATCCTGATAATTATAAAGAATATCAAGTATACAATGCAGAAACATCAGTGTACTGTTTATGTCCAACTAAAGACAGAACCTTAGTTTGGAAAGGTTATATAGATATTATTGACCCTGAAAATAGCAGTAAAATTATAAATCAATACGCAAAATTATTACTTACAGTTTTAGAAGAAGACAAAATAATACCGACATTAAATTAAATTATTTAATCGTGTAATATAAAAAGTGGTACTACTGCAATCTTACTGTGTTTAGTAATTGGTGATCCAGAAAACAGGCGTTCTAAAAAGCTTGTTTTTTGGATTATAAACACTTCTAAATCTATAGTATTTGTTTGCACATATGTATCGATTACGTAATGCATTGGCACATTTGATATATTGTAATAATTGTAAAGACTATCTTGTAATAATTGCTTTAAAACTGCTTGATCATCAAAGGTTACATCTGTATTATCTTGATTGATGCGTAATACATGAAAATGCCCATTACCTTCACCTATTACATTTACAATATTTTTTAAACGTTGTGCTGTTAATTGGTCTTTTAAATCTAAAGGTAATAATACATTATTAGGTTTAATAAATTTAAAATCTTTAGGTATTATTAATGTAGGACAAATCACTTTTCTAATAACGTTTAGCGTATGACTACCAAAAACAACCTCATCTGCACCTGTTACACCATTAGTACCCATTACAATTAAATCTATATTTTTAGTGTCTACTAATTGATTGACTGCATCTGTAAACACATCATAATCCATGTGTGTTGTATATGTATGTTTTTTATTTTTAAATGAATTTTTAAGCCTTACGACTAAATCTTCTAAATCTTCTTTTGGTGATTTTACTATTGAAGCATATAAATTATCATTACCTGTAGTCATTAAATCTGCTGAAGTAAATGCAGAAGCTTTATGCACGTATACCAAATGAAAATTTATGGTTTGGTTGGCAAATAACTGTAATGCGTAGTGCATTGCATTTTTTGAACTATTGGAAAAATCGGTAAGTAATATTACTTTTTTCATTTAAATACAGAATTAAAAATTATTTAGCTTCCTCTAATTTACAATTAAATTATAAGTTTTTAGCTGCCTGGCAAAATTTCCGCGAAAGCGTTATTTTTTTAATGGCAATCTATTGCGCTACTAACCATTTCTACGACAGGCTTTGGCGATATATAAGGTATACCTAACCCTAAACCACGTAAAATAAATAATATTCCAATAACGACTATAAACACAGGAATGGCTTTTTGAATACGTTGTTTAACTTGTGCATTTAAAAATTTACCTAAGTAAATTGCTGTGGTCATCAAAGGTATGGTACCTAGACAAAAAAAAGACATGTACAGACCTCCTTGCCAAGCTGTACCTGTAGCTATGGCTCCAAAAACTGCCATATAAACTAATCCACAGGGTAAAAATCCGTTTAAAAAACCAATGGTTAAAAATGTGTCTGCTGTTTTCTTTTTTAAGGCTTGTCCCATTTGTTTTTTTACAAAACCTACTGCTTTATAAATAGGTTTTACTATAAAGTTTTGACCTATTTTTTTATATGGAAACACAATAACAACAATCATTAACACACCAATTATGATGGACAATTTTTGTTGTAATCCAAATATATACAAGCTTTTACCTATTAGCCCAAAAATTAAACCAATAATACTATAGGCTAATAAACGACCAATGTGATAAGCTATGATTTGTGATATTTTTTTAATTGAATTACTTCTGTCAACAGGCAACATAAAGGCTATTGGACCACACATACCAACGCAGTGAAAGCTTCCTAATAATCCAAATATGAATGCTGTTAATAACATTAGTATTGTATTTGATCTTTAAACATATAGTTATTATTGTTGTAAGACCAATCTATTTTAAGGTTCCAACGACCATCTAACAAACGATTGTCAGGTATGAGCAAAGTGTGGTTAGACAACAAAATTGTGGTATTGAAGTCTAATTGCTTATTAGATGGTCTGTATAGGAACACTTGTCCTTTTATTGTTTTATAATCCAACTCTTTAGGGAAGTGTATTTGCATACCTTCTGGTGTTTTTTCCCAAGTTAATTTAGATGCTAAAGTTTTAGCATTTTTTTCTTTATTAATATCGTTTTGATATTCTAACTCTTGTTTATAATAATTATCATTTACCAAGTCATGATCTAGACTTTTGTCTGTATTCATGGCTATTACAAAGTACATGATAAAGCTTATAAATAATATAAATGCTATTACGACTGCTGTTCCCCAATTTAATTTCATAATACTGTGTTTTAATTATAGCTTCTTGGTCCTAAAAAGTTAACTGTTGTGGTTTCTATTAATTTCTGTCCACTATAAACTTGTATAGTTAATTTGGTTTTATCTCCTTTTAAATCGTTTTCATTTAACTCTATAAACAACGTTCCTTCTGCTAATCCTTGCTCAGGAACCACAAAACTATGGTCGGCAGACACCAATTTGATAGTACCTTGATAGTCTTGCAATTTGAAGCTAACATTTTCAATTTGTTGTGTTGTTTTATTAACCAATTTATAGGTAAACACGTTACTTATAATGTTATTCTCTTTATGCTCGTATAATTGACCAGGCAATCTAAGTACTCTTGCTTCTACATCATTACGTAATTGAAGCATTGCAAATAAAACGCCTGTTAATATGACTAAAACTACGATATATGCTTTAAGACGTGTTGTGAGTTTAAAAGGTTCTTTTTTCTCTATATTGTCCTCGCTAGCATAACGGATTAGCCCTTTAGGCAACCCAACTTTATCCATAATTGTATCACACTCGTCAATACAAGCTGTACAATTAACGCATTCTAATTGAGTCCCATTTCTAATATCTATACCAGTTGGACAAACATTAACACATTGCATACAATCTATACAATCTCCATGTCCTAAAGCTGCTCTGTCTTCGTTTTTACGGAATTTTTTTCGACCGTTTTCTCCTTCTCCTCTTTTATGGTCATAAGCTACTATTATAGATTTGTTATCTAAAAGTACACCTTGTAAACGTCCATAAGGACAAGCTATAATACAGACTTGCTCTCTAAACCATGAAAACACAAAGTAGAATAATCCAGTAAATATTAATAAAGGAAATAATGTAGATAAGTGCTTAAAAGGACCTTCTGTTACATAATTTAATAATTTATCACTACCAATTAAATACGCTAAAAACACATTAGCTATTAAAAATGAAATAATTACAAAAATAGTATGTTTTAAAAGGCGTTTTCTTATTTTTTGTGGTGTCCATTTAGAGCGTTTAAGCTTCATTTGTGCACCTCTGTCTCCATCTATCCAATATTCTATACGTCTAAATACCATTTCTAGAAATATAGTTTGAGGACAAATCCATCCACAAAATATACGACCAAAAGCAACTGTAAATAAGGTTATAAAAACAACACCAATAATCATTGAGATGACAAACAAGTGAAAATCTTGAGGCCAAAACGGAAATCCAAAAATATTAAAACGACGCTCTAATACATTGAATAGCAAAAACTGATTACCATTAATTTTAATAAATGGAGCTGCAAATAAAAAGGCTAATAAAACATAACTTACAATTTTCCTGTAGTCGTAAAACTTACCACTTGGTTTTTTAGGAAAAATCCAAGCGCGTTTACCGTCTTCATTAATTGTTGCAATCGAGTCTCTAAAACTCTCGTTATCTGGAGCTTCCATTTGTTTTTATTTAATTATTCATTGAAACAGAGTCTTCTATTTCTAAATCTTCAGTAGTTTCAATTGTTTCAGTTGTTGTTGTTGTATCCTCTGTACCTTCTGGTTGCCAAATGTCTCCTTCTGGATCTTTAGGACTTGCAGGCGTTGTACCTTGTAAAGACAATACATAACTTGCTACTTGAGCCATTTCGACTGGTTTTAAACCTTCTTTTTTCCAAGAGATCATTCCTTTTCCAGATCGACCTCCTTCAGATATTGTTCTAAACACACTTTTAATGTCTCCTCCTAATATCCAATATTTATCTGTTAGATTTGGTCCAATTCCTCCTCCTCCATCAGCCATGTGACATGCCACACAGTTAGCTCCAAATATTTTCTTACCATTTGATAAATCTGCAGCATCTGTTAGTAAAACAACCGAGTTTACATCAACTAAGTTTTTGGCAGTCTTTTTATAAGCTTCAATTTCAATTTTAGCTTGAGCATACTCATTATCTAATTCTTCATACTGAGTATCTGAGCTTCCTGTAACATGAAAATTGAATAAATAAATTGCAGCAAAAACCATTGAAGCATACCAAGAATATAGCCACCAAGGTGGTAAATTATTATCTAACTCCTTTATTCCGTCATAATTATGATCTAAAATAATTTCGTGTTCTTCCTCAATAGGTGTTTCATCTCCTTTAAGTTTAGCATACAATACTTTAAGTTTTTTAAACTGTGGTACTTTTGAAGCATTTGCTATGTAACGTGCTTTACCTGCTTCGTCTAAACTTTGAAACAAAACACTTTCAATAGCTCCAACAATACCTTCAATTGCTATTAATACAAATAGTATTAATAATAAAAACAGCATTATTATTGGGTACTCTAAAAAAGCAGGCTTATCACCAGAGTCAACAAAATACTCTACCATTCCGAAGATGATAAAAAACACTACAGGAACTCTGATGTATGATGGGAATAAATTTTTCATATTTCGGTTTCGTTTTGGTTATCTAATTCTAATGGAATATTACTTACTTTAGTGATGTAGTCTTTTTTGGCAGTAATAACCCACCAAAAAAGTACTACAAAAAAGCCAAAGAATATAAGTAATGAAAGGATTGGATATATCTCTACACCAGTAATACTTTCTAAATGATTTTTTACAAATTTTAACATGATAGTTTAGTTTTGTACTGTTGTTTCTTCTTCTGTTTGTTCTACTTTAATATCTGTTCCCAGACGTTGCAGATAAGCTATTACAGCAACAATCTCTCTGTTTCTCATTTCTACAAAATCATCTCCACCTTTTTTCTTACTAGCTTCATAAGACTTTGCAAAATCAGGATCTGTGTATAGGTTTTTCTCTATTTGTGTTCCTTGTGCTAACATTTCTGCTTTAGCATTAGCAATATCTTCTTCTGTATATGGTACACCTAACGACACCATAACTCTCATTTTATCTTCAATTTGAGATTTATCAAGTTCATCTTCAATTAACCATTTATAAGATGGCATAATCGATCCTGAAGACGTACTTTGTGGATCATACATGTGGTTAAAGTGCCAGTTATCTGAGTACTTTCCTCCTACACGATGTAAATCTGGTCCAGTACGTTTACTTCCCCATAAAAATGGATGATCATAGACAAACTCTCCTGCTTTACTGTACTCGCCATAACGCTCTACCTCACTTCTAAAAGGACGTACCATTTGCGAGTGACACCCAACACAACCTTCACGTATATAAATATCACGACCTTCTAATTCTAAAGGCGAATAAGGTTGAACACTACTAATTGTTGGAATATTAGACTTAACCATTATAGTTGGTACAATTTGCACTACACCACCAATTAAAATAGCTATAGTTGCTCCAACTGTTAATCTAATTGGTTTACGTTCTAACCAAGTGTGCCATCCTTCTCCAGCGACACGTTTTTTAGACACACGTTGTAATGCAGCAGCTTCTGCTAGCTCATCTTCAACAGTGCTTCCTTTTCTTATAGTTTGAATAACGTTAAATACTAAAATTAGCATTCCTGTTAAATACAACGTTCCTCCAATAGCACGCATCCAATACATTGGTATAATTTCAGACACAGTTTCTAAAAAGTTACCGTAAACTAAAGTTCCATCAGGATTAAACTGCTTCCACATACTAGCTTGAGTAAATCCAGCAACATACATTGGTAAAGCATACATGATAATACCTAAAGTACCAATCCAAAAATGTAGATTAGCCAATGCTAAAGAGTATAATTTAGTTTTAAATAATTTTGGTACTAGATAATAAATCATACCAAAAGTTAAAAACCCATTCCATGCTAATGCACCAACGTGTACGTGTGCAATAATCCAATCTGTAAAGTGTGCAATTGCATTTACATTTTTAAGCGATAACATTGGTCCTTCAAAGGTTGCCATACCATAACCAGTAATAGCTACTACCATAAATTTAAGTACAGGATCAACACGTACTTTATCCCAAGCACCACGAAGTGTTAATAATCCATTTATCATTCCTCCCCAAGATGGCATTAGTAGCATTACTGAAAATGCAACTCCTAAATTCTGAGCCCATTCTGGTAAAGCTGTATATAATAAATGGTGTGGTCCAGCCCAAATGTATATAAATATTAAAGACCAAAAGTGTACAATAGATAATCTGTAAGAGTAAACAGGTCTGTTTGCTGCTTTAGGCACAAAGTAGTACATTAATCCTAAAAATGGAGTCGTTAAGAAAAACGCAACCGCATTATGACCATACCACCATTGTACTAAGGCATCTTGTACACCTGCGTAAACCGAGTAACTTTTCATTCCTGTAAAACTTACAGGCATCTCTAAACTATTAAAAATATGTAAAACTGCAACTGTTACAAATGTTGCTATGTAAAACCAAATCGCAACATATAAATGACGTTGACGACGTTTTAGCATTGTACCAATTAAATTAGCTCCAAAAGCTACCCAAATTAAAGCAATAGCAATATCAAAAGGCCATTCAAGTTCTGCATATTCTTTTGAAGTAGAATAACCTAAAGGTAATGTAATAGCAGCACCAACAATAATTAACTGCCAACCCCAAAAATTAATATTACTTAATAAATCGCTGTACATTCTAGCCTTAAGTAAACGTTGCGTCGAGTAATACACTCCTGCAAAAATAGCATTACCAACAAATGCAAAAATTACTGCATTAGTGTGTAACGGTCTTAAACGACCAAAGCTTAGCCATGAAATCCCATCAGTCATGTTTGGGAATAAAAACATGAACGCTAAAATAAGCCCTACAAGCATACCTACAACTCCCCAGAGCATAGTAGCATAAAGAAACTTTTTAACGATCTTGTTATCGTAATAAAATTGCTGCATTTCCATAATTAATTGTGATTAGTCTTTTTATTGTTTTTTGTTAGTGTGTGTTTGCTTTTAACCAATTCGTCATCAAAAAGCATACGTACAGATGGTGTATACCCATCATCAAATTGTCCATTTTTAACAGCCAGAATAAACGCTGCAAAAAAGCCTATTGCCACTATGACACTGACCGTAAGTAAAATATAAATAACACTCATACCTATTAAGAAGTTATGTTACAAAAGTAAATTAGAAGGGCTTTTTAAAAGATGACATTTATCATGTTTAAGCAGATTTATCAAAAAAAATTAAGATTATTTTAAGATTGTTTTTCGCTTTCGCGGAAATACAGCCATAAGTCATTTTTTAATACCGAAACTTATGCCTTAACTCTAAACGTTTCTTCTACTAATGGAGACTGTTTTTCTACTTTAAAACCTACTGCAATCGTCGTCCAATCCAATTTGTAGCTAATGTTGTAAACACTACAATACTGATAGAACTTAAAGGCATTAAAATAGCAGCTATAACAGGAGCTAATTGACCAGTAACCGCAAAATATAATCCCACAACATTGTAACAAAAAGACAATACAAAGCTCCATTTTATAATTTTTATAGCACTTTTAGAAGCCTTTATATATTGATCTAACTGATTAAACTTACTTGCATCTAAAATGGCATCACAAGCAGGCGAAAACACATTAACATTTTCGGATATTGCTATACCAACATTACTTTGTGCCAAAGCTCCAGCATCGTTTAAACCGTCTCCAACCATTAACACTTTAGCTCCTTCAGATTGATGGTATTTAATATACTCTAGCTTATCATCTGGTTTTTGATTAAAAAGTAACTTTGTTTTTGCTGGAAGTAGTTTTTTCAAGTTTTCTAATTCGCCTTCATTATCTCCCGAAAGAATCACTAAATCATAATGCTTTTTTAAAGTATTAAACAACTTTGATAAGCCTTTACGATAACTGTTATAAAAAGTAAATTTACCTTTATAACTATCATTAGTACTAATATGTACAGCTGTATTTAGTACAGCTGTTTCGGTTTTAAAACCTACAAATTTAGCAGACCCTATTTTAATGTGGTTAGTATTATGAGTCGCTTCAATACCTTGTCCTAAGTGTTCTTCAAAACTATCTAAAGTAACAATAGCATTTTCCTTTAAAATATCATATAAACTTCTACTTAAAGGATGATTTGATCCTCTTAAAGTATTTTTAAGTAATGTTTCTTCCGTTTGGTTTAATGGTAAACCTTCATATTGTGCATCACTTTTTTTGTTAGAAGTTATAGTTCCTGTTTTATCAAAAATTAATGTATCAACATGTGCTAATTGCTCTAAAACTGATGCATTTTTTAAGTAGAATTTTTTCTTTCCTAAAATTCGTAATAAATTCCCAAAAGTAAAAGGTGCAGATAAAGCAATTGCACAAGGACATGCAATAATTAAAACCGCTGTAAATACATTTAAAGCTTTACTACTATCTAAAAATAACCATACTATTGTAGCAATAAATGCAATACTTAAAACTGCTATTGTAAAACGTTTACTAATAGCATTAGTTAACGTTGTAAATCCATCCTCTTTGTTTTTATTAAATACATCATTACTCCATAATTGCGTTAAATAACTTTGTTCAACAGACTTAATAGCTTCCATTTCAATAACTCCTGAGGTTTGCTTACCACCAGCAAATAACTTATCTCCAGATTGTTTTTTTACAGCTTCAGACTCTCCCGTTACAAAGCTATAATCTATTTTAGCGTTTCCGTTAATTAAAATACCATCAACAGGTATCAACTCTTGATTTCTTATTAAAAGTCGATCTCCTTTTTGGATATCATATACCTGAACAGGTGTTTCTAAACCATTGGTTATTTTAGTAATTGCAATAGGAAAATAGGACTTGTAGTCACGCTCAAAGGATAAAAAAGAATAGGTTTTTTGCTGAAAAAACTTTCCTAATAATAAAAAGAAAACCAATCCTGTTAAACTATCAAAAAAACCAGAACCAAGGTCTAAAGCTATTTCGGCAGTACTTCTTATAAATAAAACAACTATACCAAGAGCTATAGGAATATCAATGTTTAATATTTTAGTTTTTATTGCTTTGTAAGCTGATACAAAATAATCCTGTGCAGCATAAAACACTACAGGTAATGAAAACGCAAACATTACCCATCTAAAAACATGTTTGTATTGTTCTAACCAAAACTCGTTAACCTCAAAATACTCCGGAAACGACAAAAACATAACATTCCCAAAAGCAAATCCTGCGACACCTAGTTTGTAAATTAAACTTCGGTTAACGTTTTCTTGACCTGTTTTATAATCGTCTAAACTAATATATGGCTCATAACCAACTGAGCTTAATAGAAGGACCAATTGTTTAAGCGAAAATGCTTCGGTATTGTAAGACACTCTTACTGTTTTTTTTCCAAAATTAACTTGCGATAAAGTTATGGCTGTATTTAATTTATTGAGGTTTTCTAAAATCCAAATACAAGAACTACAATGTATATGCGGAATATAAAGTGTTACAATCTGAGTTTTATCATCTGAAAACTCGACTAACTTTTCAATAATTTTTTCTTGAGATAAAAAATCGTATTTACCTTCAATTTCTTTTGGAATAGCGCCTGGAGAAGACTGTAGGTCATAATAACACGTTAAATCGCTTTCTGACAAAATCTCATAAACTGTTTTACAACCTTGACAACAAAAGGGTTTATCTTCTAAAATAATAGTGGTTTCTGTACAATTATCTCCACAATGATAACATACTTTATAATCCATAATTTGCTCTTTTTACCTGTAACAAAGGTTACATTTTAAGCGCTTTTATTATATGATATTTGTCATGTTAGATATTACAAACTTTTGGTAAACTTCCAACAAATTAAGGTATGAGTAAATGTGAACAATGTATTGTTAGGCAATTTAATAGTTTAAAGGCCTTGACTAAAGAAGAATTAATGCGAGTCTCTGCATGTAAAATAACAAAATTCATAAAAAAAGGAGATGTTATTTTTGATGAAGGTGATATTTTAAATGGTATTTATTGCGTGAGAGAAGGCGTTTGTAAAATGACTAAATTAAGCAAAAATGGTAAGGATCAAGTTGTAAAATTAGTAATTAAAGGAGGTATGATGGGACAACGCACTTTAGTTAGTGGTCAGTCTTCTAATTTAAAAGCTGTGGCAATTAACGATATGCAAGTCTGTTTTATACCTAAACAAGAAATCTTACATGATTTACATACTAATGTTGATTTTAGTATGGACGTATTAAAAAGAATGGCTTTAGATTTAAAGAATGCAGATAATAGTATTGTAGATATGGCACAAAAATCTGTAAAACAACGTTTAGCTGAAACTTTAATATATGTCAATAATAAATTTGGAATAGATAACAATGGGTATTTATCCTTAACACTATCTAGAGATGACTATGCAAGTATTGTTGGTACTGCTACCGAAAGTGCAATTAGAATTTTATCTCAGTTTAAAAAGGAAGGTTTAATAAGTACTAAAGGGAAACAAATAAAAATTGAAAATTTAGAGGCTTTAAAACATATTGAATAACATCCTCAAAGCAAAAAAGGATGTAATATAATATTACATCCTCTTCTATTTATAGTTCTTAGGGTAGGACTATTTTGGGCTAGATACCTTTATATAATCTATTACAAACTCTTCAGGAAAAACAGAATCATCCACTTCTGGACCACCAAAATTCCCGCCAATAGCTAAGTTTAAAATTAGATAAAAAGGTTTATCAAAAGGCCATGTTTGATCATTTTTAATTTCAGGAGAAAACGTATACACTAAAACATCATCTACATAAAATGTAATAGCATCTTTTGTCCATTTAGTTTTATAGTTATGAAACCCTTCTTCAATATTTTCTATTTTAGAAATTTTGGTATTTATAGACTGACCATGGCTGTCTGGTGTGTGTAATGTAGTATGAATTTGATTAGGCATTTTACCTACGTATTCTAAAATATCAATCTCACCACAAGCAGGCCAAGTATTGGTGTCAATATCACTACCTAACATCCAAAATGCTGGCCACAAACCTTTACCTAAAGCTAATTTTGCTCTAACCTCTACTGTACCATATTGGAATTGGATTTTATCTTTAGTCGTAATTTTACCAGAATAATATCCAGTAGAATCTTTAGTTGCTGTTATAAAAAGCTTACCATCCTTTACTTGTACGCTTTGTTTGGTATAAATTTGTCTTTCGTTATTTCCCCATCCACATAAATTAGGACATCCATCTCCAAGATCATAATTCCAATGATCCAAATTTAATTGTTCGCCTTCAAATTGCTCTGTAAAACTAAAACCTTCGGTTGTAACAATCTCTTTTTTAACCTCTTTACAAGACCAAAATAGAAGTACAATTAATAAAATTTTTAAAAATTTCATTATAGCTTAAATTTAGAAGTTAAATCCGCATAAGAATCACCACCAACAAAGACTTCAAAATCACCTTCTTCTACTAAATATTGTCCTTGATTATCAAAAAAACCAAGCTCTGCTTCAGTTAAGGTTAACTGTACAGTTTTAGTTTCATTTGGTTTTAATTCTAATAATTCAAAGCCTTTAAGCTCTCTGACAGGACGTGTAATACTTGCAAAATTATCTTTAACGTATAATTGAACAACTTCTTTACCTTTAACATCACCAGTATTGGTTACATCAACACTGATAGTTACTTTTTTATCTTTACCATAAGTATTAGATACTTTTAAATTAGCATAGTCAAAGGTTGTGTAACTTAATCCATAACCAAACGGATATAATGGTGTGTTCGCTACATCTTGGTAATGAGACCAGAACACAATATCTTTTGCTGGTAAGGTTGGACGACCTGTGTTTTTATAATTGTAATAAATTGGTACTTGACCTACATGTCTTGGAAATGTCATTGGCAATTTACCACTAGGGTTATAATCACCATACAACACTTGGGCTATAGCATTACCGCTTTGAGTACCTAATTGCCAAGCCTCAACAATTGCAGGAATGTTTTTATCTGCCCAATTAATAGCTAAAGGTCTTCCATTATTTAAAACTAGTACAATGTTTTTATTGACTTTATAAATAGCTTCTAAAAGCTCTTGCTGGACACCTGGTAAACCTAAATCTGTTCGACTTCTACCTTCTCCACTTTGAAAACCATGTTCTCCTAAAACCATCACAACAACATCAGCTTGTTTTGCTGTTTGAATAGCTTTATCAAATCCCGAAGTATCTGTAGTATTAATTTTTACTTCAAACGCAAACTCATTTTTACCAATAGATACGTCAGCTCCTTTAGCATAAGTAACTGTATTGCCAGTATATTTATTTAAACCTTCTAAAACAGACACAGCAGTTTCGTCTTTTGCTGCTATACGCCAGCTACCCAAAGGACTGGTCTTATCTGCAGCCAAGTCACCAATTAAAGCAATTTTTTGTCCTTCCTTTTTTAGTGGTAAAAGTTTATTTTCATTTTTTAGTAATACTATAGACTTTTTAGCCATATCTAAAACCGCATCATGAATAGTCTGACTCCCTATAACTTCCTTTTCTCTACTTTCATCCAAATATTTATAAGGATCTTCAAAAAGGCCTAACTCAAATTTTACGCGTAAAATACGACGTGCAGCGTCATCAATAAGTTTAGGATCTACTTTGCCTTCATTTACTAAATTAGCTAATTCTTCAACATATAAATAAGATTCCATATCCATATCAGAACCAGCATTAACAGCAAGTTCTGCTGCATGCTTACCATCTTTAGCGTAACCATGAGCAATCATTTCTGTTATTGATCCCCAATCTGAAACAACAAAACCATCAAATTCCCATTGTTTTTTTAAAATATCACGTTGTAAATATTTATCTCCAGTTGCAGGAATCCCGTTAAGTTCGTTAAACGAGTTCATAAACGTCCTTACACCAGCGTCTTTAGCTGCTTTAAAAGGCGGGAAAATTATATTGTTTAAAGTTGAAGTACCTACATCTGCAGTATTGTAATCACGACCAGCTTCTGCAAAACCATAAGCCGCAAAATGTTTTGCACAAGCAGCTATTGAATAATGTGTTGACAAATCATCACTTTGAAACCCTTTAACTCTGGCAACTGCGATTTTTGACCCTAGATAAGTATCCTCTCCAGCACCTTCCATTACACGTCCCCAGCGTGCGTCTCTTGAAACATCAATCATTGGTGCAAATGTCCAGTTTATTCCAGCTGCAGAGGCTTCTTTAGCAGCTACTTCTGCTGATTTTTTGATAGCTTCTAAGTCCCAACTTGCAGACTCTGCTAATGGTATTGGACTTAAGGTTTCATAACCATGAATAACATCAAAGCCAATAATTAAAGGAATACCTAAACGCGTTTCTTCAACTGCTATTTTTTGAACTGCTTTAACATCTTTAACTCCTCTAACATTAAGCATTGATCCTACATAACCTTTACGTAAATGCTCATATTTTTTTGCTTGATCACCATTTTCAGGAACTGGTCCAGTAACGTCCCAAAATCCGTTATACTGATTCATTTGACCTATTTTTTCTTCAAGGGTCATTTTAGACAGTAATTCTGAAACTTTATCTTCAATATCTGAAGCCTGTTGTGATGTATTAGCATCTTTTATAGCTAAGTCTTTCCCATTGTTTTCTTTACAAGAAAAAATGAGAAGACCTGCTATGACTAAAATAATATATTTATTAAATTTCATAATTATTGATAAAGTCTTATATAATCAATTTCCATTGAATCTTCTGTAAATGCAGGATCAACATCTCCTCCTAGGCTTCCTCCCATTGCTACATTTAAAATGAAGAAGAAATTATCGTTAAAAGGTAATGCGTCTGAGTTAATGACTGTATGAAACACCTCATTATCAACTGCTATTTTTATTACATCTGGTGTCCATTCTACAGTATAATTATGGAATTCTGATGTAGATGTTGGCACTGTAGTAGATCCACCATTTGCATTACCACCTGACATACCTGGATAATGTAAAGTACCTAAAGTTGTGTTTTTATCTTGACCTGTTTGTTCCATAATATCAATCTCTCCAGAATTTGGCCATCCAACAGTTTCAAAATTAGATCCTAACATCCATATTGCAGGCCAAGTTCCTTGTGCTACTGGTAATTTAGCTCTAACCTCTACTCTACCATAGGTGAACTGAAATAAATTTTGAGATTTAATTCTAGTTGAAGTATAAGAACCATTTTCAGCTTTAGCTGTAATTTTTAAATTACCACCTTCTACAATAACATTCTCTGAGCTGTTAGTATAAGTTTGTAACTCATTGTTTCCCCAACCATTATCTCCTGTTCCTAAATCATAGGTCCAATTTGCTGAATTTGGGGCTCCATCTACATCAAATTCATCTGACCAAGCTAAAGTATTATATATAGTTTGAAGTTCGTTTGAAGCACCTTCTTCTTCTGAAGTTATTATAAACCACCAATCAAATTCACTATTTCCGTCAGTAGTTCTTATAGTTAACTCATTAGGAATGTCACGCGAAAAAATCTCATATCTATGATTACCACCTGTATAATATCCAATAAAACCTAAATTAGATATATTAATGGTTTCAATTCCTCCTGGAGCTGTGATTACCCATGTTTCAGAATAATCTTGGTAAGGATAATTTTCAATGTCTGCTCCATTTGGTGTTTCACTGTGTGGACCTAACTCATTAACTAATGGATCACGTCCAAAAATAGTTCCTGAAGTATCAGTAGTAGGATCATCATTGGTACTATTAACAATGTGGGTAAATGTACCATCTTCGTTAAAAATAAAACGATCGTCATACATTCCAGTTGCCGATTTTTCTCCTGGAGCTGCTCCATACCATTCTGCTGCTACGGTTCCGCCAACAGGACCTAAACCAAAGTGTCCATTTTTTTCAGATTTAATCCTCCAAGTTTTAGAACCATCACCAACTAAAGCATCTAATAAATCTGCAGGAGGAGAATAAGTTGCTAAAACTTCTACTTCAATAGTACTTGTTGTAGATACACCAGCTGTACCATAAGCGACTACAGCTACAGTGTATGTGTTAACTCCTAAATCTGAAAATGTAAATGAAGTTGAACCTGAAGGTGCATTCAATTGACTTGTTCCAAAATTATACTTATAACTTAAAGCATTATCTGCTGTTGCATTAAAATGTACCAGTCCACTACCATCTCCATTAGGGTTAGAGGCATCTTGACCAACAATTGTTGCCGTAACAACAAGGTTACTTGGCGCTACTATCTCTCCAAAGGTTTGATCTTCTTCTTGACAAGCAAAAATAAGCGTCAACATTAAGACTAGTAGACTAAAATTATATGTTATTCTTTTTTTCATTGTAACTCTATTTTAGTTTGTTAACATTATATCATCAAAGTAATATGCATCATCATTACCATTAGCTCCAAAATTTGGAAAAATAACAATAGTATCATACGACTCTGAAGCACTAAATCCAGCTCCTGTTGTTAAATCGAAAGTAAGCTCTTCCCAACCATTTGTTACAGTTGATACAGCATCTACTTCGACTACAATAGTTGGATTTCCATTTGCATCTGGAGTTGAAGATGAGTCTTCTAATTTAAATCTGAAAGTTGCACCTGCTGTTGAAGACCAAACTTTCATTTTAACAGTTGTTCCGTTTGAGAAATCCACTGCTCCATCTAAATCCATTGATGCACCTGCCCAAACTTGCGCTCCAGCAGTTTTAATTAATTCTAAAACATTTGCACTAGTATTTATTCCTGATGCATCTGGATTAGTAGTGACAGCAGCTGGAATTGGTCCAAATCCTGCGTCACCAAATCCAGTCCAAGTGTAAGTTAAATTTGAGTTTTCAAAATTAACTGGTATTTGATTATTGTTTATTGTATTAGTTAACTGGATATCATCAAAGTAAAAGATTTCTCCATTTCCTCCAGTATTAAAGTTTGGAAAAATCACAACTCTGTCATAAGACGCAGTTGTAGTAAATCCTGCCCATGTTGTCAAATCAAAAGCTAAAACCTCCCAAGCATTTGTTACAGTTGAAACTGCATCTACCTCTACAACAACTGTTGGATTACCGTTAGCATCTGGAGTAGAGTTTGAATCTTCCATTTTAAATCTAATGGTAGATCCAGCTACTGGAGACCAAACTTTCATGTACATAGTTGTTCCGTTAGTAAAGTCTACTGCTCCGTCTAAATCCATTGATGCACCTGCCCAAACTTGCGCTCCAGCAGTTTTTTCGATTTGTACAACATTTGCACTTGTATTAATACCTGAAGCATCAGGATTTGATACTACTGATGCAGGGATTGATCCAAAACTAGCATCACCAAAACCTGTCCATTCATAAACTAAACTAGAAGATTCAAAATCCACTGGTAAACTTGGTAATGTAGAAACCGCTGGTTCTTTATAGAAATAAATATTATCTAAAAATAAAGTTCCTGAACCTACAAATTTAAACTGATGTAAATCATTTATACTTAAACCTTGATCTGTAAAATCTGACAACGGAATATCAAAACTATTCCACTGGTTTGATTCTAATGATTTAGTAACCTGTTGCTCTCCTGAAGCAACACTTATAGGATAAATTTCTACTTGGGTTGCATCAGGAGTCCATATATCAATGTGTAACATTTCCATTGTAGACGCGTCTACTTCTTCTCCGTATTGAATACCTTGATAATTTAAATTACCATATTTAATAGCTAAATCACCAGCGACATCAACCTCTTCATATGTTGTTTGTTGTCCCCAATTTGGATAAAAATCTGTTCCTGCAATGTTTGCATAAGCACCTGAATAAATTGAAATAACATCTTCAGGTTGTCTAGCAGGAGCAGTTGGTGCTGCTACTAAAGGTGCTAAAATTTCTGTGACTTCAAAATCTTCTGTGTATGATATGGTTTCAATTGCACCACTACTTGCTGTGACTGTTATTGTGTAAACTCCTGCAGCATCGTATACAAAAGACGTTGTTTCACCAATAGTATTAGTAATAACTGTACCTGCAACATCACCAAAATCTACATCATAAGATATTGCGAAATCTGCAGTAGCTATTACATTAACTTGTCTAGATACTCCTAAATCATTCTCGATTGTTACTAATAGGTTTTCAGGAGCTTGAAAAGACACCACAATTGTTTGAGCTACTGTAGTTGTTTTTCCGTTAATACCAGAAGCAACAATAACTATTTCGTAGGTACCTTCTGCATAAGTATGTTGTGTACTTTCTCCAGGATTTAATTCGCCTGAATCTGTTCCAGAATCATCACCATAATTAACTCTATATTTAGCTACATTTTCTCCTGTAGGTGTAATTGTAACAACACCTGAATTATCTTGAGTAATTGTTACTACAGCTGTAACATTAGTTGGTGCTGGCAATGCACTAACATCTGGTAAATCGTCATCTTTTTCACAACCAATAAAGGCTGTTATAATTAAGAATAAACTTAGAATGTATTTGAAATTTTTCATATTCTATTTTGTTTTTAATTTATATACTTTTAATAACCAGGGTTTTGAGCCCAACGATTACCTGTTAGTTCTATTTCGATTTGAGGAATTGGAAATAATTCGTTTTTTCCTGTTACAAAACCATCAATTTCTGAAGCAGCACGACCTGTTCTTACTAAATCAAAAAAGTGATGTCCTTCTCCAACTAATTCTACACGACGCTCATGATAAATAGCTTGTGTTAATGTACTTCCTGTTGAAGTTATATTATGATCCATATCTCCAAAAGCACGTTGTCTTACTAAGTTAAGATAATTTTGGGCTCTATCGTCTGCAATAGACCCTCTGTTTAAAGCTTCAGCAGCCATTAATAAAACATCTGCATAACGAATAGCTCTATAGTTATTAGGATTAGTCAAGTTTTGATCTCCAATATTAGAATCTCCTTGACGTGCAATATATTTTCTATTATAATATCCTGTGTGCTCATATCCAGTACTATAAGTTGCGCCTGTTGATGCTGCCCAAGCTTCTATATCTAATATTGCTGTATCAATTCTTGGGTCATCACTTTCAAACTGATCTACGACCTCTTGAGTTGGAACATTGAAACTAAAACCAGAATCAAAATCTGGTCCATCGTAATTACGAATCCCGTTAAAACCTACAGCGACATTACCCTCACTGCATTGTAAACAAACAAAACCTGCACCTTCTAAATCTGAATATTGTACTTCAAAAACAGATTCGATATTATTTTCATTATCATTTTCAAAAATGGTTGCATAATCTGATACTAAGTCGAAAGGTCCTGAATTAATTAGGTCTTCTAATACTAAAGCTGCATCACCAAATTTTTCTTGATATAAATAGACTTTACCCAATAGTGCTTGTGCTGCACCTTTGGTTATACGTCCTATTTGAGATTGCACATAAGGTAAATTATCTGAAGCATACATTAAATCTAACTCGATTTGAGTATATACTTGTTCTTTTGGAGTTCTATCCACATCAAATTGATCTCCGAACAAGAAACGTTGATCTACAATTAATGGCACATCACCAAACCATTTTACTAATTCAAAATAATAATACGCTCTTAAAAATCTAGCCTGAGCTAATACGTTTTCTTTACCTGAAAAATCAGTTTTATTTTGAAACTCTAAAATGAAATTTGCACGATTAACACCAGCAAACATCCAACCCCAAATTGACCTTAGTTGTTCGTTATTGGGAGTATGAATCATATCATCAATTTGTTGAAAACCTGGCACATCAGTTGCGTTTTCTCCTCCTGCCAAAGTATTATCTGAAGCAATCTCGCCTAACAAAACATTTAAATAAGTGGACTGTAATAAGTCATAAGCACCAATTAAAGCATTTTGGTAATCTTGTTCTGAATTAAAATAATTTTCTGAACTTTCATTTTGTGATTCGACATCAACAAAATCGTCACTACAAGACACAGTCATCATAACTGTAGCTATAAATAGTATTGTATATTTTATATTTTTCATGTCTTAAAATTTTACGTTTGTTCCAATTAAAAATGTTCTTGGATTTGGATAAAACCCATAATCTATACCTCCTCCAATTGGTGCTCCATTAGAAGTCGTTGGATCGAAACCACTATATTTAGTCAGTGTAAAAACATTACTAACAGACACATATAATCTGATGTTATCTAACCCTATACTATCCATTTTATTTTTATCGAATGTATATCCCAATTGCATATTTTGAGCTCTTAAAAATGACCCATCTTCTACAAAGTAATCAGAGAAAACATTATTAGAAGTTGCACTATTTGTTACTCTAGGATCACTATTAGTACTTCCTGGACCTGTCCATCTATCTAAAATATATGATGTTAAATTTGTTTTGGAACTATTACGGTCATAATTCCTTACTATATCATTACCTATTGATGCAAAGAAGTAAGATTGGAAATCAAAGTTTTTATAATCAAACGTAATATTTAATCCCATAGTTACATCTGGAATTGGATCTCCAATAAATGTTCTATCACTATCGTCTATAACACCATCTTCATTAACATCTACAAAACGTAAATCTCCAGCTTCTGCATTAGCACCTAATGCTAATTGAGAAGGATGTGCATCAACCTCTTCTTGTGATTGGAATACTCCATCAGTCTGTAATCCATAAAATACACCTATTGGTTGCCCTTCTTGCATTCTTGAAGGCGGTAATTGTCCAATACCGAAACTTCCACCAGTTACATAACCAATACTGTTTTCTACTTGTAGAACTTCATTTTTAAGAGTTGCAAAATTATAACTAATATTAAATTTAAAATCATCGGATAATTGCTCTTTATAACTAATCTGAAATTCTAATCCGCTGTTTTGAACTGTTCCTGCATTTACAATTGGATTACCTGAACCTGGAGCTGCAACACCTAAAATAGCAGAACTTTCTACTTGAAGTAATAGGTTTTCGGTTTTGCGATTAAAATAATCTGCAGAAATATCAATTTTATTATTAAATAGTCTAGTTTCAAATCCAATATCAAATGCTTTTTGTTCTTCCCATTTAACTTCTGGGTTTGAAATACGACCTATAGCATTACCTAAAGCTAATTGATCTTCAAAAACATATACTCCTTCTCCATCTAACAGAGATTCAAATGCAAATGCTGAGATTCTGTCATTACCCAAAATACCATAAGAGCTTCTAAATTTTAAAAAGTTGACTGTATTATTTTCTGATAAAAAATCTTCATCTGATACAACCCAACCAACAGATCCAGAAGGAAAAATACCAAACTTATTTTCAGGCCCAAATGCAGTAGAACCATCACGTCTTACTACTGCTGAAAACAGATACTTCCCTTTATAATTGTATTGTAATCTACCAAAATAGGATAATAATCTAGAATCATAAAAACGGTTACTAATTTGTGAATAAGGATCAGTAATTGTGGTAGCATCATTAATATCTGCATCACTAAAAACAGTATTAATTGGCATACCGTCTCCAATTGCTAAATAATAATCTCCTGTTGTTTTAAAAACTGAAGTACCTAGTGTGGCTTTTATATTATGTGCATCATCATTAAGGGATGTTTCATAATTAATGAAAGCATCAAATGTATAATCTCTAAAAAAAGAAATCCCCTCAGTAAATTGAACATTATTAGTATTGTCAAATACAGAACCATTACCATATTCTACTAAAGGATTCAATCCTCTTGTTCTTAACTCAGAATAGTTCCATTGGTAATTTGTTTCGGCTGAAAAACCATTCAAAAATTTATAATTTAAGCCAAATACACCACTAATCTTATCTACTTTAGTCCTATTATAAGTGTTTTCTATTTGTTTTAATGGATTAACAACTTCTATTGGATAACCCACTGACGAAGTATATTCTCCATTTTCGTCTCTAGGAGTATCAGTCGGAGCAAAGTTAACAGCATTAAATAAAACCGAACCTAAACCACCTTCTGACAATGCTTTTCTAATTGTACCTGTATAAATTAAGTTGGCTTTAAAGTTTAAATCTTCAATAATTTCTAAACCGTAATTAGCACGAGTCGTATATCTTGTAAAATTAGCTTTACTTCCTCCAATTATTCCGTCTTGAGTTAATAATGACGCTCCAAATGAATAAGTAGATTTTTCAGTACCACCACTAGCTGTTAATGCATTACTAAAAATTGGTGCTGTTTGAAAAATTTCATCTTGCCAATCTGTACCTCTATTTAAACCATAAACATCTGAGAATATTAAGTCGTCTCCACTTGCAGTTGCAGCTTCATTTTTAATTAAAGCATATTCTGTCGCATTTAATAAAGGTATTTTTCTAGTTGTTTGTTGAAAACCAACGTAAGAGTCATAACTAAATGTCATACTTTTATTTTTGCGACCTGTTTTAGTTGTAATTAAAATCACACCATTTGCTGCTCTAACACCATATATACCTGCTGTAGCATCTTTTAAAACAGTATAACTCTCAATATCATTTGGGTTTATTACACTTAAATCTTCAATGACGTTACCATCCACTAATATTAAAGGTTTATTATCACCATTAGTAGAAATACCTCTAATCCTAATATCTGAAGAACTTCCTGGAGCACCAGATTGAGATGTTATATTAACACCTGCAACTTGACCTTGTAATGCTTGCTCTATACGTGTAGGTTTTAAGGCTTCAATAGTTTCACTTGATACAGTAGCAACAGCACCTGTTACTTCTTTACGTTTTTGAGTACCATAACCAATTACGACAACTTCTTCTAAAGCTTCAATATCTTCAGTTAATTGTACATTTAAATTGTTACCGTTTGTAATTACAACTTCTTTTGTTTTGTATCCTACATAAGAGAATACTAAAGTTGCATTTTTTTGAACATTATTAATACTATAGTTTCCGTCAAAATCTGAGGTCACACCATTGGAGGTGTTTTTTACTATAATGTTAACGGTAGGAATGGGAAAACCATCCTGAAGACCAGTAACATTTCCGGATATTGTATACTCTTGTGCTGAAACAAATAGAGTAAATAATATTAGTAGAAATGAGAAAATAGTTTTTTTCATATGATAAAGTTTTTGTGCTTTTACCAAAATTATTGAGATATAATGATAATTTGATAAAATTAACCGCTACAAAAAACATACATGATAAAAAAAAATCACAATAAAACTTGTTAATCTTATATTTATAAAGCGTTAACGTTTATTTAACGCCACTTTATTAACACTACTAAAACGTTGTAAATCAAGGTTTGTATGGGTTATGTATGGGTAAAATAACCAAATGTATGGTGTTTAAATACTAAGAATATAGTCTGTTAGATTAACATTATGCTCTAAATTCATTTTTTTACGCAAACGATATCGCTTAACTTCTACACTTCTTGGAGAAATGTTAAGCAGCGGAGCAATCTCTTTAGAAGATAAGTTTAATCTAAGATATGCACACAATCTTAAATCGTTTGGAGTTAGTGTTGCATGCTTAGATTTAACCTTTTTTAGAAAATCTTTATCTGCGTTATTAAAAGCCTCCTCAAATAAATTCCAATCGTCTTTATTGTTAATATTTTTATCAATAATTCTAATAACTGATTTTAAATTAGAATCGCTTACCTTCTCATTAAGTTCAGATTTAATAGTATTTAAAAATTCATTCTTTTTAATCAAACTCATTGTAGAAATTGCTAATTCTCGATTTTTATTTTCAATTTCTTGTCTAAGTTTTTCGTTATTTAAAGCCATTAACTGTTGTTTTGTCTCAAAATCTTTAAGTTCTAACTCACGTTTTGCTTTAATTACTAATTTTTGTTTTTGTTTTTTGTAATACTGTTTATAAAGGTAATTGATTAACATAACGATTAACACTCCAAATAACACATACACTACAATCATTAAATTTGATATATACCAAGGCTTTTGGATTGTAAATTTAAAAGAAGCTTGATTTGGCACTACTTGCTCTCCTACTCTGGCTCTAACTTTAAAATTATACTCTCCATAGGATAAGTTTTTATATAAGACATTTGGCTGTGTAGTCCAATCGCTCCAAGAATCATATAACCCTTCTAATTTATGGGAATATTCTGCTTCTAAATACTTATCAAACTCAGCTATACTGTAGCCAATCTCTAGGTTATTCTCTTTATTATTTAGAATAACGTCTTGGTTTAAGTTTATTAAGTTTTTAGTGTTCCCCAGAGGTGATTTATTAATAGCATTTATAGAAACATGGTAATCTTTTGCGAAAATTTGAGTAACATCAATTAGAATATAACCTTTTGAAGTTCCAAATAGAAAAGTGTCAGGTTTTATACTAAATATACTTTCATAGCCAGAAATACCCTCTCTTAAAGCGCTAGGCAAAGGTATAAATGATACTTTAGGAATCTTACTTAATTTACCTGGACTAATATAGTTAATGCCTTTTTGAGTAATAATCCATAATGAATTAGTTGCTTGGTCTGTTATTAATTTACCTGATGAATATCCTTGGACATCATACAAACTAGTTAATAGCGAGTCTTTAATAAAATTAGTATCAGTTGCTGATTTTTTATAAATTCCCTGATCCGAAGCATAGTATAAAATCCCATTGTACTCTACTAACGAAGAGAACAAACCTTTTTCTAAATTTTTGACCTTTGAAACTTTTAAAACCTTTTGTAAATCAGCATCAACTTCTAATTTAAAAACACCTTTATACTCATGACTAACAAAAATTTGATTAGTCTTTGGCATTACAAAAAATCTGGATGAGTTATCAAAACCTTCAATTTTATTTCTTAATTGCCAGGTACCTTCTTTATTCTCTAAAACATTTAATCCATTATAATTACCCTGAAGCAATAAATTAGATTTGCCTTTAATTGTTTTTAAGTCCCAAGTTCCATCTATACTTGCAATTTTTTCAGCTTGATCCTTTTTTACTAAAAAAGTACCCGAATTATGGCCACAAAATAATTGGTTATTAATAATTTTTAAAACCCAAACTTGTCCTTTAGTGTTATCAACTGGAGAAAATTTAGTTTGATTTTCTTTTTTATAAAATAATCCTTGATTTGTGCCTAGATATAAGATATCATCATAAACAATTGAAGCGTAAACTGCACCTAAAGCTCCTTCGTCATCATTAAATATATTGAAAGGAGAATTGCTATTGATAAAATTAATACCATTATCTAAACCCAACCATAAATTATCATCCAAATCTTGAAATAATGATAATACGGTATTATTACCTAAACCATTGACCTGATTGATGTGTTGCTTTATAACTCCATCAGAATTAACTTTAATTAAACCATTACTAATGGTACCCAATAGCAAACTATTATCCTTAGTTTTAATACTGCTATAGATAGAATACTTTAATAATTTTTGATTTAATTTTTGAGACCAAACTGAAATTACATTACTACTAACTTTATAAATTCCATTATTTTGGGTTACAACCATCAAGTTATTATCCAAAAGGTATAAACCAGAAATCACTTTTTGATTAAAAAAAGTACTACCACCAACAACAGTGGGTTCACCATTTTCTAACTTTAAAATTCCTTTTGCTCTATCCTGATAATAAATAGTATTATTAACTTTAAACATCTTAATAATACCAGCGTCTGAGGACAATATTTTAAACGTTTTAGTTTTTAAATTATAAACGTAAATCCTATTTAAAGACTGAAATAGTAACCAATTATCTAGATTGGTGATTTTCCAAAACTGCTCATCTTCTAATAACTTATCTTTTATTTTATCCGAAAGTGAAGTATAACTTAATGCGCCTTTAGGAGTTTTTGACCAAAAACCAAATTGCATATAACTACCTGTATAAATCTTATCTTTAAAAACCTTTACAGATCTTAATATAGTTTTATTAGACGAAGGATACAAGGTCCATTCTGCACCATTAAACTCTAAAAGTCCTTTTGAGTTTGCTACATAAATATGTTTATCATCACTTTGTGAAAGTGCCCAATTTTGATTTTCGGCTTTGTAATGTTTGGGAGAAAAATATTGTATAGGTGGTAAGTTTTGAGATATTAAATTATCACAAAAAAAACATAAACCTATAAATATCAAGGTTTTAATTACTGTTTTAAAAGATAGAATTTTCAATTTAAGCATATAGCAATATACAACATTGTATGGTTAAATTATAAAGAGAAATCAAACTATACAAGCAATATTGCTATAAACCTAATTGACTAAAAATCAGTGAAATTGGAAATAATATTTTACAGATATTTTTTTAATATTTTTTTTAACACAATAATATCTTCAGTCTTGTTACGAACTAGTCTGTTTTTATTATTCGTTTCAAATAAAGAATAATCAATTACAGATAAATTGATAGCTTTTTTTGCTAACATGTCTTTTCTCCTCTTATTATACTTTTCAATCTGTACACCTCTAGTCACACCACTTGCTGTTAATGCTTCAAGTTTTACTTGTTGTGCTTCTGTTTTATTTTTATTATCTGCAAATTCTATAACCAAGTTTAAATCTTCATAAAATGCTGCTAAGGGTAGTAAAGTCCTTGTTTTTCCTTTTTTGTGTAAGTCTCCAAATAACCATGAAAAAGTATGCTTACGTGAGGCTTTTTGTTTTAAAATTTCATCACAAAGGTTTATAATATAAAACTCATCTGTGTTTTCTCTTATGGCTTTAGCTTTTTCTTTTTTAGACACAGTACTTATAGCTGTATTCTCAGGAAATTTAGCTCCTTCTTTTAGAAAATACCAGTAAATTGCTTTATCCGTTCGCTCTACATGTAGTAACGGTATTGTGTCTAAAGCATTTTTTTGATCTAAATCACGTAAAACTTTTCGAAGTGGTAATCCTTTTTTTTGATCCTTTGCAAATACTCCTACCTTAACTAATTCAGGCATAATTTGTTTTACTGGTATCCAATCGGTATTTGAATTATTATCAAAGTAGGCCTGTACTACTTTATTTATTTGTGCAATTTTATCTTCTGCTTTAAGACTTCTTTCCATATTTATAGTTTACTTTTTCTATTTGCATTAACTACAAATAAAACGCTGCAAGATAAGCCAATAATTATTAGCTTATTACTCTATCAAAAAAAAAACTGATTACTTCTATTTAAGTAATCAGGCTTTTAAACTTATGATAATTTTAATATCTAATTATTTCTGCTGTAAAACTGAACATCTCTTTGTAGGTCTTTAACACTTTCAAAGCACTCTTCAAGTTTTAATTCATATTCATCAATTTTTTGCTCTGTTTCTCTAACTTTAATTAATCTATTTTGAGCTTTTTGAAGCTTCATAAATGTACTAACTATGTTTTCATAAAGATCATAATTTTGAGTAGAATCTTTTTTAGGAATCGAATTCTGAAGTTCTGATAATCTTTTTCCAATTTCTGCATTATCAAAAGAGACTGTAGCTCCAGGAGCTGTTAAAGAATCTATTATTACCGAAACTTCTTCCATTTTATTAGCAAAACTGGCCTGAAATTTAAGTTCTTCTTTAACCAAAGAGGCTTGTTCTTTTAAAACTTCATTTTCTTTATTAGAAATTTGAAAATTAAAATATACAGCACCAACTATTGTACCTACGGTTACTAAAAAAATTAAAAGGAATTTTAAAAAGCTATTTCTTCTTTCTTTACTATTTTTTGGTTTCATTATTTATATGGACATAATTATGGTTGATTAATCTAATAAAAAGCTTCTTCTACTTTTAACTTCTGTATTATCTACAACTTCTTCTTTTACAAATATATTAGAATCTGATTTTTTTCCAATATAATCTAACTCATTTAATTTTTTATACAAGGATAACATTAATCTAGTAAATGCAGAAGTTTTATATAATGATTCGTTAATATTAGTATGAACATAGTCTAGTTCTATCATTTCTATTAAAACGTTTTCAAATGCACCTTGATTTAAATCACACCAATCGGTTAAGTAATTTAAAAGTTCTTCTTTACCTGTTCCTACATAGACGTCTAAGGCACTTTTAATAACTCTAGATAAACTTACTAATTTTGTTAACATGGCTACTGGAGCTTCATATTTATCTTTCAGTCTAAATTCTGGTATTATTGCATTTAGATATTCGCCTGTTTTTTGAGCTAAATGCAAAACCATATGCGCAAGGTCATTAGTTTGCTTTTTTTGATATATTTTTTGAACAATATGCATTGAAAAATGCTCCATTTGATTCAGAAAAGCACCAATCTCAGAATATGTAAATTTTAAATCAGGATGACTTTGAATTGATCGACATGGTGGTATAAAATCTTCTACTAATGTAGGTGTCTCTCCTACCATTTCAACCTTACCAATGGTAATATGATATAATCCCATTTCGTTGTCAGATGATTCATTTTTTGGAATGATATCTATTTTATAATCTGATAACACAAAAGGATGACGTGGTGGATCTTCTTGCGGATCTGCGTCTCCAACAGGAATTTTATTAAACGGATTAACATATAATACTATAAACCATTCTTGATCATTAGTATCAAGATCGTATTGATGTTTAAGTATTTGACCAGACTGCTCTAATAGTGTTTTTGTATGTTCTGTTATATTAATTTCAAAACCACCTAATGTTATAGCTCTACATGTATTTACTTCAACATGAATTGTTGATTGGCCATCCATTGACATTACTAAATCAATAGAGTTTTGAGCCAAACTACTTGACGGTAACAAACCAAAATTTACTGGTGTAACATTATTAGCATTACTATTATGCAAGGCACTCATCATGGCATTTTCCATACCAATAAAATGATTTTTATTAATCTTCATGCCATCAACCCAATTGATTTTATGATGTGTGTGTTCTGCTTTCATTTTATATTATATTATTTGGGAAAAACTTTATTAAAAAATGGTTCTTTTATATATTAAAGATACATTTTCAATACAATTGGTCCCTTTTTGCTTATCTAACTCTAGAGATTTAATTTTAATGTTTTTGTTTGCTATTTTTTGACATAAAACAGAAAATGACATTGTACTTTTATTTACTACTACTGTTTTGTTTATATCACCACAGAAATACATCTTAAAATCTAAAGCTGTTTTGGTTCCGTTAGAGACCTGAATTAACATTCTAGAAAAGTTTTTATCTGTAATATTAGGTGCAGTCATTGGCTTAACATCTTCTGGTTTATCGTCATCATCTCCTGATTTATAACCAATTGGATAATCCTTTACATTCCAATTTTTTATTGGTTTAACACTTGGTAATTCTTGATCCAAAATAGAAACGCCTTTTTCTGGTTCTAATACTTTAATTTTCTTTTTAGAAATATAATCATACTCATTATTTACAACAAGCTTGATAGTATACAAACCTGGCTCTTTATAAACATAACTTGCTATTTTGTTATTATCATCTACATTTGGACTTTCTCCAAAACGCCATTCCCATGCGCTAGCGTTTTCTGTTTCATCATTTAACACTAGTTTTTCTCCTGCTCTAATAGATTCTGGCAAGTTAAAAACAGGAAATTTTGTAGAATCAACAATTTTAATAGCTTCATTTATCTGGACTGTTTGTATAGCAGTACATTTACCATTTACTATAAGTTGTACATCATAGCTACCTGGTTTTTCAAAATAATGTGCAGGATTTTTTTGAAACGAAGAGGTATTATCTCCAAAATCCCATTGCCATTTTTCAGCATCAATTGTTTTATCATTAAATATAATGGCTTCTTTTACTGTAAAATTTTGAGCCTCGGTTTCAAAAACTACAATATTACATCCTGATTGATTATTGTAATGATAGCCTAATACTGAGGCTGAAATTAAAAATACAAAAATGAATAAATATTTTACCATTTTATCCATGTGATAATGTGTAATATTTTTTTCTGACATGATTATAGTTTTTAAGATATTTTGATTTTGTAAGGAAAAACACTTACCGAATGATTTTCCAAAAATAACAATAAATTACTATTTAAAGCCTCCCATTCTTCTACATTTGTATTGTTTTCTGGATTAGCTAAAAGTTCAATTTCGATACAATTTACTAATCCTTTATTTAATGCTATATCTTTTGTATAACTTTTTTTAATTTTTACATCAACAATTTTATCATTATATATCTCATAACATAACGCCTTAACATCTTCTTTAGTTACAATTCTGTCTCTAGATAATAAAGAGCGTCTGTAGGCATTTAAGCGCTCTTCCATAGTAAGATGATCTTTACCACCAAAGGTTGGAGACAACAACTTACTACTTTTTTGTTTTATACCTATTCCTTTATATATTTCAAGCTCACTACCGGTTTTTATATTATTGGCTTGTGCACCATTTGTTGTCCAGTATTCCACTATTAAAGACTCTTTAGGTTTTATTGGTTTAAGACTTAAGTATGTGGTTTCTGAAACATCATTTGTTATTTCTGACACCTTTTTTTCTAAGCGCGCTATTAGTTGATTTAGTTCCTTAAGGTTAGCTTGTAAAAAATCGTTATTAAACATAGAGAAAGACGCACTTTCATCTTTTAATAACTCTAAAAGATAAACAACATACTCTTTAGCTTTTCTGTAACCTAATTTACCTACATTTTCTGTTCTTGTAATGTAAGTTCCTTTTTCTTCGTAAGAATTGTCTTTACTTTGTGGCTTATATTCTTTTCCACTAGTATTGGATATACTATTAACATCTAAAAACAAATCATCTGTTTTAATTGGTACAATACTAATAAACTCTTTTAGTCTGTATGAAAAATTATTAATTTCTCTATTTAAAACAGGAAATGCATTTACAGTCACAAATATATTAGACAATGTAGCGTTAGAAATGACTCTAGGAAATACAATTTTAATCCACTTAACATTATCTGCAATTTTTACTTTGTTTTCAGATATTACATGTTCTAATTCTTCAAATTTTGAGTCGCTAAATGTTGGATTTTGCTTATTAGGCTGAATCTTAACAAAATGTTTATCGTAAAATTTACAAGCCTGTTGTACAATGTTGTTGGTTTTATTAGGTGCATCTTCAAAAATAGCATCTAAATCCAGTGCTGCACTTTTTTGATTAGTTATAAAACCTGATTCTGTATTAATTTTTTTACCATCCACGTACCATTCGGCAAATTTTAAATGGTGATAAAATAATGCTTTGTCATCTAAATCTAATAATTCAAAATAAAAAGAAACATCATTTAAGTCTAAAACTTCTAAATCGCTAGACAAACCTATATATAATGTAGAGTTTGGTAAGCTGTTTCTAGATCCAGAGTCATGCAAAACTAGGTCGTCATTTTTACCTTCAATTTGTTTTATGGTTTTGCCTGCAGCTATATAATCTATCTTTGCATCAATCAAAGTAGACTCTGATACTGGCGTAAAGTATAAATTTTTAAAATTTTGGGTTGTCTTTTTTTGTGTCACCTTTTTTTTGTAATAAAATAAGGTTTCAGGCATAACTATTGCTTTAGCATCAATTGGATGACTTGTCATAACTGCATGAGCCGGTTTTGGACCATAAATGGTTTCTGGCGTCATTAACTGGATTATTTTTTCTGTAATCCTAGTTTGAGACTCGTTTATTTCTCCGCTAATTTTTTCAATTTCACTAGCGCAAGCACTTATTAACAAAGCCACTAATGGGTCAAAGGACATCTCTATCTCATTAGCAGGAACACCCCAAAGTGTTGCTGCCTTTTTAAGCATCCTATTTTTAATCTGTTCTTTGGTATTATTCATTTACTGTTTAATATGATAATGGTCCGATAAAAAAGTGTTCGATATAAGAAAAATCTTCATCAATTTTTTTAATTTTCCCTTTAACATTAATATCTACTCTTTTTTTAATCCTATTACTTTGTTCGTTTAGATTTAATTCTTCTTGTTTAATCCTTACTGAAACCCTTACATGAGTTAATCTTTTTTCATGAATTTTTAACGAGTCTATTAAAGACTCTTCAATTAAAGACTTTAATTTGTTGGTGCTTTTTAAATTATCAAAATCTATATTCCAAATAGAGCATCCATAACTATCATCAAAAGTACACTCTCCAAAGTAGGATGTTGCTATTAAATGAATATTATTAGCTATGGAATCTGACAATCCACAGGTTTGATGAATTCTGCTTTTAATAAGCGATTCGGCGTTTATCGGTAATTTATAGTAATTGTTGTTCATTAAATATTGTTACAGTACTAAGATAAGTGTATCATTCAAATAAAAAAGCTGAAATTAAATATAATTTTATTACTTTTAAAATTAAATTCATTTCATACTTATTTTAATGTATTTTGTCGATATATGAAGTCTACGATATTTTTTTTATCTACTTTTATAAATCAAATTTTTCAATAATAAAATAACCAAAAAAAATAATACTTAGTTAAATGAAAAAACTACTTTTAACTCCACTTTTAATCTTATTGTGTTTAGTAAGTAATGCTCAAGAAACATTTTTTGAAGGCGTTGTTTTTGACGAGCAATTATCGACTCCTATAGAAGGCGCTATCGTAACGATTAAAGATACCGAATACACTGAAGCTACAGATGCTGAAGGTAAATTTATCTTCACCAACAGACTACCAGAAGGTCAGTATGCTATAATCATTGAAAAGAAGGAATTTGAACATGAAATCTTTTTAATTGATGTCAAAGGGTCTAAAAAAATTGAAGCTAAAGAAGTAAAACTGGAACCTACAAAAAAAGAACTTTATAATCGTAAAGTGGCTGCAAGAGAAGCTAAAAAACTACAGAAAATTGCAGAAAAAGAAGAAGCCGAACGAATTGCATCAATAGAGAAAGAATTACGTAAAAAAGATAAAGCTTATTCTAAAGAACTTAAAAAATTAGAAAAACTTCATAGTAAAGGAAAAACAGGAAAAGATGAACCTGTTGTTGACTATAAAGAGCCAGAACCTGAACCAGCTATAGGAACTGATACTTTTGAGATTACAGAAGTACAAAAAAAATATGCAGAAATTTTGAATGTTGACCCATTAGATCTAACAAATGTGGAATTATACAACCTAATTGAAGAATGGGATAATGTAACTTACAAATATGCTGGAGTTACAAAAAAAGGGATCGACTGCTCCTCTTTTACACAATTAATTGCCTCTAAAATTTACGATGTAAGAATTGAAAGAACTGCCAGAGAACAATATGAATCAGACTTTATAGACGAGTTTAAACAAAAAGAAGCGCTTTTTGAAGGAGACCTAATCTTTTTTACAGGTGTTGGTAAAGATAATGACGCTTTAAACCATGTTGGATTATACCTTTATAATGGTATGTTTGTTCATTCTACAAGTAATTTGGATGCTAACGGAAAAAACGGTGTTCAAATAAGTAACTTAAATGATAAATACTGGAAAACAAAATTTGTTGCAGCAGGACGCTTATTACCAGAAAACTAAGTCCTTATTACAATGAATACGTCCCAAATAAAAGATATTTTTAGTGAATTATTATCTGTGTATCAAAACTTAAAAACTGAAGTTTTAATTGCAGAAGTACAAGAGCGTACAGACCTAAAGTCTGAACACATTATTGTCAATAATAAAAGTACTTTTCAAAGACCATACAGACGTGATTTACTAAATATAGATGTATCCAAGCTTGAAGACAACTTATTAAGCATGGATATATCTAGAAGTGGTCTTTATGATTATTTACCAGAAGGTTTTTTTCATACTCAAAAAAACAATCGATCAAACTCGTTTTCATCAAACAGAATTAAAACAAAAAAAGAAGAAGCAGATGCAAGATCTTTCTTCTCTCCTATTGAAAACGAATTTTTTGAACAAAGATTAAATATTGAAAAAAACGAACGCATACTATTAAACAACTTTTATAGTTTAAAAGATGATTACTTAATAGACTTCTGGAACCTTAATCAAGATATGCCAAAAGCATATTTACTAAAACTTGTCAAACTACTACCACATTGCTTTAAAATAGCTGGTAACCTAGAATTAACAAGATTAAGTTTAGAAAAAATACTTAAAACAGACGTCACGTTTCAAAAAAAACACGAAAACAACAGTTTTAAATCTAATCATAAAAATACAGACCTAAAACTAGGTATAAATGCTGTTTTAGATAATATTGATAACCCTATATCATACTTAAATTTAGAGGTTACTATTTGGTTAAAAGATAAAAACGAAATAGATAGTTACATTTCAAACAAGGGAATTTCAAATTTTTTAAAGGTATTTTACAGTTATTTTTTACCTTTAGAGCTGGATGTAACTACAAAATATCAAGTTAAAGGTCCTTCAGTATTTTCATTGGACAACAATAACAGTTCCTCTTTAGGGATTTCAACAACATTATAATAAAGAAAAAAAATGGGTTCTCTTTCAAGTTTATTAAACGGTAACGCTTTTAAAATTAGCATTTTGCTATTTTTAGTAGGCTCTATAATAATGATGCTATTTACCAAAATAAGAAAAACATTTTCAAAACAAAAAAAACAATCTATACTATATGCCATATTTATATTAATTACTTTTGGTTTAGTGGGATTTATTAGTTCTAGTAAAATTTTAAACGACACAGCTGTAAATAGTTTTATAGGGATGCAAATTGTATTTCTAATTTTAGGTTTATTACACCTATATATATTAAGAAAATTTTTTCCAGCTCTATCTGAAGATAAATCTGATTACTTTTCAGAATTTTTATTTACTATAGCTATTACACTAATTGGGTTATTTGCTTTTTTAAATGTCGTAACAAATTTTAGAGAAGGTATTAACTACACCTTTCTAGCTGCATCAATACCATTTATTTTCCCTTTTATGGTATATAAATTATATGAATTTTCATTGCTAATACCTGTTCCTGAATACAAAAACTGGTTTTACCCATTAGAAGTTGATGTAAAAGAACCTACAAAAAAAGAACTTCAAAACCCACTAGTTATAAGTTTTGAATTTAAGAAAAATGAAAACTTACCTGACATAACTAACTTCAGGGTTAAAGCTCCAGAAAATATGGAGTTTGGTAAATTATTTTATTTCTTTATTAATGATTACAATGAAAGACATCCTGAAAGCCAAATAGATTACTTAGATCAAAACACTAAAGAACCAAATGGTTGGATTTTTTACAAAAAACCGACTTGGATATCCTCTTTAAGACATATTAACTTCTCAAAAACAGTATTAAATAACGACATAAAAGAAGATTATGTCATTGTATGTCAACGTACTAATGTTAACTAAAAGTTACCCAACTACAGTTTAACTAATAAAAAGGTATTTTATCGAAAAAAAGCTATCTTGTTCATTTGCATTAATAGCTTTACAGTATGCCACTAATGGCTTTTAAACTTTTTTATTAATTAAATACTTATTATTATGGCTTTTAAAGCAAAACTTAAAGTAGGAGGACAAGAGTACAACGTATTAAATTCATCTTACGAATTACACCAAGAAACTGATGCAACAGGAAGACCATCTTCTATCACTAGAGGTGGAAAAATTAAATTAACTGTTGAGTCTACTGCAGATACAAGTCTTTCTGACTGGATGTTCAACAACTTTGAGCGTAGAGACGGATCTATCGTATTCTTAAAAAGAGATAGCGAGTCTACTTCTAAAGAATTAAAGTTTACAGAAGGATACATGGTTAAGTATTTAGAAAACTTTGACTCTACTGGTAAAAATCCAATGTCAGAATCTTTTGTAATATCTGCTAAAGGTATTGGTATAGGTAATGGAGAACACACTAATGACTGGGTATAATAACTCACATTATTAATATTTTATCAATTTAAAGGGAGTTGCGTATGCACTCCCTTTATTTCTTTATTCTCATTTTTTAAACCTATTAATTCATTATGTCATTTTTAGCAAAACTTAATATTGATGATAACGAAATGAATGTATTAGAATGCTCCTTTGGTTTTCACCAAGGCGCTGATACAACAGGTCGACCATCTCAAAAACCTCGTGGAGGACAAATAACTATCTTGATCGAATCTACTAATAAAACAGACTTTTTAGAGTGGATGATCTCTCATAACATGACCAAAAATGGTGATATTATCTTTTACAAGAGAGATAATATGTCCAGCCTTAAAACCATAACATTTAATGAGGCGTATTGCCTAGATTATATGGAAGATTTTGATGCTGTTAGTGCACAACCCTTAAAAACAAGAGTTATAATTTCTGCTAAAGAAATTAGTGTAAAAGGAACAACCTATACAAATAATTGGCCAGCAAAAATGTAATAGCAAGATTATTTTGAAATATTAGTTAAAGCTAATTAAATCCATTATCTAATAATAATTAGTGCGGTTAAGGTCTATCTATGTCTATACTTAAACAAGAAAAAAAGCATTAACCCATTTAATAACAAAATATTAAGTACAAATAAATCAATTGTAAAATAATCTAAAAACATAAAAATCACGTAATACAGTAAAGGACGTTTATTAATCAATAAACTTAAGTTTAAACAACCAACTAAGACTATGGCATTACAAAACACAACAACAATATATGTCGCAGGAACAGAAATTACTGCATTTAAATCACTACAACTACATCAAAGTATAGATACTCATCACAGACTAGAGCTTGTCTGTCGCATGGATGTTTTAGAAAATTTAACTCAAGCACTCGGTGAATCTAGTAAGAATTACTTAGGAGAAACCATAACAATTCAAACATCAGCTTTGGGGTCTTTTAGTGGTTATGAAGCCTTAGAATTTAAAGGGATTGTCTCACAAATAACCACTATTAAAGGTCACGAAGCTAGTTCTGGTGACGAAGTTGTCATTACAGCATTAAGTCCAACTTTTATAGCAGACGATGGTCCACATTATGCCTCTTATAACGATTTATCATTGGCAGAAATATTAGACCGTACCTTTAGCGACTATGATAGATCTAAATTAGAAGTACAAATACAACCCAATAATAGTGCTACCCTACACTACTCTGTTCAAAACGGTGAAAGTGCATACAGTTATGCTAGTCGTCTAGCAGCGCAATATGGTGAATGGTTTTATTATAATGGTTCTAAATTAATCTTTGGAGCACCAGAAGAGGAAGAATTAACGTTGACTTATGGTTTTGATCTTAAAGAATACAATCTAAACCTTACACCACAGTCGTATAATTATAAATTTTATGCTAACGACTACTTACTAAACGATGTGCACGAAAAAGACGCTAAAGACATTAGTTCTGGCGCCAGCGGATATAGTGGTTTTGTCTCTAGTAAATCAGATAGCATCTATACTAAAGAAACCAAAGTATGGCACAACTTATATAATGATCCGCAAGCAAAACAAAGATTAGACTCCAGCATAGAATTACAGAAAAAAGCTATCGAAATGCAACAGGTAAAACTGAATGGTATTAGCGATAATCCTGGTGTAAAATTAGGAAATATTGTAACTATTGAAGGCGCAAATTATAGAGTAGTAAACATCACGCATAGTAACACAGAAAATGGCGATTATGAAAACCGTTTTGAAGCAGTAACTGCAGATTTTGATGCTTATCCTAACACCAACATTAATGCCTTCCCTAAAAGTGACACACAAACCGCTATAGTGATGGAAAATGCAGATCCTGATGGTTTGGGTAGAATACGTGTACAAATGCCTTGGCAAAAAATAACAGGAGAAATGACACCTTGGATACGTATTGTAACCCCTCATGCAGGTGGAGAAAAAGGCTTTCATTTTATTCCAGAAATGGGTGAAGAAGTCTTAATAGGCTTTGAAGGCGGTAATGCAGAGCACCCGTATATGTTAGGTAGTTTATACAATGGTGGAGGAAAAGCAAGTGCTTTTCAAAGCAATTCAAACGCTATAAAAGCATTACAAACTAGAAGCGGTAATAAAGTAGTAATGAATGATGATGATGGCAGTATTACTATCGCAGATCCATCCGGTAATGTCATAGTCATGCAAGGTAATGGCGAAATTGTAATACAAGCCCCAAACAAACTAACTTTTGCCTCCAAGGATATTAATATAATGGCGGGTAATAGTATTAATATTATAGCTAAGCCAAATGAAGAAGGTGGTGGTGTCGGAACAATGAGCATATATGCACAAAGAGATCTAGGGATTCATGTCGCAGACGAAGGTTTAGGTATAAAAGCTAATAAGGACGTTACCATTACTAGCCAAACAGCTAGTGCTAATCTTAATGCTAAAACGGATGCTAACATCAAAGGAGAAACAAGCCTAAATTTAGATGGTGACAAACTAAATATTACTGGAGGTAGTAAGATTAAAATAGAATCATCTGACACGGATATTTTATAACATTCTAAAAAAAACACTATGCCAAATGATTTAGAATACGTCGTAAAAGACGCCATAATGATGTGTGATAAAGGCGCTGCACCTGCACCTTTTACACCTACATCAAATACCCATATAAAAATTAATGGCTGTTTAGTAACTACTAAAGCAGACAAAGCCCCAATGACCAATATTCCGCCTTTTGGAGCCTGCTCTTTAAAAAACGGAAACCCTTGCACACCAGCAACCACAAATTGGTCAGACACCTATAAAGTAAAAGTAAAAGGGCAAGAAACTATACTTTTTAAAAGTAAAATACCTTGTAGTACAGGTGGTAAAATAGAGTTTATTACTAGTGGACAAGTACCATTACCTCCTGAAGAATATGACAAACTTTTAGAAGAATATGGTGAAGAGGAAGATTCTGGTTGGGGCTGGTGGGACACTGCAGAGCTTATACCTGTAGTAGGTAACATTATAGGTATGGTACGTGAAGGGTCCAAAGGTAATTGGGGTATGGTGGCTCTAAACGCAGGGTTTTTAGTATTAGACATCGTTACATTGGGGACAGCATCTGTTGGTACAGCTGCTGCTAAAGGCGCCATCAAAGGCGGTATTAAAGTTGCTGCTAAAAAAACAGCACAAAAAGCATTACAATCCGCTGCTAAATTAGGCACCAAGCAAGGCTTAAAAACAGCTGGTAAAGGGTTTGCTAAAGCAGCAGCTAAAAAAGTGGATGATCTCGCTGTTAAATATGGTAAAGTATGCGTATTTGCCTGTTTTACAGCAGGTACTAAAATAGCAGTAAAAGAAGGACATAAAAATATAGAAGATGTAAAAGTAGGTGATCTAGTTTGGGCATATAATGAGGAAACGAGTGAAAGCGATTTAAAACCAGTGCTTAACACCATGCAAAAAGAAATTGATACTACTATAGAGCTTACCTTAGGCGGTGAAGTTATAGAAACCACCGCAGAACACCCTTTTTACACACAAAGTGGTTGGAAAGATGCTGCCGACCTTACTTTAAAAGACGAAGTAAAAACCAAAAATGGAAAATGGCAACGCATAGAAGCCACAAATTTCTTGTACTCTAACAAAAAAGTATATAACTTTGAGGTAGCAGATTGGCATACGTATTTTGTTGGTACTTGGGAGTGGTTGGTGCATAATGCTCGACCTTGTTTGAGTAAGATAAAGCATTTACCACCATGGATAGGTCGAATGTGGAAAGGGAATTATTTCAATTTTATCAGAGAAGGATTTTACAAAAGACTTGGTGGATTTAATGAAGTAGTACTTGCTTCAGGAAAAAGATTAGATAGTTATATACCTGGTCTGGAAATTGTATCTAGAAAATTCACACAATTAGGCAAGGTATCTGTTGATACAGCAAAAGGATATATAGATGAGTTAGTGACTAAATACCCACCTGGTGAATTAATAAAAGAAACAACAAGAAATGCAGACGCTATTGCGCAAGGAGGTAAAGAATTAGCAGGTGATATGATTTTAGAAGTACCTAAGCAGACTAAAAAAATAGCGAGTGAAGTTTTAGAGCACGCAACTGATAACATGGTCAAAATCAGAGATACAGCAGGAAATATATTAAATCCATTTTAAAAAAAACATGATTATAAAATATCAATCTTATTGGGCTTCAGCTAAGAGGTTACAGCCAGAAAGAGCAACTTTAACAAGGCTAGACATCGTTAATAAAACTAAATTCAAACAAGATTTTTTGGATAAAAAAATTAATTGTGAAGATGTAGCACGTCACAATCATGAGAAAGGTTTATTATATGAGTTTTCTATTTTCGAAATTGAATCAGATAGTTTTCCTAATGTCTACATTGCCATAAATCATAAAAATAAACATGTAGGTGTCAACTTTATAGATCCGGGTGGAAGAAATTATCTTAAATATATTTTTACAGAAGTAAAACCTAAAGAAGAGCTTTTTTTAAGTGAAATATGGTATTATGACTTCGACAAAGAAGATAATGATAAAGCAGATTACCGTATTCATTTTGTATTCAACAATGAAGGAAATGTATCAGCTAGAAAATATGATGATAAAAATCAAAAATTTTCAGATTTTGAAAGTAAAGAACCTATGGATCCATCTGTACTTTATGAGCGATATCCTGAATTTGGAAAATATGAAGGTATTATACGATTAGAGAGAGACATTCCTATTTTAAAAGATAATGTAAGAACATATGTTTATAAAGATGGTAACCGCTACTATAAAGATAAAGATGGTAATTTAATTGAAGATAATTAATCGTCAAATTATATTTAAAAAATAACAAAAGACTATGCTAACGTATAGTCTTTTTTATTATTAAAATCAGGAACAACTTGGCAACGCATAGAAGCAACAAATTTCTTGTACTCCCACAAAAAAGTCTATAACTTTGAGGTAGCAGATTGGCATACGTATTTTGTTGGTGCTTGGCAGTGGTTGGTGCATAATACACAACCTTGTTTCTCAACCATGATGAGAGAGTCACAAAAGTGGTTTCAAAACATTATGCGTGGTAAAAGTTATAATAACCTAATAAATGCTTTTACGGAAGAACTCGCAGAATTAGCAGGAAAAGAATTTTCTTCTGAAGTTTTTGTGAAATTGGCAAAAGGAGGAACCAAAAGTGGTAAAGGTTATATTGATTCTTTTATTGATTGTATAGGTATGATTGAGCGTAAAGCAACAGACTTATCTAAAGTAACAGTGCAAACAGGTAAAAACTATGTAAACGATGCTGTTAAATATGTTAATGCTACAGTAAAAGAAACAGGAGAAGAATTAGAAGAAAGAGTCATATTACAAGTTGAAAATATGAAAGGTGTCTCTCAAGAAGTATTAGACCATGCTGCAAAAAAAGGAGTAGAAATTATTGATGATATAACTACATTATTTTAAATTATGAATTATAAATTCAGAGAATATAATTGGATATTAAAAGTCATGCTCACTGAAGAGTATACTATTGACAATATTTTAACACGCTATTTAAATAACAAACCTTCTGTAGAGCAAAAAAAAATATTAAAAAAATCAGAAGAATGGGCTAAATATGCTTTTAAAAATGAAAGTCAATATTATGTTACTTTCTACAATGAAGAAAATAAGCCTTTTGTTTGTGTGAATTTCAAGAAAATAAGTATAAATCTAACCTTTTTAGAATACAATAAGAACAATGAATTAGTAGAACATTTAAGAATGGTATATGACCGTTATGACATTATGCATTGGCTTGATAAAGATGAATACAAACCTCATTTAAAAAACAAGCTATTCTTAAAGCAGATAGAAGTTTTTCATGAAAATGAAAAAGAAAAGAATACTTATAAAGCATTATTTATTCAAAAAAAGAAAATAATGAGAGTTTCAACAACTAAAATGAATAAAGATGCAAAAACTTATAGTAATGAAAAAAAGGACACAAAAGTTAACCTATCACATAACTTTACAGCCCCTCCTAAACATTATTTAGATTATGAGCATCTTTTTGATTATCATGAAATTTTAAAACCAGAATATTTAGACGTTCCTTTAAATCATAAAGACTACACTTATAAAGATGGTAATTTAATTGAAGATAATTAATCTTCAAATTATATTTAAAAATTAACAAAAGACTATGCTAACGTATAGTCTTTTTTATTATTAAAATCAGGAACAAATGGGCAACGCATAGAAGTCACAAATTTCTTGTACTCCCACAAAAAAGTCTATAACTTTAAGGTAACAGATTGGCATACGTATTTTGTTGGTACTTAGAAGTGGTTGGGCAGGTGCAAAAATTGGTGCTATTATAAGTACTGCCATTTGTCCTGGTCTTGGTACTGTTATTAGAGGAATATTAGGTGGTGGTATTGCAGGAAGCATGTCGGGAAAAGCATTTGCTGGATGGCTTTAATTAAGTGATTTTACAAAAAAGATAATATGGGGATTTTTAAAAGCATATTTTCTTTAGGTAAGAAAAAAGAAACCTCTCTTGAGGGTTCTAAAATTATTAGAGCAGAATATAAAGATTCAAAATATTTTAATAAAAAAATTATTCGCGTAAATGAAAGGATAGAAGGAGATAAAATTAATGAAGAAAAATAATTAAAAAAATCATAATACACTCATTCCATCTCATTATTCAGGAACTTATTCGATTCAAGAAAAAAAGATTTGCCAACACCATATAAAATTAATTGCTAGGTCACTGCCAACTTACGAAGATTCCTGCAGAATATTCTATCTGTGATTTATTTACTAAATTAGTTGCTTAACTACGTAACTAATCATACACAAAACCGTTAGCAAAAATTAAAAAATGAAGTACTTATTATTAAATATCTTATCAATTTTTATACTATGCTCTTGTAGCACAGAAGATCCAGACTCTAGAACTAAAGGAAAATCAATATTTGGTTATAAACATGGAGAATGGAAAGGTTACTATTTCGATAAAACCTTAAAACAAACCGTTAATTTTAGTTGGGGAGAAATGAGTGGAGATTATATATCTTATCATCAAGTAAATATGTTGAAAGATAGATTGAATTTTAAGGTTACTAAAATCAATAAAATGGAAAAGGGTGAAATTATATCTTCAGAAACGAAGATTAGAAATCCTCATAACCAATTTTATATGAAAATGGATTCAATAACCCATCTACCTATCCACGAAATAGGCTATTTCAAAAATGGAAAACCAGAAGGAAAATTTATAACATACGATACAAATGGTCATTATGAAGAAAAGACATATAAAAACGGTATTGTTATAGGTGATATATTAGAATATAATTATAATGATAAATTATATAAAAAAACAAAAACAGTTAATGGCGAAAAAAATGGATTATCGTTGACTTACAGAAATGATGGTTCTGTTATATATTCTACTAATTATTTAAACAATATGCAAGATGGTGAACAAAAAAGGATTCACCCTAATGGGAAAGTGGATTTCATAAAAAAATTCAAAAAAGGGAGGTTGATAAATGAGACTTATTTTGATGAAAATGGTAATGTAATTACTAAATAAACATTTGCTAACAAGAGCTATGATTAATACAAGGTTTGTTGCTTAACCCAAAGTTTAATATATTTTATAAAGTTCGCTAATTTTTTAAATTTGGCTTTAAAACCAAAAAGATAAAACAAAATAATAAAGTTTTGGCTAAGTGCTTAATCTAAAGCTCACTACTTTTAATTCCAGTAATAACCATAACCAAGACGTTGCCAAAAATATGAGAAAAACGCTATCAATAATATTAATCGTACTTACGTTTGGACTTGCAAAAGCTGAAAGTTTATTTACAGCTCAATATCCTGACAAAATTATTTACAATGGAACAGAGTATAATTTAAACTCTAATCCATTAGAACCATATTTTGACAAAAACCCTGAAAATAGACCAACGATGATATCAACAGCTTTATGGCGTGGATATGTTGGGTATTTTGAAATCATTGAAAACGAATTATATCTGACTGATATGAAAATACCTATTAATCATACTGATGATGATGGGAACCATAAGATAAAATGGGTTTCAATTCATAGAATGTATTTCCCAAAACAAAAAAAAGTAAAAATCGATTGGTATAGTGGCATTTTGATTTTGCCACACGGAAAAAGGATTAAATATGTTCATCAAGGTTATGCGTCAACTTACAGTAAATACTGGCTTCTCGAAATTGAAAATGGAATATTTAACGAGGCTCGAAAATATAATAATAATGAATTTGTAGAGTTCAAAAAACGTCAATTTGAGGTTTTTGAAAAAACAGAAGAATATAAAAAACTGTATGCAGAATTAAAACAAAATGATAAATACAACGATGATGAATTTATAAAATCTTTTATTTCCGATTTTGTAATAAACTATACGACAAAATTTTTAACGGAATAAAATGCTGTAGGCAACACCATATAATTTATTGCTAGTGCTAGCTTAATTACGAAAATCCTCTCGGATTTTCTATTCGGTTTGTATTTGCTAAATTACGTGCTTAAAACACGCAACAAACCATATACAAACACGTTTTACACAAGCGAAAAAATGAACGAGAAACACGATATTGAAATTTATTCGAAACTTGAATCTGGAGCTTCATTCTTTCTTCAAGAGTCATTTAATTATATACACATTGCATTATCTTATGAATATGCAGGAATATTATTCTCTCAAAAAATAGATAAAATTGAACCTTCTATAAAAGATAGAGAAATGACAGATTTTTTAGATGTTCCTGAAAATCCTGTTGAACTTTTACAAGCGCAAATTCCGAATGTTTTGACAGAAGAAACATCGAAGTTAATGTTTCAAGCTTGGGAAAAGTCACAAATAGAAGCTGAAAATGGAAGTTATAATTTCAAGTTAAGCCATAGAATTACAAACATAGAAATATTAGGACACATTAACAATTTAGGTTTTTTCTTTGAGACTTTAATTAATAGACATTTGCTTTTTTTAAATCAAACAAATAAAATTGACAATTTCAGTTATACAAGGATTTCAAAAGCGAGAATAATTGAAAGAGTTATATATATCTTCAAAGATGAATTAAAAGAAAATAAAATTCATTTGAACGAAATTGTAAGTCTTTTTAACTTGAGGAATAAAACTGTTCATTTTACACCAGATAATGCCAACGCTTTAAAACCAAAACTTTCTGAATTAATTCAGATTTGGAAACAGTGTATAAAGATTATTGAAAAATTAGAAAAAGCTGAAAAATTTAATGAAGAAAAATTTTCTGAAAGATTAAATAATAATATGAATTATATTAAAGAACGTTGGAATTAAAGCCAGTGTACAACAAAGCACCACAGTAAAAAACAAGTAAAAACCCACTCACGTTTAGCTAAATTACTTCTATAAAAACCTTAATAAAATAATCCTGATTTTACATTCGTAAAAACTTTTGTTAATAGTATATCACATATTGCTATTAGCACTAATATTTTATGCTTTCCTTTTGCGACTTGCCACTCATTAATTACTTTGCATGACTTCATGTATTTACAGCCATTAAAACGCCTCATAAATTATAAAAGTAATACCGTAAAAATCACATATAACAAGGGATAATTCTGGTCTATTTTGCCATAAAACCAAAAATCAAACTAAACACCTAATAAACAACTCCTTAAGACATCTATCAAAGTAGGTTATAGCGTGGTTATAGCATGGTTATAACGTACTTATAGCAAGCTTATAGTATAAATTAAGTAAACCACTTATAACTTAGCGTAATGCATAACACAATAATTTAAACATATAGCGTTAAACCGCATATAATGTATACCTAATCCCAGCCTACTTATAAAAAACCTAACAAATTTTATATTAGGTTGTTGTTGTTATTAATTAATTAGCAAAAACATAGCTGTGTATAAAACATAATACAAAGTATCGCGATAATAAAACATCAAGACAATTTCAAAAAAACATTAATACTGTGTACAAATCCCCAACTAGCACTCGTTTGTAAATAGTACTCTTTAAAGTAAAATTAAAGCAATCTAAATGTTTAGATCACTTTAATATTTTTAAATAATAAACAGAAAATGGTAATCAAAGCCTTCCCTCGTGCAACAAATCCATAACTCTAGTGTACTTAAGTAAAATCTGTTTAATTGTCTTAAATATTTTAAATGTTTTAAGTCATTACACGATGTCTCAGAAATATAAAATCACACAAAATAACTTTTTTAAAAAGACACCAAACAAGTTGCTGCTTAAAAAAAACGGCTAAAATTTAAGACCTAAAATCAACACACCATAGCACTTTAAATAAAAAACAAACACACTTAAACAGATATTATTACTGTTTACCTATATAAATCTTATTCACTCAACATAATCAGTAACTTATAAAAATGCCGATAATGGCAATTAATTTTTCAAATATTTTTTATGGCTTTTAAAGCAAAACTTAAAGTAGGAGGTCAAGAGTACAACGTATTAAATTGTTCTTACGAATTACACCAAGAAACAGACGCAACAGGAAGACCATCTTCTGTAACAAGAGGAGGTAAAATTAAATTAACAGTAGAGTCTACTGCAGACGTTAGTCTTTCTGACTGGATGTTTAACAACTTTGAACGTAGAGATGGATCTATAGTATATTTAAAAAGAGATAGCGAGTCTACTTCAAAAGAATTAAAATTTACAGAAGGTTATATGGTTAAATACCGTGAAACTTTTGATTCTACAGGCAGAAACCCAATGGCTGAAACTTTTGTAATATCTGCAAAAGGTATTGGTATTGGTAATGGAGAACACCTTAATGAGTGGGTATAAACCAGTTAGTATAGTTAACCAAATAAAAAGGGATGCTTTGGCATCCCTTTTTTTATTAATAAAACAAATACAATTAAACAACCCCTTCCACCCCTTTTAACTTGACAGTCTAAAATATTATTTTCAAACACACCATAAACAAATTAATTCACAGTAAGATAATCTTCTAAACAACAGCACTATAAATTTAGAAACAAACAACAACACTACACTTTATCGAATAAAAAAACTTTTTAACGAAAAAAGACACGCGTATTCAATTACGTTTTATAATTTTAGGGTATGCCACTAATGGCTTTTAAACTTTTTTTATTAATTAAATATTTATTATTATGGCTTTTAAAGCAAAACTTAAAGTAGGAGGACAAGAGTACAACGTATTAAATTCATCTTACGAATTACACCAAGAAACTGATGCAACAGGAAGACCATCTTCTATCACTAGAGGTGGAAAAATTAAATTAACTGTTGAGTCTACTGCAGATACAAGTCTTTCTGACTGGATGTTCAACAACTTTGAGCGTAGAGACGGATCTATCGTATTCTTAAAAAGAGATAGCGAGTCTACTTCTAAAGAATTAAAGTTTACAGAAGGATACATGGTTAAGTATTTAGAAAACTTTGACTCTACTGGTAAAAATCCAATGTCAGAATCTTTTGTAATATCTGCTAAAGGTATTGGTATAGGTAATGGAGAACACACTAATGACTGGGTATAATAACTCACATTATTAATATTTTATCAATTTAAAGGGAGTTGCGTATGCACTCCCTTTATTTCTTTATTCTCATTTTTTAAACCTATTAATTCATTATGTCATTTTTAGCAAAACTTAATATTGATGATAACGAAATGAATGTATTAGAATGCTCCTTTGGTTTTCACCAAGGCGCTGATACAACAGGTCGACCATCTCAAAAACCTCGTGGAGGACAAATAACTATCTTGATCGAATCTACTAATAAAACAGACTTTTTAGAGTGGATGATCTCTCATAACATGACCAAAAATGGTGATATTATCTTTTATAAAAGAGATAATATGTCCAGCCTTAAAACCATAACATTTAATGAGGCCTATTGCCTAGATTATATGGAAGATTTTGATGCTGTTAGTGCACAACCCTTAAAAACAAGAGTCGTAATTTCTGCCAAAGAAATTAGTGTAAAAGGAACAACCTATACAAATAATTGGCCTGCAAAAATGTAATTTCTGCAAGTCCAAATCTAACACTTTCAACGTATAACTATTATATAGTTAAAGACTGTACTATTGTTTTTTAATAAACAATAATAGGGTATGCAATAAAACATGCACATACCAAACCGTATCATGGCAACGACTTAAACGCTACTTTTTGAAATGAACTACATAAAAAAAACAGATGCTTACGATATCTATATTGAACCAAGCCGAAAGACTATCGTTATCCGTCAAAAATGGAAATACATTTGGTCCGTAGCCTCAGGGTTACCAAACTGGTCATATTTAGAAAAAAAAGCATGGCATCAAAAAGCAGATAACGTTATTTGGCAACAGTGGGGAAGTAAGTTTATTTTTTGGGCTTTGTCTAAAGACCACAATAATAGCAACACGTCATTACACAAAAAAGAATTTAATCTTGAATTTGATATACAGTGGGTGACTTCAGATCAGCATTGGATAGCTAATGTTAAAAAGATAAATGCTTTAGAGGACTTTAGATCTCGTGTTAATTTAACAGAAAAAAAAATACATCTAGCACATATAGATATTAAAAGAAGAAAAGTTGGAGCTATAAATCAAAATACTGTCAAACACGAATTTGGTCATACAATTGGAGCAAACGACGAATATGGTAATGCCTATAAAAGGGCATACAATCAAACGACTTACGAATCGATTTATGTTAAAGACACAAAAGGGCTAATGAACATTGGAAACGAACTTAGAACTAGATATATCCGTGATATTGAATTAGAAGTAAATAAAATGATTCCAGGTGTAACTTTTGCAGCTTTCTTAGAGAAATGAAAACCTTACATATAATTTTAGTAAATCTATTTATATTATCGTCATGTAACAATAATCAAGTTAAGCCTAATGTAATGACTAAATCTAACAGCATTGATTCAACTTACTTTTGTTTGGAAGATTCTATTACTGTTCGTTTTTTGTCGCAAACCAATTATAAAAAAGCAATAGCCACTTGTAGATTAACTTTATTAGATAAACAAATTATTTTAAAAGGCCATGGTTATATGGGTCCAACCAGAATTTTAGCCAACTATTATTCAAGGGAAGAACATGAAAGAAATAATATCCCAATTAAAATTGTTCAATGGGGCACAAAAGATGAAGAGCATATCATTTACGTATGGTATAGAAAAGAAAAAAAGGAATGGCAACCTATTGTAGCAGAAAAGTATCATATATCAACTCAATTTTAGTATGAGTGGACCATTATAACATAAAACAATATTTGGCTCGTAATAAAAGCCTAAAAATATAACAAATCAACTCAGTTTTAATAACACAATAAGACTATGGCATTACAAAGCAACACGACTATATTTATCTCAGGAACAGAGGTCACGGCATTTAAATCAATACAATTACATCAAAGTATCGATTCTCATCACAGACTAGAGCTAGTTTGTCGTATGGATGTTTTAGAAAATCTAACTCAAGCACTCGGTGAATCTAGTAAAAATTACTTGGGAGAAACCATAACAATTCAAACGTCAGCTTTGGGTGCTCTTAGTGGTTATGAAACCTTAGAATTTAAAGGGATTGTCTCACAAATAACCACTATTAAAGGACATGAAGCAAGTTCTGGCGACGAAGTTGTCATTACAGCTTTAAGTCCAACCTATATAGCAGACGATGGACCACATTATGCCTCCTATAACGATTTATCATTAGCAGAAATATTAGACCGTACCTTTAGCGACTATGACAGATCTAAATTAGAAGTCCAAATACAACCTAATAATACCGCTACCCTACACTACTCTGTTCAAAACGGAGAAAGTGCTTACAATTACGCTAGTCGTTTAGCTGCACAATATGGCGAGTGGTTCTATTATAATGGTTCCAAATTAATCTTTGGAGCTCCGGAAACAGAAGAATTAACATTAACTTATGGTTTTGATCTCAAAGAATATAACTTAAATCTAACACCACAATCACACAACTATAAATTTTATGCTAATGATTATTTATTAAACGATGTACACGAAAAAGATGCTAAAGATATTAGTTCTGGTGCCAGTGGTTACAGTGGTTTTGTATCTAGTAAATCAGATAATATTTTTACCAAAGAAACAAAAGTATGGCACAACTTATATAATGATCCACAAGCAAAACAAAGATTAGATTCTAGTATCGAATTACAGAAAAAAGCTATCCAAATACAACAGGTAAAACTGAATGGTATTAGCGATAATCCTGGTGTAAAATTAGGAAATATAGTGAACGTAGAAGGTGCAAACTACAGGGTTATAAGTATTACTCATAGTAATAGCGAAAATGGCGATTACGAAAACAGATTTGAAGCTGTTACTGCAGAGTTCGATGCTTACCCAAATACAAACATCAATGCATTTCCTAAAAGTGGTACGCAAACTGCTACAGTTTTAGAAAATGCAGATCCAAAAGGCTTAGGTCGTATACGTGTACAAATGCCTTGGCAGAAAACAACGGGAGAAATGACTCCATGGATACGTATAGTAACACCACATGCTGGTGGTGATAAAGGGTTTCATTTTATACCAGAAACAGGAGAAGAAGTCTTAATAGGTTTTGAAGGTAATAATGCAGAACACCCTTACATGTTAGGTAGTTTGTATAATGGTGGTGCAACAGCAGGTGCTTTTCAGAGTAACGCAAATGATGTTAAAGCTATAAAAACAAGAAGTGGTCACATAATTGAATTTAATGACTCTTCATCTGCTGAAAGTATAACAATAACAGACAAGAATAATAATACTATATTCATTGATACAGCTTCAAATAACATACAAGTAATTGCGAACAACAATATAGAAATAACAGCTGAACAAACAATGACATTTAGTGCCAATAATATTAAAATTAAAGCGAATGAAAATATAGATATTTCTGCTGGGAAAGATATCAACAAAAGTATCGCAGAAAATTATAATATAATGACTAAAAACAGCACACAAATAGTTGAAGAAAAATTAACTACAGATTCTAAAAAACAAACATCTATTTCTGATGAAATCACATTAAGTAGTAATACAAAAAATCTTACACTTACTTCCGGTAAAACAGTGGATATACAAAGTAAAGAAAAAGTAAAACTCTTTTAAAATTATAATTAACAAATGGAAGAGGCACTTAAAAGTAATAATACTAAAGCTTTTGATAAAAATCATTTAACATTTAATCATAAAAAATTAAATGCTAAATACGGGTGTTCTGTACTTTTTGATGATGGTAAATCTAAGAATGAAATTAGATATAAATTAGATATTACATTTACTGGTAACATTGAAAATAAAATTAAGACATTTAGAATTACTAGAGGTAATAAAATTTATATAAACGATATAATACAGAATAACTTTATTGACAAACTAGCAATAGAAACAAGTAACTGTCTCTACCCATTACATATTAAAACTAATAGAAAAGGTAAATTAATAGAAATTCTAAATTTTGATGAAATAATTAATCGATGGGAACAAATTAAAAAAAAAATAAAAGAAAATTATAAAAGTAAATTAACCGATAACTATATTAAAGCAACTGAAAAATCATTAGTTGACAAAAAAATATTACTAGATAAAATTAGTAAAGACTGGTTTTTAAATCTTTATTTTAGTGAAATTTATAAATTTTATTCTCAAGATTTATACATAAATGAAAATTTAAAATACCCTATACTTGGTGATGTAAAACCAGTAGAGTATAAAGTAATAAGTAAAATTCAATTAAATGAGGACACTAAAGATATTAGATTAGATATTAGTGGAATTATAGATGACGATAGATCTGCATTAGATTTAGTACAAAAACTAGATACACCATATTACAAAGAGCTAAATAAAAACGAAAAATCTATGGAAGGATCTTGCAATCTAATTTATTTATTTGAGGGGAAAACAGGTGTTATTGAAGCAATAGAAGCAAATTTTGAAACTAAAACATCAGTTCCTAACAAAGTTTTAGTTAAAATGTTTTTATTAAAAAAAACAAACAGTACTAGTACTTTTACTATTGAGGATGATGAAGTAAAAAGAGAGAACAAAAAAGGATTTTGGTCAAAAATTTTCAAAAAATAAAATCGAATAATGAGTCAAAAATATGCCGTAATACAAGGAGCTTTATGCGAATGCCAATTTGGAGACTTCCCTGATAAACTAAAAGTGTTATCGCATAAAAAATATTATGCCAACGATCCAAATGGAGCTGATAAATTAATTGCCACAACTATGGAAATAGGCGGTTCTACATTTGAAAAAAACACTTTTGGACAATGCAAGTTACAACCCACAGGAAGTAGTTTTAAACCATGTCAAATTGTAGTAACAAAGTGGGATAATTTTTACAAAAATGTAGAGTTTAGTAATGGAGGGAAAATAATTTTAGAAGATAGTAAGGCTACTTGCCCAATATCAGGTAGTCCATGTATAAGTATAATAACACATGGTCAATCTATGGCAGGAAGTTCTAGCAGTGTATCAGAATCTAATGAAGAAATTCAGCATCAAATAAACCCGATGGTCAACATAAATAACCTTGACGAAATTACTGAGATCAAGGAAGTAAAACTTACTTAATTCATAAATATGCCGATAGGAATAGAAAAAATAGTAGTTATAAGAGAGGGGGTAGAACAACCTTGGAGAAGTTTCTACTTAACACCTGACTTCTCATATGAGCTTAGAGTGAAATATTTTTCTGATACACCAGAAGCAATGAAACATCAAGCTAAATGGGTATTAAAACCAAAAGACTTTGGTTTATATAGTAGTGCAGATCAAGATGGTAACACAGGAGATATAAGGTATGTTTCTATGGAAGCAAAGTTTTGTGGACCTAAACGATTTGTTATTGAAGCTTTTCTAATAGAACCAACCAATAGTTTTCCTCAACAACTTGAATTTTGGGGAAGAGCCCCTGAAAGAATCGTAAGTGCTACTTGGAGTAAAACTAATGGAGGTGAAAATATAAGAAATGAAAAAATACAATATGGTGATAACATACATCTAAATATACAAACTGAAGGATTAAATGGAGCTTTATTAGACATAGATATTTTTAATAAACGTAGTGAAAATTCAGAAGAAAAAGCAGATACTATACACGCTATAAAATGTGATAAAGGAGAAATAAATATTAACATAAAAAACACTTATTCTTGGCGTGAGTTTACTGGTTGGACAACTAGTAATAGTGGAGAAGATTTTTTTATTAAAGTTAGAGTATCAGGTAAGAGTGAGAACATTGCAGATACTAATGGTAAAGAAACACATGCAGAATTTTTAACAATAGAGGATGAAATTTCTACTCGTAATGTTGAAACACATGAAGAATCTAGACCTTTAACCGTCGGTGAAAATGAAGTAAATGTTGAGAGATATGAATTATGTCATTTTAAATCAATCGAAATAATAGATGATGGTACTACTATTTCATTGTTTGATGAAGGATTACTTTTACAAGATGACAAAGGTACTGGAGAATTTCATTTTTCAGAAACTATTCATTTCGACTTTGATGAAGACAGAATTAGAAATGACGCCAAACCTGTATTAGATGGTGTTGTAAACTTACTGTTAGATAACCCATACATACCATCAGAAATTGGAGCACATTGTGATATAAGAGGAAATAACAACTACAATGATGATTTATCTAGAAGAAGAGCTCTATCTGCATTAAATTATTTAGTAGACAAAGGTATTTCTAGAGATAAAATAATAGCCAATGGTTATGGAAAGAGAAGATTATTAATAACAGATGCTGTAAATGATGATGAGCATGAACAAAATAGAAGGTTAACAGTTCGCTTTAGAATTTCTGATGATGATGCTGAAACTATAATATTTCAAACCATTTCACCAGATATTAATAGAGGAAAAGAAATTGAAATCAACATAGGAGGATACCAAACGGACAAATGTTTAAGAGGTTCAAGTGACCAACACTCTACAATGGTTAAAATAGAAGAAATCACAAATAATGGTATACTTAGGCCTGCCGATAAAAGTGGTACAGCTTCAATTAAACACAAGGTATATTCCAATTTATCAAGTAATAATTTTATTCCTTTTAACTATATTCTACCCCATAAATCTTCCACAAACGATTTTTTATTTTACATAAATAGCTGTCGCTATTATTATAATAATGAAAAAGCCACAGTAAGGATCAAAGTATATCCAGATATTAAATGGGATTTTCATTTCTTTCTAAATTTAAGTAATTCTCCAAGTGTTAAATGGACAAACCTAGGTGGAGCCAAACATAGAGAAATGCAAGAAAAAGCAGGTAAAATAGGGGCAGAACAAAGATGGAAACAAGTAGAAGTCGATTTTGGAGTTATTCTTGAGGCACAATGGAACAAAATAGCAGAAGACAACTATGAAACCAAAGAAGAACTTACACTTACATTTGATTCTAAAATAAGAAAAATCTATAGTGTTTTTGCCCAGTTAAAAGAAATATCTTCAATTGTTACAAGTAAAACAAAAGGTAAGGCTATAGATACCCTTGGTAAAAGATTTCCTTTGGGAGTAGAAGTATTACCTCCTAATTTTTGTTTAGGTGCAGAATGGCAATTAGCCAGAGGTATAAAAAATCACAAAGAGTTAAGGGAATTAGGTACAGATATAAAATTTTATTTTAAAGCTCAACCCTTAATAGGTTTAGAGCTAACACTAGATCTTTTACAATTAGCCCTAGGAGCAACAGGACCTGCTGCACCAATATTAATAGGTATAAGAGATTGGTTAGCACCTGATGGAGATGATGATAATTTTTACATAGACATGTATGTTAACATAAAATTATTCGGAACCATCAATATAGATGATTTATCACTTGCTTATAATACAGCCTCAGACGAAACAGACCCTTCTAGAAAAGCACAATTAGACGCTTCAGCAACAATAGGAGTAACATTAGAAGCTGGAATTATGGTTAAAGCCACAGCTGCTGTAATTGTAGGAGAATTTTATGTTGAAGCTGGTGCAAGCTTTGAAGGAACGGGTTCTATTACATTTGGACACTCCTTAGTTTATGAGCAATCTGCGTTATATTATCAACCTAAATTACTTTTTGATGGCTTAATAGCTAAAGTTGAAATTAAAGCCACAGTTGGATTAGAAATCAAAAGAAGCTGGTTTTCTGGAGATTACAACAAAGAATTAGTCGACCATAATAAAGAATACAATTTAATAAGACCTTTTGATATCATTAAAAGTGTTGAAGATTTAATGGAAATAGAAACTAAAATAAAACTAATAGGATAAAAATGAAATCGATATTTAAAACTTTAATAATGTGCATTATATTTCAAGGATGTCAATCGCAATCTAATTTCGATTTAATAGAACTCTCACTTAATAAAGATAAAATTAATGATGTAATCACTAAAGATACTAAAATAAAAAAATATCCCTTAGGTAATACAAACAATGAATATATATCAACCAAAGCAGAAGAATTACTAATATTTAACAATACTAGTCTTATTGGTAGTCAAAATCCAGACAGTAATAGAGGCGTTAACGGAATAAATTTTTACTATAACAAAAAAGACAGTATTATTTATAAATATCAAGTTTTCATTTATTCTAAAGTACAGGCAGAAAAATTATTATCAGCGTTAAAATTAAAATTAGGCGAACCTAACTATACGGGTTATATGAGATTTGGAGATAAAGAAAAAGATAATTTCTCATCTCTATTATGGGAAGAAAAAGAAAATAATCGCTTGTATTTACTAAACTATTCGTTAAACGAAACTGAAAAAGCAAGACTAGAAGTAAAAAATAATTCTTCAGATATAAATGAATTAAATTTAACTGCTTCCTTTAGTTACTGGGAAGATTATTTAAAAGTTAGAAAAAGAAAAGATAATCTAAATTATACTTATCAAGATTTTTTAGATGAAAAATTAAAAAGAGATTCAAACGATGTTAGAGCTAAACTATCAAAGTAAGAAATTACATCTAAAAATGTAGATCAAAATTATGAAAGAACCTTATTATATGATTGATTTTAATGCGGCAGCTTGTTTATTCGAGATTCGAGTTAACGACCAACCTATATTAACAATGAATCTTCATGCACAAGCTTCTACTATTTTACCCATTAACTATGTTATCAATAAAAATGGCAAACAAGAAGTAACTATTAAAATGCTACCTCTTCTAGGAGAAACTCAATTATCACCAAAAGCAAAATTTAGCTTTAATATAAAATTATATGATACAGTTAAAAACTTCGAACTTAAAAATCAATTTAGTGGATTTGAGTCAAAAGAAGTAAAGGAGAAAGTTATTCCTTCAATCACTAACAAATCATTTTTCGATGCTAAAGTAAATTATAAACTTAAAAATTATTGGTTAGATGGCAAAGATATAGAAGATATAGAAGACTATAACATAAAATTAAAACATAGCTATTTAAGAATTATAAAAATTATAAAATCAGGAAATTTTGATTTGTTTTCTAAAAAATTAAAAAACAGAGAATACAACATGTCCACATCTATGTATCTAAATTCTAATGACAGTAAAAAAAGAATTACTAGTATTGTAAATAATTTAAAAAATGGTTATGACCATGTTATTTTCCCCGAAAATGTAATACCAATCATTTCTGCTTATGGAAAAAAAGTTTCGTTAAAAAAAACTAATGGAGAACCTGCCTTAGCCTTTGGCAATAAAGAGAAACAAGAACAAATAATGTTAGATATTGAGTTTTATTTCAATAAACAAACTAATTCCTTTGAAATTATATAAATTATAATTCTTTATTATATTGTAACCTATTACAGGTTGAATTTTTTTTTTTAAAACTTCATTTTAATACGATAATAATTAAAATATTCAGTTTTAATTTTATCAAAAAACTATTTAACAAGGCACATTTCCAAAAAAAATAAATAGCTTTTAAGAAACTTTGATCTAAACAAAAAAATCCCAAGACTTTATATCTTGGGATTTTTTATTGATTTGAGTATTATTAAATGCTTTTAAAACTTAAACATAACTCCAAACTGAGCAGTTTGAAAAAAGTTATTAAACACATTTAAATCAACATTTAAACTATTTGTATTACCTTCTTCACTAACTAAATCATCTCCTATATAATATGCTTCATTATTTAATGATCTATAATTAGCAACATCAGATAATACGAATGATATTGCTATATTATCCTTGACAAAATAATTAACTCCTAAATTAAGACCTACCTGAAATCCAGTTGCTTTTTGAGTATTAGATTCAAAACCACCTTCTAATTTAACATAGTCTCCACCCAACTCTCCATATACTTTAAACCTTTTTCCTAAGTCTAAAAAATAATACCTTAAAAATAGTCCTGCTGTAATAGTTTCTTCTATATTTTTTTCAGTGTCATCATCACTTTCTTCAGTGTGTTGATATGATAAGTCTAAACCTACAGCAAAATCATCACCAAATAAATAACCAGCTTTAGGATTAATTATATATTCAGACAAATCTGCTCCTGATCTTGCATCTGTATCATTACTATAACCAATCATTCCTTCTAATAATATGTTACCTTCTAAAAGGTAAAATGATGGCTCTTCTACTTCTTGAGAGTATCCTACAACAGCTATTAATAACAGGCCTAATAATGCAAATTGTTTTTTCATTGTGATTACTATTAATTTAAAATTATTTATTAATGTTTTTAAGCAAAAAAAACCGAAGAATAAACTTCGGATTTTTTTCATTTATATTTTATTTTTTATTGTTGTTCATACTCAGCATCCCAAGCATTACCATCATCTCCTTTTTGACCATCCATCTTAATCATAAAGTTTTTGGCTGGAAAATATGGTTTCATGTGGACATCTAAATAGATACGATCTTTCTGGTTATGATCTTGTTCAAAACGTTTAATAGAAAAATCTTCAATTAATTTGTCTGGTCCTGTAATATTGTCTAAAAACTTAACAATCTGTCCCATTAATTCTTTTCTGGTCTTTGCATTAAAGTTTTCAAATGCACGTCTGTTTAAGAAGTCCATTAACACTTTAGTTACATAATCAAATACACGTACTACAGAGTAAGTTTGTAACCCTAAGTTATCTCCATTAAATAACGTTTTTGCAGAAAAAGCCATGACTTTACCATACTCGTTAACCATCGGTACTAAACCTAGTTTTTCAAGCTGAGCTATTTCACTTTTCTTTAAGTCAAAACGCACACCATCAATTTCATTAATACCTCCAAACTTTTTACCTGCAGTTACTTGAGACATTAATGTGTTGTAAATTTTTCCTGCTAATGCTCCTGCTGGTGGTACAAATAAGTCATCCTCCTCTCCTACTTCATCATGCTTACCACGACCAACTAGCCAGTTACAAGACATAATTACATTTGATCTATAATTATCTCCTCCTGTTAAATTTGCTGATTCAAACATTTCCATAACATCATCTGGCTCGTCTAAATGAGCAAAATCTGTTACTAACATTACTTTATTGTCATAAGCGATTTTAGCCCACTTTTCTACAACTTTATTAGACCCTAAATAACCTGGTATTACAAGTAAGCCATAATTATCTCTTAAATCTAAACGGTCAAAAGATGAATTTAATTCTTCTGAAATAGCATCAATAAATCTTGTATTATCTAAATCTTTAACTTGATCTAATTCTGCATTTACAATAGATAAGTTTTTAAGTTTATCTGCTTCTGTATTTTTATAAAAAAGAGCCATAGATCTATAAGATCTTTCAAGGTCTCTTGTTGCATCAATAGCAGTACCTAAATTCTTTTTTAAAGATACATCTGCAACTTGTGATAATTTTTGTGATTCTTCAATCATTTCAGGAATATCATCCGATCCTGACAATACTGAAGACCACATTTCAAGTACTTTTTTTAAAGTTTCTCGTTCGTCTTTTTTAGCATTTTCTGTTAGAAATATTTTTTTTCTTGCTTTACGTTCTGGGTTCATGTTTTGAACACCTTCTACACAAGCTTCCATTAAATCAAAACCACCATACTTTGCTAGTTTCTCGCTATTAGTTTTTAAATATTCTGAAGGGTTTTCAACTGGCTGAAATCCTTGCGCTTTATCTTGAGAGGCTGCCATAATCTATTTATTTTCTTCTATTTCTGTTAATAATGCTCTAATAGATTCTAGTAAAGCTTCCTTTGCTTCTGGATTTTCAAGAGCTGTTTTTAGTATTTTATTGGTTTTTAATTGCTTTGCAATTTTAATGTACTGGTCTTTTTCGGTACTTAGGTCTTTTAAAAACTTACTTTGCCTTGTAATTCCCTGAGCACCATAGTCTCCAAGGTTTTTAAATTTCAAGGTTTCTTTTTTTCCAACACCATCAGAATCTTCAAAATCTACTTCAACATTTGGTTGATAATGCTCAAAAACATCGTCTATAGTTTTTAACCCTTTAACAACTTCTGGTTTTATTGGTTGATCTTGAGTTAATTTTTCTACAAGTAGTGTTCTGTTTTGAGGAATTTCCTGAAGAGCTTCGGCTGAATCAGATTTTACTTCATTACCTCCTATTCCGTAAGTATTACTCATTTTTTTGGTTTCAAATTAGATTAATAATTATGTTAAATATAAAACTATTTTTTTATTCGGTATCTATTTATTAGATATATCCCACGTTAATGCTCCCTTTTTGTCAATATCTAATTTAATAGTAGCGCCTTTTGTTAATTCGCCTGAAATTATTTTTTTTGACAATGGAGATCTAAGGTCTTTTCTAATAACACCTCTTAATGGTCTTGCACCATATTTTGGTGTAAATCCTTTTTTGGCTAAATGTGTTGTTGCTTTATCACTTAAATGCAAGGTCATTTCTTGCTTATCAAGTGCTTTGTGTAAATCTTTTAATTGAATTTTAAAAATCTTAGTTATAAAGTCTTCCATGATTGGTGAAAACGGAATAATCTCGGTCAATCGTCCTAAAAATTCTGGTCTAAAATGTTTACCCATCATTTCTAATAAATCATTAGATTTAGGGATTTGTCCAGCATTAAAAGTATCTACAATATGATCGCTTCCAATATTAGATGTAAACAATATTACTGCGTTTGAAAAATCACCTTCCTTACCTAATCGATCATGTAATTTACCTTCGTCTAAAATTTGTAAAAAGATATCAAAAACAGATGGATGTGCTTTTTCTATTTCGTCAAACAAAACAATAGAATACGGTTTTTGTCTAATTTTATTAACTAGTAAACCACCTTCTTCATAACCAACATATCCTGGAGGTGCTCCATATAATAAGGCTGCAGAATGTTCTTCTTTAAACTCTGACATATCAAACCTAATGATTGATGTTTCGGTTTGAAATAAAAATTCAGCTAATGCTTTAGCTAATTCAGTTTTACCTGTTCCTGTTGGTCCAGAAAAGAAAAAGGATCCAATTGGCAAACCTGGTTTACTTAATCCTGATCTAGATTCTAAAACAGCTTCTGTAATAACTTTTACAGCATGATCTTGACCAATCACTCGTTTTTTAAGTTGGTCTTCCATATTAAGCAGTCTGTCTTTTTCGTCTGCTTGAAGTTTTCCTGTTGGAATCCCTGTTTTATTAGCAATGGTTAAGGCAATATCATTTTTTGTGATATGTGTCTTGTCTTTAGAAGCAACTTTTGATAGATTTTTTAAAATTGAATTAAGCTCTTTAAATCCTTTCGCAGCTGTTGTGATGTGTTCTAGTTTATTTTCTTCTTCCAACTCGGTAAATAAAAGATAACTTAGTTTATCTTTCATTTGAGTATACATCCATTTTATCTCACTTATAGCTTGATCTGTTGGTCGTTTTTCTGCTTTAAGTGCTTCAACGCGCTCCTTTAATGTTTCAATTTCTGGTACAGAGGTTTGAATCATAAATTTAGCAGCAGACATGGTACGGTCTATTAAATCTATTGCCGAATCTGGTAAACTTCTTTCTTTATTATAACGTTTAGCTAATCGTATGGCTTCTGTTATTGTTTCACTATCAATATCTAAATTATGGTGTTCTGTATAATAAGATACTGTATTTTCAATCATTCTTAAGGCTTCAATTGCCGAAGGTTCTTCTAGTGTAACAGTTTCAAATTGTCTAGATAAACCTTCGTCTACTTCAATATGTTTCCTAAAAGCATCATTTGTAGCTGTAGCAATAATTGTAAGTTCGCCTTTAACTAATTCTGATTTTAAAATATTTACTAAACCTTGATTATTGTTAGTCTTATCTGTAATTACGTTTAGCTGATCTATTAATAATATAGCTTTATCTTGAGCTTTAACCTGGTCTATTACTTTTTTTAATCGGTCTTCTATTTCCCCTTTATAACCAGCACCTGAAACTAAACTTATAAAATCTAATTCATAAACTTCTGCATCTTTTAATTGCTCTGGTATATTAGTATTTAAAGTCGTGTATGTTAGTCCGTTTAACAAGACTGTTTTACCCACTCCAGGCTCACCTAAAATAATAACATTTGGTTTAGAGCGTCTTCCTAAAATTTCAGTAATCATTTTAAGTTCGGCATCTCTTCCTGAGATTATTTCTAACTGATTTGATTTGGCTAAATCTGTTTTATTAATAGTGTAATCAATAACTTTATTAGAAGTGTTTTGATCTGTTTTTACCTGTGTACCTGATTTTGTAGTTTGATTTGATGATGACGCTTTACTTGAGTGTTTTATAACATCTTCAGCCTGTAACGGAAACGTTTTTAATTGTTCAAAAGAAAACCCTACACCAGGAATTGCTAATGCTGCCAAAACACAATGTACATTGACTTTTTCCACACCTAATTTCAGTTTTATTGTTTCGGCTTCATTAAAAATAGCTTCTACAAAAGCATCATGACCAGGTTGTTCTGGTATTTTATTAGTTTTCGGGTAAGATTCTAACCTTACTTCTGCCCATTCTTCTATATAATAGCCATCAACGTCAATGCTGTTTAGGTACTTAAGCATACCTATGTCTTTATGTAAAAGTGCTTTTAATAAATGTGCTGACGAATATTCTTTGTGAGAATACTCTTTCGCTATGGATTGTGCAATATGTATTGCTTGATTTAATGATTGATCTAGGGAGTACTCCATTTAAAGTCTTAATGGTTTTTGGTTGGACTTAGATTTAAAAATATATAAATAATATGGATTGGTAATATAAAAAACGAATAAATGTACGGTTTTGTCTATGAATAGCATTTTAATACAACTAATAGCATGGTGAAACGGTGTTTTTAATTCAGCTAAAAATAAATAAAAAATGAAACAAAATAATTTATTATTAAAAAATTAAAATAATCTATTTAATTTAGTCTTTACAAATTAAGCGTTTACAAACATTTAAACTAAACAAACATGTTTTTAAGAGTCTCTACAATTATTTTAGCTTTATGCTTTATATCTTGTAATGAAAATCCCTCAAAATTTGATGGTGAATGGCAGTGTAACGATGGATCTGCCACGATTTACACCTTTAAAAAGGTAAATAATAACAGTTATATTATGCAATGGGATAACGACAAATACATCACTGGTTTAGTAACTAAAAATGATGTTTTTGAAACTGCAAACGAAATAATTGCTATTGATAGTAAAACTAATGAATTGATATTACCTAAAGAATGGAATTGTCAAAAAGCAGTTAAATTAATTTTACCTGAAGAAAACACACAGGATAATATTGCTGAAACAAATGTAACGTCAGAAAAAATAGCATCTAAAAGTGTAAATAGCACAAAATATTTAAACACTAAAACTGATATTAATAAACCAACTGATAAAACCAATATTAATTATTGGATTACAGATGAAACCATTGTTTATGATTGTTTAATAAGAAAACAAGAAATTAAGGAAGGTTTTAAACTTTTAACAGTTGATTTTATACAATTAAAAAAAGCAACTGCTGACAGTCAGAATTTTTTTGAAATAGTCAATAAAAATCCAAAATTAAGAACATTTGCATTTACAGATAAAACAACATTTTTACCAAGCGATTTAAAATTTGATACTTTAAAAAAGTATCAAACAAATAATGATGAGGGTCAAGTATTTAAAATCTCTGTTGTAAATGGTAAAATACAATCTTTGACAAAAACTTTATAAGTTAAAAACTTATTATTAATAAAAACCCAATCTTAAAATAGTTTTAAAATTGGGTTTAATATAAAAAACAAAAACACACATTTTGCCATTAAATATATTTACTCAAAATTGCTTTTAATTGTATTGTGTCTTTATACTGATCTCTGCATAAATTATTATTTTCATCACAATCTAGCATTGTATGTTCAATGGTTACTAAATTGACTCCTTTTTTTTCTAACATTAACTTACGTTTATTGTTATAATTATTAATGGTATTAAAATCTCCAGAGATTAACGCTTCTATATTGTCAACATTTGGTTTTGTTTGATTTACAACACACTCTACAACTAAGTCTTTTGCTTCATAAAAGACTGCTAATGGTAGTATCTCACTGACTTTTCCGTTGTTATTTAAATCTCCTAAAACCCATCCCAGTGAGCTTTCGTTTTGCCCATCACCTATTAATAATTGGTTACATAAATTGATGATGTAAAATTGATCTGACATTTCTGGATCAGATACATTACTACTAGATAAAATAGGATCTAAAACTTGATAATTGTTCTTCATGAATTGGTTGTTTAAATTAGATAGAATTGAGGTTATTTCTATTGTTTAGTTATTGATTATAGTTTCTTTTATTTTATTTGATTGAAAGGTTTAATGAAAATACCGTAATTGAAGCTGTACCTGAACCCAAAAGTCTTTGTCCCCAAATCTCAACATAATCATTTGGATCCAACTCGACTGTAGCGGTTATAGAATTACTAGATATATCCAAAATAGTATTAACCCTCATCAATGAGTTTGATTCTACTAGTGTGGTAACTCCATTCTTTCTAATAAAAAATGCATAATAATCGTCAACTCCAGAGTTACCCCTAACTGATAATGAAGCACTAATCTGAAAGGTTCTAGTTTTTTTTCCTAAATAAGTTATTCTATTATCTTGAGGAGAGGACATCCTTAAAAAGTTGACATCATTAGTACTATTTGAGTTACTATTTCCTCTTAAATTAAATGCAGCGTTACTAGATACAGTTTGAACAAAACCTGTAGTTATAGCTCCATCATAGTATATATTACCCGTTGCCACTTGATCAGATTCAACTGGTATCCCTGGACAGTCTACTGTCCAAGAGTTAGTAAAGTTATAACCAGGATAAGATCCTGTTGTATATCTATTTACATAATCAGAAGTAGTATTACCACTAAAACTTACACCAGATAGAATACCATTTTCAACAGTCAATCCTGCAGTACTTACATCCATACCAACTGCAGTACCATTAATCTCAGAAAAACCACCTTGTTTTTGTATTAAGTTAAAAGTCCCTGTAAAGGTTTCATAAGTCCCACCATTATTAGCAAACCAGCCAACATTACTTAATAATAATTCAGAGATATCATTATAGGTTACTCCTGCACTGTTACCAACATATTGTACAATACTAACAAAAACTAATCCAAAACCTTCAATAGTACCTACTGCGCCAGAATTAGCAACAATACAATCTCTAAAAACAAAAGAACTGCTTGCTGCACCATTTAAACTAAAAACAGTTCCACCTGGAGCTGATAGTGTAACACTTCTTACACTACCTCCTGTTGTACCTGAAAAAATAGTACCTCCTGCAGAAAACAAAACATCTTCATTTGTATCATAACCAGTGATGTACGCATTATTTAAATCAATAGGTACTGCTAATGTTATAGTTCCATTAATCTCATATAAAGTATCAGTATCTAATAAATATGTAGCGTTTCCACCAGCTGCTAATTCATCTGCTAAATCTGCTGCAGATTGGATTAATTTATGATTAACCCTACCGTTAGATTCAATTTTAACCCATATGGTTCCATTATGATGGTAAAATGAATTTTCAGTAGTATCATAAACCAATAACCCTTGAGCTGGAGTTGTAATTGCTAAACGTTGGGTTGTTGTCATTCTTGGTGCTAGTAAACCTTTATCTGTTGAAGATAAATCTAACATTGATGATGCATCTGGTGTTAAAGTACCAATACCAACTTGAGCATTTATATTTAAACTAAAACATATAAATACTAAAAGTGAAAGCGATTTTATTTTTAAGTTGAAGTGTTTCATAATTAATGAGTTAAGATTTTTTGTGAAATTTCTCCTGTTTCAGTTTCTACTTTAACAAAGTATACTCCGTCAGTTTGGTTAAAAGGAATTTCTATTTTAGTTGAATGATTAATATTTGAATTTAATTGAAGTATTTTTTGACCTAAAACATTAAATACTTGTATGTTTTTTAATTGAATATTATCCAAGTTGTTTAATACTATTGTTTTGTTTGGGTTATAGTATATTTTGATGTTCTTGATTTCATCTTCGTTTACAGATAAGGTTTCAGCTGGAGTAAAAACAACCGAATACCTGTCATAATATTCGCCAATAGGCAAATTGATTAAAAAATTAGAATCCGTTATATCATGTGTCGTATTCAATATATTGTCTTTGATATAGATTGTATTCTGAAAATTTTCTACTTCATCTATCATAATTTGATGTGTACCACTTTCTGAGATTAATAATCCTAACGGAAACTCAAAACTATCATCAAATGCATCCACACCTTGAATAGCATATTTATTATCTGTTTGACCATCAATTATAAAATACAGTTCGTCAGCTCTATTGACTTTCATTAAAGCATCATAACCTGGATTATGAGTAATATCTGCTAACTGATTAGGTAAAAAGCCTAAAAGCAATTGTCTGTGGAAGCCTTCTGGATCTTCATAACCCAATCTGATGTATTGATTACTTGAAGTATTTTCAGTAGCAGCTTGATCTGTTCTGTAGTGTACAGCATCTCCTGAAGATTCTGTCCTAAAAATACGCTGGCCATTATTAAACTGAATATTTCCTGTTCCTGTAGCTCTTATAAAAAATCCTTGACCAACAGGCACATAAGGTGGTGGAGTTGTTATACTACCTGCTGTACCAACACCAGAGATTAATGGAGATGCCACAGATGGCGGAGTACCTCCTGTTATATTTCTAATGGCATAACCACCTAAATAGTCTGATAAATAATGAGAAGTAGATCCTCCGTCAACCCAATAATACAAAGCATCAAAAACAGTTATGTTATCGTTAATAAACTGCGCAACATCCAATGCTGATGGATAAGGGTTACCAACTAAAGACTCTTCTCCTGCATTAATTGGTGTAGAGTATTCACCATTATTTGGCGCTCCATAATACACGTAATTTTGAGTAGCATCAGCTGAATTTGTACCTTTCATAGTATATCCAATACCTGGATTTAAAGGGGTGTTTTGGTTAATAACTGCCCAATCTGCATATCCAGAAGATCCTTGAGCATATTGATACAGCCATCTAGTATTAATAGTTAAAGCTGTTGTAACATTGTCACTACCATCCACAACAGAAGGTAACCCGTTGAATGGAGCTCCTGAATTGAAAAGTATTGGTTGCGGAGTAAATGAATTGATAGCAGAATCTGTACCATCAAATTTATTACCTGCTATTGTAAAAGTCCCAGAGTTATTAACAGGAGAAGACCAAAAATTATATTTAAAAGCCGAAGCTTGACCCTGTTGGTCTACCATTATTTTTCCAGTCGAAATTGTGTTAGCATCCAAGCCAGTGTGTGCTTGAATTAGTTGAGACTCTCCAACCAATCTTACATCGCCACTAACTAAATTAACATTGTTCTCTACATTAATAGCAAATCCATCTGTTACAGACACGCCTTTAGTATTAGTTGCAGTTATATCTACTTGCAGGTTATTAAAGTTTACGGTTTCAGTAGTTCCAGAAATACTTAACAACGGATTATCTACACTTTTGAAAAATGTAGTTCCATCTGAAGCTGCTGTGGAGCCATTATTAATAAAATTACTGTTAAGGTATAGTTCTCCATCACTAACATGTGAAGCACTAATGTCGTTTGTGTACTCGTTTTCAAAATAAACGTCAGTAGACGATTCAATTTTAAGAATCCCTTTATTTATAATTTGTGCAGTTGCACAAAACATACTAAAGAGTATAAAACAAGTACTTATAATATAGTTTTTTGTCATAAAAGTTGTTTTAGTGATTAAAAGAATTCATAGTTGTTATTAGTATTAAGGTTATTAAATTTGATTACTAGTTTCTAAACAAAATTGTTTAGCCACTTCTAGGTCATTGCAAACTTTAAATGGTATAATTGGGTCATAAATACGTTTGTAAGATGCGATTAACAATTTAGTAGCCATAGAGTTTGTTATAAAGGCTTGTGATATACTAGAATTATTTAATAGACTGTTTTTAGCAATAAACTTTGCAGCCTCTGTGGAAAACGTACCTCTAAAACCTCTTAAATCTATAACAGAAGACATAGACATACCTTCACTAATTTGAAGTATTCCATTAAAGTATTTTTTTGCTGTGTTTAAGTCTAAAACAAAATCTGATTGATTTTGAGTAAACTCAAAATAAAGTATATTGTCATAATCTGTCCAAAATTTTGCTTGTCCTACTGTTACCATTTTTTTCATTTTTTGATTTAACTAATAGAATTATAGGCTTGATTGTCTTCCACACAAAATTTAATAGCAGATGTAGTATCTACAAATATTAAATCTGGCATCGTTGGATTACAGAAAAAACTAACTACCTTTAATAACACACTTAATTTAAACGAGTTAACCAAAAACGTTTTTGATAATGTTAAAGATTTGATGATTCTATTTTTAGACAACAACTTAAACACTCTAACAGCGTTATTAAAATCCAATGCTTCTAGATTAAATAACATAGGCATATGCACACCTTCTGATAGCTTGGTAATGGCTTCATTAAAAATTTGATCTAAGTCTTCTGGTCGGTTACAATCTGAGAACGTATTAAATACCTTACAGTAGATTACATTTTGATCAACCCAAAACTTTAAGTCATTGATTAGCAATTGTTTTTTCATTGTCTGTTTTATTTGAAAATGAATAAACAATACGAATGCCAAAACTTATATAAATACATAAATAAATCCCAAGTAACTGTATATCAGTGATTTAAAATATTTTGTTGTTTTACAAATTACTTTATCACGAATCGGTATTCCGTCATTTTTTAACGACGAAAAACACTACTCACGGAATACCGTTACTTTTATTTAGGTTTTTTAATGCCTAGTTTAGACATTCTATCGCGCAAAGTACTTGGTTTAAGACCCAACAATTCTGACGCTCCTTTTTCTCCGCTAATTTTCCAATTGCAGCCTTCTAAAACTTCTAGTATATGATTACGCAATACAGAATCCAGACTTAAGTCTTTACTATTAATACGTTGTTTAATTTTTTGATTAGCTGTTTCAAATCCTGGAACAATTAAAGTGTCTCCTGTAGATAATATTAATGCACGTTCAACCAAGTTTTCAAGTTCTCTAATATTTCCTGGCCAATTGTAAGCTTTTAATTTTGTCATAGCTTCATCAGAGATATATTTAACTTGCTTGTCATAAGCTTTATTAAATTTATCCACAAAATGCTCTACCAATAACGGAACATCATCCTTTCTGTCTCTTAATGAAGGGACATTTACAGGAAATACATTAAGCCTAAAGTATAAATCTTCTCTAAACTGTTTTTTCTTAATCTCCTCTTCAAGATTTCGGTTAGTCGCTGCAATAACCCTAACATCTAGGGTCTTTGTTTCGACACCTCCAACAACTTCAATTTCGCCTTCTTGTAAGAATCTTAATATTTTGGGTTGCATGTCCAATGGAAGCTCTCCTATTTCATCTAAAAATAATGTACCACCATCTGCTAATTCAAACTTTCCTATTTTATCAGCAAATGCACCAGTAAACGATCCTTTTTTATGACCAAACAGTTCGCTTTCTATAAGTTCTCTTGGTATTGCAGAGCAATTAACTTTTATCAATGGTTTATTGTTTCTTGTACTTATATTGTGGATTGCTCTAGCTAACAATTCCTTTCCTGTACCAGACTCACCTAACAATAAAACCGTAGCATTTGTTGGTGCTACTTGTTCTACTTGTGTCAACACGTTACTAAACTCAGCACTTCCATACACCATTTCTTCATAGTTAAAAACAAGATCTAGCTCGTTTCTAAGGTATACATTTTCTCTTTCAAGTTGTTTACGTAAATCATTTAACTCTAAATTAGCTTCGGTTAATTGCTGGTTGGTTTTAGCAATTTCTTTTTCGGCTAATGTACGCTCTTTACTTTCTACCATTAAAGAAACAATACTAGCTATTGATGTTGCAAAACTTTCTTCTTCATGGGTAAAGACACGATTTGGCACACGACATTCAAAACTTATAATACCGTAATGTTTATTTCTTCCGTAGATTAAAACATCTACTCTTGAAGTAATTTGATTAGGTTTAAAATATTTTTCTGAAAATGCTTTGGTTAATGGATCTGTATTTACATCTGATATATTAATACTGTTTTTAGTTTCAAAAATGTTGAAATAATCAGGGTAATCTTTTTTATAAATAGTTAAGTTTTCAACTTGAGCTTCATCTGTTAATAAATTATAATGAAGTTTACTCAATAACTCATTATCATCATCTTGATATTTCCAAATGGTAACTAAAGCTATATCTAAAGCTATTGCTGAAGTTTTTGCTATTTTTAGTAAAGATGAATTAAAATCTTCTCCAATAAGGTTAGCCAACTCTATAATGGTGTTTTTTCGTTGGTTAGATAAAATTATATTGTCTTTTAATATATTTTCAGCTTTAACACTTAATGAAATATCGTTTATGGTTGCAAAATAGGCTTTTACTTTTCCGTTTTCACCTTTTATCATAGAGTAGGATAATGAGGCTGGAAAATACTCGTCATTTTTTCTCTTTAACGTCACTTTAATATTAGAACCTAGTTTTTGACTTGCATTTTCAAACAGGTCATAAACCTCATCATTTTTTTCTGGAGGCCAATACGGAAAAGGAGGTTTTATACCTATTAATTCTTCTTCAGAAAAACCTGTCATTGTACAAAGCGCTTTATTAACTTTAATATGCTTACTGTCCAAATCTACAACTGATAATCCTTCGTGTAATGACGTAATTAACTCCTCAGAAAATTCTTTTTCTGATTTTAGCTCTTTTTCTGCTTCTTTACGCTCTGTACCTTCAACCATTAATGAAACAACACTTGCAATTGTTGTTGCAAATTCCTGATCCTCAGCAGACCAATTTTTTAATGGTTTACCAACATGCTCAAAACACAAAACACCATAATGACCCTCTGCGCTATTAATAAACACATCCATTAATGAGGTTATATTATTTGGTACTAAATAATCTTTAGCAAATGCTTTAGTTAGTTTATTTTTTTGTGCGTTTGTTACTGTTATAGTTTCTTTTTTATCTAAAGCAAGGAAGTATTCTGGGTTATCTTTATTAGATAAAACTGTACCTGACTGATATTTTCCTGTCTCAAGACTAAATATTTTTTGACAGGTTAATTGATTCATCTTTGTATTAAAACGCCATACACTAACTCTAGCTACGTTTAATGTTTTTGAAGCTAATTCTGTGATTTTTTTAAATGAATGATTTAAGTCTTCACCTATTAAATTTGTTAATGATATTATAGCTTCTTTTTTCTGATTAGATTTAAAAGCTGAATCTTCTAGGATTTTTTTTGCTTTTTCTTCTTTTGATATATCTTTTAATGTTGCAAATAAAGCGGTTAAAGTATTTTTATTATCCTTAATATATCCAGTAGTAAAGGATACTATTATTTTTTCTCCATTTTTTTTAATTAATCTACCTTTTGTATTTTGCTTATTACCCTTTCTGGTTTCTGTTATTGCCTCGGTTATTGATCCTTCATCATCTGAAAACTCAAAAGGAAATGGTCTTTTCATACCAACTAACTCTTCTTCTTTATAGCCTAATAATTTAGTTACCGATGGGTTAACTTTTAGAATCTCTCCTTTAAAATTTATTATAATAAGCCCTTCCTGAAGTGACATTATTAAATTATCTGCAAACTCATTAGCAATTTTTAATTCTAACTCTGCTGTTTTACGTTCTGTTATATCCTGAATCGTACCAACAAAATTAACTGGTATATTATTTTTAAAGATTATTTCTCCTAAACCATGAATCCATATTACGTCTTTTGTATTAAGTGTTTTAACCCGATACTCTAAGTCAAACTTTTTATTGTGCTTTTGACATTTTAACATCTCATGTTTAACAAGTTTTTTATCTTCTGCTATTACTAAGTTTTGCCATAAGGCAAAAGGAATATTCTTTTCTTCTTCTACACCTATTATCGTGTTAAAATTTATTGATGTTATCGCTATTTTATTTACCAAATCAAGGTTAAAACTTCCAATTTTGGCAATTTTTTGTGCTATAATTAGTGATTGCTCTTTGTCTTGCAATGTAATTTCTGAAAGTTTTCTTTCTGTAACATCTTGAATTGTACCCAACATTTTGATAGGGTTACCTGCATTATCAAAAATAGCTTCCCCTACACCATGTACCCATATCTCGTTACTATCAATTGGTCTTAAAATTCTGTACTCCTTTTCAAAACGCTGTTTTGACTTTACACAATCCAAAAAGTATTGATACACATGGTCCCTATCCAATGGATGTATTAAATTCACCCAATTATCTATTGTACGTTGGTAATCTTGGTTTATCCCAAAAATGTTAAACATTACTTCAGAGCTATCCCAAGTCATGTCTAATAAATCTATAGTGTATGAGCCTATGTTACCAATTTTTTGAGATTGTTTTAAAACATACTCGCTTTCTTCTAATTTTAATTGCGATAATTTACGACTTGTAATATCCTGTATGGTACCAATTAACTTGATTGGGTTATCATTTTTATCAAATAATGCTTCAGCAATACCATGTACCCAAATCACTTTATTATCTAAAGGTCTAATCACTCTGTACTCTTTAGAAAACCGTTTGTTATTAGTAATACAGTCGTTTAAATAATTATTAAGGCTATCTCTGTCTTCTGGGTGTACATAATTATTATTCCAATTAGAGACTGTTTTTATAAATGAATCATCTATACCAAAAATATCGTCTAAAACTTCAGAGCATTGCCAAGTCATGGTTTTTAAATCTACCGTTATGGATCCAATACTTGCTACTTCTTGAGATTGCCTTAAACTATACTCGCTTTCAAGTAATTTAATTTCGGATAATTTACGCTCAGTAATATCTTGAACAGTACTCACCATTTTAACAGGTTCTCCATCTGTACCAAACAGCAATTTACCTATATTATAAACCCATATTATTTTATTGGTATCAGGTCTAATTACCCTATATTCTTTATAAAATTTTTTGTGTTTTTTAATGCAACAATCTAAACTTTTAAGAACATCATCTTCATCATCTGGATGAATTATTTTTTTCCAATTTTCAAATGTTTTAGTAAATGTTTCATCTATACCTAAAATATTATCTAAAATCTCTGAAGATTCCCAAATCATAGTTTTAAGGTCTAAGGTTTTAGACCCAATATTTGCTACTATCTGAGATTGTTTTAATCTGTTTTCGCTTTCTTTTAGTTTTTGTAATATTTGCTCTCGTTCGGTTACATCTTGGACGGTTGCAAAATTTATAATTGATTTTCCGTTTTCATTTTCAATACTAGACATGATAACGTGTGCCGAAAACTTGGTTCCGTCTTTTCGTTTATAAACCGTATTAATATTAGGGTTTAACGCTCCTTTTTTTAGCGTTTTATTTTTTTGTTGAAGCTCTTCAAATTGTTCTGGCAAATGAAATGGATGTGGTATTTTTTTACCCAACAATTCTTCTTCGTTAAAACCTGTCATTTTACAAAATGCAGGATTAACACTTAAAATCTCAGTATGTTCACCTAAAACCACAAAACCTTCATGCATGGATTTAATCAGGTTTTCTGAAAACTCTTTAGCTGACTTGATTTCTTGAAGGTACTTTTTACGTTCAGAAACATCTCTTGCAATGGCTAATATTTTATCATCGCTTATTAATCTTGAAGAGATTTCAACATCAACAATAGTGTTATCTTTTTTAGTAAATTGTCTTTCAAAAAATACAGGAGTTCCGTTTAATAATTGCTTATTATTATCACTATCTACATTGATATTACCAACTAATATATCTTGAATTTTTAGCTTAGAAAATTGGCTTTTAGTAAACCCTAAAGCCTTCGCTGTAAAATCATTAAACTCGTGAATTGTACCATCTAGAGAATATACAATAATAGCATCACTTGCATGATTAATTAATGTTTTATAGGTTTCGTCCTTTCTTTTTATTTCTGTGACAATATTATATTTAATTATGGCAATCTTTGCTAAATTAACTGCAAAATTAAGTTCTTGGACTTCATCAATAGTTGGAGAACTTATAGCTTTACTATAAATTGCAAAAGTTCCTAAAATAGTGTTTTTTTCATCTAAAATAGGAAGTGACCAACAAGATTTAAAACCATGTTTTAATGCTATTTCTTTATCATTTACCCAAAGTTTATCATTCTCTATGTCTGAAACTATAACTGGTTTTTTTGAAAAAACTGCAGTACCACACGATCCTTTTTGTGAGTGTATCTCTAGAACTTTAATATATTTTGTATAGGTTTTAGGTAACGATGGTGAAGATTTAAGATGTAATTGTTTTCCGTTTTTACTTAGTAAGCTTATGCATCCAAAATAGTTAGGATTATTACTTTCATAATTAAGCAGTAGTTGATCAAAAATAGAATCTAAAGGTGTATTTAATGAAATTAAATCTAAGATTTGATTTTTTTGGATTAACAATTGTTCTGCTTTTTTACGCTCTAAAACTTCATTACCTAAATCTAGACTTTTTTGTTTAAGCTTATCTATTAATCTTTGACTGTAAAGTTTTAATACCTCATCTTCAGAGATATTAATTTGATCGTTAATAGATGTTGCTTTCTGATTTTTTTCTAATATATATTTTATTTCTTTTATTAATTCTTCGTGATCGATTGGTTTTCTTAAAAAAGAAGCTGCACCTAATTTTAAGGCAAAATCTTCGTCTAATTTGGCTGTATATGTTGAAGTATAAAATACAAAGGGAATATTTTTATAATCACTATTAGCTTTACACGCTTTACAAAACAAATATCCGTCCATTATTGGCATTAAAATATCCGAAATTATTAAATCGACATGATATCTTTTTAAAGTCTCTAAACCTTCTTGTCCGTTATTTGCTTCCAGTACCTGGAATCCTTCTTTTTCTAATATTACTCTTAATAAGTATAGGTTTTGAAAAGTATCATCTACTATTAAAATTTTTTTAGAATCCATGAGCTGTTTGTAATCTTTACTTAATTTATTTTGAATTATTGATTAAATGGTAATTTAAAGGTGAAGCGACTACCTTGATTAAGCTTACTTTTTACATCTATTGTTCCTCCTAATTTTTCGACTAAACTTTTTGTTATTGCCAATCCTAATCCAGTCCCTTCATGATTTCGGCTTAAGCCACCTTCTAACTGCATGAATGGTTTAAATAAATGACTTAAATTTTGTTTACTTATACCAATACCTTGATCTACAACCTGAGTAACTAACCAGTCTTTTTCTTGATCTACTTTAATTGTTATTGTACCAGAGTTGGAAAATTTTATGGCATTGTTTAATAAATTTATTAAAATTTGCTTTACTCTGCGTTGATCACTATGCAAATTAACTTTAGTTACACTAATTTCTGACACGACGGTTAACTGCTTTTTTTGTGCTTGAGGCATTAATATTTCTATAGTTTTTTCTAGAGTCAATAAATAATCAAATTCTTTTAAAACAACATCTAGTTTACCTGCTTCAATTTTAGATATATCCAAAACATCGTTAATTAAACCTAATAAGTGATCACTACTAGATTTAACCATAGACAACTGTTTTTTCTGTTCATCATTTAATGGTCCAGAAAACTCTTTTAAAAGCACACTAGTAAAACCAATAATAGAGTTCATTGGTGTTCTTAACTCATGTGACATCGTGGCTAAAAAAGCTGATTTCATTAAATCTGCTGATTGCGCTTTTACTTTTTCTTCTTCTAATTGAGCAGTGCGTTTTACCACCAATTCTTCTAATTTATTTTTATGCTTTTCTAGCTCTATTTCGGTTTTTTTAATGTGTGTAATATCTCTAATAACTCCAATTATAAAGCGGTTTCCTTTATTATCTATAAACCTTGTTTTTTTAGTCGAAATAGTTTTGGTTAATGTTTTGGAGACTTCAAAGGTTTCTTCAGTAACGGTTTCTAGTCCTGAGGAAAGTACTGAAGCATCATTTTTTAGAAAGCTAAATGAGGTAGCACACGATTCATTTATAGTTTTTGTTTTATTTAAAATCTCTTCTTTAGTTAAATTAAAAAAAGCACAAGCAGCATTATTAACTAAAATCACCTCACTTTTTTCATTTTTTACAAAAACAGGATCACCAATATTATTTATAATATTATCCAAGTAAATTTTACTTGATATAATTTCGTCCTCAGACTTTTTACGCTCTGTAATATCCAAACACGTACCTAAATAACCGTATAATATTTTATTAACATCAAATAAACCAATTGCCTTGACAGACATCCAGGTTATAATTCCTTTTTTATTAATAAACCTGCAATCTATCTCAAAATCTACTTTACCAATTATAGAAGCTTGCCATTCTTTTAAAACACGGTCTTTATCTTCTTCATGAAGTCCATTTACCCAACCATAACCTAAAGCTTCTTTAAAGGATAAACCAGAATAATTCATCCATTCTTGATTAACAAAATTACAGGCACCATCTTTATTGGTTTTAAATATGCCTACAGGTGCATGGGCTGCTAAACCTCTAAATAATTTTTCGCTATTTATTAATCTATCTTCAGCAATTTTACGATCACTAATATCTATTAAAACACCTATATAACCGTAAAGTTTATTTTGGGCATTATAAGTCCCTACAGCTTTAACAGACACCCATTTAGTTTTTCTTTTTTTGTTTAAAAACCTAAAGTCTATATTAAAGTCTTTACCTGTAGGTACTATTTGCAACCAAGCACCAACAACGTCATCCCTATCTTCTGGATGTATTGCTTCTATCCAACCAAAATTCATAGCGTTTTTAAATGGCATCTCTGCGTAATCTATCCATTGTTGATTAACAAAATTACAAGCACCATTTAAGTCTGTTTTAAATATTCCGACTGGAGCATTAGCTGCTAAACCACGAAAAAGTTTTTCACTATTTATTAGTTTTTCTTCAGCAATTTTTCGGTCTGTAGTATCTAAAGCCATACCTATGTAACCATTAGGATTGTTCTCAGAATCATAAGTCCCAACAGTTTTTACAGACACCCATCTAACAGTATTGTCTTTATGTTTAAATCTAAAATCTGTTTCAAGTTCAAATGAGTCAGACTTCATGTAATGCTCCCACTCGACCACTATTCTGTCTTTATCATCAGGATGAATTGCTTTTGACCAACCATAACCCATAGCTTCATCATAGGTAATTCCTGCATATTGTGTCCATTTCTCGTTGACATAGTTGCAAAACCCGTTAATATCTGTTTGAAAAATAGCTGCAGGTGCTTTAGATGTTAATCGTTTAAACAATCGCTCACTTTCAATTAATTTTTCTTCATATCTTTTTCTTTCAGTTATATCTGTAAAGTATATGGATAATCCATCTTCTGTGGGATATACCCTGTTTTCAAACCATTTATCATTAGGTGCAAAATAATCTTCAAAAAACTGTGTACGTTGTGTTTTAACTGCTTTTTGGTAAGCATCATAAAACTTACTCTTAACAATATCAGGAAACTCGGTCCAAAGATGTTTACCTAAAATAGATTTAGGATCACGTTCTATTAACTCTGCAGCTTTTTTATTGACATATACATAGCACCAATTACTGTCTAATAAAATAAACCCATCAGTAATATGATTTAAAGTATTTTCTAGTTTATAGGCTAATTTTTTATGAACTATTAGATCTAAATATTTTTTTCGATAATTTAATACTGAAGATAAATCGTTATTTTTTAAAAAGTCAAAAAGGTTATATGGCTTATATTCGGTAGCATTTTGTACTAATATGATATATGCAATAACGTCCTCGTTTTCATCTTTAATATTAGAAACATAAGCTATTATTGGGTATTCATTCCCTTCTTTATGTTGATACAATCCATTAAACTCACCTTTAAGTTGTTTTTTAATGATTTTATCAAACCTTGCGCTAAATTCATCATGTTTATTTTTTGGCCAAAAAGGAAATGGAGCTTTAGCACCTAAAAGCTCTTTTTTTAAAAAACCAGACATGTTACAAAAGGCATCGTTTGCAATTATAATTTCGCCAGTAGTATCAAAGACTAGAAAACCTTCTTCTAAAGATTCTAAATAGTCAGACGTAAAACCATTTAATTGGTTTAATTGGTTTAGTATGTTGGTTTTCTTTTTAGTCATATTTTTTTTGCAACAGCAACAATTTAGTTTTATTAAATTATTAATAATTTAACATTAAGGGAGAACAGACTAATAAAGCATTAAAATAATGTATTAAATTTTAATACAGGAATTATTTAAACAAAAAAACATTTCAATATTAGGTTATCAACCGTAATATTAGACTACTAATTATCGTAAGAAGATTCAAACAGATTATTATTAAAACTCAAAAAATCCTTTCAAATCAGTTTCATAAAATCAACTTAAAAATAGCATTAAACTATTTGTACTAAAGGATTCTCTTTCTGTCTTAAAATCAAAAAAATCATTAAATACAGTGAGTCCAAAAAAATTAATTACAAGTATATTGCCTACACTTATTTAAGCCTATTTAGATAGGTTATTAATTACGACTAATTATAAAAAAGAAAATTACAGTATGATTCCTGTAGAAGACGCACATAAATACATTAAAACACATAGCAAACCAGCAATTGACAGATTTGACTTTAGACTGTTTTCACAACCATATAGAGTATTAGCCAAAATTTTAGGTCAAATAGAAAAAGAGAAACACGTTAATTATTATGTTGACGATTTTATTGAAGCTTTTGACAACCCGATTACTATTAATCCTTGGGCCAATCCTGAAGGGATGCGTTTAGGCATACAACTTTACGGAGTCATACAAGCGCCATATTTAGCATCTTTATGGGATTTTATTGACACACTACCCTATCAAACAGGTTATGATAAAAAAGCATTTAGATCTAAACCAAACAAAACCATTTTAATAAATAAACTAGATTATTTTATAAAGTTTTTAAACTTTAGTCGTATTGGCTTTAATGGGTTATCACTACAAGAACATTTTCAATACAGTACCTATTACCCAAACGCTAACAGTTATTTTTTAGCTACAGTATTACACAATGCAGAAGGCATGTTTGATACATTATTAGACGATATTATTCAAGGTGAAGATGAGATTGGTGGTGTAAGTGCTGATATTATCAAAGCCATGCTATTGTCTGAAGACCAAAAGCATTGGGAAATGATCGGAAAACTTTTATTGGCAGCACAACGCCAAGAAGGTTTAAGACAAACCATCTTAGAGGCTTTAGATTATGCCAGTCTTGGTGCTTTTAAATATATAATCAATATTGTTATAGAAAACAACTTAACTCGATTTAGTAGTATTACTAGAGCTATTAATACATGGTTTGGTTTAAATTGGGAAACTCCTAAAAAAGCAACATTAAATCGTGTATTAAAAACTGCTCAGTCATTAATTTTAAATCTAGCAGAAGTCGATACGCTTTTAAAAAGCAAAGATAATTTAGAAGTCTATATTGCCTTATGGTCTATTGGTATTTTAGATGTAGATCGTGCTAACATTAAAGCATTAGATATTGTTTTTACCTCAGAAGACAGAAACAAAAAGATCTTAGCCCTCTATTTTATCTATCAAACCGAAAGACGTAATGAGGCATTGGTTGACTATTTTACAAATCAGGTTGGAAAAGATTATGCTTTAGACCATTGGATGGCTGTAAACTTACCAACAACAACATTAGATAATACGACTTTTGAAAAATTATTTAACGTTGCTAAAACGGTCTCTGAAAAAGACAAAACCATTGAAAGTAATATCTTTTCATGGTGGACTTTTAAACCTGGACCAAACTATTTTTTTAGATTTTTAATTAATAGTGCCACAGAGCAACAATTAGAAATTCTTGGTAAGGATTTAGACCAACTTCCAACCGAGTTTAGAGAAAACTATATCTGTAAAGTATTTCCTAAACATTACAGTTACTCTTTTTACAGTTTAAATCAAAAAACTAATAAAAAAGACCAATTAGATTTAAATCAAACGTCTTGGAAAAGAACCTTAGCTAGACAAGCGGTTTTCAACCGTAATGAAATGGTCATGGCGACTGGTTTAAATATTTTTAGCAAAATGCATCTTTATGATGAAGATTTAGAGATTGTACAAGATTTATTAAGACGAAAAAGCAAAGGCTTACGCACCAACCTAATTACTTTAATAATTTCGTTAAAAACGTTTCGCATGAGGACTTGCGTAACACATTTAATATCTGCTAAAAACATAAATCAAAGACTTGCTGGTTTAGAAATCCTAACATTATTACATGACAAAAACAAAGAAACTTTGTTTATTGAAGATCAAATAAACCTTTATAACCAACGTCCTAAAATCACTAAAAACGAACAGGTTTATTTAGATAAGTTTTCAGACACTAATAAAGAGTTTAATTTTAGCAATGGGTTTAGCGTCATTGACTTTTCAAATCTTACAACTTTATACCAACCTAAAAGTTGTTTTGAGAAAAAAACTAGCTTTTTTGATAAATTAGGAATTTCTACTTCACAAACTTCAGGATTTAAATTCAGTGAATTTATTGATACTAATAAAATTATAATCCAAGTTAACCTATTAATAAACATTGTTAATAACCACAAAAACCACGAATATCAACATGAAGCTTATCAAGGTGAAATACAAACTTTATACATAGAAAAAGGAATACACGACATAAAACGATTAAATGAAGAAGCTTCAGCTTTGGATAAGTTACATAACATCCCATTAGCTAATTTATGGATTGAATGGTACGACAATAGTGGTTTAAATGATTTCGAATTATACGCTGTAATAAGATACTTAAACCATTGCAGTTACCCGTTTGGACACTACAAAGCTTTAGAACCTTTTTTAAGACAATACTATCCTGATTTAAACGGTTTAAATCTAAATGCAAAAGACAACTATCACGTCAAATTACACAACTATAAAACCATCTTAAAACGTTTGTTTTATGCTTACGCAGAAACTAATGTTATAGGTTCGTTTAAATTAAATGTATTAGAAGATATTATTGCTAACTTCCCTAAAAAATATAAGCTAACCAGTTTCCAAGATAATGGTTACCATTATACAACCACATTTAATTGGACCAGTATTATATTACCACTGACTCCTAATTTTGGAGTACAGTCGTTAAACCAACAGTCTAAACAAGAGCTTTTAAGATACTGGAATATCCACATGTATTTAGTTGCTCAAAATTACTCACATCCTTCAGATGCGACAAGTATTGATGTTATTACAGAAAGTAATAAAAAACCTAAAAACCTGGAATTTCCTAATATTGAAATAACAATTAAGCTATATCAAGAGGGATTAATAAATGTAGACGACTTACTCTTTCAAGCACTACATTCTAGCAGTTTAATGACCATTATTGATGGTGGATTTAATTACAGAATGAACTACAAAAAAGGACTCAAACAAAACATGATTCCTAAACACGTCTTTCAGCCTTTAAAAACTAATTTATTAGAAACAGAGTTAGAACGAGGTGACCTTCCAACACCTGCTTCAGGATACGTTAGTGCGATTCATAAAGTTGAAGGTGTAGATTATGTCTTCAGGATTTTAGAACGTCTAGGTAAAGAAAACTTTGAACGTGGCTACAGCTATTATGGTGACAGTAAAAAATCTAAGTTTAGTGCTTTACTAAAAAAGACCATTTTTAAAGATACTGAAGACTATGCAGACTTTGCTAAATGTGCAGATCAAGCTAAAATCCCTAAAAAACGATTAATAGAGCTTGCTTGCTATGCCACACAATGGGCTGATGTGGTTGGTCAATATTTAAAAATAGATCGTCTTGAAAATGCTGTTTGGTGGTTTCAGGCTCATGCTTCAGATTATATGAATAGTGAAAAGGAAACTATAATTTCACGTTATTCAGAAATCCCTAAAAACGATTTCAACCTTGGAGCTATAGATATAGATTGGTTTAACAAAGTATACAAAAGCTTAGGTAAAACCAACTGGAAACTGCTTCACGAAGCAGCCAAATACATATCTGATGGTAATGGTCACAGACAAGTAAAATTATACTCTAGTGTCATGTTAGGCGAAGTTAAAATCACTGAAACCCTAAAAAAAATCAAAGATAAACGTGATAAAGACTATGTTCGTGCATTAGGTTTAATTCCTTTAAGCAAAACTGTTCCAGAAAAGGACGTTTTAAAGCGTTATAATGTATTGCAAGACTTTTTAAAACAAAGTAAACAGTTTGGTGCACAAAGACAAGAAAGCGAAGCCATTGCTGTTACTATAGCATTAGATAATTTATCTAGAAATGCTGGTTATAAAGATCGTGTTAGGTTTGGCTGGGCAATGGAAGCCAAAGCTACTAAAGCTATTATGGATCAAGCATTACTAACCATTGATAATACTGAAATGGAACTAGTCATTAATGCTATAGGTAAAGCTGATATTAAGGTTACCAAAGCTGGTAAAACCTTAAAAGCGATTCCTGCCAAATTAAGAAAAGACAAACAAGTTATTGCCCTTAAAAACAACAAAAACTATTTATCAAAACAATACAGTCGCACGCGTTTATCCTTAGAAAATGCAATGGTAAACGAAGACCAATTTACTGCCTCAGAAATTGATAAGATGATGCAACATCCTATTGTAAAAGTAATGCTTAGTAAATTAGTATTAATTAACCCAGAAACAAAACTATCAGGATTTTACAACAACGGAAGTTTAACGGATACCACTGGTAAATCGGAAAAACTTACAGCAGACACTATTTTATGTATTGCACATGCCTCACAGCTGTATCAGGCTGTACAATGGGATTTATATCAAAAATATTTGTTTGCAGAGCGTATTACACAACCCTTTAAACAAGTGTTTAGAGAATTGTATTTAATAACTAACGACGAGCGTGAACATAGCAACCGATCAGAGCGTTACCAAGGTCATCAAATTCAACCTAAAAAAACCGTAGCATTATTAAGAGGTCGTGGCTGGACTGTAAGCATGGAAGATGGTTTGCAAAAAGTATATCACAAACACGGTTTTATTGCCACCATGTATGCTATGGCAGATTGGTTTTCGCCTTCAGACACAGAAGCACCAACGCTAGAAGACATTTGTTTTCAATCCATTGACACTTACAAAACCATTCCATTAACAGAGATTCCTTCGGTAATTTTTAGCGAAATAATGCGAGACATTGACCTTGTTGTTAGCGTTGCACACGTTGGTGGTGTAGATCCCGAAGCTAGTCACAGTACAATGCAAATGCGTGCTGCATTGGCTGAAGAGTCTGCAAAGTTATTTCAGCTTAAAAATATTACGGTTAAAGAGCGTCACATATTTATAAAAGGAACCTTTGGAGAGTACAGTATACATTTAGGTAGTGGACAAGTTAGTAAAAATGGACTAGCTTTATCTATCATACCTGTACATAGTCAACACAGAGGTCGACTATTTTTACCTTTTGTTGATGAAGACCCAAAATCTGCCGAAATTATTTCTAAAATGAAACTACTTTCTGAAGACAATACAATTCAAGATCCAACAATTTTAGCTCAAATAAACAGTTAATTTTAAAATAATAATGGCGTTACCACACTTAGGTGTGGTCGGGCTTTTGTTGCAAGTCCTCGTGCTATTGCACTGTGGGCTTTCCACGACAATCCCTAACGCAAAAAAACATCCAATGCAACTAACATTACAACTTAAAAGATTAGGCAAAAAAAAGGTAAAACTTGTTCCGTTTACCCTGGATAAAACACCTAAAACTTTAAAGCAATTATTAATTGCTTGTGTCACAAATCAAGTAGAAGCATTTAACAACAAACGGTTAGAAGTAAACGTCGTCGGTTTTTTAAGTCCTTCAGAAATACAACATCAAGCTACAACCGGAAAAGTAGATTTTGGTGAAATAACTAATAAAACGCTTGCTAATTTACAGCAATCCATAGACAATGTATTACTTGCTTTTCAGGATGGACTATTTGTTGTTTTTATAGACGACAGTCCAATAACAGACTTAAAAACAGCCATAACTATAACTTCAGATAGTCAAATTGCTTTTATCAGAATGACATTTTTAGTTGGCACCTATTGGTAGATGATTTAATAATGACCACTAAAATCTTAAAAAAACAATTAGCAACACTAATTGTTAACCACAATAAAACATGAAACAACTTATTAGCTAACACAAATTTAAGTAACGAAGCTTCCAATTATTGGGATGTCACTTTGCAACCTACTCACATTTTGATTACTACTTTTAATAACACTTTCAGTTTTAAATATGCAATATTCACATTTGACGTTAATTTTGGTCTGTCTTATAATAATGATTACAAGCTATTTAAAAAACAAATTTCTGGACATTGTAATTACCAACAGTTAGACGCTAACAACATTGTACTTCAAACTTTAATTCTAGATTGAAATGTTATAATTTAAAAGGAATAATTACATAGTTTTGCAAAAAAAACTTCAGTATTAAAAAGTAATAATTTTGAAATGATTACAATCACAAAAGCCAAACCAGAACATTCAAAATTAATAGCAACCCTTGGTAAACAAACCTTTTTTGAGTCGCATGGTCACAGTGCTTCAAAAAAAGATGTTGCAAATTTTATTAGCAAAACATATAACGAAGCTACTGTTTTAAAAGAGTTTGAAAATAAAAATAGCGTATACCATTTACTGTATGTTGACCAAACATTGGCTGGTTTTTCTAAAATTCAATTGCAAACACCAAACATCAATATTAGTGACCAAAACATCACCAAATTAGATAGAATATATCTCCTTGAAGCTTTTCAAGGTAAACAACTAGGAGCTAGATTATTAGATTTCAATATTAAACTATCAAAGCAAAATAATCAAAATGGATTATGGTTAGTTGTTTGGGTAGAGAATCATAAAGCTATTAATTTTTATAAAAAGAAAGGATTTGAAATAGTAGGTGTTTATGATTTTAAAATATCTGAAACACATAGCAATCCTAATCATGTTATGTTTTTAAAACACTAACACTTCCCTACTCCAATACAAGATTAAACAATTAACAAACAACAATATAAAATACTAATCTTGAAAAAAAAGATTAACAACTAAATCTTTAAATCGCTGAATTCCGTGATACAAAAAGTAAGTCACTTGTATAATTTTGTTTAAAACAATCAAACATAATTATTATGAGTAACACCATTCACGGTCCAGAAAAAACACCAGAAGAAATAGAAAAAATAGTAGAACAAACTAAAAATAGTGATCAAAAAATATATCCTCTTTTAAAGCCTAGCAATTGGGTTGGTTTAAAAGCTGGAGCATTAAGCTCGACATTAATTCCTGCCGAAGGAGAAACTAATGGCGTTGTAATTGGTTATGGTATGGATACACCAGACAACTTTGTGTTTTTAACTAAACAACATTTAGAAACTATGGATGGTAAGCAAATTACAAAAGAGGCTTTTGAAAATTTAGAACGTTATGACAGCAATTTTGAATTAGTTGGAGCTTTAAACAATAAAGCACTTGCTACCAACGGTAAAGACTTTTCTAGCGAAATCATACTTTCTAAATCTCACATGCTTAAAGCGCATGCTATGTTAGAGGCTGAAGAGTTATTGGTATCAATACCACGTAGGACCTGTATGACTATTGTTTCTAGACAAGCAGATGAAGACACACTAAATAAATTTGCTTACCTACATAACCATACCTGGAATGATGACAGCTTTGGGAATGCACCTATAACAAATTCGTTTTTTATTGTAAAAGCAGGAACCATTGTTGGACACATACCGTTGTAATAAATAACCATTGGTTTAAAACACTTTTTCTTAATTTATAAATTATAAGATTTTGAAATATCTAGACTTTAGTATTAATGCCAGAGTACAAAACTTAATGGTAGACGTTTTTGATGCGGTAAGCGCATCAAAAGAATCGGACATAAAAATTAACGAATTATTAGACACCAGAAGTATTTTTGAGCTTGTTTTTGAAATTGTAAATACGACAGATTTTTATAATCATGATGATAATTTCATGCTAATAAAGTCTTTAAACATTGATACCAAAACACAAAATAAAGAAGAAGCGCTATTTAATACCTGGATGACTATGGGTAAAAATCTAAACACTTCTAAAACACAAGAAGAATTTAATGCAAAATTCGCATTATTTGTACCCATTATTTTAAAACGTATGGAAGCAATAAATAATATATCTGCTTAAACCATGCTAACTGAATTACAATCAAATAAAAACCATAAAAAAAGCCCTTTTACATTATTGTAATCGGGCTTTTTTATTATTTAGGAGTAACTAAAGCTTACTAAGAATAAGCTTTAATAAGTTTGTTTAACGTCATTTTTGTTTTATACAAGCTACCATCATCATGACGAAAAATATATAGCGTTTTACTATCGTGTCTGTCAATAAACAATAAATCACCTTCTGTATTTTCACCAATGGTAAGGCTTGCAGATAACATTAACATAGACCACTGTTTTCCTTTTTGATCGTAAACCGTTGGCCCTAAAATGTTTTTTAAAGTATTTACATAGGCTTTTAAAGCTCTAACTTTACTTACTTCCATACCATCTATGGTTGTTAGAGCAATCATTTCTTCAAAACTAAATAGTTTAAAATCCTCCTCTTCAACAGTAACTGTTCTTGGTTTTTCTTTAATAAAATTGCTATAGTGTTTTGTAAATAAATTATCAGCTAGATTAACGTTGTCTACGATTAAATCTTCATTCATATTTTAACTCTTTAATACTTTATTTATTAGTGTTTTCTTTGGTTTTTGTATCTACAATTTGTAGCAATGTTGGCATTCTGTAGTTTCCGTGCATACGTTGTATGGCGTTGCAAATGGCAGCTGTATCAACCCCTATAGACGTGACATATAATGGTTTTTTACTTTCACCACGAAACACTTTTTTAAACACCGAAGTTTTAGACACAAACTCTGACTTAGCAATGCCAACAACAGGGATTTTACCTTCTAAAGCCTGGTACAAATAACCACCTAAACCCAAATGTTTTTCTTCTAAAATAACGTAACCATCAACAATTATTAAGTCTACTGTTTCTAAATTCACTTGTTTAAGCAAGCTTAAAATACATGGTAATTCGCGTTTGTAAAAAGATCCTGGTTGGTAATCGGCTACACCTTCAATAATATCGGTATAAATTTTTGTTGGTTCGTCGTCTTCCCAATCGTTAAAACTTACCGCAATAGTTTTGGCTTTTCCGTTATAATAATAGGTATCAAAAGCTAATATCATTTAGTCTATTTTATTAGATTAATTAATAGGTCTGGATTAATTTAATACTAAAATAATATGCTCCCAATTTAAGTCTGTAGCGTAGTCTAAAGCTGTTTTTCCAGTATTGGTTTTGGCTTGTTTATCTGCACCTAATTCTAATAAAATGTCTACAGCTATTTTATTTCCCGCAATAGTTTCTGTGTGTAGTCTTGTGACTCCGTTTTCATCTGCAGCCTTTACAACATCTAGATTAGCTTCAAAATAGTCTCTAGCAGGTTGCTCCATTACTTTGCTCATTGGATGCTCAATAAGGTTTTCTGCATTGTCTTCCTGCTGGTAAGCCACCAGAATATTGTTAGGGTCTCCAAAATCTAATCCCCAAGCATCATCGTGTTGCTTTCTTGCTTCTTCGGTCATATCCAAACGTAAGACTTGTATGGTATAACCTCCATACGTTTTGCGGTCAATAGCTAACATCCAATCTGAAATTTCAGAGACTTTTCTAGTTACGGTATCACCTTCTGCAACATTGGTTAATAGGTTAGGCGAATTCATTAAAACACCTGTAATATGCTCTCCATCAAAATCTATTTCGCTAATCCACATATGTTCAACAGTAGGTCTATCATCTCCTTCAACCATTTGTTGAAAAGGAATCTTTACCAACGCTAAATTATGTGCAGGAACCACACGTTTTGCTTCCCAATATAGTTCTCTCCAGAAATAATTAAACGTGTCTTGTGCTTTAAGGTAAGCTACTTTCATGTTTTCGTTTTGCTTAGCAAAAACGATATTGTTATCTTGACTCATGTTTTTTTGCTTTTAAATTATTGATTTTTTAAATAAAGAATGTACCTGTGTCAGACATTCCGATTGGGTTTTGTGTTCGTGCTGTCCAGTATTCATTATTTAATATACTATTGGGTTGTAGTTGTATTTTTGTCTCTAAACTGTTTCTACCAACTTGTATTATTTGCTCTTCTATATTAGACGTAGTGCTATTGAAAACATCTCGATAAACCTCATCAAAATGCATTAGTAATATTTGGGTTTTATCTTCAATTTTATAAATATCCAAGACTTTAAAATAGGCTCCAGAAGCAATTAAATGAAACCCATATTTAGCCACTTCAGGATTTATGGCTCCTAAATTTGAAGCGTTATTTGAAGCAATAGCAAAGCGTACAGTTTTAGCTAAACCTTCAGCTTGATTAGAGACATCTGTAAAACCACGCTCTTGTATAATTTGATTTATTTTATAGCGTGTAACCAAATGTTCTGCAAGCTCACAATCTCTGTAATACATGGTTAAACCTGAAAATGTATGTTGATAGGCTTGTTCTATCTTTGTGTTTTCCATAACTTTTTATTGTGATAATTTTAGTGTAATTACCCAAACATAGTGGTGTCTTCAAAAGTTTCACCATCAAAAGATTGAGCAATTAATGTATGGTAACCAAACATACCATCTTCATTAAAAAACACATCTATTAAATCTGTTGAAGTAAAATTTATAGCTGTAATGGTTAGTTTGCTTATAAATGCCTCTTTAGTTAATTGCGGATACCCTTCGTCTTCATCTGCCCAATTATCATTATAATTATCTAAAAAGTCTCTAGTAATAGCTTCTATTGCAAGTTGTTTATAGGCTTTAAAATTGCTTGCTACATTGTTAGCTAATGCTAAAGTTTCGTTTAAAGTCGCATCATCAGGACTTAATCTAAACACAATAGCATCTTCATTAAACGGTAATACTATTTTGTAACTACCTTCTAAATCTGGGTCTTTCTCAAGGTTATTTGTAGTGATTTCCATAGTTCTGATTACTTATTACCATGTTCTAATAGGTTCGTCTTTCCAAATCACCAATCTAAAATCTTCGTAATGCTGACCTGTTCCTATAGTATGATTATCTCGCAATCCTTTATCCAATTGTAGTTTATGTAACATTCCAGAGTATGATCCTACCCATAATGTCTTCTCATCTTCAGAAATAGTCATTCCGCTAATGGTAGATCCTAAAAAGTATTTCCAAATGCAATCTCCTTTAGCATCTATAGCTTTTATATAACCGTAAGCATCGCCTAAAATGTAGTATTTTGAAGTCGCTATACCACAATACACACGCATACCATCGTCAATAACCGTAAAATCCTCACTGTCTTGATAAGCTTCGACACTAATCGTTTCAAGGTCTGAGGTATCTACACCAATAGTAACACCATTGTAAAAATGACAAGAATTTGTAATTAGCTGATTATCATTTTTAGAAAACAAACAAAAATGCGGATAAGACGATTGCGGACCAATATCTCCTAATTGCGCTCCATCGCTATTTAAAACACGATGATCGTAACATTGATCGCCAACAACTATATACTTATTATCATTTGACAGTGTTGCGTTTTCCATATCCAAATATGGTTCCCACTCTTCATCTTCTGGATCAGGTAAAGGATGAATCCTATGCTCTGTTTCATTTGAAATAATAAAAATCCCATCTGATGATACTAGCAAGACTTTTTTACCATCGTTAAACGGAATCAAATCTGTTATTGCTATATCTTTTGTGTCTTTTAATTGAAACGTTGATATTATTTCACCTTCCCAACCTTGAGTGGTCACAACAGTATTGTTTGAAGCTATAGCAAATACATTGTTTTGTTTGGATTTACCTATAATATCTATTGAAGCATCCAACTCTAAAACAGTAGTATTATCAAGAATATAAGCTTGACGTTTTTGATATGCAGTACCAACCAAAAACACAATTTTTTGTTCCGTTATAAAATTGAGTTGCGAAATACTTTGTCCTTTATCTTTTAAAAATTTTAATAAAGGTGTGTGTGCTGGCGGAAAATCTTGTCTAAACTGCGCAACTGTATTGTTAGTATTAGCATCCTTTAAAAGTTGAAAAACAGCATCAGACAAATGGTCTCTTTCATCTTTAGGGTCTTCTCCTTTCCAATTCTCCCAACCATTGGTATCGCCAAATTTAACCATCTCATTTACAGCAATAGCATATTGACTACCCAAGGTATTCCATTCTGTTTTTATCTCGTTTATATTTTGGTTGTTTAATTCCATATTTATGTGGTCTTTTTTTATTACGCTAAAGCTAATAGTTCGTTTTATTATTAACTAAAAACAATAGCTGTATTATTAGTAATACTAAACTTGGCTGCGTCTAAAAGTGTAGCACACATTAATTTTTCTACCCAAAAGTCACCTTCATCTTGAATTTCCTGGTTAATTTCTGGTAAATTAGAAATAATATCCTCTTCATTTAAAATAATCCCCAAGTGCTTAGTTAAACTCTTTAATTCACTTAATAAATTATACGATGACCCTAACATAGCACCAGGTACAGGTGAAGCGTCTGTATCAAAAAGCACTTCTGGTAATTTTACAGGAATATAAAACCCTTCAGAATCCGAATGTGTTAAAAGATGACTAGACATGTATGAGTAATGTGTTTCTAGAATAGGATCCTCTCCAGGTGCATCATCTATTAAAAAAGGGGATGGTACCCAGTTATCATTATCCTGATCTTTGTTTTCCCAAACATGTGCAGCAAAACGTCTTAAAATATGTAAAAACGCATAAGGAAAACCACCAGAGTACAAAGGTTTTGTGTCCAATACATCTGGTTCTAGATGTGGTGTAATATGGTTTGCTTTTAAGATAGTATTGATATTATCAAATATAACTTTATAGGCTTGGTATCCTTCAGGCTCATTGTCTATAAAATCTGCTAAAATTCCGCTTGTTATAGTTAATCCCATTATAAATTGTTTAATGATTATAACACAAAATTATAATTAAATGTTATCGTTTTAATCACTGAAACTAATGATATCTGTAAATAACCACATTAGACTTTTATGGAAACCTAACAATCAGCTACAACCACTCTGCATCTATTCCTGAGGCAATCATCTCATCATACGCAGTATCTGTAGCATAACATAATGTGGCTTTTTTTAAATTTTTAAAATGTTTAGCATCTATACTAGTTTGCATATCCCAAAACTCCACTGCTCCACCAGAAAAGGGTGATAAATTCATATAAATATCATTACCTCCATCCTGATAAATTTCGGTTAAAGCAGGTGCCAAACGTTTAGGGATTGGTAAGTCTTTAAAATACTGTTCTACTTCAGGGATTTGATTATATCCTTCTTCATCTATATTAATGTCACGCTTTTTGTACCATTTAGCAAATTCGTAAATATCAAATTTAGGTTTAAGCAACTCTTTATTATACATTAATTCTTCTATGACAGATAACTTAAAACCAAAATCTTCAAAAGGTATTATTGCTTCCTCTAAAGGTCTAATGGTGTATTTGTCTTCTGGTATGCCTTCACTTTTATCATAAGGTTTATAAGTGCTTACTTCAATAGCATTAACCCCTTGTTCATCTGCATCAAACCAAGCACTAATGGTATTAGAGACTAGTGCACCTCCATCATCCCCTTCAAAAAGCTTAACACATTCTTTTTTATTGGTTTTATAATATTCAACAATATCATGATTATGATATTCAAATTGGCCATTAAAATGGTTTGTAGGACTAAAATTATAACCATCAGGTTTAAAATTAGCGGTTAAAGACTCTGCTAAAATTCCGTTTTTAGAATAACACGTAATTCCTAAATCATCCCAAGTATATATGGTATTGTTTTTAGTTTTAAAAGCTCTAAAATCATGATCTAAAACTCTTTTTAAAGCGCTAATAGAAACCGGAAATTGGATAGCTACAGTATTTATCTGAAGTCCAATTGATGATAATTGTAGTGAAGTCATAAATAAATTTAGTGTTACAAATATGCTTTATTTACTTTGATTTTTTCTAACTGTTTTCAGTGATATTTATTTTATTAAAAATTAAAATCATTAGTTTCAGTGATAAAAACTTACAACGACTAAACTACTTTAGCACATTCAAAATTTATACTAAAATGAAGACAATCGTAGATTATACAGATCGTGTAAAAGACATGAAGTGGGAAGATTTTAATTTTGAAACCATCTCCATCAACACCTTACCAAAACTAGATAACCCAACACATTATAAAAACAGTTTTATTTTTAGAGATGCTTTATTACAAGCTATAAAAGACCATTTTAATCAAGCCGTATTTAAACTATTATTTATCACTCCTGATCAGAGTTTAACCAAAAAATTTTATGGCATTGCGTTTTTAGACAACAAAACTATTGCAACTGTAAACTTTAAAGTAACGCCTACTTTTAAGACTTGGTTTGACGCTATTGACAAAAAGGACAAAGACCAACAAACAGATACCTCAAACATATATTCGTTTGCTGATAATTTATTTAGTAAACAACCGTCGTCTAATTATGATAAGGAGTTAATCATAAAAAATACAGGCGAATTTATTATGCATCAGATACCCAATCAATTTATTGCAGAACAATTAACTAAAGAAAAAACCGATTTTATTACGCCTTACATTGAGTTAGACGTGACTTATAATTTGGATGATATTAAAACGAGTTTTGAAACCTTAGTAGCTAAAAAAAACTTAATCGTTACACCTGCAAAAAATAACGATACAGCTTATGCTAAGTTTAAAAACGAAGCTGGTTTTGACTTTCCAGAGATTTTAAAATCATTTTTGACCTTGCATAATGGTATTAAAAACACTGCTTTTATGTCTGCCGAGCAAATTGTACTTGAATGGGTGAATTGGAAAATGATTTATGACGATTGGACACAAGGCGATTTGTTAGATAACTACAGTACAAATGAAGGTAAAGCCTTATTAATGTACACAACACCTTATTGGATTCCGTTTTTTGACTTACAAAACGGAAACTTTTTAGCTATGGATTTTGCGCCAAATACAAAAGGGGTTCCAGGACAAATCATCAGGTTTGGTGCAGATCAAGAAATTGGTTACATAGAGGATAAAAACTTAAACAGTTTTTTATTAAACCTTGCTAATGACCAGTCTGATATCGAAGATTTTGAGTGGTTACAGACTAACTAAAACAGCAACTCAACCAACCTTAGTTTACGACCAAAAGTGAATCTTAATTTGAATACATCCGTATAAATGCCATCTATATTTAAAGAAGTCATACTGCCTAACCTTAATCTAAAAACATTAGAAGCATCAGAACAACAAGTGCTAATTACAATTTTAGAACTTTTAGACATCACAGATAGTAAGGTTTATAAAGATGCTAAAGACAATGCTTCAACCAAAACTTTAAGCGCTACATTTACTAATACACTGGCTCAACAACTATACAATCATCCAAAACTATATAGTAATACGCAACAAGGTATAACCTTTGTTATGGCTTGGCTTCCGTTGGTAAAACGAGGTTTTTTTCCTGACAAAAAAAGTACTGAATTATTTATTCATTTTTTAAAATTCAATTTAAATTATTTTGAATCTGAACATTGTCAGCAAACCGTTAAAAATCAAATTTTTGAAGTTATCAAACTACTTTCAGAAAGTACATCTGAAGCTTCAATAGTTGTAAATCAGTTTTTAATAGATAGTATTTTTGATCTTACTAACATCGTAAATTCAGACTTTGTAATACAACAATGCATTCAATTTAATATACTAAATTCGACGTATTCTGCTAATCAAAACAAAGATACTCTAGACACGTATCCGTTTAAAATTAACGACACGTTTATCAAGCATTTTTTTAATAATGATTGGTCCTGTTTTATTACTGCGTTTCATCAAATATTACCTGTTGGTCATGTTTACAAATCCAGTGCCTATACTATAATAGCTAATTGGTTATCTTCAGACCTAGCAGATTACTATGTAAATAACAAACAATCAGTACTAGAAGCGCTTGAAGCAATAAAAGAGCGTTGGATTTTTGCAGAAGTTAAAAGTACTGCACTTTTACACCTTAAAACAAGTAACAACCACTACCCTTTTATTAATGCCTTAGGTACAAAAACTTGGGACTCTGGTGATGTTATTTTATTTAGTGACCTTAATAAAGGCATTCCACAAAATCTATTAGACCTATGCTATCAGCAATTTTTAGATTGGCTAAGCATAAATAAAAACCTACATTTTAATACCGAAGTATTTACAGATTTTGCCAAACCACTATTACAGCAAGCGACAGCTTACGTATTACCTTTAACTAGTATTGCGTTTTGGTTTAATACCTGTCACCCAAAATCTGGGATAAAAAGTCAAACCGAAACTTATAATGCTATTTTTTCAAAGTTATTACTTGATGATAATCAAAACGCATTACCAAGTATGCGTTATCAAAATGAAACTTTTAAGCTAACAGGACCTTTTGTAATCACACATGTGTTTCAAAACACTAATAATTTAGACGCATTTTTAAAAGGTTTTCAAAACTGTGGTATTTCAAATCCTTTAAATCAGTTTTTAGTTCGCGTGTTTTATGATGCTAATCAAGAATTGTTTAATTTATATAATAAAGAGCAGCTTGAAGCTTTACAAATATTTTTGCTAGAACTAGCTTACTCAGCAATACAAACTGAAGACGCTATTAAAACCCCAAACCTTCCATTTATTGTTAACACATTAAGCGTTTTATGTGTAGACTCTGGTAATTTTACACGTGTAAACCAAATTTGGGCATTAAAAGATATTGATCCCTGTATGACAACGCTTTGCAATACATTTGCTGCTAAACATTATCTAAACCCAAATACTCCGTTAACACTTAATCAAATACAAGCTTGGTTTAGCTATTTATCAGACTATTATTACAGTTTTAAACAAGAAGCCATTTGGGTAAATGACATGCTAACTACACAAGGTGTAAGAACTGCAAACTTCTTTAATAAAATTAATGATGATGTCAGCTACTTTTTAGACAAAGTCATAAAAAACATTATAACTATACATCAAAAAAGTAAAAAGACAGAAACTGATAATGACGCTACACCTCAAACATGGGTAAGTATTGAAGTCTTTTTAATGGACTTTCTAGATCAATTAAAAACAAACAAACTTAATGCTAATACGGTTCGTTTTTTATTTGAATACTGTACAGTCCAAACCAATGGTTTCACCTCTCAAGACACATTAAATAATAGCATTACAACATTAAACAACCTATACTTTAATACAAAACCTGAAGCTAATAAAAGCAACACGTCTTTAAATACTGTGTACATAAAAATGCAACCTAATGAGATTAATCAAAAGTTTGTAGAGTTCGTGCTTTCTAACCTAGAGCAGTACCCTCAAACCAAAATTTATGACACAGAAGCCCTAACGTTTTTACTGGACAACATAACCGAGTTTAAAGTTTGGCTACAAAATGATCCAAATAATATAAGGTCTAGACTTAGTCAGGCACTTTACATGACATTATTAGATACTAATTTAGCTTCAGATGCTGCATTAGCAACGTTTACTAACTTATGTAAAACACTGTTTGTACAATTAGTAAAAGGGACTAAAATGGCAAGTTCTTATGCTATGGGTTTAAAAACAATGGTTAAATCCGGAGCTTATCCAGAGGATGTATCTACACTTTTATCACAAGTTGCTAAAGACATAATCGCTTAAAAAAATGACAGACACTATCACACCAAAAATTCAAGATCATCTTAATTTATCGGCTTTAGTTTTAAAAAAACACCACAAAAAAGCAGACTTATACAGTTGGTCAGGATTTGACTTATCAGAAGCGTTACAGGTCCAAATGGCTAAAAGACTGTTAAATTTATATGGTATAAAATCTGGGTTTCATTTACGTAATAGCTTACAACGCTATAAAAGCGGACAAATGGTATCCAATACATTTCAAAAATTAGCCACCCAATTCAGAATGGATTCAACCACATCCTTTGAAGCTAAATATAATGCTGAGCAAAATCCAAAAACCAAACACATTTACAAATTAGTGTGGACGTATCGTTTTAGTCTTAAAGATCAAAAACTTATAGGCTATGAGATGGCCAACTATATTTTTCAAATGCGATTAGGTTTAGTCTCTGGCTTTATTACAACTCACGAAATCCTTTTACGACTAGAAGACGCTAACAACACTATAAAATCTACTTTTAATAGTTGGGAAGCCTTCCATAATAACGTCTGTTTAGGTTATGAATACGTTTTAGGACCAACCGAACAGGATATTAGCAAATTTCCAGGAACAGATACCCTTTGGGACACGTATCAAAGATTACATATTGAACAAAAAAATGAGTTTAAAGTATGGAACACATAAGTTTATCTAGAGAAGACGTTATTGCACATATCCAGCGTGCTGAAGCATTATATAAAGCCAATTTATATACGGATTTACAAGCTGTAATGACTATAATTAAGGATAATTTAGAGGCCTTAGACGAGGACAATCACACGGACTACGCTAGGTATTACAGACTTTACATGTTATACATCAGTGTTTTTGAAGACATAAACATACCGGTTTTAGAATCTTACTTAAATGCTTTAATTAATATAAACGAAGTACAAGCCTCAGATTTTGAATTTGTTTGTAGCTATTATACAACATGTCAAGACTACGTGTTTCATAAAGCCTTAATGTTATACCCTCAAAACGAAACTTTACACATTCATTATGCCTTAAAACTAAAAGAAGAACAGCGTTTTGAAGAAGCAATCACCACCTTAAAATACATTTTAGAATGTTATCCTAGTTTAACCGAAGCTAGATTTTTACTAAGAGATATTCAAGCTGCTTTACTAGATCAATTATGCAGTTCTGCTCAAGAATCTGATGCTGATCAACTATTAGAATTAGCGTCATCAACCCATAATTTAGACGTTTTAAAAGGTTTACAATTAGATGACCGTTTAGATCAAACCAGTTTACAACTAGCTAACATACAAGTGGCTTTATGGGAAAATAAATCGGTTGAGGTTTTAAAACAATGGAAAACAGAATGGAAATTTTTGGACCTATCAGTCACTACTCAAATTGTATTAGCAGACTACGCTAAAGCTTTTATGCTGTATGAGATGGTCGCACAAATTATAAAAGCACCTGCAACACCACAATTTCCTGAGGTGCAATATAACACCTTTACGCAGTATCAAAATTACATGCAGGCCTTAGTTAATGCTGGCTGGCAACAAGCACAACACAGTTATGTACAAATAGGTAACGCTGCTTATTATTACACTAAAAATAAAACGGTTTTAGAGCAAGCTATCGCTCAAGGCTTAGCCTTAAACCCCAATAACCCTTTATTTTTTGTTTTAAAAGCAAAGTCCTTTTTTCTAGAAGCTAATTATAAAGATACAGGAGCGATGTATCATGCAGCGTTTAAAAATGGACTCAGAACAAGCGAATATCTATTATATCTCCTGGAAGTTAATAGCAGAATAGAAAGCTGGCAAGGTATTTTAGATATTGTGGCTCAGTTTCATATTAAAAATCCACCAACACTCAAAACGCTTTATTTTAAAGCACGAGCATTAGTTAAACTACAACAGTTTGATGATGCTTTAGTGGTTATAAATGACGCTTTAACTGGATTTCCTTTACCACCTCATTCGTATGCGCCTTGGTTTTATAACTTACGCATGAGCATTCATAAAATAAACCAAAACTACGACGCCTTTTTTGAAGATCTTAATTCTGAAATCTATTATTATCAAGAAGGGGATAGCGAATATTGTAGTACCATAAATATGGCTATTGAAGTCCTTTTGGAAAAGGAAGATTATGAAGAATGCTATAAATACGCCATCTATAATCATGAACAAGAGTATTTATTACCAGAACTGTATCCAGTGTTTCAATGGATTTGCTTTTATGATTTTTTAAATGAAAAACCTGAAGATATTAATGACGCATCCATTGAAGATTTAATACCAGATCCAATCACTTTTACCGACTATCGCAATAATGGTTTAATCCATTGGATGACAGGAGATACTAATGCTGGTGCAGACGCCTTAGTAAAGGCTGCATCTTTAGCAACTAATAAAGCCTACTATTTTAAATTAGCGTTAGCATGTGCTAAAGAAGGGAGTAATACAATAAAAAGCATAGACATTTGTGAGGTTATTAAAACAGAAACGCCTGAAGCCTATGATTGGAATATAGAGTACGACTATGCTAACCTCTTGTATTTAGCAAAACGGTACGACCAAGCTTTACTTGCTTTTAAACAATTATTAAAAAGTTATCCTGATCATTCCTTTTTTAATTTTCCAAAGGATCAAAACAACATGCTATTACAAACTTTAAAAAATATAACGAAAGCTTTGGGTAAAGTTGAAGATAACGCTAAATATAATGCGCTATTTTTAAGTAAAGATCAACCTTCGGTTAGTGCCTTATTAGAGCATCTAGAATGGATTGACACGTCTAAAACAAATGCCCTTTTTAGTCGTCATAATATATTAGAAAAAATCACGCATTCTGACACAGCATTAGAAAACAACGAACTTGAACGGTTAAAAGCAATCAAATCTAAAATAAGCACAACCTATTTCAGTTAAAGTTATTAGTTTTACACGTTGCCATGCGATTATTAACCCAAAATATCATCCTTTTCTTGACGCTATGTATTAGCGTTAACCACGTGTGTTTAGGCCAACAATCTAAAAACAACGGTTTAATAGACTCGTTAGCAACAGTCTATTACAACCATGCAAAAACAAATCCGGTAACTGCAAAACAAGCTGCCTTACAATGGCTAGAAGAAAGTCAAAAACAAAAGATAGATTTACAAGAAGTTAGAGCCTTATATGCACTTGGTAACTTAAGCAATATTACAGGAGACTATAAAAGCACGATACAATACACCAATGATGCGCTTGTTTTATTAAACACACTAGAACTAGACAAAGGCAAGGCTGCCTGTTATAATATTCTAGCTTCAGCTTATAAAAATTTAGGCGACTATCCAAAGGCTATGGATAACTACATGCAATGCTTAAGTTTTGCAAATACAACTAACAGTAAGGCACAAGAAGCCAATGCATACCAAAATATTGCAACCTTATATTTATTGCAAAAGGAGTATAAAAAATCGGCAGCCAATTTAGATCGTGCTGCCAATTTATATCGCGAGATTGGTGATGATGATGGTGTACTCACCACACTGTTTAATTTTGCTAATATTTTAAAGGAAGAAGGTAAATTTGATCAAGCACGAGAGCATTACAAAACCGTTTTAGGCTACCGAGAAAAAGAAGGAAATCAAGCGGTTATTGCTTATATAAACATCAACCTGGCGCAAATGCTTGTGCAGGAAGAACGTTGTAAGGAAGCGGTTGTGGCTTTAAAAAAAACCTTGGGTTTATTAAAAGCGCTTCAGTTTAACTCGGACATTGCCATAGTTTTAAACGATTTAGGGGTTTGCGAAACCAAATTAGGACATAAAACCGAAGCTATTAATTACTTTAATCAAGCCTTAGCTATTGGTGATGAGCAATCGTTATTGCTTTACAAAGCAGACATCTATAAAAACTTAGCACAACTCTATCAAGAAGAAAAAAACTTTGAAAAAGCACTAGAATTTTATCAAAAAGGGGTAACTACTGGTGCAGAACAGCTGACTTTAGACAAAGAAAAATACGTAGCTAACATACAAGAACGTTACGAGACGCAATTAAAAGAAGCCCGAATAGAACTGCTTGAAAAAGAGCAAAAACTAAGCGAAGCCGAATTACAAAAAGTAGAACTTACTGTTAAAAGACAACGTCTTGTAAGAAATACGCTTATTACTGGTATTGCATTGGCGTTAATTATATTAGTAATTTTACGATGGTCTTATGTAAAACGTTTGAAAATACAAAAGCAACTTAACTTACAGCAAGAAGAAAATGCAAAACAGAAAATTAGTGAGATGATGAAGGATCACAAACTCTCTGTTATCGAGCGTTACCAGGAAGGTCAAGACGAAGAACGCTCTAGACTGGCACGAGAGATCCATGATGGTATTGGTAGTGACTTAGCAAGTATTAAAATTGCTTTTGAGCATTATAGCGAGCCTTACCAAGACCAAACACAGTCTAAAAAAATAGCCACAGCCATTAATAATGCCTGTCAAGATATTAGAAATTTATCGCATCAATTACATCCATTAGCTTTTTCTAAAATAGGGTTTACCAGTTTTTTAAAAGATTTTGTAACTCAAATTAATGCTACCTCTGAGATTGAAATTAATACTTATTTTTTTCCTGAAGACGAGATCGATCAACTACCAGAAGTATTACTGGCTGATGCCTACCGCATTGTGCAAGAGTTAATCAATAACATTATAAAACATGCCGAAGCCACAACAGCAGATGTACAATTAACCAAGCACGACACCCATTTAAACATTGTTATAAACGATAATGGTAAAGGGTTTAAAAACACTAAAACACAAGGTATTGGACTACGTAATATTAAAGAACGCCTTCAAAAAATAAAAGGAACTTTAGACATAGACAGTAGCAATAATCATGGGACGTCTATTACTATAGACATGCCAACAAATTAAATGACAGTGAACAAAACAAACATCATCATAGCGGACGACCATCTTATGTTTCTGGAAGGCATAAACACCATATTAAGCGATATGGAAGAGGTTGGTGACATCCATTTAGCCACAGAGGGCAACCAAGTCATTAGACTACTTAGTCAATTTGAGATAGGTTTAATTATTAGCGATATTAGTATGCCTAAAATGGATGGTTTGGAGTTGCTAACTAGCATTAAAAAAAAGCATAGCAACGTTAAAATCATCATGCTTAGCATGTTAGACAACCACAGAACTGTACATAAAGTCATCCAAAAAGGCGCAGATGGTTTTGTACCAAAATTTACTAGTAAAGACGAATTACAAAAAGCGGTACGTACGGTTTTAAATGACGAACAATATTTTTCAGACATCATCAAACAACGCTATATGGAAAGTGTTTTTGAAAAAAAGAAATATAAAAACATCACGTTGTCTCCTCGCGAAAAAGAAGTCCTTAAATGGTTAGCAGAAGAGTTAACCTCTAAAGAAATCTCTGAAAAACTATTCATATCGGTTAATACCGTTGAGACACACCGTAAAAATATTTTACTTAAAACAGGCTCTAAAACCACAACAGGTGCTGTAAAATATGCCATCGAGTCTGGTTTGTTTGACTAAACCTGTAACATATTCATTTAAAATGCAATACCTTCGGTAGTAAGTGCAGATTGGATAAGTGCAAAAGTTTCGGTGTAATCCAAAGTATCATTGGTTTCTGTCAGTACTGTTCCTCTGTAAATAAAATTAGAATCCAGGTCAAAATAAATCACATAAATCCCTTTTTGTGGGTTTATCCAAGGACCTTGCGTTGTATTATCTATACTGGTATCGTCTAAATACTGTACCCAAGCTGCTCTAGACATGGTTTTAGTATCTATATAAATAGTGTGTCTTTCGGCTAAAGCATAGGGTGTTTTAAGACTTGCTATTTGCTGTAAAGCATAACGGGTTAGTCGCGCTAATAAGGGATTATAATTACTGTAATTAACAGACAACTGTAATGGCAAACGGGTCCATTGTTGTCGGTCATCTTCTAAAGTAAACGTCACAAACCCTTGTGGTTGCTCTGGTGTTGTAATGGTCACTTCAAAATCATCATAATGGTCTAAGGCGGTATGGTACTTATTTAATGTATCTACACAGCGTTGCATTATAAACCTTAAAACTTCTGGTGTTGGTTGGGTGTCCAATGTTATGTTCACCGCTTTATAATCAAACTGTAAATCAAAATCAGGCTGTAACGCTGCAATTACTGTCTGTCTGGCATCATACCGTTGTTTTGAGGCTTGGTAGGTCTCCAGACAGGTCAATTGCTCAGTAGCACGTAATGGTAAAACCGCATCTTCTAATATGGTTTTAAGGTTAAGATGTAGGTAACATTCTATTTCCGGAATATTGGTATTGTAAATCAGAACACTAAAAATATTAGGATTCATGGTTGCTGCATTAAAAAACCGATTTAAATGCTTAAAACTGACATCGTCTTCAAACTCACGGTCTAAGTAGGTCTTCAAATTCTTTTTAGCCTGAGTGGTAGAGATGCCAATGTACTTAGAGCAGCCTAACACAATCAAATACAGGATATAAACAATAAGCGGGATTAGTAGGTAACGCATTACATATTGACTTTAAAAAATAAAGGTAGACGTCTAATGTATTGCTCCCCTCACTGAAATCAGTGAGTTTTTAGTTTCACTAAAAAATGGTGCTAATAACAGCGCTTAAGCGTGTAACTTTGAGGTATTACTAACCCCAAACACAAACCCATGGGACTGCAAGAACAACGCGCTGCCAAAGCTATTGAAGACCAATACTTATCAGCGTATCAAAACGACATTAATACACTTATTGGACAAGACACTCCAATTACCATCCATTGGGATACGTTTGAATTAGACTATATCAAGTTTGTACCAAGCGTGTGTTTACAACGTCTTACCGATGCCTTAAAAGGGGTTTGCCAAGATCATTTGGGTAAAACTGCTGTACAAAATCAAATTAAAAACATACACGTGTTTTGTATCGCTAATGAAGGTGCCGAAGCTAAAAAAGAACTAAAATTAGACACTGGTGTGTTGTCTTTAACTGCCTGTTGGGGCGGACATCACAGTGGTTTTTTTCCTGATATTACCATACAAAACTATTTAGAAAACAAGTTATAATACAACCGCATTATCCAAACCATTAATAGCAACCACCAAAAACAGGACACGTAATACAGGTCCTGTTTTTTTATACCTCACTGTCACCTCTTCTGGTTGGCTAACATAAAAAAAGCCTTTAAGCTTAACACTTAAAGACTTTGGACAACTAAACTAATATCCGTTTAATTTATAGTGGTTTCATTTAAGGTAACGCCTTCTAAATTAGCACTAAAATAAGTTTCAAGTCCTTCAAATTGATGATGTTCTGAAAACGACTGACTACATCCTGTTACTTTAGATTTTTTAAAGGTCATATGTAAAGTCAAAGTCTCTTGTTTATATAACTTTATACTACCAGACCACTCCCCTTCTTGATCACACAACCAATCTAATAAGATAGGATCTGTAATACTTTTAACACCTCCAGACAAGTTAAATGCTATAGGTGGTTTATTATCCTCTTCTTGATAATACGATGGCGAAAAATTATAATCACACTGGCTTAATGCAAAGACTTGTTCTGTGGTACTATCTTTTTTTAATACTAATTCTATTTTTAATTGATTTTGATCTTCCATGTGTCGTGTTTTAGTTTTTATATCATTATTTTGTGACTATACTTACTACATTTAAATCCAGCAAAAACCAGATGCCTAGTTGTATAAGTACATCACAAATTTGGTGCTTTTTATAACAGTTTAACTCACGGTTTACCGTGATATTATAAATTAATCACTGTAATGCATCATGTTAAGACATAAAAAAAACGCTTTATATAAAGCGTTTTTTTTATTCCTGTAGGGTTTAAAACTATTACAGTTCTGTAGGTTTAACAGCTGGTTGCTTTTTTAATTGTTCTAAAATAAAATAAGCTGATGCAGCAGATACTAATATGGCAGGAATAGCTACCATGATAAGATCATCTTGAGACAAATCTAAAGTCATAAAAGCAGTTATAATTATTAAGGCTTCTACAACAATCCAAGTAATAACGGTACCAGCTATCCATTTTCCGGGTTTTATCCCTTTTTGATCGGCTACTAATTTAATTTGTTTAATAAAATAGGCTATAGCAAATGCTTCTAACATGAGTTTGGTTTATGGTTAATTTGCAACAAATGTAAGTGTTTTTAATAAAAAAAAAGGATATTTTGTATTATCTAATGATACTTACCAGGCAGGATTTTTATAACCTAATATAGGATTTGTCATACTAGTATTACCGTTAGACTTTTTACCTGTTTTATGACAGTAATTTTCTGGATAATCGTAATTTTCAAACTGAGCCCAAGATTTATAAGCTTTATAAGAAAATGGTCGCTCTGGATTAAAATCAATCTCCACACCTGTTCTAATACAATAACCTGTTTTAGGGGCTTTAGACTCAACCTTTTGGGTTATATTAAAAGATTTCTTCTTTAAAACTGGTTTTAGAACCTTCTCGTTTCTTTTTTCTGCTCTAGATTTTAATTCCGGAACAACATCTTTATCATCTAGACTAATGACATCTATATCTTTGTAAACAACACGCTCATAATCTTTTTTGCTAGGGTCAAAAGACTCAAATATATCTAACAATACTTCAGACCTTAAATAGTTTTTACTCAAGCCTAATAACATAGTTTTATATACTGGTCGTTTAATATAAATACAATGTGCGCTTTCTTCTAATAGGTAATGATGATGATCTAGATGCTCTTGATACACTTTTTCGGTTAACGTACTTTTACTAAAAGCAACTCCATATTCTACATTATTCTCTGCTGAGTAATCATACAAATTCATAGAGGTAATAATACCATTAGACTCATTAATATAGCTTTTAGCATGTAACCTTGGCTCATAAATAATTGACACGTTAGGAAAAGATTTAAAATAGTCTAAATCTTCACTTTTCATACTTCGGTAAAAATTATCCTCATTTTTACCAAACAAGATTTGAAGGTAAATAGATGGATTGTTTTTTATTAAATTAAATCGTTCTTTAAAATGATCGTCTAATTTTATGTAAGGCGATGTAATATGGATAAACTTATTGGCATTTGCAATAATATCATCAATAGCGTTATTAAGATTATCTCCTGTTAAAAATGCACTCATAATTGGTTAATTCTGTTCTTTTAATGTATTTAAATTATTTAACTCTGTTTTGTAATTAACTTGTTGATTTTAGCCTTTTTTACCCTACCATACCACTTACAAATACCTGCACAAACTCTTTCATTTTATCTAAAATACGTTCTCCAATTTCACGTGCTTTTAAAATACTTGGTCTGTTGTCTAGACATTTAAAAATATCGTCTCTTAAAGGTTCGCGTCCATAGTCTGTATAGCTTTCTATTAAGGCTTTAAATTGTTTTTGGTCTAAATGTTCTTCTTCACATATTTTAGCTAAAGCTAGTATCTTTTCTTCGTGCCAAAAGCGTTCAAATTCATCTTGTATAGCATCTACATCACTAATATGTGGTAAGTTTTCTTCAATAAATTTTTCTATTAACTCGCGTTTACTACGCAACTCTACGTCTCCAGATAGCATATCTATAATGGCTTTTTTCTGTGCTTTTGCATCTGCAGATTTAGCGTCTTTTAATTTGGCTAAGAGTTGTAAAATGTAAGCGACATTAATTTGATCACGATGGATTAACTCTAATTCAAAATCGATATCATCTAGAATGGATGTTTTATGTTTTTGGCTTTCGTTTTTAACCTTATCGTGTAAATCTAAATACTTGCTTTTATAATCTTCAAAAGTTTGCTCATCAATACCCAAATCGTCCCAATCAAAATCTGTATAAGATTCTAAAACGTTTTTTGCACGTAATAAACGCCTAAACGCTTGTATAAAAGCTAACTCTTCGGTTTCACTGGGTAAATTATCTACCTCTTGAAACGTTGGCACAATGTCTAACAAGTTTTTTAACGCGTCATCAAATTTTTCTGCAATCGCTTCATAAGGTGGTAAAATAATGTCTTCAATAGCCTCTTTGTTTGAAAACAAGGTAATTGCTTCATCTGTTGCTTTTTTTAAGTTTCTAAAGCACAATATATTTCCTTGCGATTTCTGCTCGCCTAAAATCCTGTTGGTTCTGGAATAAGCTTGTATTAAACCATGATACTTTAAATTTTTATCGACGTATAACGTGTTTACTTTTTTAGCATCAAAACCTGTAAGCATCATATTTACCACAATAACAATATCCAAACGGTCTTTATCTTGAAAGGTTGTTTTTTCACGTTCTTTTAAACGCTTACTTAGGTCTTTAAAATAGTTTTCAAACTGCTGACTATCTTTAGTCGAAAAACTAGTGTTATACATTTGGTTGTAGTCCTCAATGTATTCATCTAGCTTTTCTCTGGTATGACTTGTTTTGTATTGTGCTCTTGGCTCTGCTGCTAGCGGTAATGCATCTCCAGGAATATAATCTTGTGCGTCTTCATCCTCCTCATTGGTTCCGTAAGTAAAGATTGTTGCAATACGTAAATCATGTTCGCCTGCTTCTTTTTTACGTTTAAAAATATCGTAATACTTAATTAGCGTCTCAATATTACTCACTGCAAACAAAGCCGAATACTCTTTATTAAAGGTTTTCTGATTGTGATACGCAATCATATAATCTGCAATTTTCTCAAGGCGTTTTTCATCCGCAAAAACCTCAGCAGTATCTATTGCTTCTACCTCAATATCAATTAATGTATTTCCTTTTTGTTTGTATTTACCAACATATTCAATACCAAAACGTAAAACATTTTGATCTTTAATAGCATCTGTAATAACGTATTTGTGTAAGCATTGACCAAACAAATCTTTGGTGGTACGTTTTCCTAAATCGTTTTTAGACGCATTATCTTTAAAAATAGGTGTACCTGTAAAACCAAACAGCTGACTACTATTAAAATATTCGGTAATTTTTTTGTGTGTTTCTCCAAACTGACTTCTGTGACACTCATCAAAAATAAAGACTACTTTTTTATCTTGTAAATGCGTTAAGCTTTTCTCGTAATTGGCTTTAGAAATGGCATTGTTTAGTTTTTGTATTGTAGTTAATACCAATTTAGAGTCGTCTGTTAATTGTTTTACCAAAGACTGCGTATTATCTGTAACATCTACGCTATCTTTTTTAAAGCTATTAAACTCTAACATGGTTTGGTAATCTAAATCTTTTCTATCAACCACAAACACCACTTTGTGTACGTTTGGCAAGTCCATAATAATCTGGCTTGCTTTAAACGAGGTCAAGGTTTTACCAGAACCTGTGGTGTGCCAAATGTAACCATTATCGTTACCTGTTGTGACTTGATTTACCAACTGCTCTGTTGCATAAAACTGATATGGACGTAAGACCATTAATATTTTATGCGTTTCGTTATGCACCACATATTGCGCTATCATTTTACCCAAATGGTTTGGGTTTAAAAACGAACTAGCAAATTGCGTTAAATCTGTAATATTTTTATTGTTTACATCTGCCCAAAAGAAGGTTTGCTTTACAGACTGCAACTTATTATTAGCTAAATATTTTGTGTTTACACCATTACTAATAACAAACAATTGTACGTACTGAAACAAGCCATGATTAGACCAAAACGTATGACGCTGGTAACGATTAATCTGGTTAAACGCCTCTTTAATTTCTAAACCTCTGCGTTTTAACTCTATTTGCACCAATGGTAAACCGTTTACTAATAACGTAACATCGTAACGGTTTTTGTAAGTCCCTTCTTGGGTGATTTGGTTGGTGACTTGAAACAGGTTACTTGTCCAATCTTCACTATTAAAAAAGCGTACATAAAAACTATCTCCATTATCTCTAGTAATATTAAAACGATCGCGTAAGGTTTTGGCTTTTTCAAACACATTACCTTTTGCTAAATGATTTAAAATAGTCTCAAACTCTTTAGCAGAAAACGTTGTGTTGTTAAACGCTTCTAATTGCAATTTTAAATTAGATACCAAAGTGTCTCCATCTGGTATGGTTACATTTTGGTAGCCTAAACCTACTAATTGCTTAATTAGGTTATTTTCTAGTTGTGCTTCAGATTGTTTTGTCATAATTCATTAAAAAGGTCTTCCCACTCTGGATTTATACTTTCTATTAATGCTATTTTTTTTGCTCTACTGCCTGCTTTTAATTGTTTTTCTCTGCCAATAGCATCACCAATTAGTTGGTGTGCTTCATGGTATACTAGTTTGTCTAAATTGTATCTAGCTGTAAACGATTTTTTATCATGTTTTTCTTTATGCTGAACAATACGCTGTTTTAAATTAGCGGTTACACCAACATAAAGTGTTGTGTTGTTTTTATTGGTTAATAGGTATACATATCCTGGTTTCATAGGTCATTGCGAGCGCAGCGCGGCAATCTGTTAATTATTAATTCTACTCTTTACGCCATTGTGCCTCTTTCCGTCATTGCGAGGACGTAGGACGAAGCAATCTGTTTGTTGTTCACGTTTCTTTTCATGAGATTGCTTCGTCGTTCCTCCTCGCAATGACGTACGCGAGGCAATCATACAAACATCTGTTGCAACAAGCCTTTTTTAAACGCTTGCGTTTGCGTGATTTGCGCTTGTACGGCTTCTATTTTTTTATCTATGGCACTTAAATAAGTGGCTATTTTTTGTTGTTCTTTTAATTTAGGAATCATAACTTTCAAATTATTTATTTCACTTGGAGATAAATTTGGAGGATCAGAACCTGCGATATTATTTTCTATAGATTTGATTAAAAAATCTTGTTGCAATAAAAAATAGACAAAATCTTTATTATTTTCTGTTACAATTTTACCAACTCTTTGATTTAATAATGAATTATTAAAAAACTCGTTAACTCTTGCTATTTTTAGTTTTCCATTTAAAATTGGACGCGTAAGCGCTAAAATATAATCTCCTTTTTCTAAAATGAATTTCTTATGTTCTTCTAAAAAAGAATCTGGTAAAAATGATATGCTATCGTTTTTCATTTCTTGAATACCAACATCTGCAATTTTCACCCATAAAACACCTTTATCTGTTGAATCTTTACTGGAAAAAGCATAACCATTAAATATTTTAAAAACCTCTCCCAATCGCTTCTCTTCCCAATCTGGGAATTGCGTTTCATTTGGTGAGATTGCTTCGTCCTGCGTACTCGCAATGACGGTTTCATTGGTGACGTCTGGTTTAAAACGCAATTGTTGGCTAAACAGTTGTTGCATCACGCCTTTTTTGTATAAGGCTAGTGTTTCTTTTTTTGTGGTGAGTTGCTGTAGTTTGGTGTCTACTGCTGTTAGAAAATTGGCTATTTTTTGTTGTTCTTCATCTTGAGGTAAATTCAAGTTTAAAGTTTTCAATTGACTACTATAAAGATGAACTACAGATATTCCTTGAGATAATCTTGCTATGTCAATTTTCTTTTTACTGTTTAAATAGTATGAAAGAAAAACTCCATTTGTTTTCGATTTTATAATATTTAAATCTCCTCCAAGTGCTATTCCATCTTTTAAAACACAAGAGGCTGTAGCAATATCTATTTGAGTTTCTCCAGAAGCAGGTATAATTACATCATTACTTTCACTTAATACCAAATCATCAGCATTTAAATTTGTCTTAGATTTAATATCGAAAATAACTTCATCGTAAACTGTATATAATTCACCATATCTAATACATTCCAAAATCCCATTTTCATCAATATCCGATTTTGAAATACTTTTTCCTTTACTGAAAGCTGAAATATCTCCCAATTTCCTCTCCTCCCATTCACCTTCAAATTCTTTAAAGCGTAGTTTGGGTGTTAGGCTTTTAGCTTCTTTTAATGAGATTGCTTCACTGCGTTCGCAATGACGGTTGCGAGGCAATGACGGTTGCGATGATGTTTTTGTATGTGTTGTTGTGTTGGTCATTTGGTTTTGTCTGTCATTGCGAGACCTTTGGTCGTGGCAATCTGTTTATTATTTCTTCTATGTTTCATGAGATTGCTTGAGTTTGGCTTTCGTTTCCTTTCATGAGATTGCTTCAGTTTGCCGCGTCGAGTTTGCTTCGTTCCTCGCAACAAGCACTCGCAATGACGGTTCGATTTTAAAAAGGTGTTTCAATATTTAACTGTTTACAAAAGTCTGCAATAGTGGCATCGGTTTCTGCTATGTCTTGTTCTAAGGCTTTTAGGTCTTTGACTACTGTGGTTAAATCTACAGGTGCTTCTTCTTCAAACGTATCTACATAACGTGGTATGTTTAGGTTGTAGTCGTTTTCTTTTACTTCGGCTAAAGTGGCAACGTATGAATACTTATCAATAGTTGCACTTTGAATGCGCTCTGAATGACAGTACGCTCTGTAGGTGTCTACTATTTTATCAATATGTTTGTCTTGTAATACGTTTTGGGTTTTTACTTTCTCAAAATGTTGGCTGGCGTCTATAAAAAGGATGCTTTCGTGACGTTTAGGATGAGATTCTGAAACAAGTTCAGAATGACGTTGGTTGTCTTTTGGATGAGATTCTGAAACAAGTTCAGAATGACGTGGGTCTTCTGTTCTATTTTTCTTTAATACTAAAATACAGGTTGGTATACTTGTACCATAAAATATGTTAGCAGGCAAACCTATGACTGCGTCTAGGTAGTTTTTGTCTTCTATTAAAAACTTGCGTATGTGTCCTTCGGCTGCACCACGAAACAACACACCGTGTGGTAATACGCAAGCCATAGTACCATTATCCGCTAGTTGGTGCACCATGTGCTGCACAAATGCAAAATCGGCTTTACTTTTTGGTGCTAGTTTACCGTATGCCGAAAACCTATCGTCAGACATAAACAAAGGACTTGCAGTCCATTTTGCCGAAAATGGTGGATTGGCAACTATGGCTTCAAAACGTTTGTCTATATGGTTAGGGCTTGGGTTGACTAAGGTGTCTTCGTTATAAATATCAAAACGTTTGTAGTGTACATCGTGCATAATCATGTTCATTCTGCACAAGTTATAGGTGGTTGGGTTGCTTTCTTGCCCATAAAACTCGCCTACATCGTTTACTTCTTTGGCTACACGTAATAGTAAAGAGCCAGAACCACAGGTTGGATCGTACACGCTTTTTAGTTTGGTTTTTCCTGTAGTTACTAATTGCGCTAGTATTTTACTAACTTGTTGTGGTGTGTAAAACTCACCTGCTTTTTTACCTGCTCCACTAGCAAATTGACCAATTAAATACTCGTAAGCATCACCAAGGATATCACTATCTGAGTTTTCTAAATCAAAATCGATGGTTTCTAAATGGGTAAGTACTTTTACTATCAGTTCGTTTTTAGCGTCTTCGGTCTTCCCTAGTTTACTACTAGTTAAATCTAAGTCTTCAAACAGGTTACCAAAATCGTCTTCGCTTTCGCTACCCATAGTGCTTTGCTCTATGCTGGTTAGCACATTGGCTAAGTCACCTAGAATAAAGTTGTTTTTACCTCCAGAGTTTCCGCGTTTGGCAAGCTCGCTAAACAGTTCACTAGGTTTAAGGAAATATCCTAGTTTTTCTAAAGCAAAATCTCTTACGTTGTTTATTAGTAACTCTTCTTGCTCATGACCTTCAATATCATCAAAGGTTAAACCATCTGGTTGTAAGATTTCGTTAGCGTAGAGTTTCATTTTTCGGCTTAAATATTTGTAAAAAATAAAGCCTAGTATATAATCTCTAAAATCGTCTGCATCCATATTACCACGTAAGTCGTTGGCAATATTCCACAGGGTTTGTTTTAGTAATGCTTGTTTTTGGTCTTCGGACATGTAAAACTTATATGTTTAAATTTATTGTATACCTATAAAATTCTAATAATAAGCACTTTGTTTTTATCAGAAATTTATATTAAAAGGACGTGTTTAAATATAGAACCTTTTTAAAAATTGATGTGTTTATTTTTTAAAAAATTGATGAATTATTCTTCAGAAAAAAAGAAGTAATGTATATCTATGATACCACTACGACTTATTTGAACCAAATCTTGCGTGTCTTTTAAAAAAATACCCAATGAGCGCTCGTTATACACTAGTTTCATGCTTTCAGAATAATCTGTAACCACATACATGTCTCCTGTTAGTTTAAAAAAAGGAATTACTAATTTACTTTTAACCTTAACCCCTTTATTTACAACTCTACCGTCTTTTAAAATGCTTTTAATGTCTGAGGTATTGGTCTTACTAGAAGCTACTTTTACGTAAGAGACCATCATGTTTAACCACTCTGCATCGTCCACCAAGTACCAGTTTACTTTTTCAAAATTAATACCATACTCACTAATCCATCCTGCAGAAGTAAAACCAAATAGCACTTGTTTTTTTCCATCTAATTCTGGCTTATCTGAAGGGGTAAACTCTTGTATTTTAAACGTCATTACCGATACCGCAGACATGTCTTTTAATTTTTTACCATTAAAATCTAAGGTTTGTAATGAGAAGCTACTAAGCTCTGGATGGTTGGATAATACCCATTGTGTTGCGGTTAACTCGGCTTGTTCTTTCATTTGCTCTACAGCTGCAATACCTGCACCAATAGCCAGTACTCCTGCAACTACAGCAGCACCTTCATTTTGAGCATTACTATTTTGTGGCATCAAATAAAGTGATACCAATAGGATTAAAATAGCTTTTTTCATGTTATTGATTATTATTAGTTAGATGGTTTTAATAACACATGTAAGGTTTGCGTTAGTATCCTACCAACAACAAAATACATGTTTGAAAAAATCAATTATAATTAGGGAGAGGGTTTAAATATAAAGCCTTTTTAAAAAAATAATACTGTAAATACTCGTAATTATTACAAAAGGTGCTGCAACACTTTAGTAAGTCCTTATTAAACAAAGGGTTATTTTTTTATGATAACAATGTAAAAACATCTATATTTGTGGTGTACTACTGGTACACATAGTGCGTAAGACACACTTAAGACCTTATAATAATAGCCTAAACACAGAGATTCTAGCTGGTATTTAGGCTTTTTTTGTGCTTAAAAAGTAGGATTTTAAAAGCTAAGCGCCTTTAAAGTGTCAGGTCAGCACCTTGTATAGCAAAGCTCAGCACCTTGGAGTTGTAAGTTGCGCACCTTTTTAGGGTAACATTAGGGCATAAAAAAAAGGCCCTGAGTGGTAAGACAACACTCAAGACCTTATAATAGGTCACTTAAAAACGAGATTCTAGCTGGCTTTTTTGTAAGTTAAACCTGTTAATAATTGTCGTAACCGTTTACCTGGTCTAAACAAAATACGCGCTTTGGTAATTAAACTGGCATTTACCGCCTCTATGGTATCTACACCAGAGGAGCTTAACCCAACTTGAAAATTACCTAATCGTCCTAGTTTGACTATTCGTCCTTGTTTAAGCGAGTGTATAATGTTTCGCTCTAAGGATAATAGGACCGCATGACAATCGGACTCGGTTACGGTACACTCGTAAGCAATCTGCTCAGCAAGTATATCCAAATCTACTTCACCATCTGCAATTGCAGCAGCGTAGTACTTCTCAGGCAACGTAATGTCCTGAGGATTTCGTTTGGCTTGCGCCTTAAACTTAATACTCATATTTAAATGATATTAATTAAAAAAAAACATTTGCCTTAGTACGCTTAACACATTAACTATCAAACGTCTAACTGACATCACAAAACTACATTTAATGCCTTAGACTAGAAAGGGAGTTTATTAGGACTTGTCAACAAGTATTCAACAATATTTGTGTGTTTTATAGTGGTTTTACATTTTAAAATACTAAAAATCAACAAGTTAACCTTAAATAAATGTGTACGAAATACCCCCTATTTAAACCGCTGATAATCAGTGTTTTTTTGGGTTTTAGACCGTTTTTTTTTAAAACAACACTTATTTTTTATGATTTTGATGAGGTATTTAGGGTTGTGGTATAAAAAAAGTCCTATTTTTAATAGGACTTTTTTTATGTATTGGTTTTTAATGAGAGTTAGTCTATGATTATTTTTTTTAACTGAGTGGCATATGCAGTCTCTAAAATTATAAAGTAAACACCTGAGGGTAAGTTTAAATTATAAGAGGTAGTACAACTGGTGTCCTCTTGAAATGAGCGATGATCTATCATCGTATTATTAGCTAATCCAAATATTTTTAAACTTACTGGCAATGTTTCTCGCAATTCTATACTTACATTAAAAACGCCATTTGATGGATTAGGATAAAGCGTAAACGTTTCTATTATTGGTCCTAAATTAGAAGGTTCTTCTTCAAAAAACTCAGTTTGCTCTAAAACTAAAATAGTCTTGGTTTGATATTCTGAACAGTCTCCTAGAATAGAGATCATAGAAATTTCATATTCTCCTGGAGTGTCAAATTTAATTTCTGCATAAATACTGTTTTCGCTAATAACATTGGCCTCATCAGGGAATACCCAAATTATGTCATCAGGAATAGGATTACTATCATCTATAATATAAAAAACCTCAACCAGAGGACAAATTACTTAAACTGGATGTGGTAACAGTATTACTCCAAACGTAAGCTACAGCCTGAAAATTACCTGTAACTTTGACTTTGTTATGTGTTAATAGATTAACTTATTTATGTACAGTATTAGCTGCTTTTATAGGGACCAGCATTTGTCTAGTAAATTGCAGCTCTGCCACAATACCTAATTTTTGTGGTCTTGTACACATAATCTATTTTTGTTTAATTACTTTATCACTACTTAATTGTATTTTTAAATTGTGTTCTTGCTAAAATTGATTTTAGCAAATAAAAACCGAATAGAAAATCCGCGAGGATTTTTGTAAGTAGGCCAGAACTAGCAATAAATTATATACGAGGTTGGCAACTGTATTTTAAAGAATATTATCTAAATCTTGTCTTCCAACTATTGTCATTATATCTATAACATCTTCATTTACTTTATAGAAAATACTATCAGATCCACATACACAACGTCGATACCCTTGTTTTATAAAATCAACTGATTCAAATGAAAAAGGTCTTTGAGCAATTATCTCAAAATATTCAAAAAAAGAATAAAAGTATTTATCCGCTTCAGTAATTCCGAATTTTTTAACTCCGTAATGATGGATTTTTATTAAGTCGTCTTTGGCTGTATTACTTATTCTAAATTTAGCCATTGAGTAAGTCCTTTGATTGCTTTAGAATTTGAGCTTTACTATCGGAAGTAAATCCACTATTTTCAGCTCTTTCCAGTTTAGTTCTTATCCAATCAATTTGAACTTGTTGACTTCTTGCTTGTCTAATTAAATCGTTGACTAATTCACTTTTACTTGAATATTCTTTATTGTCAACTTGATTTTTTAGCCATTCATCATTTGGTTTTGTGAATGAAATACTTTGCCTTGCCATAATATTGAGTTTTGATGTAAATTTACACCAAAAATGAATCAATTACAAATTTTTCCCAATGTTGTTACCAACACCTAACAAAATGTAAAGAGGATGACCAAGAGATATTTTATTTGTTTTAAAATCATTAATTCTATTTTTCCAAAAGCTTAGAAAAAGTAAAGGATAGACAAATTAAGATTGATGGGTAAATTCTCTCATCCAACAAGAATAATATCCTTTCCGAGATTCTATTTTATTAATTCCTTGTGAGGTAATAAAAGTCTCATTATAAATACAAACAATATGGTCAGGTTGTAAGCGTAAATATGATAATGAAAAATCGTAAATTAGATGTTCACAATCAGCATCAGGCTGTCCCAGCAATCATAAAATAGTTTTGATTTTTAAATAATAATACTAGTAAATTTGGATGATTTTGTTTGATTTGCTCCCTCTTTGTTATAGCTACTGTGGTTAGTCGTAGGATTACTATTAGTATGTAGTTTTTTATAATTAATTTGTGCTTAATTATCTATTTTGTGTAATCATTAAAATAAAATTCTTAAAAAAATTTAAAAATTCTCATTTCCATTAATTGCTCTTTTATATAGTTATTCCCATTTTTAAATGATGCAATCTTTATTAAAGAGTACTCTTCATCATCTTTAAAATTTTTCCATTTTTTTGACTGCATCCATTCTTTATAAGTGATATTTTTATTTTTAAAAAAATCTCCACTTGCTATGAGAGCAATCACTTTTTTTGTTTCGTCATCTAGGTTTTCAATAGATTTTATATCCTTAAATATTTCTCTAGTTTTTGATGCAGTACCAATAAAATCAAAAGGACAACGAATACTTTTTAGATAATCTAAAAACTCACCATCTTCCATTAAAAAAGCTTTATCTACAAAATTCGTTTTAAATTGCTCCCATGAATGGCTTTCTTTATTTTCATATTTATCTTTTAAATAGTCTTCAAAATTCATTTTTTTGAGGATTTCTTTAGAAGCAATATCATTTTTAAATAAAGTTGATTTATCTAAATCGCTATCATTATTTATCTCAGGAATGTCTGTAAACCCCAAATGCTTATGTTTTTTTGGTAGTAAATCAAATACGTCTTCGTAAAACAACACCTCGTTGTTTATTTTAAAATACTTTCCTTCAAAATATTTTGAATCTCCATTTGTTTCGCCTTCATAAATATTTGAAAAGCTTTCAGAAATTGCACCATAATTACTGAATAAAATTGATAATGCTCTTATATAACTATTTAATCTAGTTGTATTTAAAATAGCTAAGTTTGAATTATCAACTCCTTTTAAATTATTTTTATATGTTTTAGAATTCCATATTTCATCAAAGAAAGCTTCTGATTGTAATTCAAAATAAATATTATAAATATTATCGGTATTCACTGAAGCTAAAATTTGAAATAGTGAATCATTACTATTTATTATTTTTTCTACATCACCTTTGTCATCGTTGACAAACATATAACTAGGGAAAATATGTTTTTTATATTTTTTTGAATAATAATTCCCTCTTATATTAATTGACCATTTTTGAAAATCTTCTCCTTGTCCTACAATTTTAGAAGCAATAGTTTTTATATCAGAAATATTTTCTTCAAAAGCAACAATGGGAATATTAAACCCATACTTAAATGCAATAGAAATGTATTCGTGTAAAAATTTCTCTTGATTATTTAATATAAAAAACTGATTCTTAAAATTAAATCCCCAAGCTGCAGCAGGAACATTTCCCCAATACATTGATGATTGTGTTACTTTTATTCCCATTATTACCAATTTGATGGTTTTATAATTATTCTCTTATTTCCAATTATTATATGTAGTTCTTCTAATTGCATTAATTCTTCTATTGTAAATAAATTTCCATCTCCATTACCTAGTAAATTTCTAATTGGCTCTTTTACTATATTGACAAATTGTTGAGCAGCATTTACACTCTGAAATGCTCCATTTGTAATTTTTATTTGTCCATAATATTTTTGATACTAATTTTTCCATGTTGACTCTAACATTCCCTCATCATTAAATTTCTTAATAATAGATTTTAAATGAGAAAATACATTGTTTTCGATATTATTCGTAACATGTGCAAATTTACATTCTATAATTCCTTTATCGCTACCATTTAATATTACCACATCAACCTCATTCACAGGGGTACTTGTTGGTGTAAACTTCTTGATTATGCCATCAAACAAATTAAAAAAACTTGTTATTATAGATGTATTTCTAAAACTGTTTGGTCTTCATAAGCGTGTCTGGCACTTCAATATTTACAGTCCATTTAGTGTGTTACAAAACCACACCCTACAGTGCTCTTGTACACATAATCTATTTTTGTTTAATTACTTTATCACTCCTTAATTATATTTTTTTATTGTGTTCTTACTAAAATTGATATTTGCTATATTATTTTTTTATTTATTATATTCGGCACTCGTTACAAACGAGCGCTAGCTGGGGGTATGAATTGTTTAAAAAACCATTGTCGCATTCTCGTTAAAGACAAGCTTAAAGTTTTAGTTTGATTTCAGAAATAGCTAATCGCAATTCAAGTTCTCCGATACGTCTCAGTAATAAATCATATTCTAAGTCTAATAAATTCTCTTTCAAAATCTGATTAGATAATAACATTTTTTGCTCATTATAGATACGAACTGTCGTTTCGTAAACAAAATTGAGATTATTTAAACACAAGAATATTGTTTCTGCATAAGTTATAAAATTTTCCACTTTATTATCTTCCAATGGATGGAATATGAAATTTTCGGAGGTTACACCAATAGCTTCCATAGGCAATAACCCTTGCTCTATTTGATCATTGAAAGTCTCCATTATAGCCCCCTTTAATTCTAGGTAATTCCAATTTTCCATATCTAAAAATTAGTTAATATAATATCGTTGTTATGAATGATTTCAATAGTTAAATTAGGATAACGACTACTAAATAAGTTAATAACATTACTACAACTTGAACAAGGTACTCGTTCAGTAAAAAGTTTTACTGTTCCTGTTACATTAAAGTTCTCTCCAATATCATTAGCTGACCCAGTTAAAATTTTATATTTCGTATCAACATTTCTTTTATTTGGAACTCCAGCACTATTTAATTGTGTAGAGTATGGAAATATCTCTTGACTTTGAGTAGGACGCAAAGATATATCAGGAACTCTATTTGGTAAATCACCTATTAAATTTTGAATACCACTGTGAGCATAATATTCATTTTTACTAACACTTGAGATGTTTAATTCTGCGTGACCAAAATCCCCACTTTTCTTATAATTTGATGTTAGTTTTTGCCTTAAAACCTTAACTATACTAATCAAATTAGCATCTGAAACTGCATTGAGAACTCTCGTACTCAAACTACCTCCAGCATTAACCAATTTCCAAGTATTAAAACCTTGAGTATTAATATCCGTTGTTACCTGTACTCTTGTTTTATTTGGATTGTTTGCAATAAAGTCATCATTGATTTTAACGTATTCTTTATTATTTAAGTTAATAACAGGTTGAGCTTCATACACACCACCTTGACCTAAGGATTTGTTTTTAACGGTGTAGGTTCCTCCATTGGCTTGACCATTTTCTTCCAAAACATCCATCGTACCAATAGCTTCTGACAACTGCGTATTTATTACAGAGTCACGAACTACAAGGTTTTGCATATATTCTTTAGTAAATTTTTGAGATTGATTATTTAGACTAAAAAAATTAGCATCTAGTTGTGCATCTAGATTTTTAAACGAACGCGTCTTTTTAGCTACAGTTGTACTGTCTTTACCATGGTTGGCAAAGGCAATTGCTGTTAGCAAAAGACTTAGTATTAGTATGTAGGTTTTTTTCATAATTAATTTGTGCTTAATTATTTAGGTTTATTTTTTTTCGCTAAATTGAAGATATTATTATTCATTTTAATTTATTTTGGGTGATTTACTGCACTTCTATATATTTTTTAAAACACAATATTATCAACATATCTTCAATGCCTTTTTTATTTTTCTTACTAGTGTAAACTTCTTGATTATAATACATTTTGATTTTTATAAAATGTATTAAGTTGAGGTGTTTTGCTATTTTTATAATCCTCCTTTATAAACAATATCTGGAATATAATCTGACTCTACATTTATAACTATTCCATTATCATAGGCATAAGAGCAACAAGCCAACAAAGGGAAATCAATCCAATAACTACTATTGTCTTCTTCTTTTTTCTCAATAATCCAATTTTTCTTAGATATAAGATATTGCTCTAAAAGAATATTAAAAGTATTTGCATCCTTTTGGTAGGCTAAATAATACATTTCCATTATTGGTAGCCAAATTTTTTCTCTAATATCATTTCCCTCTTTTGACTTTATTAACTTACTTCCTTCTATATTATGAAATGCAACAACACTTGAACTAACAATACTTTTAATATCTGATAGTATAGATGTTTCAAATTCTATCTTATCATTACACATCGAAATTAACTTAATAGATTTTCTCCAAAACGGATCTTTTGTTTCTTTTACAGAATTACTTAATAAATTAAACAACTCATTTTTGTGTTGATTGTCTCTCAAAATTAAAGCTATGTTAAATAGCTTCCACCAATCAAATAATTCTGTTCCACTTTTAATTTTAGTACTATCGATATTAAAGGATTCATTTAAAATTGTAATTTTTAGAGTAGATTCTAAACAAAACTCTCTCTGTAAATGTTTAATGCCAAGCTCTAAATGAAAATTTAGATATTCTTGAAACTCTCTGTAATTTAAATTCATTAGACAAAACAAACTTAATTCTAGAGGTGTATCTTTATAGCTGTTAAAGTTAACAGACATTCCTTGTTTCAATCTTTTTGGTAATTTTCTTTGATTTTTTAAATACCTTGACCTGATAACTTCTAATTCAGATAAAATATCTCTCGTAATGATGTGTCTTAGTATCATAATATTAATTAATGAAATTTTTAATAGTAAAATTTAATTTCGAATCTGTTTTTTGACTAACTAAGATATATTTTAATAAATTATCATCACTAGCTTCAATTAGCGCTTCTTTTAAAGGATCACCATTAGGTAGTTTTTGTTTTAAATTGTCTATTATATTATCTCTATACTGTGTAGTGCCTTGTTGTGCTACATTACCATTTTGTGTGGTTCTTGCTCCTAATGTACTTCCTCCTCCCTTAGCTTCAACGACATGTAGATTAACTAGGTCACCATCTGAATCAAACTCAGCATAAACTCTATCAAACCTACCTTGTTTACCAGGTGGTATTCTATCTACATCTAATCTTTGCCAACCCCTACTTTGATAAATTTGATCGACTCTTGCTTTAGCTAACAATTCGCTAGCTACAATCTTTTCTTGTTTAGTTACTGCTGACTGTCTGTTAGCCCATTTTATATCCAAATCTGGTAAAGTTGCTGAATGATTGACGTTTGAAAATGTATCACCTAAACTATTGATAGTTGTAGTCATTTTGTGATCAATTTCTTTACCTGCAGTAGCAAATGCATCTAAAAATTTAGTTTTTTGAGCCGAAGTTAAATCATCAAGTTTTGTAATTAAGCTAGATAATCCAAGGTCATCAAACCTCTTTAACAAACCACTCCCTGCATTAGCCAATTTCCAAGTATTAAAACCTTGAGTATTAATATCCGTTGTTAACTGTACTCTTGTTTTATTTGGATTGTTTGCAATAAAGTTATCATTGATTTTAACGTATTCTTTATTATTTAAGTTAATAACAGGTTGATCTTCATACACACTACCTTGACCTAAGGATTTGCTTTTAACGGTGTAGGCTCCTCCATTTGTTTGACCATTTTCTTCCAAAACATCCATCGTACCAATAACTTCTGACAACTGCGTATTTATTACAGAGTCACGAACTACAAGGTTTTGCATATATTCTTTAGTAATTTTTTGAGATTGATTATTTAGACTAAAAAAATTAACATCTAGTTGTGCATCTAGACTTTTAAACGAACGCAATTGCCATGTTTTTGAAACTACAGATGTTGCCACGTTAGGTTTTAGTAAGGCAGGAACTGGATGTGTTTTAAACGTACGCGTCTTTTTAGCTACAGTTGTACTGTCTTTACCATGGTTGGCAAAGGCTACTGTGGTTAGTAGTAGGATTACTATTAGTATGTAGTTTTTTTTCATAATTAATTTGTGTTTAATTATTTAATCTTTCATGTTTTTAGGAAACTAAAAATTGTACTTGATATAACCGTGATTGGATTTAATTCTGAAAAAGTTGGCAACTGCTGGTACTTCTAAGCAAATTTTCTCTCTGTTTTCTAAAGACAAACAAAAGAACTCAGAATCTTCAAGGCAATCCACAAAAATAGAACCTGGTTCTTGATGCTGAAAAGCGTAATGATCGCTCACCCAATAGTTTTCCATAGCAAATTGAAGAATATGTTCTTTCCCTTTGTCATCTATAGAATAGGCTTTTACTAGCCCATTGATAATCCAATATTCAAAATCTACAGATTGTCCTGTTTGGATTAAAAATTGGTGTTTTTTTTAAGCTTTTATATTCAAAGTGCGATTGTATAAAGTCCCACTCCTCATTGGTTAAAGAAACGATTTCTTCAAAATGTTGTTTTAGTAAATTATACTTAGCATGCATAATAAAAATTGCTGTAAATTTTATGTGTTACAAATACTTAACTTTTATGTGACTTATTTACCGATACAATATTTAACTATCCTTATATCTATTAGCGTTAAGTCGTTTGGGCAACAAATAGGATACAAAAAACACATAAAAAGAGTAAATAAAGAGTAAACATCAATAAATAGAGCAACAAATATAGCATAAAAAAAACCGCTCGATTAGAGCGGTTTCCAAATAAAAACACCAAGCATTAATTAGCTGTACCAGAGCCTAAATAAATACTGTTTGATACTTGACTACCATCAGCAGTAATAAACGCCATAAATAGCTCTACCGTATCACCTGCATAAGTTGTAGGGATTGAAACAATTTGAGAACCTACTGTTCTGTCTGCTCCATCAAGTAAAGAAATAGATTCCTTTTTTGATGGATTGTAAACCAATAACATTGCCTTGTCAGTAGCATTTGCGTTACCTTCAGCAGAGTTATCATCCCACCCAAAAGTTACTTCTCCAGCAGTTGCTAAATCAGTCGTCGGGTTTAACGCACCAGATAAACCTCCGCGACTTACTAAAGCGTTTGGATAGTCAACAACAAAGTTTGGTTCTGTACCTGTAATCGCATTATTCAACACATACGACATTGCAGCATTAAATTCTGTTTTCTTAACAGCTAATCCTTTATACCCTAACTTAATAAAAGGCTTTACAGCCTGTAAAAATTCTAAAGTGGCAGTAAACTTCGTTCTTTGGTTTACTTGACCAACAGTTCTTGGATTGGCTACACTTGAGGGTTTAATTCTAATGTAATCAATTCCTTTCCAGCTTCCACCGATAACGTTTCCAACCTTACCTGAAAGCCCTCCTAAAATACCTTGGGAAATTTTACCCATAACATAAATAATTTAAATGAAACTTGTTTTTCTTCGGACTTGGTACGGACTTAACACGAAGTTGTACCTTCCGATTGAATATATGGCAAATTTTATGCTATTCGTTAGATATGGATTTTGTTGCTTTAGATTGCTTCTTTTTGCATTTTAGAAAATAAACTTTGAATGTATGATACTTTCAAATCTGCCATTTTTGAAATGACTTTTTGAAGTTCGGCTTCTTTTTTACTAATTACTGACACAATATTAATATGCTTTTGCAATTGAAATTCATTATTTATTAATGATGTAAAACTATTTTTTAGAGTATTTCTGCAATCATCTATTGAAATAAACGGAATAACACTTCCTTTTAAATAGTAAGCGTAAAAACCGCCTATTTGTAACATCATAGATAAGTGAAAAAGTGTGTGTTTTACCTCTTCTGTTGTAGTAGTGACAACGAAACAGTTAGCACAGGATTTTAAGAGTGGTTTTCCGCTGTTTAGCCCTTTGTTTAGTATAAAAAAATGAGGGTTTGAGTAAGTTTTTCCTGCTCGATGTGTTTTCAGTTTAAAAGTTGACATAGCTATCCAATTTAAAATTGCTTCGCTACGCTTCGCGCCATTATTTTTTTTGAAAAGAAAAAAGATAGCCATAGTTGTTGTGGCGTGGGTAAGGCTGTCAAGGTTTTTGGATAAAAGTTTTTTGAGTTGAATGTCTAAATCAAAAGAAAAAGGGTCTTATAAAAAGTTTTATTCAAAACCCGTAGGGCTTGACCTTTATAGCCTTGTGCGGTTGGCAGAGGTAGCCACATATATTTGCTACCTTTTTTTATTTTAATCCTATAAATGCAAATATTACTATTATTATCAATATAACTATTGTGAAAAATTTTGTAGAATAAGAATCGTCTCCTTCAGGATTTTCGATTTTATTACCGTTTTCATCTATATCGTGAGGAAAGAATAAATCAAATAATGATTCAATCAGTTTTTTCATACATTAAATATAACTTTTCTGGGGAATTAACACTTAAAAAAATAGGTTGCATTTTGTTATTGAGTGTTGGATGAAGCGTTTGTATTGGTAGCGTTTTAAATAGTTGTTTAATAAAACAGCATTTAAACAAGCTACTTATACAGGACTTTTAGACAATAGCTTATTACTTTTTTGAGGCACGATAAAAAGTAATGTGCTATGGCGTGCTATAAATATTGTAAACCTATTTTTTTATATCCTATTTCTTGGGTGGTGGGGAAAAGTGGACTTTTATATTTGTTAGCGAAATGAAACAAACAAAGACTTGAGGTAAGGAAAACTTGGACTTAACGATGGTTTTGTGCAGTTGAATGAGATAACTAATATTATAATTAACTTAAACTTTCTACTGTTTAATAATAGTTCAAAATATAGTTAAATGTTCGGATGTGAGCGTTGGATTAGCGGATATTTTACATAATAGCAGTTATAGCGACGAAAATATAATAAAACGCCATAGGCAACCATTGAAAGGATTTTTGCTCCTATAACTTCTATTATGTAACATAGCTTGGGATTGGTTTTTTGGCGTAATAGTTGTTTGAGCGTTGGCAATAGCTCTTTGCTTTTTTATTGTACTAATTTATTTATATAGATACTTTTAAATAAAACAAGTAATGTGCTATTATAGCGTTAGATACAAGTATTATGACATAAAACCAATTATGCATTGGCGAGCGGAACAACACAAAAGACAGAGGATTTTGAGGTACGAAAAAACTGGGTTTTGGGTTGTGGGGACAATTACCAACTCATTCGTTGTAATCGAACTGCATTTAAAATTGCTAAAAAAGCTACACCAACATCTGCAAAAACTGCTTCCCACATTGTGGCTAAACCACCTGCTCCTAAAATCAAGACAATAACTTTAACACCAAATGCTAAAATGATATTCTGCCAAACTACTTTACGTGTAGAACGACTAATCTTAATAGCCCTCACTACTTTTGATGGTTGGTCAGTTTGAATAATGACATCTGCTGTTTCAATAGCTACATCACTACCTAAACCACCCATTGCAATACCAACGTTACTTACTGCTAAAACAGGCGCATCGTTAATACCATCACCAATAAAAGCTACTTTATTTTCAGGATTCTTCTTTAAAATTTCTACTTCCTTTAATTTATCTTCTGGTAGTAAACCACCTTTAGCATTTTCGATATTCAACTCTTTAGCGACTTGTTGAGTTATAGAATCTTTATCACCAGAAAGCATCATAATTTTCTTAATTCCTACTTTGTGTAATTCTGTAATAGTTTCTTTTGCATCCTCTTTTAATTCATCTGCTATTACTACATAACCTGCAAATTGATTATTGATTACAACTAATACTATAGATTCTACAATAGATTCCGTTTCACTTGGAATATCAATACTATTGGTAGTCATTAAGGCTTTGTTACCTACTAAAACAGTTTTATCGTTTACTATACCTTTTAATCCTTTACCAGCAATTTCAGAAACTTCTTTTGCTTCATAGCTATTTTCAGTTCCTTTATATACCATTATGGCTTTAGCTATTGGATGCGTGGATTGTTCTTCCATAGCCATTAAATACCTCATAAAATCAGATTCATCCCAACCAATAGTTTTTATTTCTTTGATTTTAAATACACCTTTGGTAACTGTACCTGTTTTATCCATTACCAATGTATTTATCTTGGTCATAGCGTCTAAAAATGAAGCACCTTTAAATAAAATACCATTCTTTGAAGCTACACCTAAACCACCAAAATATCCTAAAGGGATTGAAATTACCAACGCACAAGGACAAGAAATCACCAAGAATATTAATGCTCTGTATAACCAATCTCTAAATACATAATCATCTACAAAAAAGTAAGGTATAAAAGTAACACCAATAGCCAAGAACACTACAATTGGTGTGTAGATACGAGCAAACTGTCTAATGAATAATTCTGTTTTAGATTTACGTGCTGTAGCATTTTGAACCAAATCTAATATTCTGGCAATAGAACTATCTTCAAACTTATTGGTTACCTCAACTTCAATAACGCTTTCTAAATTAATACTACCTGCATAAACTTTTTCATCTTTTACGATTTTATCTGGTTTACTCTCACCTGTTAAAGCTGAAGTGTTTAATGATGCTTTTGAGGATAGCAACTTACCATCTAAAGGGATTTTTTCACCTACTCGAATTTGAATTTTTTCTCCAATATTTACATCTTCGGGCGACACACTTATATAGTCACCATCACGATACACATTGGCTTCTTTTGGTCTAACATCTAATAGTGCTTTAATGTTTCCTTTTGCTTTATTTACTGCTGAACTTTGAAATAATTCTCCTACTGCATAAAACAACATAACTGCAACACCCTCTGGATATTCACCAATTATAAATGCACCAATTGTAGCAATAGACATTAAAAAGAACTCTGTAAAAACATCACCTTTTTTAATACTATTCCAACCCTCTTTTACGACTGGAAATCCTACAGGTAGATATGCTAAACTGTACCAAGCAATACGAATCCAATCTTGAAAAAAAGAAACATCAAAATAATCTAAACCTATGCCAATGATAAGCATTGTAAAACTTATGATTGCAGGTATATAGGTTTTAAATGAACTACTATCACCGTGGTCGTGATTATGACCATCATCGTGAGAATGTTGTTCTTCTGAATTTGGTTTTAAATCTCTTAAATTGACTTTCTTTTTTTTCATTTA